>BNJS01002832.1_pt1 | contig 140205 bp, 260 predicted proteins | sample 8540461 | NCBI WGS metagenome assembly BNJS01 (sample SAMD00202454, study PRJDB9452) | human saliva metagenome | isolation source: human saliva | place: Japan
CAAACCGTTTCAGACGGCCTCGGCATCGCGTGGGTGGCACATATGAGCGTGGCGGATGTACTCAATTCGGACACCTGGTCGAGCTGTTGCCTGAGTATGCTATGACTTACGAACCGCTTTTACCTCTATTACCCCCAGCCGCCGCGGGCATTCGAATGTGTTTAAGCTGATTGTGGATGCGCTGCGGATGGAGATCATCTGAAAATAAAGCTTCAACAAAATTTCTGTAAAGCTGAGTTTCCACGATGCTGAAACACAAAAAGCAGCCTGCACTTTTTGCCCACTCTATCTGCCGGTCAATACCAACCGTTGGCAAAAGGCTTCCCCAGTCGGCAGAGACAACGTGCGTGCCGTCTGCCAACGGATGTATATCGGAAGCGCAGGCGGTGTGCCAATAGGTGTAAAACGGTAGTTTGGCGATGTCGGCTTCTGATATGGCAGGGGCATTGTCTTGTCCTGGCGTATGCACAATCGGCAGTCCGAAATAGCTGTGATTGGCCGTCTACGGCTTGGTTGTCTGTGTGGCCGGTTTGGCAGCGGTGTTTACCGGTACGGACAAACAGGCGGCAGAATGCGTTCCAATCGTGCAGAAAAACGGCGGCTTGCCCGTCTATTAGGCTTTGGGCGGAACCGATGCTGCTGTCCCGCCAAAATGAATAGAACGGCAATTCGGCGATGTGGTGCTCCATGACAACCGGACAATCGCCCTGTCCTGCCAGCCGCATCACCCGGAACGCCGAAACAGGCGGTTTCAGGCAAGGCATTTGCAGGCTGCATAAAGGCGTTTTGCAGGATAACGGCCGCTTCGGCAGGTTCGATACCCAAACTGTCTATGGCGGACTGCAAGGTTGCGGGCAGGTCGCAAAAGCAGCCTGCACCGTCCGGCAGGCAATACACCGAGTTGTGCGTATAGGCCAGCGGTGCCACCCATCGGGTAATGGGCGAGGTGCGGATTCGGCTGCCTGCGGCAAAGCGTCCCCGACCCGTCTTGTGCGACCGTGCCGTACACCACGACATACTCGGGATTTGCCGGGCGTGTGGTAGCGGTGAAGGTCCAATCAGCCAGCATACAAGTGGATAGTGCACAGTCGTAGACATGCGTTGATTGGATGGTATGAGTGTGGGTGTTTGGCATGGGTTCATTCCCTGAAATGGCGAGGTTTGAGACAGCCACAGTCATTGCGAGGTATGCAGATTGCCTGAAATTTCGCGTTACACTTCAATTGCTGTTCCTGTTCCGATAACTAGTTTGCACAATTATTTTTGGAATACCTTTGGGATTAATAACCATGCAGCAGTCTTGAATTTTTGCACATGACCGTGTGCTTGTCTCCGGCAAGACGTGAGTAAAGCTGAGCAAATCCATATTGTTAACAAAAATAAAGATTTAGTGGAGACTGCTGCAAGTTGGGGTGCGGGCTTGAGCAGAAAGTAGTTCAGTACAATAGTGTTTGACGCGCCATTAAACTTCTGTATCTCTCCGGCCAGAAGAAGTAGATGTTGACGAAAATTGTTTTCTACTCTACCCATCAAGAAGTTTAATAGGTGTGAAGAGATTGTCTGAAAAATTGATTTTTCAAACGATCTTTTGTAGAGACTACTATAGTAAAAATAATTTACCTTACATCCTATAAATTACCTACGTTGACGGTTAACAGCAATAAGAGGCTATTTAGTGTATCTTGTGTCATCCATGCATATATGCATTATAGTGCACATACAATAAATTGCTGTTTATATCGCTCATTAATTTCTTCCAAGCGTTGTACCTGAGCCTTCAAATTATTAACTTGTTTTTAGCAAATAATCCATCGTTACACTTTGGTACTGGTTCTTTTTGCATCTTCTTTTATTTTTGCTTCTGTTGGCTGAAGGCTTTTTGTATATCAGGACAATTAGCCAGTGACTGCCTCTCAATACTCTTAATATTCAATAACTCTGAAACTTTAGAGCAAAAAGTAAATTCCATGTTAACTTCCCCTCCCAGGTTTTTAATCAACATAATGATATCTTCCAAATTTTCTTCTGTAATAAGAATTTTAGGCATACTACATCTCCATTAACCTATATAAATCATCAAGTTTAGCCGTTTCTGGTTTTTTAACATCTATATCCATTCCTTTTTCCAATAAGGCTAACTTGACTGGTGAAGGATCATATTCGTCAGGTATTCGTAATAGTGCACCATTTGGAATTTCACTATTTTTCCAAGAATGCAATTTTGGTTCTTATATGTGCAATCTCCACCCTAGGTTACTTATCCAACGATCTGCACCAAAAGCTCCCTAATTTATGGTGTTCTTTTGCTTTTATTAATTTGCTCTGTAAGCTGAATTACTCTATGCTTTAATATTTCTAAAGATGATTCTAATCCTTTAATACAAATAAGTTCTTTTACATGTTTCACAATCTCCATGACGAGAACATGGAGACACTGTACAATCATGTTCACAGATCCCTATTTCTGTTACCGTTGCGATTCCAATTCTATCTTTCCCTAAGTCTTCATAGGTAATAGGAAGATTCAAATGAATTTCTATCTAAAGATAGAAATATCTTCGGGAATGAGTAAATTCCTAACTGATTCACTTTTTCTTCTTCTGTTCTGTGATCATAAGCCTTGTTATCTGCAACTCTTGCTCGTCCTGCCCAATTCAGTCAAAGTTAACTCATCCATTCCTCCTCGTTCAGCTTTTTGTAGCTTAACCAATGTCTTGCATTGTGTGATAGTAATCTTATGAATTCTCCTTTGGATGTGCACTATGCAATGTTTTTCCCATAATGATGTTTTAGGACGAGTTTCAGAATAGCAAAACCTATCATTAATTTGATTCACCGTTGGTAACACAAAAGAAAAACTTTTAGGGAGAAAAGTCATCATGAAATTCATTTTCTCGAATAATAATAAAGCTTCAGAAGCTTTAACGTTTTTATTTTTATCAATATATGGCCATAATTGAATTTTTGAGGTATATTTTTCGTATATAGTACTTCTCCCAAAACACATTAGGGTTATAACGCCATTATTTTTCACTTTCATTAACTTTTCAAACCACTTTAGTTTTAATCCCATTCTTTCCGTAATTTCTAGAAACCTTACCTATTTCTATTTCAGTTAAAAAGGTTTTGAGATAAATAATGGATACCCGCATACCTTGATCTGGATGATATCATTACCGTGTTAGGATTTTTCTTCCGCAAATTTTGCTGCTCTTTCTTGCTAAAGTGCTCTATATCTGTTAAACGTTTGACTGCTTCAATAATCAATATCTTGCATGCTAGCTAGGGACCCATTTCAAAACCCTCTTTCCATTTTTGCAGGTATCCATCGAATACCCTAATTGCTTATTTCCTAAAGCTATCTTCTTCCCATTCTAAGCAATTAACAGATAACGACATTAACTCAGAACAACGAGATGGAGCAACCATAAGTAGAGCCATAACAGCTGTGTAATATTCAGTTTCTTTGTCTAAATTGGGGGCATCATGAAAGAGTTTTAGCTACCAACATCATTTCTTCATCAGTTGGCATTTTACTGGAGCGGTATTCTTTTCCTTTTTCATCCAGTAATATAGTCAAATCTCTAGGAGCGTTTGTAAGGACTTTTCCATAAAAGGTAGTTGAGGTGTAATTTGATTTTCTCTACAAAAATCAAATAATTTTTGAATTGATAACCTAATTTATTGACTGATTCCGTACCTTTTTATATTTTTGATACGATATTTTCTACTTCATGAATAACTAAATAATCAAGCTGAAGTATGTCAGCTTTTTCCTTTTATATTGTAGAGAGCCATTTTCAACTATACGTAAAGATTCAGTATGTCGGGCTAAATTCCGAATAGGATTTAGAGAATAAGTATAACGAATATAGGCTTTGGCAAATTCAATAGAATAGTGCAGCTAATGGCTCATATTTATAAGCTGTAGATTTAATTCTTTCTGTGGAAAAACGAACCTGAACTGGATAAATGCTGAATGTTGTTTTTCCATTGGTTGTTTTCCCAGCAATCATTTCAAAGGTAGTAAGCTGATTTTTACTGAAATTAATAAATTGCTCTAAATTAGATTTAGGATTATTATCTTGTGGAGTAAAAATTAGATTATTCATAATTAGTGGCTCCCCAATAGTTCTTTTTCATATCATTGCAAGCTTGAACAACATACTCAACAGCTAAAATAATACGATCTTTGGATGATGCATAATCTATGCTTTTTGGTTTTGTTTTAAACGTTCTTCCTTTTCCTCATACAACTTATTTAAGATTTGTTGATGAGGACCATCAACGAGCGGTCTAAACTTTAGGGACATAAATAACAAGTTTCATAGCTAGTTATACAAAAATCATTTGTACCACAAGCACCTATTGTATCTATTCCGTTATTGGTTATTAAAGATGTTGGATCGTGCCCCCTTTTCGCTTTCATTTTTAAGTTAGAAATAATTCTACCTGTAAATGCTTGGGCGAGTTTTTCCCATTTCAGCACCCATAACACGATCAATGTATTGCACTGTATCAGCTGTATTTTTCAGTATAAACTTTAACGTTTTGTGTATCTGTATGATCTAGGAGCTCTGCTATAATCGTTGCCTCAAACCCCTTTCTTCCTAGATTTGTTCCTCTAGTATGGCGAAAACGTCTTGCTGTTACATGAATAATTTCACCTGTTCGTTTCTGAAATTGCTTTTTGGTGAATACAGAATTTTTCGTAATACGTATAGCTCCAACGAAGAAGCAGAATAATGAAAAATATCTTTTGTTTAATAATGAAAGATCAAAATTCCTATTTTTGATATTCTTCTTTAAACAATTCAATCAATAAACATTGGTAATTTCATTTTATAACTAGAAATAAGGTTTCATCAACCAGACTAAGCATTTCTTATATTGATGTTCCATAAAGTTTAGGAGAATTAAATATAAGTCCTCTGTGATAGCAAAGCTTTTTAAACGTTTCTCTAAATAGCCCTCCTCTTTTGCACTAGGGATATTTAAAAATAATTCCATGTTCCTTTGAGAGATTTCCTTTCTTAAATCTTCAAATTTTTAAAATGGCGTATTTGAATGGGTCTTCTAGCTGTAGATTGAAGTAAGTGAATATATGCATATGTTTCAAATGAAATAAGATCTTCTCTCCAAAGTCTAGCAAGTTCAGCCATTAAAGCCAAAACTTCATTTTTCGGTAAATGCTCCTGTATAAGGGCATCTCATTAATACTCGATTTACCTTTCTCATTTCCACTCAACGTAAAGCTTTCTAGCAATGACACAACAGATTTATCAACTCCATAATAGCCATACTCATGCCATGACAGTAAAAACCCTTTAATGCTCCTAAATACCATTCATGCTCTTTTTCCTAGTTTATTTTTCCAATCCAAGATTATTGGCACATTAATTATTTCTAAGTTAGTTGAAATTACTAATCGTTGAAACTGTTGATACATGTGAGATACGTGATAACTTGAGTATTTTTCGGCATATATTGCTAATGTTTTTCTAAAAACCGTCTAATGTTTTTATTTATATTTAATATATGTTGAGAAAAGTTAATGGTTTTTGTCTTTACTTATACGCCTAAAAGTTTTTCATTTTCATCAAATGCATACCCATCTCTTGACTGTCTAAAAAATATCTATTTTGATTCATAATTATCAACCTTTTTGGAGCTCAATTTGAAGCTCTAATAATATTTTGTTAGCTTTTCTCTTACATAGCGTTGATTATAAATATTTCCTGATTTCTCGGATGTATGCCCATAAAGATGTTGTCTCATCTTTTGCTTCTTTTTCAGGAGAAATAAAAATCTTTATGAGAAAAATCATGATTTATATTTTGATTATTTTTATCCACCTTTCGTGAAAAATCTAAGTTCCATTCATGACGAAAAATATGCGGATGAATAATAGAAAATTTAGGATCTATCTTTTTCATTGTTGGTACAATAACGTTATCAAAAGAACTGATACTAATTGGCTTTCCTTTGCGTTTTCCTTTTCGATGGGTTACAAAATAAATATGGATGTGTATTAGCGTTAGGAATCTTAGAGCGATGGTTTCATAATATAGTCATGTATGGTTGAGCTATATTTTGTGAAATAGGATCGTCTTTCTTTCGTTTTACTTACAGCTTGCTTCTTCCTTGTGTCAAATTGTCATCATGCCGTTCGTCTAATTGTAATTGAGTTTAGCTGTTCCTATATCAGTAAATGGGATTTGAATTGATAATAGCTCTCCTCTTCTAATCCCTAATTCCTTTAATAAGATAAACATTAAATGGTTTCTTTTCTAATTCCAATATCTTGAAATGGATTAATAGGATTAGAAAAAGTTCGCAATAGACATAAACTCATCTAACAATCCATCAGGTAGCTTACTTTCTGGTTTTGATAGATAATGTTTTATGATTTTTAGGTCTTGACTCTTTAATTAACATAATTAGTTTCGTCAATTTTTCAATATATTCATTAGATGCATTAATTACTTTAGATAGAAATAATATGTATTCTGAAAGCGTTGTTAGTCTATTATATTGATGACTAAGAGATACGGCAGAATAAATATCAATAAATTGAGTCCTACCTTTCATTAACTACACTTTTTGTATTAATTACATTCTTTTGCTTTTTACATTTATTCTCATATGTCGAATAAGAGATTCTAATTGGTTTTTCTGTTAAGAGTACTTTGTTATGAATTAGATCACTAATAACAAGATTATTTTTGTTTTTCCCAATTCATTATCCCACTGTATAGTTCCCAGCTTATTTCTAATTGTGTTTACTGCGGATTGATTACGTAGTTCTACAGTTACCCATAAGGTTGAATAAAAATCAGGAATACCAGTTTTAACATTAACCAATAGAGGAAAACGTTCTCCATTTTGAAAAAAAGGACTGTTTCTAATCTATGCATATTCATTTAATTTACAAAAATATCATATATAAATACTATCAAATTAAAGATGTTGTGTCAAAACTAATGTAGAGAAGTCTTATTTTATAAGGCTTCTCTGGTTTCTATGATGTATTTTTACATAATTTCTGTATATGGAATTCAGAACGGAATATCCTCATCAATATTGTCAATGGGCTGCGCCGAGTGCGGCAGGCGCTGCCTGGCTAGCAGTGCGGGGCGGGCGGCACGGGTGCAGGCTGCGGCGCGGCATACGCCTGTTGCGGCTGGCTGTTATATGCCGGCGGTGCGTCATAAGCCTGTGTGACCGCCTTGCGCGTTTTTTGCTGTCCAACATTTTCATTTCGTCGCTTACGATTTCGTATGCCGTACGCTCCACACCGTTTTGTCGGTATATTTGCGCGACTGGATGCGGCCTTCCAAAAACGCTCGGCTGCTTTTTCAGATATTGCCCCGCCACTTCGGCCACGCGGCCGTACAGGTGATATTGTGCCATTCGGTGCGTTCCTGTCTTTGCCCGCTGTTGCGGTCGGTCCACGTTTCGCTGGTGGCCACCGAAAAATTGCACACAGGCGAACCGTTGGGCATATAGCGCACTTCGGGGTCGCGCCCCAAGCGTCCGATTAACATCACTTTGTTTAACGACATTTTATGATACTCCTAATATTTGTTTGACAGATTCTTCATCAAAATCCCTGCTGCCATGCCTTGATGAACACGGTTTCCTGGTCATCGCTGAAACTCACGGCCTGCACGCCCGAAGCAGCCTGCAATTTCCGCTGCAATTCGTCCAACTGCGCCCGCCATTGTTCCGGCACGGCATACACAACGTTTTTCACCGAGCAGCGGTGCAGGCGCCGTCCATCGCCAACGCCAGCCACAGCGCCACCAGGGACGCAGCACAGCACGAACACGCCCGTGTGGCCCCAAGCCTCATAAGCCCTGCTGCCCAGCATGCCGCCCGTGAACAGACCCAGCGACTGCATGGTATTGTAAACCCCCATCGCCGTACCTTTCAAATGGGCCGGTGCGATTTTGGATACCAGCGACGGCATACTCGCTTCCAAAATATTGAAGCCGATAAAATACACCACCAGCGCCACGCCAATCGTCACACCGAACCCAGGCTGAAAATTAAAGCAGCCTGCGATGCCAAAAACCAGGCCGATGCCCAAAATAAACACCGGTTTCAGTTTGTTGCGCGTTTCGCCAATAATGATGGCCGGCACCATCAGCGCCAGGCCGATGACCGTGGCCGGCAGATACACCTTCCAGTGTTCCGCCTTATCCCAGCCCAGTTCGCGCAAGGCAAACGGCAGCACGGTAAACATGGCCATCAAACCAGCCTGCAACACAAAAATGCCCCAGTTCAGGCGCAGCAACTGCCGGTCTTTCAACACCGTGCCGATATAGCCCACCTTCGCCTGCGTGTCCTGATGCATGCGCAAACGCGTCGGCTCGGGCGTATATCCTGCCACCAGCGCGATACTGGCCATGCTCAACACGCCCATCAGCACGAACAAACCTTCCACGCCCAATCCAATTGGTCAGCACGGGCGAGAGCACCAGGCTGACGGAAAACGTCAGGCCGATGCTCAAACCAATCATCGACATGGCGCGCGTGCGGACTTCTTCGCGCGTCAAATCCGCCAACAACGCCGTAACCGCCGCGCTCACCGCGCCCGCACCCTGCATGGCGCGCGCGCAAACCAACGCTTCCACCGTGTCGGCCGCCGCCACAAAAGCTGCCCTAGCGCAAACACCGACATGCCCAAATAAATCACCTTCTTGCGACCGATTTTGTCGGACAGCATCCCCAGCGGCAGTTGCAGCAAGGCTTGCGTCAACCCATGAGCCGCCATCACCATCCCCACCTGCTTCAAATCCGCCTGCGCCACTTTGTGTGCGTGCAATGCCAGCACGGGCAGCACCAAAAACATGCCGAGCATCCGCAGCGCATACACGCCCGAAAGCGACGTGGCGGCGCGCCATTCCGCTGCAAACATCTGTATTTTTTGCTTTTCTGGCCATAACATCCGTTCTGTGCCGCCGCCCGAAAGCAGCCTGCACTAAATACCCAAAATGGCGCGGATTATAGCATTGTTCCGCCCGCTCCCAATGCAGGTTTACCAAACGCCAGCCGTTTCCCGAAAGTGCAGGCTGCTTTCGACACGACCACCGCCCAATATCCGAGCAAATCACTCAAGCTAATTATGCTAAAATACCGCCGATACAACCATTCAAAAGGACACACCATGGCACTCCTCCAAATTGCCGAGACCCAATATGTCTGCCGCGCCGCACCAGCACCGTTTGGCGGCCGGCATTGATTTGAGCACCACCAACAGCCTGGTCGCCAGCGTGAAAAGCGGTTCCGCCGTGTGTTTGGCAGATGAAGACGGCAACACCTCGCTGCCGTCCGTGGTGCGCTATCTGGGCAACGGCGAAACCGTGGTCGGCAAAGAAGCGCTGGCCGCACAAAAACCGACCCGCAAAACACCGTCTCCTCCACCAAACGCCTGATTGGTCGCACGCTGTCCGAAATCGACGCGGCGCACCTGCCCTACCGCTTCGGCCAATCGGCAAAAATCATCGAACTGCACACCAAAAACGGCATCAAAACGCCGATTGACGTATCCGCCGACATTTTGGCCAGCCTGAAAGCGCGCGCCGAACAATCGTTGGGCGGCGAACTGGTGGGCGCGGTCATCACCGTCCCCGCGTATTTTCGACGACGCGCAACGCCAAGCCACCAAAGACGCGGCGCGGCTGGCCCGGCATCAACGTGCTGCGCCTGCTGAACGAACCCACCGCCGCCGCCATTGCCTACGGTTTGGACAACGCGGCGGAAGGCACGTTCGTGGTGTACGACGGGCGGCGGCACGTTCGACGTATCCGTGCTGCAACTGTCCAAAGGCCTGTTTGAAGTGAAGGCGACGGGCGGCAATTCCGCGCTGGGCGGCGACGATTTCGACCACCGCCTGTTCTGCCACATCGTGGAACAGCCTGTCGCTGACGGACGAGCGCGACGTGCAACTGCTGTTCGGACTGGTACGCGCCGCCAAAGAAGAACTGAGCAGCCGGCCTGAAACGCGGGTGCAGGCTGCTTTGAGCGACGGCACCACGCTGGATGTGCACATCACGCGCGCCGAATTTCACGCGCTCACGCAGCATCTGGTCGCCAAAAACGCTCGAACCCGTGAAGCAGGCGCTGAAAGACGCAGGCGTGTCCAAATCCGACATCAAAGGGCGTGATTATGGTGGGCGGCGCAACGCGGATGCTGCACGTCCAGCAGGCCGTGGGCGCGTTTTTCGGGCAAACGCCGCTGAACAATCTGAACCCCGACCAAGTCGTCGCACTCGGCGCGGCCATGCAGGCGAACGTGCTGGCGGGCAACAAAAACGACAGCGAATGGCTGCTGCTGGACGTCACCCCACTGTCTTTGGGCTTGGAAACCTACGGCGGGCTGGCGGAAAAATCATTCCGCGCAACAGCACGCTGCCCACTGCCCGCGCGCAGGAATTCACCACCTTCAAAGACGGCCAGACCGCCATGACCATCCACGTGGTGCAGGGCGAACGCGAACTGGTGGCCGACTGCCGTAGCCTCGCCAAATTCACCCTGCGCGGCATTCCGCCGATGGCCGCCGGCGCAGCGCGAATCCGCGTTACCTTCCAAGTGGATGCGGACGGGCTGCTGTCCGTGTCCGCCCGCGAGCAGACCACCGGCGTGCAGGCGCAGATTGAAGTGAAACCGTCCTACGGCCTGGACGACGAAACCATCACCCAAATGCTGCGCGACAGCATGGCCAACGCCAAAGACGATGCCGCCGCCGCGCCCGCGCCGAAGCCAAAGTGGAAGCGGAAGGGCTGATTGCCGCCGTGCGAGGCTGCTTTGGATTTGGACGCGGATTTTGCTGGACGAAGCCGAGCTGTCCCACATTCAAAACCCTGATGGCGCAACTGCACGACAGCCTGCCCAACCACACCGCCGACCAAATCCGCGCCGCCGTGCAGGCACTCTCGCACGCCACGGACGACTTCGCCGCACGGCGGATGGACCGGAATATCCAGCGCGCGCTGGGCGGCGTGAGCGTGAGAGTTTGTAATACCGAAAGCAGCCTGCACCTCAAAAAGAAAACGTGCAGGCTGCCTGAAAAACTCGCGCGCCGTCCGAAACACTTCAATCAACCTTGGAGCACCCCTATGCCGTTTTGGAAACGATGGCGGATTTTTCTGGTGTTTTATGGACGGTGGCGTGGCTCGCGCTCATCCTGTTGCGGCCTGACTACCGCACCCCCGTCCCTCATTACATCACGGGCGAAATGTATTTTTCCCGACAGTTGGACTTATTCGCTGACGTTGGCGGCGGTTTATGCTTTTTGCCGCTGTCGTCCGCCTTCTTATCGCTGTTTGCGTTTTCCGGCGGCACAAAGCCGTGTTCTGGCTGACCGGTGCGCTGCTGCACGGCGTTTATCTGGCGCTGTTCGGACTGGCGGCCATGCACAACGCCAGTACCGCATTCGGCATGGCTTTTTGCGCGCCGTGCTGCTGGGCTGTTTGGCGCAATTTGCGGCGCTTCTTTATTTTTGCGCCTGCCAAAAACGTATAATACTTCGGCGGATTTCAGTTGCAGGCTGCCCTGCCAACCCGCCGTTTTTCACATGAAAAGATTTTGAATATGAAACACATTGCTTCCCATTCTGCTGCTGGCCTTCAGCATGACTGCCCAAGCCGCCCTATGCTGCGCCCGCCAAAGACCTGCCGCTGGACGACACGGGCTGCATTGCCCGGCCTTTAACGGTGAAAACGCGGCGAAACCCTACCACTTCCGCAACACGGCGGGCAATGTTGTGCTGACCATTCGCCCCCGTCAGCCCGGGACATTATCGTGAAAGGCCTAGATGGCAAGCGAATTGCGTTGGAAAAAGGTACCGACATAGAAAATGGCGACGGATTCAGCTTTGCCGACCTCGACCGCAAAGGCCGCTACAGCATCACGTTCCCGCGCGCAGGAAAAGTGGAACAGCTGTGCGTGAATGCGGCGGGCTGATTTCCGTGCCGCGAAACAAACATCATGCGAGCAGCAGCCTGCACTCTGAAAACCAAAGTGCAGGCTGCTTTTTATATGCCGAACCGTTTCATCAATAATGCGGCGGCACTTCGTCTGCCAAAGCTGTACGGCTGTGCGGATTCGGCGGTTTGCGCCTGCTGCCGCGCATAAAGCAAACGCAGTTGCGCCTGCTGCAAAATCCAGCGTGTCCTGCAATTTGGCCACCGTGTCGTTCAGCGCGGCCAGCAAGTCTTCCTGCAAAGGCCACGCGGATTTCCAGCTCGGTGATGCGGCTTTCCTGATCGCCCATCACAGCACCAGCGCAGCAATCCAGCCTGCAATAAACAGGGAATGTTGTAGTGGATGAAGGTGGGGAATAACGCTGTCGCGCATGTGGTCGTGTTGCCCGTCCACATTCAGGCCCATGGTGGGGCCGAGTGTGGAGTCGGAGCGGGAGAGCCCGCGTCACCCAATGCGCCTGCGGTACCGATAATCGCCACGGTCGCCATGGGCGAAAAGCCCCAAGCTCATGCACAAAAGGTACATAAATCGTGGTGATGATGGGCAGCGTGGAAAACGAGCTGCCGATGCCCATGGTCACCAACAGGCCGACCATCAGCATGGCAAAAGGCGGCCGCCGGTTTGCTGCCGGCAAACATATTGGCGCTGGCTTCCACCAACGGTTTTGATTTCGTCCGTTGCCTTCATCACTTCGGCAAAACCTTGCGCAGCAATCATAATGAAGCCGACCATCGCCATCATGCGGATACCGCTGTTGAACACGCTGTCGGCCTCGCTGCGGCGCACCACGCCCAACATCATGAACACGGCAAAGCCAGCAGCGCGCCCAAAAAGCAGCGCGTCTTTATACATCAACTGGATGGCAAAGCACACCAAAATGGCAACGGCGGCCACCAAGCTGCGGTAGGACGAGATTTGCGGTTGCGCGGCCGATTGCTGCGCGACTTGCTCGTCAATCTGTTTGTTTTGGTAAATGCGCGGTTTGCGGTAGTGCAAAAATGCCAGCAGCAAACCGGCCACCATGCCCAGCGCGGGAATCGCCATGGCAGACATCACGCTCGATCTGTTTCACACTCATGCCGGCCTGTTCGATATTGGAAAGAAGGATTTTTGTTCAAGAAAATCGCACCGAAACCATAAGGCAGGAACATATACGTTGTTACCAAACCGAAGGTGATGATGCAGGCCAGCAGGCGGCGGTCGATTTGCAGGCGGTTAAACACCAGCAAAAGCGGCGGTATCACCATGGGGATAAAGGCAATGTGGATGGGAATCACGTTTTGGCTCATCACACCCATCGCCAGCAAACCCAGCAGCAAGCCCCATTTCACAAAATTCACCCCAGAAGGAATGCTGTCCCTGCGCCTGACTGCCGTTGATTTTACGGATAATGGCGCCGGCAATTTTGCTGTGGCAGGCCGGAGTGCGTAATTGCCATCGCAATGCGCCGAGCATGGCATAAGAAAGCGCAATGCCCGCGCCGCCCGCCAAACCGTCTTGGAAATGCGTCATCACGCCCTTTTGGGTAACGTCGCCTGCGGCATTCACCACATCGGCCAGCGGAAGGCCTGCCGCCAAACCGCCGGCAAACGCGCCCACCACCAGGGCTCAATACAACGTGTACGCGGGCAACGGATAAAATCAACATCACCAACACGCCTATCATGATTGCATTCATTTTGAGTCTCCTTCTGTAAGCAAGAACCTATCATACCTTAACATCTCTTTACATGCAAAAGCCCTATTTTGCATGGGTGTATTCATGTCCAAATGTGCAGGCTGCCTGCATATCTTCCCCTAATACGGTTTTGCGGCGGCAAAAGCAGCCTGCACCTTATTTCCCAAAGTGCAGGCTGCTTTTTGCCATTCAAAATATCACGCAGATACCGGCGGGCGGCGGCGCAGCAAGGTAATCAAATCCGCCAAACGACGCTTCATTTCGCGGCGGTCGACAATCTGGTCAATCGCGCCTTTTTCAGCAAAAATTCCGCGCTGAAGCCTTCGGGCAGGGTTTCTCGCACCGTTTGTTCAATCACGCGCGGGCCGGCAAAGCCGATGAGCGCGTTCGGCTCGGCCAGCACACATATCGCCCAAAAGCGAAACTGGCCGACACGCCGCCCATGGTCGGGTCAGTCAGCACGGAAATGAACAGCAGGGTTTTTCTCGCGCAGCAAATGCAGCGACGCGCTGGTTTGATCATCTGCATCAGCGATGTGAGGCCTTCCCTGCATACGCGCACCGCCCGAAAGCCGCCACACAGATGAAGGAACAGCCGTCGACCGCCGCACGGCTCACACCCTGCACAGAAACGTTCGCCCACCACGGAACCCATCGAGACCGCCGATAAAGCGGAACTCAAACGCCGCTACCACCACGGGCTGGCCGTGCAGTTCGCCCTTCATCACTACCAATGCATCGTCTTCGCCGGTCGCTTTGCGGGCAGCGCTCAAACGTTCGGGGTATTTTTGCTGTCCTTGAATTTCAAAATATCGGTCGGCTTCACCGCCGCGCCGATTTCTTCGCGGTTTTCGCTGTCGAGCAGCATATCCAGCCGCTCGCGCGCGGCGATAGCTTCATGATGTCCGCATTTGGGGCAGACATTGTGGTTCTGCTCCACATCGGTGGCATACTGCGTCGCCCGCAAGGAAGCGCATTTACGCCACAAACCTTCAGGAATGCCCGATTTTCCGTCGGTTTTTCTTGATTTTCGGAGGAAGGATTTTGTCTAACCAGCTCATAACGTTCCTGCGCGCGCAAACTGCAAAAAGCAGCCTGCACCTGTATAAAGTTTATATACTAAACGAGACTGCCCGCGAATATAACGTGTATTCGTTCATTTTGGCAACGCAGGCAGCCTGAAATCCGCTCAGACTGCCCGTCAATACCGCTTAACGCAATTTCGCGCCCACGCCTTCCGCCGCCGCCACCAGTTCGGCCACAATCGGCTCGACCACTTCGTCGGTCAGCGTGTCTTCCGTGCTTTGCAGGATGACTTTCAACGCCATGCTTTTGTGGTTTTCCGGCAGCCCTGCGCCGCGGTATGCGATCAAACAACGTAATTTCGCGCAACATAGGCTCGCACACAGTGGTCAAAGCAGCCTGCAACTGCTCGAAGGTAGTGGCTTCAGGCATCACAAACGCCAAATCTCTGCGCACCGGCTGGAATTTCGATACTGCCTGATAGCGCGTTTTTCGCGTTCAACACGGCTGCCATATCGATTTCAAATACTAGCGGTGCTTGCGGCAAGTCGTATTTTTGCAGCCATTTTGGATGCAATTCGCCGACAAAGCCGATAACTATGGGCCGTCTGAAACGATATTGGCAGCACGGCCGGGATGCAGGGGCGGGATGTTCGGTTTTGACAAACTCAACTGCTTTGTTTTTCAACAGATTTTTCCACATCCGCCTTGATGTCGTCAAAAATCTGCGTTGCGCGTTTTCGCCCCATTGTTCCGGCATAGCCGCGCCGTACCACAGGCCGCCGATGCGTTCGTTTTTGCGCAAACTGGTCGTCTGAACCTTTGCTGAACACGCGGGCGATTTCAAACAGCGCACGCGGTTTTTGCTTGCGGTTCAGATTGTTTGCAGAATTTCCACCAAGCCGCCGATGAGCGTGGGACGCATCACGGCATACTGCGCCGCCAGCGGTTTTGCAGGCGGATGGGGTTGGCGTTGGCGGCAAAAATCGAGTTCCACTGCTCGTCAACGAAGGCGCAAGCTGACCACTTCGCGGTAGCCGCGCGCCGCCATTTCGTTATAAACGGCAAAAACGCGGACGGCGGGTTTCGGGCAGCGCCAGCATTTTCAGACGACCTGATGTGTAATCGTCGGGGATATTTTCATAGCCGTAAAACACGACCGATTTCTTCAATCAAATCGGCTTCGATTTCGATGTCGAAACGGAAGCTCGGCGCGGTAACGCGGAAGCCTTCCGCCGTTTTTCAGGTTGCAGGCCCAAGTGCTGCAAAATGGTTTCCACCTGTTCGGTAGGAATGTCCACGCCCAACACGGTTTTCAGACGACCCAAACGCAATTCGACCTGCTTCGCTGGGTAATTCGCCCAACGCTTCCACCATTTCGCCTGCCGCACCACCGCAGATTTGCAAAACCAATTCGGTAGCGCGTTCGATGGCATCAGCCTGCAAACGGTAATCACGCCGCGCTCAAAGCGGAACGACGAATCCGAGCCAAAACCATATTGGCGCGATTTGCCGGCAATGATTTCAGGCACAAACCAGGCCGCTTCCAGCACGATATTTTTGCGTGTCGTCTGAAACCGCGCTCGCCGCGCCACCCATCAGCCCCGCCAAACTCAACGCGCCTTTTTCATCAGCCACTACCAGCGTGTTTTTCAGACAGAGAGACAGTTTTTCTCGTTCAGGCATTCCAGCATTTCACCTTCGCACGCGCGGCGGGAGATGTGCAGGCTGCCTGAAAAGTTGTCGGCATCAAAAACATGCATCGGCTGACCGATTTCCAGCATTACATAATTGCCAATGTCCACCAGCGCGGAAATACTGCGGATGCCGCTGCGCGTCAAACGCTGCTTCATCAATCCGGCGTAGCGGCGCGCGCGTTCACGTTTTTCAATCACGCGGCTGATAAAGCGGCCGCAATCGGCAGACGCATCAATCTGCACGGGCTGTTTGCAGCTGCCCGTGATTGGCGCGGCATGGATTGCTGGCTGCTTGAACGCACAACCCGTCAGCGCGGACACTTCGCGCGCGATGCGCCTGATGCTCAGGCAGTCGGCACGGTTCGGCGTGATTTTCAGCGTGAACACCGTATCGTCCAAATCAGATATTCGCGGATGTTTGCGCCGACGGGCGCGTCTTTCGACAGAATGTGCAAGCCGTTCACGCCGTCATCAGGCAGACCGAGTTCGTCGGTGGAACACAACATCCCGTTCGACACCACGCCGCGCATCTTGGTCGGCTTGATTTTGAAATTGCCCGGCAACACCGCGCCCGGCAGCGAACACGGCACTTTGATGCCCGCTCTACATTCGGCGCACCGCACACAATCTGCACCAACTCGCCCGTACCCGCATCGACTTGGGTAACGTTCAAACGGTCGGCATCAGGATGTTTTTCAGCAGTTCACTTCGGCAATTACCACGCCTGTAAACGCAGGGGCGGCAGTCTCAGCCTCTTCCGCTTCAAAGCCCGGACATGGTTAACAAATGTTCCAGCTTATCGGCGGAAAGTTCGGTATCGGCTTGGATTTTCAGCCATGAGTAGGAGAATTGCATGTTATGTTCTCAATCAACTAATTAACTTTTGTTTTTGATCAGATTTTGTTTTCAGACGACCTGTTTGCTTGGGAGTGCAGGCTGCTGACTTTGTGAGGGGCAGTTTCTTTTAGGGCAGCCTGCACAATCATTTCGCAAACTGCTTCAAAAAATTTAAATCGTTATCAAAAACAGTCGCAAATCATTCACGTTATAACGCAACATGGCACAAAACGGTCGAGGCCGATGCCGAAAGCGAAACCGGTATATTTTTCGGGGTCGATATTCACGTTTTTCAACACGTTGGGATGCACCATGCCGCAACCGCCGACTTCCAGCCATTTGCCGTTTTCGCCCATGATGTCGATTTCGGCGGACGGCTCGGTGAACGGGAAGAAAGATGGACGGAAACGCGCTTGCAAATCATCACGCTCGAAAAAGCGGCGGATAAAATCGGTGAACACGGCTTTCAAATCGGCGAAGGTTACGCCCTCTTCTACCGCAGACCTTCAGCTTGATGGAACATGGGCGATGTGTAGCATCGCTGTCCACATCGGTAAACGCGGCCAGGGGCGATAGTACGGATGGGCGGCTCTTTTTATCGAGCATGTGCAGATTTGAATCGGGGAAGTGTGCGTGCGTAAAACATCGCCGTTTTCAACGTAAAACGTATCCTGCATGGCGCGTGCCGGGTGGTTTGCAGGGATATTCAGTGCTTGGAAGTTGTGGAAATCGTCTTCAATTTCCGGGCCGTCTGCCACTTCAAAACCCATGCCGTGAAAGAGTTCGACCACGCGCTGCAAGGTTAGGGTTACGGGATGCAGGCCGCCATTTTTCCTGCGAGCGTCCGGGCAGGGTAATATCGAGTGCTTCGGCGGCAAGCTGGGCTTGAAGTTTGGCTTCGGCCAACTCGGCGCGTTGGCATCGTAGGCGGCTTGAAACGCTGCTTGCATTCGTTGATGAATGCGCCGACGGTTTTCTCTTCGGGCGGCAGGCTGCCGAGCTGTTTGAGCAGGGCGTTGAGTTCGCCCGTTTTGCCGAGATACTGGGCTTTGACGAGTTCGAGGGCTTGCTGATCGGCGGTGTTTTCGGATGGCGGCAATGCCGTTTTCGGTGATTTGGGTGGCGTTGTTCTGCATGGTTTCCATTTCAAATAGAAAGCGTGTCGGGCAGAGGACACGCGTATCGCGGGAAGGCGGCGCGGTGCAAAAGCAGCCTGCACTTTGGCGCGGCGTCAATTCCTGAAAATAAGCGTTATTTTAACGCAAAAGCGCGGTTATCCGCTATCTATATGGAGTAAATCTGCTAAAATCGCATTTTCCTTTGTGCAGGCTGCCTGAAAATGCGCTATCCCCTGCCCCAAGAAATCCGCGTGCATCCCGAGCGCGATGCGCTGACTTTGATATACGACAGCGGCGAACACACGCTGCCGGCCGAATACCTGCGCGTTTTTGTCGCCCAGCGCGGAAGTGCGCGGACACGGCGTCGGCCACGAAAAACTGCAAACCGGCAAACGCGGCGTGCGGATTGAAGAAATCACCACTTCAGGCAATTACGCGCTGAAAATTTATTTTTCAGACGGGCACGACAGCGGCCTGTACGATTGGGACTATCTCTGCCTGCTGGCGCACGAATACGAAACCCGCTGGCGGGATTATTTGCACAAACTGGCTGCCGCCGGCGCAACGCGCGACGCAGAGCCGCAAAAGCAGCCTGCACCCGCCCAACACGGCTGCGGCGGCTGCGGCAAACATCATTGAAAGAACACCACCGTTTATGTTGTTTAACGTTTTTCCAGATTCCCGCGCTCGTTTTGTCCGCCGTCATTGCATTGGTAAGCATTATCGCGTGGCGCAACGACTTTATTTTCCAGCGTTACCAGTTTTCCGTCGGCGCCATCCGCTACCACAAACAATACGTGCGGCTGATCAGCTCCGCCTTTTTGCACGCCAACGGCTGGCATTTGTTTTTCAATTTGTTCACGCTGTATTTTTTCTCGAGCATCATCACTTTGGTTTATGGCTGGCTCGGATTTCTGCTGCTTTTTTTCAGCTCGGTGCTGGCGGGCAACCTGTTTTCCCTGTGGCTGTATAAAAACCGCCCGAGCTATGCCGCCATCGGCGCATCCGGCGGCGTATCCGGCATTTTGTTTGCCGCCATCACGCTTTCCCCCATGAGCAGCATCATCATTTTCCCGATACCGATACCGATTACTTCGTGGATTTACGCCACCCTGTATTTCGCCTATTCGGTTGCGATGATGCTCAATCCCGCGCCATTACGACAACACCGGCCACGCCGCACATTTGGGCAGGGCAGCCTGCGGCATGGTGTTTGCAGCAGTTTTTAACCCCGACGTTTGTCATGGAAAACGCATTGTTTATCGGCATCATGTCGCTGCCGCTGTGTTATTTGGCGTATGAAATTTTAGTGAACAAAAGGGCAAGATAATGAACATGAAACCAATAACGGCTTTCGGGCTGGCCTTCTTCCTGGCAGCCTGCGGCGGCGGAACGCCGTCAAACGGCAACGCCAGTGCGCCGAACACGGCTTCCGCGCCCGAAGACGCGGCGAAATCAATTCGGTGCGTGATAATTTTTGTGCGCGGATGCGTTGATTCCGCCGTGAACACCCCATCGGCCAAAACCGCGCCGTCGCCGGAAAAACGGCAGTTCGCGCAAACCGTGTGCGAATGCGTTTACGACAGCAGCGAGCAGGCATACGGCAGCGCGCAATGGCTGGAAACCGTGAAGCAAGCCGAGCAACAGCAAACGATGGACACAAAATTGCAGCAAACCATACAAACCGCCATGCAGCAATGCGCGCAGCAATACTTCGCCCAAGTGCGAGGCTGCTTCTGATGCCTCCGCCGCCAAGTAACCCGCAAAAAGGAAATCGTCACGACTGAACCCAACAAACAAACCCATTTCGGCTTTCAAACGGTGAACGAAAGCGAAAAAGCCGGCAAAGTGGCCGCCGTATTCCATTCGGTGGCAAAAACTACGACATCATGAACGATGTGATGTCGGGCGGCCTGCATCGCGTGTGAAACATTTCACCATCAACACGGCGCGCATTTCCAAAGGCGGCAAAGTGCTGGACATTGCCGGCGGCACGGGCGATTTGTCGCGTGGCTGGGCCAAACGTGTCGGCAAAACGGGCGAAGTGATGGCTCACCGATATCAACTCTTCCATGCTCACCGTGGGACGTGACCGCCTGCTGAACGAAGGCCTGATTCTGCCCGTGGCGGTGTGCGACGCGGAAAAACTGCCCTTCCCCGACAATTATTTCGATTTGGTGTCGGTGAGCTTCGGCCTGCGCAACATGACGCACAAAGACGAAGCCCTGCGCGAAATGTACCGCGTGCTGAAACCGGGCGGACAGCTTCTGGTGCTGGAGTTTTTCCAAAATCTACGAACCGCTGAAACCGGTGTACGACCTGTATTCGTTCAAACTGCTGCCCATCATGGGCAAGCTGATTGCCAAAGACGCGGACAGCTATCAATACCTGGCGGAATCCATCCGCATGCACCCCGACCAGGAAACCTTGAAGCAGATGATGCTGGACGCGGGCTTCGACCAAGTGGACTACCACAATTTGAGCGCGGGGGATTGTGGCGCTGCACAAGCACGAAACTTTAAGCAAATATAAATCAATATAGTGGATTAAAATAAAAATGAGACAAGGCGGCGAGCCGCAAGGCGTACAAATAGTACGTCAAGGCGAGCCAACGCCGTATCATTGCGATTTTAATTCACTATACAAGTGCAGAGCTGCTTTTGGAACGTTAAAAGCAGCCTGCGACTTCAACAGATACCGCAAAAGTGGCGGCATCAAAACGGAAAAGGACAAGATATGATCGGACATTTGGGTTTCCCGCTGGAAACGGTGGCGGTATTTGCAGTGTTGAGCGTGGGCGCGATTTTTATCGATTTGCACGCCCACAAAAAGCGACGAGCCGCCCACATTGAAAAAAATGCGGCGATGTGGTCGCTGTTTTGGGTGGGGGTGTCGGTGCTGTTCGGCATTTACCTGCACATCCACCACGGCGCGGAAACCGCCAGCCTGTTCTTCATGGGTTATGCGCTGGAAAAAGTATTGTCGGTGGACAACCTTTTTCCTGATGATGGCCGTGTTTTTCATGGTTTTAAAGTGCCGGAGGGCTACCGCCACCGCGTGCTGTATTAGGGGCGTTATCGGCGCGATTGTATTCCGCATGATTTTTCGTCGCGCTCGGCGCGAGGCTTGATGGCGATGATGGGTGCGTATGTGGAACTCTTGTTTGCCGCAGTGGTGGGCTTTTCCGCCGTGGCCATGTTGCGCCACAAAGAAGAGGAAAGCGAAGAGGAAGCCGATTATTCGAACACCTGGCCTACCGCTGGGTGCACAAACTCTTCCCCGTCTTCCCGAGGATGTACGGTCACCGCTTCTTCCTGAACGAAAAGAATTGGCCGAAGCGCGCACTGTATCCCGACGCGCATTTGGAGCTAGCGGGCGAAGACGTAAACACCCCGAAAAACAGCCACCCGAAAAACTGCGTAAAGGCGCGTTGGTGGCCACGCCGCTGTTTTTGTGTTTGGCCGTTATCGAGCTGTCGGACGTGATGTTCGCTTTCGACAGCGTGCCGGCCGTGATTGCCGTATCCAAAGAGCCGCTGATTGTGTATAGCGCCATGATGTTTGCCATTTTTGGGGCTGCGTACCATGTATTTCGTGCTGGAAGCCTTGAAGGGCTATTTGGCTTATCTGGAAAAAGCGGTGGTGTTCCTGCTGTTCTTCATCGCCTTCAAACTGGCCTTGTCCGGCACCCAACCATCTGTTCCACCACGGCTGGGACATTTCGCCCAACGCATCTTTGCTGGTGGTGCTGTGCGCTTTTGGTATCGGCATTGCCGCATCGCTAATCTTCCCGAAAAAGACCAGCAAGACGACAATTAACCCTGCCCTTGAAAAAGCAGCCTGCACCTTTGTTTTCCAAGTGCAGGCTGCTTTTCAAAAGCCCAAACCAATACGCGCCACCACATTCGTGCAAGGGCTAATTTTTCATCGGCAAACATTCAACGCCGCCAAATTTAAAGGAACCCCATGTTCGCCAAAACGCTCACCACCGTGCTGCTTTCCACCGCCTTCGCCGCCCATGTGCAGGCTGCCCCCTGAACCGCTGCCTTCGAAAACCATCACATTGGAAGCCAAAATCAACGATCACGGGAACTACCATGAATCCACCGTTGCCTATCCGGTCACGGGCGACCGCCATCTGGACAACTGGGTCAGAAAACAAATGGGTGGCCGATTGCCCACCCGCCGTTCCGTCCAAGCCGCACTGAACCGCAGCGAAGATGTGAAACTGGCCAATCAAAGCAACCGCGAGATTCGGCGCAACGGCGGAGATAGCAATATATGCAGCCTACGCCTTATCGACACGCTGGAACTGGGCGGCTACACGCCCCATTACGCCGTATTCGACCGCAAAAATTGGCAATATCTCTGCGGCACGCACGGCAACGGCGTCCAAAACGCTGACTGTGCTGAAACGCGGCACACCCAACCCGAAACCGCTGACACTGGACGACATCCTGCTGCCCGGCCAGAAAGCCAGCTGACACACCTGCTCAAAGAAGCCTATATCAAATATCTGACGGGAACTTTCGAAGACAGCGAACAAGCCGCGCGCGAATATGTGGACAATTTCAGCAAAGAAGGTTTTTTCTGCCACCGGCAACTGGCGTTTCGACAAAAACGGCCTGACCTTCCTGTATCAAACCTACGAAATCGGCGCATATGTTTTGGGCAGGCGAATTGACCATTCCGTGAAAGATTTGCGGGGCATCATCAAACCCGAAATCCTGCGCGAAACCCGACATTACCGCGCAAAACCAGAACGCTAATTCCGATATTCCAACGGCAAAAAGCAGCCTGCACTCAGACCATCCAAGTGCAGGCTGCTTTTCAATGTATAGTGGATTAAATTTTGCAATGATACGACGCTTGGCTCGCCGCATTGTCTCATTTTTATTTTTAATCCACTATAAAATCAACGGCGGCGGATTGGGCGCAGCGGAATGCTGCCGATGAGGTTCCGCATCCCCGAAGACCGACGTGGCTTTGAACGGCGGCAATTCGCTCGCGTCAATCGCATCCACTTCGATTTCCGTGCCTTCCGGCAGGATTTCATCCACCTGCGCAGGACGCACCGACATATTGCCGCCTTTCGGAGCGGTCAATGCCGCAGAACGCTGATTCCATGCCACGGAAAGCAGGCTGCCCTGTATTTTGCCCGCCTGGTTGCCGCAGGTCAGGCACACGGGTTTGCCGCTGCGGGCGCGCAAGGCTTGGTCGATTTTGCCGTTCTCAATGCTGCGGCGGTTGGCGCGACCCCATTCGGTAATCGCGTGTTTCAGCGCATCCACGCGCAAATTGCGTTTGTTGTACGGATCGCGGAACACCGCCAGCCACAGATTGCCCGCACCGTCTTGGTTCAACGCCGCCATTTCGTAGCTCACCATCACGGTGGTGCCGGAAGTAATCGTGCGGGCGAATTCAAGCGCATCGGGCGATTTCATGCGCACGCAGCCGTGGCTGGCCACGCCGGGAACGCTGCCCGGATTGCTGGTGCCGTGAATGCCCAAAGCCAAACGCGGCTCGCCCAAGCGGACGAACACGGGGCCCAGCGGATTGCGCGGGCCGGGCGGCACGCTTTTTCACACCGTCGCCGCGCTCGCGCTGAATCGACAGCGGAATGATGCCACGTCGGGTTGAAGGCTTTCGCGCCGATACGGTGCTCGCCCAGCGTGGTTTGCGTCATCGCCTTGCCCACGGCCACGGGATAAACTTTTGCAGGCGGCCGTTGTTATACAAAAACAGGCGCTGCTGCGGAATGTTGATAACGACATACTGCCCTTGTGCGGAGGGGCGATGTCGGGAACGGGGGTGGTGTTCGCATGGGCGAACGCGGCGCAGAATGCCAATACGCCGATAAACCAATTTTTTCATAGCGGCCAATCCATCGACAAATCGATAAAGGCGGAAATTATACCCGAGCGGGCTGATTCCGTGCGACAATAATCGGTGCAGGCTGCTTTTGGGAGTTGCAAAAAACAACGGTTTTCAGACGCTGTATTTTTACGTTGCGGCAACGGGCTGCCGGCGTTGGAACATTCAGGGTGCAGGCTGCTTTCTTGCGCATTCAGCACATTGAAAAACAATATAAATATAACCAAATATGCAAACCACCATTCATTCATTAGATTACGAAGCGCGCGGCGTGGCGCGGGTCGGCGGCAAAACCGTGTTCGTGCAGGGCGCGCTACCGCTGGAAACGGTGCGCATCCGCATCACGCAGGAAAAGGCTTCTTTCGCGCTGGCGGACACGGAAGCCGTTATCGAAGCGTCGCCGTTCCGTGTCAGGCTGCCTGCGCGCATTATGGCGGAATGCGGCGGCTGCGCCCTGCAACACGCGGATTTTTGCCGCACAGGTGGCGTATAAACAGCGCGTGTTTGAAGAGCAGTTGCAGCGCATCGGCAAAGTGCAGCCTGCCGCGTATCTGCCGCCGATTTACGGCAACGCCTGGGGCTACCGTTCGCGCACGCGGCTGTCGGTACATCACCCGCGAAGGCGAAGTGCGGCTGGGTTATCAGGGCCAAACACAGCCACCGCATCGTGCCCGTGTCGCAATGCCCCGTGCTGCCACCGCACGTTTCAGGCAGCCTGCACCTGATTCGGGAAATGTTGCAGCCATCCACGACCAAATGCCCAAAAACCGCCTGAGTGCCGTGGATATCTGCGCCGGCGAAGCCGTTACCGCGTGCGAGCATCCAATGCAGCCGCCCGCTGCCCGAACCCATTGCCCGGCAAACCGCCGAACGCCTGCAACAACACTCCGGCACGGCATGGCAGATTAGGCAGCAATGCCAAAAAGCAGCCTGCACAAGCCATCGCCCCCTAAAAACGCGCCCGAACTGTATTACACCCCTGCCCGAATTTAATCTGCACATGCCCTTCCGCGTGGGCGACTTCACCCAAATCAACCTGCCCATGAACGCACAAATGGTGGCGCGCGCCGTCCGCCTGCTCGACCCGAAGCCGCACGAACGCATTGCCGATTTGTTTTGCGGACTGGGCAATTTCACCCTGCCCCTGGCACGCAGCGGCGCACGCATCGTCGGCATTGAAGGCGCGGACAGCCCTGACCCTGCCGCGCCCAAGCCAACGCACGGCGCAACGGTTTTGGACAACATCGAATTCTCCACCGCCGACCTGTTCGACACGCAGCCCGACACCGTGGCGCAATGGGGGCTGTTTCGACAAAAATGCTGCTCGACCCGCCACGCGCCGGCGCATTGGCCGTGGTGCAAAGCCTGCACGCGCCGTATCTGCCGCAGCGTATCGTATATGTGTCGTGCAATCCCGCCACGCTGGCGCGCGATGCCGCCGTGCTGGTCGGCAAAGGTTACGCATTCCGCGCCGCCGGCATACTCAACCTGTTCCCGCACACCGCACACATCGAAGCCGTGGCATGGTTTGAACGGCAGGCGTGAAACCGAAAAAGCAGCCTGCACCTGCCATCACCGCAGCCGCATAGCCGACATGGCGTTGCGCCGCCATACCCACGCTTTCGGGTTGCCGCCCGTGGTGCAGGGCTGCCGATAACATTCAGATTTTTCCCCTCTTCCGCGGAAAAGAGGACGGGCGGCGGAAACACATCAAAAAGCAGCCTGCACTTGGTTTTTCAATGTGCAGGCTGCTTTTTGAATGGATGGACAACCGATATGCGTGCCCCGCGTTGCTTAATCGTGCACGCGCAGCAGTTCCACTTCAAACACCAGCGTGGAGTTGGCCGGAATCACGCCGCCCACGGCACGCGCGCCATAACCCATTTCCGGCGGAATCGTCAGTTTGCGTTTGCCGCCTTCCTTCATGCCGTCAAAGCCTTCGTCCCAGCCGCGGATAACTTGGCCGACACCCAGGGTAATCGTCAGCGGTTGGCCGCGGCTCACGCTGGAATCAAACACCGTGCCGTCGGTCAGATAACCCGTGTAATGCACGGTGATGTCTTTGCCTTTTTGCGCCGTTTTGCCTGTGCCTTCCTGCACGTCTTCAATCACAAATCCCATTGTATTTTCCTTTGAAACAGGGTTGATAAAGGTTAAGCGTACCACAAAAAGCAGCCTGCACCCGTTTCATTTTTATGCTACGATTCACGCTTTCAGGCTCTTCAGCCCGCCATATCATGAATATCGTCTTTCTCGACCGCGCCACGCTGCCCGGCCGCCCCTTCCGATTCGACTTCCCGCACCAATACGCCGAATACCCGCTCTCCAACCCGCAGGAAGCGGTGGAACGCGCCAAAGAGGCGGACATCATCATGACCAACAAAGTGCTGCTCGACGATGCCTTTTTCACGCAAACGCCGAAACTGAAAATGGTGGCGCTCGCCGCCACGGGCTATAACAATGTCGATATGGCCGCCGCCGCAAAAGCACTAACATCACCGTGTGCAACGTGCGCGGCTACGGCAACGACAGCGTGGCTGAACACGCCTTCATGCTCATGCTCGCCCTCATCCGCCAGCTACCCGCCCATATGCGCGACGTGGCCGCCGGCGTTTGGCAACAGTCGCCCATGTTCTGGCACCACGGCGCACCCATCCGCGATTTGAGCGGCAAAACGCTCGCCATCTGGGGGCGCGGCAACATCGGCAGCCGCTTGGCGCAAATGGCGCAGGCATTCGGCGTGCGCGTGATTTGGGGCGAACACAAACACGCCGCCACCGTGCGCGAAGGCTACACCGCGTTTGACGAAGCCCCTGTCGCAGGCCGACATTGTCTCCCCGCACTGCCCGCTGAACGAACAAACGCGCAACACTGATTGGCGAAACCGAACTGCAACGCATGAGCCGCGCGCCGTGCTGATTAACGTCGGGCGCGGCGGATTAATGGACGAACACGCCGTGATGGCGCGCACTCAAATACGGGCGAACTCGGCGGCGCAGGCTTCGACGTGCTGACCGCCGAACCGCCGCGCGAAGGCAACCCGCTGCTCGCACGGCTGCCCAACCTCATCGTCACGCCGCACACTGCCTGGGCCAGCGAAGAAGCCCTGAACACCATGACGCGCATGATGGAAGACAATATCCGCGCCTTCGTATCCGGCGCACCCATCAACGTGATTGCCGCTTAAATCCGCCGCAAAGCAGCCTGCACGGCAATACGCCGCACCGGCAACGTGCAGGCTGCTTTCCAATAACCAAAACCGCCACCGAACCGAACCCCGCACCAATGACACACACACTCCAATGCACCCCCGCCGCGCCGTATATGCCGGCAGCTTCGACCCGCCCACCAACGGCCACCTCTGGATGATTGCCGAAGCCGCCCAACTGTTTGACGAACTCATCGTCGCCATCGGCGTGAACCCCGACAAAAAGCCAGCTACCAAGTCGAAGAACGGCAGGCCATGCTGCAAGCCATTGTCGCCCCGTTTGCCAACGTGCGCGTCGATTCGTTCACCAACCAATTCCTCGTCAATTACGCCCACAGCGTGAACGCCGAATTCATCATCCGCGGCATCCGCACCGCCACCGACTACGAATACGAACGCGCCATCCGCCACATCAACGCCGACTTGCAGCCCGACATCCGCACCGTTTTCCTGATGCCGCCGCGCGCAAATCGCCGAAATCTCCTCCACCTTCGTCAGAGGACTGGTGGGCCCGGACGGCTGGCAACGCGTCCTGCCGCGCTACGTCCCGCCCGCCGTGTACGACAAAATCATCGCCGACCACGCAGACGGCGACGCATCATAAACACACCATTCAATGTGCAGGCTGCTTTTGCCCGTCCCAAAAGCAGCCTGCACCTATTCACATGAATTTGCTTCATGCAAATAACGTAAATTAAGCGTTTGCCAAACACGGCAAAAACAACGATGATTACGCAAAATCCCCAATTCACAAACCGTTTTTCCGGAGAACAATCATGAATACATTTCACTTATCAGGCTATCCGCGCGTGGGCGCGAAACGCGAACTGAAATTCGCCGTAGAAGCCTATGGAAAGGCGCGAAAAAGCGAAGCGGAGCTGCAAGAAACCGCCGCCGAAATCCGCCGCCTGAACTGGGCCGCCCAAAAGCCGCCGGTGCCGATTTGGTGCCCGTGGGCGATTTCTCGTTCTACGACCACGTTTTTGGATTTGCTGTGCACGCTGGGCGGCATTCCTTCCCGCTTCGGTTTCGACGCCGCCAACCTCACGCTGGAACAATACTTCCAACTGGCACGCGGCAACGCCACCCAAATGGCGATGGAAATGACCAAATGGTTCGACACCAACTACCACTTCATCGTGCCCGAATGGTCTGCCGACACTTCGTTCAAAGTGAACGCGAAAAAAACCTGATTGCCCAAATCAAAGAAGCCAAAGCGCAAGGCCACGATATCAAACCCACTTTGGTCGGCCCCATCACCCCTGACCTACTTGGGCAAGAAAAAAAGACTGGCTGCCGCATCGAAAAATCCTGCTGCCAAAACTGCTGCCTGCCTATGCACAGCTGCTGCGCGAACTGGCGGCCGAAGGCGTGGACTGGATTCAAATCGACGAACCGATTCTGGCCACCGACGTGGCGCAAGTTTGGTTGGATGCGTTCGCGCCCTGTATATAAAGAACTGGCCAACACCGGCGTGCGCATTATCTTGGGCACTTACTTTGCCGGCGTTGCGGAACACGTGAAACTGCTGGGCAGCCTGCCTGTGCACGGCGTGCATATCGACTGCGTGCGCGCGCCGGAACAACTGGCCATGTTGCCGGAACAGTTCCCCACCAACAAAGTCCCGTCTGTCGGCCTGATTGACGGCCGCAACGTGTGGAAAGGCGAACCTGACGCAAGTCATCGACACGCTGGAACCCGTGAAAGCGAAATTCCAAAACAACCTGTGGATTGCCCCCAAGCTGCTCGCTGCTGCACAGCCCGCAAGATTTGGCCGTGGAAGAAAAACTGAACGGCGAAATCAAATCATGGATGGCATTTGCCGCTCAAAAACTGGTGGAACTGGGCGTGGTAAAACGCGCTGGAACACGGCAAAGACAGCGTGGCCGCCGAGCTGAAAGCCTCCGATGCCGCCGCTGCCGACCGCGCCACCAACAAACTGATTCACAACGATGCGGTGAAAGCCCGCCCGGCCAACCCGCCCAAAGGCGCGGACCAACGCAAATCTCCGTTTGCCGAGCGCATTAAAGCGCAACAGGCTTGGATGAACCTGCCCATCCTGCCGACCACCACCATCGGTTCGTTCCCGCAAACCACGGAAATCCGCCATGCGCGCGCCGCTTTCAAAAAGGCGACTGAGCGCGGCCGATTACGATGCGGCCATGAAAAAGAAATCGCCCTACTGCGTTGGAAGTGCAGGGAAAAACTGAACATCGACGTGCCCGTACACGGCGAAGCAGAGCGCAACGACATGGTGGAATACTTCGGCGAGCAACTGCAAGGCTACTGCTTCACCCAGTTCGGCTGGGTGCAGTCTTACGGTTCGCGCTGCGTGAAACCGCCCATCATCTTCGGCGACGTTTCCCGTCCGAACCCGATGACGGTTTACTGGTCCACTATGCGCAAAGCCTGACCAAACGCCCGATGAAAGGCATGCTGACCGCCCGGTAACCATGTTCAAAATGGTCGTTCGTCCGCAACGATATTCCTTTGAGCGAAGTGGCGAAACAAATCGCATTGGCCTTGAATGACGAAGTGTTGGATTTGGAAAAAGCCGGCATCAAAGTGATTCAGATTGACGAACCGGCCATCCGCGAAAGTCATGCCGCTGAAAAATCGCAATGGAAAGAGTTCTTGGATTGGGCTTGCGAATCGTTCCGCCTGTCCAGCACCGGCGCGGAAGACAGCACGCAAATCCACACGCACATGCTATTCCGAGTTCAACGCGACATTCTGGACGCCATCGCTCAGCATGGATGCGGACGTGATTACCACTGAAACTTCTGCGCTCCGACGATGGAATTGCTGACCGCGTTCGGCGATTTCAAATATCCGAACGACATCGGCCCCCGGCGTGTACGACATCCACAGCCCGCGCGTTCCGACCGATGCGGAAGTGGGAACACCTTCTGCGCAAAGCCATGGAAGTGGTGCCGGTGGAACGCCTGTGGGTGAACCCGGACTGCGGCCTGAAAACCCGCGGCTGGAAAGAAACCTTGGAGCAGTTGGAAGTGATGATGCGCGTGACCGAAAAACTGCGCGCGGAACTGAAAAATAACCGCCTTGAATAAAAGCAGCCTGCACTTTCTGCGAATGAAGTGCAGGCTGCTTTCTCATGCCCGCGGTTTCAAGAAAGCCCGTTTTCAGAGTACAATGCCCGTTTTACTTTTGCAGGCTGCTTTTCGCGAACCACATCCGCGATTATCTGCAAAACGCAGGCACTGACCGCATTAAACGCGCAAGACATCGCCTTGTCGCGGCTGGCGACGCAAACCGTCATCGCCAATGCCCGCGCCCATATCGAACCGCAGCTGTTGCAGCATCCGCAGCTGCCCGAACATTTGGCGGGCAACACGGCGGCACTGGCGCGGTTGTTCGTCGGCATTGGACGCGGCCTATTCGCGCCACCCCGTCCAAAGCGCCACCTTTATACGCCCTGCTGCCCGAAGACGCGCAACTGGTACGCCTTGCCCACGCGGGCGCCGCCACCGAAAAACCTGCTGCCCGTCAGTGAAGAAAACGCCTGGCATTATCTGGCCGTCCGCACCGCGCTAATCGGGCTGGGCGAACATTGCCGACCACATTGCCCGCTGGCTGGAAATTGGCGAACTGCGCGGCAGCTACAACCAGCGCGCCGCCCTGCCAAACCAGCCTGCCCGTGCGGCGAAGACGGCGCGGTATATGGCGTTTTGCATTTGGAACACGCACAGAAATTATCCGACGACGAACTGGCCGCATGGGTCGGCTTGGCATTAGGGCGATGCTGCCCACGCTGCGCGAATTGCTGCCGCATGCCGAAGCCGAACCGGCTGAATAAACGTGCAGGCTGCTTTTCGACGCGGCCGCACTCCTATTTTTATAGTGGATTAAAATAAAAATGAGACAAGGCGGCGAGCCGCAAGGCGTACAGGTAGTACGTCAAAGGCGAGCCAACGCCGATCATCATTGCGATTTTAATTCACTATATAAACACAATATTCTTATATTTCATATCATTACATCGCATGAGCACATCACCCATCGAACACATCACCTCCTGCCGCCTGCCCACCGAGCACGGCGTTTTTCCAAAATGCACGGCTTCATCGACCAACGCACAGGGCAAAGAACACGTTGCACTGGTGATGGGCGACGTGGCGGACGGCGAGCCCGTTTTGTCGCGCATCCATTCCGAATGCCTGACGGGCGACGCGCTGTTTTCGCAAAAATGCGATTGCGGCCCGCAGTTACAGGCTGCTTTTGGCGGCGATTCAGGCCGAAGGGCGCGGCGTGCTGGTGTATTTGCGACAGGAAGGCCGCGGCATTGGGCTCATCAACAAAATCCGCGCCTATGCCCTGCAAGACCAAGGAATGGACACGGTGGAAGCCAATCTGGCGCTGGGGCTGCCCGTGGATGCGCGTGATTTCAGCATCGCCAAGCATATTTACGATTACCTGAACGTGCAGGCCGTGAAACCGCTGACCAACAACCCCGAAAAACTGCAAACCTTACGCGACTGCAGGCATCCGCATTGCCGAACGAGTGCCTCTGGTGGTGGGTGGAACCCCGAAAAATCAAGGCTATCTGCACACCAAAGCTGAAAAACTCAACCATTTGATACTGGATTGATGGGGCATGGCCGCTTTGAGCTTTGGTTTTTGCCGCGCTGGCTGCCTTGCTGCATTTTTATATTTTTCTATTTGGAAGTGCCCGCGTTCGGCTCGGCCGCGTTTTGCCGCGTTTTGCCGCGTTTTGCCGCGTTTTGCCGCGTTTTGCCGCGTTTTGCCGCGTTTTGCCGCGTTTTGCCGCGTTTTGCCGCGTTTTGCCGCGTTTTGCCGCGTATTCCGCATCGCGCCGGGAAAGCTGCCGATGTGCAGGCTGCTTTTTCAAAACTTAGGCGTGTATAACCTGTGCCTGGCGCTGTGTTTGTGCGCGGGCATCGGTGCGCGCTTGTTGTCCGGCGGCAGTGCCTATGCACTAGGGCTGTCGCACGGATTCTCGTGCAGCGGACTGGGCAGCATCATCGTTGCGGGCTGCTTTCTGTTCGCCACCGCCCCCGACAAACGCCGCGCCGCCATCATGCAGGCAAGCCCCGCCGTGTTGGCACTCATGTTTCTGTTGTTTTCTTAACGCAAAAAGCAGCCTGCACCCCGTTTTCGAGGTGCAGGCTGCTTTTTCAGGTTTCTGGCAATGCGGAAAATTTAACGAATCCCTCGCTCTTCACATCGGCCACAAAGCCCATGTCGTTAATGCGGATGTGGCGGAACAGCCAGCCTTCCAGCAAGTTCAGCATTTCGTTGGTCACATCTTCGCCATTGTCGAAACGCTGTTGGTATTCCAAACACTTTGTTCACAAAATTCAAATGCACTTTTTGTCGCGTCCACCAATCGGTAGTTCGCCTCTTCCAACATCCGCTCTTCGTATGCGAAATGGTCGGCCGTGTAAAAATCAGCTCTTCCAACACCTTGCCGATTTTTCGCGGTCGTTGGTTTCGTTCGCCATACAGCTGCTCCAAGCAATCCACCAAATGCTTGTGCTGACTCGTCAATATCTTTGAAGCCCGTTTCCAAATCATGCGTCCAAAAACATAAGCCATGATTGTCGTTCCTTTTTCGGGGTGGTTAATCGGTGTAATTGCCCGCCCAACTGCGGATTCGCGGTTCTTCTTTTTCACTTCGGGTTCCTGGGGCTTTCGGCGCTTCTTTCACTTCCACCGGTTGCGGTGCAGGCTGCTTGGGCGCATCGTCCTGAAGCGAAAAACACCAGCGTAGGCGCAACAGGTTCGGGGGCTAGTTCAGGTTCCGACTGAGGTTCGGGCGCGACCGCTTCCTCAGTCCCCACTTCGCCGTATTCCTGGCTCTGCGCCGCCAGTTGCGCCGCATAATCGGGGCTGTCGTGATACACGCCCGCTTCGTTCACGCTATGGATATAGCCTTTGTCGTTGATTTTGATATGGCGGAACAGCCAGCCGTCCAAACTGGTCAGCAATTCGTCGCTCACATCTTCGCCGCTGTGCAGCTCGGCATGCAAATCCATCAGCTTATTGACAAAATTCTGATGGACGCGGCGGTGCGGTTCCACCAGCGGATAATGCGCGTCTTCCATCAGCTTTTTCTTCGTATTCAAAATGCGAATGGGCGCTGGCAATCAAATCGAACAGCACAATGCTCATGCGTTCTTTATCGCCGGCTTCGTTGGCTTTGGTAAAATTTGTTGATGTGGAACACAAGCTCTTGATGCTGCTTGTCGATGTCGTGAAAACCCGTGTCCAAATCGGACGTCCACTCGATGAATTTCATGTTCTGTTCTCTTTGCGCAATGAATTGATTTAACAAGATGATTATAGCCGTTATCCCGATATCCGACCAAGCGGCTTTTCGCCCTTTGTTGCGCAATTTAGACAATTATTAACCTAACTCAAATCGTATCCGTGCTCAAATGGGGCGGGCATTCGGGCGGATACGGGTGCAGGCTGCTTTTCGGCTTCACGATGCCAGCCGGCGGTGGAGTTCAATCACTTTTCGGGCGGCAGTTTGCGCATGCAGTCGTGGTGTCCCAACGGGCATTCGCGCTGGGCGCAGGGCTGCACGGCAGGTTCAGCGTGGCGATTTCGGCGGTGTCGCTCAAAGGCGGCGCGTGCTTCGGGTCGGTCGAGCTGTATACCGCCACCACGCGGCAGCCCACCGCGGCGGCAATGTGCATCAAGCCGCTGTCGTTCGCCACCACGCCGTCGGCACATGCCAGCAAATCAATGGCCTCGCCCAAATCGGTTTTTGCCGCACAAATTCACGCAGCCGCCGCCCGCCATTTGGTTGATGGACTCGGACACTTCGAAATCTTTTGGGCGAGCCGAACAGCCACACCTGCCAGCCCTGCGCTAGATAATGCCGCGCCGTTGCCGCGTAATGTTCGGGCAGCCAGCGTTTGCCGTGCCGAATTCGCACCGGCGCACAAAGCCATGATGTTCGGTTCGCGCGTCAGGCCGTATTTGTGCAGCGCGGCCGCCCGCCGTTCGGGGCGGACGCTTAATTGCGGAAAGGTTGAGCCACCGAACGTTTCGCCTTTTTCATCGGCCAATGCGGTGTATCGGTCCACCATTAAATACAGCGCCTGCTTGTCCAGCTTGCGTGCGTCGTTCAGCCAGCCGTAACGGAATTCGCCCATAACCCGTGCGCTGCTTCGCGCCGGTAGCCGCCGCCACAATGACGGATTTCAGCGAGTTGGGCAACACGATGACTTGGTCGTATCCTTGCAGGCTTCTGCCCGTTTTCCAGCGCTGCGCGAAGGCCAGCGCGCCGTGCTCGAACGGGTTTTCAATAATGTTGCTGATTTCGGCATCCGCTCGAACACAGCCATCGACCATTTGGGCGCGAACACGTCGATGCGGCAGCCGGGGTGTTTTTCGTGAGCGGCGATACAGCGGCTGCGTCATCACGCAATCGCCAATCCATGAAGGCGAAATAATCAATATGCGTTTGGTCATAGGCGTTCTTTGAAAAGCAGCCTGCACCCCCGTCAACAGAGTGCAGGCTGCTTTTTGCATTTCCCTTGTTTTATCGTTGGCCGGCGGCTGCGAAAATCGGGTAATGCCGGCAGATGCCGCGCCATTATACGCCATCTGCCCGGTCAAAAAGCAGCCTGCACTCGAAACACCGTGCAGGCTGCTTTTGCGCTTTACCGAACCTCACTGGGCACTATGGTTTTTCCACACTATGGCGGCGCGTACAAACCGTTTCCGCGCTTCCAGCCATTCGTACACATTGGTCGTTTTGTACTGGACGATTTGGTCGTCCCGCCCTTCGATTTCGCTGTAATGGCAGTTAGCGGAGACGAACAGGCGGCTGTTCGGGCGGTAATAGAAAATATCCGCCTCTTCTTGACCGTTCCTCCGGTAGCAGCCGTGCAACGGATATTCCGTATCCATCGGCAAATCGTAGGTTTTGCCCGTGCGCGCGTCAATCATCACGCCCCACTGGCAACTGACACCGCAGCCCCAAATGGCCGGAATGTAATAGCTGCCGAAGCCGATTTTGTCGTAGCGCGCATCTTTAATGGCTGCGGACAACATTCCACCGGCGCGGCACAATCGGCGCGTGATGATGGCCTTTATACACTTCGCCACTGGAATATTTGGCGAAATCATAATGCGGTTGATACGGTTTGCCGGCGCGACGGCGGCAAGCAGAAAGGTGGTAAAGCGGCGGGCTTTCATGGGGTTCTCCTTGTAGATGGTCGGGATTTTGCGGTTATTTTTCCAGCCGACCGCCAGCTGGTACAGCGCTTTTTGTTTTCTCCCGTGATTTTTTGGCTGCAAATCTGCAGCCTGCTTGGTCGGCAGTTCGCCGCCAGGATTTTCATGATGTTTTGCGCTTCTTCGGTAATGTGTCGGATTTTCTCGGCACGGCGGGATACACCACCAACACCATTTCGCCGCGCGACTGGTTGCTGTCGAGCCGCCAAAGCAGCCTGCACTTCCTGCACGCCGCCGCTGATGAAGGTTTCGAAGGTTTTGGTGATTTCGCGTGCCAGCAGGATGCGGCGGTTCGGGAACACGCGCATCGACGTCGTCCAATGTGGCGGCGATGCGGTGCGGCGTTCAAAGGCGATGACGGGATAATCCGCCGCCAGCCAGCGTTCAAAAAGTATTTGATGCGCTCGCCCTGATTTGGGCGGCAGAAAACCGTGAAATAGAAAATTCGGCTCGCTCACGCCGGCCACGCACAACGCACCCATCACGGCGCTGGCCCCCGCACGGGCACCACGCGGAATCCTGCCTCACGCACGCGTGCCGCCAGTTTCGCGCCTGGGTCGCACACGGCGGGCGTGCCCGCATCGGAAAATCTGCGCCACGCTCTGCGCCGCTTTCCAGCGCGGCGATGATTTTTGTCGGCCATCTGCTGTTCGTTGTGTTCGCGCACGGACACCAGCTAGCGCTGATGCCGTATGCCGACAAAAAGCTGTGCCGACACGCGCGTGTCTTCGGCGCACACCAAATCGACCTTTGCAGCACGGCAAGGGCGCGCAGGGTGATGTCGGCCAGATTGCCGATGGGCGTGGCCACGATATACAGGGTTTGCGGCTGAACGCTGTCGAGTGCTTTTTGGAAATGTTTCTGCATGGCGGTCTTTCGGGGTGCAGGCTGCTTTTGGCGCGCCCGCATGATGGTTCGGAAGGGTTTATCGGTATGATAATATGGCAGATTAAAATGGCATACCACCGCGCCGGTTCGGCTTGTGGAGCGTCGGGCTTGAGCAGGCATGGTTGGTTTTCGGCGTCCGGCGTTTTTTCAGGCAGCCCTTGTGAATTTCGGAAAGGCTGCCTAAACATCTGCGGCCTTATTTCCAATCAATCGGTGGCAGAACCTGTGATGCCCGTGTAGAGGTGGCTTTGCGGGCTGTACACGGTCCAAAAATAAGTGCCCCACCAATCACGGCCTTCTGCGAAATAGTCGGAACACTCGGTATCCACGTGTAAGCCTCGATATCGTGCAGGCTGCCAAACAGCTCTTGGCAAAATTTGAGGAAATATTCTCCGGTTTCGCGGACAGTGCGGCCGAAAATGAGCGGGATAAGGCGGATTGAGGAAAGCGTGGCAGAAGGCGTTGTCGGGCGGGTTTCGAGCGAAGGCACGGGCGGCATCGGTTTCGCTGTCATGGAAGGAGGCGGCTAAAGTGGCTGCCCTGCCCGCGCACGATGAGGCGGTTGTGCAGCAAATCGAGCTGGTTGCCGTAGAATTCCGCCGTGTTGATTTTGTGCCCCATATCGACCTGCAAACTAAAATGTCGGGCAATCAGGGTGGGTGCGGGCACTTGGTATCGGGTCGCGCGTTCGGAAGCCTGTTCGTTGTGTCGTCAATCACGGCGTGCAGGGGTGCGGCGGGCGGCATCCAATGGTATTCGCGGCGTCCAGCTTCGTTGGCGGCAACGGTGGCATAAGCGAACTGTTGAAAGTCGAGCACGCCGCCGAGCTTGTGGAAGCGGCCGATGGTGGCGCGGCGTTGGTGGTACTGCCATTCGGGCAGGCCGGCATGAGGCAGGGGTTTCGAAGCGTGGTAAGGACATATTGTCTGAAATTTGGCGATATAGCGGATTAAAACCGCAATGATACAGCATTAACCCACCTCAAAAGCAGCCTGCACCGTTTCAACTGTTCCGCAACTTCCAGCCCGTGCGCAGCAGCGTGTAGAGCAATGGTGCAGGCGGTGAGCGCGAAGGCGGTGCTCGCGCCGGCGGACAGCAGCGGCGACACATCCGACACGCCGAAAAAGGCGTACAGCGGAAGCCGTCAATCAGATAAAAATCGGGTTGGCATAACTCACGGCGCGCCAAAGCCGGGCAGGCTGTCCAGCGAATAAAAACACGCCCGACAAAAACGTGAGCGGCATGATGAAAAAGTTTTTGGAAGGCAGCCAGCTGGTCGAATTTTTCCGCCCAAATGCCGGCCACCAAACCCAACGACGACATGAAAAAGCGTGCCTGCACCCGCCAGCACGAATGCCACCACGGGATGCTGCGGCAGGGGCAATCCGAACGGCGTTACGGCCAGCAGCACGCCAAGCCCCACCATCATGCCGCGCACCCATGCCGCGCCCGTGTAGGCCAGAAAAAGGGCGGCGGGCGACAGCGGCGGCAACAGGATAAACACCGATTGCCCGTGAGCGCGACTGCATCAGGCTGGACGATGTGTTGGCAAAGGCGTTCTGCGTCATGCTCATCGCGGCCAGGCCGGGCATGAGGAACACGGTATCAGTCAATGTCGGGCAGCGGCGCGGCATGGCGGCCGACGGCGTGCGCGAAAAATCAGTTGGTACAGCAAGGCGGTCAATATGGGCGCGCCGATGGTTTGCAGCCAAACTTTGCCGAAACGCGCCACTTCTTTGCGCCACAGGGTGTAGCAGCCAATCCAGTTCATAAAGTTTCCTGTCCGTTGTGTGCTGTCAGGCGCATAAACACCTGTTCCAAATTGGGTTTCTCAATATCCATCGCTTTCTATGCGGCAGCCTGCAGCCTGCAACTGCGCCACGGCTTCGCCCAGTTGGCGGTAATCGTCCAGCAGCAGTGTGCAACGGAAATCGGGCGATTGGGCGGTGCAGGCTGCCTGCAAGGATTCTGGGCAGGGCTTTATCAAGCGTGATAGCGCCATATCAGCCGTGCTTCTGGCGCAACAGGTTTTTCGGTGGTGTCCAGCGCCACCAGCCGCCCCTGCTTCATAATGGCCACGCGGCCGCAGTATTGCTCGGCTTCTTCCAGATAATGCGTGGTGAGGACGATGGTGTGCCCCTGCCGGTTCAACGACTGCATAAACTGCCACAGGCTGTGCCGCAGTTCCACGTCCACGCCGGCGGTGGGCTCGTCTCAAAATAATCACGGGCGGGCGGTGCACCAACGCCTGTGCCACCATCACGCGCCGCTTCGTGCCGCCCGACAAATGGCGCAGATTGGTGTCGGCCTTGTCATCCAAGCCCAACCGGTGCAGCATTTCGTCAATCCAGTCGTCGTTGTGGCGCAGGCCAAGTAGCCCGATTGGATGCGCAGCACTTCGCGCACGTTGAAAAACGGGTCGTACACCAATTCCCTGCGGCACCAGCCCCAGATTCATCCGCGCTTGGTGCGCCTGGCTTTTGCACGTCGCAGCCCATAATCCGTATCGTAGCCGGACGTGAGCCGGTTCAGCCCGGCAATGGCGGAAATCAACGTGGTTTTGCCTGCACCGTTGTGGCCGGAGCAGGGCAAAAAATTCGCCCCGCGCCACGTCAAACGAAAATATCGCGGACGGCTTGAAACCGTTTTGATAGCGTTTGCAGGCATTGGCGATATGGAGGGCGGTGTCGGTCAGTGCGGCGGCCTTTGCGGGAAATGAAGATGGGTGGGTGAAAAGAGTGCAGGCTGCTTTCAGGGCAATCAAAAAAGCAGCCTGCACTTGTAGTTCTGTATTGGCCGTGGCGGCATGTTCGGGCAGCCCGCACTTTGGCATTTGCCCGTTATAGTGAATTAAAATCGCAATGATACGGCGTTGGCTCGCCTTGTCTCATTTTTATTTTAATCCACTATATCCATGTCAGCACAGCCCATAAAATCTTCCGGCAACCCGAAAGCAGCCTCGCACTTTTCGGGTTGCCGGAAACTCGTTTCTACGCTTCCGTATTTTCGGCTGAAGCATCCGCTGCTTCGTTGTCCGCGAACGCCGCAATATCCGCTTCCGCTTCCATTGCTCTGGCGGCGGTGCGTTGCGCTGCCCACGCGGCACGACGGCTGCGGTGGTAGCTCAAGCCCGTACCGGCAGGAATCAGGCGGCCGACAATCACGTTTTCCTTCAAAGCCGCGCAAATCGTCCCTGCGGCCCATAATCGCCGCTTCGGTCAGTACGCGCGTGGTTTCTTGAACGATGCGGCAGAAATCGAAGCTGTCGGTGCTCAAAAGAAGCTTTGGTAATACCCAGCAGCACGTTTTCAAAGCGTGCCGGCTCTTGCCTTCCGCCAACGCCTGTTCGTTCGCCATCATCACTTCGGCGCGTTCCACCTGTTCACCGGTGATGAAGTTGGTGTCACCCGCATCCACGATGTTCACGCGGCGCAGCATTTGGCGGATATGACTTCGATGTGCTTGTCGAAATCTTCACACCTTGCAGGCGGTACACTTCCTGAACCTCTTGCACAATGTAGCGCGTCAGCTCTTCAATGCCTTTCAGGCGCAGAATATCGTGCGGATCCACTGCTCCGTCGACAACCGTTTCGCCTTTGTTCACCACTTGGCCGTCATGCACCAGGATTTGCTTTGTCTTTTGGAAATCAGCGTTTCGTATGCCACGCCGTCCAAATCGGTAATCACCAAGCGCTGTTTGCCTTTGGTTTCGTGCCGAACGATACCGTACCGGTGACTTCTGCCAGACATGCCCGCATCTTTGGGGATACGCGCTTCAAACAGTTCGGCCACGCGTGGCAGACCGCCGGTAATGTCGCGGGTTTTGGTCGAAGCCTGCGGGATACGCGCTAACACATCGCCCTTGCCGACTTCCTGGCCTTCGCGCACCTGAATAATCGCACCCACTTGGAATGCCAGTGTTACAGGCGTTTCCGTGCCGGGGATTTTTCACCGGTTCGCCATTTTCGTCCAACAATTTCACTGTTGGGCGCAACAATTTGCTGGCGCTGTTGCGGCGTTTACCGTCAATCACCACCATTGTAGACAGGCCGGTAATCGGGTCGGTTTTGACGGGTAACGGTTACGCCCTCTTCCACATTTTTCAAATTCTACGCGGCCGGCATATTCGGTAATCATCGGATGCGTGCGGGATCCCTAAGTCGCCAGGGTCGTACCGGCTTTCAGCACATCGCCGTCGTTCACTTTCAGCGTTGCGCCATAAGGGATTTTGTGCAGTTCGCGCTCGCGGCCCGCCGCATCCAAAATCACGATTTCGCACGAACGGCCGATGACAATCAATTCGCCTTTGTTATTGGCGATGTAGCGCATTTGACCGCCGAAACGCACAGTGCCGTTGGATTTGGCTTTCCACTTGGCTGGCTGCTGCCGCACGGGAGGCCGCACCACCAATGTGGAAGGTACGCATTGTCAACTGTGTGCCCGGTTCGCCGATGGACTGCGCCGCAATCACGCCGACTGCTTCGCCGGAATTCACCAGCTTACCGCGCGCCAAGTCGCGACCATAGCATTTCGCGCACAGGCCGTAGCGGGTTTGACAGGTAATCGGAGTGCGGACTTTTCACTTCGTCTACACCGGAATTGTCAATCAAATCCACCAGTTTTCGTCCAGCAACGTGCCGGCTTCAATCAGCGTGCTGCCGGTGTTAGGGGCAATCACGTCGGTGGCGGTTACACGGCCCAAAAATACGGTCGCGCAGCGGCTCGATGATGTCGCCGCCCCTGTACCACAGCCTTCATGCTGAAGCCTTCGCTGGTGCCGCAGTCGTCTTCCACCACCACCAAGTCTTGGGTAACGTCCACCAGACGGCGGGGTCAGGTAACCGGAGTTGCGAGTTTTTCAACGCGGTATCCGCCAAGCCTTTACGCGCACCGTGGGTCGCAACAAAGTATTGCAATACGGTCAGGCCTTCACGGAAGTTCGCGGTAATCGGCGTTTCGATAATCGAACCGTCCGGTTTCGCCATCAGGCCGCGCATACCAGAAAGCTGCTTAATCTGCGCCGCCGAACCACGCGCACCGGAGTCCGCCATCATATAGATGGAGTTGAACGACTCTTGGTTCACTCTTTGCCTTCGCGGTCGATGACTTTTGGGTGGACAGGGTTGTCCATCATCGCTTTTGGCAATCTTATCGCCCGCACGACCCCAAATATCGACCACTTTGTTGTAACGTTCGCCGTTGGTCACCAAACCTTGACGGTATTGGTCTTCGATTTCTTCACTTCGGCATTGGCTTCGGCCAGCAGTTTCGGTTTTTTTCTTTCGGGATTTGCATCGTCCACGCAGATGGAGATGCCGCCTTTGCCTGCAAAAAGCAAAGCCGGTATACATCAGGTGGTCGGCCAAAAATCACGGTATCGCGCAGGCCACACAGGCGGAACGATGCGTTAATCAGACGAGAAATTTCTTTTTCTTCAACGCTTTGTTGATGTATTCAAACAGCAGGCCTTTGGGCAGGATTTCGCTCAGCAGCGCACGTCCCACCGTGGTTTCGTAGCGTTTCACAACGGGTTGCAGCTCGCCTTCATCGTCGCGCTCCCATTCGCGCAGGCGCACGGTGATTTTTCGTACCCAATTCCACTTGTTTGGTGTGGTAAGCGCGGTGCACTTCTTTCACGTCGGAGAACAGCGTGCCTTCGCCTTTGCCGTTGATTTTGTCGCGCGTCATGTAGTACAGACCCAACACGATGTCTTGGGACGGCACGATAATCGGCTCGCCGTTGGCGGGTGCCAGCACGTTGTTGGATGCCAGCATCAGCGTGCGTGCTTCCATTTGCGCTTCCAAGCTCAAGCGGAACGTGAACCGCCATTTGGTCGCCGTCAAAGTCGGCGTTGAACGCGGCACACACCAAGGGGTGCAGCTGGATGGCTTTGCCTTCAATCAAAATCGGCTCAAACGCCTGAATACCCAAGCGGTGCAGGGTGGGCGCACGGTTCAGCAGAATCGGATGTTCGCGGATGACTTCTTCCAGAATGTCCCCAAACCTCCGGCACTTCCTGCTCAACCAGTTTTTGGCTGCCTTCACAGTGGTGGCCAGTTCGCGCTGTTCCAACTTGTGGAAATAAACGGTTTGAACAATTCCAACGCCATTTTCGGCAGGCCGCATTGGTGCAAGCGCAGGTATGGGCCTACGGTAATCACGGAACGGCCGGAAATAGTCCACGCGTTTACCCAACAGGTTTTGACGGAAAACGGCCACTCTTGCCTTTAATCATATCGGACAGCGATTTCAGCGGGACGTTTGTTCGCGCCGGTCATGGCTTTGCCGCGACGACCGTTGTCCAGCAGGCTGTCCACCGCTTCCTGCAACATGCGTTTTTCGTTGCGGACGACGATATCGGGCGCGCGCAGTTCCAGCAGGCGTTTCAAGCGGTTGTTACGGTTGATAACGCGGCGGTACAAATCGTTCAAATCGGAAGTGGCGAAACGGGCCGCCGTCCAACGGTACCAACGGACGCAAATCGGGCGGCAGCACGGCAGCACGTCCATAATCATCCATTCCAGCTTCATGCCGCTGCGTTGGAACGCTTCCAGCACTTTCAGGCGTTTGGCGATTTTTGATTTTTGGTTTCGCTGCTGGTGCTTTGCAGTTCTTGGCGCAGGATTTCGATTTCCTGTTCCACGTTCAGGCTGCGCAACAGTTCGCGCACGCCTTCCGCGCCCATGTGTGCGTCAAATTCTTCGCCGTATTCTTCCAATTTGGCGTAATAGTCTTCTTCGGTCAGCAGTTGGCGGCGTTGCAGCGGGGTCAGGCCGGGGTCGGTTACCACGAATGCTTCAAAATACAGCACGCGCTCGATGTCGCGCAGGGTCATATCCAACACCATGCCCAAGCGGGACGGCAGCGATTTCAAAAACCAGATGTAGGGCAACGGTGCGGCCAGTTCGATGTGGCCCATGCGCTCTGCGGCGCACTTTTGGTGAGCGTGACTTCCACGCCGCATTTTTCACAGGTTACCCTTTGAATTTCAAACGTTTGTATTTGCCGCACAAGCACTCGTAGTCTTTCACGGGACCAAAGATTTTGGCGCAGAACAAACCGTCGCGCTCGGGTTTGAAGGTGCGGTAGTTGATGGTTTCGGGTTTTTTCACTTCGCCGTAGGGACCATGAACGGATGGTCTCGGGCGAGGCGATGCTGATTTTGATGGCATCAAATTCTTCAGAGCCTGCTTGTTGCAGAGGGTGCGGAACAGGTCGGTTAAGTTCATTTTTGCTCCTGTTGAGAGAATTTTTCGAGTGCTTGGGGTTTGGGTTATGGGGTGCAGGCTGCTTTTAGGGCGTTCGGCGCGGGCATTAGCCTTTTGGCAGGTCATGTCGCTTTCTGTCGCCCTCGCATGCGGACGCGCATAGTGCCGTTGCCGATTTGCTTAACCCGCATTTGCAGGCGGCCTGGTTTGCCGATAGTACTTCTCATCTGGGCAAACGTTTCGTTATCCGTTTCTGCGCCATGCGGCGGTGCGGATTTTTCAGGATTGTGCCGTCGCTCGACATTAGTGGTTTTTGATATTCAAACCAACTTTCTCTGCGGTTCAACGTCCAAGTGCCGTTGCCAATATGGCGGTACGTCAGGGTTTCGTCTTTTAGGCGTGCCGGGGAAGGGAATCGTTATATCCACTATAACGAATGCTTCCTGCCCATTGCCGAACACAAACGCCATCGGCGTTTTATCGGCAGCGGTGCACTGCCATTTGCCGATCAGTTGCGATTTTTGAATGGCGGCGGGTTTCGCCAACACGGGCGCGGCGGCAAACAATGCGACCATCGGTATTTTTTCTGCAACAATTTCTTTCTATGAACTTCGAAGGGTGCAGACTGCTTTTTAGCGGTAGGTTTCGCAGGACACGTCTTCGTCTTTGCAGAACATTTCGTTGTGCGCCGCGCGGCATTGGCGGATAACGTCAAACGCGCCCCTGCCCCGATTGGTGTTTTTCGGCGCGGAAGGTTTGGGTGAACGCTTTCAGCCGGCAGACATACACGGCTTGTCCGTCATCACTTCGCCGTCCGTGCCGTTCCGCCAGCGGGCGGTTGACCCTGTTCGGTCAGCACGTTCACTCGGTATTCAATTCGGCGATGCGCTCGCTGTCGCTTGGGGCGGCATGCGCGGCAGGCTGCACCATAAGCAGGGCGGTAAGAATAGCAAGGGTTTTGTTCATGGTGGTTTCCATACAGATGTCGGGATTTATGCTGCCTGAAATTATTTACACTCAGCAACAACTTTATTCATGCGTTGTTCCATATCTTTAGGCTCGCTGCCTTTGGACATTGCAACAACTTCATCATCGCTCAATCCTTTATCCAATGCCGTCATCATGCACTCACATTGTTGCCGCACTTTCTCGCCCTGTCCGGAACTTTGCATACACGATTTCACACCATCTTCCACAAAACCTTTGCGGAAACCGGTACAAAACGCACTTCATAAGCGGTTTGGGCTTTATCCGGTGCGGCGAAGAGGCCGCCGTTGCAGGAGGATTGGGCGCTGCCGCCTGTTCTCCTGCAGGCAGCAAGTGCCAATATGAAACAAAAACAATGAATTTTTTATTCATGATAGCGCTTCCTATGCGTATTAAATTCAGGCAGCCTGCACTGTCTGTCGAGGCAATCATCATAAAGCCGCCCATAATCACCACCACGGCCACGACAAAAATCGCCACGCCGAGCACGCCGCGCTGCCAGCCTGCAATTGTCCCATGCTTCGCTAAACCGCGAAAAATGGGATGCCGGACGAGGTTTCAAGAACCCCATCATCGCCACCACCAAAGGCAGCGCAAACAAAATCAGCTTGAATGCGCCGCCCGATGCGGAAGGCTTTGCCGGACATCAGCCACAGCAGCACACTGGCCGCGCCGCCTACTATCAATTTTTCAATCCAAGGCTGCGGGCTTTGCTGTCTTTGCTTGGCCAATTTACGTTCTGTTCTGGGCATTGCTGTTTCCGTTACAGGGTTGGACCCTATGATTTATCCTGATGTGCAGGCTGCCTGAAAAGCAGCCCGCACCCTGCCAGTTCTGTTCCAAATCGATATCCAGACCCAGCGAACGGATTTCTTTGACAATCACATTGAACGACTCTGGCATGCCCGCATCGATTTTGTGTTCGCCTTTGACAATGTTTTTCGTACATTTTGGTACGGCTGGTAACGTCGTCGGATTTCACGGTCAGCATTTCCTGCAAAGTATATGCCGCACCGTAGGCTTCCAACGCCCATACCTCCATCTCACCAAAACGCTGGCCGCCGAACTGGGCTTTACCGCCAAGCGGCTGCTGGGTAACGAGCGAGTACGGACCGGTTGAACGAGCGTGCATTTTCTCGTCCACCAAGTGGTGCAGTTTCAGATAGTGCATCACACCCACAGTAACCTTGCGGTCGAACGGTTCGCCGGAGCGTCCGTCGTACAGGGTGATTTGGGTTTTGGTATCGTTGAAGCCCAATTTCTGCACTTCAGGGTTGTTGCTTGGGTAAGCCAGTTCCAGCATGTCGTAGATTTCTTTTTCCTTCGCGCCGTCAAACACAGGGAGGCAAAAAGTCGCGCCTTTGCGCAGATTGTCGGCCAGCAACAGGATTTTCGTCGTCCGACAGGCTGTCCAAGTCCTCTTTTATGCGCCGCGTTTTAGTTGTACAGCTCATTCAGGAACTTGCGGATTTCTTTTTACTTTGCGCTGTTCGGCAAGCATTTTTGTCGATGCGTTGGCCGATGCCTTTGCCGCCCAGCCCAAGTGCACTTCCAAAATCTGACCGATGTTCATCCGCGAAGGTACGCCTAACGGATTGAGCACAATGTCCACCGTGCGGCCGTCTGCCGCGTAAGGCATGCGTCTTCCACCGGCAGAATGCGCGATACCACACCCTTTATTACCGTGGCGGCCGGCCATTTTTGTCGCCCGCCTGCAAGCGGCGTTTGATGGCGATGAACACTTTGACCATTTTTGCACGCCCGGCGGCAACTCGTCGCTCCTGCGTCATTTTTCTTTTTCACTTCAAACGCGGCTTTCAGCTTCTTCGCGTTTTTGTTGCAGACAGTTTAATCAGTTCAAGCTGCTTGGCGATGTCTTCGTCAGCAACGCGGATATCGAACCAATCGTGGCGGCTCGGCAGTCCGTGCAGGGTATTCCGCCGTAATCGCCTTGCCTTTGCCCAGTTTCATCGGACCGCCGTTGGCTTTTTGGCCGACCAGCATACGCTCGATACGGTCAAATGCGTCGTTGTCGAAAAATACGCACTTGGTCGTTCAAGTCTTGACGGTAGCGGCGCAACTCGGCATCGATAATGGATTGGGCGCGTTTATCGCGTTGGATGCCTTCGCGCGTGAATACTTGCACGTCAATCACGGTGCCGCTCATACCGGTCGGCATCCTCAAAGAAGTGTCTTTCACATCCGATGCTTTTTCACTGAAAAATCGCACGCAGCAGTTTTTCTTCCGGTGTGAGCTGGGTTTCGCCTTTTGGGTGTTACTTTGCCGACCAGCACATCACCGGCCTCCACTTCCGCACCAATATAGATAATGCCGCTTTCATCCAAACGGTTTTGCATCGGACAGGTTCGGAATATCACGCGTGATGTCTTCCGCACCCAGTTTAGTATCGCGCGCTACGACGTTCAATTCTTCAATGTGGATAGACGTATAACGGTCGTCCGCAGCCACTTTCTCGCTAATCAGAATCGAGTCTTCGTAGTTGTAGCCGTTCCAAGGCATAAAGGCGATGGTCGTGTTTTGACCCAAAGCCAATTCGCCCAAATCTGTGGATGCACCGTCGGCAATCAAATCGCCGCGTTGCAGCACGTCGCCTTTCGTTCACGGCAGGGCGTTGGTTGATGTTGGTGGATTGGTTGGAACGTGTAAATTTCACCAAATTGTAAATATCTACACCACCTTCGGCTGCGGTCGCTTCATCATCATGCACGCGCACCACCACGCGGTTTGCGTCCACATACTCCACCACGCCGCCACGACGGGCAACAATGGCGGTTGCACTGTCCACAGCTACTGCACGTTCAATACCCGTACCAACCAATGGTTTTTCGGCGCGCAGACAAGGCACGGCTTGACGTTGCATGTTCGCACCCATCAAGGCACGGTTCGCATCGTCATGCTCCAAGAACGGAATCAACGAAGCGGCAACAGATACCCGCTCGACCGGTCGCCACGTCCATGTATTGCACACGGTCGGCGGTCGCCAAAATGGTTTCGCCTTTTTCACGGCAGGTAATCAGCTCGTCTTTCAGTTTGCCGGTTTTTCATCAATTTCCGAGTTCGCCTGCGCAATTACATAGCGGCCTTCTTCAATTGCCGACAGATAATCGATTTCGTTGGTCACTTTGCCCGTCCACTACGCGGCGGTACGGCGTTTCCAGAAAGCCGTAATCATTGGTGCGCGATAAACGGACAATGAGTTAATCAAGCCGATGTTCGGACCTTCCGGCGTTTCAATCGGGCAACACGACCGTAGTGGGTCGGATGCACGTCGCGCACTTCAAAGCCCGCACGTTCGCGTGTCAAACCACCCGGGCCCAATGCGGGCACACGACGTTTGTGCGTGATTTCCGACAGCGGGTTGGTTTGGTCCATAAACTGCGACAGTTGGCTGGAAACCGAAAAATTCCTTTAATGGCCGCAGAAACGGGTTTGGCATTAATCAGGTCAGTCGGCATCAGACCTTCGCTTTCGGCCTGATTCAAACGCTCTTTCACCGCACGTTCCACACGCGCCAAACCTGCACGGAACTGGTTTTCCACCAATTCGCCAACGGAACGCACGACGGTTGCCCAAATGGTCAATATCGTCCACTTCCCGCCAGGCCGTTGCGCAACTCTACCAACGTGGCAATCGTCATCACGATGTCTTCCACGCTCAAAAATATGCAGTTTGGCTTCTTTTTCGCCCACGCCGGCAAAAAGTTTCATTCAACAGGCGGCCATACCAGTTATTTTTCCTGTGCAGGCAGCAATTTTTGCTCATAAAGTGCGCGTGTTGAATTTCATGCGGCCAACGCGTGACAAATCGTAGTCTCTTCTTGGAAGAACATGCGATTGAACAGGGCTTTCACCGCTTCATCGGTAGGCGGTTCGCCGGGACGCATCATACGGTAGATGGCGATACGTGCAGCCTGCTTGTCGCGTGTTTCATCAGTACGCAACGTTGCCGACAGATAATTGCCCGCATCGGTATCATTAATAAACAAGGTTTTGATTTCTTTCACACCTTGAATATCCAATTCTGCCAGCAATTCTTCCCGTAATTTCGCTATTGCAGCAGCAAGTACTTCACCGGTATCCGGAACGATAATATCGTTGGCTAGAGTTTTTGTCCAACAAAAATTTCCGCATCAATCGTTAATCGCGTCAATCCTGCTTTTTGAATTTCACGAATCACTTTTACCGTTGATTTGTTTACCTGCCGATACCAGCACATTGCCATCGTTGTCCACAATATCGAACTTGGCAGTTTCGCCACGCAAACGATCCACGACCAAATCGGTTTGAACACCGTCTTTACCCAAAATAATAGGTCTGCAATCGTAAAACACATTCAGCATTTCGTTATCGCTATAGCCCAATGCACGCAACAGAATCGTTACAGGCATTTTGCGACGGCGGTCGATACGGAAATATAACAAGTCCTTCGGATCAAATTCAAAGTCCAACCAAGAACCGCGGTATGGAATAATCCGTGCAGAAAACAGCAGCTTGCCGGACGCATGCGTTTTTGCCGCGGTCATGCTCGAAAAAAACACCCGGCGAACGGTGCAGCTGCGACACGATGACACGCTCCGTACCGTTAATCACAAACGAACCGCTTGGTGTCATCAAAGGAATTTCGCCCATATACTGTATTCTCGCGAATTTCTTTTAATTTCGCGATCTTCCACTTTGGACGAACCTTCTTTATTGAAAAATAACCAGTTTGATTTTTGGCGCGCAACGGTGCCGCATAGGTAATACCACGCAGCTGACACTCAGGGAATATCAAACTCCGGCTCACCCTAAAATATACTGTTCAAACTGCAACTCTGCATAACCGTTGTGCTACGATTGGGAAAATCGAACCAAAAAGCAGCCTGCAAACCCTTCATCGACACGTTTATCGGCGGCACGGTCTTGTTGCAAAAATTTATCATAGGATTCCAATTGCGTTGTCAGCAAATATGGAACTTCCAAAATGGTCTCACGCTTCGCAAAACTCTTACGAATACGTTTTTCTCAGTAAACGGTATAATTCATTACAAGACACCCTCGATTAAAGTACAAATTCCCATGACGATGAAGACACAGGCCGATTTTGGTAAAAATGAGTAAAATATAAACAAATTTTTACAAAATAATCTTTTTAAATTCTCTTTATTAGTAATTTTTGTAAAATTTACTTTTTCCAGTATATCAAAAGCACAACAAGGCTGGTAGTTTTAATACTACCAGCCCTTAGTTATCAAATTGTGGAAATCAAAGATTATTTGATTTCTACTTTGCACCAGCTTCTTCCAATTGTTTTTGATGTCATCAGCTTCAGCTTGAGAAACACCTTCTTTCAGTGTTTTAGGGCGCCATCAACCAAGTCTTTCGCTTCTTTCAAGCCCAAACCAGTGATTGCACGAACCACTTTAATCACACCAACTTTTTGATCACCGGGAGCAGCTAAGATTACATCAAATTCAGTTTTTGCTTCAGCAGCACCAGCAGCACCGCCAGCAGCAGGACCCGCAACTGCAACTGCGCAGCAGATACACTCAAATTTTTCTTCAAAAAGCTTTCACCAGCTCATTCAATTCCATCACAGTCAATTGCTCAACTGCATTCAAAATGTCTTCTTTAGTAATAGCCATGACTATTCAACTCCAAAATATTGATTCAAATTTAAAATGTTAAAACGAAATAAAAATCGTTGAGAAATTAAGCGTTTTTCGCTTTCTTTTTCTCTGCCAAAGCTGCCAGCACGAGCAAAAGCCAGAAACAGGCGCCTGCATAACGAACAGCAATTTTGACAACAGTTCTTCGCGGCTTGAATAGATGCCAACTCACCCACTTGGGCAGCATTCATCACATCACCATTATAAGAACCGGCTTTGATAACGATTTTGTCGTCTTTTTCGCGAATTGGTGCAGCACTTTTGCAGGCAACTGCATCGTTTCAGATGCAGCATAAACCAATGGACCCACCATTTGGTCAGCCAAATTTGCAAAAGAAGTTCCTTCAACTGCACGACGAGCCAATGTGTTTTTCGAACACGCAACAAACGCCTTCTTTACGCGCATTGGCACGCAGCTCAGTCATGCTGGCAACTACTGATACCGCGATATTCAGCAATTACCATAGTTTGAGCATTGGCAATACCTGCTAATCTCTTCTACGGCTGCTTTCTTGGTTTCAATATTGAGACTCAAGGTCTACCTCCCACTGTTTATCAAAAAGAGTAGAATAAAATATTCTACTCCACCAGCGCGGCAACCTGATTTAGACATTCTGCAATTACTTGCTTAATATTTTCAGGACTACCGTCTGCGTAGTGATTTTTTAAAAACTTGCGTTCCCTACGGTCTTGGACTTCTACTTAATAAATTAAGTAGTCCATTTCAGGCACTGCACAAACACAGACCACCCAAATTCTTTTTACTTAATTATTCACACTTGCAGTATCAACGCACACCCAAACCCATTGTGCTGGATACGGCAATCAAATACTGACCTTTAGCCGCAGCTGGTTTTGCTTTTCACAATCGCATCCAGCAGCGCATCAAGTAGCTTTTAAATCAGCCTCTGCAAATGAAGCATCGGCCAATCGTTGCGTGAACAATACCCTGCCTTTATCAGTACGGTATTGAACCTGACCTGCTTTTTAGCATTTTTTAACTGCTTCTGCAACATTAGGTGTTACTGTGCCTACTTTTTAGGGTTTGGCATCAAACCGCGCGGGGACTAAAATTGTACCTAACTCGGCCTACAATGCGCATTGCATCAGGAGACGCAATCACCACATCGAAGTCCATATTACCTTTCTTGATTTCTTCAGCCAAACTCGTCAAACCAACAATATCCGCACCAGCAGCTTTAGCAGCCTCAGCGTTCGCACCTTGCGTAACATACAGCTACGCGCGTTGTTTTACCAGTACCTTTTGGCAAAACAACCGAACCACGAATCACTTGATCAGATTTACGTGGATCTACACCCAGGTTAAAAGATACATCAATAGATTCATCAAATTTAGCAGTGGCTGCTTTTTCACCAAAAGCAACTGCTTCATCAATTTGAATACAGCTTGTTGGCCCTCAACTGAAGAGCGCAAATTCTTTCAAGCGTTTAGAAATCTTAGCCATTACACTACTCCTTCAGTATTCAAACCCGTAGAACGCGCAGAACCGGCAATCGTACGAACTGCCGCATCCAAATCCGCAGCGGTCAAGTCAGGCTCTTTTAGTCTTCGCAATTTCTTCCAATTGCGTCGAGTAACTGTGCCGACTTTGTTGGTCAAAGGATTTGAGCTACTATCTTAATGCCAGCTGCTTTTTCAAAAGTACAGATGCAGGAGGTGTTTTAAAACGAAAGTAAAGATTTATCTGCATACGCTGTAATTACTACTGGCGTTGGCAAACCAGGTTCCAAGCCTTGCGTTGCCGCATTAAATGCTTTACAAAATTCCATATTCAAAACCACGTTGACCCAGCGCAGGGCCAACAGGTGGCGATGGATTAGCTTTACCTGCAGGAATTTGCAGTTTGATATAGCCTACACTTTTCTTTGCCATTTTTGATTAAACTCCAAAAAAACGGTAAAACGCAGAACGATCTGCTCCCCAAAATTAAGCGAGTGATTATAACCGATATTTTTCTCAAAGTACAACAGCGAAAATCTATGAAAGCAGCCTGCACTTAAATAATCAGCTTTAAAAACCACTCACACTATCTTTCTCAACTGGCCAAATTCCAACTCAACAGGAGTCTCCGACCAAAAATTTGTACCATAACGCGTAATTTATTTTTTTCGTACTCTACATGCTCCATAACGCCATTAAAACGTCAGCAAATGGTCCTTCATTAATACGCACGTTACTCCAATATCAAAACTCCACGCGCGGCTTTAGGTTTCTTCATTACACCATCTGGAGAAGAGCCACCAACTTGAGCCATCATGGCATCTACCTCTTTTTGCGTGATAGGGAGGACGATGGACTGTCCGCCAACGAATCCATTAACCTTTGGAATATCTTAACCAAGTGCCATGAGCTATCCATCATCTCCATCTCCACCAACACATAACCTGGAAAGAATTTGCGTTCGGATACTGTACGGCGACCATTTTTAATATCAACTACTTCTTTCAACCGGTACCAAAAGATTGTCCAAAAATACTCCTCCATTCCCTCGCGAGCAATGCGTTCTTTAAGTGTTTTTGAACATTCTTCTCAAAGCCAGAATAAGCCTGTACACACATACCCAACGTTTGACTATATCCAATTCCTTATTTTTATTTAAGCAGGATCAAATTGATCAGCAAAGACATGATGCTATCCACCCCGCATAAATGAAAATAGCAAAAATTGTCACAAACACCAAGACAAATCCTGTCACGCGCACAGCATCGGATCGTTGGGCCACACCACTTTTTTAAATTCTGCTATAGATTCTTTGAAATAACGAAACAGTCTTAAACCACCTTGTTTTTCAGGCCTTGTTTCTTGATTCATAATATTGTCTCAATCTGTTATCTAACAGCTAATTATCATATAAAAAAACTAACCAAGTCTCGCCTGGTTAGTTTTTGTCTGGCAGGCCAAGTAGGTCTCGAACCCTACAACCCTCGGTTTTGGAGACCGATACTCTACCAATTGAGCTATTGGCCTAAACTCTTAAACTTATTATTAAGCAATCACGTTAGCCACAACACCCGCACCAACGGTACGGCCACCTTCGCGAATCGCAAAACGCAAACCGTTTTCCCATTAGCGATTGGGGCAATCAGTTCAACAGTGATTTTCACGTTTTTCGCCTGGCATTACCATTTCCACGCCTTCTGCCAAAGTAACCGCGCCGGTCACGTCAGTAGTACGGAAATAGAATTGTGGACGGTAGTTGGCGAAGAACGGAGTATGACGACCGCCTTCTTCTTTGCTCAATACATACACTTCTGCTTCGAATTTGGTGTGCGCGGAGTGATAGTGCCGGGTTTTGCCAACACTTGGCCGCGTTCCACTTCTTCACGTTTAGTACCGCGCAGCAACACGCCTACGTTGTCGCCTGCTTTGACCTTCGTCCAGCAGTTTGCGGAACATTTCCACGCCGGTACAAGTGGTTTTTTGAGTTTCTTTCAAGCCGACGATTTCAATCTCTTCGCCCACTTTGATAACACCACGTTCTACACGGCCGGTCACTACTGTACCTCGAGCGGAAATAGAGAACACGTCTTCGATTGGCAGGAATGGTCTTGTCCACAGCACGCTCAGGTGTTGGGATGTAGCTGTCCAAAGCGGCAGCCAATGCAAAAATGCGTTCTTTGTATTCGGCATCGCCTTCCAATGCGCGCAATGCGGAACCTTGTACGATTGGGCAGTCATCGCCTGGGAAGTCGTAGCTGGACAGCAAGTCACGGATTTCCATTTCCACCAGTTCCAACAACTCGGCATCGTCCACCATGTCGCATTTGTTCGCATGAACACGATGATGTAAGGTACGCCTACTTGGCGGGCCAACAGGATGTGTTCGCGGGTTTGCGGCATTGGGCCGTCGGCAGCAGGTACCACCAGGATGGCGCCGTCCATTTGCGCCGCACCATGTAATCATGCTTTTTTCGCATAGTCGGCGTGGCCCGGGCAGTCTACGTGTGCGTAGTGGCGGGTTTCGGTTTCGTATTCAACGTGAAGTATTGATGGTAATACCGCGTGCTTTTTCTTCAGGCGCATTGTCGATTTGGTCGTAACTTTTGCCTGACCGCCGAATTTCTCAGCCAAAATAGTAGTCAGTGCAGCAGTCAAAGTGGTTTTACCATGGTCAACGTGTCCGATGGTACCAACGTTTACGTGGGGTTTACTGCGTTCGAATTTTTTCCTTAGCCATGGCAATTTCCCTATTCAAATATGCAAATTAAAGTTAAAATGGAAATCTTAAAGAATTTTGGTGCCCATGGGCAGATTTGAACTGCTGGCCTCTCCTCACCAAAGGAGTGCTCTACCCCTGAGCTACATGGGCTTGTCGCCTAATATTTAGATTTGGAGCGGGTGAAGGAATCGAACCCTCACCGTAAGCTTGGAAGGCTTCTGCTCTACCATTGAGCTACAATCCCGCTTATCATCTACTCCAAATATCGGATGATTGGTGGTGGGAGAAGGATTCGAACCTTCGAGCTTTCGCAACAGATTTACAGTCTGCCCCTTTGGCCGCTCGGGAATCCCACCATAGAGAAACCGAACTATAACGACATTACGCCGATTCCGTCAAGACAATTTTTGTCTTAATTATCTTGTTTTATTGCGGATTATTTTATTTTTCCGCCACAATTTTATAATATTTCGCCATCAATTCATCGTGGCTTTCAGGATGCTCTTCATCAATCAGGATGCACATCTACCGGGCAGACTTGCTGGCATTGTGGTCTCGTCGTAATGCCCGACACATTGCGTACAGAGAGTTGGGATTGATTTCAAATTTCTTCGCCTTGCGAAATGGCATCGTAGAGCACCGGTTCCCTTTCTGCACATCGCAGTTGATGGCATTCGTCGGTAATAAACAGTGACATGATTTGCGTCTCGTAATTGTTATTAAAAATCGCGTGATTATAGCATATTTTGCCAAAAAGCAGCCTGCACTTTTTCAATTATTCCGCACAATAACAGTATAGTCGCTGCTGTCCCCTGTCCTGCTTTTGCTCCGTTTCATTTCTTCCAAATAATCAGGAATTTCCGGAAAATCTCCCGCTTCAATATACACCAGCGCTTCATAATTTAGGCAACGGCCGAGACGCACAAACAGTGTTTCCCACTGCGCCCAGCGGAACGGCGGGTCGAGCAGGACGATATCGAACCGCTGCTGCGTTTGCGCGAGAAACTGCAAAGGCCTCTTGAGCATGAATTTGCACCCGTTGTGCCAACTGAACACTTGCTGATGCTGCTGCAACATGGCGGTGGTGGCTTGTCGGTTGTTCGCATCACTCACCGTTTTTTGCGCAGCGGGATGCGCTTTCAAAACCCGCGCGCCGCTGCCGGCGTAAACAAATCCAGCACGGTCAGCCCGGTCAAATCTTGGCCGAGCCAGTTAAACAGCCGTTCGCGCACGCTATCGGGCGTGGGTCGAAGCGCCTTCGACATCGGAAACTGGATTTTTCCGCCCGCGCAACCGGCCGCCAGTGATGCGGACTTGCTACAGTGCTGCGGATGAATGTTTTGTTTTTCGCGATATTTCAAAGTGCAGGCTGCTTTTTGCAGCGGGTCGTTCTACGAGCAGGTTCTGCAGTAAGGCAAATACTTCTTCCGCGCTGGGATTTTGTCCGATGCCGCCAATGTTGGCCGTCCATGCCGACGGCTGAACGCCTGCTTTTGCCGGGTCGCTGTCGCGTATATATACCCACCACGGGGCGGTTGCTACCGCATTGGCCAAATGCAGCAAACCTGTATCCACGCCCACAATGGAACGGCGTTTTTCATCAAAAAGCAGCCTGCAACAAGAAAGCTAGGACAAACCTGCGCAAAAGGCAGTTGGTCGGCAACATACTGCGCACGCTGTTTTTCAGACTCGCCGCCCCACGGCAGCACCGGCTGCAAACCGTCTGTTTCGTGCCGCTTGCGCCACGAGCTCAGCCAGTTTTCCACCGGCCACAATTTCGCATCACGGCTGGTGGCATGCGCCGCCGCATGGTAGGCATCCGGGCGGTTGCAGGCTGCCTTGCGCGCCTTCGGGAATCTGCACGCCGAAATCGGGCGGGCTGTCGATTCGTGTAACCAAAGGCCTGCGCCAAAAATCATTCGAGTTGCGCACACCGCATCGCGCCTTTGGGCACATCCACCGTGTAACGATACCAGTGCGCCGCCCACGATTCGCGTGCCGATTCGCGGTTCGAGCCCAGTAATCGGCGCATTTGCCCAGCGCGCGAACCATGCCGATTTCAGCAATCCTGGCTGTCCACCCACCTGCCGGTACTGCGCCTGTCGCAAATCGCGTTTCAACGCCGCCATTTCCTGCCATGTGGCCGATTGCAGGCAAATGTTTGCGCCAATAACGCCAGCGCATGGTATGGACGCGGCGCACAAAGGGATGCAGCCGCGCAATATCGGCAAAAACCGGCTTCGCAAATCAATCCAGTTCCACGTCGGGCCGGTGCCGCGCCAAATCGCTCACGGCCGGCAGCGTGTGAATCAAATCGCCCATACTGGACAAACGCACCAATAATACTTTCATTATCCACCTGTTTTGATTTATGCCACAGGGCAGCCTGCAGCCAATACGCCAATTTCTGCTGGCGCGTTTTTCCGTTTCATCGCATATTCCCACCGCAACGCCTGCGAATGCGTCAGGCAGCGGGCGACAATCCGCATTTCCACCACGCCACGCATCCGAGTATAACGTGCAGCCTGCCCTTTTTGGTGCGCCTGCCACCGTTTGGCGGCATGGTTGCTGATGCCGCAATACAGGCTGCCATCCGCACACCAAATCAAATAAACACACCACTGCATCCGCTAAGCCCTGCCTACGCGCCGTTAAAACGCACGCTATTTTACGCGATTGCCCCATCAGAGTTTTTGCGGTTTTTGCAAATACTGCTTGACACCGCCGTAATGATTCGGTATATTTCGCCTTTCTGACGCGGGATGGAGCAGCATGGTAGCTCGTCGGGCCTCATAACCCGAAGGTCGTGGGTTCAAATCCTGCTCCCGCAACCAAATTCAAAAACCGTTTATCTTGGAAACAAGGTAAACGGTTTTATTTTTACCTACCACCTTACCGACGGCGCGGCATCGGGTATAATCTTGCCAATTTTATCCGACAACTCGATGGCAGCGTATCATGTCTTTTATCCAAGCAGACGATATCATCATCCACGGCACCACCAGCAACGGCAGAAAGTGTTCCGTCAGTGATTGGGCGGAACGGCTGTGCGGCATTTTACTCTTCGTTCAATAAAGACCACCGCCTGTCTTATCACGAATGGGTACACCTGTTTTTGATTGACAAAGTGCGCTGCGTTGCTATTTTCGGCGCAACTGGAAACCATCGACCCGGGCATGTTCCGCTTTTTGATGGATTTTGCCGCCGACAACGATTTGCGACGCATGATGCCACGGGCAGGATTTTTATGGGCGAACCTGCAGCCTGCACCCGTGGCCGAAACCACGGCCGATGCGGCGCAACTCGGCGGTGTCCGATGCAGCCTGCACGCAAGCCCCTGCGGCAGACGAACATCTTGCCGGCAGCGTGTTGCGCGAAATCCGCCAGCGAAACCGCGTCCGCATTTTGCCGCATTGAGGCGTGTTGCGCCCGCGCTGACCGACATTAACCGCTTCGTGGAGCAGGTGAACACAGTGCAGCGCGCGCAGGGCTACCGCCTGCTGGGGATTTTTGAAGAAGGCAAAGGCCAATGCGGTGGCGGTGTGCGGCTTCCGCGAAGAAACCAATCTGGCCAGCGGACGGCATATCCACTATCGATGATTTTGTGACCGTGCCGCAATCGCGCCGGCGCGGTTATGCGCAACGCTTGTTGCAGGAAGTACACCGTATCGCGCAGAAAACGGCATCAGCGCAACCGCATCGTGGACAACGCAATGTCAGCAGCGAACGCAGCGGCGGCACCGCGTGCATTTCCAAAACGGCTTTGAAATCAGTGCTTACCATTTTATCTGCACACTCTGCAACCCATAATTTCCACGGCTTAAAAGCAGCCTGCACTTCGTACACGACCTTTGCCGCCAAGTGCAGGCTGCTTTTGCATTCACACGGACACCACACCGCATGCTGCCCCATGCATATCCTGCTCGCACTCACGCTGCTGTTTGCCAACCTGCCGTTTCTGACGCAGCGCGTTTTGGGCTTCCTGCCCGTGGCGCAAAACATTTCGGCTACCATCTCAATTGAATTGGCCATCGGTTTTTGCACTAACGGCGTTTTTGCCTATATTTTGAAAGTCGCAGCGGTTCGGTACACGAGCAGGGCTGGGCGTTTTTATGCGGTGGCGGTGTGCCTGTATCTGGTGTTTGCCTTTCCGGCGTTTGTGTGGCGTTATTTTTGGCATTCGCGCAATAAGGAATAGCGCCGCATTGAATATAAAGAGAAAAAGCAGCCTGCGCTGAAATCCCCAATAACGGAGAAGCTCATGTCTCGCATTTCATCAGAAAAACATTCAAACTTTAAGAATACCTGCACCTTCCCACGCATGGAAGACATTTTCGTGCCGGAACGGCGTGGCTGAAAGCGCATTTCTGCCGCTGATTTCCATTGATTTATCGAGTGCTGAACGCGAATGGCAGGGCAGACGGTGCATATGATTACCCGTTCGGAGCCGTACGAAGGCAATCGGCGATGAAACAGAAGCGCACACAACAACGAATTTACCGCACCCAACTGGCTGGCCTGCCCGCCTGCACGAAGACAACCACTACGAATTTTTGGGCAACGAGGGCTTTTATGCGCAGCCCCCGTCAATGATTACGGCGAAATGGAAGAATATGTGGAAGGAAATGCGCGATTGCCACCAAAAACCGTGAATATTTTTGAAAAAGCACGGCATTTTGGTGACTTCCGTTGGCTGGAAGATGGCGAGGATCCGGAACGCGAAAACTTTTTGGACGGGATGGGCGGTGGTTTTGAGGTGCGGAAACTGGCCGGAAACCGCGGAAATACCGAAAGCCTTCACGGTAACCCTGCCGCCTGCCGGAATGAAGCTGGTCGATTCTGGACGAACTGCCGACAACGGTATTGAAATCGCCCATAACGGTAATCCGTTCCACTATATCGCGGGTGTGGCGGGCTATAATTGTGCAGTTCAGGCGCAGATATGATTCTCCTGATGCTTATGAACCTGTCAGCGTATCATACTGTTTTACTTTCGACTATTCCTAATGATAGCGGCCTGCGCTTCCCAATCGGGAGTGCAGGCTGTTTCTTCTTCGAATCATCCCACTCAGAACGAGATGCTCCAACGCAATACGAATCCACTCGGTCAGCGAGATCGCGCAGAATGCCCCATACCAACACAGCAACGCATTGACTGACAACACGCATTTCAGCAGAACGCTGTCGCTCAAAGGCGCATCGTCGTTTTTTCGTCGACGCATCGTCCGCACCACGCCAGGTAGTAGAACGCGCCGATGAGGCGACATCACCACGAGCAAACACCGCCAGCCAGATCGCCCAGCCGTATTGCGCCGCCACCAGGGCTTTGGGCACAGCAAATCATAAAAACCCATCAGCGGCGGAATGCCAGCCATGCTGATACAGCACCAGCAGCATCACGAAGGCATACCAAGCATTGCGCTGGTTCAAACCGGCCAAATCGGCAGTATTCTCGCATTCTTTGCCTTCGCGGCTCACCACCATCAGCACGCCAGAAGCCCGCCAAGCTCATCAGGATAGCTATGCCACTGCGTAATAAACAGCAGCCTCCACGCCAATCACACGCTGCCCAAGAACGCCAGCAGGATAAAGCCCATGTGCGACACGGTGGAAAACGCGAACATCCGCTTGATATTGGTTTTTGCGCGATGGCGGCCAGGTTGCCCACGAGCAGCGACAATGCGCCGAGCGCGGCAAGCACCAGCTGCCAGTCGCCTTTTTGCAGCGCCAAAGCCTTCCACCAAAATGCGGAACGCAGACACGGTTTGCCGCGATTGGGCATGGAACCGATAGAACGCAGCCACCGAAGTCGGCGCACCTTGATATACGTCGGGTACCCGCATGTGGAACGGCACCGCGCCGAATTGAAACGCAATCGCCGCCTGACACAAACAGCACGCAATTTCAGCAGCCAGCCGTTCACAGCGGCCGTCCGCCGCAGCTTGGGCAACGGTGGCAAAGTGCAAACTGCCTGCTGCGCCATAAACCATGGAAATACCGTACAACAAAATGCCCGATGCCAACGCGCCCAAAACAAAATATTTCCAGCGCGGCTTCGAGATGCCTGCACGCTGTCGCGGCTGCAGCGCAATATCGGCATACAGCGAAAGCGACAACAGCTCCAAGCCGATATACGCCGTCAGGAAATGCGCACTGCTAATCATCACGCTCATGCCCGTCGCCTGCAAACATCGCCAAAGTATAGTATTCGCCTTTGAACATTTTTTGGGCTTTTGTTATACGGCTTGGCATACACAAACAGCCCGGCCATGTACCCAAATACGGTCAATTTGGCCAACTGCGACACGCCGTCCACAGATAAAAAGCCGTTGAACGCCTGTGCAGGCTGCTCTGTCACACGGCTATCTGCGTAAACGCCGCCGCCAACATGGAACCGATGCTCAAATAATGCGTGATATAGCGGTTTTTCGTCGCTGGTCCACAAATCCGCCAGCAGCACGCCGAACAACGCACACAACAACACAATTTCGGGTGCGGCAGCGCCGAATTCAAATTCATTTTCACGTTGCACCTCAAATCTTACTTTTGCGCGATTTGCGCCATTAAATCGTTGGCCGCCTGATGTACCACCGCGATAAACGGCTCGGGATACAGACCCATGCCCAGCAGCCACTGCCAAAATCGCCAGCACCGCAAATTCGCGGCGAGTTGATGTCTTTCATTTCGGCCACGTGCGGATTGGTGATGTCGCCGAAAATCGTCGCGTTTATACATCCACAGCGTGAGCTCGCGCCCAAAATCAGCGTTACCGCCGCCAGCGCGCCCACGCAAATGGTAATGCGTTGCGCCCATAATCACCATAAACTCACCCACAAAGCCCGATGTTCGGCAAACCGGCGTTCGCGCATACCGAACAGCATCGTGAACGCGGCAAATTTCGGCATCACGTTCACCACGCCGCCGTAATCGGCAATATTGCGCGTGTGCAGACGGTCATACATCACGCCGATGCAGAAGAACATGGCGGCAGACACAAAACCGTGCGAGATCATCTGCATAATCGCGCCTTTGAAGCCCCAAGCTTCAGGCTGGCCGTCGGCCATAAACATAAAGAAGCCCAGTGTAACAAAGCCCATGTGGCTGATGGACGAATACGCCACCGGTTTTTCATGTCGGTCTGCACCAGCGCAGCCAAGCCGATATACACCACCGCAATCAGGCTCAACACGATAATCGCGAGGCGCGAAATAGCGCGAAGCGTCGGGCAAAATCGGCAGCGCGAAACGCAGGAAGCCGTATGCGCCCACTTTCAGCGTAATCGCCGCCAGCACCATCGAACCGCCCGTCGGCGCTTCAACGTGCGCGTCCGGCAGCCAGGTGTGCACGGGGAACATCGGCACTTTCACCGCAAACGACAGGAAGAAGGCGACAAACAGCAACTGCACGCCCAATGGAATGTTTTTCAAGTTCTGCAAATCGGTAATCATGGAAGCTGTCAGCCTGCGCGCCCAGATAAATCAGCGCAATCAGCATCAGCAGCGAACCGGCCAGCGTGTACAGAACAGCTTCGACGGCGGCATGCATGCGCCGCGCACCGCTACATACCGATAATCAGGTACAGCGGAATCAGCATGCCTTCAAAGAACACATAAAACAGAATCGCGTCCCGCGCCGCAAACGCGCCGTTAATCAGACCCGTCATGATGAGGAAGGCCGCCATATACTGCGCCGCACGTTTTTGAATCACCTGCCAGCCCGCCAGCACCACCATCGGCGGCGATGAACGAATTCAGGATGATGAACAGCACGGAAATGCCGTCCACGCCCAGCGCATAGTTCAGGTTCAGCGCGGAATCCACGCACGCAGCTCCTGAAACTGGTAGCCGCCGCTGGTGCGGTCGAAGTGCGTGAACAGCGGCAGGAGTAACGGCGAAACTGGCCGCGCGCCCAAAAACTGCCAGTATAGCGCCGCCAGCGCGCACGCTCGTCCGAGCCTGTCGCCAACACCAGCACGCCTGCGAAGTCGGCAGCCAAATGGATTAGGCTGGTGTGTGGTTGAAAAACATTGTGTTACCTGTTTGGTTGGGAGTTATGGAAAAAGTTAAATTTCGGGGTATTTTTAGTGATGTGGGCAGGTGCAGGCTGCTTTTATTGCCCGTCCTACTCGCTGCCTTCTTTTTCAATCACCAGAATCCGTGCTTCGCCGCAAGGATGGGCAACGTGTTCCCGCGCCGATGCCTGCGTGGATGTCGCCGCTTTCTCAGCCGCACGATGTGTTCTCGTCCGTTTTCGCGATAGTGCATATCCACTTCGCCGTCCATCACGGCAAAACGCCTTCGCCGTCGTTGATGTGCCAGCGATAAAGGCTGGTCTGTCCAATGCAGGCGCACGGTGATGCCGTTCATATTAGCAATATCGCGTGCTGCGCCCCATGCGCGTTCGGCGGTGAATTCGGCGGAACGGATAATGTCGATGGCGGTCATAAGGCATTCAACTTCGGGTGCAGGCTGCTTTTGCTTTTCAGGCAGCCTGCGCTGCAAACCACAAATTCGAAAAACGCGACAATCGTTACCAGCAGGCCGAAGACCATGGTGCGCAAGGCTGCAGCAAAGCCGGTCTGCATTTTTGCGCGCTAGGCGGCGATGCTGCCGACGCGCGGGCGGCTCCGTCACGATACCGTTGTCGACAATCGCTGGTGTCGCCAACTTTTCCAGAACAGGTTGCCCAGCACACGTGCGCCGCGATGCGAACACGGCAAAGTAAATCGCGTCCAAGTAATATTTGTTTTCCAGCAGCCGGTAAATCGGCTTGCAGGCTGCTAATTCTGGCCGGCGGTTGCGGCGCGGCGCAATACAAGAACCACGCTGCGGCCACACCGCCAATCGCAAATATAAAACGGGTGATGTGGTACTGTGCGTTACCATGGCCATTGCGCCGTGGAATTCTGCGCCATTTCGTGCATCACGGGGTGGGCGACAGCATCGACAAAAATCACGTCTTTGAAGAAGTCGCCGTCGAGCATGGGCTCGGGATGGTCAGATAGCCAATAATCACGGACGGAATCGCCAAGCATCAGCGGCAGGGTAACAACCAATGGGCTTTCATGCGGATTTTGGTCGGCAAAGCCGTGTTGGTGGCCGTCGTCATGTCCGTGCGCGTGGTGGTCATGCTTGGCTTCGCGCCAGCGTTCTTGCCGTGGAACACGATAAAGTATTGGCGGAAGGCGTAAAACGCGGTGACAAACACGCTGGCGAGCTACGGCGAAATAAGCGAAGCCGCTGCCGGGCAGGTGACTCATTTTTCACGGCTTCGATAATGCTGTCTTTGGAATAGAAGCCAGAGAAAAACGGCGTGCCGATAAGCGACAGGTTGCCAATCAGCATGGTGAGCCAGGTAATCGGCATATATTTGCGCAGGCCGCCCATGTTGCGCATGTCTGCTGTCGTGGTGCATGCCGATGATGACCGAACCTGCGGCCAGGAACAGCAGTGCTTTGAAGAAGGCGTGTGTCATCACATGGAACATGGCCACAGAATGAGGCGGACACGCCCAAAGCCACGGTCATATAGCCCAGCTGCGACAGGGTGGAATAGGCAATCACGCGTTTGATGTCGTTTTGAGATCGTGCCGAGGAAGCCCATGAACAGCGCGGTAATCGCGCCAATTATCATGATGACGGACAACGCGGTGGTGGACAATTCATACATCGGCGACATGCGCGACACCTAGCCGACAGGCCGGCGGTCACCATCGTTGCGGCGTGAATCAGCGCGGAAATGGGCGTTGGGCCTTCCATGGAATCAGGCGCCAGACATGCAGCGGAAACTGCGCGGATTTACCCATTGCGCCGACAAACGGCAACAGGCAAGTGACGGTAATCAAGTCGGTGCCCCAAAACGATACGTTCTGCACGTTCGGCAGATAGGCAAACACGTCCGCATAGCGCAGGCTGCCGCCGAAATACGCCAGCACCAAGCCGATGCCGAGCACAAAGCCAGTCGCCCGCGGTTCACCAAAAAGGCTTTCAGGTTGGCGAAAATCGCGCTTTCGCGTTTGAAATAGAAACCAATCAGCAGATACGACACCAGCCCACGGCTTCCCAGCCAAAGAAAAGCTGGATGAAGTTGTTGGACATAATCAGCATCAGCATGCTGAAAGTAGACAATGAGATATAGCTGAAAAAGCGTTGGTAGCCAACTTCTTCGTCCTTCATGTAGCCGATGGTGCAGATGTGCACCATCAGCGACACGGACGTGACCACCACCATCATCGTGGCGGTGGGGCTGTCCGCAAAGCCGACCGAAAAATCCGTGCCGCCCATGGTGAGCCAGGGTATGAGACATTTTTCGTCCAAACTTGGCGCGCGTACCGTTGATGAAGCCCTCACAGCACCTGTGCGGACAACACGGCGGAAACACCCACGCCGAGGATGGTCGCCGTGTGCGCGCTTTACGGCCGATTTGGTTGCCGAACAGCCCTGCCAGCAGGCAGCCTGCAAGCGGGGCAAGGGCGATGAGTAGGTAGAGAGTCATGTCGGTCATTTTGAGTGAACCTTTATGGGGATTTGAATTTATGGAGTTGTTTTGTTTGGGGTGCAGGCTGCTTTTATCTGCAAAACTCGTGGCGCACGGCACGCCACAAGTCTGCGCTTGTTTTATATGGCGAACCATTGCGCGTGAAAAACGCCTCGTCAAAATAGGCCAGCAGCGCACCTCTTCTTCACTGTCACGGCGCGAGGTAAAAATAGGTGTGGCTGTCATCACCATTTCCTCAGCTTCCCGTTCGGTCGAGCGGAGTTAGGAATTGCCCGTTGTCCAGTCTGACGGCGGCAGCTCGGATTTGGTAGCGGCCGCGCTCGGATTTATGCCTGTCCTTCCGTTTTCAGGCAGTAGCGCCGTTGGGGAAGAGGGCCAGCCGTACTCCGCCACCGGACGGCGTGCTGTACAGGCCTGCGTACTCGGGATTTTCTGCACCAGCCACGGCTGCGGACAGGAGATAAGGGCGAAAACGGTTTTGCGAAACATGATTTTTCCTTTCAGGCTGCCTGAAAAGCCGCCTTATCCTTTCAGGCTGTCCAAATCGGCAATATCGATGGATTTGCGGTTTGCGGTACACCAGCACCATAATCGCCAAACCAATCGCGCTTTCGGCAGCAGCCACGGTCAGCACGAAAAATACGAACACCTGCCCTGCCGTGTCGCCCAAATATTGCGAAAAGGCAATGAAGTTGAAGTTCACGGCCAGCAACATGAGTTCGATGGACATCAGCAGCACGAGCACGTTTTTGCGGTTCATGTAAACTCCCATCGCGCTGATGCCGAACAGGAGCGCGGCGAGGACGAGATAATGGGTCAGCGTAATCTATGCTTTGGTCTCCAGGTTTTCGGCGGGTTCGGGCTGGGTGGTCGGGGTTTTGCACCACGCTTTCCATTTTCACAAGGCGCATACGGTTTTTATCGGCGGACGCTTTAACCTGTTCGGCCGGGTCTCTGGCGTTTGGGGTTGTTCGTTTTGCGGTGTACCAGCGCAATGGCGGCCACCATGCCGAGCACGAGCAGCGACGGCCGCGAGTTCAAACGGCGGCAGGTAGGCGGTGTAAATCTGTTTGCCCAAATCGCGCACGTTGCCGTAATCGGCGGGGATGTCTTTCATCAGGCCGAACTGGTTGAGCGCGGTATCGGGCGCAAGGAAGATGGCAATCAGCGGGGCGGCCATCAGCACGCCGACCACTGCCGCCGCAGGGCGTGCCGCCAGAACCCTTGACGCATTTCTTCCGCGTCGATGTTCAGCATCATCGACAAACAGAACAGCACCATCACCGCGCCGACATACACGACCACAAGCGTGATGCCGAGGAATTCGGCCTGCATCAGAAGCCACATCATGGCGGGAGGCGCAGAAAGTGAGCACCAGATGCAGCGCGGCGTGCACGGGGTTTTGGCGGTTACGGTTTGCAGCGCGCCGTATGGGATGACGGCGGCAAACAGATAGAACAGGATGAGTTGGAAAGTCGTGGTTTTATACTTTCTGGGTTTGGGTGTCTAAAAATTTTTCGCGTGCAGGCTGCTTTTTGCAGACGGCCTATCCGCTCCGCCATCAGCGGTATGGCGCGTCCGCCGCTTTGCGTTTGGCGATTTCTGCTTGCATGTTTGTCGCCGATGGCCAGCGGGATGGGCTGGTCATGCAAAACCGCCTTTTTCTCGCCGTGGTATTCGAAAATATGCGTTTCCACAATCGCATCGGTGGGGCGAGGCTTCTTCGCAGAAACCGCAGAAAATGCACTTGGTCAGGTCGATGTCGTAACGCGTGGTGCGGCGGTGCCGTCTTCGCGTTCTTCGGATTCGATGTTAATCGCCATGGCGGGGCAGACGGCCTCGCACAGTTTGCAGGCGATGCAGCGTTCTTCGCCGTTCGGATAACGGCGTTGGGCGTGCAGGCCGCGAGCGCACGATTGCGGGGTTTTCTTCGGGGAAGTAAATCGTGTCTTTGCGGGCGAAAAAGTTTTTGAGCGTTACGCCCATGCCTTTGACGAGTTCGCCGAGCAGGAAGGTTTTGAAGAAATTGGCCATTTTGGTTTTGCTCTTTCGGGTTGGGTGTTCGAGGGGTGCAGGCTGCTTTTTATCTTTGCGGTGGCAGCGTCTGCGCCGTTCAGTTTTCTGCGTATTGCGCCAAACCGGGGGCGGTTTTGGCGGGGATAAATTCGGTAATTTCGTAATCTGCAATGCCGGCTTGGTGAAACGGGTCTTCGCCGATAATGCGCTCTATCTCGGCGCGGCTTGCGGCACGGGCAACGATAATGCCGCCGGTGCGCGGTTCTTTGCGCCCCGAAAACAGGAATACGCCGCTTTGGTAGTGTTTGTCCAAAAACTGGCGGTGGGCAGCCAGATGCTGTTCCACTTGTTCGAGGCGGGGCGGTGTAGGTCAGGGCGATGATGAACATGGGGCGTCCTTGTTTTGCGGGTGCAGGCTGCTAGCAGATGGTAACGACAACGTTATGTTTTGTTGGCCGCACATTCGCGGTAGAAATCAACAGACTTTCAAAATGCACCGTCAGTTCCTCTCTCCAATTCATCTTTGTCTTCATCCCAAATGCTGGGATAAATGTCATTTTTCCAGCAGTGAGAATGGGGTCTCGGCCAGTTTGGCAGAGAAATCCACCGCTTCCATGGCGGCAACGACTTTGGGCAGCATACCGGCGGCAATATAACTGTTAAACAGTTCGTCATCGTCCACCAATTCTTGGTCGCCCACAATGGCAATGCTCAACAAATCGTCTTTAATCGGGTCGCCTGTGCCCTTTCCTGTCAAGATGAAGTGTAATGCATCCCACATTTTATCCACATCGGTAACGGGCACGCTGTCGTCTTCGTCTTCTTCCCTCAAAGGCATCAAACAAATCATCAATGTTTAATTTTTGAGACTCTCCAGCTGTTCATCGTTATAAGCGCGGTATTCGGCATACATGCCCATCTCCAATGCAGACGTTTGGGTATGGCAGGCTGCTTTGATTTCAGCCCGCCCTTATTTCCACAAACTCAGCGGCGATACCATCCACGCCGCCAGCACGGCGATGGAAATGAAGCCCTACGGGAATCAGCACTTTCCAGCCCAGCCGCACGATTTGGTCGTAACGGTAGCGCGGGAAGGTGGCGCGAATCCACAAATAGCCGTACAGCACAAACGCCATTTTTGGCGAACATCCAAATCGGGCTGGGTGTGCCGATAACGCCCCAGCTTTGCGGGAAGGGCGAAAGCCAGCCGCCGAGGAACATGATGGAAGTGAGCGCGCCGATTAAAAATCATGAAAATATATTCAGCCAAAAAGAACAGCGCGAAGGCAAAGCCGGAATATTCCACGTGGTGTCCCGCCACGATTTCGCTTTCGCCCTCCGCCACGTCAAACGGCGCGCGGTTGGTTTCGGCCACGGCGGAAATCAGGTACACGAGGAACACGGGGAACAGGGTAAACCAGTTCCACGAGAAGATGGAACCGCCGGCAATACCGCTGCTTTGCGCGGCCACGATGTCTTTAAAATTCAGGCTGCCTGAAACCATAATCACGCACACCAGCGCGGCGCGACATGGCGATTTCGTAGGAAATGGTTTGCGCCGAAGCACGCATTGCGCCGAGCATCGCGTATTTGGAGTTGGAAGCCCAGCCGGCGATAATCACGCCGTACACGGACAGGGACGTAATCATCAGGATATACAGCAGGCCTGCGTCCACGTTGGTCAGCACCCATGTGTCGGAAAAACGGCACGACCGCCCACGCGGCAAACGACGGGGCAAGCGCCATCATCGGGCCAATGTAGAACAGGTATTTGTTGGATGAGCTGGGGCGGGTTACTTCTTTGAACAGCAGTTTCAGCACGTCGGCAAACGGCTGGATTAAGCCCCACGGGCCGACCACGTTCGGACCAACGCGAAGCTGCATAAAGCCGATGACTTTGCGTTCGAAATAGGTCAGATACGCCACGGTCCAGAATCAACGGCAGCAAAATCAGCACGATTTTTGACCAAAATGGCGACGATTAGGGCCAATCGTTGCGCCTGTTTCGCCCATGCCGAGCGTGGTGGCAAATAGGGTTTGAAACCATTCTTGCATGATTATGCCCTTCGTCAATTTAATAGTGTTCATCAGGCCGCCGAGTTGGGCGTTGGCCGGATGGTGCGGCAGGTGTAGCCACATTTTCGGGCAGCGTTTTGTCGGCGCGCACGGTAACGTTGGCGGTGTGGCCGTGTTGTTCGGCCAGCACTGCGTCGCCGTCCACCAGGCCGAGCATACCCAGCGTCATGGGGTGTACGCGTGCTTCGGGCACGGCGGCGTGCTGGGTTTGCTGCAAAGATGCGGCACGGCGCACAATCGGGTCGGTGTGGTAAATGCCCACGCCACCCACGCGCACGAGTTTGTCGCCATTATTGAAAGCAGCCTGCACTTGCCCGTTGCTGAAATTATTGAGTTTTTCAGGCAGCGCATCTGCATTGCCCAAGGCTTCCGCCAGCACTTCTTCGCTGCTCTCAAAGCCGAAACCGTCCAACGCGAACAGGTTGCCCAGCACGCGCAGCACTTTCCACAACGGTTTGCTGTCGCCCAGCGCTTTGGTAACGCCGTGCAGAACGACTGCAAGCGTCCTTCCATGCTGATGAAGCTGCCGGAAGTTTCGGTGAACGGCGCAATCGGCGGCAACACGTCCGCCACGTCCAGCAGGGCATCGCTTTCGTATGCGGTAAACGCCAGCACGCTGCCCGCCTGTTTCAGGCTGTCCACGGCCTTGCCGCCGCCCAACACGTCCGCATCGGGCTCAACATTCAGCAGCAGCACGGCTTTTTCGGCTGTGCGACCAAATCGGCAATCGCGGCCTGGTTGAAGCCCAGCACGTCCGCGCCCACGCTGTTGGCCGCCTGCGGCAAAATGCCGAAGCGCGCGCCCAATGCCAACGCCACCTTTGCGCCGCATGGTAAATCGCGGCGTAATCCGGATGGTTTTGCACTTCTGCGCCCAATACGATGGCGGCGCGTTCGGCGTTTTGCAGGCTGCCTGCAACGGCTTCGGGCAGGTTGTTCAGATAGTCCGCCCAGTATTCGGGTGGCGCACGTCCCTGCGACAGCAGCGGCATGTGCAGTTCTTCCGCCTGTGCGGACAACACGCTCACCGCCATGCCGTTTTTTCGCAGCGCGGCGCAGGCGTGCGGTCAGCAGCGGCTGTTCTTTGCGCAGCACCGCGCCGACCACCAGCACGGCATTGTTGTCTGCCAGCTCTTCAATCGTTTGGCCGAGCTACTGCGCGCCTTGCAGGCTGCCTGAAAGGCGGCTGTCGCTTTCGCGCAGGCGTGCGGTGGTGGCGTTCACGCCCAGTCCGTCGGCCAGTTTTTTCGCCAGATACAGCTCTTCCACCGTGTTCATCGGGTTCGCCCACACGGCGATTTGGTCTTTGCCGTATTCGTTGCTCACGCATTCGAGCGTGTGGCGCACATATTCCAGCGCGGTCGGCCAATCCACCGTCTGCCATTCGCCGCCGTGCTTGATTTTTCGGCTGCGTCAGGCGGCTTTCGTGGTTCAGGCCCTCATACGCGAAACGGTCTTTTGTCCGACAGCCAGCATTCGTTAATGGCTTCGCTTTTTCGCGCGGCAGTACGCGGCGCACGGTGTGTTCTTTGGTCTGCACTTCCAGATTCGAGCCCAGTGCATCGTGTGCGGACACAGATTTGCGACGGCTCAGTTCCCATGTCCGCGCGTTGAAGCGGAACGGTTTGTTGGTCAATGCGCCCACGGGGCAGAGGTCAATCACGTTGCCCGACAGTTCGGTTTCCACCGCTTTGCCGACAAACGTCATGATTTCGGACAATTCGCCGCGGTTGGCACTACCGATTTCTGCTCGCCGGCAATTTCTTCGGTAAAAGCGTACGCAGCGGGTGCAGTGGATGCAGCGGCTCATTTCTGCGTGAAATCAGCGGGCCCATTTCTTTGGGTTTTACGGCGCGTTTTTCTTCTTCGTAACGGCTGGACGACATGCCGTAGCCCACGGCCAAATCCCTGCAACTGGCACTCGCCGCCTTTGTCGCACACGGGCAGTCCAAAGGGTGATTGATGAGCAGGAACTCCATCACGCCTTCCTGCGCCTGCTTGGCTTTGGCCGAGTGCGTGTGCACCACCATGCCGTCCGTTACCGGCGTGGCGCAGGCGGGCAATGGTTTGGGGCTTTTTCCACTTCCACCAGACACATGCGGCAGTTGGCGGCAATGGAGAGTTTTTGTGGTAACAGAAATGCGGGATATGTCCCCAGCTCGTGCGCGGCTTCCATTACGGTCGCGCCCTGCTGTACTTCAATCTGTTTGCCGTCTATTTGGATTTGTAACATGGTTCTTCCTAGTTACCGGATTTTTGAAAAAGGGGTGCAGGCTGCTTTGGGCGGTCGTGCCTGCAATCATATTGTTCTTACTGTCTGTATCCGCCGTTTGTTTGCGCCGCCGGCTGCGTGCAGGCTGCTTTCATTGCGCCCGACATTGATCCAGCAGAGCTTTGGCTTCGCGCAGCCTCAGCCCGAATTGCAGGCGGAGGGCTTTGATGTCGTCCACATTGTTGCCCGTCAAATTCTGTCCGAGACACGGCAACTTCGGGATTGCCCAGCAGCAGGGCGGCAATTTTATCTGCATCCGACTGCGCCTAGTCTTCTGAATATAGCTGACAACCACATAGCCGACCACCGCGCCGAGCGCGACAACACTCATATCTGCCATATCTTGACTCCTGTTTCAGGCAGCCTGCACTTTACCAACTGCCCCCATTGGTGCGGTTTCATCGGCTTGCCGTGCTCGATGTAGTGTTCAAACTCGGCGCGGAAGTGTTTGGTGAAGCTGCGGACGGGGAACACGGCGGCATCTGCCAATGCGCAAAATGGTACGGCCGGCCATGTTGTTGCCCACACTGTCGAGCAGTTCCAAATCGTCGGGACGGCCTTTGCCGCTGGCGATGCGGTGCACGACACGGTAGAGACCAGCCCGTGCCTTCGCGGCAGGGGGTGCATTGGCCGCAGGATTCTTCGTGGTAGAAATAGCTCAACCGCTCCAAGGCTTTGACCATGCAAACGTCTTCGTCCATCACGATAATCGCGCCCGAACCGAGCATGGAACCGGCTTTGGCAATGCTGTCATAATCCATGTTCAAGCCCATCATAATGTCGCCGGGCAACACGGGCGCGGACGAACCGCCGGAATAACAGCTTTGAGTTTTTGCCGCCGCGCATACCGCCCGCCATTTCCAACAGTTTGGCAAACGGCGTGCCTAATGGCACTTCGTAGTTGCCCGGACGTTCCACATGGCCGGAAATGGAGAAGAGCTTGGTGCCGCCTGCGCCTTCAATGCCTTGGTCGGCAAAGGTTTTGCCGCCGTCGCGGATAATGAAGGGATGGACGACAGGGGTTTCGGTGTTGTTGATGGTGGTGGGTTTGCCGTATAAACCGAATGAAGCAGGAACGGCGGTTTTGAAGCGCGGCTGGCCTTTTTACCTTCCAACGATTCGAGCAATGCGGTTTCTTCGCCGCAGATGTATGCGCCGTAACCGTGGTGGGCAAAGAGTTCGAAATCAAAGCTGCTGCCCATGATGTTTTTTACCGAGCAGGCCTGCTTCGCGCGCTTCTTTCAGTGCGGCTTCAAAGCGTTGGAAGCCTTCGAAGATTTCGCCGTGTATGTAGTTGTAGCCGGCTTCCGCGCACATGGCGTAACCCGCAATAATCATGCCCCTCAATCAGCGCGTGGGGGTTGTACATGATGATATCGCGGTCTTTGAACGTGCCGGGTTCGCCTTCGTCCGTGTTGCAGACAACATATTTCGCACCGGGCAGGAACGGGGCATGAAGCTCATTTCAAGCCGGTGGGGAAGCCCGCGCCGCCGCGTCCACGCAAACCGGATGCTTTGACTTCGTCAATCACGTCGTTTTGCGGTGTTTTTCGCTCAAAAATCTTGCGCAACGCCCTGATAGCCGCCGCGTGCCTGATAGGCCGCAAGCGTCCAGCAGTTCGGGGCTTGGGTGTTTACGTCTTTGAAGATTACGCCGGATTGGTAGATTGCCATTTTGGATTGTACCTAGGTTTGTTTTCAGGGGTTCAGGCAGCCTGCAAACGGGCTGCTCGGGTTTGTTGGGGTGCAGGCTGCTTTTCAGACTGCCCAAACATCTCACTCCAACTCTGCCAGTTTCTTGTCAATCGCTTCCGCGTCCATATAGCTGCACATGGTGTGGTTGTTCAGCAGCATCACGGGGGCATCGCCGCACGCACCCATGCACTCGCCTTCCACCAGCGTGAATTTGCCGTCCGCGGTGGTTTCGCCGTAGTCGATGCCGAGCTTTTGTTTCAGGTATTCGCCCGCATCCACGCCAGCCGCGCGGGCGCAGGGAAGGTTGGTGCAGACGGTGAGTTTGTATTTGCCCACGGGTTTGAGGTCGTACATATTGTAGAACGTGGCGACTTCACACGCTGCGATGGGCGGAATGCCGACATATTGCGCCACATATTCAATGGTTTCGGGCGCAAGGTAGCCAAAGCTCGGTTTTGGGCGATACGCAACGCGCCCATAATGGCGCTGCGGCGTTGGTCGGCGGGATATTTGGCCAGTTCGGTGTCGATTTGTTGCAACGATTGTGCGGATAACATAGTAGGGTCTCGGTAAATTAAGGATTTCAGGGCTGCCTGAATTAATGGATGGGAACGGGACTGTTCAATCAAAGACCAAAAACTGTTTTTCGTCCATCAATGCGGAAACGGGGGTGTAATTGCGGCATGGTTTTGTCTTTCGTTTAATGGAATGCAGGGTGCAGGCTGCTTCTCAATACAACAGGCCAAACACGCCATGACGGTTGTCGGCAGCATTTCGGTAAAACGCGCATAATTTATCGAATGCTTTTGCAGCCATTCTTTATCGTCGTCATCATTATCCAATTCGGCACGGGCGTTTTTCCCCACAGCTTTTCAAAAATCCCTGCCTATCCAATTCGGCAGCAACGGCGGCGGTCTCTTTCGCCAGCAGATAAGCGGCGGGCGGCCAACCCATTTCCGCTATAACACTCTCCATAATGGCGGCCTTTTCGGCTTCGTCCAAATCTGCATCGTCCAACGGGTTATGCGGTAGGTAAAGGGCGTTGCTGAGCAGGCTGTCTTGCGGGTCGTAAGACCGGGTCAGCAAACTAGTGCAGGTCGTACCAAAGTTTATCCAAATCGCACTCTGCTTGGGCGGTGGGGCCGTCTTGTGCCGCCTCTTCTGCAATCAGGATTTGAAGGTCGTCCGGCGTATAGGGCAGACAATGTCAAACATATTCCCATATCGGTTTCCTTCGATTTGTTTTTTCAAGCTGCCTGAAAAGTGCAGGCTGCTTTTTGCGGCTTATCGGTCCACTTCCCCGAATACGATATCCTGCGTGCCGATAATCGCCACCACGTCGGCGAGCAGGTGGCCGCGCGCCATTTCGTCCATACCTTTGCAGGTGGGCAAAGCCGGGGCGCGGATTTTTCAGGCGGTAGGGCTTGTTCGCGCCGTCCGAAATGATGTACGCCGAATTCGCCTTTGGGGTGTTCCACGGCAGTGTAGGTTTTCGCCTTCGGGCACGTGCATGCCTTCGGTAAACAGTTTGAAATGGTGAATCAGGTCTTCCATGCCCTGCTTCATTTCGGTGCGTTTGGGCGGGGCGACTTTGTGGTTGTCGGTGATGACGGGCAGGCCGGGGTTCGCACGCAGCCAGTCGGCGCATTGTTTGATGATGCGGACGGATTGGCGCATTTCCGCCATGCGGCAGAGATAGCGGTCGTAGCAGTCGCCGTTCACGCCGACAGGGATGTCAAAAATCAATTTGGTCGTACACTTCATACGGTTGTTTTTACGCACATCCCATTCCACGCCGGAACCGCGCAGCATCACGCCGGTGAAGTTTTTTGCAGGGCGCGTTCGGGAGAAACCACACCGATACCGACCGTACGCTGTTTCCAAATACGGTTATCGGTGAGCAGGGGTTTCCAGCGTGTCGATGTTTTTGGGGAAGCGTTCGCAGAAGGCGTCGATGAAATCGAGCATGGTGCCTTCGCGGGAAGCGTTGAGTTCTTTCAACACTTTCGCGCTGCGGAATTTGCTTTTTCGTATTTCGGCATGAAGTCGGGCGGGTCGCGGTACACGCCGCCGATGCGGAAATACGCGGCGTGCATGCGTGCGCCGGACACGGCTTCATACAAATCCATCAGCTCTTCGCGGTCGCGGAAGGCATACAGAATCGCGGTCATCGCGCCGATATCCAATGCGTGGAACCGACGCCCATCAAGTGGTTCAGGATGCGCGTTACTCGGCGAACATGGTGCGGATGTATTTGGCACGAATAGGATTTCCAATCCGAGCAGTTTTTTTCCACGGCAAGGCAGTAGGCCTGCTCGTTCACCATCATGGAAACGTAGTCCAAGCGGTCCATATACGGCAGGGCTTGCAGGTAGGTTTTGGTTTCGGCCAGTTTTCCCGTGCCGCGGTGCAGCAGGCCGATATGCGGGTCGGCGCGGACGATTTGTTCGCCGTCCAATTCCAAAAATCATGCGCAATACGCCGTGGGCGGCAGGGTGCTGCGGGCCGAAGTTGATGGTGTAGTTTCTGAGTTTAGCCACCGTAGTTCTCCTCGCGGACAACGCGCGGCGTGATTTCGCGCGGCTCAATGGTTACGGGTTGATAAATAACGCGTTTTTCGGTTTCGTCATAACGCATTTCCACATGGCCGGACACGGGGAAGTCTTTGCGGAACGGGTGGCCGACAAAGCCGTAGTCGGTCAGGATGCGGCGCAAATCGGGGTGTTCGTTGAAGATAATGCCGTACATATCGAAGGCTTCGCGCTCGTACCAGTCTGCGCCGTTATACAGGTGGGTAACAGTGTGGACGATGGGGAAGCTGTCGTCGTCCGCCCACACGCGCACGCGCACGCGCTGGTTGTTCTGCACGGACAACAGTTGGCTGACCACAGCGAAGCGTTTGCCGTGCCATTCTTGGTTTTTGTAGGTGCTGTAATCCACGCCGCACAGGTCAATCAGCGTTTCAAAATGCAGCTCGGCATGGTCACGCAGGGTCTGCATAATGTCGAGATAGTACTCGGGACGGCATTCGACGGTGAGTTCGCCGAATGCAAGGATAATGTTGTCCGCCTTGCCGCCCCAGTATGCGGGTGCAGGCTGCATCTAGGTCTAAAACGTGCATGGTACGTTTCCTAGTTTTGGGGTGTTGGGTTTTTCAGTTCGCCTGAAAACTTTAAAAATCGTATCCGTAAATTTTGGGGCAATTATTCGGGATCATTTCCAGATATTTTTGCAAAACTCAACGACATAATCTGTAAGAATATCGTATTCGCCTTCATCATCCCGGTAGTCGCATTCGCCTGTCTCGGCATCAGAAATAATCCGGCAACAATACCGTTAATGATTTCTCGTTTTTCAGGGAAGGCTTTTATTTAATTCGGCTTGCAGGCAATGCGCCATGTTTTGATAGCCAAGTTCCCAGTTCATGTTGCCATTACGGTAATATTCGCTGGCCAGCCCGCCAATCAAACGCACAAGTTCGCCTTTGCAAACTTGCGGCACTGCCTGACTCAGGCACTAACACACTCCATAATTCATCATATTCTTTTTGGTATTTACCGTTGCCATCTGCATAGAGTGCCACTGCTATTCCCTTAAATATATGTTGGTTTAGTGCTAGTTCGACATGCCCGATATGATTTTCAGGCTGCCTGAAATGCCCTGTCATTCCGTCCGTTTAATCATAAAGCCGTTGGACACGGTCTCCATGCCGATTTTCGGGTAATAGTCCATAGCGGCGGGTGCGGAGTAGGAGCAGCATGCTGCTCGCCGACTGCCTGTTTCACTTCGCCAATCAGGCGTTTGCCGATGCCTTGGTGCTGGTATTCAGCGCGCACGGCCAAATCGGACAGGTAGCAGCAGTAGCTGAAATCGGTCAGCGCGCGGATGCGGTTAGCATCCCTGAACGGGGCGTTTGATGCCGCTGCTTTGGTAAATGGCGATGATGTCGTTGATTTCAGGGGCGGCGTTGGTCGTAGGTAATGGCCATGTCGCTTTCTTTATAATGTGCAGGCTGCTTTTTCGGTTTCAGGCTGCCATTGCTCCAAAAAGCAGCCTGCACCCTAGTTCCGCGCAATCGTGCAGGTGCGTTTAATTTTGCCTTGAAGCTGGATAAGGCCGTACAGCAGGGGCTTCGGCGGTCGGCGGACAGCCGGGCACGTACACGTCCACCGGGCACGACGCGGTCTGCGCCGCGCACCACGGAATAGGAATAATGGTAGTAGCCGCGCCGTTGGCGCACGAACCCATCGACAGCACCCAGCGCGGCTCGGCCATTTGGTCGTACACGCGGCGCAGGGCGGGCGCCATTTTGTTGGTGAGTGTGCCGGCCACAATCATCAAATCGGCCTGACGGGGCGACGGGCGGAAGATGATGCCGAAACGGTCAAGGTCGTAGCGCGCCATACCGGCGTGCATCATTTCCACCGCGCAGCATGCCGTCGAAAGTAACCGGCCAAAAGCGAGCCCGTGCGGACATAGTTCAACACCGTATCCGCACTGGCGGTTACGAAGCCTTTGTTCGAAAACGCCTTCTATTCCCATTCGAGCGCACCTTTTTTTCCATTCGTAAACAAAGCTCACCGTCAGCACATGACGATGAACACCAGCATTGACCAGAACGCATATGCGCCCGTGTCGGCCATCGGGTCTTTATACACTACCGCCCAGGGCACCATGAAGGCGACTTCGAGGTCGAACAAAATAAACAGGATGGCGACCAGATAATAGCGCGCGTCAAATTTCATGCGCGCATTTTCAAAGGCTTCAAAGCCGCATTCGAAGGGGGTGTCTTTTTCGGCGTAGTGGCGTTTGGGGCCTAAAAACGTGCCGAGCAAAATGAAGACGATACCGGCAATCAGGCCGATAATGGCGAAAATTAAAACGGGAAAATAGTTGGCCAACATATTTTTGCACCTGCAAAATGGTTAATTTGTGTAATTTGCTATTTTTAACGATTTTTATGTTCTTTTTGAAGCTGTTGCGGTCAAATTTCTGTAAAAAGTTCCAATATTTTTCAATACGGTAATGATATTTATTCCCATTTGTGCGCGTATTGGGCGGCGTTTGTTGATGCCAATGTGGTTTTTGCTTGTTTTATGGCAAAGAGACAGCTCTGCACGGGCTGGAAAGTGTGCAGGCTGCTTTCGGTTATCGGGGCAGGTAAAACGATAAGCCGGGTTCTGTCGTCGGACAGTCATTCATCTAGACCTTGCGTTGCCGCAAGATTCGAGCAACCTACCCGGAACGCTCGGCGAGCAGCGCTCAATGCGTTCTGTTTGGTCTGCTGCGGATGGGGTTTTGCCTGCCGCAAGCTGTTGCCAGTTGCGCGGTGCGCTCTTACCGCACCTTTTCACCCTTACCTGATTCGGGCTGCCCCGACCATCGGCGGTTTGGCTTTCTGTGCCACTTTCCGTTGCGTTGCCGCACCCGGCCATTAGCCGGCATCCTGCTCTGTGCAGCCTGACTTTCCTCCCCGTGCTTTGCCACGCGCGGCGACTGTCTGTTCCACCTGCGGCGCAGATTATAGCACGGTCAGTGCCGTTTGCGGCGGCGGCAACAAGCAGCCTGCACCCCGCATTTGCACGGGGCGGATATTTCTGTGGATAAACAGGCGCGCGATATCCGAAGGCCACAGCCGTATTGCCGGGATTCTGCGATACGGTCAAAAGCAGACTGCACATTGCACCCGAGATTTCAATTCACGCAAATATTATTTGAAACAATAGATTACCAATATTCCCGCTTCTTCTATCCGTCAAACGGCATAACAAGCATTCCGCGAACCGCCGTCCGTCTGCCAACCTGTGGATAAGCATGTGGGCAAATGCTGCAAAACCCGCACGGATACGTCAGTGCAGACAGAGCAGCCTGCACTCCCCCTTTTTAAAGTGCAGGCTGCTTTTTGAGCGGCGGACAATCAACCCGTCAGTTGCTTGCTGATGATTTTTCTTCAGCGGCGGCAGGTTGTTGCTCACGCGCAGCACCGCGCCGCGCAGCAGTTTCACCGGCGCGTGTTCGGTGGTGAAGAAGGTTACCATCGCGTTCGTGCCATGATACAGCGGCCGCGTGTGCAGTTGGTGCTGTACGTTATAGACTTCGCACGTCTTTTGCTACCGATGTCTTTGCCGGCCGCATCCGCTTTCAAAATCTGCGCGATAAGATGTCCGTGCCGTCCGCCCAGGTTGTAGCCGCGCCGTTACTGGTGCATGCCACCGCCGCATCGCCAATCAAAGCGCAGCGCGTACCGTAGAACTTAGCGGCGTGCACGCCCACCAGCGGATAAGTGTGCACCGTGCCGGCAATTTCCATTTCACCCAAGCGGCCGCCCAGCATTTTCTGCGCTTCTTTGGCCAACTGCTCCGGCGGCAAATCCAAAAGTTCGTGCGCTTTGGTGTTTGGAAATGGTGATGACGCAGTTGGTCAAATGTTCTTCCAGCGGCAGCAATGCCAGCGTGCGCCATAGAAAAAGCATTCGCTGGCGGTGTGCTGGTTGGAAATCGTGTGTTTGGTGCGGAACACGATGACCGTGCGGCCGAAATCGTGCATATCGGCGGCAATGCCAAGCTGGCGGCGCGTTTGCGACAAACGGCTGTCGGCCGCCACCAGCAGTTTAGCGGTCAGCGTGATCGCCGTTTTCCAGTTCCACCAAGGCGCGGTTTCGTTGGTTTCCACGCTTTTCACGCCCACGCCGCAACGCAGTTCCAATATTCGGCATTTGCGCCACTTCTTCGCGAAGCCGCGCGGCGAATGTTGTGGTTGAAATCAGGCTGCCCAAGCGGGTCGGTTTTGCCACCGCGCGCTTTTGGTCGGTTCGGGGAAGTGCAGCGTGTAATCCGAAGTGCCGTTATACACTTTCGCATCGCGCAGGCGAGTAAATTTCGTTTTCGGGAATGCGCTGCCACATGCCCAAATGCGTGCATAATTTCGCGCGAACGGTGCGTCAGGGCGATTTCGCGGCCGTCGTATGCCGGATTTTGCAGGCTTTCCAACGGTGCTTTTTCGATAACGGTAATCCGCAGGCGGCTGTCTTTGAATTGTCGTGCAAACGCCAAACCTGCAGGGGCCGGCGCCCACCACTAAAATATCAGTATCCATATGCTGCATCCTTCCTTTTGATAAGAAATGAAACAAGCGACCATTGTAACGCAGTTGCCCGCCGCTGGGTATGAAAAAGCGCGCCGTCCGGCTGCCTTATATCAAATTTTTGATGTGCAGGCTGCCCGAAAGGTTTAAAATTCAGCTTATTCACTCAATTTGAAAGGGACGATGCCATGAAATTATCCACCCTGTCCTGCCCTTGCCCTTGCCTGCTCGCTCGCGGCAGCCTGTACTTGGGAAACCTACCAAACCGAAAACGGTGGCACGGCGCTGCGTCGTAAAATATCCTAACGGCACAGGTGTTTACTACACCAACGGCGCGGCATCGCAGAACACGCATTACCACGAATCGCGCCCCGTACAGCACGCCATCCCGCCGAAATAACACCTGCTGTACCCATTAAAAAGCAGCCTGCACTTTGGAACATCGAGTGCGGAGCTGCTTTTTACTGCTTTGTGTGATGGCTCAACGCAGCCGGCCGTTCTTTATCGACAATCCGCCCAGCTGCCGCGCCAAAACCCTGCGAACGCAGCGCGTGCGTAATCGCCACCGCCAGTCCGTCCGCGCGTCAGCCTGCGGCGTGCCCGACAAGTCAGCATCTGCACCACCATGTGCTGCACCTGTTCCTTCGCCGCCTTGCCCCTGTCCCACCACGCTCTGCTTCACTTGCAGCGCCGTGTGTTCATACACCGGCAAATCGCGCAGCACCAACGCGGCCACCGCCGCCCCGCGCGCCTGCCCCAGCATGAGCGTGGCGGCAGGGTTCACGTTCACAAACACCTGCTCCACCGCCGCCTGATGCGGTCGGTATTCCCGCCACCAAATCGCCGATACCGCGCACAATCATGCCGATTCGGCCGGCCAATTCATCGTTCGGCAGCGTTTTGATGCAGCCGGAAGCTACATAGACCGGCTCGCGCCCGTGCCAGTCGATAATGCCGAAACCGGCGATGCGGCTGCCGGGGTCGATGCCGAGTATGCGGAGGGTTTGCTCATGGTTCGTCCATATTCATCAATAACGCACAAAGTGCAGGCTGCTTTTCAAACCGACCAAAAGCAGCCTGCACCCTTGCATTAAAGCATTACAAATAGAATTTTTCCAACACGTTCAGTTGGTCGTCCAAACGGTACACCAGCGGCTGGCCGGTCGGGATTTCCAGCCCATAATGTCCGCATCGGAAATGCCTTCGATGTGCTTGGCCAATGCGCGCAGGCTGTTGCCATGTGCCGCCACCAAAACACGCGTTTGCCCGACAAAAGTGGCCGGTGCGATTTTATCGTGCCAAAACGGCAGCACGCGCTCCAAAGTCACTGATTTTCGCCGTCCGGGAATGACGTCGGCAGGCAGGCCGGCGATAGCGCGGCGGTCTTTGTGCGCGGAAAAATTTATCGTCGCGGCTCAGCAACGGTGGCGGCGTGTCGTAGCTTCTGCGCCAAATGTGCACTTGCTCGTCGCCGTATTTTTCCGCCGTCTGCTTTTTGTCCATGCCCCGCAATGCGCCGTAATGGCGCTCGTTCAGCCGCCAGGTTTTGATTTGCGCACAAACAGCTGGTTGGATTCTTCCAGCACCAGGTTGCAGGGTTTTAATCGCGCGTCAGCACGGAAGTGAAGGCGATATCGAACTCGTAGCCCGCTTCCGCCAGCTTTTCGGCCGGCGGCCTGCGCTTCGGCAATACCCCTGCTCGCTCAATTTCACATCGCGCCAGCCTGTAAACAGGTTTTCGCGTTCCATTCACTCTGCCCGTGGCGGATAAACACCAGTTCCATCATCGTCCTTTCGGTTGCCGTTTGAAAAATGTCGCATTTTAACATGATTGCGCCGAGCGTATTCAATATGCAGGCTGCCTGCAACACGCCCATGTAAATATAGGCGGCTTCAAAACGGCCGTATGCAGCCTTATCGTCCCTAATTGAATATTCAGATTTTTCATGTTAAAATCGCAACGAACCACTGATTTTTGATATTTTTGGAGAATATGATGGCGCATTACGATGAAGAAGACCGCGATGAAATCAGCACGGGCGAATGGATTGCCAGCACTGATTCTGGCCTCACCGCCTTAATCGGCATTGTTATGTGCTTGTTTGGGCATTCGGTGGCGGCACATCGCCCACCAAAAGCCAACTGGGCAAAAGCGCAGCTTATTTTTAGCAGTATCCCTATTGGTTTTAGCTGCCGTATTTTCTCGACCTATTTGCAATCTTGCTGCTCTTAACACAATTCTGCATATGGCGTTAAGCGCACGGATATCAATATCCTTTTTCGACCAACCGCCCCTTCCGCCGCAAAAGCGAAAGAACGGTTGGCTGAAAACCTTCAAAAGCAGCCTGCACCTTGGGAAATCAACGTGCAGGCTGCCTTTTTCTGGCCGAAGGTGTGGGCAACAGCCGCCAGCCCCCTTCTTTAAAAACGCAGGAATGGCAGCGATACGCCCTGAAAAACCGTCCGAATACGCCCCTATTCGCTGCGGTATATCCATTCAACGTTTTTCGTGCGCGAAGGCTTCGGGGAACAGATATTCGCCGCGGAACACGGCCATGTCCAGATATTGCCATTGCAGGGAGCGAATTGCGGAGCGGTGGGCGGACGGCTTTCAGCAGCAGCAAGGTGCAGTAATACGGCTGCCGGTCGCGCGCGGCCAGCACAAACGGCTCTGCCACGTTGCGCGCGGCGGCGGATTGCGCAGCCCTGCCGTCGTTGCGGCGCGGTGAAAATTTGGGGCGCGCCACGGCAATGCCGTCGGCCTTATCGGTGGCGGCAAAATCCAGCCAGCGGCGTGAGCAACACCTGGTCGGGATGCTTTCGGGTCGTCATGTCGGTGGCATGCGCCACAACCACTTGCGGCACGGTCTGCACAATCATGCCGATGTGCGAATAGCGGCTGCGGCTGATGCTTTTTAATCACGCGGCTGTCGGCGGAAATGCCGCTGCGGAAAACCCAATCGCCCAGTTCCAGCCGCGAAACATCGGGCAGCGGCACGCGCACGGGGTGCAGGCTGCTTTGCAGACCAACAACACCGCCAGCACACAGCAAAAACCACGCCCATCGGAGCAGGGCGGCGTTTTGCTGGTTTACAGGCGGATTTTCCATGTGCCGTCCACGCTAATCAGGCGCACCCTGTCCGTGGGTTTTGCCGCTTTTTGAACTGCGTTTTCACGTTCACGTTGGCACGGTTGTTGTCTTTCGGGTCGATGGCGGCTAGGTGTCTGCGGTAGTGCTCTCCACCCCGCCCTGCTGCTCGGCAAATGCTTTCTGCTCGGCCACACCCGCCTTGATTTTGCCGCTCAGCATTTCTTGCACGCCCGGTTTTTGTTTGTCCGCATCGTCCAAATGCACCATGGCGACCACCGCATCGGCATGCCGTTTCATAAATTTCGCTGACAAATTTTTGGCGGTGTTTTCGAGCGATTTGCCCGAACAGGCGACCAGCAGCAGCGACACAGCGAATGTGAAACAAGTTTGGTCATGGTTTTTCATACAAAATCCTTACATTACAATGGAAAAACGCGGAGAGTGTACCGACAAACGATTTGGGTTTTGGATGAAGGCGCGGCGGATGCAAAAGCAGCCTGCACGCGGGAATCAACGTGCAGGCTGCTTTTGAGCGTTCAGGCTGCCTGAAACTGCCGTCCCGTCAGATTATTTTGCACACAAAGCTTTCGGCCTATTCGCATCGCCGCCGGTATGGTGGCGACTTTCGGATAGGCGCAAATCGGCATTTGTTTTGTTCGGGAAGAAATTTTCCTTGGGCAATCGTGCGCGTTCGGGCGCTTGGTTTTGCCGTGCCAGTTTTCGCAAAAGCGTGAGCGGGTCGACATCGATTGAAAGGCTTGGCCGCCGCCGCAGTGGTTCATGCCGGGTATCATAAACAGGCGGCTGAAGCTTTGGGCGTTTTGGCGTGTCGGCGTTCATTTGGCGGAACCATGCCGCTTGGTCTTTGGCGGAGAACACGGGTCGGATACGCCGGTGAGCACAATCAGTTTGCCGCCGCGTGCGCGGGAAGCTGCTCAAATCGGTGGATACCGCATCGTTAATCGCGCCGGTTGGTGAGGTTTGGGGCGTGTCGCGGTCGAAAATCGAATTTCGCTCAAATCAAAGTTTGGCACGGCGGGGTCATGAAATACCAGGTGAGCGAGCCTGCCGAGCGTTGCGCCGCGCGAATCGGGTTTGGCTGTTTTGCGAGCTGCCGAGTTTCCATGCGCGCCAGTCGGGCTGGTTCAGGCCGGTGTCGTAATACCAGCCACTGTAAAGTCTGGGTTGCGCTTTGCTGTCGCGCGCACCGTCCATCACGGCTTTGAGGGCGGCGGTTTTGGCGGGGAGAGGCCTGCGTGTTCGGCTTTGAAATCGCAGCTTTCCATGCGTTAATCACGCCGTCTTTCAAGCCGTCGCGCGCGTCGCAGCGATTTTTCACGGCTTCGCTCACCTTGTCCAAATCGGCTTGGGTCAGGGCGTTGTGCAGATTTTGTTGCCCTGTGCGTCTTTGGGGGCGGCTTTTCATGAACTGCTGGTAATCCCACTGCTGGGCAACGGCGGCGCGCGACAGGCGGAAGCCGGGTTGGCGGCAATCACGCCGTCAAATTCCAGCCGGATAACGCTGGGCGGCCATCATTGCTTCGCGTCCGCCGTTGGAGCAGCCATGAAAGATAGCTGTGTTTCGGTGCGGCGGCATGCATTTTCTGAATCAGCTGTTTGGCAACCGTGGCAACTTTGCCGGTGGACTGGTGAGGCAAAATCCAACCGTGCCTGCTGGTCTGCACCGAAATCGGAGTGTGGGCGTAGGGTGGCCGCCGTCCGTAGAAAACCACGACGTAACCGCGCATCAGCGCAGGCGTGGCGGTAGAGGTATGTAGAGGAACACCGCCCACGGCCGGGCGACAAAACCGTCCACCCCGCCGCCGCCCTGGAACGGGAAGCTGCCGTTCAGTTTTCAGGCAGCCTGAGCTGGAATTTCGTGCCGTAGTGTTTGCCGTCCGCACCCGTGCGCGCGCCGATTTCGCCTTCCACCACGCAATGCGGTTTCGCCTGCAAAGCAGTGGCGATCCGCCGGTGAAGGAAGACATTTTGTCGGCAGCAATTTCGCCGTCCGACCATTCGGCTTTGGTGATGGCGGTGTCAGCAATTTGGCTGTTTTTCAGCGCAAGGCACTGCTGCTGCGCATTTTGATTTTGCGCGGGCGCGGCAGGCGGCGAAATCCGGCGAAAAACAGCACGGCGGCAAGTGGGGGAAAGTTGAGCTTTCATCAATCACTCCTTCTAGGTTAGGTGAATTAAGGGTTTGGGAGTTTCTCAATCATCGTGTAAATATAGTCGATTAAAATTGCAATGATACGGCGTTGGCTCGCCTTGACGTACTACCTGTACGCCTTGCGGCTCGCCGCCTTGTCTCATTTTTTTATTTTAATCGACTATACGTCGGCTGCCCTGAAGCTAAAAAGCAGCCTGCACCTTGGAAAATCAAAGTGCAGGCTGCTTTTCCTTACTATGCTTCGCTCTCTGCGGCTTCCCGCTTCGTCTTCTTCGCTTTCGGCCACGCGTTCCAGCGATACCAGCGTGGTGCCTTCGTCCAGATTAATCAGGCGCACGCCGGCGGCGGCACGGCCGGTTTCGCGCACCTGTCCCACTTTGGTGCGGATGAGCACGCCGCCGGAGGTGATGAGCATCAAATCGTCCGTTGGGGAAACGAGTACCGCGCCGACGAGTTCGCCGTTGCGCTCGCCCGTGTCGATGGCGATGATGCCTTGGCCGCCTCTGCCTTTGCGCGTGTAATCGGCAATCGGCGTGCGTTTGCCGTAGCCGTTTTTGGGTGGCGGTGAGCACTGCAAATCGCTGCCGATTTCGGCGGTGAGCAGGCTGACGATGCGGCCGTTTTCAGGCAGCCTCATGCCGCGCAGGCCGCCGCTGCCGCGTCCGCTGGGCGCACGCCTTTGTTGGTTTGCAGGTTGAATTCGGTTTCGCCACCGTCTTCTTCGTCTTGTTGCAGGCTGCCTGAAACGTCGTTTTCGGCTTCGTCTTCATCGCCTGCGCCGCCCGCCCAGTATTCGTTGAAGCGGATGGCTTTTGCCCAAGTTGCTGAACAACATGATGTCGCTGCTGCCGCTGGTTTTCGCCACGCCCACCAGGCTGTCGCCTTCTTTGAGGGCGATGGCTTTGATGCCTTTGACGCTGACGTTCTTAAACGCGGACAACTGCACTTTTTTCACCACGCCCATCGCAGTGGCAAAGAAGACGTATTCGTCTTCGGGGAATTCGCGCACGGGCAGGATGGCGGAGACTTTTCGCCTTCGTCCAGCTGGATGACGTTGTTAATCGGCCGTCCGCGCGAATTGCGGCCGCCTTCGGGCAGGCGGTACACTTAATCCAGTGGCAGCGGCTGCACTAGTGAAGCACATCAGATAATCGTGCGTGTTCGCCACAAACAGGGTTTTCGATGAAGTCTTCGATCTTTGGTGGCGGCCGCCTGCGTTTGCCGCGCCCGCCGCGTTTTTGCGCTGGTAATCGCTGGTGGGCTGGGTTTTGATGTAGCCGCCGTGGGTGAGCGTCACCACCATTTCGCGCGGCGGAATCGGGTCTTCGTCGGCAATGTCGCCGCCGCCGAACGGGTTGATTTCGCTGCGGCGTTCGTCGCCGAACTGGGTTTGCATTTCCACCAGTTCGCTCTCGATGATTTGGCGCACGCGTTCGGGTTTGGCCAGAATGTCCAGCAAGTCCATAATAATATCCATTAAAGACTTGTATTCTTTAATGATTTCGTCTTGGTCCAGGCCGGTCAGGGTTGCGCAGGCTCATGCGCAGGATGGCGCGCGCCTGTTCTTCCGACAGCCAGCAGCCGTCTGTGCAAACCTCGGTTTTCGAGGCAGCCATTCGGGGCGCGCCAAGGTCAAATCCAAGTCGCTGCGGCTCAACATTTCGCTCACCAAAAGCGGACTCGCCATGCGCGCCCATCAGGGCTTCGCGCGCGCGGTGTCCACGTCGGCCGAAGCCTTAATCAGCGCAATCATTTCGTCAATATTGGACAGCGCAACGGCCCTGCCTTCGGCAATATGTCCCTTCGGCGCGCGCTTTTTCAGGCGGAACAGGGTGCGGCGCGTAACGACTTCGCGGCGGTGGCGCAGGAATTCGATTCAAAATCTGCTTCAAATTCAGCAGGCGCGGCTGCCGTCCACCAGCGCAACCATATTGATACTGAACGTGTCTTGCAGCTGCGTGAGTTTGTACAGCTGGTTCAGCACCACTCGGCGTTTGTCGCCGCGTTTGAGCTCGATGACGATGCGCGTGCCGTCTTTGTCGGATTCGTCGCGCAACTCGGCAATCCTTCCACGGTTTTTCTCGCACCAACTCGCCGATTTTCCACCAGCTTGGATTTGTTGACCTGATACGGGATTTCATCGACCACAATCGCTTCGCGCTCGCCGTTTTTGCCGATGGGTTCGATGTGCGATTTGCTGCGGATGACCACGCGGCCGCGGCCGGTCTGGTAGCCCGCGCGGATGCCAGTTAAGCCGTAAATGGTGGCGCCGGTGGGGAAGTCGGGGGCTTTGACGATGTCAATAAGTTCGTCGATGCCGATTGTCCGGGTCGTTCAGGAGTTTCAGGCAGCCTGCAAGCGTGTCGCGCAGGTTGTGCGGCGGAATGCTAGGTGGCCAGTGCCCACGGCAATGCCTTCGGAGCCGTCTCACCAAGAGGGCGGGGAAACGTGTGGGCAGCACCAGCGGTTCGCGTTCGCTGCCGTCGTAGTTGTCGCCGAAATTGACGGTTTCTTCTTCAATGTCGGCCAGCATTTCGTGGGCGATTTTCGCCATGCGAGTTTTCGGTGTAACGCATGGCTGCGGCCGCGTCGCCGTCTCACCGAGCCGAAGTTGCCCCTGCCCGTCCACCAGCATATAGCGCATGGAAAACGGCTGCGCCATGCGGACGATGGTTTTGATACACCGCGGAATCGCCGTGCGGGTGGTATTTACCGATAACGTCGCCGACCACGCGGGCGGATTTTTTATATGCGCTGTTCCAGTTGTTTTTCAGCTCGTGCATGGCGTAAAGCACGCGGCGGTGCACGGGTTTCAGGCCGTCGCGCACATCGGGCAGCGCGCGCCCGACGATGACGGACATGGCGTAGTCCAGATAGGACTTTTTCATCTCGTCTCTCAAAGGCTGACGGGGATGGTTTCTTTGTGCAAATTGGTGGTCGTTCGCGCCGGTCATACTGGGCTTCCGTTAAGTAAAATACGTGCACTTTTAACATGAAAAACACGCTTTTAGCGCGGAACGATTTTTGCAGGCTGCTTTTGGCGGCGGGGAAAAAGCAGCCTGCACCTTTCCAATCTTCAAAGTGCAGGCTGCTTTTTAGGACGCAGGATTAAAACCGCCGTCGCACGCCAATACGACTTTCCCTTTCATCTCTTCCCCGTAATCATTGCTGTCGTAACTATCGACATACGCCTGATAGCCCTTTAAGAAACTTCTACCTCAGCGAGCATCCGCTTTCTCGCCGCCCATTTCTTCAAACAGTTTCAACGCTACTCGTCTGTCGGCCGACAGTGTTTTCGGTATGGCATAACGCACGCGGCGCAATTTGTTTTGGCCTCGGCAAGCGGCAGCATCCAACACCAAATAATGCGTTACGGAATCCCCTCTTGCCACCAACACCAATTCTTTCACCGGAAGCCCATGATAAGTCCCGACGGACAGATAGTTTGACGAAGTCGCCCGAATGATCGTCCATCACACGCCCGACAGCATTTTCATAACCTTTCGGCACGGCAACTTTTACCTGAAGGAATAGTACGTCCGGTTTTTGGGGTCGTTGTTACGGCTTCCATACTTTTTATCAACCGCGCCAATTCCGGCGGGCGATTGTCTGAAGCGCACCCGTCCGTTTCCAAATACTTAAACAGCGGCGTCCAGTCCGCGGTTTTCGCGATGTTCGGCTCAATAGAAGTGTGCAGCGTGGCGGACTGCTTGACGGGATCAACGCTGACGGAATTGTTGACGGGCTCTCATCTTAGGGCGCACGGTCATATCAACCGACAATCCATTGTCGCAGGCGGTAATAAACAATGTCAGCAGAAGGGCAGTAAAAATCGGCTTTTTCATGATGGAAAACTCTTTGTTGATGAGGGAACCAGGAGTGAGGAACAACACGGCGCAGCATATTGTTTTTCGCATTTGTTAATATTCATTTCATTGATTGATGATTTGCCGCAAATGAAAAAGCAGCCTGCACTTTCCCAATCTTCAAAGTGTAGGCTGCTTTATATTTCATTCTTCCGCCGCCGCTTTGAGCCGATACAGCACGTCCAGCGCCTGCCGCGGCGTGAGCTCGTCCGGATTCACTGCGGCCAGCTGCTGCACGACGGGGTTTTTCGGCAACGGGCGCGTCCGCTTCTTCCGGCGGCGCGGCAAACAAATCCAGTTGGCGGTCGGCGGTTTGCTGTTCCAGCTGTTTGAGCTGCCGCTGCGCCGCCTTCAACGCGCGCGCGGGCAACCCGGCCAGTTTCGCCACAGCAGTGCCGTAGCTTTTTCAGCAGCTCCGTTTTGCACATTAGTGCAAAAACACGATGTCGTGTCCCTGCTCCAACGCCGACAAATGGCTGTTGAACGCGGCGGCATATTGGTTGGGCAACTGGGTCAGCTCGAAATAATGCGTGGCAAACAGGCTCAAAGAGCCGTTTTTCTGCAACAAATGTTCGGCGGCGGCGTGCGCCAATGCCAGCCCGTCGAACGTGGACGTGCCGCGCCCCACTTCGTCCATCAGCACCAGCGATTGCGGCGTGGCGTTGTGCAGGATGTAGGCGGTTTCGGACGATTTCCACCATAAACGTGGAGCGGTTGCCCGCCAAATCGTCACTGGCGCCGATGCGCGTGAATATCTGGTCGATGCTGCCGATTTTGGCATGTTCGGCCGGCACGAAGCTGCCCGTGTGCGCCAAAAAGCACAATCAGCGCGGTTTTGCCGCATATAGTGGATTTGCCGCCCATGTTCGGAGCCGGTGAGCAGGCAGAGCGTCCGCGTTTCGTCCAAATCCGTATCGTTCGGCGTGAAATGCGCCACCTGCCGCTCCACCACGAGTGCCGTCCGCGCGGATATGGATTTGCTGCCGCTGCAAAATTCGGGCATGGTGGATTGTCGCCCCGCGCGGTGCGGGCGAAACCGTCCAGCACATCCAGCGCGGCGGCGGCTTTTGGCGGCTTTCTGAATGCGGGGCACTCGGTTTGCAGGCTGCCCCAAAAGTTGCTCGAACAAGGTTTTTTCCAACGCCAGCGCGCGCCCCTGTGCCGCCAGGAATTTGTCTTCAAAGGCTTTTGAGTTCGCGCGTGATGAAAGCGCTCGGTGTTTTTCAGCGTTTGGCGGCGCTGGTAATCGGCCGGCGCCTCCTCCGCCTGATTTTTTCGACAATTCGATATAAAACCCGTGCACGCGGTTGTATTCCACTTTCAATGTGGACAACTGCGCGCTGCCGTTCGCGCTCTTCCAGTTCGCGCAACGCGTCGTCGCCGTGCGTCTGCAAATGGCGCAGTTCGTCCAGTTCGGCGTGGTAGCCGTGGCTGATGACGCCGCCGTCTTTCAACCACACGGAAGGCTCGGGCAACAAAGCAGCCTGCAACAGCTGGCAACGCCCTGCGCTTTCGGGGAAAGCAGCCTGCAAGCGTGTCCAGCAGGCTGCTTTGCGGCAGATGAATATCTTGCAAGACCGACAGGCTGTCGCGCAGCGCCGACAACCGCGCGGCCGTGCCGAACCCAGCGCAATCCGCGCGGCAATGCGTTCGATGTCGGCAATCTTTTTCAGGCAGCCTGCAACATCATCGCCGCCGTGTCGGCGCAAGGCTTCCACCGCATCCAACCGCGCCTGAATGTGCGGGTGGTGGCGCAGCGGATGGTGCAGCCAATGCGCCAACAGGCGGCTGCCCATGTTCGTCATGCAGTTGTCCAACACAGAAAACAGCGTGGGTGCAGGCTGCCCCTGCAAGGTTTGCGTGATTTCCAGATTGCGCCGCGTGGCCGCATTCATCGCCACAAATTGGCTTTCGTGTTCCAGCACCAGCGCGTCCATGTGCGGCGGCAGTTGGTTTTGCGTGGTTTTCAAATAATTGAGCAGCCCGCCGGCCGCCGAGACCGCCGCCGAATGCTGCGCCAAATCCAATCCGAAACGCGCGCAAATCCCTGACAGCCGAAATAATCGGTCAGCAAAGCGAACGCCGCATCGGGCGCAAACTGCCAGTGGTGCAGGCGGCTCACGGGGATTTTCGGGCAATTTCGGGCAACTTGAACGCCGTGTCCGCCAAAAGTTCCGACACTTGCAGCCGCGCCAATTCGTCCGCCAGCCGTTCAATTGAAATGATTTTTGACGCAGAATTCACCGCTTTCCAGCGCCGCCCAAGCCAGTGCAGCCTGCTTTTTTGCCGGCAAACAGCGCGGCGATGCGGTTGGTCTGTTTATCTTCCAGCAGGGCGGAATCCGTCAGCGTGCCGGCGGTAACGATGCGCACGACTTTGCGCTCCACCACCTTGCCCGCGCCCACTTCGCCGACCTGTTCGCAATCGCCACGCTTTCGCCCAGCTTCACCAGTTTCACCAAATATTGCTCCGCCGCGTGATACGGCACGCCCGCCATCTTGATGGGCTCGCCGTTGCACTGGCCGCGCGTGGTGAGCGTGATGTCCAGCAGCTTCGCCGCCTTCACCGCGTCGTCGAAAAACAGTTCGTAAAAATCGCCCATGCGGTAAAAACACCAGTTTGTCTTGGTGCTCGGCTTTAATCGCAAGGTATTGCTGCATCATGGGCGAAAGGGGTTTGGTCGTCATAAAATTTTTCCCGATATTCGTGTCGCCCGCAGATTTTTAACGGTTTTTGCGCCGTCTGCACATTTTTCCGTGCAGGCTGCTTTGCGGCAAATCGGGCACAAAAAGCAGCCTGCACCCCGCCAAACAACACAATAGATTGACAAACTGTTTGTTATAGCGCGATAATACTCGGCTTGCTGGCATGGTGCCGGCAAGATATTTTTCAACAGGAATAAAAAAATATGCCAACGATTAACCAATTGGTTCGCAAAGGCCGTAAAAGCCCGTTTATGTGAACAAAGTTCCCGCGCTGGAAGCGTGCCCGCAAAAACGCGGCGTGTGCACCCGCGTGTACACCACAACCCCTAAAAACCAAACTCAGCTTTGCGTAAAAGTCTGCAAAGTGCGCCTGACCAACGGTTTTGAAGTTATTTCATACATCGGCGGTGAAGGCCACAACCCTGCAAGAGCACAGCGTGGTGCTGATTCGCGGCGGTCGTGTAAAAGACTTGCCGGTGTGCGTTACCACACAGTACGCGGTTCTTTGGATACGGCCGGTGTTAAAGACCGTAAACAAGCGCGTTCTAAATACGGTGCTAAAACGCCCCTAAATAATCCCGCACCGAGTAAATTCATAAACCCCAATCACTGGCACGTCGGTTTTTCAGGCAGCCTGCACTTGACCGCAGCTGTGCCGAAGCCGAGTAAGTGAATGTTTTAATAAACATTCATGGAATGCCTCCCAACTGAATAGATTTAAGGAATTAAAATGCCAAGACGTAGAGAAGTCCCCAAGCGCGACGTACTGCCCGATCCTAAATTCGGCAGCGTTGAATTGACCAAATTCATGAACGTGTTGATGATCGACGGCAAAAAGCCGTTGCAGAACGCATTGTTTACGGCGCATTGGAACAAATTGCCAAGAAAGTGCAAGGCAAAGAAGCCATCGAAGTATTTAACGAAGCGATTAACAATGCCAAACCATTGGTAGAAGTGAAAAGCCGCCGCGTAGGTGGTGCGAACTACCAGTTCCTGTTGAAGTGCGCGCAACACGCCGCTTGGCATTGGCATGCGCTGGGTGCGCGACGCAGCACGCAAACGCGGCGAAAAATCTATGGATTTGCGCCTGGCAGGCGAGCTGATTGACGCGGCAGAAGGCCGTGGCGGCGCAATGAAAAACGCGAAGAAGTGCACCGTATGGCAGAAGCCAACAAAGCATTCTCTCACTTCCGTTTCTAATCTAGAGAGGATTATCAAATGGCTCGTAAAACCCCCAATCAGCCTGTACCGCAACATCGGTATTTCGGCTCACATTGACGCCGGTAAAACCACCACGACCGAACGTATCCTGTTCTACACCGGTTTGACACACAAACTGGGCGAAGTGCATGACGGTGCGGCAACCACCGACTACATGGAACAAGAACAAGAGCGCGGCATTACCATTACTTCCGCCGCCGTAACTTCCCTACTGGTCCGGTATGGCGAAACAGTTCAAAGAACACCGTTTCAACATCATCGACACCCCGGGACACGTGGACTTTACCGTTGAAGTGGAACGCTCTATGCGCGTTTTGACGGCGCGGTCATGGTGTGACTGCGCGGTTGGCGGCGTACAGCCCCAATCTGAAACCGTGTGGCGCCAAGCCAACAAATACAAAGTGCCCCGTTTGGCATTTTGTAAACAAAATGACCGCCAAGGCGCGAACTTCTTCCGCGTGGTGGAACAAATGAAAACCCGCCTGCGCGCCAACCCCTGTACCTATCGTTATCCCTCGTGGGTGCGGAAGACGCATTTGAAGGCGTGGTGGACTTGCTGAAAATGAAAGCCATCATCTGGAATGAAGCCGACAAAGGCGTTACCTTTTGAATACGGCGATATTCCTGCCGATTTGGTGGACACTGCGGAAGAATGGCGTCAATACATGATTGAAGCCGCCGCCGAAGCCAACGAAGAATTGATGGACAAATACTTGGGCGGCGAAGAGCTGACCGAGGAAGAAATCGTTGCCGCTGCTGCGAACGCACCTGTCCGGCGAAATCCAACCGATGTTGTGCGGTTCCGCATTCAAAAACAAAGGCGTGCAACGCATGTTGGACGCAGTGGTTGAATGCTGCCTGCACCGACCGACATTCCGCCCGTACAAGGCGTGAACCCCGATTCTGACGAAGCCGACAGCCGCGAAGCCAGCGACGACGCTCCGTTCTCCGCTTTGGCGTTCAAAATGCTGAACGACAAATATGTGGGTAACCTGACGTTTATCCGCGTGTATTCCGGCGTATTGAAATCCGGCGATACCGTTATCAACTCGGTAAAAGGCAACGCGAACGTATCGGCCGTTTGGTGCAGATGACTGCCGCCGACCGTACCGAAATCGAAGAAGTACGCGCGGGCGACATTGCCGCTGCCATCGGTTTGAAAGACGTGACCACAGGCGAAACCCCTGTGCGACGACAAAGCGCCTATCATCTTGGAACGCATGGAGTTCCCCAGAGCCCGTTATCCACGTGGCCGTTGAACCTAAAAACCAAAGCCGACCAAGAAAAATGGGTATCGCTTTGAACCGCTTGGCAAAAGAAGACCCTTCATTCCGCGTTCGCACGGACGAAGAATCCGGCCAAACCATTATTTCCGGTATGGGCGAGCTGCACTTGAAATCATCGTCGACTCGCATGAAGCGTGAATTCGGCGTTGAAGCCAATGTGGGCGCGCCTCAAGTGGCATACCGCGAGACCATCCGCAAAGCCGTTAAAGCCGAGTACAAACACGCGAAAACAATCCGGCGGTAAAGGTCAATACGGCCACGTTGTGATTGAGATGGAACCGATGGAACCCGGTGGCGCAGGCTACGAATTCATCGACGAAATCAAAGGCGGTGTGATTCCCTCGCGAATTCATCCCGTCTGTGGACAAAGGTATCCGCGACACCCCTGCCAAACGGCGTGGTAGCAGGCTTCCCTGTGGTAGACGTACGTATCCGCCTGGTATTCGGTTCTTACCATGATGTGGACTCTTCGCAACTGGCGTTTGAATTGGCTGCTTCGCAAGCGTTTAAAGAAGGTATGCGTCAAGCATCGCCTGCGCTGTTGGAGCCGATTATGGCGGTTGAAGTGGAAACTCCGGAAGAGTACATGGGCGATGTAATGGGCGACTTGAACCGTCGCCGCGGCATCGTACTGGGTATGGACGACGACGGCATCGGCGGTAAAAAGTCCGCGCCGAAGTACCTTTGGCTGAAATGTTCGGTTACTCAACCGACCTGCGTTCTGCCACACAAGGCCGTGCAACCTACTCTATGGAATTTGCCAAATACGCAGAAGCCCCCTGCACACGTTGCAGCGGAAGTTACTGCGGCACGCAAAGGCTGATAGAATCGGCACATAAAAAGCAGCCTGCACTTTCTCTTGGAGTGCAGGCTGCTTTTCGCATATACTAGCAATCCCATCGTTAAAACAGGAGGTTTGTATGAACGCATTGATTCGCACTGCCGCAGCCGCCGTGCTGCTGTTCGGTGCATTGGCAGCAAACGCGAAAACCTGCATCCTCGCCGACACCACAGCAGCGGCAGGCCGCGCAAAAATTGGCAGGCATCTCGGTAAGAATGCTGGATTTGAGCCGATTGTTCCGCTACAACGGTTCTGAGCATTCGTGGTACAAGCAGTTTCAGGCAAACATGACGGCCGAAGAATTCCGCTGCTTCACCACGAAAATGGGCACGCCGCAAGGTTTCCGCGCATACAAAATGGACGAAGCGTTGGATTATGTGCAACATCGCTCGCCACAGGATTTACAGCGGGATTTCGCCCCTGCTGACACCGCAAACCGTGCAGGCATTGTCGCGCCTGATGTCGGCTTGGGAGGACGGAATCACCCACAATAACAACGACAGGTACATACAGGAAATGGACCGCTGCAGCAAAAATCCCCGTTTGTTCAATGCCGTCGGCCGTTTTATGGAGTCGGCGCAGCATCATGATTTGCGGCAACTGCTGCTTTCGTTCGCATTCGACACCGCGCCTGAGGAGGACGGAGTACGCAGCATAGGGCGATATCGTTTGTGGTCGCTGCGGGAATGCCATATTTCAGCAGAGGAACTGCGGGCGCAGGGTCGTGGCGGGTCGGGAAAATAGTCCCCAAAAGCAGCCTGCACTCACCAATCCCAAGTGCAGGCTGCTTTTTACCCTGCACCGAAACCCCTTCCCTGATAGGATATCGATATGAAAAATTTTTATTCGCACCGCCGCAGCCGCTGTGTTCCCTGCTTGGCACATTGGTCGTGCGCTGCAGAACCCATCCCCACGCCGCAACAACAGCAGGACGCACAAAAATTGACCGAGACCGCCGTGCGGATTCTGGATTTTCGGCCAATTCCTGGGCAGCGGAAAAGACTTGCCGCCATGGTATGAATTGCAGCCATGGCAGGGAAAATGAAGATGACGGACGAACAATTCCAATGCTTTAAAAGCCAAAATGACCACATCGCAAGGTTTTTCGCGAATACAAAGCGGAAGAAGCGTTGCATTATGTGCAGAGCCGCTCGCCGCAGGAATTGCAGCAGGATTTCGCCCTGCTGACACCGCAAACCGTGCAGGCATTGTCGCGCCTCATGTCGGCATTCACGCAAGAAGACCGCAGCCCGGCCTGTCCCTTCAAGAAGTTGAAAAACTTCAGCAAGACCCGCCGCTGTTCGATGCGGTCGACCGCTTCACGAGCGGGGAGCAACACCGCGATTTGCGGCAACTCTTTGCTTTCGTCACATTCGACAGCAGCCCTATTTGAGAAACAGTGCTCACAGCTTCCAACGGTATGCCTTCTGGTCACTTAAAAGCCTGCCATATTCCTGTCGAATAATATAGTGATTAAAATCGCAATGATACGGCGTTGGCTCGCCTTGATGTACTATTTGTACGCCTTGTCTCATTTTTTATTTTAATCCACTATAACGCACACGGCTCAAAGACCGTCAGCAGCCTGCACTCATCATCCGAAGTGCAGGGCTGCTTTTTCCAATATGCAGAATCAACCGTTTTCCCCATCTTTCAACGCAGCAAACTTCGCCTTCATGGTCGGGTTTTGCGCACCAATCTTTTCACCGTCAAATCTTCCGCCTTGTTGTTCGCCAGCCGCAGATTGTTTTCCGAATTCAGCAGCGCGGCGCTTGGTTTTTTCCAGTTGCGCAATCGATTTGTCGATGTGTTCGATCGCATCGTTAAAACCGCCGGCTCGCCAAATCGTAATTGCGGGCGAACGCGGTTTTGAAATCGTTCAAATCCTGCTCGAAATTGGTAATATCGACATTCTGCGCCTTGAATTGCGCCAATTCCCTGCTTGTATTTCAGGCTGTTGAGCGCGGCATTGCGCAGCAACGAAAATCATGGCGATGAAAAACTGCGGCCGCACCACATACATTTTGGGATATGCGTGCGACACATCGACAATGCCTTGGTTATACAGCTCGCTGTCGCCCTCCAACAGCGACACCAGCACGGCGTATTCGCATTTTTTTCTCGTTGCGGTCTTTGTCCAACTCCTTTGAAAAATGCTCGTTTTTCTTCTTTAGTCTGCGTGGTGTCGCCCTCGTTTTTTTCATCTCGAACATAATCGACAGGATTTCCACACCCTCTTCATCGCATTCGCGGTAAATATAATCGCCCTTGCTGCCGCCGGAAGCATCGTTGTCCCTTGCCGAATTCGGCGTTGGGAAAGGCGGCGGCGCGGATTTGGTTGAAGGCGACTTCGCAGTGCTGCTCCAAACTTTCGCCCAGCATTTTGGTCGATTGTTTGGCTTTTGAAATCGCGGTAAAAACGCGATGGCTTCCGTCTTTTTGGCGCAGCTGCCATTCGTATTGCTGCTGCAAACTGCTGTTGGTCGGCCTGGTGTTGCGACTGGGTTTGCGCCAGTTGGTTTTGCAGGCGGCTCATAGGCCCTGCGCCTGCTCGTGCGTGGCGATGAGCAGCTGTTTGTCGGCTTCGGCGCGCTGCTGTTGCAACTGTGCCTGTGTTTGCAGTTGCAGCGCGGTGAACTGGCGGTCTTTTTCGGCAATTTGGGCGTGCAGGCTGCTTTGTGCCCTGCTGCACCGCCAGCTGCGTGTTTTGCCTCGTGCTGCGCCAAGCGGGTTTTCGCAGCTGCACGATTTGCTGTTCCTTTTTCCGCCAAAGCAGCCTGCATCCGCGCGGCAGATTGCGCGCCGGCCAATCTCAAGTCGCTTTTGGTATTTCTCGCGCAGCCGTTCGGCTTGCAGGCGATTTCCTGCTCAAATTCTTGGGTGCGCACTTGGCTCTGGATTTGGGCGTAACCCGCTTCGTCAATGGAAAAGGCGGTGTGGCAGTTGGGGACATTTGATTTGGTGCGGCATGGGGCTCTTTCGGGAAACGGTTAAACGGCAATGTGCAGGCTGCTTCGGTCAGCGGCGCATTTCCTGCTGCAAGGCGGCGATGTTGCCTTCGCGGTCGAGAATCTGCACGGTAATCTGCTGGACGACATTGACCTTGCCCTGCTGCCGTGCCTGCGCCAGTTGCGCGCGCAAACGGGCGAGCGCCTGCCGCTCTTGTGCAATTTCCTGCGCAATCCGCTGTTCCCGTGTCAGTACGGGTTTGGCCGGCGGCAGGCTGACGATTTTGCAGACTGCACGCGCGGCAGCTTCATCCGCGTTTGGGTTTTCACCACGGCCGTTGTTGCCGTGTTCAGCTTCACCGGCGTTTGCGGCGCTGCCGGCGGCAGATTCACCACCACGATATCGTCCGACAGTTGGAAATCCCGCTGCTGCCACGTTTGCTGTATTTCGTCTTCAATCACGGACGGCGTGGCCGGTGCGGACGCAGTTAAAAGTGCAGGCTGCGCGTCGTCGTCCGCCCATGCCGCCGTGCTGGCCAGGCGCAGAAACAGAAAAACCATGATTGCGTAATCTTCACTAAAAACTCAAGTTGATGGCAAACGGCGGTTCGGATATTGGCAAAAACCCGTGCGAGGCTACAATGCCAAACCGCCAACGAAATATCATAACAGTTTTAAAAACATTTGATTTTTCAAAACTGTAAAACTATGTTGGCGAATGTTCCGATACCGAAAAAAAGCAGCCTGCACCTTTGGGAAACGAAGTGCAGGCTGCTTTTCGGCATTTGGCGGCATTCAGCGTTTGGCCTGAAAACTCAACAAATGCTGCGTGCTGGCCAGCCATGCGCCCGCAATGCCAGCGCGCACACCACCAGCATCACCAAGCCCATTTCACTGTTCGTGAACGTGCGCCATTGCAGCACAATGCCGTATGGCTGGAAAAATCTGGTTCACCAAAGGCTGCGTCGCCGTCATCAGCACATGGCACAGCCACAGGCTCAAACTGCCCGCAAACAGGCTCTGCCATGCCGCCTGATACAGGGAACGGGCGGCGCACGAACGATGAAGGCGCGCCCAAAAGTTTGGTGATTTCAATTTCATCGCGGTGGCTCAGAATCTGCAAACGGATGGTGTTGTGCGCCACCAGCACGAATGCCAGCCCCAACGTCAGCGACAAAAACCAAAACACGCGGTTCAGCAACTGGTTGATTTTATAAAGCGTCTGCATCCATTCTTTGTCCAGCTGCGCGGTTTCCACCATCGGATACTGCACAAAATCATTTTGCAGCGCGGCAATTTCTTCCGGCGAATTGTTCACCGGTTTCACAATGAACGCATCGGGCAGCGGATTTTTCGTCCAGCATGGACACAATGTCCTGTTCGCCCATCGCCTTCTGCATTTCCGCCAAACCATCCGCCTTGCTCACAAACCGCACGTCTTCCACGCGGTGTTCGGCCGACAATATACGCTTCACGTTGTCCACATCCTGCTGCGTGGCCGCCAAATCCATATACAGCGTGATTTGCGGTACGTCGCTCAATTTGTCCAGCACCGCTTTGCCGCTTTGCACGCTCAAATACAGCGTGAGCGGCAGCGTCACGGCAATCGACAGCATGGCCAGAATCAGCAGCGTGGCCACCGGCTGGCGGAACAGATACACCAGCGCGCGTTTCGCACTTTCCCAATGAAGTGAAAAATAATTGTTCATGATGCAAACCGTCCCCTGCTGCAAGCGCAAGATACGGTGGCCGTAGTCCTGCATTAAAGTTTCATCGTGCGCCGACACAATCACGGTGGTGCCTGCTTCGTGAAACGTTTTGAAAAGCTCCATGATATCCAGCGCATACGCTCTGTCCAAGTTGGCGGAAGGCTCGTCCGCAATCAACAGGCTGGGTTGGTGCACCACCGCGCGGGCAATGCACAACCGCTGCTGCTCGCCGCCCGACAAACCGTTCGGGTCGTCTTTCTCGCGCCCCGACAAGCCCACTTTTTCAATGGCGATGCGGGCGCGCTTTTCCGCCGATTTGTTGTCGTAGCCGATAATCCGCAGCGGCAGCATCACGTTTTGCAGCACATTGCGGTCGAACAGGATTTTGTGGTCTTGAAACACGATGCCGATGTGTTGGCGCAGGTAGCACAGTTGGTTGTCGGTCAAATCGCCAAGGTTGTGTTTGTTAATCAGCACTTTGCCGGACGTGGGCTTGGTAATGCCCGCAATCAGCCGCAAAACGGTGGATTTGCCCGCGCGGAATGCCCGCGATGAAAAATCATCTCGCCTTTTTGAATGTTGAAGCTGATGTTTTTCAGGGCTTGGAAATGGCCGGAATACACTTTGAAACGGACTCAAATCGTATCATGATGGTTAATGGGGTTGGAAATGGCGAAATTATACGCGGATTTTGGGCTGGGTTTGATAGGTGCAGGCTGCTTTATTCGTGGATATTTTTGTGGAAAAATCCGTGCACTGCTTTTTGCAAACGCTGTTTTGGCGGGTGCAGGCTGCTTTTTCGGGGTTGTGGATAACTGTGGGCAGGCCGTTGGTTGATTGTGCGTTTCCGTCTGCGGCACGGGTCAGGGCATTGGTGGCGGATTAAAAAGTGCCATGATACGGCGCTCGCTGCGTCTCATCTGCTATCAAAAAGCAGCCTGCACTTCGTTTCCCAAAAGTGCAGGCTGCTTTGAGCGCTATTCTGCTTCCGCCTGTTCGTCCAAACTTTTTCCAGCCACGCCAGTTTTTCGGCAATTTTGATTTCCAAAGCCGCGCGGCACGGGCTGGTAAAAATCGGGTTCGGGCAAGTCGTCGGGCATATAGCTTTCGCCGGCGGCGTAGGCGTGCGGTTCGTCGTGGGCGTAGCGGTAATCGCGGCCGTAGCCCAGCTCTTTCATCAGCTGGTGGGCGCGTTACACAAATGCACGGCACGGGTTCGCTGCCGTGTTCGCGGACGAAGCGGCGCATGTGGTTGTATGCCGTGTAGCCTGCGTTGGATTTGGCGGCACTGGCCAGATACAGCACTGCCTGCGCCAGCGCCAGTTCGCCTTCGGGGCTGCCCAGCCGTTCAAATGTGGCGGCGGCATCGTTGGCAATTTGCAGCGCGCGCGGGTCGGCCAGCCCGATGTCTTCCCACGCCATGCGGACAATGCGGCGCGCCAGATAACGGGGATCCGCGCCGCCGTCGATCATGCGGCAGAACCAGTAAGTGCGGCATTCGGATGCGAGCCGCGCACGGATTTGTGCAGGGCGGAGATTTGGTTGTAAAACGCTTCGCCACCTTTGTCGAATCGGCGCACGGTGTCGCCCATATTTTGCGCGGCAAAATCGGCATCGATTCGGGTGATGTGCCGTGTTTGCGCGGCGTGAAACCATTGTTCCAGCATGTTCAGGAAGCGGCGCGCATCGCCGTCGGCGGCTTGGCACAGCAGGGTCAATGCTTCGGGTTCGAGCGTCAGATTTTGATATTCGGGCAACTGTTGCGCTTTTTGATACAGGCGGTGCAGGCTGCTTTCGCCCAGCGGTTTGAGCACATACACCTGCGCGCGCGACAGCAGGGCGGCATTCACTTCAAACGACGGATTTTCCGTGGTCGCGCCGATAAACGTAATTAGCCCGCTTTCCACATGCGGCAGAAAGCGTCCTGCTGTGCTTTTGTTGAAGCGGTGGACTTCATCGACAAACAAAATGGTGCGCTGCTGCCGCTGCCGAGGCCGCCCTCGGCTTTCTGAATCGCCTCGCGGATGTCTTTCACGCCCGAAAACACGGCGGACACGGGCAGAAACTGCGCCGAAGCCCTGCGCGATAATCCGCGCCAACGTGGTTTTGCCAATGCCGGGCTGCCCCAAAGTAACATGGAATGCGGAATGCCGCTCTCCATCGCCACACGCAGCGGTTTGCCTCGCCGGTCGAAATGCTCCTGCCCCAAAACATCGTCCAGGTTTTGCGGGCGCAGCCGTTCGGCCAACGGGGCGGCGGGCGGGGTGTAGAATAAATCGTTCATGTACAGGCTGCTTTCTCGAAATCAATGGTGTCCGCGCCCCGTTCCGGCACTGCCGTGCAATTTGCCTTGTCGGGCGCGGTGTTCTATGATAATACCACCTTTTACAAAACAAAACAGCAGAAGGATAACCGATGAAAAAAACGGCATTTGTATTGGCAGCCGCATTGATGTTGGGCGGATGCGGCGGCATGGGCGATTTGGGCGGACTGGGCTTGGGCGGCGGCAACACGTCCAACATCGGCGCCAACCTGTTCAGCATGTATGTGCAGAACCAGTGTAAAAACCAATTGCAGTCGCGCACCGAATGGCGTTTTGGCCGCATTGGCCATGAGCCAGTCGCAACAGGAAGCATGGGAAAAACAAAATCTGCGGCTGCGTGAGCGAAGAAGCACCGAACCAGCTGACCGCCGCCGATTTGACGCAAATTCTCACGCCGGAAGGCCGCACGCGCGTAGTGGCCGAAGTGGGCGAAAACCGTTACCGCGTGCTACAAACGCCTGTTTACCCAACGATAACCCCAAAAAGCAGCCTGCACCTTTCCATAAACCCAAGTGCAGGCTGCTTTCAGATTTCCCGCAATCCCAAAGGCAAACATCACTGAAATACATCAGCACGCGGCCAAACCGACCGCAAATCTCTAGCGAAATCCCTATTGATGGGACTCGCGCCAGACGGCGGCCTGATGCTGCCCGGAAGCCTATCCCTCCGTGAGCGAAACCATGCTGGATCAATGGCGCGGCTGAGGCTATCGCGAACTGGCTTTGAAATCATCCGCCTGTTCGCCACCGATATCCCCGAAAGCCGACCTGCGCCGCATCATCGACCGCACCTACACCGAAGAAACCTTCGGTTCGGCCGACATCACGCCCGTGCGCACCCTTTGAAAGACGGCATCAAAATCCAGCGCTGTCCAACAGCCCCACGCTGGCCTTCAAAGACATGGCCATGCAGTTTTTGGGCAACGCATTCGAATATGTATTGAACAAAGAAAACAAACAGTTGAACATTCTGGGCGCCACCAGCGGCGACACCGGCTCGGCGGCGGGAATACGCCCTGCGCGGCTAAAAGGCGTGAACGTGTTCATGCTCTCGCCCTGAAGGCAAAATGTCCGCCTTCCAACGCGCGCAAATGTTCAGCCTGCAAGACGAAAAACATCGTCAATATCGCCGTGAAAGGCATGTTTGACGACTGCCAAGACATCGTGAAAAGCGTGCAGAACGACCACGCATTCAAAGAAAAATACCACATCGGCACGGTGAACAGCATCAACTGGGGACGCATTGTCGCGCAGGTGGCCTCATTATTTCGCGGGCTATTTCCGCGCCACCGACAACAACCGCCAGAAGTGAGGCTTCTGCGTGCCCAGCGGCAACTTCGGCAACGTATGCGCCGGCCATATCGCCAAACAAATGGGTTTGCCGATTCGCCGCCTGATTGTCGCCACCAACGAAAAACGACGTGCTCGACCAATTCTTCAAAACCGGCGAATACCGCCCGCGCACCACCGAGCAGACGTATGTAACGTCCAGTCCGTCCATGGACATTTCCAAAGCGTCCAGTTTCGAGACGATTCGTGTTCGACCCTGATGGCGCGCGACAGCGACGAAATTAACGCTTGCGGGCGGGAAGTGGGCGCAGGCAAAGGCTTTTTCTCTGGCGCTAAGCTGCCGAAATCCGCGAAAAATACGCGGCTTCGTTTCCGGACGCAGCCTGCACAAAGACCGCCTAGCCACCATCCGCCAGTGTACGAAACCGACGGCGAACTGATTGACCCGCACACGGCAGACGGCGTGAAAGTGGCGCGCGAAGTGCGTGAAGACGGCGAAATCATCGTGTGTTTGGAAACCGCGTTGGCCGCCAAATTCGATACCACCATCCGCGAAGCGGCTGGGCAACGTGGCGATTCCGCGCCTGAGAAGCTGAACGGCTTGGAAGATTTGCCGCAGCGCGTGCGGGTGGTGCCGAACAATGCCGACATTGTGAAAAGCATCATCCGCGAGAAGCTGGATTGACCCGCCGCCGCATGCAAATATAGTGGATTAAAATAAAAATGAGACAAGGCGGCGAGCACACCGTATCATCTCAATTTTAATTCACTAAAGCAGCCTACACTTTGAAAACCAAGGTGCAGGCTGCTTGGAAGATGTGTGTTGTGTTTTGATATGTTAGGGTTTTATCCGCGTTTTTGGTACACGGCATTCAGGCGTTCGCGGTGCGGTTCCAGATTAATGCCGGCCAAATCCGCCGCGCGAATCAGACTGTTCACTTCCACGCCGCGCTTGGCCTGGTTCAATGCCCACATCATTGCAGAGCGCGTGCCGGTGCGGCAATACGCCAAAAATGGGCGCGGGCGATTTGGCACGGTTTCCTGAAAGTGCTGCAAATCGGCATCGTTGATTTGTTCCATCACCATCGGCATATACACCACATGCTCGATACCGTATTGATTGAGCCATTCTTTCACCGTTTCAAAACTGGGCTGGCCTTCCTCTTCGCCGTCCGGACGGTTGCAAATCACGGTTTTAATGCCGATTTGCGCCGCCCTGTTTAGCAAAAGCGTTCGTTTAATTGTTTTGAGACGTGCAAATAATCTGCAATTTTTCCAGAGCCATAATCTTTTCCTTAAAGCATGCCGGCGGCCGCAAACGGGCTGTTCGGGCGCGGCGGACACGCTTCCTGCATGATAAGAATCGCCAAAAACGGAAATTCTAAACCGTTTGGCGGTACAGGAAAAGGATTAATTTATGTGTGCTTTTCTTGTAAATATATGTAAATGCATAGTTGCCTCATACGAAATTTTGTGCTTCAATAACGACTCGCCATACGCCGAAAGAAAATATCATGAACACTATTTTCACTGCCTTTATCAGGAAATGTTGGAACAGATGCCCGACTCGGTGATTTATGCCGACACGGAGGGCAAAATCCGTTTTGGAACGCGGCCAGCGAGCAGATGTTCGGCTTCACGGCTGGAGAGGCCATCGGGCAGAATCTGGACATCATCATTCCCGAAATATCTGCGCGAGCCACATTGGCGTGGTTTTACGCGGCGGTGGAAAGCGGCCGAACCAGCACAACGGCCGCGCCACTCGCAAGCCCCTGCACCGCGACGGCCGTTATATTTACGCGCAAGTGAGCTTTTGCCTGATTAAAACGCGCAAGGGCCAAAGTGCTCGGCTCGCTTTCCAGCGCACGTCCGGCGGATTGAGCACATGAAAAGCAGCCTGCACGGAATGCCGCACCCTTCAATGTGCAGGCTGCTTTTTGCCCGCGCGCCTCAACGGAAAAACTGCCCGCAGCACGCTTTAAACTTACGCCCCGAACCGCAGATGCACGGCTGCTTCATCGGCGGCAGCGGCACGGTCAGGTCGATGAGTACCAGCGACCGTCCACGCGCACAAACGCCGAAAAGCTCCTCATGCCGCCTTTCTTGCCCCTGTTCGGCAAAATGCGCCACAAAAAGCCACCTGCGCGTGGTTCGGTTTCAGGTTGTCCGTGTGCCGCAGCACGTCAAGCCCAGCCATTCGGCCTGCCGCGACCACTGCGCCATGCCCTCCTGTCCAGCAACGCCTGCTGCGACGGCACAGTGGTGGCCACCAGATAATCGATTTCATGGGCGACATAAGCCGCGTAACGCGAACGCATCAGCTGCTCCTCCGTTTGCGCCGCCGCCTTTGCCGGGTGCACGCGGCGCGCAGCAATCTCGGTAATCCGCACCCGAACCGCAGGGACACAGCATCTTTTTCCTTTCCGTCCGATGACCCGTGCAGGCTGCTTTTTCAATACGGGAAAAGCAGCCTGCACACAAATCGCTATAATATCCCCTTTTCGTTTTTATGGATACGCTATGTTATTTCACGCAATCGCTCCAACGCCTGATTTGCACCGGCATCGCCCTGTTGGCCATGCCCGCCGCATTTGCCGAAACCGTTTTCCACCAACTCGACAACGGCATGAAAGTCATCATTGCCGAAGACCACCGCGCACCCGTCGTTTTTAACGCAACTTTGGTACAAAATCGGTTCGATAGACGAAGTGCCCGGCAAAACAGGGACTCAGCCACGCCTTGGAACACATGATGTTCAAAGGCACGCACACCGTGCCCGCCCGGCGAATACAGCAGCCGGATTTCCGCACTGGGCGGCGAAGACAATGCCCACACATCGCCCGAAGAAACGGTCTATCACGTCAATATCGCCGCGCAACACCTGCCCACCGTGCTGCGCGCGAAGCCGACCGCATGGGCCAACCTGAATTTCAGCGATGCCGCGTTTCGCAACGAAATGAAAGTTATCCGCGAAGAGCGCCGCCAAACCGTGGACGACAGCCCGAACGACGCGCTGTATGAAAAACTGTTGGGCATTGCCTGGCAAAAATCCGCCAACCGCACCCACACCATCGGCATCATGCGCGACCTGCACCACCTGAAGCCGAACGATTTGCGCCAGTGGTACCGTCAATGGTATGCGCCGAACAACGCCACGCTGATTATCGTGGGCGACGTGAACCCTGAACAAACCTCGGCCGCCGTCAAACAATATTTCGGCCAAATCCCAGCACGCGAACTGCCCAAACGCCAAGACATTTCTGAACGCTTGGACCGCCCCGTCAAATCGGCCGCCATGCGCGCCAACACCAAGCAGCCCCTGATGGTGCTGGGCTACCGCGTGCCGCATTTGCAGAAACTGGACGACACCATGCCTTACGCGCTGGACATTTTGGGCGGCATTCTGGACGTGCCACTCCGCCGCGCGTTTCAGCAAAAACCTGGTACGCGGCCAACAAACCGCGCATACGCATCGACGTTTCATACGATTTGCTGTCGCGCCAGCCGCAGCTGTGCACCGTCTTCGCCATGCCCGCCAACGGCACTTCCACCGCCAAACTGCGCCAGCTTATTGAAGCGCATGGGATTGCCGACATTGCCGAAAACGGCGTTTCAAGAAGAGCTGCAACGTGCCATCCGCCAAAGAAGAAATCAGCGAAATCTACGACCGCGACAGCATCGAATCGCGCGCTTCGCTGATGGGCACGCTGGAAAACACCGGCGTTTTTCCTATCGCGACGAAGCCGAAATCCGCCGCCGCTTAAGCCAAAGTAACCGCGCAACAAGTGCAGGAAGCCGCACGATTGCTCACGTCCGACCGCGCCGTTTTTCGTGAAATGCAGCCTGAACGCTGATGCCTATTGACCACCCAGCCCAAAATATTGAAGGAATATCATGAGCACCATTTTGCAATCCTCCCCGTCAACCAAAAAGTCGGCATCGCCTTTCCGGCGGGCTCGACACCTCCGCCGCCCTCCTGTGGATGAAACTCAAAGGCGCGCTGCCCTATGCCTACACCGCCAACCTCGGCCAGCCCGATGAAGACGACTACAACGCCATTCCCAAAAAGCCACGGAATACGGCGCACCAAAACGCCCGCCTGATTGACTGCCGCGCCCAGTTGGCACACGAAGGCATCGCCGCCATCAATGCGGCGCGTTCCACATTTCCACCGGCGGCGTGCCTATTTCAACACCACCCGCTCGGCCGCGCCGTGACCGGCACCATGCTCGTTTCCGCCATGAAAAGAAGACGACGTGAACATCTGGGGCGACGGCAGCACCTACAAAAGGCAACGACATCGAGCGTTTCTACCGCTACGGCCTCTGACCAATCCCGCGCTGAAAATCTACAAACCCTGGCTGACCAACGGTTCATCGACGAACTCGGCGGCCGCCACGAAATGAGCCGAATTCCCTCATCGCCAACGGCTTCAATTACAAAATGTCGGTAGAAAAAAGCCTATTCCACCGACTCAACATGCTCGGCGCAACGCACGAAGCCAAAGATTTGAATTTCTGAACAGCGGCATCAAAATTGTCAAACCCATCATGCGGCGTGGCGTTTTGGGACGAAAACGTGGAGGTAAGCCCGAAACCGCGTCCGTGCGCTTTGAAGAAGGCGTGCCGGTGGCATTGAACGGCAAAGAATATGCCGACGCGGTGGAATTGTTCCTCGAAGCCAACCGCATCGGCGGCCGCCACGGCTTGGGCATGAGCGACCAGATCGAAAACCGCATCATCGAAGCCAAATCGCGCGGCATCTACGAAGCCGGGCATGGCGCTGCTGCATATCGCCTACGAACGCTTGGTAACCGGCATCCACAACGAAGACACCATCGAGCAATACCGCATCAACGGCCCGCGCCTCGGCCGCCTGCTCTACCAAGGCCGCTGGTTTCGACAGCCAAGCGCTGATGCTGCGCGGAAACCGCCCAACGCTGGGTGGCCAAAGCCATCACGGCGAAGTCACGCTGGAACTGCGCCGCGGCAACGATTATTCGATTCTGAACACTGAATCGCCCAACCTGACCTACCATCCGGAACGCCTGAGCATGGAAAAAGTGGAAAACGCCGCGTTCACACCGCTCGACCCGCATCGAGCCAGCTCACCATGCGCAATCTGGACATTACCGACACCCGCACCAAACTGGGCATTTACGCGCAAACCGGACTGGTGCAACTGGGCGAAAGGCGCGGTGATTCCGAAGCTGGAGACTAAATAAAGAAGCACAATCGCAAAGTGCAGGCTGCTTTTTTTGGCAACAGAAAAAGCAGCCTGCACTTTCGTTTGAGGCATGATGGCGGCGTAAAATCAGGGTAGATATGGTGATTAAAATCGCACTGATACGGCGTTGGCTCGCCTTGACGTACTACTTGCGTACGCCTTGCGGCTCGCCGCCTGTGTCTCATTTGTATTTTGATCCACTATATTTCATCTTGCCGCTTGCCGCCAAAGCCGAAAGGAAGGCCGACAATGGCCGGGATTGCCCCTGCTGCTTATCGATATTGCCGCGACGCTGATCGAATGCCCTGCGCCTGATGTTCTGGATAGGGCGCAAATGCGGCTGGATAAAACCGTCCACGCCCAAGCCCACGCGCATGCAAACGCGCCTGCTGGGCGGTGCGTTGCTTCTGTTGATACTGGGTTTTGCGCTGGCGATGACGGCTCAGGCAGCCTGCACCCTTCCACCCACCGAATCCCGACGACAATGCCCAAATTCCTCCCTTCCTGCTCGTTGCCGCGCTCGGGCGACATCTGCTACCACCTCGGCCAGAAATCGCTGCACGGCGAAAAAGCGCCCATCCCATGCTGATGCTGAGCATTTATTACGGCATCGCCATGCTGCTGCGCCTGCTCGCCTTCGCGTTCTGGGGCAAAACCGAGACTGGCCGCCGCCGCGCGCTGCTGGGCAACTGGCGCATGTGGCTGGTGGCCGTGGGCACTCACCCTGATTGAGCTGGGCTTCCTGCTGGCCTACCACGCGGGCGGTTCGCCGCAATGGGGTGGCGTGGCGGTGAACGGCATGGCCGCGCTGCTACTGATACCGTTGAGCCTGCTGCTGTTTCGGCGGACATTTTTCGTGGCAAAAAGCCGCCGGCGTGCTGCTCCACCCTAGCTTGGGCTTTGGTTTATGGTGAGAAAAATAAGCGGTAGCAATATAGTGAAGTGCAGGCTGCTTTTGGACGATGAAAAGCAGCCTGCACTTACCTAACATAGCATGAAATCGCGACAATCAACCGCCAAACCGCAGCGTGATGATTTTCTGGTCGGCATTTTTCCCTGCCCCACGCCGTTTTATACAGCAGGCGCAGCAGCCACGGATAGCGGTGCAAACAACGCTCCATCAGGCTGCCGACCCGTTCCACGCGCAGCCCGGCAGCCAGCTTTCCAGCACTTTCGGGTCGGGCAGCGCCCGTTTGAATTCCGGCGGTTTTCCCATTTTGCCCAGCGCATCGTGCTGTTTCGCGTGTTTCAACAACAACGGCGGGTCATCGTCAAACACCAGTTCCCGCACCCGCAGCACACGGTTCACCATCGCAAAAATTCCTTCACCCGCGCCTCTTCAAAATACATCAGCACCCCTTCCGACACCAGCAACACCGGCTTGCCGTGCGCCGCCACACGTCCGCGCCCAATCCTCATCAAACAGTGAGACCGGCCAGATAACGATTGCCCGATTCGGGCAGCAACATGCGCCGCAAATCCAGTACGTCCGGCAAAGTCCAAATCGTACCAGGCCGTCAGCTTCAGCCGCCCCAAACGCTCATAGCGCGCGTCCAGCCCGCGCCGGCTGCACCACCACGCAGTCCGGATGCGCTTCGGCAAACCGCCGCACTTCATCGTCAATCAGCGCCGCCCTGCCGCAGCAGCCCGCCTGCGAAGCCTTCACGCCCGCAAATTTGCCGGAAATCGTAGTCAATCATCTCCTTCATGCGTGCCGCTTCCGCATCGGTCAGCAGCGCGTCGGCCAGCAGTATTCCACCGCCTTCGCCCACAACGGAATCAACATGGTTTCGGACAATACGCTGATTTGGCTGGGCGAAATTTTGTGTTTTCCATCGCGATGACTCGTTTTTGTTGATAACGGTTATTATTCTACGCCTGCGCCACGGAACGGCAGCAGCGTACCTGCCTGCCTTTGACGGAAAACGAAAAGTACCTCTGCCGCATTTTTCGGGCTTTCGCAAGCAAACGTGCAGGCTGCTCTGAACAGCGAAACCATACGCGGATGGTATTCATGGCGTTGCGCCGCCATACCCACGCCTTTAAAAGCAGCCTGCACATTGCATCGGTCAGCCAGAAAAGCAGCCTGCACTGGCAAATTCCACGTGCAGCTGCTTTTCATCGTCGAAACCATGTCCGTGGCGGTTCAGGCAAACGCACCACTTGCGCCTCGTCCACCCACGCGCGGCAGGTGTCGCCCACGGGATGCGCGTGCCAGCACACCAGATTGCCCCATTTCGGGTGCTGCAACACAATGCGCCAAAGTGCAGGCTGCTTTTGGCACGCGCGCACCGGCACAGGAATGCCGCGTTCGTCGCCAATCAGCACCGCTTCGGGCGGCACATAATATTCGGGCGATACGTTCACGCAGCCGAGCAGCCGCGCCGCCGGTTCCGACACAGGACGGCGGAACAGTTGTTCGGGCGTGTCGTGCTGGACGATGCGGCCGTGTTGCAGAACCGCCATCCGGTCGGCCGTCAATGCGGCTTCGGCCGGGTCGTGCGTGACCAGCAGCGCGGGAATCCCGTATTGGCGCACCAGCTCGCGCGCCAAGGTTTGCAACTGCCCGCGCAATCCCGTGTCCAAGCTGGAAAAAGGCTCGTCCAGCAACAGCACTTTCGGCGCACCCACCAAGGCGCGCGCCAAGGCCACACGCTGCTTTTCGCCGCCCGACAAGGGCATCAATCCGCCGGTTGGCCGCGTCCCTGCAAGCCCACCTGCGCCAAAAATCGTTCGGCTTTTTCTTGGGCAACGTGTGCTCTCGCCGCGCATCACGCAGCCCGAACGCCACGTTCTGCCACACGTTCAAATGCGGCAGCGAGGCGAAAATCCTCGAAACATCATTGCCACTTCGCGCTTTTGCGGCGGCAGCGGATTCAGCAGCGTGCCGCCCAGCACGATTTCGCCGCCGTCGGGCGGCAGCAGCCCCGCCACCATGTTCAGCAGCGTGGATTTACCGCTGCCCGACGCGCCCAAAACCGCCGTCAACAGCCTGCATCCACGCGCAAATCAACGCCGTCCGCCACTATTTTTGTCCGCAAAACACTTGTCCAGCCGCCGAATCTCCAACATTTTGCCGCTCCCGTTGCCCAAGACGCGCATTATATAGCGGATTAAAATAAAAATGAGACACGACAGGCCGACACCGCGCCGTTACCGCCCCCAAACGGCGACAAACCGCTTTAATGCCAGCCAAAATACAGATACAATATCAACATTTTTATTCCAACGAGTCCGCGCCATGTTTAGTTTTATCAATAAATTATTCGGCAAGGCAAAGACGCGCCGCCAACACAAACCAACACGAAACCACCGCCGCAGCCGAAGAACAAAAAGCAGCCTGCATCCCGCCGCCGAAACCCCTGTTGCGAAAGCGCGGCGCACGGCAGCGAAAACCGCAGAACCGGCGGCGCAAGAAGCCGCGGGCGAACCCGCGTCCGAACAACCTGCCGAACCCGTGCAGGCTGCTTTGTCTGAAAACGCGGATGAAGAAAAGCAGCCTGCACTCGCCGTTGAACCCGAAGCGGACAACGCCGTTGCGGAAAATGTAACCCAAAACGAAACCACAGAAACCGCCGCTGAAGAAAACAGCGCAACCAGAAAGCTGAAGAAACAGCGCAATCCGCCGAACAGGGCTGCCCAACCCGACAACGCAGACGAAGAAAAGCAGCCTGCACCCGCCGTTGAACCCGAAGCGGACAACGCCGTTGCAGGAAAATGTAACTCAAAAACGAAACCAAAGAAACCGCCGCAATGAAACAGCGCAACCGAAAGCCGAAGAACCCGTACAGGCTGCCTTGCCCAAAGCCGTTACGGAAATGCCGCCGCAAAGTGCAGCCTGAAGAAGAAAGCCGCTGAACTGGACGGCGCGGCTGGTGCGCGGATTGGACAAATCGCGCAACCACACTGGCCGAAATCGCTGGCAGGCGTGTTCGGCGGCGGCAAAATCGACGAAGATTTGTCATGAAGAGCTGGAAACCGTGCTGCTGACCAGCGACATGGGCATCGAAGCGACCGAGCATTTGATGAAGGAAGTGCGCGAACGCGTGTCGCTGCGCGGCCTGAAAGACGGACAAAGAACTGCGCGAGGCGCTGAAAGAAGCGATTTACGATTTGCTCAAACCGCTGGAAGAACCGCTGGTCATGCCCGAAAAGCGCCAGCCTTTCGTCATCATGATGGCCGGCATTAACGGCGCGGGCAAAACCACGTCCATCGGCAAGCTGGCAAATATTTCCAAAAACAAGGCAAAAGCGGCGTGATGCTGGCGGCGGGCGATACCTTCCGTGCCGCCGCGCTGAGCAGTTGCAGGAATGGGGCGAGCGCAACGGCGTGGTGGTGATTTCGCAGGAAAAAAAGGCGATTCTGCCGCCGTGTGTTTCGATGCCGTGGAAGCGGCGAGCGCGCAAAATCGACGTGGTGTTGGCGGACACGGCCAGCCGCCTGCCCACGCAGCTGCATTTGATGGAAGAAATCAAAAAGTGAAGCGCGTGCTGCAAAAATCCATGCCCGATGCGCCGCACGAGATCATCGTGGTGCTGGATGCGAACATCGGCCAGAAACGCCGTGAACCAAGTGGTGGCGTTTGACGATGCCTCAGGCTTACCGCCTTATCGTCACCAAGCTGGACGGCACGGCCAAAGGCGGCGTGTTGGCGGCATTGGCCAGCAGCCGCGCCGCATTCCGTGCGCTTTATCGGCGTGGGCGAACGCATTGATGATTTGCGGCCGTTCAATGCACGCGCGTTTGTCGATGCCCTGCTGGACGAAGGCACTCGCTGGCATAAGCCGAATCAGAATCTTCCGCTATTGATTGTGAAATCATGTGCAGGGCTGCTTTTTCCGTTGCCAAAAGCAGCCTGCGCTACTCTGACATTTATGAAAACACTTTTAAATTCAATTTTCCACTGGTTCGAAACCCGTATCGAACCCTATCCTTCCGAATCCCCGAAAACACCCGCCAAAGGCACGTTCCGCTTTATTTGGAGCAGCTTGGAAGGCGTGCGCCCGTGGATATTCGCGCTAGCCGTGTTCACCGCCGGCATCGGCATTATGGAAGCCCTGCTGTTTCCAATTCATGGGCAAGCTGGTGGACTGGCTGGGCAAATACACGCCACAAACGCTGTTCGCCGAAAAAGGTTGGGCGATATTCGGCATGGCGGCGATGATGGTACTTGCCGTGTTCTGGCATTTCGCCGCGTCCAATATCCGCCTGCAAACGCTGCAAGGCGTGTTTCCCATGCGCCTGCGTTGGAATTTCCACCGCCTGATGCTGAACCAGTCGCTCGGCTTTTATCAGGACGAATTTGCCGGCCGCGTGTCCGCCAAAGTCATGCAGACGGCGCTGGCCGTGCGCGACGTGGTGATGACCGTTGCCGACATGGTGGTGTATGTGCTGGTGTATTTTTGACCTCCGGCCTGATACTGGCCGCGCTGGACAGCTGGCTGCTCGTGCCGTTCGCGCTGTGGATTGTGTCGTTTGCCGTCGCGGTGAAAAACGCTGATGCCCAAGCTCGGCAAAACCGCGCAGGCACAGGCAGACGCACGCAGCCTGATGACGGGCCGCATCACCGATGCATATTCCAACATCGCCACCGTGAAGCTCTTTTCGCACGGCGCGCGCGAAGCAAATACGCCAAGCAGTCGATGGAAGAGTTTATGGTGACCGTGTACGCACAAATGCGGCTGGCCACGCTGCTGCACGCCTGCAGTTTCATCATCAATTCGTCGCTCACGCTCTCACCGCCGCGCTGGGCATTTGGTTGTGGCACGGCGGGCACGTCGGCGCGGGCGCGGTGGCCGCGGCAACAGCCATGGCGTTGCGGCTGAACAACTTGTCGCGGTTCATCATGTGCGGAATCGGCGCGGCTGTTTTGAAAGACTATCGGTACCGTGTCGGACGGCATGGTTACACTCTCCAAACCGCACACCATTTGGACGACCCAATGCCCTGCCGCTGAAAGTGGAACGCAGCGACATCCGTTTTCGAGACATCGACTTTTTCCTACGAAGCGGGCAAACCGCTGCTCAACGGCTTCAACCTGCACATTAAGGCGGGCGAAAAAAGTCGGCTAATCGGCCGCAGCGGCGCGGGCAAATCCACCATCGTCAATCTGCTGCTGCTTTTTACGAACCGCAAAGCGGCACGATTTTCCATCGACGGGCAAAACATCAACGACATTACCCAGAATCGCTGCGCGCCCAAATCGGCCTGGTCACGCAGGACACTAGCCTGCTAGCACCGCTCCGTGCGCGACAATATTATCTACGGCCGGCCCGAAGCCACCGAAGAAGAAATGGTGCAGGCTGCTTTGCGCGCCGAAGCTGCCGACTTCATCCCCAACCTGTCGGACGCGAAAGGCCGCACGGGTTATGATGCACACGTCGGCGAACGCGGCGTGAAACTTTCCGGCGGACAGCGCCAGCGTATCGCCATCGCCCGCGTGATGCTGAAAGCGCGCCCATCCTGCTGCTGGACGAAGCCACCAGCGCGCTGGATTCCGAAGTGGAAGCCGCCATTCAGGAAAGCCTGGACAAAATGATGGACGGCAAAACCGTGATTGCGATTGCCCACCGCCTGTCCACCATCGCCGCCATGGACCGCCTCATCGTGCTGGACAAAGGCCGCATCGTGGAAGAAGGCACGCACGCGCAGCTTTTGGAAAACAACGGCCTGTACGCCAAACTCTGGACACACCAAAGCGGCGGCTTTTTGCCGGAGCAGATTGAACATTAAGCCGGGCAGCCTGCACCCCTGCGGCCATCGAATCGCCAAAGTGCAGGCTGCTTTTTATTGTGATTTATCAATATAGTGAATTCAATTCAAACGATACAGCGTTGCCAATGCCATTATGCTAGCTTGCACGGCGAACATTGCCGCCTTGTCCCGTTGGTTGAATCCACTCATCCGATGAGAAAGCAGACACCATGAAATTACTCGTTATCGGCAACGGCGGCCGCGAACATGCGCTGGCGTGGAAACTGGCGCAGTCGCCCAAAGTGGAAACCGTTTTCGTGGCACCGGGCAATGCAGGCACCGCGGCCGAACCCAGATTGCACAATATCGCACTCACGGCGCACGACGATTTAATCCGATTCTGCCGCGACGAACAGGTCGCCTTCACGCTGGTCGGCTGGCGCCGCTGGCGGCAGGCATTGTGGACGACTTCCGTGCCGCAGGCCTGCGATTTTCGGCTGCACCAAAGCGGCGGCGCAACTGAAAGCTCCAAAGATTTCGCCAAAGCGTTCATGCAAAGCGCGGCATTTCCACCGCGCAATACCAAACCTTCGAGGCAGGCGGACGCGGCGCACGATTACGTCCGCCAAAAAGGCGCGCCGATTGTGATTAAGGCCGACGGCTGGCGGCGGGCAAAGGCGTGGTGGTGGCCATGACCTTTGGACGAGGCGCACGCGGCGATTGACGATATGCTGCTGGGCAACAAAATGGGCAGCGCGCGGCGTCGCGTGGTGATTGAAGATTATTTGACCGGCGAAGAAGCCAGCTTCATCGTGATGGTGGACGGCGAACACGTTTTACCGATGGCCACCAGCCAAGATCATAAACGCCTGCTGGACGGCGACCAAAGCCCTGAACACCGGCGGCATGGGCGCATACAGCCCCGCCCCGTGGTAACGCCCAGCGGTTTATGAGCGCGCGATGAACGAAATCATCCTGCCCACCGTGCGCGGCATGAAGGCCGACGGCATCGAATTCACAGGCTTTCTGTATGCCGGCCTGATGATTGACGCAAGTGGCGCGCCGTTCACCATCGAGATTCAACTGCCGCTTCGGCGACCCGGAAACGCAGCCGATTGCGAGCCGCCTGGACAGCGATTTGGTCGATTTGGTGCAGGCTGCTTTGGCGCGAAAACTCGATACTGTGCAGGCAAAATGGAAAGAACGAAACGGCGGTCGGCGTGGTGCTGGCGGCACACAACTATCCCGAAACGCCGCGCAAAGGCGACGTAATCAGCGGCATTGAAGCAGCCGACCAAATCGGCAAGTGTTCCACGCAGGCACCGCCGCCAACGAACAAGGCGAAGTGCTGACCAACGGCGGACGCGTGCTGTGCGTAGTGGGTTTGGGCGCGGACGTTGCCCAAAGCCAAAAGCCAAAGCCTACGAAGCGGCGGGAAAAATCCACTTTGACGGCATGCAGCTGCGCCGCGATATTGCGGACAAAGGCGATTCGCCGCCAAGCAGATTAACCGTGCAAATTTAAGGTGCAGGCTGCTTTTTCATCCCCAAAAGCAGCCTGCACCCCATCTTTTCGGACAACACCATGAACATGAACAAAGTCTGGTTTTTACATTGCCGCGCTGGCGGTGGTGATTGCGGGCGTGTGGCTGACCATGCCGAGCGCGAGCAGCAGCAGAAAAATGCGCGAGGCAATCGCCAAAAGAAAGCGGCGCGCGCAGCTGCCGCAGCCTGCCGCACCGAAGCCGCAGCCGTAAAAAGCAGCCTGCACCTTTCCCTTCGCGGCGTGCAGGCTGCCCATTCATGATTCGCATCATTTTTCATCGACACACATCAGGAGCAATAAAATGTCTCTTACCACCACAATAAATCCGGCCGCAAAGTCGTCATCATCGGCACCGGTGCGGTCGGCATCAGCTATGCCTTCGCCGTGCTGAACCAAGCCCTGTGCGACGAACTGGTGCTGATTGACCTGAACGAAAAACGCGTGTCCGCCGAAGCCCGCGACTTGCGGCACGGCGTGCTGTATGCCCTAATCGCCCATCCAAGTGAAGCAGGGCGGCTATGCTGATTGCGAAGATGCCGATATCGTCTGCATTTGCGCCGGCGTGCCGCAAAAAGTGGGCGAAACGCGGCTGGACTTAATCGACAACAATTTGAAGGTGTACCACAACATCGTCGGCGAAGTGATGAAGCACGGCTTCAACGGCATTTTTCCTGGTCGCCACCAATCCGGTGGACGTGCTGGCTTATGCCACTTGAAATTCTCCGGCCTGCCCGCCGAACGCATTATCGGCTCCGGCACGATTTTTGGACACGGCGCGGCTGTGCAGCTGCCTGGGCAAAGCGTTCAACGTCGCCCCCGCCAGCGTGGACGCGCACGATCGGCGAACACGGCGACAGCGTGATTGCCGCATAGAGCACGGCCTACGGTAGCCCGGCGTGCCGCTGAAAAGAAGCCTTGGAAAAATGCGGGCGACGGCGCGCGCGCGTATGGCGGAAATCCATGCCAACGTGCGCGACGCGGCATATTCCATCATTGAAGGCAAAGGCGCGACGTATTACGGCATCGCCATGGGTTTGGCGCGGATTACCCAAGCCGTGTGCGCAACCAAAACATCGTGCTCACCATCTCCGCGCTGCTGGACGGGCAATACGGCCAAAAGCGATGTCTATATCGGCGTGCCAGCCGTACTGAACCGCAACGGCATTGCCCGCGTGATTGAAAAGCCGTTGGACGCACAAGAACGCGCCCAGTTTGAAAAATCGGCAGCAGATCTTGCGCAGCTATCAGGAAAAAGTGAACGCATACCTGTAACGCCGCGCCAAGCAAAAAGCAGCCTGCACCCCAAAACGGAAGTGCAGGCTGCTTTTCATGGGAAACGCGATTATTTCAAACGGCAGCGTGTTTCCACCACATTGCCCGTACGGTCGGCAAATTGGAATACGGCTTCGCCGTTTTTCTCGTGCCATTCGGTGCGTTTGCCGTACAGGCCGTTATCGCTGGCAAACAATGCGCCGGAAGCCGCGCGGACACGTTGCAGGTGCGCGCTTTGGCTATCGGTGTTCAGGCTGATGCGCAAGCCGTTCACGTCGGTTTTGGCTCAAAGAACCGCCCACGCCGTTTTCGCATTCAAAACGCGCATTGCGTTCATTGACGCTCGTCCATGCGGTTTTGCGCATCTCGTATCTGTTTCCACGGTGTTGCTCGTGGCGGTCGTGATGGCGCGGTTCGTTGTCCATACCAGCACAAGCCGTCAAAACCAAACCAGATACTGCAACAGCAATAATCGTGTGTAATTTCTCGGTTTATTCTCCAAATATATCGTTTGTCGGGAAAACGGACGGAATTATCCCGCCGTTGTTCCGTTATGCATGATTTCCCCGTGCGGTAAAGCCAGGCAGCCTGCACTTTTACCGCAAAACCCACACAGATTTGCAGGTTATGCACAATCCCGGCATTGCATTTTACGGAACGCCGCGGCGGTTTATTTCTGCGCATTGCCTTTTCACTGCGGTTAAACGCTTGTAAAATGGCAAACATTTATTCCCAACTATTTTTAACGGGCAAAGCCTTTGCAGGCAGCCTGCACAACAGAGCAAAACCGCAGGCGATAAAACCGATTATTCCGAAAACCGTCAACCTGCACGAATCCCCGTTCCCCCATGCGCGGCAACCTCGCCAACGCGCAGACCCAGGCCGAGTCAAACAGTGGCAGGAACCAAAAACGCTACCAAAAACTGCGCGAAAAAGCCGCCGGCCGTCCGAAATTCATCCTGCACGACGACCGCCGTATGCCAACGGCGACATCCACATCGGCCACGCCGTCAATAAAATCCTGAAAGACATCATCATCCGCAGCAAAACGCTGGCCGGTTTCGATGCGCCAGCATGTGCCGGCTGGCTGCCACGGCCTGCCCATCGAAGTCATGATTGAAAACTGCACGGCAGGGGATATGCCGGCCAACAATTCCGCGGTGTGCCGCGAATATGCCGCCGGAACAAATCGCCGCCAAAAACCGACTTCGTGCGGCTGGGCGTGATGGGCGGTGGGACAGCCTTTATCGGACCATGGATTTCAAAACCGAGGCGGACACCGTGCGCACACTTGGCGAAATCTGCAAAGCGGGTTATCTGTACCGCGGCTCAAAACCCCGTGCAGTTCAGTGCTTGGATTGCGATTCTTCGCTGGCCGAAGCCGAAGTGGAATACAAAGACAAAGTATCGCCCGCCATCGACGTGCAATATCTGTTCAAAGACAATGCCGCCTTTGGCGAGCCTCCTGGCCTGCCCGAAATTTCGGCGAAGCCTTTGCCGTCATCCGACCACCACCCTTGGACGCTACCGGCCAGCAAGCCATTTCCGCAGCGCGGATGTGGTATACCAATTGATTGACACCCAAAGGCAAACTGGTGCTGGCCAAAAGATTTGGCGGAAGCCGCGCTGTGGCACGTTATGGCTTTTGGGGTTAGATGATGTTGATGTGTGGTCGTGATTCTGACAACGAACATCAAAAAGCCCAAACCCGTTAATGAGCAAAAATAGCAGCAATTAGGGCAAAACGTCTGATTGTAAAGTACTCGCCGAAACCACCGCAGCATGCATTGGAAAACCTGACTCGAACACCCGTTTTTGGAACGCGAAACTCGCCAGCTCAACGGCAGCCACGTAACCACAGACGCGGGTGCTGGGCTTGGTGCACACCGCGCCCGCGCACGGTCTGGAAGACTATATCGTGTGCAACCAATACGGCATCGAGCTGTACAACCCTGTGAACGCGCAGGGCTGCTACATCAGCGAAGTGCCGCGCTTGGCACGGCATGACGTGTTCAAACAAGGCAACGATGCCGTTATCCAATGGCTGAAGAAAACGGCCGCCTCGCTCGCTCACACCAAAATCGAGCACAGCTACGCACACCGCTGGCGGCAGGCAAAACCCCGCTGATTTACCGCGCCACATCGCAATGGTTTATCGGCATGGACAAAGCCAGCACTTCCGCAAAACATTGCGCGACAATGCGTGTAAAGCCGTGGACGACACCGAATTTTTCCCCGCATGGGGTCGCGCGCGCGCCTGCAATCGATGATTGAAGGCCGCCCCGACTAGGTGGTGTCGCGCCAACGCTTCAGCACGCCAATGACCTTGTTTGCCCACTAAAAGAAACAGCGCAGCCTACACCCGAATCTCGGCGGAGCTGGAAAGAAGTGGCCAAACGTATCGAACAAAAAGGCATCAACGCTTGGTTTGAATTGGACAGCTGAATTGCTTTTCGCCTGAAGACTGCGAGCAATACGACAAACTGCCCGACACCATGGACGTGTGGTTTGATTCGGGCAGTACCCACTTTTCCGTGCTGAAACAACGCCCCGAACTGGCTTGGCCTGCCGATTTGTATTTGGAAGGCGGCGACCAGCACCGCGGCTGGTTCCACCATCCATGCTCACCGGCTGCGCCGACTTTCGTGCGCGCGCCGCACAAAACAACTGCTCACGCACGGCTTTCGTGGTGGACGGCAACAGCCGTAAACGTCCAAATCCTTGGGCAACGTGATTTGGCGCCGCAAGCCGTGCACGCACAGATTCGGCGCGGACATCCTGCGCCTGTGGACGGCAAATACCGACTATTCGGGCGAATTGTCCATCTCAAACGAAATCCTGAAACGCGTAACCGAGATGTACCGCCGCATCCGCAACACATTGAGTTTCCTGTTTGCCAATTTGAAAGATTTTGACCGCATTGAAGATGCCGTGCCGCTGGCGAGACATGGTGGAAATTGGACAGCACGCGCTGGTTTTGGCGCGCCGCTTGCAGTGAAAAGCGGCCGGCGAATATTATCCGCGTTACGCCTTCCATTTTCGCCGTGCAGGATTTGTGCAGTTCTGCTCCGAAGATTTGGGTGCGTTCTATTTGGATATTCTGAAAGACCGCTCTGTACACCACCCAGGCCGACAGACGCACGCCGTTCGGCACAAACCGCGCTGTACCACATCACACGTTCTTTGGTGCTGTTAATGTCGCCCGTGTTGTGCTTCACCGCGAAGAAGCTTGGGAACTGATTGGCGGCGTGCAGAAGACAGTGTGCTGTATCACATCTGGCACGAGTTCCCATCTATGCCCGCCGCCAGCGAAGAAGCTCTGGTGGCGAAATGACGCCATCCGCGAGAAGCTCGCGCAGTGGTCAATGCCGCCATCGAACCTTTGCGCACAGACAAATCCAGTGGTTCTTCACTGCAAGCCGAAGTCGAGTTTGACCGCACCATCCGCCATTTTTGACTGCGCTGCAAGCATTTGGGCGATGATTGCGCTTTGTGTTTCTGGTGTCCAAAATTCGCATTGCCCAAGGCGAAGTATTGGCGGCAAACATTGTCCCCAGCCAAGCGGAAAATGCGAACGCTGCTGGCATTACACGGACAGCGTGGGCAGCCATGCGACACATCCACCTGTGCAGCCGCTGTGTAGAAAATATTGATGGGAAAAGGGAAACCCGTACCCATGCTCTGATTCAGGTGCTGCTATACAGCGGTTTTGAATGTGCAGGCTGCTTTTTGTCGGAAACCGCAGAAATGCGCCCTGAGTTTAACTTTAAAAATTCCGCCTATAATCGCCCACTTTTGCCCAAGCAGCCTGCCCCCTGCCGGTTGTTTGGTTTTGTGTTTGGTACATTTTGTACCAAACTTGTTCTTTAATCGATCTTTATGAAGGAATTTAGCTCATGGCTAGCGAAAAATTCGACATGCAAACCCCACGTAAACGTTGGTACCATCGGACAGTTGACCATGGTAAAAACCACTTTGACTGCTGCACTGACTACTATTTTGGCTGAAAAATTTCGGCGGTCAGGCAAAAGTTACGACCAAATCGACAACGCGCCTGAAGAAAAAGCGCGGTATTACCATCAACACTTCACACGTTGAATACGAAACCGGAAACTCGCCACTACGCACACGTAGACTGCTTGGGCCACGCCGACTATGCGAGAAAACATGATTACTCGTGCAGCGCAAATGGACGGCGCCATCTTGGTGGTATCCGCTGCCGACGTGACCCAATGCCGCAGCCCGCGAACACATCCTGTTGGCGCCAAGTAGGGCGTACCTTACATCATCGTGTTCATGAATCAACGCGACATGGTAGACGATGCCGGTTGTTGAACTGGTGGAAATGGAACCGTGACCTGCTGTCCAGCTACGACTTCCCGGGCGATGACTGCCCAATCGCACAAGGTCTCTGCATTGCGCGTCATTGGAAGGCGATCCGAATACAAAGAACGCATTTTTGCATTGGCTGCCGCTTTGACAGCTACATCCCAACACCTGAGCGTGCTGTGGACAAAGTCCATTCCTGCTGCCAATCGAAGACGTACTTCTCATTTCCGGCCGCGGTGCAGTAGTGACCGGCCGTAGAACGCGGTATCATCAAAGTGGGCGAAGAGATTGAAATCGTCGGCTAGAAAGAACCCAAAAACCACTTGTACCGCGGAAATGTTCCGCAAACTGCTGGACGAAGGTCAAGCAGGCGACAACGTAGGCGTGTTGCTGCGCGGTACCAAACGCGAAGAGTGGAACGCGGCCAAGTGTTGCAAAACCCGGCACTATCACTCCGCACCAAATTCGAAGCAGAAGTGCATAGTAGTGCAGCAAAGAAGAAGGCGGTCGTCGCATCCGTCCGTTCGCCAACTACCGTCCACAATTCTATTTCCGTACTCACTGACGTGACCGGCGCGGTTACTTTGGCAGAAGGTGTGGAAATGGTAATGCCAGCGAAAAGCGTGAAAATCACTGTTGAGACTGATTGCCCCAATCGCGATGGAAAACGGTTTGCGTTTTGCGATTCGCGAAGGCGGCCGTACCGTTGGTGCGGGTGTTGTAGCTAACGTGATTGCTTAATCAAGGATATCGATAAATGGCTAACCAAAATCCGTATCCGTTTGGCTTATGACTGATGGCGCTTTGATTGACCGTTCTGCTGCCGAAATCGTTGAAACAGCAAAAACGTACCGGTGCCGTAGTAAAAGGTCCGATTCCTTTGCCTACTAAAATCGAACGTTTCGACATTTTGCGCTCTCCACCGTGAACAAAACTCTCGTGAACAATTGAAATCCGCACTCACTTGCGTTTGATGGACATTGTGGATTGGACAGACAAAACGACTGATGCATTGATGAAACTGGATTTGCCAGCTGGCGTTGATGTGAGAACTAAGTTCAATAATCTTTTAAATATGAAAGCCCTTCAAACTTTTCTGTTTGAGGGGCTTTTTGAATAGCAAAAAGCAGAGTCCCTAAAGGTTTCTCACCCTCAAAAAGCAGCCTGCACTTTTTATTTTAAAAGATTATAATAGTAGCGATTGACAAAATTCTATGAGGTCGAAACTTACCCGTCTATGCAGTATTATTTCATGAAGGATAACTTCCAATGCCCGTTTTTCGTTATCGCGCATGGCACTGCCCGCTCTTTTTGTGCCTATCCGCGTGTAATATTCCCGATACCCCGCCACTGGTTCCGGCAACAACGCGGGTACAACAACACTCGCACACCCATCTTCCCTATGGCTTTCGTGCTGACCTTCGGGTAGCGATAGCAATATCGCGTTGTTTCATTTAACGGGATTGCCTCAATGGAAAGACCAACCATTTGCGGGCAGCCTGCAGTCGTTTTTGCAAAGCTGTCAAAAAGTAAGCTTCCTCAATCAGGGCTGGCATGCCGCCTGCCAACAAGCCACGCAAACACCACTCAACCATGCGGCGGCCAAACAGTTTTTGAGACAAGCATTTACACACGTGGCAAGTCATTCAATCAGGGGCAAAGCGGGCGGCAAAATTACCGTTATTACGAACCGGTTTTATACGGAGACAGCAAGCCCACCCAAACAGCCCGATTCCCCATTTACGGTACACCTTCCGTTAATCAGCGTGCAGCTGCTGAACTCATTGCGCACACACAAAGGCACAGTGAGAATTAGTTTAACATCAAAAATCAAGGTATTATTAAAAACGATGCGCTGATGTGGCCGACTTGTCCCACTTTGCCCCACGGTGACACAACACTGAAAGGGCGGATTGTCGTGCAACCAGTTTGTGCCATATTTCACGCGGCAGCAAATTAACGCCGGCATGCTCAACAATCACGCGCCAATTTTGGGTTATGCCAACAATGCCGTGGATTTGTCTCTGCACATTCAAAGGTTCCGGCCGCCTACGCACGCCGAGCGGCGAATACATCCGCCTGGGCTATGCGCGTACCACAACGGCCTGGCGTACCAATCCATCGGCGAGTATATGGCCAATAAGGGTTATTTACCTTTGGCGCAAACTTCCATGCAAAGCATTAAAGCGTGGATGGAAAATCCGAAGCCATCTGGCCGAAGTTTTGGGGCAGAATCGCGTTATGTTTTTCTTCCGACGTATTGTCCGGGTTGTCCGACAAGGGCACATCGGCGCTGGGCGTGCCATGACCGGCGAATTTTCTGGAGCGGTGGACAAACGATACATTACTTTGGGCGCGCCGTTGTTTTGTAGCAACTTCTGCGTCAGGCCGCCGCAATACGGGTTGAAACCGCCTGCTGATGGCGCAAGACACAGGTGCAGCCATTAAAGGTGCGGTGCGCGTGGATTATTTCTGTTACGGCGACAATGCAGGTCAAACCAGCTGGCAAACAGAACTACACCGGCTATGTGTGGATGCTTTGCGCCACACGGTGTGATGCCGTCTTATCGTCCCGTAAAGCCGAAAATAAAAAGTGCAGGCTGCTTTTGAAACGCCAAAAAGCAGCCTGCACTTTTTCTGCGCTTATTTCATATTGAAACAAGCCCTTCATTCCTTTTGCCATCCGCATCAGTTTTGCCATGTTCTACCGCTGAACATCTTCATCATCTGTTGCGACTGTTCAAACTGTTTCAGCATTTTGTTCACGTCCTGAATACTCACCCCGCGCCGGCTGCAATGCGCCGTTTGCGGCTGGCTTTTGAGCAAATCAGGATTGCGCGCTCCTTCGGCGTCATCGAATTGATAATGGCCTCCACGTGCCCCATTGCCTTCTGCCGTGCCTTCAGGAATTTGTTTGGAAATCTCTCCAGTTCCCCGGCATTTTAGACAATAAATTCTCAAAACCACCCATATTACGCATTTGTTGGATTTGCGCTTTCAGTCGTTCAAATCAAAACCTTTGCCGCGATGAAGTTTTTGAGCTATTTCAGCAGCCGCTTCTTCGTCAATGCCTTTTTGCACGTCTTCAATCAGCGTCATCACATCGCCCATGCCCAAAATACGGCTGGCAATGCGGTCGGGATAAAAATGGTTCCAATCCGTTGATTTTTCACCGATACCCATGCAGATTTAATCGGTTTTCCGGTAACCTGACGCACCGACAAAGCCGCACCGCCGCGCGAATCACCGTCCATTTTGGTCAGAATCACCCCTGTCAGCGGCAATGCTTCGTTAAATGCCTGTGCCGTATTTACCGCATCCTGACCCAACATGGCATCCACCACAAAAAGTGTCTCCACTGGCTGAACGGCAGAATGAATGGCTTTGATTTCATTCATCATCTGTTCATCAATCGCCAAACGCCCGGCCGTATCCACCATCAGCACATCATAAAAATGCTTTTTCGCATAATCTTGTGCTGCCAGCGCAATCTCCACTGGTTTTGCGATGTATCCGAGAGGGAAAAATCCACATTCACCTGTTCGGCCAACAGGCGCAACTGCTCGATGGCCGCGGACGGTACACGTCTGCCGATCACCAACAAAAGATTTTCTTTTTCTTGTCCTGGTCTTTGAGCAATTTAGACAACTTGCCGACCGTCGTTGTTTTACCGGCACCCTGCAAACCCGCCATCAGCACAATCGCGGGGTGGTGTACTGCCAAATTCAACGTACTGTTTTCACTGCCCATCAATTCGGTCAGCTCTTCGTTCACAATACCAAAGAATGCCTGGTCAGGCGTTAAATGATCGGCAAATTCCTGCCCCAAAAGCACGTTCTTTTACACGGTTCTGAAGTCCTTTCTACACAGGTAGGGAAACATCCGCTTCCAATAATGCCAAGCGCACTTCGCGCAGCGCTTCTTTGATATTGTCTTCGGTTAATTTGGCATTGCCACGGATATTTTTAAAAACTTTTGGTAAACCGCTTGGTCAAGTTGTCTAACATTACCTAATCCTGTCGAATATTTGCTCTATTGCCGCATAGTGCAAAAACAATAAAGCAGTTTTGAATTTGCGGTATTATCATATAATTTCAAAAACTGCTTTATATTTTAAGCTACTTAATATTAACGCACGCCTGCTTTTTCACATCGCAAACGTAACCGTGGTCGTTCAGGCGGATGTGGCGGAACAGCCAACCATCCAGCAAGTTAATCAGCTCTTTGCCAGCTTCCAAATCGCCGTTTTCAATGCTGGCTTGGCAATTTTTGATTTTGGAAACAAAGTTGGAAATGCACTTTTTGTGCGTTTCAGCAGCATGCGGTAATTGGCTTCTTCCAGCATTTTTCTTCATGATCGAGAGTGATATACTGTGTAATCCAACAATTCTTGCAATGCGATTTTAATATCGACCACATTACCAGTTTGATACACATCGTAAAAATTTGATGATTTTTATCTACCATCACTTTGTGTTGATCGTCGATATCGGCAAAAACCAGTATCCAAGTCTAGGTCAAGTGATACGAAAGACATAGTCGTCTTCCTTTAATAGTTTGTTTTCAATCAAAGTTTAATTGTATTTCACTTTATGGAGAAAGCTATTATATCCTATGTAAATATTCGTTAATTTGCAAAAATAATACACTTAAACCGCTACACTATCCCAACGTTTTTACCCTGCCCGTCCAGCGTAATTAACCAGACTTTTTACCCCTGCCTGTTTGGCAACAGTTTGAATTTGCGCTTCCGAGCTCACGGCAAATGCCGTCGATAATGCATCCGCCATTGTCGCTGTATTGGAAAAGCACGCTGATGCTTTGATAACGCGGTGCACTGCTACTCGGTACGCGGGTCAAACAAGTGCGTGAATTTACCATTGGCATCAAATGGCGTACCATAGCCACTGTGGATGTTGCCGGTGCTTGTGGTTTTTGCAAAGGGATTTTGTGGTTGGGCAATGTTCCTGCACCGCGAGGTTTTTGATTTTTGCAGATTCCGGATGTTGTTTCAGCGTATCCAAATGGCGCAGTTCACCCATATTCACCAGCGCATGCTGCAAACCTGCGACGCTGCAATAATTGCGTGATTCGGTCGGTAATATAACCCTGCGCAATGCCGTTCAGCGTAATCGCCATATTGGGCTTGGCGAGATGTGATTTTCTGGCCGTCGCATCTGCACATTCTGCAAATCCGACTTTGTTCAAAAGCAGCCCTGCACATTAGGGGCAACATTACTGCGCGGGTGTTGGCGGAAATGTTCGGCATAACGCTGCCACAACACTTGCACCGTAGGATCAAACGCGCCGTTGGTCAGCGAATGGATGCTTTGGCTTGGCTCAACAAGGCCAGCAAATCCGCCGAAGGCGAGTGCAGGCTGCCTGCACGGTTCAAACGCGATACCGGCTATCGGCATGATACACGCTGAAAATCTTTTCAACCGCGAAATTTCCGCCAGCGATTCATTAACCAACCGCTCAGCCACCGCACGGTTCGGGTGATACAGGCGCAGCTCCGCATCCGCGCCCAATGCAACGCCCTGCCAAACAACAGGTTCAGTGGTTTTGCCTTGCGCGCGGCACCGGAAGGCAGCAGCGAAGCAGCCGAAACTAGCCGCAGTGATACCGATAAACGACGACGATGTGATTTGCATAATGTTTACCCTTATATTTTGTTAGAGTTAAATTATAGCCTTTTACTTGTTTACAAGATATAACTTTTACACGATTTCCTGTGCTGTTTGACCAGTATCAACATTTCAAATTTCTTTACTTTTTATTTTGTAATAAAACTACAAATAACGATATAATCGCACCATATACTTCTTAATGCTGTTTTAATTATGATTTAGAAACGTTGTATTACAGAAATATTTCTCATAACGAAAGATAAAGCCATGAAACCCTACACCCCAAAATTAGCCGAAATCACTCAACGAATTATCGAACGTTCCCGCCCCACCCGCGAAGTTTATTTGAGCGACGCATTCGGTCGGCCAAGCAGCAAGGCCGTGTGGAACGCGACCAGCTAGCTGTTCCAATTTAGCGCTGCGGCTGTGCCTCCATGCCCAAAACCATCAAAATTGCCATGCAGAAGCACGATGTCCCCAATATCGGCATCATCACTGCCTATAACGACATGGTGTCGGCGCATCAGCCATTTAAAGATTTTTCCTGACTGGATTAAAGACGAAGTGGCAAAAACACAATGCCACGGCGCAAGTGGCGAGCGGCACACCGGCCGTAGTGCGACGGCATTACACAAGGTTATGAAGGCATGGAACTTTCGCTATTCTCGCGTGATGTGATTGCCACGAGCGCCGCCATCGGCCTGTCGCACCAAATGTTCGACGGCGCCATGTTTTTGGGCGTGTGGACAAAAATCGTGCCGGGACTGGTCATCGGTGCGCTGTCCTGTGGCCATATTCCGGCCATTTTTGCACCCGCGGGCCCGATGGAAAGCGGTATTGGCAACAAAGAAAAAGCCCGCACACGCCAGTTGTTTGCCGAAGGAAAAGTGGGCGAGGGAAGCCCCTACTAGCCAGCGAAATGGGTTCTTACCGCAGCCCCGGCACCTGCACGTTTTACGGCACGGCAAACCCAACCAGATGATGATGGAATTCATAGGCCTGCACCTGCCGGCCGCCGCATTTTTCAATCCGTACACCCCCATGCGCGAAGCATTGACGCGGCAGGCTGCCGTGCAACTGGTACAGGATATCCGCCGCCAAGATGCCAAGCCGATTGGCGAAATGCTGACCGAAAAATCGTTCATCAATGCAATGATCGGCCTGATGGCGACGGGCGGTTCGACCAACCACATGCGCCCTGGTAGCGCGCGCGCGCGCCGCCGGCGTGATTTTTGAGTTGGGACGATTTCAACGAAGTTTCATCGATTATCCGCTGCTGATTCGCGTGTATCCGAACGGGCAGGCCGATGTGAACCATTTGCCGCCGCCGAGCGGTTTGCCGTTTGTCATTCGCGAACTGCGCAACAACGGGCTCGCTGACGTATGACGTGGATACCGTGGTCGGACACGGCATGGAAGCATATACGCAGGAACCGTTTTGGACAACGGCCGTTTGGTGGAAAGACGCTTACCGAAAAAAGCCTGCAACGAAGATATCCTGCGGACATACGACCACCCGTTTCTCGCCCGACGGCGGCCTGAAACTGATGAAAAGGCAACATCGGCCTGCAGCGTGATTAAAGTATCGGCCATGAAAGCGGAGAACTTTGTAGTCGAAGCGCCCGCTATCGTGTTTGACGACCAACGCGAAGTGCTGGCCGCCTTCGAACGCGGCGAACTGGACGGCAAAGATTTCGTCTGCGTGGTGCGTTAGCAAGGCGCGCGCGCCAACGGCATGCCCGAGTGCACAAACTCACGCCGCCTTTTGGCCATCCTGCTCGACCGCGGGCAGAAAGTGGCGCTGGTAACGGACGGGCGTATGTCCGGCGCATCGGGCAAACGTGCCGGCTGCCATCCACATGTCGCCCGAAGCCCTGATGGGCGGCGGTATCGACAAAATCCGCACGGGCGACCTTATCCGCTTTAACGCGCACACCGGCAGATTGAACGTTTTGGTGGATGAAGCCGAGTGGAATGCGCACTGTGGCCCACCCGATTTGTCGAAAAACACGCACGGCATCGGCCGCGAACTGTTTGCCGGTTTCCGTGCGAAACCAGCAGCGCGGAAACGGGGTGCTGATGAGTTCGGTGGAGATTTTGTTAAAATACAGATAAATAAAAGGTGCAGACTGCTTTTTGGCATATTCGAAAACAGCCTGCACTTTGTTTGCTGCGAATAAACTGGATTGGCAGAATGAAGGGCGAATAATTCGGCAGCGTATTGCAATGAATGCGCCCCGCAAAATAGTGCAGGCTGCTTGTCAATGCCCGAAAAGCAGCCCGACGCCACCATGTTTGCATTGAATGGCGGGCAGCAATCCAATCCAACCATCTATCTGCCTTTTCAATCGGTTAGCTCAAACTGAGTGCAGGCTGCTTTTTATGCGTTATGCGGCAAACCATGGCGCAACAGCCGCTTACTCCCTCTCCTGTGGGAGAGGGTTGGGGTGAGGTTTCTCTGGGAGCAGGCGGCGGTTTTTGGAGTGGGTATGGCGGCGATACGCGCGCGATATCCTGCCGTGTAAATTTTCTGTTTCACGTTCGGGATTTTCCTCTCTGCGGAAGGGAAATCGGGTGTCTGCCGCCGCCCTCTGCAAACAGGTATGAACATTAAAGTGCAGGCTGCTTTTGAACCTTTCCCAAAAAGCAGCCTGCACTAATCATTTTACTTTTCATTAGTTTGAACAATCTTCACGGAACCACCGCCACACACCGAAGCACGGTATTGCCCCCTGCGCTGCGGCGCTACAGGTGGACGGCGGGATAGCCGATTTGTGGGCAAGGCGCAGTGCGGCGAAACCGGAGCGCAAAGTGCCGCGCGAGCATGACGGAAAGTTGCAGGGCATTGTCCAGCGCGGCGTATTCGGGGCGGGATTTGTCCATTATGGCGGCCATGACCACGGGCAGCAGCAGCGTGTAGCCGATGTTGAGCAGGCCGATTTGCACGGCGGAGCAGCGACAGGGGTGCAGCGCAGCGGCTGGCAACAAGGCAAGCGAGGCGGGACGGGCGCCAGACGACGAGCAGCACGCTCATCAGGCCGCGGCGGCTGCATGTTTTCGGCAAGCAGGCCGGCGGCAGGCGTGGCGGCCATGCAGGCGAGCGGGATAACGGCGGTGAGCACGGTGCCAATTTTGTTTGGGCGTCAACCCATCGGTGAGTTCGGGCGTGAAGGTGGTGGCGAGTGGCGGCGTAGGGAATGCGGGATGCGGACAGCGAGGGCGAACCAGGTGCCGCGCGGCGTGTCGCGCCAGAACAAAACAAGGCGTTTAAACAGGTCAGATAAGCGCCGGGCGGGTGCAGAGCTGCCCTGAAGGCTTTCGGGTTCGCAGTAGGCGGCGGTTTTGCAGCAAAAGCGGCGAATGTGAAGGTGCGCGTGGCGGCAATGGCACTCGTCCAACCGTATTGCTGGAAAATCCACAGCACGCCGCGCCGCCAATCATCTTTGCCCTGCACGCGCGGCTACCACCTGAATCACACCGCCGTGCCGCGTGTGCGCGATAGGGAAGCAACAGGCTCCCAAGCCGACCGATGCGCTGCCGCCAGCACGCTGAAACAAGATAATACAAACAACACGGGCAGCAGCGGAAAGAAATGGCGGCGGGTCCAGCAGCATCAGCAAAACAAGCGATGCGGCAATGCCCACCAACGAAACCAGCAGCCAAAAGCGGAAACGGCCGCCGCAGCGCGTGGCGTAGCGCTCGATGGCGATGGCGAACAGGACTTTGGCGGCTTTACGCTGCCGAGCAGGAAAAACCCAGCTGAGCTGTTTGAGCGTGTAGCCGTAGGGTTTTGAGCATGGTCATGACGGCGACCAGGTGAAAGCCAGACCAGCGTGTTGAATGCGCCGGCGGCGGTGAGCAGCAGCCGATGTCGCGGCGGGTGGGGGTGTAGGGTGGCATGGTGGCTACAGGGTTGTGACGGGAATATGTGCAGAGGCTGCTTTTTCGAGGTTTCGGCGGTGCCGCGGGCGGCGATTTTAGAAGTGGGTATGGCGGCGTGCGCGCATATCCTATCGTTAAGCTGCCGTGCGCTTTCACCAGCGGGCGCGGGAATATCGAGCAGCTGCACGCCTTGCGACGGATGTGGGAACAAAATTGCCGCAGAGATTGAGAGTGCAGGCTGCTTTTCGGGTTTTTCAGGCTGCCTGAAACGGCGGTTTTATCGGAGCAGACACGGAATTGGTTTCCGCCGAATCCAAAATGCAGCCTGCACATCGTGCTTCAGCAAAAACATCCATTTGGCCAGCAGCACGATGCCGACCATGTGGCAGTGCACGCTCAAATGAATCAGCTGGAAATGGCGGCTGCTGGGTTTGCCGCTGCCGCTGAGGTCATGGCGAGTGAGGAAGTGGCCGAACACGCTCAATGCCAGCAGGATTTTGAGCGAGCGTAATGCCGAAGGCGGATGAAAACGGATGCGCCAGCAGCAGATAGCGGTTCAGCACCATGCCGATGCCCGGAACCGTACAGCACCAGCAGCACCACGGCATGATTTTGCGGGCAGCGGTTTGCCGATGGCGCGTTCCGCGGCAAGCATGAAGCGCGGCGACGTACCGCGACCGTATGCCTTCGAGTATCAGCACTTCAAAAACACCGTACCGACAAACATCAGCGCGCAAAAATATGCAGGGTCAGGGAAAACGGGGTACCAGTTCATCATGCGGCCTCTTTCGTGGTTTTGGGTGCAGGCTGCTTTTTCAGCCGATTCAAAACCGCATTGTGCGCGCCGTTTTTATGCGCCGAGTGCTGCTTCAACGCCTGTGCGGCCAGTTGCGGGGAGCTTCGTCTTGGGTGCGGGCAAAGCGTGTAGCGCACATTCAGGCTGACGGCGAGAAACGCGGACGACTGCTGCTGCAATTCGGCGCGAATTTTCGGGTCGGAGTCGACCATGGTATCGCGGCGCATTGCGCGTCAAGCTGCGGCTGGTGGGCGCGTATCCAGTCAGATAAAGTTTGCGGTCGGCGGTGCGCTGTTGCGGGCTTTTGTCCAACCGCATGGGCGTAGCGAACGGTGGCGAAGCGGGGCTTTTGGCGCAACAGTTCTTCAAAATCGTCCAGCAGTCTTGAAATTGGACAGGGCGTTAAATCGGTTTGGTAATGCTGCCTTGGGCGGGTTTTGCAAGCGTGAAGTATTTCATGGGGTGTCTTTTCCGGGTGGTTTGTCGATGTTTCCCCGCCGTGCCGAGTACCTGCACGATAAACAGGGAAACGGGTTTTGCATTGAATTTGGAAAGTGCAGGCTGCGTGACTTTCAGGCCGCCATATATTAAAGCGCGACCAAAAGCAGCCTGCACCTGATAAAACTTCATTTCGCCGCTATGCCCACCGCTCTCGGCCTTTGGGCAGGGGCTTCGCGCCGGTCGGCGGTGGGGATGAAAAATATCGCGGCAGCTGTTCAACACATTGTCGGCATAAAGCGAAATGCGACCATGTTTGAAGTGGCAAGGCGGCGGCGTAAAAGGTCGGTTTGGCTGTATGCCCTGATTCGGCCGACTTCGGTGTTTTTGCGCGTTGGAATAATACTCGCCGGAAAAAGCGCACTTTGCCGCGCCGATTTCAAAAGCCGCGCGGCAGCAGGTAGCTTGCGCCGATGGCGGCGGTGTATTTGGGCGAACGGCTGAGCCGCTTGCCTTCCGTGCCGCTGTTGGGAAAGCGTTTGACTTCGGTGCAGCAGGCCGAGCGAGCCGTTAAGTGTCAAATTTTTCGGTAGGTTTCCAGTTGCGCCGAAATTCCGCGCCATACGTCTGCTTTGGCGGCGTTACGGATAACGAGCCCGAGTTAACACCGAGATAAAACGGCAGCTGCATCAATCTTGTAATGATTAAAGAATACATTGCTGCTCAGCTCTGAAGCCGTGTTCGGGCAGTTTGTATCGACCGAACCATTCGTAGTTCACACCTATTCAGGCTTGTATTCATAGGCGGTATAAGGCGCGCGCTGAAGGTTACGCCCGCGCCGCGAGTTGTAGCCGCGGGCAATACGGATGCCGGTGTTGAAATGTTCGTTCGGCTGCCAAAGCGATTTTCAGCTTTAGGCAGACGTTTTGTTTTGGTTTCGGTTAATGCGGAACAGGTCGGTGCCGCCGGTTCTGCGGTGGTGTTCCTGCTCCCAGCGTGCGCCGAAGGTTGTGCTCCATTGCGGGGCAAACGCCCATTCGGCTTCGGTAAACAGGGCGCGGTTGTCGGTTTTGTCTTTGAATACGTTGTGGAACACGCGGCGCGCGCGGTTGGCCAAATCAACGGTTTCATCCCTGTTCGGCATGGAAAAGGTACACGCCTGCCAAGGCTTTCAGGCTGCCTGAATCGGATCGGTATCGCAGCATGGTTCAAGCTGCCGTTCTTTGCCGTCCAGCGTGGCCGGTACTGTCGCGCGGTGCGAGCAACGACAGGCGGTCGTTGCCGTGTTTGGTGTCACACGGTTTGTTTTCCCACACGCCAATTCGGCGCAAACTGCCACGAAACATCCCACATACCGGATGTGGAATCGGTTTTGAACACGGGGCGTTCGGGCGCATAACGCGGGCTGCCGGGATTGTCTTTGGTTTCGCTCTGCGGCGTGCGCGACTGGGTGTGGTTCAGCGTGAGTTTGGTATAGAAATTGGGATTAGACGCGGGCGCGTACATCGTTTAGCGCGGGCGGTGGTGGTTTCCACACGGCGTGCGGGTTGCCCACGGGCGAATAATGTGTGTCAGCGGATGCAGCTTTCGCGCTCCTGCCTATCCACGCTCAAACGGAAGGAGCAGATTGTCCCGCCACAATCAGGGCGGACAACATTACCGCCGCCTGACGGCTTTTTGGTTCCGCGCAGCTTACCGCACCTTCCCATTTGTCGGATGGGTCGTTGGTTTCCACCACCACCGAACCAGCCACGGCATTGCGCCCGCGCGTCAGGCTTTTGCGGCCCGCGCAAAATCTCCACCTGCCTCACGTCCCACAGCGACTGCGTGCCGAACGCGGCTTCGTTATACGTTGCCGAACGCCCGTCAATAGAAGTTCAGGCGCGGACGTGTGCCCGCCAAAAACCGCCACCGCACGTGGCCGTACCCAGAACCGTCCACACGCGCACGGTGGGCAGGTTGTCGTTGCCCAAATCCACCACGTTGGCCGTGTGCGCCAAAATATCGTGCGACGAACGCGTGCCGGCATGTTTGGCAATTTCGGCTGCTGGCGATTTCTGTACTGGTGGCGGTTTTGAAGCGGCTGCGGCGCGTTTTTCACCAGTTACCACAATATCAGGTAGGTTCTGCGTCTGTTCAGCCACTGTGCTGCAGGCTGTCCTTCGGCAGGGCGTTTGTGCCAAAGCAGGCACGGAATATGCGGCAAACAGCGTGGGAATCAGCACGGAAAGAAGGGAGAACGCAGGGGCGGGCATGGTTTCTCCTGAATTTTTATCGGTAGTTTGATGGGAAGGGACGTGCAGGCTGCTTTTGGTAAGGATACCTGTTGCCTGATGAATGCCGCTAATGGCAGCATTCGCGCGGAAACCTAAAAAGCAGCCTGCGCTTTTCATTACATAGTTTGCAAAATTCATCAAAAATAAACAAATTTTTGTAAAGTGTGTGTAGAATCACACCAAATGCAAATAAATTTTATTCAGAACCGGACCCTATGAAACCCAACACCGCTTAATCCGCTATTTATCAGGCCGCCCTTTCTTTTGTTTGCCGAACACGGTTGGCAGAAAATTTCCGTAGGAAACCCTGTGCAACGCCGCCCAAAACCAGCCGCGTAACCTTTTATAAATACTACGCCGACAAAGCGCGACCTTTTGTGCCAAATTCTCACGGACGACAAAAACCGTATCCGCGCGGCGCTTTTCGGACGCGCAGGAAAATGTCGAAATCGCTGCCGAAATCATCACTGTTGCTCGATTTACGAAAACAATCGCTGCAAACCGTGTACACCACCTGTATTGGCGCGACATACAACAAAGCAAAGACCAGGTGTTGCAGATCCGCCGAAATGTACATGCCGAAAAAGACCGCTTCATGCACGATTTTTCACCACCCTGCAACAACGCGGTCTCATCCGCACCGCGACCTGCGCGTCCCCATGATAGAAAGCCTTTGTGCAGCAAATCGACGCACTGGTACAACGGAAGCCTGCAAAAATCATTACGCGGATGCACCAGAAGCTTTATGAAGATGCGTTAAGCTTGCTGCTGAACGGCTTATCAAAAATTAACATATATTCAAATATTTATTAAACAGCAGCCTGCACTCTAATTTAAGTGCAGGCTGCTTTTACTCAAATAAATTTCAACTCAAACCACTTCCAACAATTCAATCTGCCGTGTCTGCCATGCGCCAAGCATGCCTCGGCATTTGCCAATGGAATCCGCAGCCGTTAAACGCGCAGTCCGGTTGCAAATCTGTTCAGTGTTCCACCTGATGATCGCAATACGGATAGCTTCATTCAAATAAGGATATTCACACCGTATCCGAACCGTTTTTCAATATTTCTTTCAATGATTTGTGCATTTTCCAACGCCATCTGTGCTGGTTTTATACGCATGAATCAAGCCGGGCACACCAACAGTGTTCCACCGAAATAGCGCACCACCACCACCAAAACATCCGTCAGTTCAAACGAATCAATCTGCCCCCAAAATGAAGCGGCCTGCACTTCCGGATGGCTCTCCATCATCATTGGCGCGAGAAACCGATTGCCGTCCACACCAAACCTGTAGGCATAACACCAATGCCGCGCCTTGTGTTCCTGCTGCGCAAATCATCAACATGTTTTTCACTGTTCCGCCGTTTGCACGGATATGCGAACACCAAAAATCGGCTGCCTTTATCTTTAAATTCTGCCTGAATCGGCAATTCAAAGTTCGATACGTTGTGATTTGATTCATGTTTAGCCTGTAAACAACTGTTTATTTGGTATTTAATATTGATAAATAACATTTAAAGCAGCCTGCACCTTTCATAGCTCAAAGTGCAGGCTGCTTGCAGTATCAACATTTTTCCGTTTCCACGTGAAACTTTTGTGCTTGCTTCGATTTCAATGCATCCACGCAAATTGCGGCACAACTGCAAATAAATCGCCCATCAATTCCGCAATCACCGCGATATTGAAAATCTGCGCATCGGGTCTTTTATTGATGGCCACAATCGTCTGCTGTCACCCGTATGCCGCGACGTGCTGAGAATTGCACCAGAAGCCACCCACCGCAACATACAACTCAGGTGCAACAATCTTACCGGTCTGCCCGACTTGGCTGTCATTGGTGCATATTCGCATCAACGGCAGCACGGCTGGCACCAATGCAGACACCAAAACATCGGCCAACGGCGTCAATACTGCGTTAAATTGTCACACGCCCAGCGGCCTCCGGACGACAACGCGCGCCTGTGTCAATTCAGGCCGGTCGGACTGTGTCGAGTTCGCGCGATACGAAACGGCTTAAATTTTCGAGCCGGAGTGGCCCGCAACACTGACAATTTCAGCCGCCTGATTGCCCAATTCCGCAACACCAAATGCACTGGTGCGGAATGTTAATACGAATTTTCTGCATTGCTGAACGGTCGTAAACACGTTCCGCATAAATTGGTCGGATAAATGTTTGATTATCAAAAACTTCCGTTAAATCTGAAATTTGCGGGCAATCCAATAAGCGGCAACGCGCGGCGCGATATTTTTACCAGACAGCACTCGCCGCTGCGCCAATAGTGCGTGTAGTGTTCAGCTGAAAAGACACCATCAAAGCGCAATTTCCTCTGCCAAACATTCCGCATAATGCGGGTCAGTATACAATACTTTGCTTACCCGTTGATTTTGCTTGCCTGTTCTGCAATATTTTGCACATTGTGCCCGCCACCAATACGTGGATCTCACCCAATTTTTGTGCTGCATAAACCGCATGGAGCGTGTTTTTGGTGCAGTTGTTCGCCATTATGTTCCGCAAAAATTAAAAACTGACATATTCCTCCTTTAAATTACTGGCGGCAGTTAATTTTTCTCAACCAATTCAGCTGCATTGGCCACTTGATACCGGCCTGGCGGGCTTTGGGTTCCGCATATTTCTGCACAGAACAAACGCGGCGTTATATCACAAATTCATCAATGAGACCGTTTTTCCAATGTCTTCGCTGCCATCAAGTTGGGTAATTTCACAAAGCGCGGTTCGTTCAAACGCAAATCGGTGCTGATGACCTGCGAAGTTTCAAAAGCTAGTGTTTTCCAAACCTCCGTCAATTTCCCGCGTCACTAACCAACACTTCTTGTTCATTCAGCGCCACTTTTGCTGGCAAATGTCGCTGCAGCGCATTCATCAATGCCGCCAACATTTGCGGGCAGTCTGGTTGGCATCATCGTCAATAGCCTGTTTACCCAACAAACAAAGTTCACGCGTTCTGTTTCGGCAATTTTCTTCCAGGATTTTCGCTACCGCCAAAGTTTCCTGTAATTTTTCGTCGTTTCCACATGGATGGCTCGGTCGGCACCACATTGCCAATGCAGTCCTGCTACACGTCCTCCGCGATTTTTCTCTCGCCCGATACTGTCACGACTTCGCTGATCCGGCTTCTTTCAAAGCGGACGGCTTCTTCCCTGCGATTTCATCAAACGGATTCATCGACATTTTGACATTGCCGATTTCCACATCCGAACTGTCCGCTTTCACGCGCACTTTTCACGTGAAATCGACAACACGTTTTGACGGCAACTAATGCTCATGCACGCTTTCCTTTTGTTATCAATAAAATAAAGCGACAAAACAAAGGTTAAATTGTCGCTTGTCCGTGATGCAGCACGCTGAAAACCGTTGGTTTTGAATACCGTTATCGAATAATTATCCTAAAAGCAGCCTGCACTATTTTGCTAATTGATATACCCGGCGCGACGGGAGTGGAATCAACAGCCCCAATTCTTTGCGCTGTTCATCGCTTAACTCAAATCGACCAATCCCCTTTTGCAACACCATTCCGCACCATCATTTCTGTATCGGATGCTGAATGCGCTTCACCAGCTTCGTTGCCGCATTGCAAATCGTCGGCCGAACAATATTTGTCGCAGCCCCAGCAAATTCTTTCGGGATGTTTGGGGCAATCGGAATTTTTAGCCATTTGTTATTTTCCATGACACAACATAAAACAATGGGCGGTTATACGCCTGTTTTGCCAAAACAAACCAAAAGCAGCCTGCACTTTTAGGGATAATCGATTTTTGTCCACAGCTATCGTCTTTTTAATAAAAAATATCACCAATATTCACTCAAGCCAAATTTTCCTTTCCATTAAAGTTATACAAACTGAAATCAGGATAATTGTTTATTCTGTAAAGAGAAATCAGTATATACACAAGAAAAAGGCATCTATATCAACATCATAAAAATATATCAAATTATTTAACAATTTGTCAAACAAATATTGTGAAACCATTCCCAATGCGGTGAGTTCGGCATTTTGCATACACAGGTGAACGAATTCAAAATGAAAGGTGATATTGGTGTATCAACTTGGCCGTGATGGGACAAAACCCTGATTTAAATATGAACGACAAAGGGTTTTAAAGGTCGTGGCATACAACCGCACCACCAGCAAAGTAGGATGATTTTTTTAAACGGCGCTGGCAAAGGCACTCAGATTATCGGTGCCCCAGTTTGCAAGTTGGTAGATAAACTTGAGAAACCGCGAAAAATCATGATGATGGTTCGTGCGAGCAGCGCCGTGGACGGGTATCGAACAGATTGTGCCCGTATTTGAACAAGGGTGATATCCTGATTGACGGCGTAATGCCAGTATCGGACACCTAACCACCATTGCGTTGAACTGGCGAAAAAAAGCATTCATTTTCATCGGCGCGGGTGTTTCAGCAATGCATAACCCC
>BNJS01003347.1_pt1 | contig 140200 bp, 217 predicted proteins | sample 8540461 | NCBI WGS metagenome assembly BNJS01 (sample SAMD00202454, study PRJDB9452) | human saliva metagenome | isolation source: human saliva | place: Japan
GGCTATGTCCCCAGCGTCGATACCGCTGGTGCAGGGCCGCCACCTGCGCCGCCGTTTTTTCCAGGCTGCCGCCGTTGTCGATTACGTCGTCGGCCACGGCCAGACGACGTTCCCGGCTGGCCTGCGAGGCCATGATCGCCCGTACCTGCGCCTCTGCCAGCCCCGAGCGGGCCATCACCCGCGCCACCTGGACGTCCTCCGGGCAATCCACCACCAGCACCCGGTCCACGCTGCTGCCAGTGCCCCGACTCCACCAGCAGCGGCACTGGCCACCAGCACGTAGGGCGGGCGGTGAACCAGGGAGGCAGGGCGTTCTTCAGCTGTCGTGGTGTGGATGTCTGCGCGTTCCACGCCCGTCGTGGTCTGCTTTCCGGCAGGGCGGTGCCTGGGGGCATGCCGGCACCGGCTGTGTCTGCCGTCTGGAGGTCTGCCGTGTGGGAAGCCGCTGTTTGAAGGCCCTGCGCCTGCCAGCGCGGCCAGCTGCCGCTGCGCCTCCTGCTGGATCCAGCGGATGCAGAATGCCTTCCAGCCGTTTGCGTTCGGGCGATCGGCAAACACCCGTGCCCGCATCGCTGCCCGGTCCATGCGGCCGTCCGGGGCGATCATGCCGTCACCAAACGCCTGCCGGATGGCTCCCGATGGCGCCGCCGCCCGGTGCCGTCAGTGCGGGCACTGGCATCGGTATCGACCAGCGCTGCGCCATGCCGGATGAAGAGGTCGGCCACCGCGCTCTTGCCGCTGCCGATGCCGCCGGTGATGCCGATGGTCAGCAGATCATGTTCTGTTTTCATGTAGTTATGTGACGGGCGGACGTCTGGCCGTCATCCGCCCTCTGGCCGTCACTCGCCTCGTGGCCATTACCCGTCCCGTGGCTGTCATCCACCCGTGGCCATCACCGATACGGGCGCCTCCCATGCCCATCAGCGCCATCACCTGCCCGCCGAAGAACAGCATGGCCAGCCCGGCACCGGCCAGATACGGGCCAGAACGGAATCGAGCTGCTGGCGCCCTGTGATTGCGGAACACGATCAGCGAAACCCCCACCACCGCACCGATCACCGACGACATTGGGGATGATGGCGGGCAGTGCCTGCCAGCCGAACCATGCGCCCAGCGCGGCCAGCAGCTTGAAGTCGCCATGCCCATGCCCCGCGGCCGGTGAGCAGTCTGAACAGCCAGTACACGCTCCACAGCGATAGATAGCCGGCCATGGCGCCGATGACGGCATCGGACAGCGGCGCTAGTGGCACCGCTGGTGAGATTGAGGCAGCAGTCCGCCCCACAGCAGCGGCAGCGTCAGGCTGTCGGCAGCGCAGCTGCGTGTCGAAATCGATGAAGGTCAGCGCCACCAGCACGCAGCAGAAAAAGCGCGGCTGCAATGCCCGTGATGCCAAAGCCCAGGTGCCACACGCTGGCTGCAGTCAGTACGCCCGTCAGCAGCTCCACCGCCGGATAGCGCATCGGAATGGGGGTGCGGCACTGCCGGCATTTTCCGCGCAGCTAGCCACGACAGCACCGGAACGTTCTCCAGCGCCGTGATCTGATGGCCGCAGTGCGGATAGCGCGAGCGCGGCACCATCAGGTTGAAGGGTTCCCGGGAAGCGGGGCGCATGCTGGCCCGCTTCTGCCATCATCGCCTGCATCTCGTCTTCCCACCGCTGCCGCATCATCAGCGGCAGCCGGTGGATGACCACGTTCAGAAAGCTGCCCACCAGCAGCGCGACGATGCCGGCCACCGCCACCGAGAATTCCGGCGTGATCCAGTAGATGTCCTCGATACCCATGCTCTTTCCTGATTGGTTTGCCGGGCATCAGTGGGGCGTGTTCGCCATCCCTGCCGCTCCCATGATTCTTTCATGCTCGCGTGTAACGCTGTGTGTGGCGGGCCGCGCATCGTCAGCAACAGAAATCCCGAAAAACAAAGGCGGGTGAGATCCCCGGGCCATTTACTGCGGGGCAGCGGCACGATTCAGGCCACTCCCGCTTTCTGTACCGATCCGGGGACCTGTTGACAGGGCCGGATCCAGTGCTGTCACACCCACCTGACCGCAGCTTGAAGATCGGCAGGCGTACATGGCCACCACCAGGCCGCCGATCAGCGTACCCAGCACACCACCATGATCAGCGGTTCCATCAGGGACGACAGCCCCTCCACCGCATCATCCATCCTCGCGCTCGTCACACGTCGGCCGACTTGCCCAGCATCGAATCCAGCGAACCGGATTCCTCGCCGATCGAGGCCATCTGCAGCACCATGTTCGGGAACACGCTGGCACTTGTTCATGGCCACGGTCAGGCTGGTACGCTGTGGAGACCTCTCTGCTGGATCTTCTTGCGGCCTGCGGGACACCTGCTGCCGGCAGCTGCTACCCACCGAGTCGCGCGCCTCCACCAGCGGTACGCCGGCGGCGAAGCATGGTGAGGCGCAGCGGCGCAGCCAGCGGGCGATGGTGGCCTTGCGGATCACCGGGCCGAAGATGGGCGGTGTTTCGGGAACAGGGCGGTCCATGAACATCTGCTAGCATCTCGGCGAAACGCGCTTCCACGCCTGCAGGAAGAAGTGATGCCCAGGCCGATCGCCCCCGAAGATCGATGTACTGTTAGGGTCTACGAAGATCGGACAGCGCCATCACGAACAAACGCGGGGCTGGCAGGTCGGCGCGAAGCTCCTGAACACGCTCTTGACCGGCACCACGAACAGCATGATCACCGCCACCACGATGAGAGGCCACCACCATCACGGCCGTCGGTAGAAGAGGGCGGATTTGATCTTGGCCTTGATGGCCTCCATCTCTCCTTGTACATCGCCAGCCGGTCCAGCAGGTCGTCCAGAATACCGGCCTGTTCACCGGCCTCACCGGTGTGTGCGAACAGGTTGTCGAAATGCCGGCGGCATTTTCGGAGGCCTGCGACGCGCGAGGTACCCGTGCTCTACATCGGCCTTGATGTCGGTGAACGAGCTTGGCCACTCGCACCGTTGTCGGTCCCTCTTATTACGATAAAGTCGAAGGCCTGCGGCAGCGGCACGCCGGCCTTCACTCATGGTGCCAGCCGGCGGGTGAACAGCGTGATGTCCTTGTCCTGGATCTTGCCGCGGGCGGCCTCGAGCGCTGTCTACTGCCTGTGCGCGTCACCACGATGCCCTGGCGCCGCAGCTGTTCACTCACCACTGCTCTCGCCATGGCAGCGGGTCTCGCCGCGAGCGTCTTGCCTCGCCCGGTCGCGTCCTCCCAGGCGAGGTGAATTCCTTGACCTTCGAGTTTCTCGCGCGCAGCCCTGGCTGCGGCTGTCGAGTAGTGCTGCCATGTCGCGTGTCACCTCGGTGTAGTGATCGTTTCGGTCGTCGGGAAAAACCTGCGGGATGTGCCTGTCCTGCGTGATGCGCCTGTCTGCGGGCCACGGCTGCTGCCTGGGCTGGCGGTGCTCATGGTGCGGGCGGGCGTCGTGAGAGTACGGTTGGATGGAAAGGAGGTCTTGTATTCGCTCGTCACGCCCAGTACTTCCTCGATGGTGGTCAGTCCCTGCTTTCACCTTGATCACGCCCTGAGGTCCGCAGATCGTTGACGCCCTCGCGTTTGGCCGCGGCAATTTCCCCATGGCATTGCGCTGGAATTGAGATGATGCGCTGGATTTCTTCGAAAATCGGCATCACCTGATAGAAACGCCCCACCGGCCCCTTGTAGCCCGAGCCGTTGCGGCGCTCGCAGCCCACGGCCCGGCACGGGCGCCAGCTGCCGTCCAGCTCGTCTTCGGAAAAAGCCGCGCGGCCAGCAGTGTCGTCGTCGTCAGATCCACTGGCTGCTTGCACTGCGTGCACAGGCGCCGGGCCAGATGCTGCTGCGCGGTGATCAGAATGACGGACGAGGCGATGTTGAACGGCGCCACGCCCATGTTCACCAGACGGGTCAGCGTGGTCGGTGCGTCGTTGGTGTGCAGCGTGGACATCACCATGTGACCGGTCTGGCGCGGCCTTGATGGCGATGTCGGCGGTTTCCAGATCCCGGATCTCGCCCACCATGATGATGTCCGGATCCTGACGCAGGAAGGATTTCAGCGCCACGCGCAAGGTCAGGCCCGCCTTGTCGTCTGACGTTGACCCGGTTGATGCCGGGCAGGCTGATCTCGGCCGGGTCCTCCGCGGTGGCGATGTTCACGCCCGGCTCGGTTTCAGGATGTCTCAGGCAGGTATAGGCGACACGATACACGGAACCGGTCGGGCCCGTCACCAACACCATGCCGTGGGACGGGCAATGGCCTCGGTCAGGGCCTTTCTTTCTGGTCCGGGCTCGTAGCCAGGGCATCGATGCCCCAGCTTGGCCGACGACGGGTCCAGAATACGCATCACTGATCTTTTCGCCGAACAGCGTGGGCAGCGTGGAGACCCGAAATCGATGGCGCGGTTGTTGAGATCACCAGCTCATCCGGCTGACATCCTGCGGCACCCGCTTCTCGGAGATGTCCAGCCGCGAGATGACCTTGATGCGCGAAGCCAGCTTGTCCTTGATCACCAGCGGCGGCTGGGTGATCTCGCGCAGCTCGCCGTCCACCCGGAAGCGGATGCGATGGAACTTCTCGTACGGTTCGAAGTGGATGTCCGAGGCGCCCTGGATGGCGTCCATCAGCACCTTCTGCGGGAAGCGCACGACTCAGTGCGTCATCCACGTCGGCATTGTCCTCCAGCGCTACGGCGCCGTCGGTCACGCCGGCTCTCTTCCACGTCGCCGATCGTGGTCGACCAGCTTGTCGGCCGTGCTCTGGTCCAGGCTCTGGATCAGCTTGACCAGTTTGGAGTGCTCGACCACGATCGGGTCGATGATGGCCTGCTGCTGGAACCCTCACCCGTTCGATGGCCTGGTGGTCGGTCGGGTCCGACAGCAGCACCGACAGGCGGTTGCCGCGCTGATCAGCGGAATCACCCGTGTCTCGGCCAGCAGCTTGCGGTCGATCTGGTCAGCGGCGGCGTGGCAAAAGTCCGCGTTTGGCCAGATCCATCACCGGCATGCTCGAAGGCTTTCGGCGGGAAGAGCGCCAGCCGGGTCGGTTCAGCACCTTGCTGTTGATGACCAGCTCGTCGAGCAGGTTGCCGTTCTCGGTTGCCTGCACCTTGGCCAGCGCCTCGCGACGGCCTGCTCGATCGACAACAGCTGGTGCTGGATCAGCAGCGGGCCAGACCTGCATGGGCGCGGGTTCAGCCTTCGCCGGCATGGTCGGGTTTGCATGGGGCTGAATGTGCAGACACGGGCGACCTGTCCTCATGGAACGGAACATTTTTCAGGCCCATCAGATGTGCGTGCCGCGCCCGTCATTGCATCCGTTGCGGCGCTTCCATGCGCCCAACGGACGGCCCCTGCTACGAACGGTGTCTGCCTGTTCCGCCCGGCCTCGGCCGTCTTAGCTGCTCGCCGTCAGGAAGTCTCTGCCGGCACGAAGAACGCCGGGCCGTCACCGCCGTGCTGTAGTCGGGCAGGCGGTCGTAATTGCCTACCGGGCGGCCGATGAACATGTTGGTCAGCATCTGCTCGATGGTGCCGAGGCTGGCGTGCGTAGCCGATGAAGAAGCGTGCCGTACCTCGTTGCGTGACGGATTTGCCGAAGGGCAGGTTGGCGCGCAGGATGACCATCTCCTCGCCGTTCTCGTCCTCGATCACGTTCAGCGCGATGTGCGAGTTGGCGGGCTTCACGTCGTCGGCCATCTCCACGTCGTCGTACTTGGTGCGGCCAATCACCTTCTCCTGCTCGGCCACCGGCAGCGCGTTCGAGCCGCCATGTCGTGCAGTACTTCTGCGACGATCACGGCTGCCGCGCGGCAAGGGCCGGGTCTCGTCGCCGATCAGCGTGGCCTCGACGGCCTCCGTCGCCCTGCAGGTTTTCGGTGCCGTCCACGAAGCCCACTCATGCTGCGGGCGTCCATGTAACGGAAGCCATGCACCTCGTCCACCGGCTCGACGGCATCGCCCAGCGATTCCCGCAGCCGCATGGCCAGCTCGAAACAGGCGTCGGTACGGGTGGCGCGGATGTGAAAGAGCAGGTCGCCCGGGGTGGCCGGCGCCTGGTGCCTGGCGCCGTTTCAGCGGAGCGGAGACGGATTCTGCAGGCCGGCAGCCCGCCAGATCCAGGAAGCCAGCCGCGGCCACGCTTCCGGCTCTCGATGCCGGTGATGCAGCTCAGGTGGGCGTCGGGCAGCCGCTGAGGTTCAGGCTGCGCAGGATGGCGGAGCAGCTCGCCGAGCCCTCGCGCACCGTGTCGCGAGCATTGCCGTGCTGGCTGATGGACATGACGATGAACATGGCCGCCTGGCCGACCCGACTGCACGACGGGCTGGGGCTGGGCGGCACCCTGGCACTGGGCGGGCGCCCAGGATCGGGCAGTGCCATCGCTGGCCGGGCAGCGGGAAGGGAAGAATCGCTCATGGGGTTTCGGTGTCTGGATGAATCGGAGGAAGGGGAACGTGCGGAACCGTGAAAGGAGCCTGTATCCGGCCCGCGCCCTGTTACGTGGCGCTGCGGCGGTACCCGCATGGTCGGGTCTGTACTGCCTGGCCATACAGCCGGAATGATGCTGACGCTACACCGGGCTGCTGCCGTGTCGCGGCTGGAGGCGCCATTTTGAGGCATGGGGCACCAGCACGCCCCGTGTGCCGGTCACCACCGGTCTGATGCCAAACCCGATGCAGACGAAAAACCGGACATCGATGCATATCGTCAATCATTTTCATTCGTGACAGACTGACGACGTGCCGATTCAGGCCGTGCTGTCCTGCGGTGGACGGGGCGTTCCTGGTTGCCGGCATGAATGGCCGCCATCACGGGCATGAGGCTTGAAAACAGCGATTTGCATATGCGTTTCGTTTTTATTTGATTCATCAAATATGCGTTTTCATCAATGTAGAGCGCCGTTTTGTTAATGGATGCATGAAAAGTGTGCATTTTCATGCCAGCTAGTTCTTTGGAACTAGTTCCTTCATCCGGTGTCCAGGGAAAACCTCTTCCTCTGGGAATGGTGGCTGCTGCGCATAAAGCCTACATTTCATCAAGGCCGGAGCAGCACGCGAAGGTTCCGGCCGGATGGCCCTGCCACGGCGGGCAACACCGGGAAAGTGCAGGTGCGCGTCTTCTGGAAACCCGCTGCAGCCCTGACGGGCAGCGGGCCGGTTCCTGGGTTTTCCCCAGTGCTGCCCCTGTCTGCGTAAATCCATCGGGAGGGCGTGCTGCTTCCGTCTTCCCGCACAAACAACGAGACCTTCCGCACCATGAATGCCCATGTACAGCATTCTCCCGTCCCCAAGGGGGCCTATTCCGTACTGGCTTCCAGTACCTTTGCATTCACCGTCTGTTTTTGCCGCGTGGATGATGTTTGCCGTGCTGGGCATCCCCATCAAGGAGCAGCTGGGGCTGAACGAAACCCAGTTCGGCCTGCTGACGGCCATGCCGGTGCTGACGGGGTCGCTGGTGCGGGTGCCGCTGGGCATCTGGACCGACCGCTTCGGTGGCCGCATCGTGCTGTTCGTGCTGATGCTCTGCACCGTGCCCGCCATCTGGCTGATGGCCTATGCCGCAGATACTGGCAGTTCCTCGTGCTGTCGCTGTTCGTCGGTCTGGCCGGGGGCTCCTTCTCGGTGGGCACGCCCTATGTGGCCCGCTGGTTCCCGCGTGACCGTCAGGGCCTGGCCATGGGTATCTTCGGTGCCGGCAACTCCGGCTCGGCCATGACCAAGTTCATCGCCCCGCCGCTGATCGCCTACGCCGGCACCTGGACCTTCGTGCCGAAGGTCTATGCCGCCGGCATGTCGCCACGGCCTGCATCTTCTGGATGTTCTCGCGCACCAACCCGGCACACAACGTACCCAGTGCCACCTCGCTGAAGGCCCAGCTGCATGTGCTGCGCGACCCGCGCGTCTGGCGCTACTGCCAGTACTACTCGGTGGTGTTCGGCGGCTATGTGGCGCTGGCCCTGTGGCTGACCAAGTACTACATCAACGAGTTCGGCTTCAGCATCCAGCTGGCCGCCTTCCTGGCCGCCTGCTTCTCGCTGCCCGGCGGTGTGCTGCGTGCCATCGGTGGCTGGATTTCCGACCGGGCTGGTGCCTACAGGACCACCTGGTACGTGCTCTGGATCATGTGGATCTGCTTCTTCTTCCTCAGCTATCCGCAGACCGACCTGTCCATCAGCACCGTCAACGGTCCGATGAGTTTCCACATCGGTCACAGCCCGTGGGTGTTCACCTTCCTGCTGTTCCTGATGGGCATTGCCACGGCCATCGGCAAGGCTTCCGTCTTCAAGTTCATCTCCGATGATTTCACCGACAACATCGGTGCCGTCTCGAGGTAATGGTGGGGCTGGCCGGCGGTCTGGGCGGCTTCCTGCTGCCAGTGCTCTTCGGCATTGCGCTGGACCTCACCGGCATCCGCTCCAGCTGCTTCATGCTGCTGTTCGGCACCGTGTCGGTCAGCCTGATCTGGATGCACTTCAGCCGCTACAGCGATGTGAAGAACCCCCGCGATGAGGCCGGGAGCCAGACCGTTCCTGCCCAGGGTGAGGCCCTCTGACCCTTTCCCGCGGCACGCCGGCGGACGGCCCTGTGGCGGTCCGCCGGTCTCTGCTCCCCGATCCACGCTGGACCTGCTCGCGGCCCACACCATCAGGACACCGTTCTGGCCGCCACCTGGCTGGTCCTCCCCCGGACCGAACAACCGGGTGTCATGACTCCCGGCCGTGACATCCTCCCACAAGGGGCCGCCTGCCGGGTGGCCCAACCCCGGAGACACATTCATGTCCGCTCACGTTCTCACACTGGGATCCCGAAAATCCCGAATTCTGGAAAAGAAAAAGGGCTGCCATCGTAGCGCAACCTGTGGATTTCCATTTTTGCGCTGACGCTGGCCTTTGCCATCTGGGTGCTGTGGAGCGTGGTGACCGTCAACCTGAACAAGGTGGGCTTCAACTTCTCCAAGAACCAGCTGTTCTGGCTGACCGCGCTGCCGGCCCTGTCGGGGGCCACCTTCCAGGTGTTCTACAGTTTCATGGTGCCCATCTTCGGCGGACGCCGCTGGACGGTGATCTCCACGCTCAGCCTGCTGATTCCCGCGCTGGGCATGGGCTTTGCGCTGCGCGACCCCTCCACCAGCTACGGCATGATGCTGCTGCTGGCGCTGCTCTGCGGTTTCGGCGGTGGCAACTTCAGCTCCAGCATGGCCAACATCAGCTTCTTCTTTCCCAAGCTGAAAAGGGACGGCCACGGGCTGAATGCCGGTATCGGCAACCTGGGCGTGAGCCTGGCGCAGTTTCTGGTGCCGATGGTCATTTCGGGCGCCATGCTGGGCGGCCTCACCGGTGACGGCCTGCCCTATGTGAAGGACGGGGTGGAGCAGCGCCTGTGGCTGCAGAATGCCGGCTTCGTCTGGGTGCCGTTCATCCTGCTGTCGGCGCTGATGGCGTCGGTTCAGCGCGAACGACATTGCCGATGCCAAGGCATCGTTCCGCGACCGACCATCATCTTCAAACGCAAGCACAACTGGCTGATGTGCTGGCTGTATGTGGCACCTTTCGGTTTCCTTCATCGGCTTTCTGCCGGGCTGGCGCTGCGACGCGAGTCACCCAGTTTCGGATGAACACGCAGTATGCCTTCCTCGGGCCGCTGGTGGGTGCGCTCACGCGGCCGGTGGGTGGCTGGATTTCCGACCGCTTCGGGGGCGGCGCCCATGTCACGCTCTACACCTTCATCCTGATGGTGCTGGCCGTGATCGGCGTGCTGTTCACACTGCCCTCGGGTGACAGTGCCGGCAGCTTCCCGGCATTCCTGACGCTGTTCATCGTGCTGTTTGCGCTGACCGGCATCGGCAACGGTTCCACCTTCCGGATGATCCCGTCATCTTTCTGACGGCGCGGTCACTGGATGCCGAGAACACGCCCGAGGCCAGCGGTACCCGCCCATGTGCGGGGCAACAAAAGGAAGCCTCGGCCGTGCTGGGGTTTCTCGGGGCGGTGGGCGCCTATGGTGGCTTCTTCATTCGAAGTCGTTGGTACCTCACTGGAACTGACCGGCTCGGTCAACGGCGCACTGTATGCCTTCATCGCGTTCTATCTCAGCTGCGTGGTCGTGACCTGGTGGTTCTACGCCCGCAAAGGGCACGGACACCGTGCTGAATGGAGTGGGTCCGGGCGATGTCGCGAAACGCGTCTCCCAGGATCCAGTCGCTGGCCTAGCCGGAAACCGGACGGGCCGCAGGGAGCAGGTTGCCAGCCGGTGGTACCGGACAGTGACGGGTTCCCAATCAGGACAGAAACGGACCGGATGCGTTGCATGACGTTCATCTCCGTTTCGGCAAATGGTTCGAGTGAGCAGATACGGCTGTCCACCCTTGTATGAATAAGGTACAGGGATATGAGTTATTTTCTGGATCGGCTGAGTTTCCTGTCGCAGGTCAAGTCGACCTTCTCGGAAGGCCACGGCGAGGGTGGTCAACGAGACCGCGCCTGGGAAAAGACCTACCGCTCGCGCTGGCAACTGACAAGATCGCGCGTTCCACCCATGGGGTGAACTGTACGGGCTCGTGCAGCTGGCAGATTTGATGAAGGGCGGTCTGATCACCTGGGAGACAGCAGACCAGCTATCGCGCACCCGCCGGACCTGCCCAACCACGAGCCGCGCGGCTGTCCGCGGGGGCTTCTCAGCTGGTATGTCTATTCGGCCCAGCGGGTCAAGCGCCCGATGATCCGTGGCGACTGAGTGGCCATGTGGAAAAATACCGCGAAGCTGGACCCCCATCGCGGCCTGGGCATATCGTCAGAAACCCCAGACGTTCCCGCCGTTACTGAGCGTGCGCGGCCTGGGCGGCTTCGTGCGGGCCGACTGGGACACCGCCACCGAAATCATCGCGGCTGCCAACGCCACCACCATCAAGCATCACGGCGGACCGGGTGGTGGGCTTTTCGCCCATTCCGCCATGTCGATGATCAGCTATGCCTCAGGCGCCCGTTACCTGAGCCTGATCGGCGGGGCCTGCCTGAGCTTCTACGACTGGTACTGCGATCTGCCGCCGTCAGCCCACGCAGGTGTGGGGCGAGCAGACCGACGTGCGGAATCGGCGACTGGTACAACTCGGGCTATCTGCTGGTGTGGGGTTCGAACGTGCCGATGACCCGTACCCCGGACGCCCACTTCTACACCGAGGTGCGCTACAAGGGCACGAAGACGGTGGCCGTGTCGTCGGACTTCGGCGAGATGGTAATTCAGCGACATCTGGCTGGCCCCGCGCCAGGGGACCGATGCCGCGCTGGCGCGGCCTGGGCCACGTGGTGCTGACCGAGTTCCACCGCGACAACCCGTCGAAATACTTCGTCGATTACTGCCAGCAGTACACCGACCTGCCGATGCTGGTGCTGCTGAAGGACGAAGGCGGCAAGCTGGTGCCCGACTATTTCCTGCGTGCCTCGCACCTGGTCGACAACCTCGGTGAATCCAACAACCCCGAGTGGAAGACCATCCTGATCGACAGCAAATCCGGCCGCATGGTGGCGCCCAACGGCACCATCGGTTTCCGCTGGGGCGAGACAAGGCCAACACCATGGGTGGGCCGCTGGAACCTCGAGATGCGCGATGGTGGCGGCGGCAGGAAATCGACCCGCTGCTGAGCCTGAAGGATGCGCACGACGAGGTGGTGCCCGTACACTTCGCCTATTTCGGTGGCGAAAAGGATGCCCTGCTGCCGCGCAACGTGCCGGTGAAGCACCTGACGCTGGCCGATGGCAGCAAGGTTCGGGTCGCCACCGTGTATGACCTGCAGCTGGCCAACTACGGCGTGGACCAGGGCTTTGGTGGGCCCAACGTGGCGCAGTCCTACGAGGACGATGTGCCCTGCACGCCGGCCTGGCAGGAAAAGCACACCGGGGTGCCGCCGGCACGCGTGATCCAGGTGGCCCGCGAGTTTGCGCAGAACGCGCACGACACGAAGGGCCGCAGCATGGTCATCGTGGGGGCCGGTCTGAACCACTGGTATCACACCGACATGGCCTATCGGCATCATCAACCTGCTGATGATGTGCGGCTGCGTGGGTCAGAGCGAGGGCGGCTGGTCACACTACGTGGGGCAGGAAAAACTGCGTCCGCAGTTCGGCTGGGCACCGCTGGCCTTCGGTCTGGACTGGTCGCGGCCGCCGCGCCACATGAACGGCACGAGCTTCTTCTACGCCCACACGGGCCAGTACCGTCACGAGCAGCTGCATGTGGAGGAAATCCTGGCGCCGGGCTCCGAAGGCGAGAAGCTCAGAACCTGTCGATGATCGACCTGAACGCTCGCGCCGACGCATCTGGGCTCAGCTGCCGTCGGCCCCGCAGCTCGGACTAACCCGCTCGATATCGTCGATGCCGCCGAAGGCCGGTGAAAAACCGGTGGATTATCTGGTGCGCGGCCTGAAGGACGGCTCGGTGCGCATGAGCTGTGACGATCCGGAAAATCGAAGAACTTCCCCCGCAACATGTTCGTCTGGCGCTCCAACATTCTGGGCTCCAGCAGCAAGGGACACAGTATTTCATGAAGTACCTGCTGGGTACGCAGAACTCGAGTGTTCTCCGACGAGGCGACGCCATCCGTCCCACCGAGGTGAAAACCCCCGACCAGATGCCGGAAAGGGCGAAGCTGGACCTGGTGACGGTGCTGGACTTCCGGATGAGCACCACCTGTCGCTGCGCCGACATCATCCTGCCGACGGCCACCTGGTACGAGAAGGACGACCTCAACACGTCCGACATGCCCGTTCATCCACCCGCTGTCCGAGGCCGTCACGCCGCTGTGGAAAGCAAGACCGACTGGAGATCTACAAGCTGATCTCCAAACGGTTCAACGAGATCGGGGGACCGTACCTGGGCACCCACCAGGACATCGTGCTGGTGCCGCTGCACGACACCCCGGAGAACTGGGCCAGCCGTTTGCGCCGAGAGGACTGGAAGCAGGGCGAGTGCGACCTCATTCCGGGCACAGACGGCACCCAACGTGGTGGTGGTCGAGCGCAACTACAACGACATCTACCGCAAGTACACCTCCATCGGTCCGCTGCTCGACAAGCTGGGCAATGGCGGCAAGGGCATCACACTGGAGATACCGAGCACGAGATCACGAGCTGACCTCGTTCAACCACCCGGTGCATGAGGAGGGGGTGAGCAAGGGCCGGCCGCGTCTGGACACTGCCATCGACGCCGCGGAAATGATCCTGCAGCTGGCGCCCGAGACCAACGGTCACGTGTCCGTCAAGGCCTGGGAGGCGCTCAGCAAGATCACGGGCCGCGACCACGCACCTGGCGGTGGGCCGCGAGGCACGACAAGATCCACTTCCGCGACATGTTTGCGCGACCGCGCAGAATCATCTCCCGCACCGACGTGGTCCGGGCTGGAATCGGAAGAAAGTCGGCTACAACGCCGGCTACACCAACGTGCACGAGCTGATCCCGTGGCGCACCATCACCGGCCGCCAGCAGTTCTATCAGGATCACCGCTGGATGCTGGATTTCGGCGAGGGCTTCTGCGTCTACCGTCCGGCCATCGACACCAAGTCCACGGCCAGGCATGTTTGGTGCCAAACCGAATGGCAATCCGGGAGATCACGCCGAATTTCCACTGCACGCCGCACCAGTAGTGCATCACAACACCTACTCCGACAACCTGCGCATGCTGTCGCTCGGCCGCGGTGGCCCGCACGTGTGGATTTCGGAAGAAGACGCCGACGCGCCAACATCGTCGACAACGCTGACTGGATCGGGTGTTCAACAGCAATGGCGTGATCGCCTGCCGGGTGATCGTCGGCCAGCGGATCGCCAGGAGGCATGTGCGTGACCAGCATCACGCGCAGGAGAAAGATCAGTGAGTATGCCGGGCTCGCGGCTCGGCACGGCAAGCGCGGTGGCATTCACTGAATTCCGTCACCGCGTGCCGTGTGCTCAAGCCCACCCACATGATTACGGCGGCTGTGCCCGGCTCTTTGCCTGGTTTTCGCTACTACGGCACCATCGGCAGGCTTGCAACCGTGACGAGTTCGTGGTGCTGCGCAAGATGTCGGAGGTCGGACTGGATGGATACCCCGGTGGATGCCGGTAGGACGCCGATCTCGTTGGCGAAACTGCACGAGTTGCCCAATGAGAAAGGTACGTGCACGAATCGGAATGGTGCTGAACCTGGACAAAGTGCATCGGTTGCCACACCTGCTCGGTGACCTGCAAGAACGTCTGGACCAGCCGTGACGGCGTGGAATACGCCTGGTTCAACAACGTCAGAGACCAAGAAGCCCGGCATCGGTTATCCCAAACAGTGGGAAAAGCCAGAAGAAATGGAACGGGCTGGGTTCGCTCGAGAGTGGCAAGCTGGAGCCGCGCGCAGGGCGGCAAGCTGCGCATTCTGAGCCAACCTGTTTGCCAGCGAACCTGCCCGCCATCGACGACTACTACGAGCCGTTCACCTACGACTACCAGCATCTGCAGAACGCGCGCCGCGCGCGAGGCCGCCACGGCCCGGCCGGTGTCGGTGCTGACCGGCGAGAAGATGGACAAGATCGAATGGGGCCCGAACTGGGAGGACGACCTGGCCGGCTGGCGAATTCAGCAAGCGCAGCCAAGGACCACCTGTTCGAAGGGTGCAGAAGCAGATGTACTCCACCTTCGAGAACACCTTCATGATGTACCTGCCGCGCCTGTGCGAGCACTGCCTGAACCCGACACACGCGTGGCACACTCCGTGCCCGGTCCGGCTCGGTGTACAAGCCGCCGAGAGGAGACGGCATCACGTGCTGGTCGACCAGGACAAGTGCCGCGGCCGCTGGCCGTGCATCAGGCTGCCAGTACAGAAGATCTTCCGCTTCAACTGGCGGTCGGGCAAGGCCGAGAAATGCCTGTTCTGCTATCCGCGGATCGGGGCGGGGCAGCCCACACCGTGTGCTCGGAAACCTGCGTGGGTCGCATCCGCTATCTGGGCGTGACTAGCTGCTGCGACGCCGACCACGCATCGAGGCGGCTGCTGCCGTGCCGACGACAAAGCAGCTGTACAAGGCCAGCTCGACTGCTTCCTCGACGAACGATCCGGCCGTCATCAGGGCGGCTGGGGTGGCTTGTTTGGGTGGATGCGGCGGTGGTGGGTGGGTGGTGGGTGGTTGTGGGTGGGGTGGTGGTGTGGTTGGTTGTGGTGGGGGGGATGCCGAGGTGTGGTGGAGGGCATCATGTGTGGTTGGTGGTTTGGTGTGGGGGGGGGTGTGGGCATTGGACGGATGGTCGCCATGCGTGCCTGGAAGCGCGGCGAGGATGATCAACGGCAGGGCTCGCAGGCGTGCTCGACTTTCGTGTGGGGCTGGATGCGACGGCGGTGGAGGACATGTGCGAGACCATGGCCATCGCCAACTACGAAGACCGTTTCGTCATTCCACCACGGCTACCGCGCTGCGGTGGGCACCAACTTCAGCAGCGCGGTGACTGCGGCTTCCGCCTTCGGCAACGGCTGCTCGTCGGGCTATTCGGACGGTTCGCTCTTCGGCGGGCACAAGCGGCCGAAGGTCGATGTCGTCCATCTGCAGCTGGAAACGGCCGCGCCAAACCCGAAAAGCAGGGGTCATGATGATCGTCTATCGCATTCTGTCGGCTCTTACCGCAGGCTATCCGGAGGCCAGGCTGATCGGGCGCTGCCGAAATCCGAGCATTGACGCTGGGACAGAAACCCCCGAGATTCGCGCGCCCAGCTGCAGCCGCTGATCGACCATCTGCGCAGCCACGATCTGATCGCGCTGCAAGGAGAGCGTATGTGGCCGACTTCGACCGTTCGCGCCACAACTCGCTGTACCTGTTCGAGCATCCATGGCGAGCCGCGACCGGGGTGATGGCGCAGCTCGATCTGCTGCACGAAGACCGCCAGCGTCATGGCTGGAGCGGACGACCCGGCACCGGGCGGTGCCTGTGAAATGCAGGCTACCTGCCAGCTGTTCCTGGAGTCCTACCACGGGCATGCTGGAGGCCGACAGGGCCGCCCAGCTGCTCGGCGACGCCGTGAACGTGGTGGCCCTGGTGGGCGATCCGTCCGGCTGGTGCAGAAGGGGCAACCTCGCCTGCATCTTCGGCGTGCTGCCGGGCAGCTCTCGCCCGTGGTGCCGCAGCCCGTAAGAAGACGCACCGGCGCGACGACGAAACCCTGCTCGAGCCGGATGGGGCCGGGCGATGACGGGCTCCGAGCCGCTGCTCAAGCCGACGGCAACGTGGTGCGCAGACGGTGAAGTTCTACCAGTGAGGAGAGATCGCATGGTTACTGGCACACGTTTTTCTTCCGGGATCTACCCGTGCGTGCGCTCAGCATCTTCCTGCTGGAGCGGCCTGGTGCGCTTCGAGCGCGACGATACACCTGGAAGGCAGAGTTCGCAGCTGCTCTACACGGGCACGATGCGCTGGGGGTATCTTCTTCCACGTGGGTATCATCGGCTGTTAGCTGGGCACCTGGTGAGCCTGCACGCCATTGGCGGTCACAGGATGCACTGGGTGTGCCCACAGCTTCAAGCAGGGGCTGGCCATGACGGCGGGCGGCATCATGGGCTCGCTGTGCCTGCTCCGGTCTGGGCATGCTGCATGCCGGCGCATCACCAACGCCGCATCGGGCGTTACTTCCACCGGTGACAAAGGTTCTGCTGGTCTGGATCCTGCTCACGCTGCTGCTGGGGCTTTCCTCCACCATCTTCGTGTCGGCTGGCCACGCTGGATGGCCACGAGATGAGGTGAAAGCTGATGACCTGGGCACAGTACATCATCACCTTCCAGTAGCAAGGCAGCCGAGCAGATCGTCGATGTGAGCATCATCTTCAAGCTGCACATGTTCATGGGCATGACGCTGTTCATCCTGTTCCCGTTCACCGTCTGGTGCATGTCTGGGCGGCTTTGCCTCGCTGGGCTATCTGGGCCGTGCCTGGCGGCTGGTGCGCCAGCGCTATGAACAACATCGTCCGCCGGCCGTACCCATGAGACCCTCTGCAAAGTCCTGCGGCACTTTGATTCCCATGCCCGGCCGGGTTCCGTCCCCTACACTGAACGGGCAGGTGGCATCGCTGTGGTGCTGCCTGCTCCTGATCACAGGGTCGGGCGCGGCATGGCTGCGCCCGGCGCGTCTTTTGAGGACAGATCGTGGCAATTACCGTCAATGGTTCCGGAATTCACCGATGCCGAAGTGGAGGCAGAACTGCCCCATCACCAGGATACGCCGCAGCCGCTGCGCGGCGCTGCATCGCGCTGGCCCTGAAGCGCGTGATGCTGGACAAGGCGGCCGAAGCTGGGAGCATCCGGTGCAGGATACAGAGGAGGCGGCCGACTGGCTGCTGTCCACGCAGGTCAGCGTTCCACGGTGGATGAGGCCAGCTGCCGCCGCTATTACGACCAGCATCCCGAGCGTTTCCGGGTGCCGACGGCACGGGAGCCGACCACATCCTGTTTGCGCATGGCCGAGAACACGCCGCTCGATGCCCTGCGCGAGTTTGCCAATGAGACGCTGGCGCTGGTGCGCAGCCATCCGGAACGATTCGAGGCGCTGGCTGCCGGGCGGTCCAACTGTCATCCTCCGAAAATGGTGGCGCACTCGGGCAGATGGTCGGGGGCGAGGCCGTGCCCGAGTTCGGGCCGCGCTCGGCGCGCATCACGCGGGCACCATCGCCGAGGCGCTGATCGAAACCCGCTACGGCCTGCATCGTACGCGTCAACCGCCGGGACGAGGGGCGGCAGCTGCCCTTCGAACAGGTGCACGAAGCCATTGCGCAGGCCCTGCTGGCCGCCAGTCGGGATGCCGCCTGGCGCCAGTATGTGCAGGTACTGCTGGGGCGTGCCAAAATCGAAGGTATCGATGGAGGGGCCGACACGCCGGGTGCAGTAGGTCCACTGCGGGGAGCGGGTACTGGTCATGTCCCGTTTCGGGGGCGGTGCTGGTGGCCCACCCGTTTCAGTGAACGGTAGCCTGCCCGTTTCGATGACTGGGGGGCCGGTCGGAGCCGTGCTGCTGCAATCCCGCACGCCGGAGCAGAACAGGGTTGAACATGGACAGCGTATTGCCGCTTGGTGGTAGCTGCCGGGCCGGCGCTCGTACGGGCGCCGGCCGTCTCCACAACTGGTGGTGCGTCCCGGCGCCGCAGCGGATGGTGCTCGGCGTTTGCGTGGTGTTTCGACCGGCGTGGGGGTATGTCCGTGCAGCGGCGGGCGGATGACGGGTCGGGGACTCCTCGGCACGCATCAGACAGCGCCCCGAGGGAGAATACGGCAGACTCGCCATCGCCGGATCGGGGCCGGAGCGCTGTCACCCGTGGCCAGCCGGCCAGCCTGGAGCATCGGCTCACCACCCGTATCGTCACCACCCCTCGGTGGTAGCGCTCATTCTCGTGCTGGGCATGGTGTTCCGGTACGCTGTGGCTGTCGTGGCAGCTCGAAGGCGCGGCGGCGGCCATCAACGAAACCGGCAGCCTGCGCATGCGCGCCAACCGCATCGGCCTGCACCTGCTGCAGCGGCAGCGGGCGCTGGAGGCCCTGCAGCAGGCGATCGAACGGTTCACCGTCTCACGCGTCCGCGTCCGCGGCTGCGGCGGCGGGCCGAGCACGGCCGGCAACCGGTAACTCCGCAACCCGGCAGGCACCGGTCTGTACCGGATGCTTCGCAGGCACGAGCCATTCCGGTGGTGCGGGCCGCCACCCTGTAATGGCGGCACGACCTGCAGCAGCGAGGGGCGCATTCTGGGCCGCTTTGCCGAGGGGTACCCGGACGGCCCCTTCTTCCTGTCTACCGAGTTCGGCGGTTCGCCAGCAGTTTCAGGCCGTTACCGAACGCTGGCAAGCCATGTCGCAGCTGGCGCAGCGAGCCCCTGCACGATGGGGATAACGCGGGCCTACCTGAACCAGCTCGATGGCTTCGTCGATGAGGCCGACCGGTTGGTGCGCATGCTCGAAACGGGCAATGCCCGCAACACCACCCGACTGCGTGGCTCGCAGAGCGTGCTGATCGTCATGGCCTGCCTGGGCACGCTGGCGGTGGTCTTTCTGCTGTATCGCTGGATCATCCGGCCCGTGTACAGTCGCTGCGACGGCATTCGCCGCATGGCGGAGCGTGATTTTTCCGTGCGGGTTCCTGTGACCAATACCGATGAGCTGGGCGTGATGGCCCAGGGCTTCAACCACATGGCCGGCCAGCTGCAGAGCCTGTACGAGGACCTGGGCGAGCACGTGCGCCAGAAAACTGCCGAACTCGAGCGTCAGAACCGTCAGCTCAGTGCGCTCTACGGCATGACGGCCTTTCTGAACAAGCCCAACGACATCGAGGCCCTGTGCCGTGGTTTTCTGGAACGGGTGATGGACTAATTCCATGCGGCGGCGGCCAGCATCCGTGTGCTGGACCCCAGTGGCGAGCGGCTGCACATCGTGGTGTCGCTGGGGTTTTCGTCGGCGCTGGAAGAAAGCGAACACTGCATGCGCACCAATGCCTGCTTCTGCGGCGAGGCCACGCAGCGGGGCACGATGGTCATCCGGGATTTCCGCAAACTGCCCCGCCCGGAGAAATCGGCTGCATGCGGGATGGTTTTCAGGGGGTGTCGGTATTTCAGATCGTCACACCCAAGGCCACGATGGGTACCTTTTCGCTGCATTTCCGCGAACGCGCCAGCATGACCGAACGCGAGGTGCAGCTGCTCGAGATGATGGGCCAGCACCTGGGTGTGGCGCTGAACAACCTGCGGCTGGAGCGCCAAGGCCCGCCAGCTGGCGGTGGCCGAAGAAGCGCAACCTGGTGGCGCAGGGCTGCACATTTCAGTCTGGCGCAGGGGCTGAATTCCTGAACCTGCAGACGCGCAGATGCTGGGCGGCGCCGTGCAGCACCGTCGCTGGGAGGAAGTGGAAATCGTTCCGCTCACGAGCAGGCGTCTCGGAAAGCTATCAGGACGTACGCGAGCTGCTGCAAAAATTTCCGTACGCGTCTGGCCGAGGAGAGCTCGTTGCGCAAGGCGATTGGACGACACCATCGACCGTTTCCGCCGTCAGACCGGCACGAAGTCAGGCTGCTGGTGGATGACCGCAATGGCGCGCCGCTGCATCCCGGGTAACAGCTGCAGATCCTGTTCATCCTGCAGGAGGCACTTTCCAACGTTCGCAAGCATGCGCAGGCCACCCATGTCACGGTGCGTATCGACAACCACCGCGATTTCGTCATGCTCATTTTCGACAACGGCAGGGGGTATGATCCACAGGAAGTGGCTTCCCGCACGGCGCCGCACGTGGGGCTGTCGATCATGCGGGAGCGAGCTGCGCGCCTGGGCGGAAAACTGGACATGTGCGGCGCCCCGGGCAGCTTGATGCCGGTGTCACTCATGCTGGCGCGCATGAAGACAGGCTGGTGTCCTGACCCATGCATGGTGGTGCGTGAAATGGACTGTTCTGCCGGTGGGGAATTGCAGGGATATGCATGCTGGTGGACGGAGCCGCTTTCCTGATGATGGACAGGCATGGCGATGTACGGCCTGCTTTCCTGATGGTGGATAAGCGTGCTGGTGCATGGCTGCTTTCTGATGGGGGGCATGCACGCTTGGGGCGGGGTGTCTCGCTGATGGAGCATGCATGCCGGGGCGGATGTTTGCTGGATGTTTGCCTGATGGGGCGTCGCATGCCGGCGGATGGCCCCGTCGTTGGTGATCTGGATCATGGCGTATTCTTCTGGCTGTGTCAGCGCAGTTCCACCTGGCCGCGGCGCCGCTATCTGCGCAAACATCGGCATTCTGCTTGTCGACGATCACAACCTGTTTCGCTCGGGCGTACGCCAGCTGCTGCAGCGCGAAACCGATCGCAGATCGTGGCGAAGCCTCCGACGGGCTGGAGGGGCTCAAGCGCCAGGCCCCTGCGCCCGGACGTGATCCTGCTCGACCTGAACATGCCGGGCCTGTCGGGGCTGGAAACCCTGCACCTGCTCGCAGGATGTGCCGCAGTCGCAGGTGGTCATTCTCACCGTGTCGGAAGAGGGCGAGGGCGCTGGCCCAGGCGCTGCAGGCCCGGTGCGGTGAGCTGCTCACCAGGGTGTCGAGGAGGCCGACACGCTGGTCACCGCCATCCGCAAGGCCAAGCGCGGCGAGCCGGTCATTTCGACTTCGATGACGGTCAAGCTGGTCGAGCAGTTTCGCTCACAGGCGGCCGGCGGTTCCGCCGCCACTGGCTGAGTGATCCCGACGCCGCCACGGATGCTGGCGGCCGGTGGTGCTTCGGTTTCCGGCAGCGCACCGTGCCCGGCAGTGCATCGGTGCAACGGTGCGTCGATGTCTGGCGGTGCATCGATGTCGGGTGGCGCTTCGGTGTCCAACCGCGCATCACTGTCCGATGGGGTTGGTGGCGGTCCGCTGGCGGACGGGCGTACTGTCTGTCTGGCGGATGCATGGCCGATGGCATCATGTCGCACCATATGCCATTGGGTGGTGCAATAATGGGGAGCCGGTAGCGGGGAGATGGCGGCATGGCGCCGGTGCGCCTCACGGCCCGGGAGCGCGAGATCATGCAGTGTCTGGCCCGGGGCGAGGCAACAAGGAAATTGCCCGGCAGCTGGACGTGGCCGAGAGCACGGTCAAGATTCACGTCAGAACATCATGAAAGACAGGCCTCTGGCCGGTGCAGACTGCCGTCTACGCTGTGGAGAACAGCCTGTCGGGCGGCGGCTGAGCGCTCAGGCCGCGCATACGATGACGCTGGAGGCCTTGAGATGGCCTCGGCACGCTGGCCTTCGGCCAGGGCCAAGTTCCTGCGCGCTTTCGTTGGTGACGACGGCGGCCACGGTGACGCCGTGCCGATTTCGATGGTCACTTCGGTGTTGACGGCTTGGGTTGCACGCGGGTGATGTTGCCGGCCAGGTGGTTGCAGGCGAACAGGCGCATGGAAATGTTGCCGGTAAGCCAGAATGATCGATGAGGCCTTGACCAGGGCAGCGCTGAACCGACCTTCAGGCCCAAGCTTTCCGAGCTCGGGCGTGGGTGATGGTGGCATTGATCTGTGGTGACTGCCGGGATTTCCAGCTCGATCTCGTCATTGACAGCGCCGCGCGATTGGAAGGCGCTGCCGCCCTGGAACTGGTTGCGTGCGCTGGTTTTCATGCTCATTCTCCGTATCAGCCTTGGTGGTCGTCGGCGATGCCGTCTGCCTGGAGCACACAGCTGTTCGACGAGCGACGATGTTCGTTTTTCGAGGGATGTTGAAGTTGTCGATCAACTGCTGGCCACGCCGGGTCAGGCGTGTCCCTCACCTTGCCGCCCACCACCCACCGTTCGACGAGGGCTGGCCGGCCGAGGTTGTTCATGAGGTCGATGGCATCCCAGGCGGCCTTGTAGCTCATGCCGATGGCCTGGCTGCTTCGAGATGGAACCGCTTTCGGCAATCTGGTTAAACAGGCCGATGCGCCCCTTGCCGCCGAAATTCGTTCCACCGACAAATCTCATCCAGATGGAGCCGTGCAATTCTGGCATGACTATTCTGTTTTTTCTGTGACAGATGAGGTTTTTCGTGAGTCATGGTGCTTTCCGGCTGAAATGGCGTGATGGATGGAAGTGAATCCGGAGAAAAAGTTCGTTATTGGGGCTGGTTTATAGCGATTTCGGATGTGCGTATTGATATCTTCTGGGTGCCATGCTGTCCGTTATGTGTTTTATTTTATGACGTCTGGTGCTGCTTCATGGTATGCCCGGTTTTTATGACGGAGTGCCGTGTACCTCGTCCTATGGGTCAGAAAAAGTCTCCGGTGGATGTGGGTCGCAAGAACGGCATATTATCGGCGGTAACAACGCTGGAGCGCTGGCGTGCCGCTGCACTGGCGGTGCCCGGCAAAGGGGCGTGTCTGGACTCCGGCCGCATGCTGGCCGCCGGCCGTGAGCTTGTCAGCCGCCGGCTATCGGCCACCAGCCTTCAACCGTCGTGCAGGCGGGACAGCAGCAACTGTTCCAGTTCTGGCCAATGCGCTGGCGCTCGTACAGGAGGGAAGCACACCTGCATCAGACGGGCGAGATCCGGTCATGTCATGATCCCATGTCGCGCCAGAGTTCATGTTCGCCGTAACGGGCAGCCGTCATGGCGTGGGCCAGCCAGCGGATCTTCCGTTCAGGCAGCTGTGGGTTTGCGGCTCTGTTCCAGCAATCTCGGCATGGACTGGAAGTCGCGTGGCTTGAGCGCCAACGGCTGCTGGTACTGCACGTCGCGCGGGGTTCGACTGGCTCCACTTCGGGAAGCTTAGCTTGGCAGAACCTCCAGCAGTTCATCCTGCAGCCCCAGCGTCCAGGCAAACGGGAAGGTCACCGTTACCGGGCGGCGCGCAGCACGCCGGACACAGCCCGTTGCAGCAGGTAGGCGACGCATCATCGGGCAGGTCTTGCCCGGGCGCGAGGAGGAAGGGGCGGTGCGGCTCATGGGGCGATGATCGCGTGCCGTGTAGTGCTACCAAGCCCATCGGGACATGGGAGATGCAGCGTTCAGTGAACCCGGGTGCCATCCTGCATCTTCACCACATGCTGCCCAAGGGCATGGGCGTCTTCCGGGTCGTGGGTGATGAGGATCATCGGCACCCGCAGGCGCGCTCCGCAGAACCAGCAACTCGGTGCTTGCGTAATTGATTGCGCAGGGTTGGGTGCAGGCGGAGAAGGGTTCGTCGAGCAGCAGGGCGCGAGGTTCGGTCTGATGCCCAGGCCCGGTGCCGTGCGCTGGCGCTGGCCGCCGGACGGCTCCGACGGGTACTGTCCGGCCAGCGGGGCCAGACCGAAGATGTCTAGCCAGCGGGCCACGGAGGCCGGCCACTGGGCCGGCTGGGCATGGCGCGGCGGGTTGCGCCAGCCGGTGCTCAGGGCGAAGGCCACGTTCGGGTACACCGTGAGGTGGGGAAAGAGCGCATAGTCCTGGGCACGTAGGCCAGGCGACGCGTTCCTGCGCGGGCAACCAGATGTTCTGCGCGGCATCGAAGGCGGCGTATCGCCGTCAGCGGATATGGCCGGAATCCGGGCGCAGCAGGCCGGCCAGCGCCTGCGGGGTCAGGCTCTTGCCGGATCCGGAGGCGCCGACGATGACGATGCGCTGGTGTTCGGACTGCAGCTGCACGGACAGCGTGAAGCTGCGGGTACCCGAGGTGAGCGTTTTCTGGATGTCGAGATCGAGCTTCACGGTGCAGGCGTCCGGAACTGAAGGTTGAGGGCAGGCAGCCGGCTGGGCCGGGTGGAGGATGCAGTATGGCCCTGTTTTGCGATGTGTCCCGTCCGGGAAAGGGGAGCATGTGTGGGGGAGCAATGCGTGCCCGCGGCGGTGCCGGGCATGCGAGGGAGCAGGTTCATCGCCGCGAGCTGGCCAGGGCCAGCTTGCCGACCGACAACAGCACGGCAATGCGAACGCTGGAGGTGACCAGTACCAGCATGTTGGCGGTATCGTCCTGGCCGGCCTGGACGGCTTCGTAGATGGCGATGGACAGTGTCTGCGTCTTGCCTGGGATGCTGCCGGCCACCATCAGGGTGGCGCCGAACTCGCCCAGGGCGCGGGCAAAGGCCAGCAGCAGCCCGGCCAGAATGCCACGCCAGGCTATGGGCAGCGTGACCCGGAAGAAGACGGCGGCTTCCTTCAGCCCCAGCACGCGGGCGGCCTGCTCCAGCTGGCCGTCCACCGATTCGAACGCGGCACGTGCCGGCTTGAAGATCAGCGGAAAGGCCACGACGGATGCCGCGATGACGGCGCCCTGCCAGGTGAAGATCAGGTTGATGCCGAAGGTGCTGTTGAGCCATCCGCCCAGCCAGCCCCGGCGGCCGATGACCATGAGCAGGTAATAGCCCAGCACCGTGGGGGGCATCACCATGGGCGGTGAGGACCGTGTCGAGCAGTTCACGACCGGGAAGCGCTTGCGCGCGCGAGCAGCCAGCCAACGGCCACGCCGAGAACGAGGTCGATGGCAGTGGCCAGACCGGCCACTTTCAGTGACAGCAGCAGGGCGGTCCGACAGCGGAATCCGCATGATGGGGAGGTAACAGCAGGAGGGTCATGCCGGGGGCTGACGTCAGGGCTTCCTGAAGTACCTGGCCAACGCTACAACCGGGGCCAGGATGAAAGGCCTGGAAACTGACAGGCCTCTTCGGGCTGGGCGGCGTCCTTCGTGATGGCCAGCTGGGTACAGGATGGGCGTCTGGGTGGGGAACCTCCAGCGCCGTCTTGACCTTCCTTCATGACGTAGGTGTCGGTGCCATGTAAGCAAGCCCGGCATCCACTGCCACCCGAGCCGTAGTCCAGCGACTGGCGCACGTTCTGGAGTGTTGACGGCCTTGGCGGAAACGGCCTTCCACAGGTGGGCGGCTTCCAGCGTGGCCTGGAGTGTGAGCGCCGACCCGGGACGCTGGCCAGTTGCCGATGGCGACCTTCTTGACATCGGCTTCTTGAGATCCGGCCAGTTTGGACAGGGTCAGCGTGCTGTCGGACGGCACGATCAGCACCAGGGTGTTCTGGACGAAGTTGTGACGGGTTTTGGGGTCGATCAGGTCCTGCTTCTCGGCCTTGTCCATGGTGGTCTGGTCGGCCGAGGCGAAGAGGTCGACCGGGGCGCCCTTGGACATCTGCTGCAGCAGGGCACCGGGCCGAAGTTCAGCTGCACCTTGGCATCCGGATACTTGGCCTGGTACTTTTCGGCGATTTCCTTGAAGGCGTTGGTCAGGCTGGCGGCAGCGGAGACGGTGATGTCGGCGGCCTGGGCGGCCGTGGCAAAGAGGGACAGGGCGGCCAGTGCCAGCAGGTTCTTGCGGAAGGTCATGGTGAGTCCTGTAGATGGTTGAAGATCCCCCGACGCAATGAAGATCTCCGGGCGTAATGAAGATCCCGGACGCGGAGAAGGTCCTGGGAGTGATGAAGCTCCCCGACAGGGAGGCGATCGATCACCGGAATATACGTTATATAGCGGTGGTGCATTCAACGCATGGCTGGCGTTGATGTTGCTCAACCATCCGGTGTTTCTCAGTGCCCGGCAGCTCCTCAAGCGCCTGGGTGTTGTTGACAGCTTCGGGTGTTGCTGAGGTCTGGGGACGCTCGGCCATCCGGGCAATTTCCCAGTCAGTCCGGACGATCGCTCTGCCGCTTTCGATGTCGTTCAGCGGCCGTGGTCGCTGAGTTTTCACGGTTAACGCAGAATGGCGGTCTGTACTGTGTGTTTTCAGGGAGTCGAGACCGCGGGTGCGCAGCTGTGGCGAGGTCGGCGGGGCGCTGGGAAGAAGTGGCGCGCTGGCGCGGTGGCGCAGAGCGCGGCGCAAGGGGCGAGCTGGTGGTGGATGGTCAGTGCAGGCACGCTTTGCACTGGCCGCGGCGAAGCTCTGTGGACGGTGACGGCGGCGCAGGCCGCATCCGGTTCTGCAGCGCCCGCCGGGATGTATCGCTGCTGCCTGACTCTCCGGATGGTCGGGTACGGAACGACCAGACGAGCACGGACAGGTGAAGGGACCAGGCATCGTCGCTTCACGGGCGGGTCGTCAGACAGCCAAGGGCCGTGGGCGCCGTGGTGGTGACGGCCGCCGCGAGGCGCAGCCGCTGGCCGACAGCGTGGCAGGTGATGTGGTGCTGATCGACGGCGACCGGCTGCATGCCAGCGGCTGCATTCGGTGGAGGATGCGCTGCGGCTTGGTATGCGGGTCTGCAGCTGGCGCGCAATGGTGGCCCAGGGCAGAGTGCACGGCTGCTGCGTGCGTGGCGTGAGGCAGCAGGGTGAGGTCGTGCTGGTCGATATGGCGTGCGCGCGTGGGCTCGGCCACGCTGGGGCGGGCTGCAGTTTGTCGCCATGGACACTGGCGCGAGCTCGACGCATCGGGTGGTGCGCGGCGGCCTCCGGGCTGTACAGCAGGCTCGCCGTGGGCGGTGTGATCAACGTCAGTCATCAGGCGGCTGGGCGAGAGCCGCCGAGCTGTCGGCCCATCTGGCCGTGGAAGGTGGAGTGCGGTGGGCAGGCTGAGGCCGCGTGACATCAGCGGTGCCGCCTGCACGGTGCTGGGGCAGCTCGACTGCACTGCGCGTGAGTGTGGGGCTGCAGAGCAGGAACCGGGAGGTGAATCGGCCATTTCGCCGAACGATCCCAACTTGGCTACTACGCCCGGACCGGGACGCTTTGCGTCGCGCGGTGGGCTGCGGTGAACCTGGGACTGACCCCGGCGCCGGGCACCGGGTAGAACTGGTGGCAATGCGGTTCGAAGCTGAGATGCTCAGTACGACAGCACGCCGCAGGATGCCGCTACCGGCGAGGCAATGCCCTCAGGATTTCCGGAGCGCCTGTACCACGCGCACGACGGCGCTGGACTATCGCGGGTAGCTGTCCGACCGCTGGACCACGCCTCGCTTCCAGCTCGGGGCCGCCGAAGATGATGCAAAAGGTGGAGCCGCCGGTCCGGATCGCTACCGGACGGTGCGCCGCCAGACCCTATCTGGCGCAACGCTGCGGCTGCAGCCCAGGCTCAGCAGCTGGTGCTGGGCTGAATACCTGCGACGGTGACGGCGGCCAGTGCTGCCGCGACCGGCGTGAAACGCTGTGGGGGCGCCAGCCAGATCGCCCGCAGCCGTCACAGCAGGGGCTGCTGGCGGGTATACCGGCCAGTTCGGTACGAGGACCGACGTGCAGAGGCCAGCCTGCGGCACGATCACAATTCGGCCTATGGCATGGCAATACCACCGGCGGCCTGGGGGCACAGGCACTGACGCGAAAACTGAAGCTGCGTGCGCGGGTGGGACCAGTTTTCGGGCCCCACAGCTAACGACCTGTACTACCCCAATTGCAGGGTGAAAACTGGCCTGAAGCCGGAAAAGACGCAGTGCCGAACTGGGGCTGTTGTGGCGAGCACCGGGTACGCGCGCCGGTGTGACCGTCTATCGCAACAAAGTTCGCAACCTTATCGGTTATGACCCCCGATACGACGGGAACCACGTGTCCCGCCGGTTATTTTGTGCGCTGCCAACACCGACCGAGCCACGCTGAAGGGGGCCACCTTCCGAACCATGCACGACTGGCGGCAGGTGCGTCTGGTGCAGAATTCGGTGACCCTGGATGCAAGGATGATGCCACCGGCAAGCGCCTGGTCGGCGAGCGGCACACACCAGCACAGTGTGGCGGCCGATTACCTGGGCGCAGGCTGGGCGGGCGCGACGCTCACGCGGAGGTGGAGTGCTCGGCCCGACGGCGCCAGTAGCGGCTGGGCAGCTTATGCCGTGCTGAATCTGCAGGCCCGCTGGAAGTGATCCACGCTGGACGCTGGAGGCCAGTGTGCTCAATGCGGCGGACAAGGACGTGGAGCCGGTGCGCGGCTATCAGGGCCTGGGCAGGCAGTTCTGGCTGGGGCGCGGTAAAATCTGGCGCTGTGATGTGACGCGTTCGTTCAGGCGGCCTGCTGCCGGAACCATTGCCCATCAGTGCAAAAGGCGTCGATACCGTGTCCAGCACGCCAGCCACATTCCACGGAAAGCCGTGCGTAGCCGGCATGATTGCGCAGCAATGCATCACTCCGGCGCGTGACAGGGTCTGCGCATAGGCGATGCCATCGTCACGCAGCGGGTCCAGTCCGGCCGTGATGACCAGGGCTGGCGCAGCCCCCCGGTGGTCATTGGCCAGCAGGGGGGATGCCTGCCAGTGATGCGCGCGTGTTCTGGCCGATCGTCCAGATAATGTCGGCATGTGTTCACACATCTGGGCCGTGTGACAGCGGCCGGTACGGCGCTGTCCGTCAGGGATGGATGGCGGCTCGAAGCCGCTGCGCAGGTCGGTTGCGGGGTAGATGAGCAGCTGGGCCACCAGCGCGGAGCTCAGACTGGGAACTGGTCATCTGCCGCAGCACGCAAACGCCAGGGCCACTGGATGGCTGCCAGATTGCCGCCGGCGCTGTCGCCAGCCACCGCCGACCCGGTGTGCATCGATGGCCAGAGAGTGAGCCGGCGCTGGCCTGTATCCAGCGGGTGGCCGCGATGGCACCATGTGCGCGGCCGCCCACGGCAGCTCGGACAGCCCATAGTCCACCAGGCCATGACCACTGCGTGAGCGGCGGTGCCAGCCGCCGGCAGAGACCCGGTCGTGTGTATCCAGGAATCGCCCATCGACCGCCAGCCGCCGCCATGAAAAATAGACGACGACAGGGGCGGCGCCGTTTCCGTCGGATGAGTGTCGCGCCGGTGTCCGTGTGTGTCATTTTGGGGCTGCTGCGGGCAAAGCTCGCTGCGCGATGCCGTGGTGTGAATGCCGCCGTGGCGTTGCCAGCATTGCTGCTGTGCCGGGTCCGTAAGTGGCCGGTACAGCCCGCATGTGCGGCGGAAGGCGTTCATCGGTATCGCCATGCGAAATCGCGTGAATTCCTCCGGCCACCTCGGGACCGGACCGCCCACTGCGCTGGCTGCCAAACATTTTGTACCAGGCGCGCGTCCCGTATCAGGTCGGGCGCGTGGCATGACGGCGCCGGGGCCGTCCAGCTGTTCCAGCAGTTTCTGCTGCTCGAGACGGTACTGGACAAAAGGCGGCCAGCTGGGGGTGCATGCGGGAAAGCATGGATGAGCTGTTCGTGGCGGTTTGTGCGAGCATGGCCGGTTCCGTGGCGACAGATGATGTTACCCGGATGCTTGTCTTCGGCTTGTCATGCGCATATAGTATGCGCATGATCCATGCATGAGGGCCAGACAATGCCGATGGCAAACATGACCATATTCGATGCGCAGGCGCCCAAACGGGCCACCAATGTCAGTATCAACAGTGATCTGCTGGCAAAGGCTCGTGCGCTGAAAATCAACCTTTCAGCCACCCTGGAAAGGGCCTTGAGCGAGCAGCTGGCCCGGCAGCAGGAGGCTGCCTGGCGGCAGGAAAATGCCGAGGCCATCGAGGCCTCACAACCGCTTTGTCGAGATGCACGGCTGCTTCAGTGACGCAACGCGGAGTTTTCTGATCATGCAATTCTGGCTGCATGAGAATGCGAACCCTGCAACGCGACGTACGCATCCGTGGCTTCTTGATGTGCAGTCATCCCTCTTGGATGATCTGCGTACCGTGGTTGTCGTTCCACTGGTGCCACTGCGCACAGTGGGCCAGCAGGAAGGTAACACGCCTGACACCGGTGGTGGATGTGCAGGGAGAGCCCATATCCTGGATGGTTCCCTTTGATGGCCGGTATTGATCGGCGGTATGTGGGGCGTCCTGTACATGATCCGTCCTTCTGTCGGGATGAGATCGTGGGTGCTTTGGATTTCCTGATCTCCGGAGTTTAGAGTGTGTCGTGAACTGGTTCGTCCCAATGTTCTCAGCGAGGGCGCGCGAGGACGCATGAGTCCATAACTATGCCCTGGGGCACACCATCAAAAAGGGGCCGAAGCCCCTTTTTTGATGTGTGATCAGGCTGATTTGCCAGAATCACAGCACGGCCAGCGCCGCCGCATAGTCCGGCTCGTGGGTCAGCTCGGACACCAGTTCGCTGTGCAGCACCCGGTCATTCTCGTCCAGTACCACCACGGCGCGGGCGGTCAGGCCGGCCAGCGGGCCGCTGGTCATGTCCACGCCGTAGTCCTTGCGGAAGGCGGGCTGCGGAAGCACGACAGGGGTGACGACATTTTTCAGGCCCTCGGCGCCGCAGAAGCGGTTCTGCGCAAACGGCAGATCGCCCGAAATGCACAGCAACGACGGTGTTGTCCAGTTGGATGCCTCGGTGTTGAAGCGGCGGCACGAGGTTGCGCACACGCCGGTGTCCACGCTCGGGAAGATGTTCAGCAGCTTGCGCTTGCCGGCATAGGTGTGTCAGCGTGGATTCGCCCAGTTCCGCGTTGACGAGGCTGAAGGCCGGCGCCTTGCTGCCTGGCCGGCAGGGTGCCGGCTACATCGATTTCGCTGACGGTATCGTGGAAAGTGACTTTGCTCATGCGAGGTTCTCCTGTGAGGGGATGCGAATGGGACACGCCCGTGTGGCGATGATACCGGTCTGCGACATCGTGCGGAGCGCGGCCGCGCGGACGGTGCGTGCATGACATGACCCGTCCGCCAGCGCGCGTTGCCGTTCACTCGCCAGCCAGCTGCCGGTAGTAGCGCGCAGGCCGTCGCGCAGGTTGGGCGGGTGTTTGTTCACGTACGCCAGCCAGACGGTGGCGTTGCCGAGGTTTTTCCTTCGCCCTGGCCAGCGCGGCGCGGGATTCCTTGCCGGGCTTCTGGGCGGCCTGCTGGCGGGCTGCCCTGGGTCGGCCTCGGCCTTTCGCCTTGAAGGCCCGGGCGCCCTTGAGACTCTTTTCGCCGGGCGCGTGACGCCGCGGATGCGGCGATACTGGGCCTTCCAGGTGTCTGCAGCGGCGATTCATCAGCGGGCGGGCCACAGGCCGTGATGCGTGCTGTCGCCATGTCGAAGGTGGTGATGGTGCAGGCGCGCCGGCGCGGCGATGCCGTCGATGCCCCTTCACGCTGCTGTCCAGATGGATCCGGCGCAGCAGGGCGCCGCGGGTGGCGTTGTCACCTTCCCAGGTCTTGGTGGTCACGCGAGACATCGGTGCTCCTTGCCGGGTGTGGCGCGCACGTACAGGTTCGAGTGAATCCTGGAACGTGACGTTGACGAACTGGCCGGGCTGGAAGGCTTTGCGTTTCAGACAGGGCGGCCACCGCTCACGGTGTTGCTTTCGTAGTTGGTGGTGTAAGGCCTGCTGGCTAAGTCGGGGCTGTACCCACTTCATCACACTGCTCAGAACCGGTGAGCAGGGCGCTGCGGGCGCCGCTGGACCGGATCGATCACCACATCAGGTTGGGGCGACCGGACACCCGGCCATTGTTGCACGCCACCAGCGACATGCGCCGCCGGGCACATCAGTTGTAGATGTTGAGGCTTTCGAAGGTGGGCGAGAGCTGGTTCACGGTGCCGTTCTGCGTCCACCGAGGTCACGGCACGTCCGCCGGTGATCAGGCTGCGCTTGCGGTAGAGCATCGGGATGACCAGCCGGGCAGCACTCGGTGGGCTCGACGGCATAGCCTGCGGCGTGATCCCCGCGGGGTGTACTTCATGATGTGGCCAACGGATCCTTCGCCGAAACTGTTGCGGATTGATCGAAGTTGCCATTTCATCCATCTGCACATAGCGGCCCGGTAGGTGTCGCCATGGATGAGGTGCTGTCGGGCTTGCGGCAGGTGCTGGTGTGCTTTTTCGGTCGACCAGGCTGAAGGCGCTCTGGTGGGTGTGGGTCACGACGGCCTTCCTGCCCAGCCGGTCGATAACGTGGCGTGGGCCGCAAGGCGGGGCATGGCCTGTTTGAAGGCCAGCCATCGACGCCCAGCATCACCGGGGCGCGGTGCCGGGGCCGAGGCACCGCCGAAGGTGGCATACAGGATGCCGCCGTGTTCGGCCATCTGGTGAAAACCATTCATCAGGATGGGCTGGCCAGCCTCGGGATCGTTCCTTTTCCCCTTGGGCACCGGCCGCTTCGTGCCGGCCAGGGTGAAGCCATAGTCGTCACCGTGGCTGGCCCATTTGGCATCGTAGCCTTCCAGCCCTTCGCAGCCCGTGGTGGGTTTGAAACTCAGTGGCCTGGCGGCCCTGCTGCTGGAACCGTGGGCGGGTCGTCTGCCAGGGCGGCCTGGCTGGTGGGTGCATGATCCAGGGGTGCTGCTGGCAAGGGCCATGGCAACAGCCAGGCCAACGCGTGAAATGCGTGGGTGCATGGAGGAAATTTCCTGGGAAATGGGCGTACCGGGAGCGTGCCGGGGGGGCATGTAGCGGGACCGGCCGTGCCGGAACGGAAAGGGGGCTAATGATAGTGAGAGAAGTTATTATGCCTATTCAAAAAACAGCCAGTTTTGACATTGTTTTGCCGATACTTCCGGGTGGGGCGGTTTCGGCATTCGCTATTCTTCTGATGGACAGAATGCGGTGGACAGACCCGGTCTTGTCGAGCAGGAAATCCGAAAGCGCCGGGCAGGTTGCCCAAAGCGTCTGGGCTGGCTGAAGGCTGGCGGAAGGTGCAGGAGGAGGGTGGCCCATGGCAGCTGGGACTGCGGGCGGTCGGGCAACAGGGGCCTGCTCATTGCGGACTGGCCGACCGCCACAGCCGGGGCCAGGAGAAGAGGAAGCTGGCTGTGGCGGGGGCGCAGGCACCGGGCACAGGCAGCAGGCAGCGAGCACAGGCACAGGCACAGGCACAGGCCGGCGTGAGTGGTGGAGGACGGTCCGGGAAGAGAGAGGAGGCGGCGTGTCAGATGAGGCAGAAACGAAAAAACCGGACCAGCCTTTTGGCGGCGGATCGGTTTTTCAGTGTTCTGGTCGGGGGTGGGGAGAGTTCGAACCTCCGGCTCATCCCAAACATGGCGCTCTACCAGGCTAAGCTGCGGTGGTCTTTTACCCGTTCCTGCCAAACACAAAGCTTGTTACGCGAGATCGGTAGAAGATAAATATAGCAAGGCTTCCTTGGTGGGAAGGGGTACGTGGATCAGTGCATCGCGTGCCCGTTGCGCCTCCCTGTTCGAAGCCGGGGTGCAGGCATAGCCAGGGCGTCACCAGCGCAGGATGGCTGGTGGATCAACGTCGAAGTGCCAGTCGCGGTGATGATGGCCTGGCGGACGATTTCGCGGTCGGGCGCTCCGCCCATCCTGCGTTGGGGGCAGGGTGGCCTTGCCCTCGCGCAGGTCGTCGCCGATGTTCTTGCCAAGGGTGTCGCGCTCGCCGGAGTAGTCGGCGTCGTCGATGATCTGGAACGCCGGTAGCCCGTATGGCGGCCGTAGGTTGCAGCAGCGTCTTCCGAGCTCGGGCGTGGCACCGGCCAGGATGGCGCCGATACGCGGTGCAAACGCCTCGAACAACAGCAAATCTTGAAGCGGATGACCTGCGGGCAGGCGGCCCTACTCGTCACATCAGTTCGTTGCAGTTGAGCAGCTGCGGCACCTCCGCCCTCAGCCAGCATTGGTGGCGTCGGCCAGCGTCTTGAATGCTGATCTGCTCCACTTCCACCATCATCTGGAACGAGCGGGGAGTAGAGGGAAGTCGCCCACCAGCACCGCAGCCCGGGTTGCCGAACTGGGCGTTGGCCGTGGGGGCGCCGCGGCGCAGCGATGGATTCGTCGGCGATGTCGTCGATGGCAGCGTGGCGGTATGGATGAACTCGACCACCGCAGCCAGCAGCCGGTGATGGCCTTCATACGGTGGGCGTCGGTGCGCTGTTGCGCACGGGCAAACAGGTGAGCAGCACCGGCCGCAACCGCTTGCCTGCGCCGATGATGTAGCTGGCGATGGTGCGGATGAGGGCGACGGGGGCTGTCGAGACGTTCCTTGACCCGGTCGACCTGGAAGCAAGATCGTCTTGATGATCCGGATGGGCGTCCGTAGAGACTTCAGATGTCGTGCTGGTTGGCGTTGGCCGGAGGATGTGGTCTGCCGGAAAGTTGCCTGTGGGGAGGCGCGGGCCGGTGCCGCGGATCCGCAGGGATCACGAGCAGGGCGGCAGCGTCCCGAGCCTGGGCGTTTTCCGACAGGAGGGACCGGCACTGTGGCAACTCTGCCACGCCGGATGATGTCCGGAAAGGTCCGATTATGGGCGGAAGACGGGGGCCGGCCGGGCGGCGGCGCCGTGCAGCCGCTGCCGTCATCCCTGCACACCCAACAGGAGGCGGAGGTGAGCGGGTCCATGACACGCCCCAGGACGTTAAGGGGCTGCTTTCACGACCGGGCCGCCGTCGCGCCTTCTTTTCGTTTGATGTGTCACATTGGTTGACATGGTGCGGGGAGCAGGGGCGTGTGCCGGAAGTGGAGACGTGGGGCGGGAAGGGAGGCGGGTGGCCCAGACGGTGGCCCAGGCGTGGACAGAGCAGGGCACAGGCAGGGCACAGGCAGGGCACAGGCAGGGCACAGGCGGGGCACCAGGCAGGGGGCACAGGCAGGGCACAGGCAGGGCACAGGCAGGAGGGCGCGCGGGGGTTTGTGCTTTACCTCAGTCCGACTATAATTTCAGGTTGCGCCTTCCCGGGTGGGAAGGTGGCGTTGGCTAGGAGTTTCCATGTACGCAGTCATAGCCAAAACCGGTGACGTACAAGGTTGCTGCCGGCGACAAAATCAGGTAGAACAGACATCCCACGCAGACATCGGGCCAGCATCGAGATCGACCAGGTGCTCGCCGTCTACGATGGCGACAAGGTGAAAGATCGGTGCGCCGCTGGTGGGTGGTGCAAGCGTGTCGGCTGTCGTCTGTCTCAGGGTCGTCACAAGAAAGTGCGCATCTTCAAGATGCGCCGGCGCAAACTTTACTACCAGAAGCGCCAGGGCCATCGCCAGAACTACACCGAAGCTGTTCATCGCGCAGGTGTCGTCGAAACTGAGCTGCAGGCCGAGCACCGGCTCCGTTGCTGCCACGATCCGTTGGGCAATGCCTGAACCACAGTCAGTATCAACCCGCCCTGTCCCGGGCCGCGTCCCGGGCCCTTCAGAGGCATCTCGTGCAGGTAATCGGTCATGGCACAGAAGAAGGCGGCGGCTCTACACGCAACGGCCGCGATTTAAACCAAGATTATGCTGGGTGTCAGGCCTGCGGCGGTCAGGCGTGTCGTGACTCCATCAGCCCGTCCGTCAGCGCGGCACCCGTGTGCACGCGGGCCTGCGTCGGCGTGGGCAAGGATCACTACCCTGTTCGCGCTGATCGACGGCGTGGTCACCTTCGGTACCACGGTCCGAAAAACAAAGGTGGTGAGCATCACCCGCGCTGCTGGCCAAGCTGCCTGAGCATCTTCACCGGCAACCCTCAGGCGGCACCTGTGGGCTTGGCTCCAGGTGCCGCTGGTGTTCCCTGAGGTTCGTCTGCCGGTGGCCGCACTCGCGGCCCGTACCCACCGCCAGGCGGGACGGCGATGTGTGGGGCTTTGGGCACGCTCCATGACCGCTCTCCTACAATGCGGAAGCAGACACACGCAAGAGGCGTGAAGATTCATAAGTTCATCGATGGCCCGGATCAGTGATGGCCGGCAATGGCGGCAACGGAACGCCTCGTTTCAAATGTTCGCGAGAAAGTTCATCCCGTTCGGCAGCCTGACAGCAGTGATGTGATCGGGGCGGTTCGATTCTTAGGGCCGACCGCAACATCAACACACGCTGATCGACTTCCGCTACACCCGCAAGTACCAGGCGCGGCGGGGCGAAAAACGGCCGTGGTTCCGACCAGTACGGCGGGGCAGCGACGGCATCCTGCCGCGCATGCCGGTGAGCACGCAGATCTACGATGAAGATTCGGGCGAACTGCTGTTCGACCTGACTTCACCATAGCGGCGCGTCGTGCTGGGCCAAGGGTGGCGATGAGCTGGGCAACCTGCACTTCAAAACGATACCAACCATTACCTCGCAAGTCCCGCGCCGGGATGGCCGGGCGAGGCAACGCGGCTGGAGCTGAAGGTGCTGGCCGACGATGAACTGCTGGGCATGCCCAACGCCGGCAAATCCACCATTTCGCAGGTATCCAATGCGCGACCGAAGGTGACGAACTACCCGTTCACCACGCTGCATCCCAACCTGGTGTGGTGCGCATCGACGAGGCGCAGCTTCGTGGTGACGATGTGCAGGGGCTGATCGGTGGGGCCGCCGAGGGTGCGGGCCTGGGGCACCGTTTTTCTGCGGCACCTGCGGCGTACCCGGCTGCTGCTGCACCTGGTGGACATCTTCCGTTCGACCCCGACCGTGATGTGGTGGACAGGGCGGACCATCATCGATGAACTGCGCAAGTACGACCCGGCGCTGTACGAAAAGCCACACGCTGGCGGTGCTGAACAAGGTCGGCATGATGGCGCCGGACGGGTAACCGGGTGCGCAGACGTCTGGTGCGGGCGCTCGGCTGGCGGGGGCCGGTGTTCGAGATCGGCCATTGCCGGCCAGGGCTGTCGCGAGCTTTGTTATGCCATCTGGGACTATCTCGAATCGTTGGGGCGATACCCCGAGGCCGTCGATCCGGATGTGCGCTTCGACCGCGATAAAGAAGTGCCAGATGGTGTTAGTGCTGCAGACGCGCGAGTCGCGATGTGGACGTGCCAATCGGCGATGCAGAAGCGCAAGGCGGCGATATTGGGCGCGCCAGAAGGCGTTCGGAAGCGCGAGGCCGCAATGGAAGCTTGTAAACGTTTTGTCCGGCGGTGACCTCTGTCCGCACCGGCGTCGTCATGTCACGTGACGCAGCGCGCCAGTTCTGCTGGCAGCGTACCAGTTCTGCTGGCGCAACGCATCGGTCCTGCTGGCGCAATGCATCGGTTCTGCCGGTGCAACGCACCGAGTTTTGCTGGCACAATGCATCAGCTCTATGCAGGATCAATTTCAAAAACGCAATACCCTTGGGCGCATAAGACACATCTGGTGTTTTCTGTTGTATTGGCGTGGTTTTGTCGCGACACGACAGGTGTTGCGCTAAAATTACCCGCTCGAGCGTTATCGCCTGGGGCACTATTTTTCAGTGATACTGATAATCCATGTGCCTCGCGGCATGATCGCCGGCATGGCATTGCGTGATCGCTGGCGTAACACTGCCGTACCGGACGTTGCACGGACGATCATGTCGGGCAGCAGTTCAATGGTTCCCAATCATGGAGCGAGCCAATGGCTCCTGAAGCCAATATGAATAGCGAGTTCGATTATGTGGTGGTGGTGCCGGCACGTAGCGCTGCCTGTTGACCAACCGTCTGAGCGCCACCGGGGCAAGTGTGCCTGCTGGAGGCCGGCGGGGCCGACTGGAGTCCGCTCATTCACCTGCCGGTTGGCTACGTCTGGAACGTGCACAGCCGCCGGCTTACCTGGAACTTCACCACCGAGCCGGGCAGGGTGGTCCAGCGCAGCATCCGTCTGCCGCAGGGGCGCGTGCTCGGCGGCGACGCCTCGATCAACGGCATGTCGTTCGTGCGCGGTCCGCGCGAAGACTACGACGCCTGGGCCGCTGCCGGCAACGGCTGGTCCTATGCCGAGGTGCTGCCGTACTTCCGCCGCCTGGAGCAGAAGATCGGGGTGGGAGACGACCTCTACCGGGGCCGCGAAGGCGAGCTGCGCGTCACCGACCTCGACTGGCATCACCCCCTGTGCGACGCCTTTCTGGCCGGCATGGACGAACTGGGCATCCGCGTACCTCCGACTTCAACGGTGAACAGTACGGGGGGCGGATTCTTCAACGCACATCCATGGTGGTCGCCGCCAGAGTTCGGCCGTGAGCTTTCTGCGGCCGGCGCGCCGGCGTCCGCAGGTCGATGTGCGTACCCGCGCCCAGGCCAGCCGCGTGCTGTTCGAGGGCCGGCGCGCGGTGGGCGTGCGCTATGTGCGGGGCGGGCCGAATGGCAGGGTCGAAACCGTGCGTGCCCGGCGGGAGGTCATTCTGGCGGCCAGCAGCATCAATTCGCCAGCTTCTGCAGATCTCCGGGGTGGGGCCGCGCCCGCTGCTCGAAACGCTGGGCGTGCCGGTGGTGCACGAACTGCCCGGCGTGGGCCAGAACCTGCAGGATCATTACCGCGTCCGGCTGGTGTCGAAGCTGCGCTATGTGCGCACCATCAACGAGCTGGTGAAGTTCCCGGGCGTCAGTGCCCAGGGCTGGCGCTGGCTGCGCGGCAAGCCCAGCGTGCTGGGGCTCAGCGCCTCCATGGCACATGTGTTTGCCGCAGCAGTGCCGGGCAGTACGACCCGACATGGAGTATGTCTTTGCGCCAGCCAGTTTCCGCGGGGCATCGTCTTGGCCCCTCGCCGATGGCTGGCCGGGCGCGACCATCGGCCTGGCAGTCGCGCCCCCTCGGTACCGGCCATGTCCACGCCATCAGCGACGACCCTTCGAGGCGCCCTGCATCCCAGCCCAGCTACCTGAACGACGAACGCGACCAGCGCGTGCTGATCAACGGCATCCGTCTGGGCAGCGCATGCTCAGAAACTTCCTACCGTCCTTCCTCGACAGCGAGCAGGTGCCGGGGGCCGGACTGCTGCAGCGACGATGAAGTGCTCGACTTCGCCCGGCGTACCGGCGAAACCGTCTACGTGGTGACGCTGCCGGATGGGCCGCCGACCGGCGAGACTCGGTGGTCGATGCCTCGCTGCGCGATGCTGGCCTCGAGGCCTGCGCGTGGTGGATGCCTCGATCATCGCCGTCTCTGCCTCGGTCAACACCAACGCCCGTCGTTCATGATTGCCGAGAAGGGTGCAGACCTGATTCTGGGTACCTCCCGCTGCCCCAGCGCCCGTGTCCTGAGTGGCGCCCGTCCCACCTGCCGCGTATTCCGACCTGTCCGGTAACCGGCAGGTGGGCGGCACGTCAGCAGTGGGCGTTCGGGGACGGACAGCAGGCGGGCGGGCTGGACATGGGCCAACCACCACACTCGGCAGGGCAACAGGCAGCGTGAGCAGTGGCGGGCGGGTGCCGGGCAGGGCTTCTCCACCACCGGGCGGCAGGCGCGATCCGTCTGGCCGAGCCGTGGCGTAGTTCATTGCCTGCACCATCGAGTATTCGGCAAGATTCGTCGCATGAAAGCGACACACTTCACCCTCACGGCCGTTTCCGCACTGCTGGCCACAGTGCTTGCGGGCTGCGGCGGCGGCGGTGGCGGCGCCGGCGGGGTGAGCACGGGCCTCCGATGCCCCGGGCGGCCTTGCCTCCGCCCGAATACGCCAACCGGTGCGCGGTCGACAACACGCTGGCCCACAGCAGCAGTGGTGACTGGCTGGAAGGCTATCGCAAAGGGTCGCGCCAGACGAACAGCAGTTCATCCGCGCCTACATGCAGGAAAGCTACCTCTGGTATGCCGACATGCCGCAGGTGAACGGGCAGCTGCCAGAATATCTGCAGGTCGGGCACGAAGAAGGGATGCAGAACTATTTCCGGGCGCTGCTGTCGCCCAAACTGACGGTCCGCGGCGCCCGCAAGGACCGCTTCAGCTTTGCCATACCCACCGCGGAGTGGAAGGCTTCCTCGCAGGCCCGGCACGGCCAGCGGTTACAAAGATGAATCTGGGCATCCTGAAAACGAAGTACCCGCAGGATGCGTGTGCTGGTGGTTCACGAGGGCACCGGCTGCCAACAGGGCGTTTCGCGTGGTGACATGCTGGTGGCGGTGACCACCGCCAGCGGCAAGCACATCGACGTGGTCAACACCCAAGACGCCGCCGAGGTCGAGGCTGAACCGCGTGCTGTTCTCGGCCAATGACGGCGAGAAGACCGGCTTCGAACTCAAGCCGGTGGATGCGGAACGGCCCAACCGCCAGACCGTGCTCAGCGCCGGCGAATACCAGAAACCGCCGGTCCAGACGGCCAGTGTGATCACCAAAACGTGGTGCAAAGATCGGCTACCTGCAGTTCAACGGCTTTACCCTGCCGGTGGAATCGCAGCTGCTCAAGGCCGTTACCTGAGCATGAAGAACCAGCAGGTGCAGGACGTGGTGGTGGACCTGCGCTTTAACGGCGGCAGCTATCTGTACCAGTCGGCCCAATGGCTACATGCTGAGCGATACTTCGCTGACCCAGACGGAATGAACGCCTGCAATACAACGACAAGCGTGGGCGTGTGAAACCGAGCATCGAGGCCAGATGCGCTTCATGTCCCAGACCACGGGCACCGAGGGCACGGGCACCAAGGCCAGTCCCTGCCCAACCTGGGCCTGAAAGCGCGTGTACGTGCTGACCAGCAACACCTGCTCGCCAGTGAGTCGCTGATCAATGGCCTGCGGGAGTGATGTGGAGGTGGTGCAAAGATCAGCAATACCACCTGCGGCAAGCCCTACAGCTTCACCGCGAAGGACAACTGCGGTATGTCATACTTCCCATCGAGTTCGACGGCGTCAACGACCAAGGGGCGTCGGCGGCTGATGCCGGCTTCACGCCCAACTGCCTGGTGGCGAACGATGTCACCACCAGCTGGGCGAGCGTGAAGAAAGCCTGCTGGCGGCGGCCCTCATTACCGCCAGCATGGCAGCTGTCCGGCCTCTTCCGCAACCGTCCAGGGCAAGCAGCTGGGTGCGACTGGTGCCGATGGCACAGCCCGGCCGGCTGGCCGCATCCATGACCCGCGCATGGTGCGCAGCCCCGCCCTGACCAACAAGTTCACTGCCATGACGTTCTACTCCGCGCTGCCGCCACCGCCTCCGATTCACCTCTCACGTTGCCGGAGGGGGCGTGAGGGCAGCGCTGCTGGCACTGCTGGGCGCCGCCGTGCTGTCCGGTTGCGCCGCATCGGGCGGGCGAGCCGACGATGATGCACCGGCCAGCACGCGCCACGAATCGATGGAAGCGCGGCATACCGCGAGGGGCGCACGAACGCGATGCAGGAACAGCAGGCGCGCGCCGCCGAACAGCTGTCACGCAGGATCCGGGCGTGTCGCTGTCGGACCTGCCGCCGCCAGCTGGCCTCGCAGACCAGCAGATCCTGCTGCCTGGCCGCTATCGAGACCGTGGCCGAGCGATTCAGTGGCCAGCGCGTACTGCTGGGCAATGCGGCCTTTGTCGACAGCAGCGAGCTGGTACTGGACCAGACCTTTGCCAAAGGGAAGGACGGGCAGGTTCTCGACGGCAAGCGCCTGACTCCGCAGCCCTTCCTGATGCAGCTGCGCTTTGGCCCCCGCGGCTGGCATGGTGTGGTCGTTCCGGCGCAATCGTCCGCCACCCGGCCCGTGCGCCCGCCCCGCAGCTGCTGCGCGAGTGCCGCTGCCTCGCCGCCGCCGGTGAAACAGCAAGCGTCGCCAGACTTCCTGTTCCGTTCATGTTCTGTGCCGTTCCTGGCTGTCGGGGCCTGCCCCCTGGTTGCGAACGAACAGGTTCATGACGCGCGACTGGCTGTCCTGATGGGGGCAGGCGAGCGCCGGCGGAATCATGTGACGTTTGGCCCGTGCGGCCCCCTCTGCGATAGTGCCCGGATTGCATACCACACTCACCTATCCGGCAGCGCAGACCGCCGCAGCTACATGGCCCAATACGTCTACACCATGAACCGGGTCGGCAAGACCGTCCCGCCCAAACGGCAGATCCTGAAGGACATATCGCTCAGCTTTTTCCCCGGCGCCAAGATCGGCGTGCTGGGTACCAACGGTGCTGGCAAATCCACCCTGCTCAAGATCATGGCGGCTCGACAAGGACATCGAGGGCGAAGCCACCCCATGCCCGGCATCAAGGTGGGCGGCTACCTGCCGCAAGGAGCCGCAGCTCGACCCCGAGGACACCGTCCGCGAGAAGCCGTTGAAGGGGCCTGGGCGAAATCGTCGAGGCCAAGCAGAAGCTGGAAGAAATCTACGCCGCCTACGCCGAACCAGACGCCGACTTCGATGCCCTGGCCGCCGAGCAGGCCAAATACGAAGCCATCATCCAGGCCGCCGGTACCGACAACATCGAACTGCAGCTCGAAGTGGCTGCCGACGCCCTGCGCCTGCCGCCGTGGGATGCAAAAATCGGCACACTCTCCGGTGGGCGAAAAACGCCGCGTGGCGCTCTGCCGCCTGCTGCTGTCGCGACCCCGGACATGCTGCTGCTGGACGAGCCCGACCAACCACCTGGACGCCGAAAGCGTCGACTGGCTGGAACAGTTCCTGCAGACATTCACCGGCACCGTCGTGGCCGTCACCCACGACCGCTACTTCCTCGACAACGCCGCCGAATGGATTCTGGAACTGGACCGCGGCAGCGGCATTCCCCTGGCGCGGCAACTTCAGCTCGTGGCTGGACCAGAAAAGAGCAAAACCGCCTGCGGCAGGAAGAGCCGCCGAGTCCGCCCCGCCAGCAAAGCCCTCAAAAAGGAGCTGGAATGGGTGCGCCAGAAACGCCAAAAAGGCCGCCAGGCCAAGAGCAAGGCCCGTCTGGCCCGCTTCGACGAACTGTCGTCCACGAATACCAGCGCCGCAACGAGACGCAGGAGATCTTCATCCCCGTGGCAGAGCGCCTCGGGTGATCAGAGTCATCGAATTCAGCAACGTCTTGCAAAGGCTATGGCGACCGCCCTGCTGGTCGACAACCTCAGCTTCAAGATGCCGACCGGGGCCATCGTCGGCATCATCGGCCCCAACGGCGCCGGGCAAATCGACCCATCTTCCGCATCATCGCCGGCAAGCGAGAAGCCCGACAGTGGCGACGATCAAGATCGGCCACACCGTGCACATCGCGTCGTGGACCAGTCGCGCGAATCGCTGCAGAGCGACAAAACCGTGTGGGAAGACGTCTCCGGCGGGCTGGACATCATGAACGTCGGCAAGTTCGAAATGCCCCAGTCGCGCGCCTAGCATCGGGCCGCTTTCCAACTTCAAGGCGCGGACCAGCAGAAAAGCGGTCGGCGAGCTCTCCGGCGTGAACGCAGCCGCCTGCACCTGGCCAAGACGCTGCTGGAAGGCGGCAACGTGCTGCTGCTGGACGAGCCGTCAAACGACCTCGACGTGGAAACCCTGCGTGCGCTGGAAGACGCGCTGCTGGAATTTCGCCGGCTGCGGCCTGGTCATTTCCCACGACCGCTGGTTCCTCGACCGCATCGCCACGCACATCCTCGCGGCCGAAGGCGATTCGCAGTCGACCTTCTTTCGCCGGCAACTACCGCGAATACGAAGAAGACAAACGCCGCCGTCTGGGCGACGAGGCTGCCGCCGAAACGCTTCCGGTACAAGTCGATTCACGTGTGATTGACGCAGGGCCTTCGAGCGCCCTTTGCGCATCTCTGGAGGGCTGACAATGGAAACCATCAAATACGATCAGGACATCGTGGCATGGGCCAGTCAGCAGGCCGAATTCCTGCGCGCAGGGCGATTCGACCTGCTCGATCTGATATTGCAGATGAGGTCGACGACGTGGGCAGGAGCGAAAAACGGGAATTGCTGAGCCGGATGGCCGAGCTGATGGCGCATCTGCTGAAATGGCATTTCCAGCCGGAACGGCGCGGGGCAAGCTGAAACCAGCATCCGCAAGCAGCGCAAGGGCATTGCACGTGCCCTGGAAGAAACGCCCAGCCTCAAGGCGGAGCTTGCCAGCGAGCGCTGGCAGCAGAACGCCTGGGATGAAGCCGTGAAACGTGCGGCCGACCAGACCGGCATTGGTTATTTTCCAATCCTGCCCATGGACGATGGCAGGTAAAAGGACGAAGACTGGTTTCCGTCCCGAAAACTTTCAGACCAGAATGGCTGTTCGATGGACAGGCCTCTGCGACTCCGAGCTGGTGAAAGCGCTATCGCCAGCAGGACGGTGCTTCCGGGGCCAGGCGTTTCCGCTACAAATCAATTCATGTGAGACTGATCATGATCACCATCCATGACCTGCAGCCTGCCCGCGTCTGGCAGTATTTTCACCAGCTCACGCAGATTCCGCGCCCTTCGTTTCATGAAGAGGCCGTGCAGCAGTACGTGCTGGACGAAGCTAAACGGCTGGGCCTGCCGGCCGAGCGCGATGCGGCCGGCAACATCCGCGTGCGCAAGCCGGCCAGCCCCGGTCATGAAAATGCCCCCGGCGTGATTTTGCAGTCGCACCTCGACATGGTGCCGCAGAAAAATGCCGACAAGGTGCAGACTTTCGAAAAAGGATCCCATCACCACGAAAGTGCGGGAAGACGGCTGGCTGACGGCCGACGGCACCACGCTGGGTGCCGACAGCGCATTGGTGCAGCCACCGCACTGGCCGTGCTGGCCGATGAAACACTGGAGCATCCGCCGCTGGAAGCCCTGTTCACGTCCACCGAAGAAACCGGCATGGTCGGGGCGCAGGGCTTGCAGCCCAACTGGCTGAACGGCAAATACCTGATCAACCTCGACACCGAGGAAGAGGAGAATCGTGCATCGGTTGCGCGGGCGGCGTGGATGGTACCCACCGCATTCCGTACGGCACCCGCCCCGTGCAGCTTCGGCTGGCAACTGACCGTGAAAAGGGCTGAAGGGCGGCCACTCCCGGCATGGACATCATCATGGGCCGGGGCAATGCCATTCTGGTGCTGGTGCGGGTGCTGGGCGCTGCAGCTGCATCTGAACGGGCAGGATGGTGAATTCGATGCCGCGGCCGTACCCGGTTCGCGTGAGGCACTGGCCCGGGGCAGCAAACAGACGGGGGCCGCTGCGGTCGCATCCGTAGCCGCGCCCTGTGCCTGCTGCGAGCAAGGATGTATCCCCCTGTCCGGCGACATGTCTGCTCCGCCGGCGGTACGCGTGGTGCTGGCTGATCTGCAGGGCGGCAACCTGCGCAATGCCATCCCGCGTGAGGCGCATGCACGGATCGGCTTTCGGTGTCTGCACCGGTATGGCGTGTGAAAATGAACGGGCAGGGCAGGTGCCTCAGCCCAGGGTTCTGGCTCCGCCGCCAGCGTGGAAGCCCTGGTGGCCGATGTGCAAGCCTGGCTGCAGGAACTGCAGCAGACCCTGCGTCGTGGACTGCCGCCCGAAGATGCCGGCCTGAGCATCACGCTGGAACCGGCTGCAGAAATTACCGAAGAGCTGGCGGATGCGCCACGGGTACTGGATGCGCTGCGCGCCATGCCCAATGGTGTGGACCGCATGACCGTTTTCCATGCCGGGCCCTGGTGGAAACCTCCACCAATCTGGCTGCCGTGGCATGCGACGGCAAGGCCGTGCACATCCGTTGCCTGCTGCGCTCATCCGACGATGCCCAGAAGGCGGATTTGGCGCGCCGCATGGCCAGTGTGGTGCGGCTGGCCGGTGGCACATCGGAATATGCAGCCGATTACAGTGGCTGGCAGCCCAAACCGGATTCTGAGCTGGTGCGCCTGTTCGTGCGTACCGGAGAAAAGATGTTTGGACGCAAGCCGCCGGTGTCGGCTATTCATGCCGGGCTGGAATGCGGCATCATGGCAAGGAACTACCCGCACTGGGAGATGATCTCCTTCGGCCCTACCATTACCGGTGCACATTCGCCAGACGAGGCCGTGAAAATCGATACGGTGGGGCGGTTCTACGACTGGCTGAAGCTTTGCCTGCGGGAGCTGGCGCAGGAAAAGGTTTGATTCGGGCGTACCTAGCGAAGCCTGGCCGGCCTTCTGCAGGAGCAGGCTGCTGAACTGCAGAAGGTCGTCCAGGTGATGCTGGATGATGTCGATGGCCACGGGAATGATGACCGACTGGTAATCGTGCACCACCAGATTGCGAAAACCGGCCATGCGCTTGAGTGTGTCGGCCAGCGACGGCGGAATCCAGCCTTGCTGGGCGAGCAGATCGAATGCATCACGTGCCCTTTGAGGAACCCCCAGGTTCTTCTGGCGAACCAGATGGAAGGCCAGATCGATGGCCGCTTCGCAGGCCCGCTGAATGTTCAGGATGGCGGCATCCTGATGGGTGTAGTCGGTGGCAAACCCGGCGGGGTTGGCGTTGTACTCGGCCCGTGCGCGGGCAACACACCGTTCGATGGTGGCGCTCTTGTTGATCAGGATGTCGTCGGTCATGTCAGATGGCGTCCGTTTGCAGAGAGGGACATGAGGTATTGGTTGACCCTGGACAGCGCGGTCATGTCAGTAAACTGAACCACGTTGACGGATGTCTTCCAGAATGCCGGCGCGCCGCTCGTCAAGATCGATTTTTTCCCGAAGCACAAAAATTTCGAAGAGGTCGGCCGGATAGTCCACGGCCCACCAGCGCTTCCCGGTTGTCAGTATCTGGTACTGCATGACGGTGGACGCGGCCCGAATGTCCAGCAGATCGACATCACAGCCCGCCAGATCGGCCAGATCACTGGACAGGTTGAACAGGGTCAGTGCGTCTGCGCGTCCTTCATCAGAACGGCCAGATCCAGATCGCTGTCGGGCCGCGCGTGGCCGGTGATCTGGCTGCCGAATGCGTAGACCGCCTGCAGGTCCGGGATGCGGGTGCGCAGGTAATCGACCATCGATGCTGCATGGCTGCGGGGGAAGCCTGTGCGGACTTCGCCAGGGGCTGCTGTTCACTGAACGTTCTTGTGGCTGTGCGGATTGATGAGGATGTCAGGCCGCCACCGCTGCAGCATCGGCTGGGCTGGCTTTTGGGGCGTTTCGGGGTGCGGGATTGTGCCTGCGGAACGACCGCCAGACGCAGGCCCAGCGCGCAGAATGGCATTGAGGCTGCTGAGGCGCGGGCGTTGCCCTGGCCGGAGAGGGTGCGATAGAGGCTTTCGTTGAGCCCGGCACGGGCAGATATCTGGCTGATGCCGCCCTGGGCCTGAGCCAGCTGGCGCAGGATGACAAAAAGCTCTCCCGTGTGCAGCCTTCTTCCAGCAGCGTGTTGAGAGACTCGACCGCAAGAGCAGGGTCATCACGGAAGACCTCTGCCATGACATCGTCATACAGTTTGTCTTTCATCGGGTTTTCCATTCCATGAAGTAGCGGATTGCCGCCTGAATGTCGGTGCTCTGGGTTGACTTGTCGCCGCCGGTCAGGAGCAGTATCACGACATCTCCATCGCGTGCGTAGTAGATCCGGTAGCCGGGACCCGTGGGGATGCGGAGTTCATGCACCCCGTTCCCAACAGGCTTGTGATCGCCGAAGTGCCCATTGGCGACACGTGAAAGCGGGCAACGATGGCCCGCCTGCCGACGGGATCCTGCAGGCTGGTCAGCCAGTCCTGAAAGAGGTTTCGACCGCTTTGGGTGATATAGGTTTTGAGAATGTACATGACATAGTCGCTTATAGGCTACTTTCCGTCAATGTGTGCCCGGCAGGCTGATGCATTCCGGTTGTGACGCTGTGCGGTGCAGGGCAGCCAGGTCCCGTCAGGTCTGGAGGAGGCCGCAAGGGGCCTGCCTTGCCGGTGCAGAGCGCCGTGAGCCCACAGACTGAGGCCCGTGCAAGGACGAAGAGAAGAGCCCATGACATACTCAGGGTGCCGGACCACGGAGTGCATTCAACAGACAAGCATGATACTGTTTATTTTGTCAGTTGTATTGACAGAATGTGCTTTTGCGAGAGGCGGGGCTGTCCGTCACAGATACGCTCGCGTTGTGCCTGAATGCAGGCATTTCAGGCAACCCACGGAGGTGCAAGATGCCATCAGTGACCATCCGGAATGTTCCTGACGAGGTGTACAGGGCCATTCGTGCGCAGGCTGCCCTGAAGGGACGCAGCCTCGGAAGCGGAGCTGCTCGATATCATCGCAAGGGACTGCAGACCAGAGCATCGTATCCGTTTCGGCTCGATGATGGCTGGGCTCAGTCGTCGTGATGGCGGGCTTAGTGACGAGGAGCTGGCGGTGTTTGAAGGTAGCCAGCAGGGGCGGTCCGGCCGTTTTTGAATGATTCTCCCGGACGCAAACGTCATCGCGGAGCTGATGCGGTATGTGCCGGACCAGAGGGGCTGCCACCGGGTCAGTGTTTTCAGTTGGCCCAAGATGGACGATCAAGGCTGTGCTTCGAAGGGGGTGTACCCTGAATATCGGCGTCGGGGAACGAGGGCAACCAGTTTCAGCTCGCCACCAAGCGCCCTGATGTAATCGCGCAATGTGCTGACATACATGTCTTCCCGACGCTCGAGTCTCGAAATGGCAGCCTGCTCCACGCTCATGCGGAACGGGCTACTTCAATCTGGGTTATGCTGCGAGCCTTGCGAAGCTCCTGAAGCTGCATCTCCAGAAGCATGGCTTCGGCACGAGCCGCTGCGCGAGCTTGAGAATCGGGTGACATTCTGGCGCGCAGTTCACTGAATTTCTTTGCCATCGAAATATCCTTCGTTCTTCAGGGTATCAAGGTGTACGCTGTACAGGCTGTCTGCGACAGGAACGTGGGTGGAGTACCAACGTTTGTCCCCTGTCTTGTCACCCCCGATGAGGAGGATGACGAAACGCCGGGGGTCGAATGCATAGAGGATCCGATATGGGCGCCCTTGGTGCTGGATACGAAGCTCCCGCATGTGCGGGTACCTTTGAACCATGGATGCTGGATGTGTGAGGAAAGCCGAGATCTGGCCCTCGTTCTTCAAGTAGCTGGACAGAAGCCGCGATTGATTCCTGCTCCGCCTCATTCAACCCCTCCCACCATATGCCTAACTCGTCTGTGTACTCAACCTCCCACTTCATGTAAAGTATTCCTTACAAAGCATATGATGTCAAGAGCATATTATACATCCAATTACGTGGGAATAACCGCTAGCCCAATTGGCCGGCCGGGAGGAGGAAGAAGGGCGCGGTGAAGGGGTACTGGGAAAAGAGTGTTCTTTCCGCAATGTGTGCGCAGCGTATCGATTGGATCAAGGCGACGCTGGAGAGCCCTGCTGCCCCGTTGTTCGAATGCTGGACAAGTAGCGGTCTGGCGGCCGCGCGCTGGATTGGCTTCTTCCACGGAGCAGGGAAGCCACCAGCGCCTGTGCCGTCACCGGTATACCCTCCGCAAGCGGCACACCTCACTGCAGCCGGAACACCTCTTCCAGCGACTGTGCCGTCAGGATGCTGTCGGTCCAGCGATCCAGCTCGCCCTGGGTGGCACCCTGCAGCCGGGTTTCGGTGGCTTTGTCGAGTGTGCCGAACCGGCGGGTCAGCTGCCGGACCAGCGTCTTCAGCTGGCCTTCGAGGCGGCCTTCCTGCTGGCCTTCAAGACGACCCTGTTGCTGCCCCTCGATGCGGCCCTCTTCGTACCAGCGTGCTGTCAGTTGGTTCATGCGTTGTTTCTCCTGTGGGTATTGCTGCCCGAGCAGTTGCCGTTCTTCGGTGTTCAGTGTCAGATAGAGTTCCATGATGCCCAGTTGCTCAGAGCGTGTCATGGACTCATTCGTCCCTGCGTATTCCGATGATCGTGACCGACGATTCCGGCATCGTGACCGCGCAGTCCGGTCATCGTGACCGATGTCGAGTGGTCAGAGACATTGCCTGCCAGGCAAATTGTACGATTGCCTGATCCGGGGGGCCTTCCAGCCCCCCATTACCTCCGGGAGAGCGTCAGCTCTGGTTGGCGGATGAAGGCGTTTTCTTCGTTCGTGCAGCGCGCAGTGACTCCCCCTTGAGCACGATCCGCTGCGCCTGTGGCAGCAGACGATCCAGCATCGCGTCGGCCACCGCCGGCTCATCGATCCAGGCATGCCAGTGATCGACGGGCAACTGGCTGGTGATCAGCGTGGCCCTGTTGCCGGCCCGGTCATCGATGATCTCCATCAGCGCTTCCCGGCAGGGGGCGTCCAGCGCCACCAGTCCCCAATCGTCCAGTATCAGGACCTGCGTCTTTGCCAGCTTGCCAAGCCACCTGGTGTAGGTGCCTGTGGCCCGTACAAGGCCCAGCTCCTCGCCCAGCCTGGGCAGACGCAGATACCGCGTACTGTGTCCCTGGCGACAGGCATACTGTCCGAGAGCGCAGGCAAGCCACGTCTTGCCGCACCCCGTGGCCCCGCTCAGGATGATGGTGGCGCCGGACGTTGCCCAGTCACTCAGGGCAAGCGCCATCCAGCGGGCACGTTCCAGCCCCCGGCTGGCTCGTGCGTCGAAGTCTTCGATGTGGGCCTGGGCATACTTCAGGCTGGCCTGCTTCAACAGGCGGGCGCTGCGCCGGTCGTGGCGGCTGTCGATCTCGTGCTGAACCAGCAGGGCCAGACGCTGCTCGAACCCCAGCTCTGTGCTTGCGGGCTGTTCGAGCTGTCGCTGCAGCGCCTGTGCCATGCCCTGAAGTCGGAGTTCCTGCAGCTGGGCGATGGTTTGATTGTGGGTCATGATTCACCTCCCTGGCGTCAGTGATAGGCCCGTGCACCGCGCAGGTGCTCATGGTCCGGGCTTTGCCATGCTCTGCCCGGTTGTACCGGTGATGCTTTCTCCTTGCCGCTGAGCAGGATGTCGCGTACCGCGCGATAGGTGTGGATCTGCAGCGACAGGGCGCGCTCGCAGGCCGCTTCCAAAGGGGCATGGCCGTGGCGTCTGGCCAGCGACAGCAGACCCAGCGCACTGCGATAGCCATGCTCGGGGTGCCTGTATCGGGCCAGCATGCGCTCGATCAGCAGCGCCGTGCTTTCGCCGACACCACGGCCCCACGCGACCAGACGTTCCGGTGTCCATTGCCGATGTGCACGGTGGCTGGCCGGCATGTGCTCCTCGATGGTGGTAAAGCCGCCTGCCTGATGACTTCTCAGGTGTGCGGCCACCCGTTTGCCCTCGTGCAGCAGCTCGATGCCATGCTGGGTGATGCGGGCATCGAGCCGCTGTCCAACCAGCACATGGGGCACGCTGTAGCGGTGCCGGTCGATCTCGACGTGGTAGTCCACGTGTACCCGCACGGTCTTGTAGCGAGCGTATTCGTAGCGAACCGATGGCAAAGGGCGCAAGGCCGGTGCATCGAGGCTGGCAAAGACACTGGCCCGGCTGCCCGGCAGTTTCTGGAAGGGGCGGTGGTTGAGCTGTTCCAGCAGCGGTTCGATGGCCCGGTTGGCGCTGCCCAGATCATTGGGCAGTACGTGGCGCAGCCTGGCCAGAATCCAGCGCTCAACCACCTGAACGGCCGACTCCACCACGGCCTTGTCCTGCGGACTGTGAGGCCGGGCCGGCAAGACGGCACAATCGTAGTGGCGGGCAAAGTCCTGAATGCTGTCGGTTGCCCTGGGTTCGTAGCGATCGGCACGGGCAATGACCGCCCGGGGATTGTCGGGCACGATCAGGGCGGGGACACCACCCATGTAGTGCAGTGCCCCCACCATGCCATTGATCCAGTCAGCAGTCTTCTGGCCGGGCGTGGCCTGTGCGTAGGTGTAATGGGAGGCGCCCAGCGCCGCGACGAACAGGTGTGCCCTGCTGCCGTCACGCAGCGCCAGCGTCGGTCCGGCAAAGTCCACGAACAGCTTCTCGCCGGCGACATGGATCTGGCGCATCGAGCGCTTGAGCGTCCTGACGTATTGCCGGTAGCGTTCGCAGAACTGACTGTACTGCAGCGTACGCTGGCCCACGTATTCGGCCTGGTACTCCTGCCACAGCAGCATCAGGGTCATGCCCTTGCGGCTGAGTTCCCGGTGCATCAGGGCAAAGTCCGGCAGCACGCAGGGGCAGCGTTCGTCCTGTCCGGCAAGCAGGCGGGAATGCAGCTCTGCGTCGCTCATCGAATCGATGAGCGACCAGTCCTCCAGTCCCTGCGCACGGGCCAGGGTCACGTACTTGGATACGACGCCCTTGGAAACGCCAAGGGCCTGGGCACAACGCGCCAGCGATTCACCTCTGACGAGGCGGTGTTCGAGAATGGCTTTGATCATCTGTGTGTCGAGTGATGGCGCTGGCATTGGCGGCTTCCAAAGCCGCCAACGGTAGCGCAGGTTGAGAACAGCAGGGCTGTCTCGACACACTCGAACACCATCGGTCACGATCACCGGAATCGGCGGTCACGATGCCGGAATCGCTGGTCACGATACCGGAATCATCAAATCCACGGCCCCGGAACCGCCCGGTCACGATCGCCGGAATCAGCGGTCACGATCATCGGAATACCCAGTCCCGCGAAACCCCCTTTGGGCGTGTAGGACAAGGCGGCAGGGCCGCAGAATCCTGGATGGCTTCAAAGGCACCGCCAACGCAGTCATGCGCGCCCGAGGGGTTTTCTCCGGCTGGATCGATCCGTGCGCTGCTGATGTTGCCCTGCTTGGCAAGGCGACCAGCCTTGCTTTGCGCAGTGCGCCTTGTCAGCACACGGATTTGAGGCCAGCGCGGGGACGAATGAGTCCATGACACGCTCTAGCTGCCGGTCGGGGTCGGGCTCCAGCGCCAGAATCCCCTTCCAGGCCTGGCCGCATACCCGGACCCGGGCTTCCGGGGTGTGGGGATAGCGCATCATTACCGTCATGATGCGGGCGAGGATGTTGGGGCTTTCGGCGTAGGCGGCGGCGTCCATCGAGGCCAGGTGCCAGTGCGGGATGCGGAACTGCAGCGGGTGCAGGTGGTCGCCCCCAAGGGACAGCTGCGCTTCCATTTTGCCACGCTTGAGGCAGATGACACGGCAGTGCCCGCCGGGTGCCCTCGCGGCGCATGACGCGCACGGTGTAGCCCAGCAGACGCTCGGGGTTGAAGCGGGAGGGGATGGTTTCCTCTTCCAGCAGGATGACCAGGTCCTCGCGGGAACCGTCGCGCCAGCGTACGCGCATCGGCATGTCGAGGATCTGCTTGCCCTCGGTCATCTGCTCTTCGGGCGGTTCCTGCCCGAGGAAGGTGATCTCGATGTCGTCGTCGAGGCCGATCTTCTCACCGGCAGCAAAGAAGGCCAGTGCCGCCTGCGGGTAGTCCTGGACCAGGTTCTTGAATACCCAGTCGTGGTCGACGGCCCGTGCTCTGCCTGGCGCCGATGCTGGCGCGGGGGCAGATGGCGTGCGACCGGGTTCGTCCGGATTGGGAGGCGCTTGCCCTGTCCCTTCAGGAATCGGGTCGGGTGGAGCCTGGGGGTTTGGGGTTTTGTCGGAATCGTGACTGGCGCTCATGTTGAATGCCCGTGGGTGTTCGTGAAAATAGCCCGGACATTTCAGCAGGAAGGCAAGGGATGGCATGGGCAGGATGCCGGTTCTGGCCATCTGGTCTAGGGCTTGTGATTCCTCACAACTTTCTCAATGAAATCAACATGACAAGGGAGGATCGCCCATAATTTGGGGAAGAGAACGAGGCAAAGCCGAACCGGAGGACGCTGCAATGGGCAAGGCAGATCGGACAGAGGTTGAAGTGCAGGGATCTGGGTACCCAGTGGGTTGATGAGGAGATCAGTGGCGCACAGATGCCGGATGCGCGTCTGAAGGCACGCCTGGGCGAGATCATGCGTCATCTCGGCAAGGACGTGACCAACTCGATTCCGTCCTCGTTCGAGGATTGGGCTGCGACGAAAGCAGCGTACCGGATGCTGTCCAATGATCGGGTGGACGTCCAGGCGATCATTTCGGGGCACCTGCAGGCCACACGGCGTCGCGTGCAACAAAGCGAGGGGCAGATTCTGGTGCTGCACGATACAACCTCGTTCACGTTTGATCGGCTGTATCCAGAGGATGTGGGTTTTTTGGGCAGGCTGGCGGGAGCCGAGGAGGAGACGCGGATCTGCGGGATGCTGATGCACGCGAGTCTGGCCATCACGCAGGATGCGCTGCCCCTGGGGCTGTGTGCGCTGCAGTTCTGGAACCGGCAGGAATTCAGCAAGGATCAGGCAGCAGGCAGGGGCCGCGCGCAAGCGTGTCGAGGACAGGGAAAGTCATCGCTGGGTCGAGGGGCTGCAGCAGGCCACGGCGTTGCTGCAGGCGGAGTCCGGGCGATGCGTGCACATCGCGGACCGCGAAAGCGACATCTACGCGCTGTTTTACGCGGCCAGGGAGCTGGGCACACATTTCCTGGTGCGCACCAGCACGGATCGCCCGACAGGTAACGGCCAGCAGACAGTGGAAGAGGAGATGGCCGACGCGCCGGTCAAGGGCCTGCACCGGGTGTTCTTTCGTGATCGTTGGGGCCATGCGCACGAGGCGACCATGACGCTGCGTCATCGGCGTCTGCGGATACGGCCGCCGCAGGAGCACAAGGAGTTGCCCGAGCTGACGCTGACGGTACTGCACGCCACGGAGCGAGGCGCGCCGCTCAATCGCAAGCCCCTGAGCTGGAAGCTGATCACGGATCTGCCGGTTCAGTCGCGCGAGCAGGCCATCGAGAAGCTGGACTGGTATGCGATGCGCTGGAACATCGAGACGTTCTTCAAGGTGATGAAATCGGGCTGCAAGGCCGAGGACGCGCAGCTTCGCACCGCAGAACGGTTGAGCAACCTGATGGCGGTGTGCTGCATTCTGTCATGGCGGCTGATGTGGATGACGATGCTCAATCGCCTTGAACCCGAGGCCGACCCGAGGGTGGTGTTCACGGAGCAGGAGATCCGGGCTCTGAAGGCGCTGGTGACGGTACGCTGGAAGAACAAGGTGCCTGAGCCAGAGACGCTGCATGACTGCGTGATCCTGGTGGCGCGCCTTGGCGGCTATCTGGCCAGAAAGAATGACAGGCCACCGGGGAACGAGGTTATCTGGAAGGGGATGCGCCGGCTTGATGACATCGTTCTGGGAATGTCCATGTGATCAAAGATGTGGGGAATCACAAGGGCTACATGTGGGTGCAGAAAGGCGGTCCGCCGGACAAGTCGGTGGTGATCTACGACTACGACCCGAGCCGTTCCGGCAAGGTACCGTTGCGCCTGCTCGCGGGCTGGCAAGGTTATCTGATGACCGATGGCTACGAAGGCTACAACGCCGTGGGCAGGACCGAGGGTGTCGAGCACCTGGTGTGCTGGGCACACGCACGGCGTGGTTTCGTCAAGGTCGTGCAGGCCAGCAAGGGCAAGCGGGGCGGGCCAATGAAGCCATCGACATGATCGGCCGGCTCTATGGGATCGAGCGCAAGTTCGCCGATGCCACGGATGAGGCGCGCCTCGAGGCACGGCAGAGCCACAGCAAGGCGGTGCTGGCCGAACTTCGCGACTGGCTGGACAGGATGCTGCCGCTCGTACCGCCCAAAACCCCATTGGGTCAGGCACTGGGCTATCTGTACCGGTACTGGTCGCGCCTTGTCAACGCCGATTGAAAACTGACCCAGGGTGCCGAAGTAAAACTGACCCACCTGGGCACGCGATAGAATGGGTTACCAGCCCTCAGTCAGGCGGCCTTTCCCTCCTTGCTGGCCACCTGTCCGGCACGCACCTTGTCGCGTAGCCGGTAGCTTTGGCCGGAGATCTGCACGATGTGAGCATGATGCAGCATGCGGTCGAGCATTGCGGCCGTCAGGGTCTGATCACCTGCGAAGGTTTCTGGCCATTGCGTAAATGGCAGGTTGCTGGTCAACACGATGGAGGCATGTTCATAACGCTTGGCTACAACGTTGAAGAACAGGTTGGCCTCATCCCTGCCAAACGGCAGGTAACCTATCTCATCGATGACCAGCAGCCTGGGCCCGAGCACTGCCCGGTTGAAGTACTGCTTGAGGCGCCCCTGCTGGCGTGCCGTTGCCAGCTGCAGCATCAAGTCTGCGGCAGTGATGAAGCGTGTCTTGATACCTGCCATGGTCGCCCTGTAGGCCAGCGCGCAGGCCAGGTGCGTCTTGCCTACCCCACTGGGGCCAAGCAGGATGACGTTCTCCGCACGTTCAATGAAGGTCAGTGCTGCAAGATCCTGCAGCTGACTGCGCGGAGCCCCTGTAGCGAAGTTGAAATCGAACTGCTCGAAGGTCTTCACCGAAGGCAGCGTTGCCATCTTCAGCAGCGTTTGCCTCTGGCGTTCCGTGCGTGCGTCGCGTTCTGTACTGAGCACCCTTTTGAGGAACTCGGCATAGCCAGCCTCTTCGGCTGCGGCTCGCTGGGCAATACCAGGCCAGTCTGCAGCCAGACGCTGCAGTTTGAGTCCATGGCACAGCTCGGCAATCTGATCATGCAGAAGGTTCATGCTGCCACCTCCAGCAGGGCCTGATACACCGACAGCGGGTGCTGCAGGCTCTCGAACGGTACGGGCGCCGACGTGCGCGGCGCTGCAACGATGATCTCCTGCCTGGAGGGTAGCTGCAGCAGATGATCGCGCTCGATGACCAGGCGCCGCTCGGGACGCTCTCCAGTCGTGCCATGGATACGGGCATTGGCCACCGTGTCAAGCCAGGGACCGACGTATCCATTGGCCGCTGCCACATCCAGAACCAGCCCGGCTGTGCGCAAGCTTGCCGCCAGGGGAACGATGAAGCTGCGCTTGAGGTATCCGTTGAAGCGCTCGACTTTACCCTTGGTGCGGGCCCGGTATGGACGGCATACCCTGGGAACAAACCCATAGCGGTCTGCCAGCCCCAGTAGCTGCGGGTTCCAGCGGTGCTGGCCGGGACCGAAGACATCACGCTCGATGATGATGGTTCTGGCGTTGTCGAACAGGACGGTTCGGGGGACTCCACCAAAGTAGGCGAACGCATTCTCCAGACCTGCGCACCACGCCGGCGAATCCTCCCGTGCCGAGAAGCGCACGAAGCTGGCCCGGCTGAAGCCCAGTGTAGCCACAAAGGCCAGCAGTGGGTCGCGACCACGGCGGATGATGGTGAAGTCAGCCTGCATCTGCTGCCCGGGTTCGGTCTCGAAACGCACCACGGGATCATCTGCAGGGCGCGGGCGCTGTTGGGCCACAAAGGCCTTGAGCTGGCTGTAGCCACCGTCATAGCCTCGCTCCTGAATCTCGCGCAGCAGGACGGTGGCTGGAATCCAGTCCGGGCGCGCAGCTGCGATGCGTTCGAGCAGGTACTCCTGGAACGGTTCCAGCTTGGTAGGACGGGCTGCTCTGGGCGGATAGCCCACCGCTTCGGGCTCACGCAGATAGCGTCGGACAGTGTTGCGAGAACACGACATGCGTCGTGCAATCTCTCGGATGGGAAGACCCTGACGGGCCATGACTCTGATCTCCACTGCTTGTTCCTGGGTCAACATGTTCGGCGGTCACAAAGCCGCCATCTTCACCCAGGTGGGTCAGTTTTACTTCGGCAGGTGGGTCAGTTTCTCATCGGCGGTGACAGCCTGGTGCGCTACGTCGAGCGGGGTGATCTGCCGATAGACAACAATCGGGTGGAGAATGCGATTCGCCCGTTCGTTGTGGGCCGCAAGAACTGGCTGTTCAGTGATACGCCGGCGGGTGCGCATGCCAGTGCAGTGGTGTATTCACTGATCGAGACGGCGAAAGCCAACGGGCGGGAGCCGTACGCGTGGCTGCGTCATGTGCTGCAGCGGCTGCCGTATGCGAAGACGGCAGATGATTACGAGGCGCTGCTGCCGTGGAACCTGTCGGCGCTGGAGCTGGTGGAGGAAGCGATCTGGGCCTGATCAATGGTTTTGTGGATCGTTTACCTTTGACCTGTCAGACGAGGCGGTACGACGACATTCCGGTTCTGGACGCAGATTCACCTCACGGCCATCTCGCCCAATTCAACAGGCCACGAAAACAAACTGATTGATGGCGAAATCAACAAATCGCCCGCGGTGTTTCACACCGCCCGGCCTAGCGGTGCAGCGCGCCAAAAGGCGCGTTGTAAACGGCACAAGCCCCATGAGGGGCTTGTGATGATTCCTTTTTGTCATCCTCCCGGCTTTCGCCGGACGGGTGATTGACCGTGGAGACGGTCGGTTGACTACGTCAACCGATTAGCGGCACTCGGCGGGAGCGTAACGAGCTTCCAGAGTGCCAGCGGTTGCCGTCACGTTCTTCGAAGCTGCAGCACCCTTGGCCATGCACTGCATCTAATGGAGTCGGCAACGGGCGAGAAGCTCTTTGTCGCGTCAGGCAACCCAGCGCCAGCAGCTTCCGTGCCAGTAAACGGTACAAGAACCAGGCTGCCACTTTCCTGAACACGTTTGGTATAGGCAATCGTCACAACCTTTTGCAGCATCAATTTCCACGGAACTCACGTTGGTCGACGCTCCGGGGCTGGTATACCCAGTCTTATACCCGGTGGCCACATCGATATTCGATCCCGACGATGCAACTCTCAGCCACGTTCAACTTGGCAGCAGCAGCCAGCGACAGGCCCTCGGACACCCGAGCCCGTACGGTGTAGTCCTGGTAAGCCGGGATGGCCACTGCGGTCAGGATACCGATGATCGCAACCACGATCATCAGCTCGATCAGGGTGAAGCCTTTCTGCACTTGTTTCAGCATCATGATGTCTGGACCCTTGTCCAATGAGAGAGAAGAGAGGTTGTGTACGGGTTCGCCGCTCTCCGTGTCGGCTGGCCCGGTCGCTTTCGAGTTCGACAACCTCTCTCTAGCCAGGATCGTGCCAACGCCCCGCAACGGCGGCTTTCGCCTGACGAACGCCGCCAGCCAAAAAGGTCCGTGATAAAGATCACAGCCCGGCAGCCGAGGCCAACCGTCTGCACATCCCCTGATGTGTCGTTGTTCGGCAGCAACACCGCCGCAAGGTGACGTGTTGCGTCACATGAGTGACGTATTTGGGCAGGTATGCCCTGACTGGCAGACGTGTGAACGACCTTCGCCGAGCCGAAACGTGGCGCCGGGGTCACGCGCCTGCACTACGCCACCCGCCCCGCACACAGTGCGCGGTCTCTGCGTCTGCCAGGGCTGGGCGAGGACCTGGACCCCGGCCGGGCCGCCGGCATCTGCACCACGGGCCCGGCAAGCTGGCCAGAACCAGGGGCCTGATCCTGGACTGGTCGCCAACAGGAAACTTTTGCACTATTCTGTCGTCCTTTACCAATCATCCGACTGACCCCATTCCATGCCCCAGAACACCAGTGAAAGCGGGAGCCTGACGATCAGGGAAGTCGCCGGGTACCTGAATGCCACAGAGTGGACGATCTGCCGACTCGTGGCGGCCAGGAATGTATCGGCCTTCCAGGTCGGCGAGACATGGCGTTTTCTGGCGACGGACATCGGCGGCCGGATAGCTGGCCAGTCGAAAAAGGTGGGGGAACCGATTGATCTCCGCCTCACCACGCCAAGTATTACGCTCACGAGCTGACACGGCGACACGCAGCCGATGCCGATGGTGTAGATCGCCTGTCCCAATCGCTGTTCGATGCCAGCGTCGATCTGAACCCGCATCAGATCGAGGCGGCGCTGTTTGCCCTGCGGAACCCATTGCAGGAAGGTGTGCTGCTGGCTGACGAGGTGGGATTGGGCAAGACCATCGAAGCCGCGCTGGTGGTTTGCCAGTACTGGGCAGAGCGTCGCCGTCGGCTTCTGGTCATCTGCCCGGCAAGCCTGCGCAAGCAGTGGGCGCAGGAGCTGGACGACAAGTTCGCCGTGCCCACCGCCGTAGTGGATGCCGTCGCTCTGCGCAAGCAGTCTGCCGGTGACATGCCTCGCCACCCTGCAACGGCTGGGTTGGCAAGGCGGTCGTGATCACAAAGTCATACCAGTACGCCGCCAGGCTGGAAGCCGAGCTGCTGCCGTGCCATGGGACGTGGTGGTTATCGATGAAGCGCACAAGCTGCGTAACGCGCACCGCGCCAGCAATCGCACCGGCAGGCACTCAGGCGCGCGCTGCAAGGACGAAGGAAGCTGCTGCTCACCGCCACGCCGTTGCAGAACTCGCTGATGGATCTGTACGGCCCTGTCCACGCTGATCGACGAGCACCTGTTTGGCGGCGAGGCGGCCTTCCGCAAGCAGTTCATGAACAGCGGGACGGGCCTGGATGAACTGCGTGAGCGCCTTGCCAGCTTCGCCAAACGTACACATGCGCCGTGATGTGCTGGAGTACATCAGGTACACCGAGCGCAAGGCGCTCACCCAGCCGTTCAACCCCACCGACGACGAGCAGGCGCTGTATGAGCGCATCTCGGCCTTTCTGCAAAAGGAAGACCTCTACGCGCTACCCAGGCAGCAACGCCATCTCACGACACTGATCTTGCGCAAGCTGCTGGCCTCCAGTTCGCACGCCGTTGCTGCCACCCTGAGTTACCATCCGTGAGCGCCTGCAGGGCTTGCTCACGACAGACAAAATGGAAGACAACGGCAGTCAGCTGGTAGAACGGCTCATTGCCGAGGACGACCTGGGGCAGGGCTATCTGGAAGAGGAAGCCAGCGAGGCCGACGAAGACGTCAGGCCCCTGTGCCCGTGCCAGCGGAAGATGGCAATACCGGTAATGCAAAAGATACGCATGCCGTCCGCGCTTCCATCAACGCCGAGATTGCGGAGCTGACCGCGTTTGTCGACGCTGCGCACGCGCTCCAAACCGATACCAAGGCGCAGGCGTTACTGAAGGCGCTCAGTCTGGGCTTTGGCAAGATGGCTGAACTGAAAGCCCTCGCAAAGCCATCATCTTTACAGAGTCTAGACGCACGCAGGAGTACCTATTCCGCTTTCTATCCGCCAACGGACATGCGGGCAAGCTCGTGCTGTTCAGCGGCACCAACAATCATGAATACTCCACCGCCATCTACCAGCGCTGGCTGGAAGAGTACAAGGACACGGACCGCGTCACCGGTTCGCCGCAAGTGGATCGCCGCACTGCGCTGATCGACCACTTCCGCAAGGACGAGGGCACCGGTGCGGAAAATTATGATTGCCACCGAAGCGGCGGCCGAGGGGGTCAACCCTGCAGTTTTGCTCGCTGATCATCAACTACGATCTGCCGTGGGAACCCGCAGCGTGTCGAGCAGCGCATTGGCCGCTGCCACCGCTACGGCCAGCGTTTCGACGTGGTGGTCATCAATTTTCTCAACACCCGCAACCAGGCCGACCAGCGCGTGCTGGAGCTGCTCACCGAAAAATTCAACTTGTTCTCCGGGGTGTTTGGCGCGAGCGATGAAGTGCTCGGTCGTGTTGAAGGCGGCCTCGACTTCGAAAAACGCGTCCTCCAGATTTACGACACCTGTCGCCAGCCCGAGCAGATCGAAGCCGCCTTCAACGCCCCTGCAAGCGGAACTGGAAGAAGTCATCGCCGACCGCGTCAAAGACACCCAGTCCCAACTACTGGAGAACTTCGATGAGGATGTTCACGACCACCTCAAACTGCGGCTTCAGGATGCCGAAGCGCGGCTCGATAAACTGGGGCGCTGGTTCTGGGGCGTTACCCGTTTTGCATTGGAGGGACGTGCGAACTTCGATGAACACTCCTATGCGTTCTCTCTGAGCGCGCCGCCCGCAGGAATCGCTTCAGGCCGCTACCAGCTCATTCGTGGTGCAGTGCAGCCGGACATGCTGGCACACGCCTATCGCCCTCAGCCATCCGCTGGGGGAATGGAGCATCAATGCCTGCCTGAATGTGGTCACGCCCGTCGCCACATTGAAGCTTGACTACGCCAAACACGGCGCGCGCGTTTCCGTCATCGAGAGGCTGCGCGGCATGTCCGGCTGGCTGACCCTGGTGCGGCTGGAGATTACCGCCTTCGAGACTACCGAGGCGCTGCTGTTCTCTGGCCTCGCCGACGATGGTCAGGTGCTGGATCAGGAAATCTGCGAAAAGCTGATGGCCATACCGGCGGCACGCAAGCCTACTCCCATCAGCGATGATGTGCCCGAGGCCCTGCTGGCCAACAGCCAACGCGCGGTTGTCGCTACCGTTGCCCAGGTGCTGGAAGCCAACCAGCGTCTGTTCAATGAAGAACGCGAAAAGCTGAACGCTGGGCCGACGACAAGCTGGTTGCCGCAGAGGAAGCCCTGAAGAACACCAAGACGCGCATTGCCCAACTGAAGCGCGACTCCCGCAAGGCTGCCACTTGCAGGAACAGGACGGCATCCAGCGCGAACTGTCCGATCTGGAGCGCAAGCAGCGCCACCTGCGGCAGGAAATTTTTGACGTCGAGGACGAGATCATCGCCAGACGTGACGAACTGATTGCCCTCGCTCCAGCAGCGCCTTCAAGAAAGAACAAGCAGCGAAACCCCTGTTCAGCGTGCGCTGGCAAGTCACCTGAAACACAAATCCTTCGTAGAATCAAAAATCCCGAAATCAGGGCCAACCATGACCAGTAAACAGAATCCCAAATTCCAGGAACTCGTCGCCAAGCTGCGCGAGATTTTCCAGATCGATCGCCCGGAACTGGATTTCGGTATCTATCGCATTCTCATCGCCCGCGCGGGCGAGATCAACGACTATCTGCAAAAACCGGCTTGCCGAGAAGGTACAGGCAGCCCCTCTCCACGGAGGGCGCCGGAGCACGAGAACGCTGTGTTCTCCCACCCGCTGGCCTTTTTCTCCCGTTACTACGAGCAAGGTGATTTCATCAGCCAGCGGCTGCTAAGGGCGACACCTACGCCATCCCCTACTCCGGCGAAGAGGTGATGCTGCACTGGGCCAACAAGGATCAGTACTCACACCAAGAGCGGCGAGAACTTCAGCAACTACAGCTTCAGGCTGGAAGACGGCCGCGCAGTGCATTTCCGTCTTGTCGCTGCAGACACTGCCAAGGACAACCGGAAGGACAACGACAAGGAGCGTCGCTTTGCCCTGGTGGCGGCGAAAACCGTTACCCGACTGGATGAGAACGGCGACGAATACGAAGAAGAATTGGTGCCAGTGGAAGAAGCTTCGGGTCGTGACGGCAACCAGGAGCTGATCATCCGCTTCGAGTACGCCGCACAGCCCAAAGGTACAAAGCAGGATGTGCTGGTAACCAGCGCCGTAAAGGCCGTTCTATCTCATGCGGCCGTCAAGGCCCGCTGGCTGGCCTTGAGCAAACGCGCGCCCACCGAGAAAAACCCGCAGCGCACCCTGCTGGAAAAGCACCTGGGTGACTACACGACCAAGAACACGGCGGATTACTTCATCCACAAGGATCTGGGGGATTCTTGCGGCGGGAGCTGGACTTCTACATCAAGAATGAAGTCATGCACCTGGATGACGTGCAGAACGCGGGTGTGTTTGCGGACATCGAAAAGAATCTGCGGATGATACAGTGCCTGCGCAGCATCGCGCTGGAGCTGATCACTTTCCTGGCCCAGCTGGAAGACTTCCAGAAGAAGCTGTGGCTCAAGAAGAAGTTCGTTGTGTCCAGCCACTACTGTATTACGCTGGATCGGGTTCCGGAAGCTCTGTGGCCGGAAGTGTGGCGAACGCGCAGCAATGGGCGCGGTGGAAACAGCTGGGCGTTTGGGATGGCGACGCACTCGGCGACGGTAGAGGACTTGAAGGCTGCGCAGTATCGGATGGTCGATACGGCTTTATTCAATGACGACTTTAAGCAGCGCCTTTTGGCAAACATCGAAGATATCGATGCAAGCCTCGGCGGCATCGTCATCAACGGGGATAACTTCCAGGCGCTCAATTTGGCGAAGTATCGTTACCGAGCGAGCATAGATTTCACCTATATCGATCCGCCCCTACAACACTGTCCATTCAAAAGATCGCATACAAGAACCAGTTCGAGCACTCAAGCTGGTTGGCTTTGATTTCCAACACGCCGCCATTTACTCGCGATCTATTCGGGGAAATTTATTCGTTTGATTCGCCATTGACGATTATGAATATAACAATGCCTTTCACTGCTTGAGGGGCATTTCACCGAATGCGATGTCTCGACCATCGTGATCAATCACCATCCACAAGGATCGGGCGGAAGGCTGTCACGGACGCACGAGTACTACATCGTCGCCTCTCCCAAAGATGCGCCGCAATACCTTGGTTTTCCGAAAGAGGACGAGACCGAGGACAGGCAGTTCATGCGAAGTGGAACGGCTGACAATAACCACAGCGCGCCGCGTGGTGGGGAGTTGGTCGTTGGCGTAGCTTCTACGCTCTTTCTCGTCGATCCATCTACTAAGAAAGTTAGAGAGAGCCGCCGCCACTTGGAACTGATTATCCAACCGGGCCAACGGCGGAAGGATTACAAAGAATCTACCCCATCAATACCACTGGTGAGGAGCGCGTTTGGCGGTCATCATACGAGACGGGCAAAAGTACGTGCAGCAAATGGCGAGCTGATCGTTACTGGACCGTGGTGCCGTGAAGCAGCTTATCGATCATCAGGACAAGCGGGAAACGCTCTTCAGTAATTGATCGGCGCAGACTTCAATGCCGGAACCAATGGTACAAACGTCTTGATAATCTCGGGCCTCGGTGGAATTTTTGATTACCCGAAGTCAGTCAAAAACCCTCGAACAATCCTTCTGGATGCAGTCATTCGGGAATACAAAATTTACTGTTTTAGATTACTTTGCAGGCTCAGGAACAACTGCGCATGCAACAATTTCCCTAAATCGACAGGACAATGCATCGCGCAAGTACGTTCTAGTCGAGCAAGGTGAGTATTTCGAGACCGTTCTCAGCCACGAATTCAGAAAGTCGTCTTTTCGGCTGATTGGGTTGGCGGCAAGCCGACTCTTCAGAGACAGGAATTTCGCATTGCTTTTAAGGGCAATCAAACTCGAAAGCCACGAAGACACTCCCGAACAACCTGCAACCGAGTTGCACGTCCGCGCAGGGCGATCTGCTGAACACCCTGCCGCGGCAGGCCAGCGACGACTACCTGCTCAACTACGTGCTGGACGTGGAAAGCCGGGGCTCGTTGCTGTCGGTGGAGGACTTCAGGAAGCCCTTCGACTACACCCCTCAACGTGGCGGTGGACTCGGCGGGCGCGTTCGAGCCGCGCAAGATCGATCTGGTCGAGACCTTCAATTTCCTGATCGGCCTGCGGGTAAAGCACTATCGATGCCCAGCCGCAGCGCGGCTTCGTCACGGTCACCGGAACCCTGCCCAGCAATGAGACCCTGCCTCGTTCTGTGGCGCGATTGTGATGAGCTGGACTACGAAGGCATCAGGAAAGCTCTGCGACAAGCTGGCCATCAACCCGGCGGACAACGAGTTTGACGTGGTCTCACATCAACGGCGACCACAACATTCCCACCGTGCTGACGCTGACGGCCGAGGAAGGCGGTGCCACCCGCGTGCTCAAGCTGCGCCAGATCGAGCCGGAGTTTCTGGAGCGCATGTTCTCGGTGGAGGACATCTGATGGCACGACCACGCAAGACCCCCTGCCGCCGGTTCCGCGCAAGCGGCGCAGCCGGTTCCAGTCGCGGCGGCAAGAAGCGCAGCTTCCATCAGGAATTGGTGCTCAACCGCTGGGTGCTGGGTTTCTTTCAGGGCGGCACGCTCGCGGCACTCAAGATGCGCTCGGGCGATGACCGCTTCGAGGGCATCGACGAGGACGGCCAGACCAAGTTCTTCCACGAACTGATCCGAGGCTTGTTCGATCCCAACAAGGTGCCCGAGGCCGACTTGCGACGCTACGACTTGAACGTCGTCGCCCACTGGCAGGCCATTACCGCCCAGCGCAACAAGCTGGAAGGCCACGAACTGCAGATGAAGTACTTCCAGTACCTCTCGCTGCTGTTCACCGAGCTGTATCTGGACTGGTACTTCAACCACCGTCAGGACTTGCTCGATGGCCTGAACGAGGAAATGACGCGTTACCGCGCCGAGACAGGTGCAAAAACCGTTCCGCGATTTCGAGGCGGACGACCTGGAACAAGATCGCCTTCTGAATGCCACCGGCAGCGGTAAGACCCTGCTGCTGCACGTCAACATCCGCCAGTACCTGCACTATTTTCAGGCGGGCGCAGCGATCACTTTCCCGACAAAATCATCCTGCTCACGCCCAACGAAGGGTTGAGCCGTCAGCATCTGGAAGAGCTGCACCTGTCCGGCTTCGGGTTCTCGCAGTTCTTTAACAAGGCTCAGTCACCCGCGCGCGGCACCATCGAAATCATCGACATCAACAAGCTGGGCGATGAGATGGGCGACAAGACCGTCGCCGTGGATGCCTTCGAGGGCAACAACCTGGTGTTGGTGGACGAAGGCCACCGTGGTACTGGCACGGCGGCAGGCGCGTGGATGGCACGGCGCGATGCGCTGGTGCGCGGTGGTTTTGCCTTTGAGTACTCGGCCACCTTCGGGCAGGCGGTAGCCAAGGGCATGACAGTGGCGGCGGCGGAAGAAGATATCCAGAAAAAGCGCGCCAGGATGCTGTTCAACACCACCAGCCTTCGCGGTCTGGATGAGGGGCAGAAGGCGCAACTTGAGCTGAGCGCCGAAGACAGACGTCTTGCGCGCATAACTGCCATGCGCGAGATTTATGCCAAGTGCATTCTGTTTGATTACTCGTACAAGTTTTTCGGGTCTTCGCGGATCAGTGTGGGTGAGATGGGGAGCGAAATTGGCGTTTGACGCCTGAAATCAAGGACTTTACAGCACAGATGATGATGTCGTATCGTGCATCGATACTGGATCGAGGTGCTGTGCATGAAAACAGGTCGCAGTCTGAGGGAACTTTTGTCCGTTCCCGGCTTCGTGGCATCGGCGAGGTTGAAGGGAATCTTCGGGGACCCCAAGGCGAGAGTCGTGCAGCTGAGACGCCGAAAAAAACGGCCATTTGCTCAAATTGCGGGCAGCGCTGCCGGGGGCGCTACGACCAGCGGAGGTGCCATGTGCGGGATCTTCGGGTGGCAGGCTGGATGGTGTACCTAGAGTTCGAACGTTGGTGGGTACGTTGTTCAGGGTGCGGCGGCGTGCATGTAGAACGGCTTGACTGGCTGGCGCAGAATCCACGCTATACCGAGCGCTTTGCGCTGCATGTCGGCAGGTTGTGCACGAGCATGAGCAACAAGGCCGTGGCAGAGCTGGAGCGGCTTCACGACAGCACGGTGAAGGATCTGTCGAAGCTGTACATGCAGGAACAGGTTCGTCGTGCCGGTCGGCTCAGGCCCAGAGCGATAGGCATCGATGAGATAGCGGTCAGAAAGGGGCATGACTATCGCGTGGTGGTCAGTGATCTGGACCAGGGCAGACCGATATGGATGGGCGGCAACGGGCGCACGCAAGCCGATGTGGAGCAGTTCTTTGCCCAGCTGGGGGGCAAGGCAAGCGATGGCATCGAGCTTGTGGTGATCGACATGTGGCGCCCGTTTCGCAACGCGGTGCGCGACAAGGCCCCCAACGCAGAGATCGTGTTCGACAAGTTCCACATCCTGCGACATCTCTCGAATGCGCTTGATCAGGTCAGGCGCGACGAGTACAGGCGTCTGCAGGGCAAGGACAGGTCGTGGATCAAGGGGCAGCGCTATACGCTGCTGTCGGCGCAGGAAAACCTGACGCTGGAAGGCCGGCAGGCACTCAGGAAGCTGCTGGCAGCCAATCGGCGGTTGAACACGGCCTATCTGCTGAAGGAATCGTTCGGGCAGCTGTGGAGCTACAGAACCGAGCGCGGTGCCCGGGCATTCTTCGAGCGCTGGAAACAGAGCCTGCGCTGGCAGCGTCTTGGGCCGTACAGGAAGTTTGCCGACATGATCGAGCGGCACTGGGATGGCATTGCCGCCTACTGCCGCCCCGAGAACAAGGTCAGTCTGGGGATGGTGGAGGGGCTGAACAACAAGATTCGGGTCATTCAGCGCAGTGCTTACGGATACCGGGATGAGGAGTATCTGAGGCTCAAGGTCATTGCCAGTTTCCTGCCTCCACTACCCGAAAACGCCCGATTGCACCCACACTGATCCGCGAAGACCCAGTTTTTCTATGAAGACGGTTATGGCAAGGAGTCGTTGATCCTCAACATGAACGGCGATGCCTACGACCAGGCAGACAACGCACGCAAGTATTTTACCGCATGCCTGCTGGCTTACTATCAGCAGCTTTGGTTATGGAGTACGCAACGGGCGGCGCTTGCCGACTTCAACATAGAGAAGCCGTTGTGGGTGTTTGTGGGGAACAAGGTGTCAGGTGAGGAGTCGGACATCCTGGATGTGGTGAACTTCTTCGCCGACTTCCTGAACCGCGATGTGCAGGTCAAGATATGGCTGAATGACCTGATCTCGGACAAGGCGCAGATTCTGGACGTCAGGGGTAATAACATTTTTGGCGGGCGATTCATACCCTTGATGGATTTTGTCGGTCGGGTGGATGAACTGTACACTGACATATTGAGACGCGTGTTCAATGCCTCGGCCCGTCAGCGCCTGAAACTGGTCAACGTCAGGAGCGGCAAAGGTGAGCTGGTGCTGCGCGTGGGGGATGCCGAGCCCTTTGGTCTCATCAACATCGGTGACGATGCCGGGTTCTTCGGGATGACGCAGGATATGGAAGCCTTCGACAGCGAACGTGACGACTTTGGCGGAGCGCTGTTCAGCACACTGAATAACAAGGACAGCAAACTCAACGTGCTGATCGGCTCGCGCAAGTTTACGGAGGGCTGGAGCAGCTGGCGCGTGTCTACGATGGGGCTGCTGAACATGGGGCAGGGCGAGGCTCGCAGATCATCCAGTTGTTCGGACGCGGGTGCGCCCCAAGGGCAAGGGCTTCTCGCTCAAGCGAACCTTGCCCCAGGACAGGCCCAGGGGTGTACATCTGGACAGGCTGGAGACGCTGAACATCTTCGGCGTGCGCGCCAGCTATATGGCTGCGTTCAAAGACTATTTACGCGAAGAGGCATCACGCCCAGCGACGAAGTGCTCGAGCTGGACTTTCCGACTCGCGCCAACCTGCCTCAATGCAGACTCAAGACCCTTGTGCTGAAGGATGGCTGCATGGGACAATCAGAAACTCGGGTTCTAGCGCAAGGTTTTTCCCGCGGCTTTGATGAGATTCCTGCTCAGTTCCAGGGCAGGTCAAGCCGCCCCATGTTGTGCTTTGACCCATACCCACGTGTCGAAGCGCTGTCGAGCAAGAGCAGGGGCACAACAGCTCCAACGGCGGAAGCCCGCAGCAGGGGCAAGCTAGAATCAGACGCTGTTCCACGCATTCAATTGGGATCGTCTCATCTGGCATTGCAGGATTACAAGCTGCAACGCAGCTGGAGCAACCTGCGGCTGGGGAGGCAGCGGCTGATCGACTTCTGTATGGGGGCGCAGGATTGGTACACGCTGTTCATCCCGGCGGCGGAGCTTGACGTGACGACCTTCGCCGACATCCGCAAGCAGGGAAGACATCCTTCTGCGGCTGCTGACGACCACACTGGCCGCTTCTGCAAGACCCTGAAGACGGCCTACGAGGCCAGTTCTACGATATTACTCACGTCGATGAAGACCACGGGTCGATGCTCAGGCTGTACCAGTTCGAGATAGAGAACAGCGATAACGGCCTGGAATATCAGGCGAAGCTGGAGATGCTGAAGAAGCTGGTAGCGGAAGGCCAGATTGGCGAGGCCAGCAAATGGAATGCGCCGCACATGGTGGCCATCAGCTTCGACCGGCACCTGTATTATCCGCTGCTGGCATTGGAGGATAAGGATGCGGTGCCACTGAAGCTGCGCCCACTGGCGTTTGATGCGCCGAGCGAATGGGAGTTTGTCCGCGATCTCGAGGCTTTCTATAACTCCGGCGAAGGCAGGGAAGTGATTGGCCCACGCAGTCTGTACCTGTTGCGTAATGCGGCTCGGGAAGAGAAAGGGCTGGGCTTTGCCTTGGCGGGTAACTTCTATCCGGACTTTCTGCTGTGGCTGGTGGACGATGCCAGCGGCAAGCAGTGGCTGACCTTTGTCGACCCGAAGGGACTGCGCAATCTCGACCTGTCGCACCTCAAGCTGGGGGCTGTACAAAGAAGTGAAGACGCTGGAGGCAACGCTGGCGGCCCAAGCCAGGGCGGGCGAAAGCGCCGCTGGTTCTGAATGCCTTCGTCCTCTCGCCGACGAAGTTCGCTGACCTGCTTAACGTGGGCGATCCGACAAGGAAGGCCGATCTGGAAAGCCGCAACGTGTTGTTCATGGAGGATGGTGCCAGCGTCTACCTGAAGAAGCTGTTCCGGGTGCTTGTCTGAGCAATCGCTGGTGCCCTGTTTTGTGAGGGATTATCCTCAATCCCGCGAATCGATCGTCCCGTTGGTGAGGTACCGCCGCAGGGTGTGGCGCAGCTCGGTGAGGCGGTTCCTGTGAGGCTGCACGTCAGGGGCCCTCCTCTGCGGTGGCAGCTTCTGCGGTTGCTGTTTCCGCTGCTTCGGCTGCTTCAGCTGCCTCAGCCGCCTCAGCCGCTTCCGCTGCCTCCGCTGCTTCGCTGGCCACTGTTTGCGCGGCAGCCACGGCTTCGGCGGCGGCGGTGGCGGCCTCTTCAGGGAGAGCGCGTTGGGGTCGGGGTGCCGTCGGCGGCCGGAGCGTCGGTCAGGGGGCGTCGGCGCGGGGTCCATTTCCACGCCCACCAGGGAGACCTGATCGGAGGCGACGTGGAAGGGCAGGCGCTCTTCCATGGGGACCGGGTCGTCGGTGGTGATGCGCCGCCAGACGAAGAGCAGCAGCAGGAAGTAGCCGCGGCCACGCTGTACGGAAAGCCTTCGGGGCCGAGGTACTCGCACGGCGAGGCTGCTGGCGATGGGGACTGATGGCGGCGCCGGCGCCGCTGCAGCAGCAGCAGTCCGCGGGTGGCTTCGAGGGCTTCGTGGGCGGGGAAGCGGTCGTGGGTCTGGGCGACAGCCATGCCGTAGATGGAGAAGATGAAGATGCCCAGCAGGAAGGCGACGGCGATGTAGTCGTTGGGTTCAGGGGCCTTGATGAGGATGTTGTCGAGCAGGCTGAGGGCGATGGCGGAGAAGGCGCTGCCGGCGGCAACGGCCATGAGCATTTCACGCCGGTCGCGGCAGTGGTCGGAGAGCCAGCCGATGGGCCATTGGGTGGCTGCGCCGCCGAAGATGGCGGCGGCGGTGAAGTTGGCGATGTCGATGTCGGAGAGGTTGAGGGCCTTGCCGTAGATGGGGGGTGAGGGCCCAGAAGGCCCCCAGCACGATGCCCGAGCAGACGGCGCCGGCGACGGCGGAGGGGCTGCGGCGGGCCAGGGTGATGAGCGAGAGGCTGGGGGTGGCGATGGGCAGGGGCTGCGGGACGGGGGTGAGGGCGATGGGCAGCAGCCCCATGCAGAAGAGGATGGCGGCGATGATGAAGGATTCGAGGGGCGTTGGCGCCGTAGAAGCTGACGAAGTGACTGGCCGGCGGCGACGGCGCCGAGGTTGACGACCATGTAGACGGCAAAGATGCTGGCCTGGCTGCCGGGGGTGGACTGGCTGCGTTCGTTGAGCCAGCTTTCGATGACCATGTAGATGCCCATGAGGCCGAATCCGTTGAGGATGCGCAGGGCGAGCCACACCCAGGGGTCGACGACCATGCCGAAGGAGAGGGTGAGGGGCGGCGGAGAGGGCGGCGAAGCTGGCGAAGCAGCGGACATGGCCGACGCGGCGGATGAGGCGGGGGCAGACCCAGCCGCCGGCGATGTAGCCGGCGTAGTAACCGGACATGATCAGGCCGATCATGAGGGTTGCTGAAGCCTTCGTACACGCCGCGCAGGCCGATGAGCATGCCGAGCAGGCCCGAGCCTATCAGCAGGACACCGTGCCGATGAGCAGGGAGGAGATGGACCAGATGGAGCGGAGCATGGCCGGGCCTTGGGAGAATGCGGTGGGGCCGAAAGGGGCAGGGCCTGCGTGGGGCGCGATGAACCACGAGGCCAGCGTGGGATGGCAAAACGCCGCGTACAGGACGCGGCGTTCGCGGCCCGTTTGCCGGAAGCAGCTATGTTACAGGGGAGTGGCCCCCCGTTGTGCGGGGTTCGACGGTTCCGGAGGCTGTTGCCCGGCTGATGATGGGTCATGACGGTTGTTTATATGGGCCGCTGCTCATGTGATCCGTGGGCCTGCATGGATCACGGGCATTTCTCCATCATCGGTGGCGGGTGGATCATTTGCTGCTGCGCTCTGCCGCCTTTTTCGTGGCGCCTGCCTTGTCCCTGAAGCTCCCGGCGCTGATGGTGAGGGCCTTGTTGGGGTCGATCCACTTCCGGTAGGCGGCGTTGACCTGTTCGAGGGTGAGGGCCTGGAGCTGCTGGTCGCGCCGGGTCCAGCGGGTCATGTCGGTGTGCCAGAAGAGGTTGCTGGCCAGGAGGCTGGCAACGAAGCCTTCGCCGGAGAGGATCTGGCGGCGCTGGTCCATGAGGGGCGCTGCGGGAGGCATCCAGTTCTGCCTGGTCGAAGCCCCTTCCCTGTAGGTGCGGTCGACTTCTTCCTGCAGGGCTTTCTGCAGGCGCTTGAGGTTGGCCGGGGCCAGGATGGCCTGGATGTCGAGGAGGCGCTGTCGACATCCCGGGCGGCGGAGAGGCTGGCGTAGGCGCCGTAGCTGATGCTTTCCTGTTCACGCAGGCGATGGAAGAGCCGGGCATCGGGGGTTCCGCCGAGCAGGCGCACGGCCATGAAGAGGGCCGGGTAGTCGGGGTGGTCTTCGGAGACGGGGATGGCACGGATCTGGTTGAGGACGGCGTTGGCCTTGTCGGGTACGTCGATCTGTACTTGTCGCTGGGCAGGCCGTGGTATTCGGCTCCTGATGTGGGCGTAGGCCTGCGGGCTTTCCAGTCGCCCAGCAGTTTGTCCAGTTCGGCTTTCAGGGGCGTCGGGCTGTACGTTGCCGACGACGGTGAACTGGCCGTTGGAGGCGCCGGCAAAGTCCTGCCAGAATTTTTCGATTCGCGCCGGGGTCTGGGCCTTGAGGTCGGCAATGACCTGGCGGGGGTCGCGGTAGTGGCGGGGTCGCTGGCGGGGTATTGGTGGCTGCGCTCGGCCAGGGCTTCGGCGGCCAGGGCTTCGGGCTGCTGGCGGCGGGCTTCGATGGCGGTGAGGGCGCGCTCGCGTTTTCGTTGAAGATATCCTGCGGGAAGACGGGGTTGCGCAGGGCGTCGACGGTGAGGGCCAGGGCTTCGGAGAGGTTTTTGGCCGGGACGTTCAGCGTGACCTTGACGCCGGTGTTGCCGGCGCTGGTGCCGAGCTGGGCGTCGAGGCCGCGCAGTTTGTCCTGGAGCTGCTGGCGGGTGAGGGTTTTGGTGCCGGAGAGCAGCATGGCGTCGAGACAGGTCGGCGTCACGCCAGCGGTCGGCGAGGTTCTGCAGGTTGCCCCACTGCAGGTTGAGGTTGAGGGTTGACGCGGTCGCCCTTGACGCGGCGCGGCAGGATGGCGTATTCGATGCCACCGGCCAGTTTGCCGGTCTGGGTGCGTTCGGCGATGCTGGCGGGGGTGAGGGCGACGTCGGCCTTGAAGGCTTCGGTGGTTTTCCAGGTGTGGTTCTGCAGGGCGCCGGCAATGTCGGGGTGGGCCGGGGCAGGGGGCGCGGACGGGTTTTTCGGTGGGGGAGGTACCAGGGCAAGCGTCCGGTTGTCGCGCACGAGCCAGCGGCGGCCAGCGGCGCGGATGTCGTCGAGCGTCATGCTGTCGGCCCAGTCGGCCTGGGCGAAGGGCAGGCGCCAGTCACCCTGGGCGATGGCTTCGGTGAGTTCCATGGCCAGGGGCTTCGGGGTCATCGGCCAGGCGGGCGATGCCGTTGCGGATGTCCTGTTTGGTGCGGTCGAGCGCTTCCTGGGTGAGGGGCTGCTCGCCTTCGACTACTGCTGCGGACGGTGTCCCAGACCTTCTGCTGGCGCTGGGCCAGGGTGAGGCGGGCGGCAGGGGCTGCGCTGGTGGCATTGCCTGCGCCTGAAGGCTGTGCCGATGCACCGTTGCTGCTGGTGCCGTTTGTGGCTGCGGTGCTGGTGTCGTTTGCAGCTCCGGTGTTGCCGGCAGGGCTGTTTGCCGTTTGCGGGCTGTTCTTCGTCACCGGCCAGGGTGGCGCTGAAGACCAACATGCCGGGGTCGTAGACGTTGGTGGCGTAGGAGCAATGCTGACGGCGTAGCCAGGTTTGACCAGCTGCTGGTAGAGGGGCCGTCGGGCTCGCGGGTGAGCATTTCGGCCAGGATGGACAGGGCAACGGTGTCGCGGTCGGCGCTGGCCGGGGTGTGTAGCCGGCCATCATGAGCGGTACGCCCCGGTGCGACGGATGACGATTTCACGTTCGCCCTGCTGGGCGGGGTCGAGGTCCAGGGCTGGGGGATGGGGGTGGCGGGGCGCGCGATGGGGCCGAAATCCTTCTGGATGGCGGCCAGGGTGCTGTTCACGTCGAACTGGCCGGTGATGATCAGGACGGCGTTGTCGGGCCGGTAGTAGCGCTGGTAGAAGGTCTGCAGGTTGTCGGGGTGGACGGCATCCACGTCGGACAGGGCGCCGATGACGGAGCGGGCGTACGGGTGGAAGCCGTAGGCGGTGGCCATCAGCTGCTGGTAGAGGACGGAGGCGGGGCGGTTCTCGCCGGCTTCCATTTTCGTTGATGACGACGGGGCGCTCGCTCTTGAGCTTGCCGGCGTCGATCTGGATGTTGTGCATGGTGTCGGCCAGCCAGCCGAGCATCCAGTCACGGGTTTTGTCGCTGGCGTTGAACTGGCCGAAGTAGTTGGTGCGGTCGTACCAGGTGGTGCCGTTCCATTCGATGCCGAGGCGGGTGAGTTCCTTTTTGGGGTTGGGAATGGCTTTGGTGCCCTTGAACAGCATGTGTTCGAGCAGGTGGGCCATGCCGGCCTCGCCAGGGCGCTCGTGGCGGGAACCCACCTTGTAGACCAGGTTGACGGTCACGGTGGGTTTGGATTCGTCCGGGCCCAGCAGGACGGTGAGGGCCGTTGGCGAGCTGGTACTGGCTGATGCCATTGATGGACTGAGCCGACCTGGACGATGCCGGGGATGGCGGTGGGTCTGGTGGCTTCCCGGGTGCCGGTGGCGGCGCTGGGGGCGGCTGTTTGGGGCTGTGTGGCCGTGGCGCTGTTGTCAGCGGTCTGGGCGCCGTTTCGTGGCCCTGGTGCTTTGGGTGCTGTCTGCGGCTTTGGTGCTGTCTGCAGCGGGCGTGAGGGACTGCGGTTGTGGCGCCGTTGGTTGCGGCGTTTTTCACGGGCGTCGGCCCAGGGGTGGCAAGGATCACGCCGGCGCCCAGGGCCAGGGTGAAGAGTGCCAGACGTACGTCGCGCAGCAGGTGACGCTGCCGGGCACAGGCTATACGGGCGGGGGACTGGGATGGGCGCAGGCGCATGCGGGAGGCTCCAGGTGATGAGGGATGACAGTGTCAGGGGAGTTTACAGGGGTTGCCGTCGGGAAGCGGGCAGGGGTTGTCCCCGAGCCAACGCAATTACAGAAGGTTGGGCGGAATGAATCGCCACTGGCCGAGGGGCGAGATCCAGCGTATGAAGGTCGAGGCGGCCGATGGCAGTGCGGATCAGACGCAGGCAGGGGTAGCCGGCTCTGGCGGTCATGCGGCGGACCTGGCGGTTTTTGCCTTCGTGGATGCGCAGTTCCAGCCAGAAGTCGGGGACGCTTTTGCGTACGCGGATGGGTGGGGTGCGGGGCCAGAGTGAGGCTGTTTCTTCCGGGGCCCAGCAGCCGGACCTGTGCCGGCCGGGTGATGAAGTCGCCCAGGTCCATGGGCTGGCGCAGCAGAGGGCGAGCCTGTCGTCGCCGAGGGCTGCCTTCGACCTGTGCCCAGTAGGTCTTCTGCTTGCCGTGACGGGGTTCGGCGATGCGTGCCTGCAGGCGGCCGTCGCTGGTGAGCAGCAGCAGGCCCTCGCTGTCGGTGTCGAGCCGGCCGGCGGGGTAGTAGCCGGGGGCGTCGATGTAGTCCTTCAGGCTGGTGTGGGTTTCGTGCGGGCTGAACTGGCTGATGACGCCGCAGGGCTTGTTGAAGGCGATGAGGGGCAGTAGGGGTATCCGGCATGAAGGGGTGTGGTTTTCTGCGTCGTTTGCTTGACGCGGACTGGGGCTGCGTTGCTTCCGGAAGGGATGTCTGTCCTGCAGTAGGCGCAGGCGCTGGCCGAAAAGGGTGAATTCAGATAAATCCCTGCGAACCGTTTTTATTCAATGCGTGTTTGAACGGGTAAGTCTGCGGTGCCAATAAAAGAATAATTCCATATGCATCAATGACTTCTGTCACTTGCAAGCGCTTGATTTTGAGTCAAGCCTGCTGTCTGCCCCCTGCAACAATTCGGACAGACAGCGCAGGGCTGCCTACCGTTAAGGACATTTTATGAAACAGTACAAACGACTCTGGGTGATCCTGGCGATCATCATGATCGGTTCGTTTACGCTGCTCGGGTATTTCGGGAAGGAGGTTTACAACGAACGTCCGCCCATCCCGACCGCGTTCGTGGACCAGCATGGCAAGGTCATCTATTCCGAGGCCGATATCTACGCCGGCCAGTCTGCCTGGCAGGGCATCGGCGGCATGTCGGTGGGTTCTGTCTGGGGCCACGGTGCATATCAGGCGCCGGACTGGACGGCCGACTGGATCCACCGCGAGGTGCTGGGCTGGCTTGACCAGCAGGCACAGCGTCAGTTCAGCGAAGCCCTATGCCGAGCTGGCCGAGCGTGACAAGGCCACGCTGAACTACGACTCGAGAGGTCGCGTTCCGCACCAATACCTACAACCCGGAAAACGGCCAGGTCACGCTGTCGGACGACCGCATCCGTTCCATCCAGGCCGTGGCCGCGTACTACGATCAAGCTGTTCGGCGACGATCCGTCGATGCACACGCTGCGCGAGAAGTACGCCATGAAGGAAAACACGCTGGCCGACCCGGAAGCGCGTCGCCAGATGAACGCCTTCTACTTCTGGTCCGCCTGGGCTGCCAGCACCAACCGTCCTGGCACGGATGTCACCTACACCAACAACTGGCCGCACGAGCCGCTGATCGGCAACGAACCGACGCCTGAAAACGTCATCTGGTCGATTGCCTCGGTGGTGATGCTGATCTTCGGCGTGGGCTTCATCATCTGGGTGTGGGCGTTCTTCACCCACCAGCAGCGCAGAGGTGGGCCCTGCCGCCGACCCGCTGTCGCTGGTCAAGCTGACTTGCCGTCGCAGAAGTCGCTGGGCAAGTACCTGCTGGTGGTGGCTGCGCTCTTCCTGGTGCAGGCCCTGCTGGGCGGCGCCACGGCGCACTACACGGTGGAGGGCCAGGAGTTCTATGGCATTCCGCTGGCTGACTGGCTGCCGTACAGCCTCACCCGTACCTGGCATATCCAGGCTTCCATCTTCTGGATTGCCACGGGCTTCCTGGCTGCTGGCCTCTTCCTGGTACCGATCATCAACGGTGGGAAGGATCCGAAGTTCCAGAAGCTGGGCGTGGACGTGCTGTTCTGGGCACTGATTGCCGTGGTGGTCTGCTCGTTTGCCGGCCAGTTCATTGCGGTGAAGGGCTGGATGGCACCGGGCCTGAACTGGTGGTTCGGTCACCAGGGCTACGAGTTCGTGGAAATCGGCCGTGTCTGGCAGATCGCGCTGTTCATCGGCCTGGTGCTGTGGCTCTACCTGATGCTGCGCGGCATCTGGGCTGCCCTGCGTGCCCCCGGTGACAAGAGCCTGCTGATCCTGTTCACGATGGGCGCGGCTGCCATCGGCATCTTCTATGCCCCGGCGCTGGTCTACGGTGAGCACACGCACATCTCCATCATGGAATACTGGCGCTGGTGGGTGGTGCACCTGTGGGTGGAAGGCTTCTTCGAAGTGTTTGCCACCTGCTCGGTCGGCTTCATCTTCTACAACCTGGGCGTGGTCAGCAAAGCACACCGCCACGACGGCCTCGCTGCTCGCCGCCATGATGTTCATGATCGGCGGTATTCCGGGTACGTTCCACCACCTGTACTTCTCGGGTACCACCACCCCGATCACGGCCATCGGGCGCGATGTTCTCCGCCCTGGAAGTGGTGCCGCTGGTGCTGCTGGGCTATGACGCCTTCGAGAACTGGACGGTGCAGCACAAGGCCATCTGGATGAAACCGATGCGCTGGCCGCTGATGTTCTTCATCGCCGTGTCGTTCTGGAACATGCTGGGTGCTGGTGTGTTCGGCTTCCTGATCAACCCGCCGATCTCGCTGTACTACCTGCAGGGCCTGAACACCACGCCGAACCATGGTCACGCTGCGCTGTTCGGTGTGTATGGCTTCTTGGCGCTGGGCTTCTCGCTGATGGTGCTGCGCTACATCCGTCCGACGCTGAAGCTGAACGAGCGTCTGATGGGCATCGCCTTCGTGTGCCTGAACCTGGGCCTGCTGCTGATGCTGACCACCAGCCTGCTGCCTATCGGCATCATCCAGGCCAACGCCTCGATCGGTGTGGGTCTGTGGTGGGCACGCAGTGTGGAGTTCCTGGAGCAGACCCCGATCATCCACACGCTGCGCTGGGTGCGTACCATCGGTGACTTCATCTTCATCGGCGGTGCCGCGGCCTACCTGCTGCAGATGGCTGTCGGCCTGATGCACAAGGAGCCGAAAGCTGTGGAAAAAGCCTGATCACCCGTGATCGACCTGGCTGATGCTCTGATCCGGCCAGCCGGGACCGAGCGCCGTTGCGGTGATCGGTTCTTCCCAAACAGGCCTTGGGGCCCGTTTGCGTGGGTGGATTGTCAGGAGATAGGGGCCCGCACCAATGACCGGTGGTGCGGGCGAGGGGCTGCTTTAGGGGATGGGTGATGCAGTCTGGGGGATGTAGCCGGCGTGATGCTCAGGACGCTGGTTTTCGGCCCGGTATTGTGGTGGGGGCCGTGGCCGGGGAGATGAGCACTACTCAGCAGAGCGTTCTGCAGGGACCACAAGGTGAGCCAGGCACCAGTTCCAGACGGCCTGGGCTGCGGGGCTGGGGTTGAGCGGGGACGGACCAGGAAGTACCCGGCCGGCAGGCGGAGGGTGATGGTTGATACCTGCACGAGGCGGCCGGCGGCTGATCGTCCGCCACGAGGCCCGGCAGGCGATGGCGACGCCCTGGGCGGCGAGCGCGGCGTCGAGGGCCAGGGAGGTCTGGTTGAAGGTGGGGCCGGGCAGGAGGGTACTGGCGGCGGGCGTGTCCTGGCAGGGGTCAGTGCCTGCAGGAAGGCAGGCCAGTGGTTGTGTGCGTCGTCGCAGCAGGGGCAGGGTCTGAAGTTCGTCGGGGGGCAGGGGGCAGGGTGAGGTGCCGCAGCAGGTGCGGGCTGGCCACGGCGATCAGTTCCTGCGGGAACAGGGGCGCTGCTTTCGAGCTGGGGCGGGAAACGGGGGCCGGGTGAGGGCGGACGGCCATGTCGACCTGATCGTGTTCGAAAAGTCCGACAGAGGGCCTCGGTGGCCAGGGTGCGCAGTTCCAGGCCGGGCAGTGCGGCCTGCAGGTCGGCCAGGCGGTGCATCAGCAGGCGGGTGGCTACGGTGGGGGTGACGCTGATGGTGACGGTGTTCGGCCGGGCCTGCAGTTTTGCTGTTGCGCTGGCCAGTATGCCAAAGGCACGCGAGACATCGTTCAGGTAGGCGGCGCCGGCCGGGGTGAGGGCCAGTCCACGTGGCAGGCGCCGAAAGAGGGCAATGCCCAGCCGTTCCTCCAGCCCCCTGTACCTGCTGGGCCACGGCGCCCCTGGGTGATGTGCAGTTCGTCGGCGGCTGCGCGGAAGGACCCTTTGCGGCCGGCCATTTCGAAGGCGCGCAGGGCGTTGAGGGTGGCAGGCGGTGGAGCGGGGGCGTGTCATGGACAGGGCTGTGAGGCAGTAGTTTTTCTGCAGTCTACCGCCGAAGATCTCGCGCGACGGCAGGGGCGCCTGCTGACACAATGAGCGCGTCTGTCATTGCCCGGTCCGGTTTCCTGTCACGCCTCTTCTGCCTGCCTATGCTGCCCTGCTTGCCCTGGGGGTGATCTGGGGTTCGAATTTCATTTTCATGAAGTGGGCCACGGCCCTGGTCCCTCCGGCGCAGACCGAGTTTCTGCAGGTGCTGTTCGGCTTTCTGCCGCTGGCCTTCATGGCCTGGCGGGCGGGGGTGATCCACCGTGCGCAGCTTCGTCATCTGCCGCATTTTGCGGTGATGTCGGTGCTAGCCACGTCGTTTTACTACTATGGGTTCGTGGCAGGGACGGCATTGCTGCCCACCAGTGTGGCGGGGTTGCTGAGCGGGTCCATTCCCATTTTCACGTTCCTGTGTGCCTTTCTGTTTCTGCGCGATGAGCGCCCCACACTGCGGATGGTGATGGGGGTGACGCTGGGGGTTTGTGGGCATTGCGATGAGTGCGCGCCCGTGGGAGGGGCGGGTCATGTACCGCTGGCCGGTGTATTCTGGATGCTGGCGGGAACCTTCAGTCTGGGCAGCTCGTTTTGTGTATGCGCGGCGTTTTCTGTCACCGCTGGGGCTGTCTCCCCTGGCATTGGCCACGTGGCAGACAGGGCTTGCCGTGCTGACGCTGGCGGTGCTCACGCCCTTGACGGGATGGGGGCGATTCTGACCGACGCGCGGGCGCTGCTGGGGGCATCCGTGGGGCTGGGCGTGCTGGGCACAGGGCGGAGCCTTTCTGGCGTATTACTTCATCATCGAGAAGCTGGGGCCGCTGCGGGCTTCGGGGCTACTATATTGCGCCCGTGGTGGCGGTGCTGATCAGCGTAGCGGCGGGAGAGCAGGTGACGGCACTGGAATGGGGGCGCTGGGGCTGATTCTGGGCGGGGTGGTGCTGATCCAGACGCGGCGGCGGTGAGGGGAGACTCCGCGGGATGGCTATGGAAGCCTCCTGCCGAATGCCATAATGGGACCACGTGTCCGACAGGGATCCGCGGGCAGGTCGAGGGGATCTGGTCTGCCGTAGCAGGGCCGTGTGCAGTGGCAGCCGCGCGCCCGGGCGCCTGGTTTCGGGGCATGACCGGCAGACCGGCCGGCCGCGCAGGTGGTGCGGTCGCGCAGGTGGTGCAGTCGCGCAGTGTTCAGTCGCACAGGACATACACAGAGGAGGCAGGGCCACCCATGGGCATCGCCGTCGTGGACATCATCATCTATCCCATCAAGTCCTGCCGGGGCATCCGTGTGCCGGCGGCTGCACTGCAGGAAACAGGGCTGGCGCACGACCGGCAGTGGATGCTGGTGGATGAGGGGGCAGGTTCGTGACGCAGCGCAGTCATCCGGCCATGGCACATATCGCGCCCCGGCTGGAGGATGGCCAGCTGTATCTGCAGGCGCCGGGCATGCGTGAGGGCATCGGCCTGCCGGTGGACGGCTTCGATGTGGAAGCTGCCCCCCGGTTGGCGTCGCAGGTGTTCGACAGGCCCGTGCAGACGCGCGTGGAGAGCCGGCGGGTGAACCAGTGGCTGTCGGACTATCTGAAGCAGCCGGTGCGACTGGTGCGCTTCGATGCAGGTTCGCGACGGAGGGACTGGCCGGTGGATGGGAAGCCGCTGGCGGGGGATTCGGTGCAGGGCGGCTCCCGGGAGGGGAGCGGCTGGCTGGTGGTGGCGGCGCGGCAACGCGTGGTTCGGCAGACGGTAGCCTGGCGGCGCGTGGCACGGCGGGGGCACCCGGCTGGCAGATGCACATCCACTGCTGATCGCGTCGATGGCCTCACTGCGGGAGCTGAATCGCCGGCTGGCTGCACGCGGGCAGAACCGGTGGAGATGCTGCGTTTTCGGCCCAATATCGTGGTGGATGGTGACGACATGGCGCCGCATGCCGAAGACAGCCTGAACGCACTGGTGCACGCCGGTTATGCGCTGCAGATGATGGCGCCCTGCGCCCGCTGTGCCACACCGAACCTGAATCCTGCCACCGGCCAGTTCGGGGCGGAACCGACGCGCACGCTGCGAGAGTACCGGCTCGATCCGGTGAGTGACAGTGTGCTGTTTGGGTGCATGCGCTCGTTGCCCTGGGGCGGGAATGGCGACGATCCGCGTGGGGGATGTGTTGCTGCCCAGCTGAGAGGGTGCACCCTTCGACTGGCTTTTGCTTCCTTTGCAAGCCCGTCGTTACTTTTGGGAAGAGGGAGGCAGGAGGCGAAGGCAGAAGGCAGAGGCAGGGAAGCGCCTGGTCGGCCTCAGGGCAGCCCTGCCCTGTCTGCCCTGTCGGAGCCTTTGCTTACTTGCGCGACAGCGCCCGGTCGATCAGGGTGGAGAGCTGGTAGGCGATGCAGGTCTCGGTGAAGGTCAGGGCGGCTTCCTGACGGTCGGGCTCGGGGGAGTCGAGGTCGATGCGGCCGGTGGAGGCCCAGTAGTCGATCATGTCGTAGCGGTGCAGCCAGGGCTGGTCGTGCAGGTTCATGGTCCAGCGCACGTACTGGCGGTAGTCGTCCGTGCGGAAGAACGCCTCGAACTGCGGGTGGTAGGGCGGGTCCATCACGATGGTGTCGATGTGCTGGCGGCGCAGCTGCTCCAGCCCCTTGTCCAGTGCGCGGGCCATGCTGGCGGGCGGCATGCCACGGCGGGCGTCGGCCCGGCCCAGGTTCCAGATGACCAGGGCGGGTTTGCGGGGCAGAACCTTTTTGCTGATAAGGGCGGCCTGTTCGGCGGCGGTGCTGTTGCGCCGGCCGATGGATTCGACGTGGATGCTGCGGCCGGGCAGGGGGCGAGGTCGAGGGTGAGGCGCGCCTGCAGGCAGGGTGGCCAGGGAATCTGTTCGGGCTCGTGCGGCCGGCCGCTGCGGGCCTTCAGGGGATTGCTGCCGGGCGCGGCGTCGGGGTTGCTGCGCGGGCTGGTGCTTTCAGAGCCGAGCATGATGACCAGCAGGTCGCCCTTGCCGCGAATCAGGGCGGCCGACAGGCCGGGCAGTTTGCTGGGTTCGGAGCGCAGGTCTTCGGGCACATAGCAGCTGCGTGCCTGGCGCTGGGCGTCACCCGTGTCTCGGCGCGGCCGGCAGGCGGTTGGCGGGTTTGGCCGGCTGCTCGGGGGGCGGTGTTGGGGGCTGGGCCGGGTTGTGTGTCGGATGCCGTGTTCTGGGGCAGACGGAGCAGTTTCGCTCGCGCCGTCCACTGTCTGTGCAGTTGCCGTGCCGGGGGCTGCGCCGTCCGCTGTCTGTGCGGTTGCCGTGGCCAGCAGCAGTGCGCTGGACAGTGCCAGCGCAGTGGGCAGGGCGCGGTGCAGGGAAAGGGGCCGATCCTGGGGGAATCTGGGGTGAAGTTTCATGAGGTGCAAGCGGAATTCGTGACCTGGCGAGACGGTGGTCAGTGTCGTGTCGTGGTGGCGGTTTTTGCGGCAGGCGGTTTGGCGCCGCTGCCGGTGCGCGTCTTGTACCAGTGCAGCAGGTAGGCCAGTCCGCTCATGGCGGCCACGCCGCCCAGGATGACCAGCCACTGGATGACCGGGCCGCGGCCGAATTCCATCAGCAGGAAGTGGGCGACGAAGGAGAGCGCAATGCCCAGGCAGAAGATGTGCAGCGAGTGCTGGCCGCAGCGGATGATGGGCTGGATGAGTGGCCAGCGCAGGAAGGCGGCATCCACCCGGGTGTAATGGGCCACCAGATAGGCCACGGCCAGGAAGTGCAGCACGCGGGCCGGGCCGAGGTTGTTCTTGTCGATGGGGTAGAGCCAGTCGCCGACCAGGGGCTTGGTGACTTCGTCGATGGCCGGCACACGCCAGCCGATGGCGATGATGGCGGCGAGGACGAGGTAGATCACGCAGATCCAGGCCAGCCACGGGCGCCACTGCAGCCAGCGCGAAGTCTGGTTGCGCACCGAGCAGCACAGGATGCCGATGACGAACATCAGCTGCCAGCCCATGGGGTTGAAGAACCAGACATCGCCACTTTCGTACACGGGCCAGGCCCAGTGATAGTGCTGCACGCCCCACCAGATGAACAGCGACACTGCCAGCAGCAGGGGGCGCGACATCCGCGCGATGACGAGCATCAGCGCGGCAGGGCAAAGAGCAGCGCCATGTACGCATGGGCAGCACGTCGAGGTTGACGGGCCGGTAGCGCAGGATGAGGGCGTCCAGCACGGATTCGAGTGGCGAATCCATGAAGGCCTGCACGTTCAGCTCTTCGAGGAAGGAGGCATTGCCGTAGCGGACGGCCACCCACGATATTTCGGCGATGAAGAAGATGAACAGCAGGATGTGTGCGGCATAGAGCTGCCAGCGCTTGAGCACCTGCATTTCCATGAAGAGGAAGCCGCGCTTCTGCAGGGAGCTGCCGTAGACCAGTGCGGCGGTGTAGCCGGAAATGAAGACGAAGATTTCGGTGGCGTCGCTGAAGCCGAAATTGCGGAAGGTGAGCTGGGCGATGCTGCTGGAGGGGATGTGATCGATGAAGATGAACCACAGGGCCAGCCCGCGGAAGAAGTCCAGCCGCAGGTCGCGCGGTGGTTTGGCCGGCGGCGTGGCGACCACGGAAACGGGCGGTTTTTCCGCAGGCGGTGCGGCGGTTGCCACGGGGCTGGCCGGCGTGGCGGCAGGGGATGCAGCCGGTTGTGCGGCCGCGGAGGCCGTGTCGGGTGTGCCCTGGGGGGCGTGACCGGAGGCGGTGGCCGGTATTCCGGCACCAGCGGTGGAAGCGAGAGCCATGCAGGTTTCAGCAGGTGGGAGGCGCCGCAGCTGCCCGGTGCCTCCGGGGTTGTGATGGGCACATTCTGAGGCTTTGTCGGGTTTTGGCGTGGGAAGTGCTGCGCACGGGCACGGGCATCTGTGGCCGGGAGGGGCAGATGTGGCAACCGGGCAGCTTTTACTCAACTTTACATGGGCTTCAATCGGGCTTGACCGGGCATGCCCACAATCCATCCCATCGAATCACGGATCGCTGCACGGCGGTCCGGTCCTCAGAGCGCGGGGATGAATGAATCCATAACACGCTCTCAACCCGCCCCGTCGACGGGGCTGCCGGAAGGGATGGTACGGGGTTGTGCCGCAGCGGTGCAGCAGCCAGCCGGTCCGGAAGGCAAGGAACGGGATGCATGTCATCCCCAAGGAGTGAAGCATGAAAGTTCGCAAACTCGCTGTTTCCCTGACGCTTGCCCTGGCGGGCGCAGGTGTTCTAGCCACGTCGCTGCCGATGGGGGCCGTGGCAGCGCAGTCGCCGGCGGTGTCGGCCGATGCCGACGGCATGGTGAGAAGGCCGATGTGCAGGGGCGTCAGCCGGGTGAACGTGGCCCACAGGGTGAGCGTGGTCCGCGGGTGAGCACGGTCATCCGGGGCATCCGGCGGTGCCTGCGGCCCTGACGGTGAGCATGGTCCGCGTGGTGCAGGCCCGATGGATGGGACCGGGAGCCGGGGGGCCGATGGGTGGGCCCCGGTGCCCGCGGTCCGATGGGGCACCCCGGTGGTCCAGGGCATGATGGGGCCGATGGGCGGTGCGATGGGCCTGTTCGGTTTCAGTCCGTTCGGCATGCAGCCCTTCGTCGGGGCACCGCCGAAACCGGCCGATCTGGTGGCCCAGGGCAAGATGTCCGCCGAGAAGGCCGCGAAGATCGAGAAGGAGATGCAGGCCCGGGCCGAGAAGCGCGCCAGATGGATGGAGCACCGGATGGAGAAGCGCATCGATGATGTGATCGAATCCATCGACGGTACGCCGGATCAGGCCAAACGGATCGGCACGATTGCGAAGGCCGCCATGGCAGACATGAAACCGCTGGCCGAGCAGCTGCGTTCGCTGGATGAGCGCGGCGTGGCGCTGGTGAAGGCCGATACGCTGGACCGCAATGCCTTCGAGTCGCTGCGTCAGGAGCGCCTGAAGCTGATGGACCAGATGTCGCAGCGTTCGACGGCGGCCTGGCTGGACATGGCGTCGGTGCTCAAGCCCGAGCAGCGCCAGAAACTGATGGAGCAGGGGGCACGTCCGCCGCGCTTCGGGGGCTTCTTCGGTGGCCATGGTCCGAAAGGATTCGGTGGTCCCGGCCACGACATGAAGCGTCGAATGACCCAGCCGCCGGGTGAGGCTTCGGAAAACCTGCCGCCCCGGCCGATGACATGCCGCCGCCTCCGCCGGCCGAATAAGGTCTGGTCCCTGACGGCAGCTAGCGCCCACCCCCGATATCATCGGGTGGTGGGCGCTCCTATCATTGTGGCTGCAGCGCTTGTGGATGCGTTGTGGACGGCCGTCTTGTGTGCGTCCGTGATGCGCTGTGCATCTCCTGCGCCGTGCATGCCCGCTCCGTTTGCCTTGCGTTCGTTCGCGTCCGTTCCTTTCCCTGGGAGAAAACACCATGCAGTCTGCCGGCATCCTGCTGATCGATGATGACCGCCGTCTGGCGGAGATGGTGGGGCGCTATCTGGGGCAGGCAGGGATTTTCGGTGCAGGTGCAGGGCACGGCACGGGCCGGGCTGGAGGCGCTGGCCGAACGTACGCCGGACCTGATTCTGCTGGACCTGATGCTGCCGGACGGAGACGGGCTGGATGTCTGCCGCCAGATCCGCCAGCGCGGCGGGCTGGCGGCACGGGTGCCGATTCTGATGCTGACCGCCCGCGGCGAGACCACCGACCGGGTGGTGGGGCTGGAGGTGGGGGCCGACGATTTATCTGCCCAAGCCCTTCGAGCCCCGTGAGTGCTGGCCCAGGTGCGGGCGCTGCTGCGCTGGGCGGCGCCGGTGGATGTGTCGTCGGGGGCTGCCGGTACCGGGGGTGGATCAGCAGGGCCGGGTTACATGGTGGCGTCGGGCGGTGGATCGGCAGGTCCGGGCCACATGGCCGGTGCTGCCGGTTCAGCGGGCACCGGCAGGCCGGACGGGGCAGCAGTTGCAGGCAGCCTGGCTGCCGGGACTGCGGGTCAAACCGGCGCTGCTGGTGGTGCCGGTGTTGCCGGCGGTATTGGTGGCGCTGGTAGCGTCGGTGGCGGTATTGGTGGCAGTGGTTCATGGTGGCGCCCAGGCTGGTGGGCCTGCAGGAAACACGCTGGCTGCCGATGGCCATGAGGTTCTGACCATCGACGATCTGGAAATCGACGAGGCAGCCCGCGAGGTGCGGGTGGCCGGTGAGCGGCGGACGCTGACGGGCTACCAGTTCGACCTGCTGCGGGTGCTGGCCCGCCATGCGGGACGCGTGATGTCGCGCGAGCAGCTGATGGACCAGGCCAAGGGGCAGGCGCTGGAGGCTTTCGACCGGTCTATCGATGTGCACGTGGGCAAGATCCGTCAGGCCATCGAGACCGATCCGCGCCAGCCGGTGCGGCTGCTGACGGTGCGGGGTGTGGGCTATGTGCTGGCCCGGGCACGCAAGGGGTGAGTTCGCAAGGTCTGGGTGCGCGGGGTCTGAGTGTGCAAGACCTAAGCGTACAAGGTCCGGGTGTGCAAGGTCCGGGCGTGCTGGGTCCGGGCTGCTGGGTCTGGGTGCGTCGGGTCTGGGTGCGTAGGGTCTGAGTGTGCAAGGTCTGGGTGCAGGCTGCTGGTGAGGCACCTGTCCGGCGGCCTGATCGGGTTTTTCTGTCTGGGGGATGCATGCGCCGGCTTTCGGTGACCATTTTTCTGTCGTTGCTGGCCAGCCTGTTGCTGGTGGGCGCAGCGGTGGCGTTTTTCTGGCAGTGGCGGCTCGACAGCCGCACGGAGGCCCAGGAGAGCCGCTTCACGGAGCTGCTGGCCGCCGAGGTGGTGCCGGCCGCGACCGAGGGGTGGGACGACTGCAGGAGACGCTGTCACGCTGGCATCGCCGGCTGCGTGTCGATCTGCAGGTGGTGGATGCCCGGGGCCGTGTGCTGGCCGCGGCCGGGCGGCCGTTCCGTGCGGATGGTTCGTCGGCGCCGGTGGATCAGGGGGCAGGTCCTGCGCCAGCGCCGGGACGGGCACGGCAGGTGTATCCGGGACAGCTTTCCCGGGAACGACAGGTACGCCCGGAACAGTCACACCGGAACAGCCGTGCCCGGAACAGGCGCGCCAGGAACGCACACATCCGGCAGAGTCGGGAGACGGGATGCCACCGCCTCCGCCACCGGAGGCGCTGCCGATGGAACCGGGGCCTGGGCACAACGGAGACTTCCCGCGTCGGGGTGGCCGCGGCATGACTGGTGTGGTGCACCGGGTGGCATTGCCGGATGACCGGACGCTGCTGATTCGCACCTGGCGGCCCATGCCGCCCCCTGCCGTGGATGGGTGGGCCAGTGGCCCTGCCGATGCTGTTTCTGGCGGTGGCGCTGGCGGCGTGGCGGTGTCGCGCCGGATCAGCGCGGCGGCTGGAGACGCTGCAGCGCTCGGTGGACGCGCAGGCGGCGGGCAATCTGCAGGCACGGGTCGAGGTGCAGGGGCGGGACGAGGGTGGCCCAGCTTGCGCGCAGTTTCAACCGTGCGGCCGAGCGGATCGAGACCCTGGTGACGCGGCAGGAGGCGCTGCTGCAGGCGCAGCGGCGGCTGCTGGCCAATGCGTCGCACGAGCTGCGCTCACCGCTGGCACGCATCCGGATGGCGGTGGAGCTGATGCTGGAAAGCCCTGGTGACCTGCCGCTGCACGCGGGCGAGGTGCGTCTCAACATCCATGAGCTGGATGCACTGGTGGAAGAAATCCTGCTGGCCAGCCGGCTGGATGCCGGCAGTACGGCCGACCTGAAGTGCGAGCCGGTGGACATGCAGGCGCTGGTGGCGGAAGAGGCCGAACGCACCGGGGCGGTGTGGGTGGCGGAAGAGGCCGGGCGTACTGGTGCGATGGGGCGGGTGGAAAATCCGGCCGGGGGTGGTGAGGCAGGAGGGGCAGGTCATGCCGCGATCACGATCGATGGTGGTGGCGTGATGGGGGCATGGCAGATCATGATCGGGTGACGGGCGGTGCATCACCCTGGATCGTACAGGGCGATGTGCGCCTGCTGCGCCGGTTGCTGCGCAATCTGCTGGAAAACGCCCGCCGCTACCAGCCGGCCGGTGGCGAGCCGGTGCTGGTGCGGCTGTCACGACAGGATGCCTCACAGGAGGAGGCTGGCCAGTGCAGTGGCGCAGGAGACGTGGCTGAATGCGTCCGCTTCTTCGGGGGCATCTGTCTCTCCAGATGCAACTGTCTCCCCGAATGCAACTGTCTCTGCGGTTGCACCTGCGGGCCGCCAGCCGGCTGTCTGGCTGTGCATTGCAGTGATGGACCGTGGCCCCGGCGTGCCGGAGGTGGCACAGGAGCGGATTTTCGAGGCGTTCTACCGCGTCGATGGCCATTCCGAGCAGTCGGGCAACGTGGGCCTGGGGCTGTCGCTGGTGCGGCAGATCGCCCGGCGGCACGGGGGTGATGCGCATCACGAGCCGCGTGAAGGCGGCGGCAGTGTGTTTGTGGTGCGGTTGCCTGCAGGGCATGCTGGCCCGGCTGTGGAAGACACTGGTTTGCCGGGTAGCGGTGGTCAGCCTGCAGAACACGTGTAACGGCACACGCAGCGGCGCTGGGGGCAGACGGGGAGAGCATGGCCGGGCCGTTGCTCGATCTGCCCTCATGGTTTTCCCGGCGTGGTCATGGTTTTCCCCGGTGGGGACAGGGCGTTCCCCGGCGCGTGTCATGGACGCTTTCGTCTCTGTGCTGACAGGGCGTCATGCAGGCAAGGCTGGCCGCCCTGGGCAGCTCAGGCCGGGGGACTCTCCGGCCTGAGCTGCGCAGGTTCGTCGTCTGGCCGCGACAGGCGCTCGGCCAGCTCGTGCAGGGCGCGGTCGTAGACCTGCGCTTGAATTCGATGACCTCGTCGAGCGGTGCCCAGTAGTCGATCCAGCGCCAGGCGTCGAACTCCGGGGTGGCCCTGGCCGTCGAGGGAGATGGCGCTGTCGTCGGACAGCAGGCGCAGCAGGAACCAGATCTGCTTCTGGCCGCGGTAGTGGCCCCGCCACTCGCGCCGGACCCAGCGCACGGGCACGTCGTAATGCAGCCAGTTCTGGGTGCGGCCCAGCACGTGCACGTCGGACGGGCGCAGGCCGATTTCTTCCCTGCAGCTCGCGGAACATGGCCTGTTCGGGCGTTTCGGCCGCCTTGATGCCGCCCTGCGGGAACTGCCAGGACTGCTCGCGAAGGCGCTTGCCCCAGAAGACCTGATTGTCCTGGTTCAGCAAGATGATGCCGACATTGGGGCGGTATCCGTGTTTGTCCAGCATGGGGCGGTGGCGGGTGGGCGGTGCGTACAGCCGCGTTCTTCTCTAGAATTGTGCCCATTATATAGAGCGAACCCATGAAAGCCACCGCACTGCACCTGCCCACCTTCAGGAAGCCCCGCCGATGCCGAGGTGATCAGCCACAAGCTGATGACGCGCGCCGGCATGATCCGCAAACTGGCCGGCGGCATCTACACGTACATGCCGCTGGGGCTGCGCGTCATTCGTCGCATCGAGGCCATCATCCGCGAGGAGATGGACGCCGCCGGTGCCATCGAGCTGCTGATGCCGGTGGTCCAGCCGGCCGAGCTGTGGATGGAATCCGGCCGCTGGGAAGAGTACGGCCCCGAGCTGATGCGGGTGAAGGACCGGCACGAGCGCGAGTTCGTCATCCAGCCCACGTCGGAAGAGGTGATCACCGATCTGGCGCGGCAGGATCTGCGCAGCTACCGCCAGCTGCCGAAGAACTTCCACCACATCCAGACCAAGTTCCGGGACGAGCGCCGGCCGCGCTTCGGCATCATGCGCGGCCGCGAGTTCACCATGAAGGACGCCTATTCCTTCGACCGCAACCCCGAGGCAGCGCTGGCCAGCTATCAGAAGATGTTCGACACCTATATTCGCATCTTCGACCGGCTGGGGCTGGACTATCGGGCCGTGGCGGCCGATACGGGCTCGATTGGCGGCTCGGCCAGCCACGAGTTCCAGGTGATTGCCGACACGGGTGAGGATGCGCTGATTTACAGCACCGGTTCCGACTATGCGGCCAACATCGAGCTGGCCGAGGCGGTGCCGCTGCTGGCCACGCGCATGGCGCCCACCCAGCCGCTCACGAAAAACCGCTACCCCGGCCAGGCACGCTGCGAGGACGTGGCGGCCTACCCTGAAGCTGCCGCTGGACCGGACGCTGAAATCCATCGTGCTGAGCACCGAAAAGCCTGGGGCCGACGGCCAGACCGAAGTAACGGTGTGGCTGCTGCTGCTGCGCGGCGACCACGAGATGAACGAGGTGAAGGTGGGCAAGGTGCCGGGGCTGAAGGGCTTTCGCTTTGCGACCGAGGCCGAGATTCTGGCGCATTTCGGCTCGAAGCCCGGCTATCTGGGGCCGGTGGGCATGAAAAAGCCGGTGCGCATCGTGGCCGACCGCACGGTGGCCAACATGAGCGACTTCGTCTGCGGCGCCAACGAGGCCGACTATCACTATACCGGCGTGAACTGGGGCGCGACCTGCCCCGAGCCGGCGGCCGAGGGCGAGATCGCCGATGTGATGGTGGCCGACATCCGCAACGTGCAGGCCGGTGATCCGTCGCCGGATGGCAGGGTACGCTGGCCATCCAGCGCGGTATCGAGGTGGGGCACGTGTTCTTCCTGGGCACCAAGTATTCCGAGGCGATGAACGCCACCTTCGTCGACGAGGATGGCCAGTCGAAGCCGCTGCAGATGGGCTGCTACGGCATTGGCGTGACCCGTCTGCTGGGCGCGGCCATCGAGCAGAACCACGACGAGAAGGGCATCATCTGGCCGGCGGCCATTGCGCCGTTCGAGGTGGTGGTGTGCCCGATGGGGCTGGAGCGCTCCGAAAGCGTGCGCGGGGCGGTGGACAGCCTGGCCGCGCAGCTGGAGGCGGCCGGCATCCGCTATGTGGTGGACGACCGCAACGAGCGCCCGGGCGTCATGTTTGCCGACTGGGGAACTCATCGGCGTGCCGCTGCGCATCACCGTGGGCGACCGGGGTCTGAAGGAAGGGCTGCTGGAACTCACCGTGCGTCGCGGGCTGGAAACCCGCAAGGTACCCCCGGCCGATGTGCTGGCCGAGGTGCAGAAACTGCTGCCGACGCTTTGAGCAGGTATCGTTCGCCGGCGCGTGGGCCGGGCAGGGCCGTGCATGGCACGGACGTGCAGGGCGGAGATGGGCACGGCCAGGCTGTTCAGCCGCCTTTCGCTGCCGATGGCCCTGGAAGCTGCACGGGTTCCGTCTGTTGCAGCAGCCTGCCGCTGGCTGCTGGCCGTCATGCCCCCGGCTGTGGGACACCATACCGAAGCGGGGGCTGCCACACCGAAATGGAGGCTGCCACACCGGCCGGCCCTGCGCTGCTGCGCGCCGGCGGCATAGCCGTGGTCATGCTCGTCCCTGTATGGGGGCACCCGTCCGTTCCGTCCACGCCGGTGCCCAGCAGTACGAGGTGCTGGCCGATGGCGTGCGGCTGGCGCTGTCGCGCGCCATCGGTGCGCCTCTGGATACCGAACCGCTGTGGGACTCCCCCTGCAGAAAAATCGAATGGCTCACCCAGATGTCCGACCGGCTGCCGCGTCGTGCGATGCCGGATTTCGAGACGCGCCAGAACTTCCCTGCGCACCGTGCGCTACGAGGCGCAGCGCGCGGGACTGGAACCCGAGCTGGTGCTGGGGCTGATCCAGGTGGAGAGCGGCTTTTCGGCAATATGCCATTTCGAAGGTGGGCGCGCGGCTTCATGCAGGTGATGCCGTTCTGGACGCGCGTGCTGGGTAACGGCGATGCCGATGCGCTGTTTCAGCCCCATGTCAATATCCGCTGGCTGCAGCATCCTGCGCCACTATCTGGACACGGAAAACGGCAACCTGTTCATGGCACTGGGCCGCTACAACGGTAGCCGCGGCCAGTCGGCCTATCCCGACGCCGTGTTTGCCGCCTGGAAGCGCTGGCGCTTCCAGCCCGGGAGCGCTGCCGGCCGACGGCAAATAGCGTTTTTCTGCGGCCAACCGTTCATCTCCGGTGCCGGGTGGCTGGTGCCAGGTGGTCGGTGTCAGGTGGTCGGTGTCAGGTGGTCGGTGTCAGGTGGCCGGTGGCTCCCTCCTGCACGCGTCCCATCTTTATGAATGTATCTCATGTGCTTTTAATATTTAATAATGTAACGAAAAACGTGCGTTTTCGTGAAACAGCTTTACAGGTGTTGTGACCACCCATCGTGTCGTATTTGCGACACAACCGACCATTCGTCGGCCGCCAGACCCCGCAGATGACCGCTCGTCGGCCGGCTGGACGGCAGGCGGGGAGCCGTTCGTCGGTGGCGACTATCCTTTCAGCTGACGAAGTGCCCTCCTGTGCACTTCCGGAGAGGGAACGTGACACAACAACCCGTCAACAAGCAGCGCTTCGGGGCCCGCCAGCTGGCAGGCTGGGTGCTGCTGTTGATTGCGTTTTCGTACATGGTCTGGATGTTTGCCTACCCCATGGCATATTCCCGGCCCGAGCAGGTTCTCTCCTACAAGATCCTCGCCTCGTCGAAGAACTTCAACGAACTCTCCAGCGTACTGGGCTCGCTGCGCGAGCAGTCGCCGGGCATCAGTCTGGGCAGCAGCAATTCTTCCCGGCTCAAGACGCTGTGGGTGCTGGCGCGCATTCCGGCCGATACGGTCGAGCGTACCCGCGTGCTGCATCTGGCCAACCGCTCGATCCTCAAGGGGGATGCGGTCATTCTGGACGAGTTCGGCCAGACGCTGCTGTACTCGCATTTCAACAACGAGCAGGAGCCGGTGGCCGCCAGTCGTGCGCTGCCCGGCTACGCCATCACGCTGCCCGAGCTGCCCCTGCCGCTGCCGGCCGGGCACCGCCGTTTTTCCGGGGAGCATGACCTGACGCTGGTGCTGCGGCTGGAGCTGTCCAGCGCCGCGCCCACGCTGGCGCTGAATCTGTGGGATGGCGAGCGCTTCGTGGAGCGCAGCGCCAGATCGAGGCGCAGGGCACCATGCTGGGCAGCATTCTGGTGCTGCTGGGGCTGACGGCTTTCGTGGCCGGCCAGCTGATGCACATCCGGGTGGTACGGCTGCTGGCCTACTGGCTGGGGGCGGGCGCTCTATCTGCTGTCGGCCGGGGGCTATCTGCAGTACTGGCTGGGCCCGTCGGCCTCCAGCATGCTGGGCACGGGGCTGGAGCAGATGGCGCAGATGTCCTTCCCCTGCGCCTGCGCGGCCCCTGATGTGGGGGCTGATGGGTCGCGGCTGGCGGGGCACCGCTTCGGGACCTGGCTGCATGCCATGTCAGTTTCTGACGGTGTTTGCGCTGATCGTCTCGGGCCTGCTGCCGCCGGAAATCTTCCAGACCCTGCTGTATGTGGTGGGGGCGGCCATCATCGCCACTGTGACCGGGCTGACCGTGGTCAACCTGGGGCACCGGGTGTCGCTGATGTCCATCTGGTATCTGTGCACCCCGATTCTGGACGGTCTGGCGGCGCTCAACACGCTGCTGTATCTGCTGGGCTTCCTGAAGGCGCCGCTGCCTGGCTGGACCTGCAGTCCACCACGCTGCTGGCGGTGATGAACGCCTCCACCGCCGTGATCGGCTATCTGGCGGCCGAGCGTTCGCGCCAGCTGCGCACGCAGGCGGCCACCATGGATGCGCTGGGACGCTATCAGGCCACCCTACCAGACCATTCCCATCGGGTTGCTGTCGTTCGACCGGTCCAGCAACATCGAACGCTACAACGAGGTGGCGGTACGGCTGTTCAACGTGCCGGCCGGTGGCATCGAGCGCCGGGTCAGCACGGCTTCCGGCGCCCAGGTAGGGCACGATACCGCCGCGCTGGACCGCGTGCGCATCGATACCCTGACTGCGCTCAACGCAACCTTCCCGGCCGAACTGGCCGACCGCATCCGGCAGGAACTGGACAACTTCGAGGAAGCCGACTTCGTCTGGCGCCTGGAACAGCCCACCGGTCACAGCTGGCTGCGCGTGCAGGCCCAGAAGACCGGCAGCGGCCACGACGTGAGCCTGACCGACATCACGGCGCTGAAACAGGCCGAGCATGATCTGGTGCACGAATCCCAGCACGACAAGCTCACGGGCGCCCTGAACCGGCACGGTCTGGAGATGCGTCTGGAGACGCTGCTGCAGAACCCTGCGCAGCTGGCGCAGGTGGCGCTCTGCTATGTGGATCTGGACCGCTTCAAGGTGCTCAACGACGTGTTCGGCCACCAGGCGGGCGATGCCGTGCTGATCGACGTGGTGCGCCGCCTGCGCAGCCGGCTGGGCAGCCATGTGGAAATCGCCCGGATGAGGGGGACGAGTTGCGCTGCTCTTCAGCAGCAACGATCCCCGCACCGCTATCAGGCCGAGCGGGCGCTGGACGCCATTGCCGGCCGGCCGTTCTCGATCCCGCCCAAGCGCTTCGCCGTTACCGCCAGTGTGGGGGTCAGCCCCGCCGTGCCCGGCCAGCGCGCCCACCAGCTGATCGACAGTGCCGACAACGCCTGCCGCGAGGCCAAGCGCAAGGGCCGCAACCAGGTGGTGCTGTTCGAGGAAGGTGACTTCAACAGCGACACCGAGCGTCATCAGGTGGAGCTGGACGTACTGGACCGCCTGCGCAAGACCAAGGAATTCCGCGATTTCGAGCTGGCCATCCAGCCCGTGGTGGGCCTGGTGACGGCAACCGGCTGGGCGGGGAGATCCTGCTGCGCCACCGCACCCCCGATGGCAGCCTGCGCTCGCCGGCCGGCCTGATCGAGGCCGCCATCTACCGCGGCGAAATGGCCACCATCGACCGCTGGGTGCTGGTCGAGACGCTGCGCTGGCTCAGCCAGAACGAGCGGGCCTTCCGGGCGCTGGACTTCATCTCGCTGAACCTGTCGGCCGAGGCGCTCAGCGACGAGGCCTTCAAGACTACATCTGGTGGGCCAGGTGCGGCGCCTCCAGCACGTGGCACCAAGCTGGTCATCGAGATCAACGAAGCCGTGGCGCATGCAGGACGGCTACGATGATGAAGCGCCTGATCGGCGCTGCGCCAGCTGGGCGTGCGGGCCGCGCTGGACAATGTGGGGGCGGGCTTTCTGAACCTGTCAGCCATCAGTGAAATGGGCGTGTCCTACCTGAAGGTCGATGGTGCCTTCACCGAATCGCTGACCCGGCAGGGCAGTGGCCAGGCCGTCCTGCGCACGCTGACCGTGCTGGCCCATGAGCTGGGGATTGCCAGCGTGGCCAGAGTCGGTGCAGAGCGAGCTGGTGCTGCCGGCCCTGGAGGGCATGGGCGTGGACTATGGACAGGGGCGAGGCCCTGGGCAGCCAGATGCCGCTGGCCGAGTTCGAGAAAATGGCGGGCATCGGGGCCGGCATCAGGCCGCCCGTGCGTGCCGATGCCGCAAGCGCCTCACGCGCCGATGCCGAAACGGCGCTGCGTACCGGTGCCCTGGTGCCGCCGCTGGCGGTCGACCATGGCACGGCGGTCCAGAGCGTCCAGGGGGCCATGGCAGCGCAGACCGCTCAGACCGTGCGTCCGTCGCGGATGCCGGGGATGTTCCGGCGGTACGCCCTTCGCTGGGGTGAGGTGCGGCGCAGGGCCTGTTCCGCCTTCATCGTGTTGTGGTGTGTATCGTGTGGGGCTATCTGTCTGGGGCTTTTCAGCAGCCGAATGCAGGGACGGCCTGACCTGCCGGGCGCTCAGAAATCTTCGTCGGCCCGCAGATAGCGCCACTGCCCCGGTGGCAGCTGTCCCCAGCGTCACCCGGCCCGATGCGGATGCGCCCTGAGCCCCGTGACCGTCAGCCCCACCAGCTCGCACATCCGGCGGATCTGCCGGTGCCTGCCCTCCTGCAGCACGAAACGCAGCTGCTCCGGGTTCTGCCAGCTCACCTGGGTCGGCTTCAGCGCCTTGCCGTCCAGCGAGAGCCCGTGCCGCAGCAGCTGCAGCCTTTCGCGCGGGAAGGCCGCCTCCACTTCGCGCTCGATGCGCCCGTAACGCACCCGTACCAGATATTCCTTGGTGGCTTCGGCACCTTCACCGATTAGCTGGCGGGCCACCCGCCCGTCCTGCGTGAGTACCAGCAGCCCCACCGAATCGATGTCCAGCCGGCCCGCGGCGGCCAGTCCGCGCAGGTGGGCGCGGTCGAAACGCCGGCCGCTGGTATCGCCCCTGCCACTGGTTTTTCCGGGCGGATCAGCGTCACCGCAGGCCGGTAGCCATCCTCGGCCTGGCCACTCACATAGCCCACCGGCTTGTGGAGCAGGATGGTCACCCGCCCGGCCTGCTGCTGCGTGGCGGCGCGCTTCACTTCCACCCGGTCGCCCGGCAGCACCTTCTGGCCCATCACCACCGGTTTGCCGTTGATGTGCACCCAGCCGCGACCGATCCAGTCATCGGCCTCGCGTCGCGAACACACGCCCGTGCGGGCCAGGTATTTGTTGAGCCGCTCGCCTTCGGGCGGGATGGGGCGTTGCCGGTGGCCGGGCGGGAGGCTGCGTCTGCAGGCCATGACGGCCAGGGCACGGGATGTCCGTTCGATGCGCGAATCAGGGGAACGCCGTTGGCGGGTGTGGGTTTCAGGGAGCATGGGTATGCTGGTGGATTCGCTTTCGTAGCACACTGTACGCCATATTCTTGAATGGGAGATTGTCATGGCAAAAATCCAGGCCTCGGATTCCCGATGATGTTCAGAATGTGAGCATCCGCGGTGATCGAAAGCCACCGGATTGACGGTATCGGACGCCGTGCGCATGTCGCTGACCAGGATCGCCATGGAGCGCGCTGCCGCTGGATCTGTTTCAGCCCAGTCCTGAAACCGTCCAGGCGATCCAGGATGCCAGGGCGGGGAGAATGACCCGACCTCACTGGAAGGTATTCGTGCCCTGCTCAGGGAGGATGAGGACGAGACCGTTTCCCGGCTGGAAGATGCGGGAAATTGAATACTCTGGCCAGTTCCGGCGTGATCTCAAGCGGGAGCGCAAAGGCGCCCATGGCGGGCACGCTGGAAGCCGATCTCATGCCTGCGCTGGAGGCATTGGCCAATGATGAAAAGCTGCCTTTCCGGATGAGGGATCATGCGCTGACAGGCAACTGGCGCGGCTGTCGTGACTGTCACATACGGCCTGATCTGGTGCTGATCTATCAGAAACCGGATTCAGAGCGTCTGTTGCTGCTGCGGATTGGTTCCCATGCCGAATTGCGGCTCTGAGAGTGCGTCATGGGTTCGATTTTCACCGTGCAGGCCCAGCCATGCGTGACAGGTGCCATGTGCAGGCAAGGCTGTCAGCTCATCATGATCCGGAGCCTGCCCGGAGGCCTCTTTGACCGCCGCTCAGCGCTGATGCGCGATCACGCGATCCTTGATCTTGTCGTACACGTTGGCCGGGATGATCTTTTTCGTTTTCAGGTCATCCTTGCCCGTGTAGGGGCGGCCCTTGACGATGGCCTTCGCACGCGCCTCGCCGATGCCGGGCAGCTGTGCCAGTTCAGATTCGGAAGCACTGTTCAGGTCCAGCTTGCCGGTGATGCCTGCCTTGCTAGCGTCCGTGGCGGACTGGGTCTTGCCGGAAACGGCGCTGGCCTTGCCGGAGACCTTGTCCTTCATTTTTCGCCGGCGTGCTTCATCGAATCCTTCGCGCTGGACGTGGCGTCGGACTTGCTGCCCAGCTTGCCGGTCAGCGCGCCTTTGGTTTCGGTGACCTTTTCCTTCGCGCCCGAGAGCAGCTCACCCTTGTCGGCGGCCTGGGCCGGGGTGGTGAAGGCCAGTGTCAGCGCGGCCAGCACGCCCAGTGCGGCCAGCGAGGATTTTTGGATGTTTCATGGTGTCTTCCCTGGGAAGCGTAGAACGGGAAGCAAAGGTTACCAAATTGTTGCGGTGTTCTGCGGCAATGCCACCATCATTCACAGTGCGTGAAGCCGGTGCCTGTCATGGCAGCCAGCCTTGCGGGGCCGGGGTCGGGGTCAGGGCTGGGTCGGGGCCGGGCCGTGGTCGTGGTCTGAGCGGGGGGACCTGAGCGGGGGCGGGCAGGCTCATCCGTTGCGGATCAGCCGGAACGTCAGGTTCACCCGGGGGCGGTGACGCGGGCGCTCTTCATCAGGGCATGCTGCCAGTGGGTCTGGGTTTCTCCGCGCATGACGATCAGCTGCCCATGGCCCAGCCACATCTCGACCTTCTCCCGCGTACGCCGGTGCCGGAAGACGAACTTGCGGGTGGCGCCGAAGCTGACCGAGGCAATGGTGTTGCCCGGTCCCAGCTCGCGTTCGTCATCACTGTGCCAGGCCATGCCCTGCGTGCCGTCTTCATAGCGGTTGAGCAGGCAGGCGTTGAAGGGGACGCCCAGCCGCTGCACCACGCGGTCGCGCAGCTCCCGCAGGATCGGCCCACGCCTGCGCCCGGTGGTCCACGCCCGAATAGCGGTAGTTGAAGGCCTCGTCGCCGTACCAGGCTATCTGCCGCGCGGTGACGATGGTTTTTGCCGCACTGAGCGGATCTGGTCATGCTGCCAGGGCACATGGTCCAGCAGCCAGGCCAGCAGGGCGTCGGCTTCGGCAGCAAAACACCGCACCACTGATCATTGACGATGCCATCGTACGGCAGCAGGTTGCGTGCCGGATCGGTCGTGGTGGTGTCGGCGGCGCTGTTGCCGAAGAGGGGAGGGTGGCAGGCGTCATGACAGGCAGCGGGTAGGGGGTGCGCACGGTACACGGGCCAGTGTACGGGATTGCGTACTGGGTGCTGTGTACTGGGTGCTGTGTACGAGGTGCTGTGTACGAGGTGCTGTGTACGAGGTGGTATACGGGGCTGCCGCGGCACGGGCATGTGCCGGACCGGTGGCACAGCGGACATGACATGACCTGCGTCAAGGGTATTAGGGTTGCCCCCAATGGCGAGGGCGTCCATAAAGGATAAGAATACGTTTCATGCGGTTTTGCCACGGGGACCTGGAGACACCCCCGGCTGGCAGTGTGAGGAGACCCGGCTGCCCCCTAACGCACCAAACCGGCCGGACACAGATAACGTACCGCAGAATGAAAAAAGCCCGCACGGATAAGCGTGCGGGCTAATCCACCAAAGGAGGAGGTGGAGGAGACAGTTCTCATTATAGGTATCAGCCGGTAGCATTGCAAGCCCTCAGAGGGCTTTTTGTTCAAATATAGTTGCGCAACGCCAGTTTTTGATACATGGCAGATACAAAAGGCCCGGACCACGCCTTGTGACCCGGGCCTTTTTGCCTATGCGCCTTTGTCCGTGTTCGCCCGGCATGGGTACGCCCTCCCGTGTGTGCCGCAGCGGACGACGAATCTTGCGCCCGGTAGAGGCGGTACCGGTGTTTCCACCCTGCGCAGCGTGATGCACTGCGGGCACACTGGACACTACCTGGGCGCTGCAGCAGCTGCCTACCCGAGCACCCGGTCCTGCAGCAGGGTTCAGCACACGGTCGTCGACGCGGTTGTCGAACTTGCGGGCAAACAGGTGTTCGGACTTCAGCAGCCGGGCCTGGTCGGCCATGGTGAGCACGCGCGGTGCGAGCCGCCGCCACCCAGTCCTCGTCGTGCATCATGTGGTTGTGCATCGAGTCGGCGAAGGGCGAATTGCTGATGAAGCTGTGTACCAGCACTTCTTCCGGCCGGTAGCCGTGCCGCAGTGTCTTGACCCACAGCGGCAGCTGGGGCGATTCGATCAGGTGCTGGCAGAAGGCCCGGCTCAGGGCCATGTAGGGGCGGCCGCCCACGTAGCGGCTGTGGCCCAGATGGGTTTTCCAGCGGTTCCACCGCACGCGGGGCAGGGTGACGCCGCGTTTCATGAAGGGGGGTTCGACGCGCACGCGCTGCACGCGGGCATAGGGGTCGTCCCAGGTGGCGACCGGGTCCACCACGTTCATGATGTTGCGGTCACGGTGGGCCGTCATCCAGGCGTGGATTTCCTTCTGCGACTTCAGCGGGAAGTCCTGTCCGCTGAGGGTGACCAGCATCTCCCACGGTTCGGGGCGGGCCAGCAGCATGCGGATGCCGTCCAGCCGGGCCTGCATCAGGCTCCACGACGCCCAGCGCAGATCCCGCGGTGGCGCGATGATCACGTTGGCGTGGCGGCGGGTGACGGCCTGCAGGGCGGGCTCGTTGCCGCTCAGCCCCTTGCTGTCGGGGATGACCAGATAGAGATTGTCGGGATGCTGGATGCAGTAGAGCATCTGGGCCAGTTGCTCTGGCAGTTGATGCGCAATGATCAGGTAGGCAAGACGCATGGCACGGATTCCGGGGAGGAGGGCGCTCGCCGGCCCGAAGGCTGGCTTGGTGGAGGCCTGTACGCCGCGGTGAGGGCGGCTTGTTTTAGGGTGGAACGGAGGTTCCCGTGCAGTACGGGAACCCCCAGCGCCGGCCTCTATGATGCGGCCAGTCATGGGGCACCACGGCTGCAGGGAGATTAGACCGCAATTATGTGTCTTTGCTACGACAATTTGTAACTTCTGGGGCGCAACGGTTGCCAGGAACCGTGGTGTGGCTGGTACGGATGTATTTTTTCAGCCCATGAAAAAAGGGGATGCAGGCATCCCCCATTGATCGTTGCGTCGTTATGGTGTAACGGCAGCCTGTTTTTGCGCCAGGCTGTGCTTCAGCCCCCATGCCCGGCATGCCGCCGCCGCCCATCAGGCCCTTCATGCCCTTCATGGCGCGCATCATTTTGGCCAGGCCGCCCTTCTGCATCTTCTTCATGACCGACTGCATCTGCGAGAACTGGTTGAGCAGCCGGTTGACCTCGTGCACGGCCACGCCGGCGCCGGTGGCGATGCGGCGCTTGCGGGCGGCCTTGATCAGCTCGGGCTTGTGACGCTCGGCCGGCGTCATGGCGTGGATGATGCCCCTGCATGCGGCGCATGTCGCGCTCGGCCTTGTCCATGTCCTGCGCGGTGGCCTTGCCCTGGATTTCGGCGGGCATCTTCTCCATCAGCGAGCTGAGGCCGCCCAGCTTCTTCATCTGGCTGATCTGCGCCAGGAAGTCGTTCAGATCGAAGCCGGCACCACTCTTGAACTTGCTGGCCAGTTCGGCGGCGGCCTCGTGGTCCACATTGGCCTGTGCCTGCTCGACCAGGGCGACGATGTCGCCCATGCCGAGGATGCGGTTGGCCATGCGGTCCGGGTGGAACACATCCAGCCCGGTGAGCTTCTCGCCCACGCCTACGAACTTGATCGGCTTGCCGGTGATGGCCTTGACCGACAGCGCGGCACCGCCACGGGAGTCACCGTCGAGCTTGGTGAGCACCACGCCGGTCAGCGGCAGCGTTTCGCTGAACGCCTTCGCGGTGTTGACGGCATCCTGACCCTGCATGGCATCGACGACGAACAGCGTCTCGACCGGATTCAGGGTGTCGTGCAGCAGGCGGATCTCGTCCATCATGGCCTGGTCGATGCCCAGCCGGCCGGCCGTGTCGACGATCAGGACGTCGTGATAGTGGTTCTTCGCCCATTCCACCGCCGCGCGGGCGATGTCGGTGGGCTTCTGGTCGGGCTGCGACGGGAAGAAATCCACGCCGGCCTGGCCGGCCACGGTGCGCAGCTGCTCGATGGCGGCCGGGCGGTACACGTCGCACGACACCACCAGCACCTTCTTCCTGCGGTTTTCGGTGAGCCATTTGCCGATCTTGCCCACCGTGGTGGTCTTGCCGGCGCCCCTGCAGGCCGGCCATCAGGATGATGGCGGGCGGCTTGCTGGCCAGGTCCAGTTCGGCCGTCTCGCCGCCGATCAGGTCGATCAGCGCGTTGTGCACGATGCCCACCAGCGCCTGTCCGGGGCTGAGCGACTGCAGCACTTTCTGGCCCAGCGCCTTTTCCTTGACCTGGGCGATGAAATCACGCACCACCGGCAGGGCCACATCGGCCTCCAGCAGGGCGATGCGGATTTCACGCAGCATTTCCTGCGTGTTGGTTTTCGGTGAGGCGGGCCTCGCCGCGCATGGTCTTGACGATGCGCGCCAGGCGCTGGGACAGACTGTCGAACATAGGGCTATGCGGCCGGGGGCCGTTCAGAGGACGTGGCAAAGGGAAAGGTGCAGAAATGGCTGCCGTGCCGCGGTGCGCCGCCCGTGTGCGGGGCGCTGCGCTGCCCGTACATGCCGGGAGCAACCTCGACATGCGGCCCAGCCCCGACAGCCGGGAGCCGTACCGGAAAGACCATGTCGCTGGCGGCTCCGACGATGCAGTGCCCGCCCCCGATACGCGGGAGCTGCACCGGACAGGCCGGCGCCGGGTACGCAGCGGAATCCGTGTGGCAGGAAACACAATAGCGGAACCGCCCGGCGCCCCGCAAGGCTGCCTGCGCGGCCATTCCCTCGGATGCTTTCCTTGTGCCGGGCTTTCCAAGGTAAACTGCGGCAGTGGGCATTGTACTGATTCTCCTCTTCGTGGCGGTTGGGCTTTACGCACTGGTCTTCTGGCGCGCTCTGATACATGACGCGCAGAACAGGGCGCGCAGCGCCCATGCCGCGCGGTCTGCGCATGCCATGCCGTCCGCATCGCCTGCCCCATCTGCTTCGCCTGCACCGGCCCCCGCGCGATCCCCGGCTGCATCGCCCGGGGGCGGACGCCGCCGCGATCCACTGCTGGGGGCTGCCCTGCTGGCACACATGGCGGTGCTGCTCTGGCCCTGGCACGAAGATGTCTTCCATTTCGGCTTTGCCTACCTGCTGTCGGCCACCGTCTGGATTGCGCTGGTGCTCATCTGGCTCGAAAGCCGGCACATGGTCATCGGCCGCCTGCCCGTGCTGCTGGCGCCGCTGGCCATGGTCGTGGTGGTGCTGCCGCAGTTCTTTCCCGGGGCCGGTTTTCCGCTGCACCAGCAGGCGCCGTTCTTCGTGCCGCATCTGGTCATCGGTACGCTCGCCTATGGCGTGGTGTTTCTGGCCGCACTGCAGGCCCCTGCTGATGGCGGCGGCCGAACACCGGCTGCATCCGCGCCGGCAGGGCGCCCCTGGTCCGCTCACCGCACTGCTCGCGCGTGGCCATCAGGCGCTGCCGCCCTCGCATGGTGCTCGAGCGCATGCTCTTCAGGGTGATCAGCGTGGCCTTCGTGCTGCTGCTGCTCACCACGGTCAGCGGCAACGTGTTCAGCGAGGAAATCTTCGGCCGCCCGCTCACCTTCAATCACAAGACGGTGTTTTTCGCTGGTGGCCACCGTGTTCTTCGGGCTGCTGCTGCTGGGGCGGCGCCTGTCAGGGCTGGCGGGGCCGGCTGGCCATCCGGCTCACGCTGGGGGCTTCATCCCTGCTGCTGCTGTCCCTACGTGGGCAGCCGCTTCGTGCTGGAAGTGATCCTCAACCGGATCTAGCGCGTGTCATGGATGCATTCATGATGCCTCGTGGCACAGGGAAACCCTGCAAAAGTCTGCGAGCGTTTTTGACCCAGGATCGCCCGGTCATGGAGGCCAGCGTGTCGCAGGACTGTTTGCAGAGGCTTTCTGAGGGCCAGCACAGGGACGAAGGGTCCATGACACGGCCATCGGCCATGACGCTCATCATTTCGACGGTTTGCCATCATCGTGGGTAAATTCTTTTTCTGGACGCTGGTCGTCTGCCTCATCGTCATGTTTCTGCGCCGCCAGGGGGCGCTGGCCCGCGCACGTCGCGAGATGCAGCAGCGGCCTGCCGGTACGGCCGGGCCTGGCGGTTTTGCCGGCGGGGCAGGTTCCGCCCGTGGCAACAGTGCGGATGATCTGGCCACCTCGCAGAACCCCGACGTGATGATGTCGTGCGCGGTCTGCGGCGTGCACCCTGCCGGCCTCCGAAGCCATCTTCGCGCACGGACACGTGTTCTGCTGCGAGGAACACCTGGCGCAGGGCGCAACCTGCGCGCCGGCCAGCGTCTCGAATGACGTGGCATCCCCCCGGTCTGGTGACTGCATGACACATCTGCGGCATGCTGCGCGGAATTGGCCATGGCCGGCCCATTCGCGGTCTGGTGACTGCATGTCATATCCGTGGCATGGCACCCGCCCGGCACAGGTTATCCGCCCCACACGGGTTATATACCCTGCATCGCCGGCGAGGGACATGCAGGCGACCGGCTCAATGTCTTTTCGTGCAGGACTGACGTGGCACTGACTCCCCAGGACCTGCCGCTGCAGCAGGCCAGCACCTTCTGGACTTCGCTCCGCTATCTGGCCGACGGGCGTTTCATCATCGCCCTGCTGCTGCTCATCTACATTCCCGTGCTGGGGCCCGACACCACGTCCGCGCAGCCCTTCCAGCGCAGCCTCTTCATCAGCCTCACCGCGTTCTACATGGGCTTTTGCGGTGCTGTGCTCCGTGGCCGTGCGCCGGGTGCGGCGCGGATTTTTCCTTCCAGCTGTTCACGCAGGTCACGATCGATGTGCTGGTGCTGGGACTGATCGTCTATGCCAGCAACGGCCGCAGTGGTCTGGGAGCGCTGCTGATCACGCCGGTGGCGGGGGTGGCCATCCTGTCGCACACCATGCCGGCACTGGGCGTGGCGGCGGCCGCATCGATGATCCTGCTGGGCGAGACCACGCTGCGCATCCTGCAGCGCCACGAAATGGGGGCCGCGTCCATCGGCAACGAACTGATGGTGGCGGCTTTCATCAGTGCCACGCTGTTCTTCACGGCGCTGGTGATCAGCCGGCTCGCCCGGCGCCTGGCCATGCAGGAGCGGCTGGCCATCCGTCGCGGTGAAGACCTGCGCAACCAGCGGGCCATTCATGCGCTGGTGGTGGCCGAGCTGGACCAGGGCGTGATCGTGTTCGACCCGCGCGGGGTGCCGCGCGACATGAATCCGCGCGCGCGCCGCATGCTCAACCTGCCTTCGGGCACGCCGGTGTCGCAGGCCGATCCGCAGACCCTCGATGCCCTGCGCCAGCTGCTGGCCTCGCCGGCCAATGTGGCCGACCTGCAGATCCGCCGCCGGGGGGAGAGCACCCGGCTGCGTGCCCGCGTGCTGACGGGGGGGAACATCCCCATCGACGAGCTTGGTGAGACGCCATACTATACGGATGCCGATAACGGCCAGGGCGGCCGACCCCTGCTGGACCGCGTGGTGCTGCTCGAAGACCTCAAGCGCATCGAGGACCAGGCCCAGCAGCTCAAGCTGGCGTCGATGGGGCGGCTGTCGGCGTCCATCGCCCACGAAATCCGCAACCCGCTGGCCGCCATCCGCCATGCCGGGGCGCTGCTGGGTGAACAGGCCGACCTGCACGGCAGCACGGCCCAGAAACGCCTGACCGACATCATCGAAAAAAGCACGCTGCGTATCGACCGCATCGTCGAGGATGTCCTGTCGCATGGCCCGCCGGGGGCGATGCGCGAGGCGCTGGACCTGCCCGATTTCATGGCGCAGTTCATGCCGGAATTTCTGGCCAATGCCCAGGGCCTCCGGCGCACAGACGGTGGCGCTGGAGGGCGAATCGCGCATCAGCCTGCGTTTCGACAGCACGGCGGCCTGTGCATTCGACCCGAATCACCTGCGTCAGGTGCTGGTGAACCTGCTGTCCAACGGGCTGCGCTATGCCTCGAACGCGCCGGGCGCCGTGCTGCTGCTCTGGACGCAGACGGCCGCCGGGGTGTCGCAGCTGTGGGTGCTGGACGACGGGCCGGGCATTGCCCCGGAGCGCCGCGTGCATCTGTTCGAACCTTTCTTCACCACCGAATCCCGTGGCACCGGCCTGGGCCTGCACCTGACGCAGGAACTGTGCACCGCCAACGGGGCTTCCCATCCGCTACGAGGCGCCGCTGATGCTGCCGGCCGACATCCAGAGCCGTTACGGCGCAGGTTTTCTGATCACGCCTGCCCAGGGGCCCTGACGGTGCAGGCCCAGCGCGAGGACGAATGTGTCCATGACACGCGCCATGCATCCGGACAACCCGCCGGGGCCGCCTGAAGACCATCCGGTACCTGCCGATTTTTTTGGGAGAATGACAGCCATGAATACCGCTCCGGGAAATGCACGCCACCCGTCCGCCCGCCCGGCACGCGTGCTGGTGGTCGATGACGAGGAAAGCCTGCGCGAACTGCTGGAACTGACCCTGCAGGGCATGGGGCTGGATGTGGACGTGGCCGCGGATCTGGCCCAGGCCCGGGCACTGCTCGGGAACCATCGCTATTCGCTGTGCCTGACCGACATGCGTCTGCCCGACGGCAATGGACTGGATCTGGTGCGGCTGATCAATCACCCAGTGGCGCGACACACCGGTGGCGGTGATCACTGCCTATGCCAGCGCCGAAAATGCGGTGGCCGCCCTGAAGGCCGGTGCCTTCGATTATCTGAACAAACCGGTGGGACTGGATGCGCTGCGCACGCTGGTGCGCTCGGCCCTCAAATCCCTCGATGCACCGGCCGGTCGCCAGAGTGCCACCCCGGCCGCCGCACCGGTGTCCAGCGCCCGCACGCAGCTGCTGGGCACGTCGCCGGCCATCGATGCGGTGCGCGTGTCCATTGCCCACATGGCACGCAGCATGGCACCGGTGCATGTGACGGGCGAATCCGGTTCCGGCAAGGAGCTGGCGGCGCGCCTCATTCACCAGCTCAGCGGCCGGGCCGAAGGGCCGTTCATTGCGGTCAACTGTGGTGCCATTCCCGAAAACCTGATGGAGTCGGAATTCTTCGGTTACCGCAAGGGTGCATTCACCGGGGCCGATGCCGACCGGATCGGTTTCTTCATGGCGGCCAACGAGGGGCACGCTGTTTCTCGACGAGGTGGCCGACCTGCCGCTGGCCATGCAGGTCAAGCTGCTGCGGGCCATTCAGGAAAAAAACGCATCCGCAAGGTGGGGGCCGTGGCCGAAGAGGCGGTGGATGTGCGCATCGTCAGCGCCACCCACCAGAATCTGGCACAGTGCGTGACGCAGGGCCGTTTCCGGCAGGACCTTTTCTATCGTCTGAACGTGATCGAGCTGCGCATGCCCGCGCTGCGCGAGCGGCAGGAGGACGTGGGCATTCTGTCGGAAGCCATTCTGCAGCGTCTGGCAGCGCGTGCCGGCCTGCAGGCGGTGCCGCAGCTTTCCAGCATGGCGCTGCGCTACCTGCAGGGCTATCCGTTTCCCGGCAACGTGCGTGAGCTGGAAAACATTCTGGAGCGCGCCCTGGCGTTTTCCGATGGCCGCGTGATCAACGTCGAGGATCTGGGCCTGCGTCCGGCCGTGTCGGCGGAAGAAGAACGCGAACCCTGCACTGCCCGACGAAACCGCTGGCCGTCCGGTCATGGACGGGGTGCACGGCACGGAATGCCCGGGCGGGGCGCAGAGGATGCGTCCGGTGTGGCGGGACAGGGCTGGCGCATGGTCGATGGCATCCCCAGCTCGCTGCCCGATTATCTCGACCAGATGGAACGCGATGCCATCATGGCGGCACTGGAACGCACGGGGCACAATCGCACGGCCGCCGCGCGGCTGCTGGGCATCACGTTCCGCGCATTGCGCTACCGGCTGCAGCGGCTGGGCATGTGAACAATGGGCGGATGGGAGGTGGCACACCATGAATGATCAGGACCATATCCAGTATCGGGATGGTGTCCCACCGCACTGCCCGGCGCCCTGGCTGCCCGGCATGCGCATCATCGACAGTCCCACTTCGATGAACGTCCGCCCGGCACGGTCATCGATACGGTGATCCCTGCACTACATCAGCCTGCCGCCCGAACATTTCTCGGGGGATGCCGTTGCCCGCCTCTTTACCAACAGCCTGGATGCATCGGCCCATCCCGGTTTTGCGGGGCTGGAAGGCTTGAGGGTGTCGTCGCACTTTTTCCTGCGCCGCCATGGCGGGACTGGTGCAGTTCGTTCCCCCGAAAAACGGGCGTGGCATGCAGGTGTATCCCGCCTGCTGGATCGTGAGCGCTGCAACGACTTCTCCATCGGTATCGAACTGGAGGGCAGCAGCCACCGCCCGTTCACCGACACACAATACCGCCGCCTGCAGCAGCTGCTGGCGCGGCTGTTTGCTGCCTGGCCCATCCGGTACATTGCCGGGCACAGCGACGTGGCACCCGGCCGCAAGGAAGATCCCGGGCCTTATTTTGAATGGCCGCGCCTGCAATCCGTGCTGGACGCGCACGGGGTGGTGCGCCCATTTGGGGATGCCCCCTGACGTTTCCGGTCATGTACTGCCGGGGGTGTGCAGGCGGGACGGGCGACATCAGGTGGTGTGAAACCTGGGGGTAATTGAGGATATTCGGGGGATTTTTGGGGTTCGGGCTGCAAAATGCCCCGGAAGTGCCCCCGAGTTCGTGGATAACATTGCAATATACATATTGCTCACGTTATGATCGGGCCATTCTGCTTTCCCGGACGGCTCTGCCTGACGTGGACAATCTCCCGGCAGGACTTTTCCGGCCAGGAAAGCGTGACCACTTCGGGGGCGGTCGTCGCCCCTTCACGTCAGGGACCCTCTGCAAAAGTCTGCGAGCGCTTTGAGCCCAGGATCGGGATGAGCCAGAAGGCGCCATTTGTCGGCAATAGCAGGGCTATTGGCGACAAATGGCAACACACTGATCGCCCGAGCATGGGAATCAAAGTGCCGCAGGATCTTGCAGAGGGTCCCTGGATCGACAATTGGCATGACCTGTCATTCCTGTTCGAGGAGCTTCTGATGGCAACAACCACCCGCAAGACGGCGGTGGCGAAAAACCGTCGGCCGCAAGCCGGCAAACCCGAGGCAGCAAGGCTGCAGCAGATTCTGTCACCCGTCGTGCCACCACGGCCCGCGCTGCTGCAACCACCAGCCGCGCTGCAGCCGCCCCTGCCGCTTCGACCACACGGGGGCGCCGCAAGGCGCAGAAGCCGTTGCCGAACCGGTGCGCCGCACCCGCAAGACAGCCGCCGAACCCGAGGTAGCCGCTGCACCCAAACGCCGTGGCCCGTCCGCCGAAGGCCGAGACACTGGCAGCCCGTGCTGCTGCCGCCACTGCGGCCACGCCGGCCCGTCGTGGTCGCAAACCCAAGGCCGAGGTAGAAGCTGCAGCCGCTGCCCCGGCACGCCGCGGTCGCAAGCCGAAGGTGGAAGTGGAAGCCGTGGCCGAGGCGCCCAAACGCCGTGGCCGTCCGCCCAAGGCCGAGACACTGGCCGCCCGTGTTGCCGCCGCTGCTGCGGCCACGCCGGCCCGTCGTGGTCGCAAACCGAAGGCCGAGGTAGAAGCTGCAGCCGCTGCCTGCACGCCGCGGTCGCAAAGCCGAAGGTGGAAGTGGAAGCCGTGGTCGAGGCGCCCAAACGCCGTGGCCGTCCCGCCCGAAGGCCGAGACACTGGCAGCCCGTGCTGCCGCCGCCGCCGCGGCCACGCCGGCCCGTCGTGGTCGCAAACCGAAGGCCGAGGTGGAAGCTGCAGCCGCCACGCCGGCACGCCGCGGTCGCAAGCCCGAAGGCGGAAGTGGAAGCCGTGGTCGAGGCGCCCAAACGCCGTGGCCGTCCGCCGAAGGCAGAGACACTGGCAGCCCGTGCAGCCGCTGCCGCTCACGCCGGCCCTGTCGTGGCCGCAAACCGAAGGCCGAGGTGGAAGCAGCAGCCGCTGCACCGGCCCGTCGCGGTCGCAAGCCCAAGGCTGAAGTGGAAGCCGTGGTCGAGGCACCCAAACGCCGTGGCCGTCCGCCGAAGGCCGAGACACTGGCAGCCCGCGCAGCCGCCGCTGCGGCCACGCCAGCCCGTCGTGGTCGCAAACCGAAGGCCGAAGTGGAAGCCGTGGCCGCAGCGCCCAAACGCCGTGAGCCGTCCGCCCAAGGCCGAGGCGCCTGCCGTGCTCACCACCACGCCTGCGCGTCGTGGTCGCAAGGCGGCTGATGCCGCGCCCGTGCTGACCACGTCGGCCACGCCCGCGCGCCGTGGCCGCAAGGCTGCTGCCGACGTGGAGGTGGCCGCGGCACCGAAGCGTCGCGGTCGCCCGCCCAAGGCGGAAACGCTGGCTGCTCAGGTCGCGGCCACGCCGGCACGTCGTGGCCGCAAGCCGAAAGCCGAGGTGGAAGCCGCGGCCGCCGCACCGAAGCGTCGTGGCCGTCCGCCCGAGGCCGAAACACAGGCAGCCGCCGCACCGGCACGCCGTGGCCGCGCCGCGGGCAGCGCCCAGGCCGCCTGGCCGTTCCCCGACGGGGCGTCGTCCCTGATCTCCTGCCGGTTGCCCATCGTGGCACCGGCTCCCCCTGCAGCCGCCCGGGCGCTCGCGCGTTCTGGCGGCTGCAGGCGACTTTGGGGCGTGATGCGGGTCCCGGATGGGCGAATGCGCCCATGCCACTCGTCAGGGGCACAGGGTGACGGGCGGCGCAGTGGTATGCTGCGGCCTGTCGTTTTCAACTGTCGATGTTTTTCGGGGATCAAGATGCAGCCCATTCTCTGGATGCTGATTCAGACCGTCGCGTCGCTGGTGGCCAGTGTCTGCCTGCTGCGCGCCTATGCCAGATATCACGGCATGCATCCGCACGGCAATCCGCTGGTGGGGTTTGCCCATGCACTGAGCCAGTGGCTGGTTCTGCCACTGTCGCGGGTCGTCCGGCCATCGGGTCGCATCGACTGGCCCAGCCTGGCAGGGGCCGTGCTGATCGGGCTGGCCACGGCGCTGATGTTCTCTGCCCTCTGGGGGCTGGCGCTCAACCCGCTCTACATCCTGCTGGTGGGCGTGCTGTGGGTGGTACGCTGGGGGCTGTATCTGGCCATGATGCTGATCATCGCCTCGGCCGTGCTGTCGCTCATCAATCCGCAGGCGCCGCTGGCCTGGCCGCTGGCTGCGCTGACCTCGCCGCTGCTGCGTCCGTTTCGCCGTGTGGTGCCGCTGATGGGGCAGTTCGACCTGTCGCCGCTGGTGGCCCTGCTGGTCATTCAGGTGCTGCTGGTGCTGCTCGATCCCACGCTGGTGCTGAGCACGATGGGCGGGCTGGCACGCTATTCGGCCGGGTGAACCCGTGACCTGAACGTCACGGGTTCAGGTCAGTTTGCAGGCGCGCGTGCTGCCTCACCACGGCTGTGCGCCGTAGGCGGCGGCGTAGCGGGCAGCGATGTCGCTGCGCGAGGGGCTGTGGTTCTGCGGCCCCGGCGATTCGATCTTGATGGCGCCCATCACGCTGCCCAGCTGGGCGGTTTTTCCAGTCCCAGCCGCTGGACGAGGCCATACAGCAGGCCGGCGCGGTAGGCGTCACCGCAACCGGTGGGATCGACCGTGGCGTTGATGGCCACCGGGGCGATCTGTTCGACCTTGCCATCGTGGTGCAGGGCGCGAGCCGTCACCGCCCAGGGTGACGATCATCGTGCCGGCGGCTTCAGCACCTCGGCCTCGGTCCAGCCGGTCTTGTTGCAGACCATGCCGAACTCGTAGTCGTTGACGGTGAGGGCGGTGGCCTGGCGGATCATCTTCTTCAGCTCGTCGCCGCCAGGATGGGCAGCGACTGGCCCGGGTCGCAGATGAATGGGATGCCGGCCTTTTCGAACTGGTCGCAATGCTGCACGAAGGCATCATGGCCGTTGGGCGAGGCAATGCCCCACGACACCTCCTGGCGCGGGAAGGCGTCCACCCGGGCACGGTGCGCCTCGTTCATGGCGCCGGGGTGGAAGGCGGCGATCTGGTTGGCGGCCTTGTCGGTGGTCACGAGGCCTGCGGCGTGAAGAATTCCGGGCAGCACCAGCAGCTGACGGGTGTCGATGCCCATGGCCCCGAGCTGTTCGGCGTATTCGGCGCCGTCCTTGCCGACGGTGGCCAGGATGGCCGGCGTGCCGCCCAGCAGGCGCAGGTTGTGAGGCGATGTTGGCCGCGCAGCCGCCGGATTCACGTTTCAGCTCGGGCGTCAGCATCGAGATGTTGATCTGGTGAACCCGCTCGGGCAGGATGTGATCCTTGAAATAGCCGTCGAACACCATGATGGTGTCGAAGGCGACGGAACCGCTGATCAGGACGTGCTGGGTCATGTGGGTACCTGCAGGGAAGGGCTGCGCACCGCAGCCGGTTGGAGAGGGAAAGACGAACGGGCCGGTTCATGAAGACCGGTCTGGCCACAGGCGCGCGTCCGGCCATGGCATACGGGCCAGGAGGGCGGCTGGATCATGAAGGTGTGCGCTTCCATGGTGGCATGGTCGGCTGTGCTGGCGGGCTGCCGGCACGCATTACCCGCCATGGGGGTCATGGATAGAACAGCGACACGGAGTAGCCCGCCAGGTTCAGGTCGCTGGTGTCGAGCATCAGGTCCAGGGGCTGTTCGCTGTTGGGGGCCATGCCGGCTGCCTGGTCATGCCCGGCGGGCAGGTACTGGGCCGGCAGCAGCACCTTGCGCACCAGAATGGCGTTGGACGGGCCGGTGAGCGTCAGCTCCATGGCGGGCCAGCGCGTGGCGGTGCCACTGCGATTGCGCAGGATGGCCGTCATGCGGGTCTGGCCGCTTTTCTGGGTATTGCGCAGCTCGAACGATTCGATCGACAGGGCCGAGAGGTTCATCGGCGGCTGGATGGTCTGGCCGGTGAGCAGGCTGACGGCCTGGACCACCGGACGCAGGAAGGGCATGGTGTAGCTGATTTCGGTGCGATACACCGCCACCAGCTGCACGGCGGCCAGCACACCCAGCACGGCCATCAGGCTGCGGCGGCGCTTGGGGGTGAACCAGCCGGTCGATTCGGCTGACTCGTGCGCCTAACCGTCGTGCAGGCTGCCCAGACTCTCGCGGGCGTGGCTGCTGCTCCGGCGGCGACTGCGCCGGCTGCTGCCGTCCCTGCTCCGCCGGCTGCGCGATGATTCCCCGGCTGCTGCTACTACTGCTACTGCTGCTGCTGCTGCGGGAGGTGGCGCCCTTCCGGTGCGTCGTGGGTGGTACGCGCGGCGTGGTCGTGTGCCTGATCGTCGTCGGCGTTTTCGGCGTGACGCGGCAGTGCTGGCGCCAGATGCGGTTGGCCTCGTCGACCAGTGCGCTGGTGGCCTGGGTGTCGGGATCCAGGTCGCTGTCTGCAGGCGGCTGGCTGTGGCCGCTGCGGTCGCTGCGCAGCGAGGCCGGCAGCTGGACGTTCCTGTCGTGCTCGTGACCGGGCAGGGGTGCCTCGTTGTCCGCCATGAAGAAGACGGTGTTCAGGCTGGTGTCGTCTTCCTGGGCATCGGGACGGGTGGCGACGGCAGGGGCAGCCTCCGGGGCAGGCCCGAGGCAGGCTCAGATGCTGGCCCAGATGCTGGCTCCAGATGCTGGTTCAGGTGCCGGGCTGCGGCCCCTTCATGAACCTGCTCCAGCGGCTCTGGCCGCGCGCGGACCTGTCCCTTGTCCTTCCCTGCTCCGGTTTCTGCCCTTGCTGCTGCCGGACGTGCCGCTGCCGGAGGGCGTCGTACCTTCCGGTGGCCGCGGTGTCTTCGGTGTCTTCGGAGTCCGGGGGTATCGCCGGAGCCTGCGGCGTCTTCGGAGCCCTCGGTGTCGCCGGCGTCCGGGGTGTGGCTGGAATCTGCGGTGTCTGCGGAATCTGTGCTGCTGCCGTCAGCAGCGGTTGCGGCTTCAGGTGCGTCGCCGGCGCCGGTTGCGTGGGGGACCGCCGCGCTGGCAGGGAGGCTGTGCCGTCGTCAACGGTGTCTTCAGCCTGGCTGGTGCCAGTGTCGGTGCCGCGGGTATCCTCCGTGCCGGTGCCGGTGCCGGTGCCGGTGGCCGGGGACGTGTGCGTACCGGTCGTCGTGCCGGTGATTTCGCTGCTGCTGGCTGGAGCGCCATGCGGGGCCGGCGTGGGCTGTGCCGCGGCGGCCCTGTCTGTCTTGCCTTCCTTGCCGGTTGCGCGGGCGGCAGTGCCCTTAGTACCGGTGCTCCGGGAAGTGCCGGGGGCTTCCTCCGTGCCGGTGTCCGTGCCGGTGGAGGGCATGGTGAGGATGGCCAGGGCTGCGCGACGGCACCGTCTTCGTCCACCTGGGCGGACGGCGTGGCGGCCGTTTCGGTGTTCCCTGCTCGGAGGCGGCGATGAGCGTCTGCGTGACCGGGTCGGTGGTGTCGGAATCGAGCGGACCCGAACCGGGATGGGTGTCGGAGAAGGTCAGGGCCGGCCGCCACGTCGTTGTAGCGGCTCTCGGGGTACGGGGCTCCTCGGGCGCACCGGGTGCGGTGGACGGGCCGGTGGTGGTGTCCGGTGCGTGCTGGATCGTCGTCGGGTCGGCGTCATCGTCCTTGTCGACGTAGCGCAGGTGCTCGACGCCCGGAACACGAACTGGCAGACGCCACAACGCACGAGGCCCCGGCGCAGCTTGAGCTGGTCGGGCACGACCTTGAAACTGGTCTTGCATTGCGGGCGGGTGGTTGCGAGCGCCATGACGCGATCTTGCCGTGGTGAGATATCGGGGAAAAAACGACTATGTTAACGCCCGCGGACGGCTTTGGCTGTGACTGGTGTAACGGTGTGCCAGTCAACGTCACCGCCTTCAGACAGGCCGGCTGCCGGTCAGGCAGGCCCAGCCGTCACGGGTGCGCCAGGCGTGTACCTGCAGAACCGGGTCGTAATGCCGGGCCACTTCGTCGATCTGCCGCTCCAGTACACCCGAGAGTACCAGCCGTCCGCCCGGCGCCACCAGCGACGACAGGATGGGGAGCCAGCAGCTTCAGCGGGGTGGACAGGATGTTGGCCACGACGAGCTGGGCCGGCGCCGGCAGTGCAGCGTTGCCGTCGAGCGCCGTGACCTGCACGCGGTTGATGCGGGCGTTTTCGGTGGTGCTGAGTACGGCCTGCGGGTCGATGTCGATGCCGATGACCTCGGCGGCGCCCAGCCGGGCAGCGGCAATGGCCAGAATGCCCGATCCGCAGCCGTAGTCGATCACGCGCAGGCCGGCCACGTCGTGCTCGTCCAGCCACTCCAGGCACATGCGGGTGGTGGGATGGCTGCCCGTGCCGAAGGCCAGGCCCGGGTCGATGATCAGCGCCTCGCGATGGCCGGGCTGTGCTTCGGCGGCGTGCCAGCTAGGCAGGGATGAGCAGCCGCTGGCCGACAGGAATGGGGTCGAACTGCGCCTGGGTGATGCGCACCCAGTCCTGGTCGTCCACCCGCCGGGTGGCCAGCACGGCAGGCAGGGGCTTCTGCAGCGCTGTGGCGGCCTCGTCCAGTACCGCCTGGATGTGATCCGGGAGGACCGCGACGCTGGCGGGGCTGCTGCTGCCGTGGACGCTGTTTCCGGGGTGCCCGTCGCTGCCGGCGGGTTGGGGGGCGCCGGCCGACTGCGCCTCGCTGCCGTCGAACAGCACGGCCAGCCGGGTGCGCTTCCAGCCGAAGGTCTGGGGCAGGTAGCCGTCTCCGGTGCCGGGCAGGCCGGCAGGGACCGGTTCGCCAAAAGAGCGGCTGCTCGTCGGGCGAGTCGGCATCGGCGTCTTCGGCCTGCACCGACAGGGCGCCGGCCTCCAGCAGGGCATCGGCCCAGGCTTCGGCCTCGTCCTTGTCGACTTCGAGGGTGATTTCGGTCCAGGTCTGGGTCATGGGATATGTTTGGGATCCCTGCACCAGGACGGTCATGTGCCGGTGCAGGGCGTTCCGGCAGGGCTGCCGGTGTCAGGAGGCCGCCTTGCGCCCGGCCAGCATCCTTTACTGGCGACATCGGGCGTCTGCCTTGCGCCCGGGCGGCGTTTTTTGCAGGCGATTCAGGCGTTTGCCTTGCGTTCAGCCAGCATTTTCTCCAGATAGTGGATGGATGTGCCGCCCTTCGTTGAAGCGCCTGTCTTCCATCAGGTCGCGGTGCAGGGCGATGTTGGTGCTGATGCCCTCGACCACCATTTCCGACAGGGCGATGTTCATGCGCTGGATGGCCTGGTGGCGGGTTTCGCCATAGCAGATCACCTTGCCGATCATGGAGTCGTAGAACGGTGGCACGAAGTAATTGTTGAAGACATGCGAATCCACCCGCACGCCCGGACCGCCCGGCGGATGCCAGTTGGAGATGCGGCCGGCCGAAGGAATGAACTTGTAGGGGTCTTCGGCGTTGATCCGGCACTCGATGGCGTGGCCCTTGATCTTCACGTCGTCCTGCGTGAGGCGCAGTTTTTCGCCGGCGGCGATGCGGATCTGCTCCTGCACCAGATCGATGCCGGTGATCAGCTCGGTGACCGGATGTTCGACCTGCAGGCGGGTGTTCATCTCGATGAAGAAGAACTCACCGTTCTCGTAGAGGAACTCGAAGGTGCCGGCGCCACGGTAGCCGATGGCCTTGCAGGCTTCCACGCAGCGCATGCCGATCTTGTGAATGAGGTCGCGGGCGATGCCTGGGGGCCGGGGCCTCTCGATGATCTTCTGGTGGCGGCGCTGCATCGAGCAGTCGCGCTCACCCAGATAGATGGCGTTGCCGTGCTCGTCGGCCAGCACCTGGATCTCGATGTGGCGCGGGTTTTCCAGATACCGCTCCATGTAGACCGCGCCGTTGTTGAATGCGGCCTGTGCCTCGCTGCGGGTGGTGGCCACCGAGCCCAGCAGTGAGGCTTCTTCGCGCACCACGCGCATGCCGCGGCCGCCGCCACCGCCGGCCGCCTTGATGATGACCGGATAGCCCACCTTGCGGGCGGTTTCGAGAAATTTCCTTCGGGTCGTTGGGCAGGGGCGCCGTCGGAGCCGGGCACCACCGGCACGCCGGCCTGCTTCATGGCGTCCTTGGCCGAGACCTTGTCGCCCATCAGGCGGATGGACTCGGGCGCGGGCCGATGAAGACGAAGCCGCTGCGTTCGACCTGCTCGGCGAAGTCGGCGTTTTCGGACAGGAAGCCGTAACCGGGGTGGATGGCACCGGCGTCGGTGACTTCGGCGGCGCTGATGATGGCCGGAATGTTCAGATAGCTGTTGCGCGAGGCGGGTGGTCCGATGCAGACCGACTCATCGGCCAGTCGCACGTACTTGGCCTCGGTATCGGCCTCGGAATGGACCACCACCGTGCGGATGCCCATTTCGCGGCAGGCACGCTGGATGCGCAGGGCGATTTCGCCCCGGTTGGCGATGAGGATCTTCTCGAACATGCTGGTTGCCCACCGTGGATTATTCGATGATGAACAGCGGCTGACCGTATTCGATGGGCTGGCCGTTTTCCACCAGAATCTCGACCACCGTACCGGCGAATTCCGACTCGATCTCGTTCATCAGCTTCATGGCTTCGATGATGCACAGCGTGTCACCCACCTTGACGGTGGTGCCCACCTGCACGAACGGGTCGGCTTCGGGGTTGGGGCACGGTACAGCGTGCCGACCATGGGGACTTGACCGTCTTGCCACGCGGGGCTGCCGGTGCAGCCGCCGCCTGGGCAGGGGCCGCTGCGGCGCCGGGCTGCGCAGCCGGGGCGGCCACGGCGGCCTGGCTGGCCGGAATCTGCACGACCTGGGCGACGGGGCCTGGGCGGCCGACGGCGGCGGCGCCTTGACGATGCGCACCCGGCCTTCGGCCTCGGTGATTTCGAGTTCCGAAATGCTGGACTCGGCAACGAGATCGATCAGGGTTTTCAGTTTGCGCAAATCCATGCTGGGGGATTCCTGATGAGTAGAGTAGGGCCGTCTGGCCTGGTTGTGTCTGAGGGGTGCCGGTGGACGGGGGTCAGTGGCTGGCCGATGCCGGCGGTGCAACACCAAGTTCGCTGCAGCGCGTATCGTAGCGCGGCTTCATAGCCGAACGCGCCCATGCCCACGACGGTGGCCTCGGCGAGATCGGAGAAATACGAGTGGTGGCGGAAGGGACTCGCGCCGGTGCACGTTGGACAGGTGCACTTCCACGAAGGGGATGGCCACGGCGGCCAGTGCATCGCGCAGGGCCACGCTGGTGTGCGTATAGGCGGCCGGGTTGATGATGATGAACGCGGTGCCGTCGGTGCGGGCGGCCTGGATGCGGTCGACCAGGGGCGCCCTCGTGGTTGCTCTGGAAATGCGCCAGCGGCACGTCATGCCGACGGGCGATGGCGGCCAGGTGCGCGTCGATGTCGGCCAGCGTGGTGCGGCCGTAGACCTCAGGGCTCCCGGGTGCCGAGCAGGTTCAGGTTAGGGGCCATGGATGATGAGCAGCCCCTTTTTCTGGCCAGATGCGTTCAAAGATCGTGCGCGCTCAATGCAGATCGCCGGTTTTTAGCATTGAACGGAGCGCTTCGATATCCAGTGCACCGCTGTGGCGCCAGTGAATCTGGCCCTGTGCATCCAGCACCACGGTAGAGGCAGGCCGCCCTTCTCGTTTGCCCCACTGTTTTGACAGGTTCAGGGCCTTGTAACCGGCCATCAGCAGGGGAAATCGATGCCGGGCGTCTTTTCGGTGAACTTCTGCACGTGCGGCTCGGAGTCGGCGGCAATGCCGATGATGGTGGCATCGTCACCCAGCTCGCGGGCCAGGTTGGCCAGGTCCGGCATCTCGCGGATGCACGGCGGGCACCAGGTGGCCCAGAAGTTGATCACTACCGGCTTGCCTTTCAGGGGCCTTGATGTCCAGCGTCTTGCCGCCGAAGACGGGCAGGTTCAGGCCGGCCAGCGTGTCGAGCAGGGGCCTGGTCGGTGGCGGTGGCCTGGGTGGCGGGTTTTTGCGCCGTAGTTGGTGTGGTGGCCTGGGCGAGCTGCACGGGGGCGCTCGGGGCAGTGCCCTGCGTGGTGGCTGGTGCTGATACGCCCGGCTGGGCTGCCTGGGCCGAGAGGGGCAGCAGGGTAGCCAACATCAGCGCCGGCAGGAGGTGGCGGGCTTGCATGGGGCGGGCGGTAGATGCGACGCGGTGGGCGTGGCCAGTGTGGGTCTGGCTGCCGGGGATGGCATGCTTCGTGTCGGAGGCGCGGGCGGAAATGGAAAGCAGGGAATGGTTCATCGGACAGTCTCGTTTCAGGGGTGAGGCAGGCCGGCGTCAGGAAAACGTGGCTGCGCCGGCCCGGTCGTTCTTCCGGAAGGGTGAAAGGCCGGGATGCGGAGCAGTCCCCGCCATGGTCTTTCGTCAGCGGATTCGTCTGGCTCAGGGGGTCACCTGAAGATGTTTGCCGCCAGTCCCGACATTTCGTCCAGCTCGTCGGCACGGCGGCGGGCGGCATCGCCGGCGGGATCAGCCTCCGTCAGGGGCACGGGAGCCGGTTCGGACAGCAGCCGTCGCAGCCCCGCCAGGTCGCCGCGTTCGCTGCCCTGGGTGCCCCGCAGCGCGCCCCGCAGGTCGTCGTGGCCGTACAGCGAGATCATCACCGGCAGGCCGTCGCGGTCGTGAAAGACCAGGGCGGGCACGTCGCCACCCCGGCCGGAGAAGTGGGAGACCTCGACCACGTCGTAATCGATGCCGGCATCCAGCAGCTGGATTTCCAGCTCTTTGGCCTCGTCGGTGAAGCACTGGATGTGCAGCACGGCGTGTTCGGCCACCACACCCTTCCAGGCGGCCCCGGCCAGATAGGGGTGATGGTCGGCCAGCCGTTCCAGCCAGACCAGCCCCGCCTCGCGGTATTGCTGCACCCGCGCGGCGTGCCCCGGGTCGAACAGGTCCAGATGCTCGCGCAGCTCCCGGTCGATTTCTTCGTTGGTGGGCACCAGCCCGGACGGGGCGTGGTGTTGCCAAGGCCCGGCGCAGCGCCTTCTGCTTAGCGCTCTGGTAATCCAGCGCGCTGTCGGCAATCAGCCGGGCGGCCTGGTCGGCCACCTCGGCGCGCAGATCGTCGTGGGCATCCCCGGGCAGGGGGCGAGGGGGCAGTCATTGCTGAACAGGACAGGCCTGCTGAAACAGGGTCGTGAAAGGCCGGGCTGGCGGACGGGGCGGGAACGGCAGACAGGACCGGATTGTGGGCGATGTACACGCAGTCCCTGTGCCGGCAGCTCCTTCAACGTGCACATCACGCAACAAGTTTACCGGGGATTTCGAACGCGTGGTCCACCTGGCCGGCGGTTCTCCTGGTCACTGGGGTGCAGCTTTGTTTTTTGCAGCGGGTGGCCTGTCCAGAGCGGATGGCTGTCGTGCGCCGCACAACCCGCCTGCCGCCCGGCGGCCCGCAACGGCGGCCGGGCGGCACAGCCTGCAGGGGCGAACAGGCTCATGACACGCTCTAGAATGGCTGCATGCACCCGTGCGTGTCATGGGCCGGTCCATCCCCGCGAATAACGCCTCCGGGTGCGCCCGTATGGGGCATGAACGGCCTGGTCGGCCCCATGGCCCGGTTCGCTCACACTACCTGTGGCGATGACCCGCCGCACACCAACACAGCAGGGCAGTACATGCACATCCATATTCTCGGAATCTGCGGCACCTTCATGGGGGCGTGGCCGCCATCGCCCGCGAGGCCGGTTTTCGCGTCACCGGCTGCGATGCCAACGTCTACCCCCCCATGAGCGACCAGCTGCGTGCGCTGGGCATCGATCTCATCGAGGGCTGGGATCCGGAGCAGCTGTCGCTCAGGCCCGATGTCTTCGTCATCGGCAACGTGGTCCGGCGCGGCAATCCGCTGATGGAGGCCATTCTCAACCAGGGGCTGCCCTATGTCGAGGGCCGCAGTGGCTGGCCGAGCAGGTGCTGGCCGGGCGCTGGGTGCTGGGCGTGGCCGGCACGCACGGCAAGACCACCACGGCCTCACTGCTGGCATGGATTCTGGAAGCGGCCGGGCGAGAGCCGGGCTTTCTGATCGGCGGGGTGCCGGGCAACTTTTCCGGTATCGGCGCGGCTGGGCCTGCAAAGCCGTACTTCGTCATCGAGGCCGACGAGTACGACACCGCCTTTTTCGACAAGCGTTCCAAGTTCGTGCACTACCGCCCGCGCACGGCCATCCTGAACAACCTCGAATACGATCACGCCGACATCTTCCCCGATCTGGCGGCCATCGAGACCCAGTTTCACCATCTGGTGCGTACCGTGCCCAGTGAGGGGCGCATCATCTGGCCGGACGATTCGGATGCCCTGCAGCGCGTCATCGACCGCGGCTGCTGGAGCGGGCAGGAAACGCTGGGCGCCCGCGGCTGGCATGCCGCCGATGTGCGGGAAGAGGCCGATGCCACCGTTTTTCACGCTGATGCGGGGCGATGACAATCTCGGCACGGTGCGCCTGCCGCTGGCCGGCGCCCACAACCGGGCCAATGCGCTTGCGGCCATTGCGGCGGCCGAACACATCGGCATCACGCCGGCCGAATCCATCGCGGCGCTGGCCCGCTTCCAGGGCGTGCGTCGCCGGCTGGAGGTGCGCGGCATGGTCAACGGCGTGACCGTCATCGACGATTTTGCCCACCATCCCACCGCCATCGCCACCACCATCGCCGGGTTGCGGGCACGCATGCGAGCGTCGGCATCCGCTGCGGGCCAGCACGGCCCGGTGGGCGCGGCCGGTACCGTGGTGGGGGCAGGCGGTACGGGTGCCATGGCGGGTGTCGGCGGTACGGGCGCCGCAGCGGGGGCTCATGCCGGGCGTACGCTGCCGGTGACCAACCAGAAGGACGCCCCGGCCGGCCGCCTGCTGGCCGTGCTGGAGCCCCGCTCCAGCACCATGCGTACCGGCACCATGAAGGACCTGCTGCCCGGCGGCCTGCAGGATGCCGATCGGGTCTTCTGTTACGCCGGCGGCGTGGACTGGGATGCCGAATCGGTGCTGGCGCCCCTGGGTGACCGGGCAAGGGTGTTCCGGACCATGCCCGAACTGGAAGCGGCCATTCTGGCGGCAGCCCGCCCGGGTGACCAGATTCTGGTGATGAGCAACGGCGGCTTCGGCGGCATCCACAGTCGGCTGCTGGCGGGGTTGCAGGGGCGATGATGCTGGATACACGCTGATTCGTCCTCTGTGGCTTCCCTGTCTGCCCCGCCAGACAGCCCGTAACCATCCGCAGTGCGGCGCCGTTCGTCGGCGTTGCGACCACGGGACGCGCGGGCACGGCGATCATCACTTTCCGCCCTCACCGGGAAAGGAGAGCCGCCTGCCGTTGCCTGTCAGACCCGTGGGACCGGGCGCCGCTCCGGCCCTGCAAGCGCCCGAAAAGGGGGTTGCAGGCCGTTCGGTTCCCGCTTGGGGCGGCCCGTATAATGGTTCGCCTGTCCGGAGCGCGGGGACGAACAGAGTCCGTCACGCGCTCTGCCATGCAACGGCGCAGCAGCACCCCGCGCCCGTCGCAGATTCCTCTGCGGCGGCCAGGCGCGGACCGCCCCCAACATTCCCGTCAATGAGTCAACACCATCTGCTATTCGAGGAGGCCGGTCAGTTCAAGACGGGCACCATTCTGCAAGACGCCGGCGCCAGCCTGCAGGTGGAGCTGCCCACCGGCAAGCGCGTCAAGGTCAAGCAGGGACAATGTGATGCTGCGCTTCGATGCGCCCGGCCGGCCGGATGCTGGCCGAGGCCCTGCAGGAAGCCGAGAACATCGACATCGATTTTCTGTGGGAAGGGCCCCGCAGAAGAATTCGACTACCAGCTGCTGGTGGACGAGTATTACGGTGAAAAACCCTCCGTCGTGCAGCAGACCGCCATGCTGATGCGCCTGCATGGCATGCCGGTGTATTTCTACCGCAAGGGCCGTGGCCGCTATCGCCCCGCGCAGCCCGACACGCTGAAGGCCGCGCTTGCCGCCATCGAGCGCAAGCGCCTGCAGGAAAGAGGAAATCCGCCAGCTGGCCGCCGATCTCGAGGCCGGCCGGCTGCCGCCCGTCATTCGCCCACGTGCCCGACCTGCTCGTGAGGGCCGACAAAGCAGTCGGTGGCCTGGCGCGCGCTCGATCTGGCCTGCCAGCAGACCGGCCTGTCGCCCGAGCGCCTGCTGCTGAAGGTGGGGCGCTGCCCGGTGCGCGGCCGTGCACGAACAGCGCTTTTTGCGTTCGCATTTTCCCGCCGGTACGGGGTTTCCGGCGGCGCTGGCCAGTTCCAGCCGCCCGCGCTGGACCATCTGCCGGAAAAGCCCGGTCGAGGCTTTCTCCATCGACGATTCCAGCACCACCGAAATCGACGACTGCCTGTCGGTGCAGTGGCTCGACGACGGGCTGGCACGCATCGGCGATGACATTGCCGCCCCGGCGCTGGGCATCCACCCGGCCGATGCCGTGGACCGAGGTGGCGCGCGAGCGCACGACCACCGTCTGCAGCCCCGGCGCCAAGATCACCATGCTGCCCGAAAGCGTGGTGCGCAGCTTTTCGCTGGACGAGGGCACGGTGCGGCCGGCGCTGTCGCTGTCTCTGGACATCAACGTCGAGACGCTGCAGATCGCCAACGAGTTCAGCCAGGTGGACCGCATCCGCGTGGCGCGCAACATCCGCCGACGAGCTGGAACCCTTCGACACCGAGGCCCAGCTCGGGGCCCGGCCGGCGCCCGGCGAGCCCGATCCGCTGGCAGGGGCTGCCCTTGCCGATGCCTTCGCCTGCTGTGGCGCTTCACGCTGGTGCTGTCGGCCGAGCGTGACCGGGTGCGTGGCCGGCCCGAGCAGCGCTCGCGCACCGACTTCACCTTCCGCATCGACGGCGAGCACGTCGACATCATTCCCGCGCCGCCGCGACATGCGCCCTTCGACCGCATCGTGGCCGAGATGGCCATTCTGGCCAACTCGCGCTGGGGCCGGCTGCTGGCCGACCATGCCGTCTCGGGCCTGTACCGCTCGCAGAATTTTCCGGCCGCGTGAAGATGTCCACCCACCCCGCCATCCACCAGGGGCTGGGCGTGCCGCAGTATGCATGGAGCACCTCGCCGCTGCGCCGCCTACGTGGACCTCATCAACCAGATGCAGCTGGTGGCGGTGCTGGAGGCGGAAGTGCCGCCTTTCACCATGAATGACACATCCCTCTATGCCATCGTGTCTGCTTTCGAGGCACGCTATGGCACGGTGGGCGAATATCAGCGAGACAATGGAGCGTTACTGGTGCCTGCGCTGGGTGGCGCAGCAGCCCGAAAAACGTTCCAGGCCGTGGCCATCCGCGACGAGACCGTGCGGCTGGCCGACGCCCCGCTGTATTTTCAGGTTACGGGCCTGCCGCCGATGAGTGCCGCCAGCCCCTGCTGGTAGACCTGCTGGAATGGGACGAACTGGACCTCACCGTCCAGGCGCGTGCCGTCCGGCTGCTAGCCGATCGCACGACTCCGACCCCGTCGGGGCCGAGGCGGCCCCCGGTCCGGACGCCGGTTCCCCGCAGCCTGCCGTGGATTCGATCGATACGAGTGAGTTTGCCCAAATGGCCGCTGCTGCTACGCCATGGTTTCGTGCCCTCAACCGGATGGACCCGCTCACGGTCGGCATCGTTGCATCGCTGATCGTGCACGGTGCCATGCTGGCAGTCCGCTTCACCGCGGCCGACCCGAACCGCTTCCTGCCTGCCGAATCGCAGCTGGAAGTGGTGCTGCTCAACGCCTCCACCCAGGCCAAGCCGGTGAAAGCCGAGGTGCTGGCCCAGGTCAACAGCGAGGCCGGCGGCGACCACGACAAGGGTCGTGCCCGGTCGCCGCTGCCCGCCTCGGCGCAGAACCGCGACGGCGACACCCTGCAGGCGCAGCAGGCGCGCATCCAGCAGCTGGAGGCCGAGCAGCAGCGACTGCTGGCGCTGAACAACGACAACGAGTCCACGCCGCAGAGCAGGCCACAGCCCGACGCCAAAACGGCCGACCGCAGCGAGCAGGAAGCGCTGAAGCAGCAGATCGCCCGCATGCAGGCGCAGATCGACCGCCAGCTGGAAGACTACGCCAAGCGCCCCAAGCGCCTCACCTACGGCGTGAACGCCACCGGCGTCAACTATGCCCGCTACGTGAATGCCTGGGCTGACCGCATCGAAAAATCGGCACCGAGCGCTTCCCGAAGAGGCGCGCGGCAAGATGTACGATGCACTCACCGTCACCGTCGAGCTGGACAAATATGGCAATGTGGTGGACGTGCTGATCAACAAGAAATCCCGCTTCGACGTGCTCAACCGCAAGGTGAAGGAAATCGTGCTGGCCGGCGCCCCGTACGACGCATTCACCGCCGACATGCGCAAGGACGGCGATATCCTGCAGATCGTCCGCACCTGGACCTTCACCAACGGCAGCCTGCAGACCGCGTCGGCCAAACAGAGCAAGTGAGTGGGGCCTGCACGGGCATCTCCGGTTTCTGGCCGGGGCCGGCACGAAAATGCGTGGCTCCTGACAAGCCGCGGGGCAGCGTTCCGGCGGTGTGGTTTGGGCAGATGCTTTCGGGCTCTGGCACAATGAAAGCGGCGCCATGGTGGCGCCGTTTTTCATGCCGGTACCGCACATGCGGGTGCCGGTTACCGGCCGTCGAGGCTCCGTTCATGACGCATTCTGCCCCTTGACCGCCACGCCTGCAGTCCTCTGCTGCTGCGGTTGCTGCCACCGCCAATGCCAATGCTGCCGCAGCCGCCACTGCCGACGCAGCCGCTGCCAGCCCCTGGCACTGCCGCCCCGACCGCTATCTCGTCGTCGGCAACCCCATCGCCCACAGCCGCTCGCCCGAAATCCACGCCGCCTTTGCCGCCCAGACCGGGCAGCACATCCGCTACGAGCGCCGGCTGATCGACACCGAACCGGCGGATGCCTTTGAAGCAGCCATGCGCCATTTCTTTCTGGAGGAGGGCGGCAAGGGGCCAACGTCACGCTGCCCTTCAAGGAGGCTGCCTTCCGGCTGGCCGATGTGCGCAGCCCGCAGGCCAGGGTGGCGGGCGCTGCCAACACGCTGAGCTTCGTGGACGGGCAGATCGCGGCGACAACACCGATGGTGCAGGGCTCGTCAACGACATCCAGCTGCGACTGGGCGTTTCGCTGGCGGGATCTGCGCGTGACCGTGCTGGGGGCCGGTGGCGCAGCCCGGGGCCTGATGCTGCCGCTGCTGCAGGCCGGTGTGTCCCAGCTGGTGGTGGCCAACCGTACGGTGGCCCGCGCGCAGCAGCTGGCCGATGATGTGAATGCCTGTCTGGCAGCCCTGCCCCTGGGTGCAACGGGCGCAGGCGTGCCAGCCTGCCGCATCGAAAGCCGTGGCGCTGGCCGATGCGCCCGTGGCCGACGTGCTGATCAACGCCACCTCCGCCGGCCTGCATGGCGATGGTCCGGCCCTGAATCCCGCGCTGTTTGCCGGCTGCCGTCTGGCCTACGACTGCATCTACGCCAAAGACCCGACGCCCTTTCCTGCAACAGGCCGTCGCTGCCGGCGTGTCGCAGCACAGCGATGGTCTGGGCATGCTGGTGGGGCAGGCCGCCGAGAGCTTTCGCATCTGGCGTGGCGTGATGCCCGATATGGCCGGTGCTGGCCATGCTGCAAGGGCACGCGCCGGGGTCAAAACTGCCTGGCAGACAGGGCGGGCATTCCATTTTTCAGATATACACCCATGCAGCCGCGCGCCCAATGCGCTACCATCGCCCCGCGCGCAATACGCCATGTCCGTTTCGCCTTGCCGGCCCTGCCGGCACCGGTGCACTCCTGCGGCGCCTTCCCGCAGAAACCGGCCCGCCGGGCCGGAGCGTGTCATGGATTCTTCGCCTCCGCGAAACCCCTCTGAGCGAGGCCGCCCCGGTAGCGCTGGGGGCCGCTCACCGGGCCGGTGCTGCCCGGGCCGCGTGCCTTTTGTCGCCCAGCATTCCCCTTCATCTGCCCCCATGCCGGCTGCCTGTCCGTGGCCAGCGGCGTGGGCCCGTCCCGTGCGGTGCGCACCATGAACACGTCACCCGTCGATCCGCGGCCGGCCGCTGCCTCGTTGCCGGATTCTGCCGAAACCGGGCCGCGCACCGATGCGCAACCCGCCGTGGCTGCCGAACAGCCTGCGGGTGTGCCGGCTGTTCCTGACGCGGCCGGGCACATACCGGCCGCACCCGAGGCGGTTGGACACACGCCGGACGCTCCTGCGGCTTCTGCACACACGCCGGCCGCTCACGAGGTGGCTGGGCATACGCCGGATGCCGTGAAGAGGGCGATGTCGTACCCGATCTGGCCGTGGCGGCCGTGGCCGCCATTGCCGCACTGAGCAGGCGCAGATGCCGCGTCCTCTTCTCCGGCTGAAGAGGGACGGGCGCGGTAGCCAGCCCGGCGCCTGCTGGCCCGTCCGCGGCTGACGGGCGGGGTCTCCCTGCCGGGACCGAAGGGGGTGATGCTGGCAATGGTGATCGCTGCGGCCAGCCCGGCGCCCACCGTCGGCCCAGCCGGCGATGAGCCGGCTTCGTTCAGCGAGCCTGCAACCGCGGCTGCCGGAGCGAACCGCCCGTGCCGGGCCCCGCAGGTCAATGTGGTGCCGCGTGACGCCGAAGGCCCAGCACGCCCTGGCCGAAGTACAGCTGCTGCTCGAGCGCTACGCCTTCGCGCTCGACACGGCGCGCTACTCCCGAGTCCGTCCAGCAGCAGCCTCCGCCAAACGCAAGGGCGAGGGCAGGGCCGATGGAAAGACCGGCAGCAGGGACGAAAACCGGGCCGACGGCAAAACCGGCAGCCGGGATGACGGGACCATCGGCAACCGGGACGATGGGGATGCGCGTGAAACGGATGCGCAGACCGGCGCCCGCAGACCGCCAGCAGAGCGGGGAGGCGGCCGATGGCACATCAGGCACCGGCGAGCGCCAGGGAACAGTCCGGCGCGGGTATGGCCGGCAGCACGGCAGCCGATGCCGGCGCAGGCAGCGGTGCAGGGTGCCGGTGCCGGCGCGAAGCCGGCACGGACGACACCGCGGATGCTGACGAGCCCGTCCGCGAACCCGAGGGCAACATCTACCTGACCCAGCTGCGCGAGCGCCTGGCCAGCCTGCACGCGGCCGACATCGCCCTAGTGCTGGAGGCCCTGCCGCCGGACGAACGCCGTCTGGTCTGGGATTCGGTCAAGCGATGAAGTCGATGGCGCCGTGCTGCTGGAAGTGTCCGAGCCGGTGCGCGAGGCCCTGATCGACTCGATGACCGAGGCCGAGCTGGTGGCCGCCGTCAAGGACCTCGACGCCGACGACGTGGCCGATCTGGCTGAGCACCTGCCGCCCGCCGTGGTGGAAAAGGTCCAGCACGAGCTGACGCCCGAAGAGCGCGAACAGCTTCGCACCGCCATGTCGTACCCCGACGATTCGGTGGGCGCGCGCATGGACTTCGAATTCGTGCGTGTGCGCGAGGACGTGACGCTGGAAGTGGTGCTGCGCTATCTGCGCCGCTTCGACGAACTGCCGCAGCACACCGATCAGGTGTTCGTGGTGGACCGCAACGGCATCCTGATGGGCAGCCTGTCCATCGAACAGGTGCTGATCAACGAGCCCGACACCGAAGTGTCGGCCGTCATGCACCGTGACGTGCTCTCGCTCGATGCCGACGACGAAGTGGGCGAGGCCGCCCAGGCCTTCGAGCGCTATGACCTGATTTCCGCCCCGGTGGTGGACCCGCACCACAAGCTGATCGGGCGTCTCACCATCGACGAGGTGGTGGACGTGATCCGCGAGGAAAGCGACGCCGATGCCCTCAATCAGGCCGGTCTGCGCGACGAGGAAGACCTGTTCGGCTCCGTCTGGCAGTCGGCCCGCAACCGCTGGCTGTGGCTGGCCGTCAATCTGGTGACGGCCTTTCTCGCCTCGCGCGTCATCGGTATTTTCGATGGCACCATCGAGAAGGTGGTGGCACTGGCCACCCTCATCGCCCATCGTGGCCGGTCTGGCCGGCAACTCCGGCAACCAGACCATGGCGCTGATGATTCGCTCACTGGCGCAGGGGACAGATCACCGGCAGCAACTTCGGCCGCCTGCTGCGCAAGGAACTCACCGTGGCCCTGCTCAGCAGCGTGGTCTGGGGGCTGGTGGCCGGTTGTGCCACCTGGGCGCTGTATCACGACAGCAAGGCCGCCACCCTGCTGGGCGTGGCCATGGCGGTGGCCATTCTGCTCAACCTGCTGATCGGTGCGCTGCTGGGCGTGATCGTGCCCTTCGCGCTCGACCGGCTGGGCCGTGACCCGGCACTGGGATCCTCCGTGCTGCTGACCTTCTCCACCGACGGCCTGGGCTTCGCGATCTTCCTGGGGCTGGCGACGATGCTGTTCTGAGCGGTGTGCGTCCAGCAGATCGGTCTGCGTTCAGCGCCGGATTCTGCGGCTCCGCCGTCTCGGTCAACCGGCCTGATCGTTTGCCCGGTAATCCGACTTGCCGCCGTGTTTTTCCAGCAGCCGCACCCCTTCCATCACCATGCCCCGGTCAACCGCCTTGCACATGTCGTAGATGGTGAGCAGCCCCACCTGCACGGCAGTCAGGGCTTCCATTTCCACGCCGGTGCGGCCCGTGCATTCGGTGCGCACCTCGCAGCGTACCCGGCTGCCGGCCTCGTCCAGGGCAAAGTCGGCCGCCACCCGTGACAGCGCAATGGGGTGGCAGAGCGGGATCAGGTCGGCCGTACGCTTGGCGGCCATGATGGCCGCCAGTCGGGCCACGCCCAGCTCGTCCCCCTTGGCCGCGGTACCCTGCCGGATGCGGGCCAGCGTGCCCGGCTGCATGCGAATCCATCCCTCGGCCACGGCCACGCGGCGGGTTTCGGCCTTGTCGCCCACATCCACCATGTGGGCCTGGCCCTGTGCGTCGAAATGCGTCAGATCATTCATCGTGCCATCATAGCAGGGTGGGGCGGTGTCGGCCGGCAACGCGCCCCAACCGTTCTCCTGTAACCCGCATTTGCCGAGAGAGGTTCCCGATGAGGCCGTCCAAGCCAGCCAGTCACGTCCGCTGCCACAGCAGGCCGCTGGGCCTGCGGCCCGGCCGCAACAGGACGGGTGGGGCATGCGGGACGAGCAGGGGGCGTGGAACATGCAGGGGGCGCGGAACATGCGGGCGGCGGGCAACATGCGGCCCGGTGCGGGACATGCAGGTGGCGCGGGAGGAGGCAGCGCGGAGCACGCAGCCGCTGCAGAATACAGCGCCCGGCGAGCAGCACACCAGAATCCGGCCGTCGCTGGCGCCGTCGCTGGGGCCCTGCTGACTGCCTCCCCTGCTGGTTATTTTTGGGTCCCACCGGTGCCTGGGCCCAGATCGAACGCCTGCCTGATCTGGGTTCGGCCGACGGTGACGAACTCTCCGCCACTGCCGAACGCAAACTGGGCGACTCGGTCATGCGCGAACTGCGCGCCGACGGCAGCGTCTACGACGATGCCGAACTCACCGACTTCATCAACCGCTTCGGCGGCCGCCTCACCGGCACGGCGCCGGCGCGCGGCCAGCCCTTCGATTTCTTCATCGTCCGCGACCCCAGCATCAACGCCTTCGCCCTGCCGGGTGGGCATCGGCGTGCACACTGGCCTGCTGGCCGCCGCCGGCAGTGAATCCGAGCTGGCCAGCGTGATGGGCCACGAGATGGGCCACGTCACCCAGCATCACATTGCCCGCATGCTGAAGAGGGGGAAACAGGCCCGCATGCTGGATATGGCTGGCCTTGTAGTGGGGTTGCTGGCCATTCGCAATAATCCCGAAGCTGGTGTCGGCACCATGGCGTTGGGCTCGTCGCTGGCCACCAGCGCCATGCTGTCCTTTTCGCGGGACGCCGAGCGTGAAGCCGACCGCATTGGCCTGCAGGTCATGCGCGAGGCAGGCTTCGATGTCAACGGCGCGCCCACCTTCTTCGGGCGCCTGCAGAAGCAGAACCGCTTCAACGAAGGGTGGCGACACCACCGCCCACCTGCGCACCCACCCCGTCACGGCCGAGCGCATCAACGATCTCAAGCTGCGCATCCAGCAGCTGGCCGCCACGGCGCGCCCGCCGGCCGATTCCCTGGAATTCCGGCTGGTCCGTGCCCGTGCCCGCGCCATCAGCGCCGACGGCGTGGAAGACCAGAACGGGTGCGCCGCTTTAGCCCAGGCCAGCTGAAAACCGAGGCGGAAAGAAAGACCCCGCCAACTGGTTTGGCCTGGCCAATAGCGCCTTCATCCGCCACGATGCCATGGCTACCGAACATGCGCTGGACGAGGCCGAAAAGCTTATCGGCAAGCCACATCCCTACATTGCCCGCCTGCGCATTGCCAGCCAGCTGGCCGCCGGCCGCGTAACCCTGGCCGATGAGGGATCGGCCGCGGCCGTCAAGGCATTTCCCAATGCCCGGGCATTTGCTGCGCCAGCGCGCCGGTACTCAACGCCGCGAAGAAGTGGGACGAATCCATTGCCCTGCTGCGCAGCGAAACCCGCCTCTACAAGAGCGATGCCGACATGTGGCGCATGCTGGGCGAAGCCTCGGCAGCCAGGGCAGAAAGGGGCATGTCACACCTGTCTGCCGCCGAGGGCTATCTGGTGCTGGGCTACCTGCAGCCAGCCAGTCGAGCAGCTGCGCCTGGCCCCGCAACGCAGGGCGATCTGGACTTCTACAACGGCTCGATTGCCGATGCCAAACTGCGCGAGACCGAGGCGGCGCTGCTGCAGGAGCAGGGAGAACCGGTGAGCGCAGCGCCTGAAAGCCATAGCGTTCTGCGGCCCTGCACCGATTGGCAAGGCGGCCAGCCTGGCCTGTGCCCGGCATCTTGCCGGCCCGCGGGATTGGGATCACCGCAGGGAGGAATGAATGCATGCTCAACCCGCCTTGCGCCCGACGAACCGGATGACGCTGCTCTGACCGTTGTGAAACTGGCCTTCGCGCAGATCGGTCAGTGTTTCCTCCAGCAGCAGGATGTCGCAGCCCATGAAATCCGTTCGGATTTCATCCGGGGAAAACAGCATGGCTTCATCGCCGGGGCCGCCAAGTGCCGGGTTTTTCCGTGATAACGGCAGGTGGTTCTTGCTGAACCCCTCCAGAATCACGGTGCCGCCCGGTTTGAGCAGGCCGAGCAGTGCGCGGTGCGTGTGTGCCGCTGACCGGCGAGGAAATGGGCAAATACCAGTGCCAGCGCATCAAACGCCTCCCGAAAGTCCAGCTCGTCAGTGTGCCGACCCGATAGTGCAGTGGAACCCCCCGTTCTGCCGCCAGGGCATCGGCTTTGCGTTTGCCCTCACGGCTCATGTCGAAGGCCGTCACCTGCCACCCCTGCGTGGCGGCGTATACAACGTTTCGCCCTTCTCCTTCGGCCGGGAGCAGAGTGTTGCCTGCCGTCAACCTGTCCAGCTGGCTACGGAAAAAGGCGTTCGGCGTTTTTGCCGTAGACGTAGTCATCAACCTGATAGCGGCTGTTCCAGAAGTCCTGCGGGGTTGTCGTCGTCATGACGGCTTCCCTTTCTTGTCTGTCAGTTATCCGCTGGCCCCGGTCCTATCTGTCCAGTCCCAGCACCGCCCCGCCACGGCGCCAGCATCAGTACCCCATCCCGAACCTCGGCCCCCGTCAGTCCGCATCCCGTATCCACCGGGCGCCTTTCCAGCCGCGTGGCAGCGTCAGCGTGGCGGGTTCTGCACTGAAAGTTGAACACACACAGCAGTGCGTCCTGCACCGGTTGCAGATCTGTATGGGAGACCGTGCGCCTGTCCGGACGTTTCTGCAGGGCAGCATCACCGTGGTGACGTGCCGGCAGGCTGGATGCTGCGGCAGCGCTGGACCTGGAACCGGACCCGGGCATGGCCCTGTCTCCAGCTGCCGCTCGAACGCCACGATCTGCGGATGCGACGGCAGCAGTTTCAGGCTGCCGGTGATCAGCGCCGGATGCGTGCGGCGCCAGGCCAGCAGCTGGCGATAGAAGCGCAGCATCGAGTGTGGATCGCGTTCCTGCTGGTCACTGGCCAGTTCGCGGTGTTCATCGGGTACCGGCAGCCGGGTCTGGCGCGCCTTCGAAAAACCCGGCGTTGGGGCCCCGCTTTTTCCACGGAAAGGGGGTGCGGCAGCCGTCGCGCCCCTTGAATTCCGGCCACATGCGAATGCCATAGGGGTCACGCAGCTGGTCGAAGGACAGGTCGGCCTCGGGCAGGCCCAGCTCGTCGCCCTGATAGATGCACGGGGTGCCACGCAAGGTCATCTGCAGGGCGGCGGCCAGGCGGATCAGCCGGTCGTCCGGCCGGCGGCTTCTCCCCACCGGGTCCGCACCCGCTGCACATCGTGGTTCGAAATGGCCCACGACGGCCAGCCGTCCTTCACGATGCGCCCGAACTTTGCAAACACGCCGTGCAGGTACCCGGCCGTGTGGTGTTCGTTGAGCAGGTCGAAGCTGTAGGCCATGTGCAGCCGGTCGCCGCCGCGGGTGTATTCGGCAATCACCTGCGGGGCATGGTCGTCACACTTCGCCCACCAGCGTGGTGTTGGGGTAGCGGTCCAGCAGCCGGCGCATGCGCTGCAGGAACGGGATGTTCTCCGGCTGGGTCTTGTCGTAGACGTGTTTCTGCCAGCTGTACGGGTTGACGATGCCCAGCCCCGGGTCGTGCTCCTCGTCGCGGCGGATGGCCGGGTTGTCCTTCAGCGACGGGTTGTGGAAGTAGTAGTTCACCGCTATCACAGCCATCCACCCCCAGCTCCAGCCAGAAACGCATGTCGGCCAGCAGGGCGTCCTGCACCTTCCTGTTGTGAAAGTTCAGGTCCGGCTGGCTGGGCAGGAAATTGTGCAGGTAATACTGCATCCGCCGGGTGTTCCAGCGCCAGGCACTGCCGCCGAATACCGACTGCCAGTTGTTTGGTGGCGAACCGTCAGGTTTGGCATCGGCCCACACATACCAGTCGGCTTTCGGGTTTTCCAGCTCTGGCGGCTTTCCACGAACCACGGGTGTTCTTCGGACGTGTGCGACAGCACCTGGTCGATGACCTTCAGCCCCAGTTCGTGCGCACGTGCCACCAGCGCCCGAAAATCGTCCAGGGTGCCGAACATCGGGTCCACGTCGCGGTAGTCCGACACGTCGTAGCCGAAGTCGTGCATCGGGCTTTTGAAGAAGGGCGAGCCAGATGCCGTCCACGCCCAGCTTCGCCACATGGTCCAGCCTCTGGGTGATGCCGTTCAGGTCGCCGATGCCATCGCCGCGTGGTGTCCTGATAGCTGCGCGGGTAGATCTGGTAGATGACACCGCCACGCCACCATTCATCGTTGGGCGCACGGTCTGCAGACGGATTCGTGCCGCCAGATACCGCTGCGGCGGCCTTTGGCGTTGCGGAGGCCGTGGGCGTGGCGCTGGCCACTGGTGCCGTGTCCGTGACAGCGGGGGCATCCGCGGCAGGTGGCGGGGTCTTGTCGGGTACGGTTTCGCTCACCATTGTTCTCCCTTCAGGCGCGACAGGGTCATCCTTCAGCTTTTTCGCGGCTTCCTCGCCGCGGGTCTGGCCTTCAGCACCTCATGGGCCGCATCCCAGATGCTGGCGCTGACGGCGTTGTAGCGGGCGGCGGTGATGGCGGCCGGGCGCGGCACGGCCTTTTCCAGCACGTCATGCAGTTCGCCGAAGAAGGGCGAGGAGGCCTTGACCTCGCTGTCGCGATACAGTGCCGGGTACGTGGGCATGTAGGCGCCCTCGATGGCCCGGCGTTTCTGGATTTTTTCGCTGGTCGGGTACATCACCAGCTCGGTGGCCTGTTTCTGGTGGCGCGAATATTTCGATACGCCCAGCTGCCAGCCGCCCAGGGTGGCGCTCTGGCCCCGCCTCGCCGGCCGGCAGCAGCGCACGCCCACCTTGTCCTTCACGCGGCTGTCGGCGCCCTGCAGCAGGTCCCACACGTAGTGCCAGTTGCGCATGAAGGCGGCATTGCCGTTCTGGAACACGCTGCGGGCTTCTTCCTCATCAAAGCCCAGCACGGTTTTCGGGAGATGGTGCCCACCCACTGGGCCCGCGCGGTCGAAGAGCGCCGCCGGTTTTTGGCCACGTCGATGCTGATCTGGCCGGTGGTGTTGTCCACGAAGGTGCCGCCGCCGTCGCTGTGCACCCATTCGAGGGCATTGCAGGTCAGGCCCTCGCAGGCCTTGCCCTCCCAGACATAGCCGCTGAAATCGGCCCGGCCGCCCTGGCGTTCGCCCTCCTGCACCACGCGGGCGGCATGGGTGAATTCCTCCCAGGTCTTGGGCACGGGCTGCTGGTGTTGTCCAGCAGGTCCTTGCGGTAGTGAAAGCAGGCCCACGTCGGCAAAGCCAGGGCAGGGCCACCAGCCGTTCGTGCACGGTGTTGTTCTGGATGAGGGGCCGGGAAGTGCTTCTTCACCTCGTCGCTGGCGGCTTCCTTTAGGTCAGCAGGGTGTTCGCCGATCTGGGCCGGCCAGACCGCATCCACGATCACCACGTCCACGTCGGCGGCGTGGCTGGCGAACATTTTCTTGTAGAGATCGAGAATCTCGGTACTCGAATTGGGGATGGACAGCAGCTGGACGGTGTTGCCCGTCTTGCGGGCCCATTCGTCGGTCAGGCGCTTGCAGCTGTCGTAGTCCTGGCCGACGGTGCCACAGGAAATGGTGAGGGTGGCGGCCTGGGCGAAAGGCCCGCGCAGGCCAGCGTCACGGCGCCGGCCAGCGGTTTGTGGGTCAAACGAAGGGTCACAGAACGTCTCCGCGTCTATCTGGCAATCGCGCGATCATAGCCGGAAACGCCGGAAGGCCGCGGCCAAACCCGCATAGCCCAGACCGCCTTGCCGGCGCGGGCGATGGGCTGGTGCTACGAGTTCAGTGCAGCTGCACCGGGGCCGGCGTGGTCAGTTCGATTTCGTCGCCGGCCTGCGAGGCGTGGTGCAGCATCAGCTGCCAGCCCTCGGGCGTGCGCGGGAACACATTGGTGGCGTAGGCCAGAAAGCGCTGCGGGGCCTCGTTGGGCGGGTCGAAAGTCGAGACTGCTCGATCACGTGGTGCACCGACACGGTGGCGGTCTCGAACGACTGCAGCTCGTGCCGGTCACGCGCACGCCGCCGTGCTCGAACACGTCCTCGTGGGTGTCGCGGATGGCATCCAGCCCCGAAAGCCGCTCGCCGGAGGGCAGGATGCACAGCACGGCATCGTCATTGACCCAGACCGACATCAGCGCCTCCAGATCGGCATCGACCAGGGGCCTGATAGTAGGTTTCCTGGGCGGTGCTGGCGCTGTGATGGAGAAGGCGTCTGGGGTCATGAGGGCGAGTCGTGAAGGGGTAGGGCGGGGAAAGGACAGGGACGTGCGAGGGCTGGTCCGGCCCGGAGGCACCCGTGCCGTGCAGCCCGGCCCGGCACCCGGCCGGCTCAGTGTCCGGCGGGCAGCTTCGTGCCGGGCTTGAGCTTGTACAGGGTGCTGCAGGTACGGACATCGGACCTGGCCCCTCGTGGGCAATGTCCAGAAATACGCGCGGATGGGCCGTGCGCAGCGTCATGTGCGGGTTCGGGACAGAACGGTGGCAGGTCGGAGGCGTCCAGCTCGACGGCCACGTTCTGGGAGATGGTTGATTCATCGGGACACCCAGGGTGAATGGATCGGCGCCTTCCCGCAGGAAGGCTCAGTCCGTGATGTTATCGCTGCCCGGTGCCGGCTGTGCTCGGCTTTTCCGGCGGGCGGCACTGCGATACCGCGGCGTGGTGGCATGCAACGTGGAAGGGAGGCGTGCCGGCACGGGCGTAATGGCACAGGCACCAGCGGGTCGCTGGCTGGTGGTCGGCCGTTGACCGGCTGCAGCCAGTGACAGTGCAGGCCGGTTCTTGCCCTTGACCACGTCGAAGAAGGCCGCCTGCAGCTTCGTGGTGACGGGGCCGCGGATGCCGGTGCCGATCGCGCGGTTGTCCACTTCGCGGATCGGGTCACCTCGGCGGCGGTGCCGGTGAAGAACACCTCGTCGGCGCAGTAGACCTCGTCGCGGGTGATGCGTTTCTCGCGGGTTTCGATGCCCATGTCACGGGCCAGCGTCAGCAGCGAGTCGCGGGTGATGCCGTCGAGGCGGGAGGCGAGATCCGGCGTGTAGCAGCTTTGCCCTGCTTGACGATAGAAGATGTTCTCGCCCGAGCCTTCCGACACATAGCCTTCGGTGTCGAGCAGCATAGCCTCGTCGTAGCCGTCGGCCAGGGCCTCGTTGTTGGCCAGGATGGAGTTGATGTAATGGCCGCCGGCCTTGGCACGCACCATCGAGATGTTGACGTGGTGGCGGGTGAAGGAGGAAGTCTTGACGCGAATGCCCTTGTTGATGCCGTCTTCGCCCAGATAGGCACCCCACGGCCAGGCGGCGATCATCACGTGCACCTTCACGCCGCGCGGCGACACGCCCAGCTTGTCGTCGCCCAGCCAGATCAGCGGGCGCAGGTAGCAGCTGTCCAGACCATTTTCGCGCACGACGGCCTTCTGGGCTTCTTCCAGCTCTTCGGCGCCGAAGGGCACGGCCATCTGGAAGATCTTGGCCGAGATTCGGCAGGCGGCAGGTGTGCTCGGGCGAGCGGAAGATGGCGGTGCCGATGTCGGTGTCGTAGGCGCGCACGCCCTCGAACACGCTCAGCCCGTAGTGCAGGCTGTGGGTCAGCACGTGGATCTTCGCGTCCCGCCAGTCGATGAGCTTGCCATCGAACCAGATTTTTCCGTCACGGTCTGCCATTGACGCGAGTTGTTCCTCTCCACGACAGGGCGGGGCGGGCAGACGTCGGCTGGAAAAGCGGGGTCCGTGGGCCGTGGCCATCCGTGGGCCCGGGCCATGAACGCGCCGTCGGGCTCCCTTCGCTCTGAAGAATGAGTGATCAAAAAGGAAACCATTCTAGCAGCGGGGGCGTCACGGGGTGCAGTCTGTCGCATCCCCGGCAGCGTGCGGGGGCCATGACACGCGCCGTGCTCAGGGATGCGCGGCAGCTTCTGCCACAGCGCCCACGGCCTCGGCCTCCGCCGCCACGGTGGCGTGCGGCACACGGGCGCGTTCGGCATCGTTGAGGCGGATCTCGTGCTGCAGCTGGCGGTAGCGGCGGTGAGGCATCTCCCACGCTGCGGGCCTCGTCCGCCGTGATCAGCCCGGCCGCTGCTGCGCGGCGCAGCAGCTCGATGTTGCCCCTGTTCTCGATCAGTTCGGGGTGGTCGTGGCTGTACGCCAGCACCGGAACTGCACCATGAACTCGATGTCCACCATGCCGCCGGCGTCATGCTTGAGGTCGAAAGAGCCCCGTTTTGTTGGGGTGGCCGTCGTGCATCTTCTGGCGCATGCCGCGGATCTCGGCCGACAGCGTGCCCAGCACGCGGCGCTGCGACAGGATGTCGCTCGCAGCTGCTCGAGCTGCAGCGCCGATGCGCGGGCTGCCCGCCGCATGGCCCGCCCGGAAGTCAGTGCCTGGTGCTCCCGCAGGCCGATTCGTTCTGGTAGAGGCGGAAGGCGTTCTGGGTGGACACCAGCAGCCCAGCGTTGCCATTGGGCCGCAGCGCGGGTCCACCTCGAAGAGCGTGCCGGCGGCGGTGCGGAGTCTGCAGCCAGCCGGCCATGCGCTGAGCCAGCTGGGCATAGATGCAGGGCGCATCCTCGTGCGGGTCGTCGTACAGGAACACCAGGTCCAGATCGGACGAATAGCAAAGCTCCTTGCCGCCCAGCCGTCCGTAGGCAATCACCGAGAACTGCGGATCGGGCCGGTGCCGGCGCGGCAGGTTGGCCCAGCAGCGCTCCAGGGTGATTTCCAGCACCGCATCGGCCAGCGCACTCAGCTCGTCGCTCAGATGCTCCACGGTCAGGCGTTTTTCCAGATCCTGTCCCAGCAGCCGGAAGACGGCCCCGTGGTGCCTCGCGCGCATGGCGTCCATCTGGCGCTCCACGTCGGGGGTAGGGCGGCCATCGTCATCCAGCACGCCGGGCAGCACGGTGGCATCGAGCTGCTCGCGCGATTTCTGCGCCCAGCGGAGATCCAGTGGTTCAACGGCTGGCCGCTGGCCAGTTCGTCGATCACCACCGGATGGCTGCGCAGATGGTCGCTGGGCGCGCCTGAGCCATCATCCGCAGCAGGTGCAGGAAGGCTTCCGGATGCTGGGTGAGCATGTCCAGATACACCGAGCGCCCGGCAATGGATTCCAGAAAATCGCGGAGCCGCCCGATCAGCGTGTCCTGGCTGCGGCTTCCGTCGGAGCCGGAAATACAGCGCCTGCGCGAGCAGATCTCGACCATCTGCTGCGAGCTTTCGCGGGCCTTGCGGTAGGCGCGCGACTCGCGCAACGCCCCGATGCGGCGCAGGCTGTCGTCGCCCGGCGCGGCGGGGCGGGGTGACGATGTCGGGGAGGCGGACGCAGGGCGGATGCCTCTGGCTGGGGGAGCGAGCGGTGAACCGGTGTCCTGCAGCGCCGTGCGTCGCGAGGGGCCAGCAGGTCGTCGTACACGGCTGCCACGCTCTGGCGTGCGGTGTGCAGCCGGAGCATCGAAATCGCTCACCGCCAGCCCGAGCATGGCGCAATGGCCGCGTGCTGCTGGGCATCGTCCGACAGCCAGTGGGTCTGTGCATCTTCCTGATACTGCAGCGCATGCTCCACCCGGCGCAGCAGCCGCCAGGCATCGAGCAGCTTCTGCACATCGCCTTCATCCAGCAGCTGGCGGCGGGCCAGCCACTGCAGAACTGGGGGTGCTGCGTTCGCGCAGCGACTGGATCCACCACCGCGCACGATCTGGAACATCTGCGCGCAGAATTCATTCGCGGATGCCGCCGCGTCCCAGCTTCACGTCGAAGCCGGCATTGTCGCCCTGGGCGCGACGGGTTTCGGTTTTCACGGCTTCGGCGCGGATCAGGTCGTGCAGCCTGCCCAGTGCAGCAAGGCCGGAAAATCCAGGCCATGCCGGAACACGAAAGGGGCACCACCTGTTGCATCAGCTGCTGCTCGTCGGCACGCGTGCTGTCGAAGGGCCAGCCCCGTGTGCGCGATCACGCGACCCTTGAGCCCACGCAAGCGCTCCCACTCGCGTCCCTGTTCGCGAAATATAGCTGCCCAGTGCCCGGCAGCGTGGCAATCGGCACGTCGCCATGGGGCGCAGGCGGGTGTCCACGCGAAACACGAAGCCGTCGGCCGTCACGCTGGAGAGCAGCTGGTTCGAGCTGGCCATGCGCTCCCATGTAGCGCGGATCTTCGCCGGCATCGCGCGCCACGTAGAAACGTACGTAACTTCC
>BNJS01001775.1_pt1 | contig 140184 bp, 177 predicted proteins | sample 8540461 | NCBI WGS metagenome assembly BNJS01 (sample SAMD00202454, study PRJDB9452) | human saliva metagenome | isolation source: human saliva | place: Japan
CATAAAGTTTTTGTGAATATTATTTTAAACAATATTTTAAATAAAATATGCTAAACTAATCGCATTGAGGTGATGAAGTATGAAAAAAGGACTAGTACTTGAAGGTGGAGCGATGCGTGGTATTTTCACGACAGGCGTTCTCGATGTATTGATGGAGAATAACATTACATTTGATGGTGCGATTGGTGTATCTGCTGGTGCGTGCTTTGGTGTAAATATCAAGAGTAAACAAATTGGTCGTGCACTTTCTCGTTATAACATGAAGTATGCAAAAGACCCAAGATACGCAAGTGTTCAATCCTGGATTAAAACTGGAGACTTTTTCAATGCGGAATTCTGCTATCATACATTGCCTGAAAAGTTAGACCCGATGGATGCTGTAACATACTCTCAAAATCCAATGAAGTTCTATTTGGTCGCAACTGATATTGAAAGTGGAGACCCTTATTATTACGATGCGAAAGATATTAATGATGAGATCGTTAGACTTTTGTACGTGCATCTGCATCAATGCCGAGTATTTTAGCAAGTCCAGTACATATCAATGGACATGTTTATCTTGATGGTGGTATTTCTGATTCCATTCCAATCAAGAAGTTTCAAGAGATGGGTTATGAAAAGAATGTTGTGGTATTAACGCAACCAGCAAACTACGTAAAGAAACCTCAGAGTATGATGAAGGCAATTCGTGCGAAGTATCACAAATATCCGAATATGGTTCGTGATTTAGAGTTCCGTCATGAAACGTACAATGATACGATTGCATATATCAAACAAGAGGTTACAAAAAATAATGTATTTGTAATTCAACCAGAAGCTAAGTTAGATATCGGAAGAATCGAACATGACCGTAAGCGGATTCGTGCTGATTACGAGGAAGGTCGTAAAACAGCAATGAAGAGACTTGAAGAATTAAAGAAGTTTTTAAGTCAAGGAGAATGACATCATTTGCAATAGCGAATTATGATAAAATAAATACGCTATTGGGGGAATGATGAACATAACAACAGATATGATACATCGTGATTTACGTAGATATGCAAGCGCGGTGTTGAATAACCAAGTGTCACTCAATTCTATTACTGCAATTAGGGAACGTGATAGAATTCTAAAACGCAAGTTTTATGGGAAGTGGTTTGGTAAAAATACCATATGGAAGAAAAAGAGATCCCAAGAAATGATGGATCTTCTTTGCGCATTGATCTGTTTATCCAAATCAATTGAGTGGAGAAGAATGCACGGGGCTTTTATGGCTCATGGTGGTGGATATGGAACGACATCGCCAGAGGATGCTATCCATATGCAGAGCGTTTCCAACGAGTGGAAACGTAGTCATGGTGTTGCCAGATTACGCGAAGAGTTATGAAGCACCATATCCTGCTGCTTTAGAAGATGCATATCTAACTCTTAAGTGGATAAAGAAACATGCATGCAAGTTACATATCAAATCACCCATCAATTATTTGTAGGTGAAAGTGCAGGTGGTGGTCTAGCGGTCTGCGTTATTCGCGTGATGCACGTGATATGAACGAAGTAAAGATTGCATTCCAGATGCTCTTTTATATCCGATGATTGATGACCGTCCATCAGTCAAAAATAAACAAGAGACATTAGTGTGACTACTTACACAAAAGTATTTCCATTGGCAGTTATATAAACGTAATCTTCGGATGCTACTGGTGTATTGTGCCATCTGCACGTTTAAAGTGATTTTCGAAAATCTCACCACTCAACATTTTACAGTTGTAGGAACACTAGTGACCATTCCATGAAGAAACAGTAACCTATATGAAACATCTGTATAAAGCAGGTGTTACAATCATGTTAAAAGAGTATGAAGGTTGTTTCATATGTTTGATACAGCAATGTCCAAATGCAAATGTATCCAAAGAAGTCTACGCCTTGAGCAGAAAGTATTTCAATATGCTCAACAAAACTTCTTTGCAAGACAAGATGAAATCAGCCAAGAGGATGAATCTTTCAGGAAGATGTATCCGTGGTTTTCATGCATACATGGATATAGAAAAGTAATATTAAAGGAAAGCCCTATGTATCCCGGCTTTTAAAGTTGTTCTGCTTGTACTTTGAATTAGATTCTGAAGCTGACGATATAATAGTAAAATCATCCACAAGTGGATTGTAGTACGCTGCTAAACCTCTTTAGTGTTTATATTTAAGAAATCTAATAAGTCTTGCTTTTGTGACAATGTAGATGTGCTCATCTTTTCTGTAATGTTGGTTAAACTCTTGTAGACCCTCTAATGTAGAAAATGCAGGAAGATACTTTTTCATCATCGGTTGCCCGCATCAAATCAACGCGGTCAATATCAGATGCTTGAATATAATCGTTTGTACTGACGTCTCCTTTTGGATAGAAGGCAATATAGAATCGGACGATCGCCAGCCATATAAAAGCTGTTAACTCTTCTAGTACCTTTTTTCATACCCTCTTCACTAAGAGGTGCTTTCTACGCTGTAAGAGTAGATTTTCTAGTTTCGTATCTATCGTTGTATCTGTTAATGAATTAAATTTTTGCATGTAACCCTCACCATTTCTGCATTTATTATATAATAGGAACATGAAAATAATATTCTCACCAACAAAAAAGATGATTCAAGATGAAGATTTAGCGCCAAAAACAACACCAGTTTTTCTTTCAAAGACAGAAATATTGCTAGAAAAACTACGTAGTATGAGTGCTGAACAACTACAACATATGTATCGTTGTAATGATAAGATCTTGACTGAAAATATCAACGTATTGAAACGATGAACTTGTATGAGAATCTTTCGCCTGCATTATTCAGTTATAGTGGTCTTGCGTTTCAACATTTATCTGCGACTTCTCTATGCCAAGATGAGCTAGACTATCTACAAGAACACTTCCGTATTCTTTCTGGTTTCTATGGTGTACTAAAGCCAATGGATGGTATTACACCATATCGTATGGAAATGTTATCGGTGTTTCCGGATGGCAGTAACTTATATGACTATTGGAACGATGCGCTCTATCGTGAACTCAACGATAATGTGATTATCAATCTCGCCTCAGAAGAATATTCGCGTTGTATCAAAGACTATCTTCAAGAAAATGATCGAATGATTCATATTGTCTTTGGTGAATTTAAGAACGGAAAACTCATCACAAAGGCAACTAAGGCAAAGATGGCACGTGGAGATATGATTTGGTATATGGCACAAAATCATATCACTGATCCAGAGGATATCAAGAAATTTAGTGAGCATTATCGCTACGCAGAAGAACTCTCTGACGATACGCATTTTGTGTTCGTCAGTCAGGAGTAAGCTAGAATGATTGTTATTGTTATCTTGATTGGTATTTGCTTACTCTATTTATGGATGATTCATCCTCAAAACCTCAAAGCTGAAAAGTGGAGGGTTTTCGTCATCGCTACTACGCCCATCGAGGTTTACATGATGCACAAAGCAATATTCCTGAAAATTCAATGGCTGCTTTTTTAAAAGCAGTAGAGAATGGATATGGAATTGAACTGGATGTTCAACTAACCAAAGATGGTAAGCTGTTATCTTTCACGATGTAAAGACAGGAAGACTATTACGTGATGAAAAGGGTGCAGTTGTTAATAAAGTACTAACAGAACTCACGCTAGAAGAATTGCAGAGATATCACTTACTGACAAGCAAAGAACAAGTCCCTCTATTTGAAGATGTTGAGTAGTGGATGGAAAAGTTCCTTTGATTGTAGAGCTGAAGGTAGCTGACTCATCGACGGATACAAGTGCTTTATGTAGTAAGTCATGATTTATTATTACAGAAAAGTATTATGGTTTATATTGTGCAGAGTCATTTTCATCCCGCTTGTGTAAACTGGTATCGTAAGAATCGTCCAGAGATTATTCGTGGACAACTTGCGGAACATCCAAACACACAAGCAAAAGGAAAGATGTTTATCGCATGAGGATTATGCAGTATCTTTTAACAAACTTTATCACGCGACCAAACTTTATTGCGTATAACCATCACAACCGCCATAACCTTTCACGCATGTTGTGTCATCGCTTATTTAAAAATCCAGTGATTGCTTGGACAATCCGGCTCTCAAGCAGGAGTTGGAAGATAATCGTAAGTACTTTGATTACTTTATTTTTGAAAACTTTATACCAAATTTTGAATCAAGTTCCGAAGAACAGTAAATGTTTCGGAACTTTTCATTTGAACAAGGTTTTGAATAGAGAATAATATGATAAAATACTAACTATAAGGAGCTCCAATCCGGAATGAGGATACGAGTAATTTTATTTTGAATTTATCGGTATTGTTTCGCAATACACAAAAATATTTTGATAAGATGCTGGCGCCATATGATATTGGTTCCGACCAATTAACATTTTTATTGATTATCAATGAGAATGAAGGTATTACAATGCAGGACGTTACACGTATCAGTGAGCGTGGATAAAGGTACCACAACAGAGTATTCAACGTCTTGATTGAGCAGGGACATGTAAGTGCAGTACAAGATGAAAAAGACCATCGTATGAAGCTATTTGCATACGACAGATAAAAGCCTCCGCAATGATGACAGCCGTATATGATTTTCCGAAATCAATGTCGTGAGCACTAGTTAGTGGTGTTGATTTTGACCAGTTTGAAGAGATGCTGAACGTTCCTGTGAAAACCTCGATCATATTTTTAACGAGTGAGTCAACTGCGTTCCATACACTCAAAAATTGGTGCTCTACAAAAGACAACAATTACGAGATTACCAGGAAAAGTCGCAGCGACAATCTATACGGCTGGATGTAATATGAAGTGTCCATTCCTACTGTAATCAGAGAAGATCTTGTGTTTATTCCCGAAGAAAGTATCTGCTCCTGTCGCACCGAGGATTCTTACATACCCCAACGAGCGTAGTAGGTTTGGCCGGATGGTGTGGTTATCAGTGGTAGGTGAGCCTTTATTACAAGAGTACTTCCATTTATTCGTCAGATAAAAGAACTTGGCTGCAGTGAAGTGAGATACAGATGGCACATACGATGAGAAGCTAGAATGTTATTGGAGAAACATGTTTCTTTGTTAGATTTTGTGATCACTGATACTGAAGAATAGCGCCGAGAAGTATCCAGTACAACCTGTGGTCTAAAAATCAGACGTAGAATATACCAGGCATCCTATTACAGAAAGCGTACGCTTACTGCAAGAATATAAAGTGGAACATGCGTTGTAAAGACAACAACGTGTTGTCAAAGAATTTCCATACGTTTGAGGACTGATAAAAGGTGCCAGGTTTATTGTCGTGATGAGGCATTATGTATTACAACAATTTGTTTCTTCAGATACAGTCATTCAGCTCTGACTGCATGCATATACTGCGAGGAGATGGAAGCAAATGAAGAAAGCAGGTTGAAACGATACTCGTGAAATAGTTACTGTAACTAAGGTCTAGCGAAGGAGGTGTAAGTGATGTATCGGTAAAAGAAAGAGATGGCAGTACCGCAGCGTTTAACATCAAGAAGGTCACAAGTGGGATTCGCAAACGTTCGATGCATGTGATCGTGAATACACCGATAGCGTCATTGATTTAATCGCACCAGTATTACAAGTGATTTTGATCCCATTTAGAATAGTTTAATCGATGTAGAAAGATTCAAGATATGCAGAAAACGTATGAGTGAATCTGGGATATGCGGATGTATCCAAAGGCATATATTCTCTATCGTAAACAGCGTGAGAATGTACGTAATATTACAAACACAACATTTGATTATCATTCTGTTGTGACAATTATATCAACACAGAAATCAACACAACAAAGGGAATACAACTTACCTGTTGGTGGTTTGATTCTGTCAAACTTCGCTCTCCATCACCACCAATTATTGGTTGAGTGAAGTATCATGATGAAGAGGTTGCCAATGCAGCATCGTGATGGTGATATTCATATTCATGATTTGAATATGTTAACAGGTTGTAATGCAGGTGGTCTTTTTGCAAAAGAGTTAATCCAGCAAGGTTTGGGTGGAGTAGCGAAGCAGACTTCTTCCGCTCCTGCAAAGCATCTCAAATTACAATATGCAATCAGATTGTAGCCTTTGGGATTATGCAAAATGAATGGGCAGGAGCGCAATCGTTCTCATCCTTTGATACATATTAGCTCCATTTGTACGTATGATCAGTTTATCATTTGATGAAGTGAAGCAAAAACATGCAGACATTAATTTATGGTTTTAAATACACCATCCCGTTGAGAACATATTTCTCCGTTTGCGAATACTCTGCTTTTGACTGGACTGGTCTCTGAAGATCTCTGCAAAGCGACCAGCAATTGTTGGTGGTGTTGAACAAGACTTTACACATATGGTGATTGTCAGGATGAAATGGCACTCATTAACCGTGCCTTCCTTGAGTAATATCTTAGAAGGTGATGCGGAAATACATTAGCCTTTCCCCGATTCCATATGCGATTACAAAGCTATTTGATTGAATGGATGATGCGAATGCTATTACTAGATGTAACTGTAAAGACAGGACTTCCATATTTTGCAAATTTCATCACGGTGATTAAAGCAAAAAGAATGCAGCGTAGTATCTTTTAGTGGTACTGTACATTTTAACGCAAAGAAAGCTATTTAAGAAGACAGTGGCTTTATTTCGCGTATGGAGAAACTGCAGGAACAATAGGAACTGTATCTATCAATATGGCTAGACTTGCCTATCTTGCAAAAGATGAAGAAGATTTCTTAAAGCATCTAGATAAGGTATTAGATATCTCTGCTCGCTCTTTAAGTACAAAGCGTCAAGTACTTGCAAGTCTTTTAGAGGCAGGACTATATCCATATACAAAACATTATCTTGGTAGTTTTGAAAATCATTTCTCTTCAATTGGAATTGTGGGAATGAATGAAGCATGCATGAATGCAAATTGGATTCAAAAAGGATTGGATACAGAAGAAGCACAGAACTTTGCGGAGAATGTGCTCATGCATGTGCGTAAGCGTCTCAAGGAATATCAAGCAGACCATCATGAACTCTTCAGTATTGAGGCAGTGGCTGCTGGAGATATCTCTCATCGCTTTGCATAAAGGATCAAAAAGAATATCCTGATATGATGATTGCGATGCAGGGTGATACACCGTACTATACAGGTAGTACAGAGTTGCCAATTGATGGAAATGTAGATCTATTTACACGCGCTTAGATATACAGAATCGTATGCAGGAAATCTATACTGGTGGAACTATCTTCAATGTACGCCTTGCGAAAAATGAGTATGACGCAAAAGGAATTGCTGTACTTTTAGAACGTATTATGGAAAATTATACAATTCCATATATTACGTTAAATACGTGCAATCGTGATTATCCAATTGAAGGATATCTCTATCAAGAGGCTGTTAACGAAAGATGAGTAAACTACCACAATTAATCACGACAAAAAATTGTCCAAAGTGCAAACTTATCAAAGAATACATGTTGCAAAGAAACTTTGTGTTTGAAGTTCTAGAAGCAGAGAAGAATATGAAACTTTGTAGAAATTTAGGCATTATGATAGCGCCGACGATGTTAGTCCATCATGAGGATGAAATGGAACAACTCATCGGTTTTGAGGCAATTCAGAAGTTTGTGGACAAATATGACAAGTAGTATATAAGCCAAGAGTGTTCTTGGCTTTTTTGTGAAAAAATGTGAGAGAAATCGCTGACGATGCGAAATAAAACGATAGATGTTACAATACATGGTATGAAAAAGAGAAAACTAGACTTTAAACGATTAATATTAGTGCTAGTCGCTGCTGTGATGTTGTTTGTGGCAGTGGGTAGTGTCTTATTATATGGACTCTCTTTCGTCTATGATGCATTCCGTAGAATGACTACAGGAATAACATTATCAATTGATGAATCAAAGTTAAATGTGGAATATGGTTCTACATTTGATCCGAAGGGGATTATTTTAGACTCTGTTGGGGATTTGGAAGTTGAAGGTACGGTAAATACAAATCAGGTAGGTAGTTATCCAACTGTATACCGCTTAAAAGATAAAGATGTTCAAAAGGAATATAAATATAGTGTCACGGTAGAAGACCATATAGCTCCAAATATTACACTTGTGGATACTGCAGTTGCAGTAAATCGTGGCGAGAACTTTTCAGACTTCTACTATCGTACATACTGTAAGCGATCCTGCTGATGGAAGCTTTGTCTATAGCAGCGAACTATCAATGAACCTATACAATCAGTGGAACCGTAGATACTAAATACGATGGGTACTATACCCTGTAACTGTCACGTGCGAAGGATAAGAACGCTTAGAAACAAGCGCCACTTCATATGTGACAGTTGTAGATCCTTCAATCAGTACACCGTACATGATTCGTGTCAATCGTGTATTCAATACGGTAACAATTTATGCATACGATCAAACAACAGGTAGTTGTACAATTCCTGTTAAGGGAATGTTATGTTCTGTGGGACCTGAAACACCAACAGGTGTATTCCATACCTTTAATCGTAGCGTGGCGCCCATTCATATAGTGATGTCTATGGTCAATATGTAACGGATATTGTAAATGATATTTTATTCCACTCTGTTCCATACCTTACACAGAATCCAAGTGATTTAGAGTACGAAGAGTTTAACAAGCTAGGAACATCAGCGTCACTAGGTTGTGTTCGTCTATCGGTGAAGGATGTAAAGTGGATTTATGACTACTGTCCATTAGGTATAACGGTTGAAATCTATGATGATGCAGAAACTCCTGGACCACTAGGCTTACCGGAGCAGACAAAGATTGATATCACAAATCCAAATCGTGGATGGGACCCAACCGATCCAGATCCAAGTAACCCTTGGTTATCACAAGCAAAATAAAGCAAACCCTGTAATGTTAGATAACAACTTTACGGGGTTTTCTTATATAATGAGTGTATCTAGTTTTAGATAGTAGGGAGGTAAGGATGAGCGGACGCAAGATTTTAATTATCGGAGGTACTGGTGTCATTTCTTCAGCTGTACTAGGAATGCTAGCGAAGAGTCGTGATACAGAGCTATATGTTATCAATCGTGGACATCGTCCATTACCTGTAATGGCAAATCATATTGTCTGTGATGCCAATGATACAGCAGCGATGCAGAAGATTATTGGTAATACTGTATTTGATGCGGTCATTGACTTTGTGGTCTATACACCCAGACCAAGCAAGAGATCGTGTGTATCTATTCCAAAACCATACAAGACAATATATCTTTCATCTCCACTGTCGTTGTATTCAACCATGAAAATAACTTCATTCTCAATGAAGATTCTGTACAGAAGAATCGCTTATCAAAGTATGGAAGAGATAAAGCAGCATGTGAGGATGTATTTAACCAAGCTGCGAAGAAGGGCTTTCCAATCACTATTGTTAGACCTTCACAGACTTATGGCTTTGACCGTTTCCCATTGAGTGTAAAAGGTAAGAATTGCTGGAGCGTTGTATCGAGAATTCTGAGTGATAAACCAGTCATTATCCATGGAGATGGCCAATCTATCTGGCATATGATGCATAGTTATGACTTTGCGTATAACTTTATCCAACTGATAGGAAATATGAATGCAATCAATCGTTCGATTAACCTGTTAATCCAGAGATTGTAACCTGGGATATGATTTACGATTCATTAGGAAAGGCATTGAATCGTAAAGTACAGAAAGTACATATCGCATCTGGAAACACTCTGCGATGAGCTACAAAGTATCCTCTTCTCAGAACAGATTGCGGGGAGATAAGCAATTCTCTAATCTATATACAGATATCGTAAGAGATACATTAATTCCTGATTTTAAATGTCTTATCAATTTAGATAAGGGAATTGAACTTTATACACAATACATCTGGGAACATAGTGAATCAAGAGTTGAAGATCCGACTTTGATGTATGGTGTGATCAAGATTAATGATTACCTGCATATGGGTGATTCACATGCAAAATTCTAAACGTAGAGAACTCTACGTCTTGAGATAAAGTAGTTTTTGACTTATACCCTATGGGGTATATAGCGATATGTAAAACGGAGGTGAGATGCATCAATGTGAAGTAAGACATAAAAAGAACTGCAGATGAGCAGAAGAAACTTGTGACTAGATTAAAGCGTATTGAAGGTCAGATACGCGGAATACAGAAGATGGTGGAGGATGATTTATACTGTCCAGATATCTTAGTTCAGGTATCCGCTGTTACAAGCGCATTTAAATAGTTTTAATAAAGAGTTATTGGTATGCATATTCGTGGTTGTGTCAAACGGATATACGACAAAGGAAAAGATGAGTCGATAGATGAACTCGTAACAGTACTCAAAGAAAGTTAATGAAGTAATTAGAAAATGAGGTTTATATGGAAAAATATATTGTGGAGAGGTATGACTTGCAGTCCCTGCCGGCTCAGAGTTGGAAAGAGCTGCATCCAAGGTAGATGGTGTACAATCCTGTGCAGTCAGTCTACTAACAAATTCAATGAGAGTTGAAGGTAACGCAGATCCCAAATGCAGTTATAAAAAGCTGTCGAGAATGCAGGGTTACAGTGCAAAGTTACAGTCAGAGACAATACTGAAAAAGAAAAATACAGCTAGTGTTTCTGAGAAGAGGAAGCTTTACAGGATCATGAGACATCAAAAATTAAAGAAGCGTCTATGGTATTCACTAGGCTACTGAGTGATCCTAATGTATATCACGATGGGCATGGAATGTTAGGGTTTACCAGTACCAGCATTCTAAATCACAATCATATTGGTTTAGGTTTAACACAGATGTTTCTAACATTAATTTGTGATGGTTATCAATAAGCAGTTCTTTATCAGTGATTTAAGTCATTCATGCATGGTTCTCCAAACATGGATACATTAGTCTGCATTAGGTTCCTTCTGTATCCTTTGTGTGGTCGGTCTATGTGTTGTATGTGATGACAGTGCAGATTACAGACGGTATTGCGCGAACATGGAACTGATGCCACTCTATCATAATCAGTTATATTTTGAATCTGCCGCTATGATACTGGTATTTATCACAATTGGTAAGATGCTAGAAGCTATGTCGAAGGGTAAGACAACAGACGCATTAAAGAGCTTAATGAAGTTAGCACCTAAGAAGGCAACGGTCATTCGAGATGGTGTTGAAACAATCGTTAATATCGATGAAGTGAAGTTAGATGATATCTTCGTTGTAAAACCTGGTGAAAGTATTCCGGTAGATGGTGTGATTGTCTCAGGTGATAGTTCTATCAATGAATCTGCTTTGACAGGGGAGTCAGTACCAGTGGATAAGAGTGTCAATGATACGATTAGTGCAGGTACCTTAAATATCTCTGGTTATTTACAGGCTAAGGCTACTCACGTTGGAAAAGATACGACACTATCTAAGATTATTCAAATGGTAAGTGATGCGGCTGCCACAAAGGCTCCAATCGCTAAGATAGCTGATAAAATCTCTGGAGTGTTCGTGCCTGCGGTCATTGTGATTTCCATTATTGTAATGATTGGTTGGTTACTTGCAGGAGCTAGTTTTGTATATGCACTTGAACGTGCAATCCCTGTATTAGTTATTTCCTGTCCATGTGCATTAGGACTTGCGACACCGGTAGCTATCATGGTTGGAAACTGGTTTAGGATTCCAACATGGTATCTTATTTAAAACATCTGAAGCATTAGAAGAAATGGGCAAGATGAATATCATTGCCTCTAGATAAGACAGGAACAATACAACTGGACAGACCAACAGTAAAAGATATCTCATCCAATTGGAGATATGAGTGAATACGATTTACTACAAATCGCATATTCTATAGAGCAGAAATCAGAACATCCATTTGCGAGCAATCGTTGAAAAAGCTCAACAAGAAAATATTCAAGCACTACCAACAGAACAGTTCAAGAATGTTGTTGGTAGGTGGTATCAGCGACACCTCAACAATCATCTGATGCAAGCATGGGGATCGATGAGTATATACGTACAATCGCAGATATATCTTCAGACATTCAAAGCAAAAGCAGATGAGTATGCAGGAAGGTAAAGACACCACTGTTCTTTTGCACAAGATGGAAAAGCTCATTGGTACATGATTACCGCTAGATACAATCAGGAAGATTCATACAACGCAATCACAAAGTTAAAGAAGTTGGGTATGCAGGTAGTTATGTTAACGGGTGATAATGAGCGTACTGCTAGTGCGATTGCGAAGATTGCAGGTGTTGACCGTGTCGTTGCTGGCGTAAAACCAGATGGAAAAGAGCAGTTATCACGCTGAGCTTCAAAACAAGGTAAGAGTTTGCGATGGTTGGTGATGGTATCAACGATGCTGCAGCACTGACAAAAAGCGAGATATTGGTATTGCGATGGTGCAGGTACTGATGTCGATTGATTCTGACAGATATCGTATTGTCTCAACTCACATTAACTGATGTTGTTAGAGCTGTTAGACTGAGTCGAGCAAACATTACGTAATGTTAGGGAAGAGAATCTATTCTGAGTATTCTTCTATAACTTGACTTTGTATTCCATTAGCAGCTGGTTTATTTGGCTTATCAATGAATCAATGTTTGTGCTGCAGCGATGGCGTTATCAAGTGTTACAGTATGCATGAATGCTGAGATTAAATCTATTTAAGATTGATAAAGATATTGAAAACAATTAAAGAGAAAAACATATAGAAAGAAAAGAGGAAAAACAAATGGAAAAAGAAGATTATGATTGAAGGTATGGTGTGGTCATTGTGAAAAGGCGGTAAAAGATGCTACTAGAAAAGATTGATGGTGTATCATCTGCAGAAGTATCACATAAAGTTAGTAAGCAAGCTATCGTAACATTAAATAAAGAAGTATCTAATGAAGAGTTACGTAAAAAGCTGTTAGAAGCAGAAGATTATACAGTTACAGGAATTGGTAATAGTCAGATGATCATGATATTCATCGATATCTTTTTCGATTAGTTTTATCAAACCATGCATACAAGAAAGAATCGTCAAAAAGTGGAATTCTTTTTATACTCTACGGATTTTTGTAGTACTATGTTATCTTGTGAAAAACTAATTAAATATTAAAATGTAGTAAAAATAAACAACAAGGAGTAAATAGTACGAAATTTTCGAGACCAAAGAACGGTTGAGTGCAGATAACACCTTGGAAGCCCAAAAAGTACGTGATACATTAAAAAGATCATCATGTATATCTCTATTAATTTAATGGCTTCGCCAGTGCAGGTAAGACAACAACACTCGTCAGAATGATAGAGGAGTTGAAGAAAGATTACCCGCGTAGGTAGTGATGGAAGCGGGATGTCGATTCTGGATGTAGACGCAGAAGACAATTTCTAATCTGGGGCTAAAAGTAATCCAGCTCCATACAGGTGGTAGTTGTCATATGACAGCGAGATATGACTGCCCGTGGAATGGATGAGACTCAACATTGAAGACTTGAGATGTTGTGATCTTGAGAGAATATCGGTAACTTGAGTATGTCCCTGCTGAGTTTTGATACTGGTGCGAATTTAAACTAGTTATTCTAAGTATTCCTGAGGGTGATGATAAGCCACTGAAATATCCACTGATGTTTCAGGTGGAGAGATATCTTACCTTTTAATAAAATCGATACTGCAAAGCATCTTTGATTTTTGATGAAGAACGCTGTAAGGACCATGTTCGTAAGCTGAATCCAAATATGGAATTCTATCCAATCAGTGCAAAAACTGGTGAAGGATTTGATGACATGATGAATGCGATACGCAAGCGTATTGAAGCGTGGAGGAATGTGGAATGAAAATCATAGAACTCCATAAGAGTATAACCGCATCAAATGAAAAGGATGCAGATGCACTACGTGCACAGATGAAAGAACAGGGGACGCTTCTTATCAATCTAATGAGTTCTCCAGGCTCTGGTAAGACAACACTTCTAAGTTCAACGATACAGTTGTTATCTGAGATAAAGATTGCAGTTCTTGAAGCAGATATTGAATCTGCGGTTGATGCAGAAAGAATAGAACAGTTAGGCGCTGTTGCAGTACAGGTACATACAGATGGTATGTGTCATATGGATGCAGGCATGACAAAGACGGGTATTGATGCGATGAAGGAACATAACATTGACCTGGCATTCTTAGAGAATGTATGAAATCTAATTTGTCCTGCGGAATATGATACAGGTTCTGGAAAGAATGTCATGATTCTAAGTGTGACAGAAGGTGATGATAAACCTCTCAAATATCCATTGATGTTTGAAAAGAGTGATGTCCTAGTCATCAGTAAGATGGATGCACTACCATATTTTTGATTTTGATTTAGAAACATGTATCAAACGTGTAAAGCGTTTGAAACCCAAATATTAAAGATTTTTCCCTCTAAGTGCTAAAACCAAAGAGGGTATGAAAAGAGTAGCTCAACTGGTTACGAGAAGAAACAGGTGAGTGGAAAGTGAGAAGATAATTATGACAACTGCCCCAAAGAAGAGAATGACAAATGAACGTGACTTCGTTCCAGATCCAAATTATGTAGCTGCAGATCCAGAAAAGGAGAAACTATTACTAGACCTTGCATGCATGATTACAAACCGTATCAAGGCAAAGTTAACGCATTCTGTTAAAAACAGAAGATCCCAGAATACTGGATGCTAGATGAACTACTTACAAAAAGATGAAGTAAAGTTCATGTTATCGTTCAAGAAGACACGTGTTGGATATAAACCAGAAGTTCTAGCGAAGAAAAATAACATGACGCTAGAAGAAACACAGAAGATGATCGACCATCTATGTTGGATTGGTTTGATTGAGATGAACCGTGAAAATCCAGAGAACGAGAAACAGTATAATGTACCTATTTTCGTTCCAGGTTCTGCTGAGTTTATGATGATGAATGATGAACTAACAGAAGCTCATCCAAACCTTGCGACATTCTTTAACTTAATGACACAGATGCCGCTAGAACCTGTAACACCAATGGTTCCACTTGGTGGTGGTGGAATTGGTATGCATGTTATTCCTGTAGAAAAAGCGATTGAACATGTAAATCAATCCGTATCTGTAGAACACTTGAGTCACTGGTTAGATAAGTATGATAAGTACGCAATCAGTCAATGTACATGCCGTCGCCAACAAGAGATGCGTGGTGAAGGATCTGGTGAAATCAATGGTGAATTCTGTATTGGTGTTGGAGACATGGCTGAATATCAGGTTGACCGTGGTAGAGCGCATTATGTTTCCTATGATGAAGTCTTAGAAATCTTAAAGCGTGGTGAACGTCATGGCTTTGTACATCAAATTACAAATATTGATGGTGAAGGTAAGATTGTAGGTATCTGTAACTGTGCACCTGGTGTATGTAATGCGTTACGTACATCACAGTTGTACAATACACCAAACTTATCACGTTCCGCATATCGTGCACATGTCGAGAAAGAAAAGTGTGTTGCCTGCGGTAAGTGTGTAGAAGTTTGTCCGGTTTGAGCTGCAAAGCTTGGTCAGAAGTTATGCACAAGTTTAGGCGCAATCAAATATCCAACAACATTATTACCAGATGAGACAGAATGGGGCGAAGATCATTGGAATCCAGATTATCGCGAAACTTCTAAAATTAACTGCTATGACATCAGGTACTGCGCCATGTAAGACAGCTTGTCCTGCGCACTTAGCAGTACAAGGATATGTAAAGATGGCTTCTGAAGGAAGATTCATGGATGCCCTTAAACTAATTAAGCAGGATAATCCATTCCCTGCGGTATGTGGTGCAATCTGTAATCGTCGTTGTGAAGATGCATGTACACGCGGTAAGGTTGACCAACCTATCGCAATTGATGAAATCAAGAAATATATTGCTGCACAAGAATTAAACGCAGAGACACGCTTTGTTCCTTTATGCGAAAAGGACGATGGTGGAATGTGGTCTGATGAATATAAGATTGCGATTATCGGTGCAGGCCCTGCTGGTCTTTCAGCAGCGTATTACCTCCGTATGCATGGATATCCTGTAACAGTATTTGAAAAGGAAAGCCGTGCAGGTGGTATGTTACTAAATGGTATCCCATCCTTCCGATTAGAGAAAGATATTATCGAAGCTGAAATTGATGTCCTACGTCAGATGGGTGTTGAGTTTAAATACAACATTGAAATTGGTAAGGACACAACAATCCCATCATTACGTAGTGAGGGCTATAAAGCATTCTATATTGCGATTGGTGCTCAAGGTGGACGTAAGACAGGTGTTCCTGGTGAAGATGCAAATGGTGTTCAAACAGGTGTAGAGTTCTTGCGTAAGGCAAATAATGAAGCTTCAAGACATACATTAGAAGGTGATGTAGTTGTTATTGGTGGTGGTAATGTTGCGGTCGATGTAGCACGTACTGCTGTTCGCTTAACAGAAGGCAAAGTCACAATGTTATGTCTTGAGAGTGAAAAGGAAATGCCTGCCGCTGCTGATGAAGTACTAGAAGCCAAGGAAGAAGATATTTCTGTTATGAATGGTTGGGGTCCAAAGGAAATCCTAACTGAAAATGGAAATGTTACAGGTGTTGTATTTAAGAAGTGCTTATCTGTGAAAGGATGCGGATGGTAAGTTTAATCCTCAATATGATGAAAATGAAACTATCATAGTTCCATGCAAGAATGTATTACTATCGATTGGTCAATCGATTGAATGGGGCAAACTCTTAGAAGGAACAAAGGTTGAACTCAATCGCAACAATACTGCTAAGGCTGACCCAGTCACATTACAAACTGCTGATCCAGATATCTTTGTGGGTGGTGATGTATATACAGGTCCAAGATTTGCGATTGATGCGATCGCGGCTGGTAGAATTGTAGAAGATTCCATTAATCGTTTCGTTCATCCAGGACAATCCATGACAATCAACCGTGACCTACGTCATTTCATTGAATTAAATAAGGATGATGTTGTATTAGAAGAATTTGATACAGCTAAGCGTCAAGTTCCTGGACATAAACAAGGAAATCCAAAGACTACATTTAATGATATGCGTTTGGCATTTACAGATGAACAAGTTCGTACAGAAGCAAAACGTTGTTTAGGCTGCGGAGCAACATTCGTTGACCTTAATAAGTGTATCGGTTGTGGTCTATGTACAACACGTTGTGAATTTGATGCGATTCATTTGCAAAAGAGATTTACCAGATGCGTCTAGAGATGTATCGTTGTGAAGATAAGATCAGGCAGTTCTTCCTTACGCCGCAAAACGTAAGCTAAAGATTTTATTCAACGAAGAAGAGTAAATAACCATGCATGAGATGGGAATCGTTACACATCTTGCAAAAATCTCTACAGAAATGGCAGAAGAAAAATAAGGTCACAAAAATATGGTTCAGTAACCCTAGAGGTTGGTGAAGTATCGGGTATTATGACGGATTACTTCGTAGATTGCTGGAATTACTTCAAAGTAAAATATCCTCTGTTATTAGAGTGTGAATTAAAACTAGAGACAATTCCTGCCGTGACATTTTGTGAATCGTGTAAACAAGAATATGAGACAGTAAAACATGGAAGAATATGTCCATACTGCGGTAGTGAAGAGACGTACCTTGTAAAAGGTGATGAATGCGTTATCAAAGAAGTGGAAGCAGAAACAGAAGAGTAGAAAATTTAAAAATCTACTCTTCTTTTTGAGATGAATTGATATATAATGAACATTATTCTTTGAAGGGAGGAACGATACGATGAGAAAAAGATGGTAGAGGGAAACTCTTTAAAACTGATATTACAGTTTGCAATTCCTCTCTTGTTAGGAAATCTTTCCAACAAACATATAATGTGGCAGATGCCGCAATTGTAGGACAAACATTAGGTCCTGCAGCGTTAGCAGCTGTCGGTGCGACTAGTAGTGTCCAGTTTTTGGTATTGGGATTTTGTATTGGCACAATGGCAGGGTTTGCAGTACCAATTGCCCAACGCTTTGGTGCAAATGATTCAAAGGGGATGCAGAGATTTGAATTCCAAGGTTGTGTTTGGACATTTATTATTGCGGTGATTTTAACTGCCGTAACTTGTTTCTTCTGTCCGTTAATCTTGGATTTATTACGTGTTCCAGCTGAAATCTATCAGGATACATATAACTATATTATTGTGATTTTTATTGGTATACCGTTTACACTTTTATATAACTATTTATCGAGTATCTTACGTGCAATCGGTGACTCTAAAACACCATTTATCTTCTTAGCAATTTCGGCTGTGCTGAATATCTTTTTGGATATCTTCTGTATTATTAACTTGAAGTGGGGTGTTGCAGGAGCGGCAATTGCGACTGTATTCTCATAAGCTGTATCAGCTGTTCTATGCTTGATTTTAATTGTGATGAAATTTCCAATTCTACACATTCATTCAGAAGAAAGAAAGTTTGATTCAGAACTATCAAAACAATTGTTGGTAATGGGAATTCCGATGGGTTTACAATATTCAATTACAGCTATTGGTTCAATGATTATGCAATCGGCAAATAACTCTCTTGGAACAGTGTATGTTTCTGCCTTTACCGCTGGTGTCAAGATTAAGCTGTTCTTGTTGTGTCCATTTGATGCCCTAGCTACTGCTGTTTCTACCTTTGTCTCACAAAACTACGGCGCAAAGAAAGAAGACCGTATCAAAGAAGGTTTGCGTAAGGGTACTCTATGTTGGTGTTGCGTATGTGCTAGCAGGAATCTTCATGATTCTATTTGGCAAAAGTACTCAGTACTGTTATTTATTACAGAGCGATGAAACAGTACTATCTGCGGCAGATTTATATCTAAGAAAGAGCGGGATATGCTTGGTGGTTATGGGTATCTTGAATGTTGTGCGTATGAGTATTCAAGGATTAGGATATGCGATGTGCAATCTGTTGTGGTGTTGTTGAAATGATTTGTCGAACAGCCGTCTGTGTATTTTGGTAGCAGACTTTGGATTTCAATGCGATTACGTGAGGCATGATCAAAGTGCATGGCTTGGCGCGGTACTCTATCTAATACCAGTAACGATTATCACGATGCGCGATATTTCAGAACAGATTCACAATGAAGCTAACGCAGATATTTTAATGAAGTAGCTCGGCATGAAAATAGTGCGAAACAATAAACATTAAATTTAAAAATGAAATAAGCATAGTATTTTATTCTTTAAATTAACAGATTGTTGAGTATCGTTTATTTTCACAGATGATCTTTTACAGTGAAATTGGTAGTTTAATTTCTTGTGAGAAATTATACCTCTTCCGTCCCGAAGGTGTAGTATTTAATTGATTTTTAATACAAAAACTGTTGATAAAACAGTTCCAATCACAGGAAAAAGGAAAAAGTATATGTTTTCAATCAGATTACAGTTTTTAATCATCATTTTAGTAGGAATAGCACTTGTTAAATAAATAGGTATGATATAGATGAAAAATACTACGAATAAAGTATTAAAATTTTATCGGGTCGATCTCGTAATTCTAGTAATTCTACCATACTTGGATTAATAGCTTCCGATCGAAGTCCTATAAAATCAAGACAAATAATTAATAGAAATATTACACCCATTGAGTATACTGCTACCAGAAGGAATAAGAAATTCATTATATGAAAGCGAAAATATGATTTAGGTGAAAAGACAATATACATTAAAAACTATTAAAAACGGAGTAATAACAAAGAGACTTTCAAATTCAGATTTTTGCAACATAAAATACTGTTAGAGGTAAAAGGTTTTAAAAGCGAATAATACATTTTGCCATTGCGAATATCAATAGATATAGTATCAATGGCTCCGAAAATAAAATTGAATAGATATTATTAATGAGAAAAACTATTGCTAATATACAAGAGCATCTGGGAGTTGTTGTAGCCAGCAAAAGGAAAAATAGTTCCTCCTAATAAAAAGGTATACAAAGATAGTAGAAAGATACATGCCTAAATCAGCAAGCATCCAGCTTGCTAAGTTAGCCTATATAAACGGTGGCTTTTTCCATGAGAATCGTAAGCACGATACATCATATTGAAACATATTACACTCCACAACTTTTGATATATATTCCATCTCCCCAAATAAATATGGAGATGATTAAAAAATTATGATATAAATAAGTGGAATTATGAACATAAATGGCTCCAATTAAGAAATTGGAATCGGTAATAATTTTGTTGGTATATAACCAATATATAGGGAATGGTGTCAGTAAAAGTATTTTTGAATTGATTTGAGAGTTAAGTCGAAAAGGGAATAATGATCGATAAAACGTAAGATATGAATGAAATAAATGCTTTTTAACCCCATATTTCTGTGAAATAGAAAGCGGATAATCCAATTAGGATAGAAATCAAAAATACTAATCGAACATGCATATAGTAAGAATGGAATAGCTTTTAGCATGCATGCAAGTATATTAGAAGTTCCCAATGTAAATATACTTACTGTAAAAATCAGGGATATATACGCAAATAATGGGATCAGCCCATTTTTGCTAGAGCTTTTGGAAAATATACTTAGTATAAAGTAACATTTTGGTAAGAGCAGCTTTTGACCTAAACCATTCCCTTTGATATCTTTTTGCAATTTCTCTAGATACATCCATAGTAATTACTACGTAGGTTAAATTAGAGATAATAACATATAGGATTATCCCGCTATTGGTATATGCTTTACATATCAGTAGTTGACATAATACTGATGATAAAAAGCAATTAATCGTAATTGGAAAAAGTACAGATCGTACTTCTCCAATGAAATAGAGAGGATACGAGACATATTGTTTTGAATGAATTCTTCAGCAAACTTGTAATCACTAGTTTACTCCTTCTATATAATTCCTCTATTACCTCATTCAAGTCCATATCAACTAAGTTAATTTCTTTTAATCTATCAGAAGTATTTTTCCTATGGTTTCTATGAATTTTTGGTTATCTTGTTGTATTTCTACTTGTTTTATAGTTTCATCATCCATCTTAAATTCTAAAATGGCTTAACAATCTGTATATAATTCACTAATTGTACCTAGGAATAATTGCTTGCCTCGTTGAGAATCAATATATTGTCACTGAGTTCTTTGATATCATCAATATTATGACTGGTTAGAATCAAAGATGCATTATTTTGTTTAACATATTCTTTCAGAAATGAACGAACGGAGCATTGAGTCGAATAATCTAAAGCCTATCGTTGGTTCGTCTAAAAGATGATTGTTGGAGTATGTAAAAAGCAATAAGTAAACGTCTTCATCCTTTCGCCTAGAGATAACGTTCTACTTGTTGTTTTTAATTGGGTAGTAAGTCCAAGCTTAGATGAGAGTGAGGAAATGCGATGTCCGCAGTTTCTATTGATCCCGTATACAGAAGCCATAAACAGTGCATTATCATATATGTGAAACATCTTTCGTCCATTTGACTTTTTGTCCCATGATAATTGCACACGGAATTTCTGTATGATTTAATTCTCTTAAAAGGGTTGGTTCCCAAGTTACTTTCTCACCACTGTCAGGAACCATAATGCCTGACAATATTTTAATAAGTGTCGTTTTACCTGCAACCGTTTTTTCCCTATAATTCCTAATATTTCACCATGGGAAACAGAAAAGTGATATTTGCAAGAGCGATAGTAGATCTCGCAATCACTAAAAATCCTAGAATGATTGTATGTCAATGTTATTGCACATAATACTCTTGTTAACTCTTGCATTGTAGTATAGTACTCCATGTGCTTGAACATATTTATGATAGATATAGATAATGAAAAATGTTAGAGTGATTATGAGAATGTTGATTTTAAAATACGAAGGCAATCACCCTTTCAATACAGATAAACATTTATATTTGTTGCAATTATTATACATCATATTTTCAATGATAGAATCCATAAGTTAATGAAGCGAGGTGAATGCTGGGTTATGGGCGATAATACATATTCAATACTCATGCATACATAATTGAAATATAGCTTGCTTCATAAATAGGGAAGAACCTTTCGAACTTCCCCTTTGTTTATGGTGGTCTCTGAGGGCTCGAACCCCTCGACCCACTGATTAAGAGTCAGCTGCTCTACCAACTGAGCTAAGAAACCATCTCGCTTAATGCTTTATGATTATATAATTTAAATTTTATCCTTTGCAAGAGGTTTTTAAGATAAATTTCTACCTTTTTGTTCGAAATTTTTTAATTTTATAGAAAAATTCAAAAATGACTTGTTTGTGACGTTGCGTGATAAACTATCATTATTATGAGGTGAGAGATATGAGCGATACTATCGAAAGAACTAAACAAAAATGTATTCGACAGGTGAGATTGCGAAATTGTGCGGTATCACTAGTTTCGTACTGTTCAGTATTATGATCAACGTGGACTGCTAATCTCCTACTGAACTAAGTGAAGGTGGTAGACGTATGTATACTCTCGAAGATGTAGAAAAATTAAGATTATTAATTTATTTTGCGCTTCTAGATTATCCATTGATGATATTGCCAGGATTTATCAGCAAGACAATGGTGAGAATATAATTAAGGCTTTTAATTGATGAACGTATATTTGCGATAGAGAAAGAAGTTGAGGAACAAAAATAAAAACTTCAAGATGCAAAAATCATTTCGTGAACAATTAAATGCAATACCAGTGATAACACCGGCATCAATGCCAAAATATTGCGTATATTTTTGAAACGGAAAGAACGATTGAAACATTACCGGATACAGCTTTTCATTATTGGAATCATAGTTGAAACTCATACAGCATCTTTTGTGTATTCGCTATTTAGCGGAAAGTGGTGGATATATCTTTGTTGTTGAGGTATTGATAATTATCTTTTTGGATCAATTTTATTCAAAAATAAATATGCATATTGTTGCCTATATCTGTCCTGAATGTCATACCGTTTTTGAGCCAAATGGAAAAGAGGTTTTTGGGCGAGCACATACGTATCGTACTAGAAAAGACTGACTTGTCCATGTTGTAAATAAAAAGGGTTCTGTGTAGAAACCTTACGGGAGGAAGACTTATGATTGGAAATCAAAAATTTAACTGAAGAAGTATGACGAAAAGTTGCATGGGACACTTATCTTGTCTGTTTCTGATGGAGATATCTATGGTTTTATTAGCTAATGGTGCAGGGAAAACTTCTACCTATAAAAGCAATCAGTTGGTATTCATGGCTTTTGATGAAGGTGATATTTTAATAAATGGTCATTCTATCAGTGAGCCAATCTTATGTAAACAACAAGTGCATATATACCCGATAACTTGATTTATATGAGCATTTAACGGGGTATCAATTCATTAACTTTATCGCTGATTTGTACTCTCATGTGTCTTCTGAAGATAGAAAAATCGACATAAAACATATGGGAATCTTTTCGAAATGACAGGATTCTGGGAAATAGGATTTTCCATATTCACATGGATGAAACAGCGTACTGCAATTATTGCGGCTTCTTATACATGAACCGAAGATATTGATCTTAGATGAACCATTTTGTAGGGTTGGATCCAAAAGCTACATTTTGAACCCAAGAATATTATGAAAGAAATGACGCAGAAAGGATGTACAATTTTCTTCTCAACTCATGTTTTAGATGTGGCAGAGAAACTCTGTAATAAAATTGCTATTATCCACAAGGGAAACTTGTTAGCATGTGGTAATACGGATACCGTAAATGGGAAACAAAAGTCATTAGGAAGAGTTCTTATGGAGGTGGATGCATAATGAATCAAATCATTCATTTATCAGCAAAATCCTTAAATACACTACCCTATAAATGATTTTTGCGGAAACAATAAACAAAAAGCGTAATATAGCCGTATTATTCGTTGTTGCTATTGTCATATGGCAACTAAATATTGGGGTATTTTCTGTCACAACAACAATGAACTTGATACATGGAGGACTTGTGGAATATGTATGGAAGCTTGTTGTCGCTAACGAGTGTCGCTTTAATAACATTATTATTGTTTACGTTGAATGCATTATTGTTTGAGGGTAATGATTATGACATGTTGCAGTCACTGCCAGTTTCTAAAAGAGATATTATCGCAGGCAAACTATTGATTGTTTATATCTTTGCGTTTTGTTTCACCTGGGTGGAATGATGCTGGCTTGTGGTAGGGTGGTGCATGCTTACTTATTACGCATACCACAGCTTGCATTCGGTATTCTCTCTTCTTGTGTTTGTTCCCGACAATACCAATAGGACCTGCAATCATCTTTGGTGTGGGCATTCTTTATGTGAAGACTTTTGCAAACATACAACAGTCTTAAAAGCACTTTTTATCCGTTTTATTGTTTATTGGTTTGATGGTAGGAATCTTTCTGCCTCAAAAGTGCCGGTGCGGTTTATCTACTATGACATTGCGATTACAAATGCACAGATATAGACTCTTTTCAATTACCTTTCGACCTTTTGAAGTCTCAACCTGTTATATGCATGCATATCAATCGTCGTTTCTGTATTACTCTTCTATATGCTTTACATGGAAATATGAAAGTTTCTGCATAAGCTTTCCAGCCAAAACGTAGAGTTATATACCATTACGACGCAACTTTTAAGCATCATTCAGCGAGCCCATGCGTTATATCAAAAAGAAGTGCAACATTTCGTGACTCGTATGAGCAACTGTAATCAGGGCTTTGCAGTCATTATGTTAGTAACAGGGAGGGTACGGTGTGTTTGCATGCACCAACAATGCTGCTGTTTTCCATGTTGAAAGTGTCGCAAATCCCTGCAAATGTGGTGGATTATACGCTGTGCCAGACTGTAGGATGCTGGCATTCACATTCCCTTCTAGCTTCTTCCTTACTCATTAGAAGGGAAGAACTATGGATTATCTCAACTGCTCCAATCAAGATGAAAGATATTATATTTGTAGTAAGATATCGGTAAACATTATCTCTTTATCATCTCGACAGGATATTGGCGTTTGCGCAATCCCTCGCAGTAATTTCTTACGATTTTCGCCATCAGTCGAACAGATGATTGCGGTGTTACTGGTATTCCATTAGTATATCTCTTTCTTTACCGCAATCTTGGGATTTGCGCGAGATTATCGATCTCGCGAATTATAGTTGGGACAATGAAATTGTTCCAATTAAGCAAAATTTCACAGTGCTGGCTGTAACGATGTTGACTAGCTTTATCGGCGGTTGATCACCGATACTACTTTTCAACTGGTCGAGTCATAAATCTTTATTTGCAAAATGTACTGGTAGCGGGTATTCTATTCTATTGTAAGTGTGATCCTATTTCTACCTTTGAGCAGAATTGCGTAACATTATCCTAGTTCAATTCCATTGCATATATAGTTTAGAACCACTATTCTGTAAGCAGTCGATATTAAATTGACGTTGGTATCTCTGTTCCTCTGGTATGTGGTTATTAAATTGGTCGACGTGAGTATGTAGGGTGGGCTTTCTTCCTTGGTGTTGGTAAATCGGAAATTTAACTTTATATTGATATTTGGAGCTGAAAGAGATTTATATTAGAAGTAACAGACCGTAAAAATAAAAGTAATACGGATGATTAGCTAGAGGCGATGAGATTGTCTTTTATTCCTATAGAGAATGGCTCGACTGGGCAGTAGGAACTGATTACGTAACAGGCGCTTAGAAAAATGGTCTGCTATATAAACCGATACAGCTGGCATCTATTCAGATGAGCAGTGCGTGCTCAGACGCTGCAATTATACAGGAAAAATATCCCAACACGGTATATTCACGATGAATAGTGCGTCTTACTACTCAGTATTTACCGATACGGTACTAATCTTTTATTATTTACCACAGGATAAGGATGCTACCAAAATCAGAGATAAGAGAATTGCTGAGAGATACGATAATAGCTTGACAGTTTGAAACTTGGAGTCGAGGAGAAAGAATATAATCGATCAGATATCTTGATTTTCTTCAAAAAGAGAGACTGCTTTGTAGAAATTGATCTGCCATGTACAGATCAGCTTACCTTTTGATTATTACAAAAGAGATTATTGGAAATTACAGGCAGTTGTCGTACGAACTCGATTTCAACCGATAGAGGAAATATGCAGAACACTCACCCAAGACCAAGATGGTTAGGTGGACACTACAGATGGAGGTATTTTGAATGAACATCAGGAAATGATAGAAGAAATCGAAAAATTCAGGGCTACTCTCCACAGGGATGCCAGAGCACGAGTGTGTGCTTTCAGGATATCGTGTTGAAAGCTGGCTGCTGGGTAGCAATCTTTCGCGGAATGTCAGCAATCTAGCGCGGCGTGGCTATGAGAAGCACTGCGGCAAGTATCACCCGTAGAGTTTCATCATTGGTGATAGCGGATATGGCTGATTTCATCCGGCATGGCTCTTTCTGATGAGGCGATAGGATGGTTTTCGGTCGTGAAAATTAATCTATTGATGGAAATTGCTCACTGAAAGAATAGGGAGATTATGGAGCTGAACCAGCAGGATTATCATGGAAAAGAGTATGAAGGTCTTAATTCGAGATGAAGAGGGAACTGTAATTGAAAGCAGGAAATTGATTTGGTAGTACATAAGCGTCGAAAATAGAACAGGGAAGAGTACTGCTTCGATATTGCCTGATGATGGCTGAAGGTGCATCTTCATCAATTCAAGAGAGCAGACAAGCTTCACCGAAAAGTTGAGATCACTCCTCAAATTTGGAACTTTGGCACACGATATAAGGATATCGCACGATATGTACGCATCACCGGTGCGACAAATTGATCTAGAAAGCTTGGAAAATATGTATGGACTTCACAATATATTTTAACGCATGATGAAAATGCGTGAAAATAGCTTTGCTTCGTATCATTTTAAATCGTGTAGATAGAGTATCCAAAAATCAGTCATATAAGCAGAGGGTTAACAGTAGTGATAAACGCTGGATTGATGAACCAATAATGACGCTTTCTTTTCAAAATACTATCATTCTTGGAAGATCAAGCCAAACTGACTGGTAGACAGAGGTCTCAATTAGCTGAGAATATGTGTCAGAAATATTTTGTAGAAGTCAGCCACATATGCAACGAAAGTTGCGTGTGATAGTTGGTGGAGACAACCGACTCTATAAGAGAGACCGTAGATACCAAAAGTGAAAAGGAGGTTGGTGCGATGAAAGTCCTCAATCGTACGCACATCATTGTATCGCACATTAGGTGGGACTGGGTTTATCGGATCTCACTACTGTAAGGGCTTCGAAGAACACACATCTTCAAGCGAAGTTCGAAAAGAAAAAGATGAAGCATCATTGGTGAAGCAGAACATTGTAGCAGCTTTTAAGATGACCCAGGAGTTTGCAACTGAATCTCTTGGGGTGAGCAGACAGGCAGTCTCAAATGGGAAGCAGGAAACCCTGGTGATCCCAGTCAATCTCTCAAATCTATTGGCATTGGTGAAAATGAGTTTTTGAGCATCAGCAGAGACCTCCATTGAATGAAGTTGGACGCAACACAGTGCAGTAGTCTGACATGGGTAAAGAAGCAGTCTTGTACTTAGCAGCATGAGGCTGCTTCTAATATTCGCAGAACTCTATTGAAGTATCAAATTATGTTCCTTTACAAAACCTCTCGAAGGGTTCCAGTGTGTCGCATTGCGCCATCCTCCTACGTGTATTGTATAGTGTACGTTAGATAGACAAATGATTTGGTTTAGAATTTGAATTAATTATACACTGATATAATGTCATTTTGAAAGAAATTTACATTAAATGTGAAAGAAAATGTGTAAAATTTGTTTATAATGGTATGATTTAAGGATTTTGGAGCATCAATGGCACAAGAAGCATCTTAAATAGCAGAGATTAGAAACGAGGGTGAAAGGATGAATCGCAGCAATTAACTGCAAAGGTGGACTTGCGGCACTGATGGCTGTATCACTAGCGTGCTTGTGAAGCGTCTGATGAATGTTACTACGTCACAGAAACAACCTCGGATTGCGTTGCGGCAGGTGATTTAGTCATATACGATTGGTACATTAGGACCAACAACAGTGACTATGCAGTATAGGTTTAGCTTGTTATCAAATGCAGTGTAAACTTTGTGGTGAAGATTACAAAGTCGCCAAATGGCACAAATATTAAAGTAGATGTACAGGATTCTCAAGGTGATCAAACACAGGTACTCAATATCTACAACAAGTTTTCGTAACAGATACAAAGGTTGCAGGTATTATTGTGGTACAGTTTCAGGTGAATCTTTGTGCGATTGCTGTACAGAGTGTAAGGATACTGTATTCAAATGATTACACCTTAGTGGTACTCGCTGCGAATATACTGATGAAGGTGGCGCGAACGTATTCCGTGCATGCTATACAGACCCCAGGTACAGGCAAAAGCAAGTAGCTGACTTTATATATGAAACATTAGGTTTAAAGAAGGCCGCTATCATTTCATAACAGTGATGATGATTACCAACAGGTGTAGCGGAAGTTTTGCAAGGCTGAGTTTGAAAGCAAGGGTGGAAAAGGTCGTTCTTCTGAAGCATTCTCAACCGCCGATCAGGGACTTCAGTTCCAGTTAACAAAAGATTGCGGCTTCTGATATCGATGTAATATTTGTTCCAAAACTATTATGAAAAGGATGCAACAAATTGCAAAGCAGGCAAAGAAAATCTGGCATTAAGGCACAGATTGTTGGTGCTGATGGTTGATGGTGCTACTAGCGTAGCTGGCAACGATGTTTCTGCAATCGAAGATGTTATCTTCTATCAACCAATACTCACCAGATATGGAGAGTGTCTCAGGATATCTTGAAGAAGTACAAGGAAAAGTTCGGCAGATATTAACCTATCTGGTATCAACGCATATGACCCAACAATGTTACTATTACTACAGACAATCGAAAAGGTCTGGTTCTCTCAAGGCTAGTGATATTGTAAAAGGTATTGTATCTATAGACTACAAGGAATCTTAGGCAGCACCCCTTTGATAGTAATGGTGATCCAATTATGAACCAGTATCGTTCAAATCAAGAACGGTCAATATACAACTTATAAAGAAAGTAAAAATTTTGAGATAGGGATGCAAAATACTCCTATTTTCGTTATTTTGTGGTAAGGAGGAACATGCTGAATCGTTTTTAGTGCAATTTATCAATGGATTAAACATCGGTTCAATTTATGCACTGATTGCGCTTGGACATACGATGGTATACGGTATCGCGGTTAATTAACTTTTGCGCATGGTGATGCGCATCATGGTCGGTGCGTATATTAGTTTTTATCAGTATGCGAAGGTTTACGCGACCGGTGGCTTGCGTCATTATCTCTATCGTCGCGTGCTGCTTTTGGGTGTTGTGATGGAGAAGGTTTGCGTATGCTTTCTACGTACGCAAGTCGTATTTCATTATTGATTACCGCGATTGGTATAGTTACCTCCTACAAAATGCATTCCACTTAATCTTTGCGCAACCACAGCCATATCATGCGTTTATTACGTTACCAGCGTTAAATCTTGTGGCATTTCAATCCGGCCAAACCACTCATATTACATTTAGCGTATTCGAGTTCTAATGATCTTATTAACGCGTTATTCGTAATAAGACAACAACATGGGTAAGGCCATGCGTGCCGTATCGAAGATGAGGGTGCAGCAAGTTACTGGAATGAACGTTGATACGACCATCAGTTTAACGCTTTGCGATTGGTTGTGCTCTTGCGGCTATCGCGGGATTTCTTTGTTGCGAATTGTTATCCAATGATTAATCCAACCTCAGGTTCTTTACCTGGTATTAAGGCGTTTATTGGCGGCGGTACTGGTGGAATTGGTTCAACTCAGGTGCGGTAATTGGTGCGCTTTATTTCCTGGTATGGTGGGAAGCCATGACCATGCTACATATTTCTCCTCTCAGTTAACAGATACGATTGTATTTTATGATTTTGATTTTGATGTTGGTATTTAAACCGGCCGTATTCTCAGGCAAAGAAATGTATAGAAGGTGGCTGATGTAAGAAACTCAATTTAAAAACAGACTTACCGAATCGCATTACCGAACTAGATATATCTTGCTTGGTTATACTAATGCGTATTGGTGTACTCAAAAAGAGTTATTGGCAAGGTATCTTGATTACAATCTGTATCAATGTAATTTTGACGTCTCTTTAAATATGACAGCAGCGTTTCCTTTGGTGAACTTGCGTTAGGCATGCGGCTTTTATGGCAGCGGGCGCTTGCGTTCTGCGGTGTTTACAAAGTCGATGCGTTTACTATCTGCTATCGAATTCCAATTGCGATTCTCATCGGTACATGTTGCGATGATTTTAGGTCTCTTTGTTTGCTTTACCAACCCCTACAATGTTTACGTGGAGATCTATCTCGCAAACTCATTACATTAGCCTTGGGTGAAATTGTACGTAATGTACCGATTAACTGAAAGTATTGGTGGTGCTGGTGGTTATTCTGCAATCGCAAAAGAATACTACATTTTGACGGTGGGCTATTCGCTTAGCTGGGATTACGGTGTTCTTGCGTTATCTCTGATTCATTCGACATGGCAGATCTATCATTGCGATTCGTGAGGATGAGATTGCGTATGAATCTTTCTGGTATTAATTCTGCAGAAATATAAGATTATTACATTCTCATACTCTGCATTCTTTGCGGTGTGTAGGTGCTTTATACGCTCATTATATGGACTTTGCAACCCAGGATTTATACTAGATAAGTCCATTGGAAATCTTTGGTAATGGCTGGTATTAGGTGGGTATGGGCACATCTTTTTGGCTCCATCTGTTTCGCGCAAGTGTTCAAACATATACGTGGCACAGAAGTATTACGCAGTGGCGATTATCGCATGCCGCATATTCGATTGTGTTAATTTTTGATGATGCTAGTGAAAACATGCACCACAATTACAGGGCATTTTTCCCAGTCGTTTCAAAAGGAAGAAGTGAGGTTCATTCATGAGTGAGAAGAAATATATTCTAGAAGTTGATGAACCTCGGTATTAATTTTGGTGGTTTACGTCTGTAAATAACTTCTCAATGAAGATTGAAGAGGGTCAGCTCTATGGTTTAATTGGACCAAAATGGAGCTGGTAAAACAACTGTAGACTTTATTATGTTAACAGGTGTGTAGCTACACCCACGGATGGTACAGCAAAACCAGAGGGTAAGATTACACGGTATGAAACCATAGTGCATTACCTGTTTGGGAATTACGCGCACATTCCAGAATATTCTCGTTTATTTAAAGATATGACTGTAAAAGAGAAATGTCTTAGCCGCTCGGATACACAAGCAAGTTATGGATTATCTCAGGTATGTTTGTTACCAAATTTTAAAACAGGAAAAGATATGGACAAAGAAGCTCATGTCCTTATTAGAAGTATTCCATTTGGAGAAAGGATGCGGATAAACTTACGAAGAATTTGCCATATGGGTAAAACAGCGTGAGCTAGAAATCATTCGTGTTTTAGTGCACATCCAAAATTATTATTGCCGGACAGAGCCTGCAGGTATGAATCCACAGAAAACAAAGAACCTCATGGAAACACCATCTGCACTGCTGATCGTTTCCAATATCGCCATCTTATTAATTGAACATGATATGAAGCCTGTCATGGGTATCTGTGAGAAGCATTTGCATTGAATTATGGTATGTTGCATGGCAAGGAAAGCGCTAACACCAGAAGAAATTCGCATAGATCCAGATGTTGTAGTAAGGTACATACTTTAGGGAGAGAGTGATGATATGCTGAAAAGTAGAAAATTTAGTTGTGCTGTTGATGGATGATTATGTTAGTCAGCGTGCCACCTTTGAAGTTAATGACGTGAAATCGTTACCTGACCGAAAGTTAGCTGGTGCAGCAAGACAACAAACTATGCATATAATCTCCGGGTCGTATTAAAACCAGGCTGAGGGCGCTATCATTGGATGGGGTCGATATTAGAAAGATCCCAAAGTGCTATAAGATCATTGTAATGATGGACTCTGCACAGATTCCTGAACGTAGAAGAGTATTCTGCTTCACATCTGTTAGCAGAAAATCCTGGATCTTGGCAGGCCCTACAAGAAAAGACAGAAGGACTGCCCTCAAGACTCAGGAGTGGTGAGCATGTTATTTCGCGTTCTAAAGGAACGAAACACTACCGCATACCTTATCCGGTGGTGTGAACAAGGTGATGCCCAGTGATGGCAGAGCGTCAATGGCTGGGACCAAAGATTCTGTTATTGGATGAGCGCATCGTGGGTTTGATCACCACATTTGTAAAAGAAATTCTTTTAGAATTATTGAAGAAATTAACAAATACAGGTACTACAATACTACTAGTAGAACAAAATGCAAGACGGCATTAGCGAGGAGGCTTGATCGTGTGCATATGTATTAGAAACAGGTAAAACAACATTAGAGGGTAGATATGAGTTGGCTAAGTTATGAGCAAAGTTCAGAAAGTTTATCTCAGGAGGATAAAGTGCTAATGTACGTTAAAGATCATATGGACGGTAAATCCTTGGTTACGTGATTACTGCGGATACACCGTTATCCAAAAGCACTAGAAATTATGGGTGCAAGAATCATTTCCACCGCTTACCAGTTGCGATGATAATACTGCGCTCGTTGGGTTTGATTACAGAGGCCTGTGCTAAACGATACATCTGGAAAGCAACGCAACTTTCCTTATCCATATATGAACTGAATTACCCTTGTTATCTCGCACACAGGCAAAGGACACCGCGATTCCTGTGGAGTGCAGTGGCTGCACTCCTCAAATGGTTTTTCGAAGAAGCATGCGATGTTGGTGTTAGAAAATACCGTCAATGTATTACCAGTCGTGGATGAAGAAAATCATGTAGTAGTATTATCACGAGAAAAGGGATATCTTCTTAACATCTGCCGACTTTGATGGCCTGAAAGCCGGGTACAAAGATCGATCTGCGTTGATTGATGATAAGCTCGTGTGTATTTTGGGCAAGTAACGGGGTTATTTGCACAAGAGAATGCCAACGTAGAAAATATCGTTGTATCATCATGCGGGACCGTGGCCTGAGGTTGTTGTTAAGGCAACAGTGCAGTTGGGTAGACAGATGACAAAAGATTTTACAGGATGCTGGATTTACTATTACCAATGTTGTTCAAACAACTACAGATGGTAAGACTGTTGTCTGGCTAAAAGTAAGAAGAAATAGGCAAGCTGCAGAACCTTTTATGATAGAATAAAGAACACGGAGGATCTTGTGATATTCAGACTTTGATTTTGTATATATTTGATGTAGTGATGTTAGTTGCCTTTTGTGAGAATGTTGATGGTCTCAAATACTGTAAAAAGATAGAGACAAAAGTGATAAAAATGAAGTGGATGATTCCAGTCTTATTTCTTGGTGATAGCAGTGATTGGTTTTGGGAGTACGCTAGGAAGGTATTTTTCCTGTATTGTACAGTTTATTGTTCCAATTATTTTTAGGAATCATGGTATTACTCATGAAGTCTGTGCATTGGGATGAGGGATCAGATGATGGGTCTCTGATTAAATTCTCATAAAGTGGGGCAAGTAACGCTTCTACGTTCTGATAATAGTATTTATTCTGAAGTAAGTAATAAGATAACAACAGCATTATTCTTCGAAGAAGATCAGTTTGATGAGTAAGAGATTTCTTTAAAGAAACATAGTGTTAAGTCAGACTATTTAAAGAAAATTTAGGCTGCATGATATTTTAAATGTGGTATCCTGTTAAATCTGTATTTCATTACAGGGGAATATGATGGTAGAAAATCGCTGACTCAAAAAGCCTGCAATTATATCATTAATCTTGGTGATTATCAACATATTGGTTAGTATACTGTGCCTTGGACCTGTGGTCCTAGAAGTATGGGATGATATTGCAGTCAGGAAACTCAGCTGATCTAGCAAATTATATCCAGGAACAGGGACATTATGCAGCTATATCGCACTATTTATGATTAGTGTGCTTCAGGTGTGCAGTGTAATTTTACCGTGCAGTGATTATCCAGTTTGTGCGCCTTCCTCATTTGGTTGGTGGAGAGCTTCCATTATGCTGGCTTGGTTTTACTGCTGTAATATACTGGTATTTGCGATCATTACGTGAGTAGTAAACTATCCGCATATGCGGATGAAGAATACAACACTCAAAAGAAAATTGGCCATGAAGAAAATCAATGAAGGAAACCAATCTTTGTTGTGGCAGTAGTCATGTATGTTGCCGGAATTCTGAATGGTATTATTCTTGCGTTGCAGCACATGCAAAAGATTAGTCTAAAAGATTTCTCATTAGCAATCTTGTCTCAAGCTCGGATACAGACTCTATTAAGCTGTATCCGGGTCACTTAGCAGAAGGAAACTATGTTGTATCTGCGATTGCAGTCGCAATTCAGGTTGTTTCTGCTAGTTAATCTTATTTAATCAAAAGATAAGATTCTTTGGAGAAATTATAAGGATGATAGAAACTGTTTGGCATATTTTATGGGTGATAAAAATGTATCGAATTTGATTAGATATCTGGCTCCATTTAGAAGCTTTTTATTATGTATGTGCCATGGTTATCTTCAAAAAGATATACATTACGAAGTCGTTGTGATGGATGCCATCATGTACTATGTTGGTATGATTTAATCCCAAATATTGAGCTATCATCTTTAAAAGGAAGATGTCGATATTGTGGTAGAAAACTCAAAAAGAATATATTTTTGTGAGAGATATTAACAGGAATACTAAGTGTGTACTAGTTCTATGGGGATATTACTGTTTTCGGTGGAAGTATGATTGTTAGAAATGATCTCTGATTCCACTACAGCATGGGTAGTCTTTTATATCGACTCATCAAATCATGGAGATACCAGATTTTGTACATCTTAGTATGATAGTCTGTATATATCATACATGCACATGTATGATAAAAAGATGGATATACAGCCTGTGGACATGTATGGCTAAATAAATTTTTAGTAAGTGGGATTTTAGCTCATTGTAATGAGTGAAAAGTATTTGCAAAAGAATGTATCGGTGGTGAGATATAAAACTCGTATCATGTATGAGCTTAGTTTATCTTTCAAAAGTTGTGTTTGGCATTATCTATAGCATCTTTTCTAGCAATCTCATGGTTGTATTTTCTCTAAGAAGAAGTGCATTTAAGGTTTTGGACAGCTCTGCGATAGCTTTTTATTGGTTTTTGTGGTTATTTTGATAGTGTCATTTTGGGGGTTTGCAGTGATAAAACTTGTTCTATTGGAGGGAAGTCGATGAAGAAATATTTGTTGTTACTTAGTAGATGTTTGATTGTGATGATTGGTTATGTAGCAGGACTATATGGCTTCTTTTCTACATCCTCAATTTTTATATTTCCGAGAGATTAGCAATTACTCCTTGTTAATATTGAGGGGATGTTTCCACCTTGGTGAATCGTGGCATTACTAACATTTGTGATGCAGAACTCTCATACCGTCAAAGATTTCGTAATGAACCATTTCTGACTCAAGGAATGATTTGGTCTAAAAATTTATGTTTTATTGGTATTGTTGCTTGCATTAATTGTGCGTCTAATTATTACTAGCCGTCTCATTGGTGGACAATCAAGTGCCTTCCAGTAAGGAGATGCATGGCTGCATTCAAAACGAATGCAATCGGAATTGCAGTTGTTATCTTTGCAGGACAACAATATACAAAAAATTAAACATCAAAGAGAGAATTAAGACAATATGAGAAGATTGCCATTTTAATGGTAGAGCGACGTTACACGATGATGGTGATTGAAAACGAATCAAGATACAATCTGTACGGGTTTTGCTTCCATGGTGAAAATGAAGGTAATGATGATTCGTCTTCACTCGCAGTGATAAGAGAGATATCGACGCAAAGATTGTGAGATTATTTTGTACGATAAGTTGCAGTAACTTCAGCAAAGACCGTGACAGTTACAATAAAGCTTGATCATCTGCAAAAGGTTTCTTTTACAAAAGCATAGTATTACTGTAGTATCCGATATGATGCATGATTCACACAAATTGTCGAAAATCCAGGCTTATGGCAAAAGGCTCGTGAGTATGGTAATTTTTTGAGGATCAAGAATATATTGGTACACTGGTATATGAAATCTGCATGAGTGAGTATATCTCATAAAATATACGGCAGAAAACGAAGAGGATGATAGGGACGCATGCAGTTCGCCTCAATATGGACCCGGCAAATCCAGCTTGTACTATTTACGGATTGGGATGCTCTACTACGTTATAGCAACATACTAGAAGAAGGCGAGTTTCCAATTGAAGTACGCAATATGAAAAGAATGTTTTCACTCTGGTTCCAGCAAAATATGATTCAACATTGTTATCAATCCATCGGAGCCAAGGTCATTATTATAACAAAAGAGTTTATGCGTCATATTCAGGAGGTTCCTGGTTATGACGAATTATTTAAAGATTAAAGGAGAACTAATTATGAGTGCAAGTAAAGCAATGTATCAAAAGTTAGCAAAATTAGCAGTTGTACGCGGTGTGAATGTACAACCAAATCAACCACTAGTAATTACCGCATCTGTACGTGACTATGAGTTTGTACGCATGGTTGCCAAAGAAGCGTATGCCGTAGGTGCAAGAGAAGTGATTGTGGAATTGGACGGATACGGAATTAGGGAAAACTAAATTATACATATCAAAGAGAAGAGACATTAACTGATATTCCAGATTGGAAATATGACATGGTAAAGCGTGAACATGATTTAGGCGCATGTTATTTACGTATTCATTCTGATATGCCAGGTGCTTTAAAAGATGTAGACCAATCTAAGGTTCGTGCATATCAAGTGGCTTACAGTAAGAAGATGAAAGACTTACGTGCAAACACAATGAATAATGAGGGACAGTGGTGTGTTATTGGTATTCCTTCTGTAGAATGGGCAAAGGTTGTATTCCCAGAACTTTCTGAGGAAGAAGCTTTTGAGAAATTAGAAGATGCAATCTTTATGACAAGTCGTGTTACAGAGGATAGTGATCCACTTGAAAATTGGCGTATACATGATGCTAATCTGGTAGAACATGCACGCAAGTTAACAGAATTAAACTTCAAGCAGTTACATTTTACAAGTGAACTTGGAACAGATTTAACAGTAGAACTTGTAGATAATCATGTATGGATTGGTGGTGAGATAAGACACCAAAGGGAGTTTACTTTGATCCAAACATTCCAACAGAAGAATGTTTTACAATGCCTAAGAAGACAGGTGTTAATGGTATCGTGTATGCTTCAAAACCTTTAAGTTACAGTGGTAAGGTGATTGATGGTTTCTGGTCCTCGTTTTGAAAAACGGAAAGGTTGTAGACTTCGGCAAAACAAGAAGAGGGAAACACTCAAGAGTCTATTAGATTTTGATGAAGGTTCTAGATACTTAGGTGAAGTTGCCTTAGTTCCATATGATTCCCCAATCTCAAACTCAAATATCTTATTCTTCAATACATTGTTTGATGAAAACGCAGCTTGTCATTTAGCGTTAGGAATGCCATATCCTGAAAATGTAAAGGGTGGTGCAAACATGAGCGATGAGGAGCTTAAGGCTGCAGGTGCGAATGAATCTTCTCAACACGAAGACTTCATGTTTGGTACTAAGGAAATGAATATTGATGGTATCCAACAAGATGGTGCTAGCCAGCCAGTATTTAGAAATGGTACTTTTGTAATCTAGATAGAGAAACCACCACCATGGCGGTGGCGTCACTCAATAGAGCAAGCAATTTCTGTATAAAAGGGAGAGTTTTAGTGGTAGATATCAACGAGATTATTAGATTTTCTACACAAGAGTCCAACTTTGTTTTCATGCCATTGATGAAATGAAAGAACTATTAGTCAAGCAAGGGTATCGTGAATTATCAGAGGCTGAAAGTTGGAAACTAGAAGTAGATGGAAGATATTTTGTGGTAAGAAACCAATCCAGTATTATTGCCTTCCGTATTCCAACAACAGAATATAAGTTATATGATTGGCAGCATCACAGTGATTCGCCAACGTTTAGCAAAAAGAAAACCGGAAAATCAGTTGGTAGTGGTGTAGTAAAACCAAAACTGTTGAAAAGTATGGTGGTAGTGTTATGTGCTCCATGGTTTGATCGTCCATTATCTGTGGCAGGAAGAGTGATCTGAAAAGAAATCAAAGCTTTGTTACAAAGCTAGTCGTGTAGACAAGGATTTATTAGTGATTCCAAATCTTGCAGATTCATATGAATCGTAGCGAATACAAACGTATCCTACAATGCGCAGGTAGATATAAGCTACCAGCATTTGGTAAGCAGAAGATGCCAAGGTAAGCTTTATGGAAGTGGTAGCAGAATCATTGGCGTGAAAGGTAGAGGATAGTCTCAGTCATGCACTCTATATCTCTATACACGTGAGGTATCTATTTGGGGCTAAATCAAAATGAGTTTATATCTGCAGGTCATTTAGATGACTTTACAGGCAGTCTGTCTCATATGGCTCTTAGGTGCAAATGATAGTGAAAAGCGTTCCTGTTATGGCAATCTTTGATAACGAAGAAGTTGACCAGGTACAAAACAAGAGCGCAGACTCTACATTCCTTGAGGATACATTAGAGAGAATTGCGTTAGCTTGTGGTAAGAGTCCTGAACAAGCAAAACGTGCAATCGCATCTAGCTTTATGGTATCTGCAGATAATGCACATGCAGTACATCCAAACCATGTGGAAAAGGCAGATCCCATCGTAGACCACAGATGAATGCAGCGCATTGTAATTAGACAATGCAAATCAGAAGTGATACAACCGATGCAGCATCTCGCAGCGGTATTCGCGGGGAAGATGTGGCAGTAAATGTCTATATGCAGCATTTACAAATCGCCTGATATGGCAGGTGATCGATACTAGGTAATATCTCTAATGCTCTGCGTATCACTGAAATTCCGTATGATATTGGATTAGCACAACTTGCAATGCATTCATCTTATGAAACAGCAGGCGAAAAGGATACGGAATATCTTGTAGAAGCGTTGTCACATTTCTACTCTCTCACTTTCGTGGATGAAGGAGAAGGTGTATTTACACTCTGTTAATGCACATAAGTCTCCGAAGGGAAGGCTTATTTTGACAATCGACTGATAGAATAAAAGAATTATGCATACACATATTTAAATAAGAGGTGATTTTTGATGGATGATTTGTTGTTAGAAAATGTAATACATCCTCGATAATCGAAGAGCGTTACGTCGTAAATATTTTTATATAGTCCAGAAGGAATTGCAGATATTAGAGTTTATCTCACATGTCTCACGAAAGAGAACTGACTTTGAACGATTGAAATTTCGCGAAGATATGATTCGTCAGTCATTTCCTTTTGCGTGCACTTTCAGTACCAATTCTAACCAAAGTGTATGCGGCTATGATGGATGTCCAATATTGAACCAAATATTGTACATTTAATCGTGTGATGAGTTTTGAAGAGCCTTTCAATCGAAAATTCCAAGATGCTGATTTGGTTTAGCAGTACTTTGCGTTTAGCGCCGCTGAAATGCCACAAATTGAGTATCAAAAATATCTACTATAAAGCACTGGCAAATTTATAACCAGATGAAAGATTTTACAAACGTTCTTTAACAAATGACCTGGACGTAGTGCAGTGCATACTAGCAATGGCCCAAGCATCAAAGAGGATGTTGTAGATGAACTAGTCATCATGGATGATTTACTTGTAGGCGACTATAAGCTGCCTGAGGATTTTTCAAGAAGACTTTCCTGAGTGCACCGGCTTTCTGTGATGGAACTGCAACCCAGAAAGTAAAGAATGCAATGGACTTCATTGTGCCAATTACGAGTAAGTGGAATCGTCATGTAGGTTATATCTACTATGTCCTTCATGCGGTAGTCGCAAATCTTTCCATTCCTCTTTACACAATCCAAAAAGATTAGGAAGAAGTTATGAAGTACTTGAAAGGCAAGAGACATATGGTTTGACTTTTCCAAACCAGAAAGAGCTTTTTACATCGTATGATTTTGTTAAGCTACGTAGGAAATAATACTTATTTATACTCTAACAAATGCGATTCTATATACAATTGATGTTAATAAAAAGCTGCACAACAAAGACAAAGATTATTATAGATGCAAACAAGTCCTACAAAGGACTTGTTTTTAGATGACATTGATTGAGGGAGCGTATGTTCTGCTTATAATATTAGTCAGAAGAGGTAAATGAAATGAATGAGTTATATTAGAAAATGTACAAAAATTTGTAGATGATAAAAATGAAACTAAGTCGTAATATCTTCTCAGTTAGAGCAGGAAAATGAAGCGATAGCCTCATATCTATACACACTTTGAAAAGAAGCCAACTATGACGCAACGTACTCTGTGAACGAATCATCAACAAGTCATTCCCATACTATCACCATATCGCATTAGTAGCGCCAAAGGTCTAGCCAGTGATGATTGCGGCAACCGATATTGGAACCAGATGACTTATTTCGCCGTAAGGCATTCGAAGAAGAACAATTCAATCGTAGTTTTATGGATACGAATGGTCTTGGCCTACTCGTTTAGTGCGCGTGCTAGCATACCAAATGCTACGCAGATTGAGTAAGAGTGTAGGCTATAAAGCACTTTATTTATAATCAGATGAAAGAATTTGCATCGCCTGACGAGTGACACGGATGGGGTATGTGCAGGACTTTTCATACTACTCACCAAACTTTAAAAAGATGATGTAGTTGGCTGAACTGGTTATCGCGTGGACGACTTATTAAATTGGGCGAATATCGCCCTCGATAATGACTACGCAAGATTGTTATCTTATATCCTAGCTTTTATGTGAAGGTACAGCGACCACACAAAAGTAAGACGTCAATGGAGTTTATCCGCTTCTACAAGTAGTATTGACCGAGCTTTAAATTATCATTACTCGTACTCACATGCGATTTTAGCAGAATCTAGAGAGTCTCTACTTTGATACGTATCTCAGGAAGACTATAGTGAAGTTAGGCGATCGTTCTTAAAATACCAAAAAGGATATGGTATCTTCTCTGAAAATGCAAAAGAACTGCATGCTTGTATTCTTTTGTTAGAGTACTACGCACCAAATTCAATTTCAAATTACGCTTGGATTATTGCGATTCTATACAAAATTTTACAGAATCAAACAGCACACGTCTAAGAAAGAAGTGGCTGATATGAAAAAATTGCACACGATCTAGACTCTTCATTTAGGGAAAAAGCCTCAAGGAATATTCGCTAATCGATGATCAAAAATATATCTTACGACAAATCATTGACATTCTAAAACAAGAAAAAGTGACTACAGTATTACTGGCTGGTGATATCTACGATACAGGTAATCCTAGTTCAGAAGCAGTCGCCCTTTAAGCTACGTTTTGTTGGAGTTAAAGAACCTAGATATCCATGTGATCATGATTGCTGGAAACCATGATAATGGGAACATGACATTTGTATGGGGCTGAGATATTTGCGGATTCCAGTTATTCATATTACCGGAAAATATACAGGTAAACTTGCATGCAATACGATTGAAGATGAATATGGACCGGTTCATTTCTATAGCCTTCCATATATACGTCCAATCTATGTCAATCAATATTTAGATGAGACTGAGGCTGTTGAGGGGTATACAGCAGCTGTTAAACATGCATTACAAACTGTCAAACTCAATCAAAAGGAACGGAATATTATCCTATCACATCAATTTATTACAGGTACTGTAACCGATGAACAAGGTTCAGAGGTAAGTGTTGGTGGTACAGATAATGTAGATGGAAATGTATTCCGTGATTTTGATTATGTTGCATTAGGGCATATCCATCGTCCACAGACAATCTTGCGTGATACGATGCGATATTGTGGAACCCCTCTGAAATACTCTATCGGTGAAGCAAATACAACAAAATCAGTTACTATCATCGATATGAAAGAGAAAGGGAATACAACAGTTTATACGGTTGATTTAAAACCGCTACGTGATGTCGTTGTCATTAAGGATACCTTTGCGAATATTCTACAAAGAAAGAATACAGAGAATGACGACTATGTATACTTTCAACTACAAGATGAACGCATGGTATTTGATGCGATGAATACACTGCGTTTGCGCTACCCGAATATCCTGGGAATTTCGTATCCAAATTCTGCGTATGAACAAAGCGAACAAGGCATTAGTTATGCAAAACAAAAGAATCAAACACCACAAGAAATCTTTGGTGACTTTCTTCGCACAATATACAGGCCATGCGCTAGATGATACACAAGAAAAGATCTTAGATGAACTTGTGACAAGAATATGGAAAGAGGGGGATGAAGAATGAGACCAATCAAATTAGTACTCTCCGCCTTTGGACCATATGCATCCAAGATTGAAATGGATCTTTCAAAGTTAGGTGAAAATGGAGTTTATCTAATTACTGGTGATACTGGTGCGGGTAAAACTACTATTTTTGATGCGATTACTTTCGCTCTATTTGGTAAGCCAAGTGGAGACATTCGTGATGTAAAAACATTACGAAGTGAATATGCAAATGAAGAGATTGAAACATATGTAGAATTAGATTTTATTTATCATAGCGAGGAATACCATATCTATCGACGTCCTGAGTATAGCTATACACATGTACAAAAGAATGGTGAAGTAAAACAACGTAGCAAATCAGCAGATGCATATCTTATTTTGCCAAACGGTGAACGTATAGTAAAACCGACTGAAGTTACCAGACAGATTGAACAACTACTTGGTATGAAGAGAGACCAATTCCGTCAGATTGCAATGATTGCGCAGGGAAGCTTTCCTGAAATATTAAATGCGGACACAAAAGAACGTGGAAAGTTATTTGAAAAAGTATTCATGACAAGTAAGTACTCTATCCTCATGGAACGTTTAAATCAAATGGCATAGGAAGGTACTACAAAGCTGAATGAGGCTAAACTACGTTTGCAACAAATCATAAGTGATATTCGTGTTCCTGCACTCACAAGAAGAATACGAGCAGATACTAGAAACATTTGCGATGAGATGATATACGGCTAGTATATGATTTGTTGGATAAGATTATCGCAAATGCAAAAAGAAGAAAAATAACAACCTTCAGAAACAAAAGATCTATTCAAAAACAATTACAGAAATCTCTGCAAGGAAGAAGCAGAAAAAGCCAAAACAACTACAAGATCTCTCTTGCTTGGAAAGCCATAAGGCACCCACATGAAGAAAAGTGCTGTAAGTTACATTGAAGTGATAGTTAAAGAGCTGGTGGAAAAAGTATAAGTCTCAGAGTATAGATGACCTAAAGAAAGACCAGGGTTCAAATTGAACATGACGAATCCCTCGACATGTCCGCCTAACGGAGCTTACTACAGGAAACTATCAGAAATTGCACAACCATCTTCTGTGTGGCGAAGGATTTAGATGAAAATTGCTTTAAAGAAAACGATTAGACGAAGATTTCTGCTTTTGAAAGGTAAAGGAGCCACAGACACCAACAGATCGTGAAGTGTCTTTGAAATAAACTTATCGCATAAAAGGGAAGAAGAACTATAGAAAGAAGATATCTGCTATCATGCAAGCATGAAACAAAGAGAGAATGCCCAGACTGCAGAAGACTGAAAGGACAACATCCTGCAAAAGACGACGGATGTGAAAGGAGAGGAGATCTCGAAAGCAGTATGAGGACGACGTGCATGCTATCCTCGGATGTAAAACTGCTGTGATTACTGGGCTTCAGATTAAAGCAAAGGTGAATCTGCAGCCCTGTGTGGCGTTCTCAGAACATCCGCATCCTGCAAAGTCACAGTGACAAAACTTGTTACACGAGAAGAAAATTGACCGATACAAAAAGAGTGGATCTAGTTGAAAAGAGAATACCAACTGGCTAGTAAAGCATGTAGATGCAACTCGAAAGACGAGTTCATTGAAATGAATGAGATCTAGATGTTGAAAGTCTGTTACGAACAAGTTATTCCAATTGAAGATGTGTACAGATGTTTATTGACGAACATACACAGCACAACTATGAACAAGAAGAAATAATCAACATATATATTAAGCAACTAAGCAATTGCAGTCACGTTATCAGGAATTATTACAACTGATTCCACAGTTAAAGCAAACATAAAATTAGACCGCTAAGGTATCTGGACGCAGTAAGTCAGGAAATGAAATTACGCAGGCAAAAGCCATCTCGTTGAACATGAGCAGATTCACAAGTAGTAGATTACTGGAAAGTTGAAGCATTCTTCTGAAACAGAAGGAAGTTAACGCAGTCTACGACCAGCAGTCAGATCTTTTAGAATACCACAACAAATCAACTGCAGTTAACAAATGTTACAACAGGCAGCGTGATGAATGGTAGTGTAAACTGCGCATGATTGACATAAGGTTGAAGGAAGCAGGCATTCTCTAATCCCATTGAAGAGATCCCACTTAAGAAAACTCCAACTGAAACTACTCTAAAACTGAAAATCGATCTATAAAGTTCTACAGGGTGAAGAAAACCCAAAGAATATATTCACACAGGTGCAGTCGTAGGAAACCGATGGCAAGATACGGAAATATTAAAACTCAAATTTGAACATGAGACATATCAACACAAAATTATCCTCGCTAGTAGCAGCTTTGAAAGAACTTGCAGGACAAGTCGCAATGAAATGGTACGTTCTAGTAGAGGTGCTCACTTACAAGAATCATGTTCAGATTGTGGCTATCTTTGACCAAAAGGGATTCAAAAGGCAAAATGAACGCTACTTGTGCAGCTCTAACTCAGCAGTATCAACTTTGTGCGTAGTTCAGGAAGAGCGACAAAGCGAAGCCACGAAGCATTAGACTTGATGGCATGGCTGATTACATGCGAAATGGCCCGTGTGCATGCCCAGTGCAGCTCCTTTGTCGCGGTGAATCATTTATCGACGTCATCTCAGCCCTGGGCATGTTAGGTGGCCATTGACGAAAATTCAATCCAAGCAGGGTGGCATCCAAACTGATACGACAAGATGTTTATTGATGAAGGCTGGTACAATATTGGACCAAGACTGCACTCCACATGTTATGCGATAGACTTTAATGACCTATCTGGCGAAACTGCAAATATAGTACGGGCTTTGTACTATTTCGCTAAGGGAAGGAGCTGCAGAGCGTATCGATAAAGGAGTTATCGTAAACTAAAAGACTTTACATATAGCGTGGTCTGCTCGCGAAAGGCATCAATGAGTGCAAACACAGCGTATGTGAGAAATTACGGAGAGCTAAAATTGGCAAGATGCGGATGCTGATACCAAGCTTACTAAAAGAAACGTTAAAAAGATGAAAATGGGATTTCTATGAACCCATTTTTATGGAATTGATAGCAGCATCTCATGCATGGAAAGAATGCAGCAGCTGGATTGATGTTTCAAATGGAGTTAAATTTTGAAACCGGATCTCATGTCCCATACGTACACATTATTTCCTGCGGAAGACGAAACACATTAAGCTGCGTGTATATAAGTTAAGAGCATTATCTCACGAGAAATTGAGAAATGCGCTGGCTATTACGCTTAAGGTGGGATTTTACCTGCATAGAGAGACCAAGCAGTTATGCAGAAAGTCGGCTAGCATTGCTAGCCATTGCAGACGCTATCTGAGAAGTATTGAGGTCTATATGGCTTCCTCTGCGAAAGATAATCCAGCCTCCTGCATGTACACCTGCAAATGGTGCGTAGTATTCACTGCGAAGATGGCATGAGGTAGTAAGGTGCCAAGAACTCCAAATCAAACCAATTCAATGTAATGTATATGCGATTTGACGATGGAACATTATTAGATTCCTGCGGAGGTTATATTTTCAGATAGCTCAGTATAGCCATACGATAGCATTACGGTCATACGAATACGACCGTGGAATATCTTCGAGAGTATAGGTTATCCTTTCGGCGTGCACCAATTCCCCATGTGAATTTGCAGGCCAAAGAGAGGGATTGCAGTTTAAAAATGGTTTATCAATATTACACACTCCTACAGGACAGTGCAAGTACGATAAAGCAAAGCCAATCACGCAAAGGAAACACTGCTTTACTACAACGAAGCAAAGGAATTTGTATATACACATAAAGACCCAGCACGGCAAGCAGTAAGTATTAGAAAATGGGGATTGCAGATTGCACTAGTTACACAATGAGAGGTGATGCTGTGATTTTGCACTAGATCCGTAGAAGGTAGATTCAGTGCATCTTATGCAGCAAATTCAAGCTTTCTAACCAGAGCACTGTGCATCAGCATGTATAGGTGACTCGAAGGTTGATGAGGAATGCGCAAGAATGCAGGGATTTAGTGAATTTTATACCCAGATGAGGAATACCGTTACAGGCAGCTGCACGAGTGAGATGTCACAATGATCGTGAATGACCTTATTGCAGATTGTAGACTTTATATGAATAAAGAAATGATTGATAGTGCATCATCTTATTATGACATATAAAAGATTCTTTGGTATCACGAAAAATGGTTATGCATGCATGAATGATATTAATGGAAGTGTTAATTTAAAGCGTAAATTTCAAGAACTACTAGATATTTTGTATGTTGATAAAACAAAGAAAATAAATCATTTATGGTCAATGAAAACTACTAAAGATTTATTCCATGAGCCAGTACATCCGTATGTGACTTGCGTTGCGCTATTATGTGGATATCAACTGCATCAAAGAAATATGGAAGAACATCACTTTGATGCGCTACAACAATCCATTCACAAAGCAAGAATGAAAGAAGTACTTACAAAGGACATTATCTCGAGAAAATTTGATTCGATACGTATCACACAAATGATCTGGGGAACTTACTTTATCAATGTGCGCATAGTGGAAGTTAGCCGACTACAATTTGAATATGTAGATCAACAGACAATACAAATCCATATTCCATCTGATGAGAAACTTGAAATTTCAAAAGTATTAGATTCAATACATCGTGCAAAGAATGTGATTAAAGATTATTTCAAAATTGATAACTTTCGATATGTTTGTAATTCATGGCTGTTAAGCCCTGAGATTCATGAACTTGTTTCAAAGGATCTCGAATATTTATTGGCTTTTATGAATTATTTGATGTTTCTGAAGGATATGACTGTATCTAGTGATATTTTTAGATTTTGTATATCGAAACAATAGGAAATGTGATTTTCATGGACTTGAGAGAAGAAACAACTCTACAGCGTGTCATAAAAACAATATTTGTTGGATGGTAATCTGATACACTTTAGGTTGGGAATTCTCAAAATCAAGACAAAAATAAATGTTTTGTATAAAATATATTGACCTTTGGTCAAAATGGAGAATATAATCGAATTATAACATGATACTTGTATAGTAAAATGTACGAGTATTCCTGTTTTGACTATTATATTTCCTTGGAAATGAAAAGGTAATTATGATATTAGAAGTAAAGGGAATTAAAAAATCCTTCGATAAGAAGGAAATTCTCCATGGAATTAGTTTTACTGTGCAAAGCGGTAAGGCGATGGGTTTTCTTGGGAGAAATGGTGCAGGTAAGACAACAACATTCCGTTGTTTAATGAATGTATTCAAAACAAACAGAAGGTGAATTTTTGCTGGATGGTAAACCATTTGATGTAAATCAAAAACCATATTGGTTATCTCACCAGAGGAACGTGGAATGTATGCGAAGGTATCTTTAAAAGATCAGTTAGCGTACTTTGCAAAGTTAAAAGGGCAGATACTAAAAAGGCTGCTGAAGAAGCAGAGTATTGGATTGATTACTTTGGGCTGAAAGATTATACAAATAAAAAGTTAGAGACATTATCTAAAGGTAATCAACAGAAGATTCAAATCAGTCAAGCATTTATTAATGATCCGGCAATTATCATATCTTGATGAACCATTCTCTGGGCTCTAGACCCGGTCAATGCACAAATCTGTAGGATGCAAATCAAAGAAGCAGTCATGAAGGGGGAAACTAGTTATCTTCTCATCACACCAGATGGCATATGTAGAAGAAATGTGATGAAATTACTCTCATTGACTCAAGGTAATATCATCGTTTCTGGAGATTTGGATGAAATTAAGAAGAAGGAAGGACAAGATAAGTTAGTACTTCCTGCAAATCCTGAAGATTCTACAGTTGTAGAGGAGATTCTCGCAGAATAAGCTTAGGCTTAGAGCCTTAGATAGTAGATGGAGAAATCTGATTACAGAATACTGAATATAGTTCAGAATGAAATTCTGCAGGAATTATTAAATCATGTACATGAAGTTGTGTCCTTTGGACAATATCGTCCTAGTTTACAGGATATCTTTGTAAATAAAGTAGGAGGTGAGACAAATGCGTAACTTTAGAACTGTATTTGAATTTGAATTCTTCCAACAACTGAAGAAAAAAGCTGTAATTATTTCAACAATTATCTTGGCACTTGTAGCTTTTGGAGGTGGTGCTGCACCGGCTATCATCAATTATTTTAATAAACCAGCAGAGTTTGATAGTTCCGATGGAGCTCTTATCTCAATGATAGTATTCCTGGTGGATACTTTGTATCGAATGAAGAGATTGCGAAAACATTAAATATTGATGAATCTAGTCTTTACCCAACGGAAGATGCACTAAAAGAAGCTGTAAAGAGTGGTAAAGAATCAAAGGGATATGCAATCTATGATTACAATCACTATAAGACATATTTCCATGATAAGGGCTTCTTAGGCGGTGTTGGTGATCCTTTAAATGAAGTTCTAAAAGAACACTTAGTAACTCAGAACTTTAATGAAAAAGGGTATCAGTACTACTGAATATCAAGCGCTCAACGATGTAAAGATTAATGTGGAAGAAGAAGTGTTAGGCCGTGATACATCCACACAATATTTACTTGCGTTTGTATACGTGATTACATTATATTCTGTCATCTTGATGTTTGGTTCTATTGTGGCCACTGCAGTCGCAAGAGAAAAAGATAGTAGAACAATGGAACTACTTATTACAACAACAGATCCAAAGAACCTTATTATTGGTAAGGTATTAGCCGTAGCATGTGCATCCGTAATTCAATGTGCTATTATCTTTACTTCTGGATTAGTTTCCTACTTTATCTTTAAAGGAATGTATCCAAAGATGATACTATTGATTGCAAAGTCAATGTTTGATTTATCAATGCTAGGTATGTATATCTTCTACTTTATACTTGGATTGTTGTTATATATGTTTATCTTTGCGGCTCTAGGATCCGTTGTGTCTAGAATGGAAGATGTAAATAATGCGATAAGTCCAGTGATGTTCTTGTTTATCGCTAGTTATATGATTGCGATGTCTGCTTTACAGGGTGGAGAATCGATTGTTGTAAAGATTGCCTCATGGATTCCATTCTTCTCTGTCATGGTAATGCCAATTAGAAATGCAATTACAACAGTTGCCGCATATGAAGTAATTGGATCGACTGTATTAACAATTGTTTGTATTTACTTATTCGCAAGATTATCTATCCGTATTTATCGTTGGGGAACATTGAACTACGGTAATAAGCCAAACTTCTTTAAAGTTTGTAAGGGAAGTATTGTTCTCAAACAATAACATAGAAAGTCACAAATGACATGTATGCATGCATATAACTATGATCTGTATGTAGAAATGATAAAAAGGCTCGTGTGTTACGAGCCTAATGGTTAAGCATCTGATCTTGAGAACCATTCTTCATACCCATGCTTGCGGTATAGAACTTTTATCTTAATAAATCATTTGTCTGTTGTTTTGCCATGTCTGCGATTTCTTGGTTCGCTGTTTGGCAAAGTATAACAGGGTCTACATTTTTATTGAATGCAGCATCATACTTCTTGATAATTTGATGACCCTTCGTTTGTACAGCATTTTGATAACGCTCATCAGCGGAACTTGTAGTACTGTAATGAGCATCCGCAAGAGCACCGATAATACGATTTGCCCAATAGAAGTTATCTGTTGAAACAGTTTTCGCTGTATTTGCTGTATAGATAGGTGTTTCATCAATGTTTACATAGAATGGTACAAATGCATTGAATGATTTTAGAACCGAATGCAATCCATTCAATCGAGCGAATTTCTTCTGGAGCGTATGGACGAGATCTGCACGCAGTGATAGGAAGTTATTGCGGCTGGTCACCAATTGGTCTCAAAAAGGAACTACGTAGTAGGAATCACCATGCTTTCCACTACGGGTCATATGGTGTGCCTTGATAGTGGTGAGATAATACATACTCGCATCTCTCAACTGTAATCTTTGTGTTCTGGGCACAAAGCTCCAAGGGAATGTTATCGGAATCAGGGCGATAATGCTGCCTTAGGACCATCCCCAACGATAGGAAGTTGGGTTGAAAGGCTGAAGCGTCCAATAACTAAGCACGTGGTGTTGTATCGTGTATCTGCATCTGAATGAACCGAAGGCATAGCGTGGATTAAACTTCTTATTATCTTGGCTGAGATTAGATGATTCTTCCTCGATAAATTCTACTAAGTCACTAGAACATAGGTGTTCTTTTCTCTTACCAAAAGCATCCTTTAAATCAAAACTATCAATACCTTGTTGGTTCAGCATTGCAACGTACTCATCATCTTTGACACGCTTTGCAAATCCAATGATGCCGCCGATTGTTTCGACTACCGAGATTCTCGTCGACATCCTGGAAGGCACACATTCATTTCTGTATGTACCATATTTCTAAGATTTTCTCCAAGATCTGAAGAACACCTTCACGCACTCTTGATATAAGGGAGTACTAATGTAACAATATCTTCTTCCCCACACCCCCAACAACTTGCGGATATAAACTCATGCACCTTTTTGCCTTTGTGCAGGGGATGTATTCTACCAACGGTCTGCCGCAAGAACACGTTCATTTGAAGTGATTGTCTCTGTCGCTATACGAGAAACATTTAATTATTGACACCTGCGGCACCCCAAATACCTTTATCATTTAATGCATCTGGCAGCAGAGTATAATGCATAGGATTCTTTTGGTAGAGGGATTTCACGTGAGATACAGATGAGTAGCACTTCTCGGCTGTTCATCTAGAGTGAACAACGATGAACTTTTAGGATGAATTCACCAGCTCCTGAATCTTCGTTTCTGTGCAACTAAAGTTGAACCATCATAACTAGCTTTTTACCGACGAGTAATGCTGTACATGGCATATTTATTATCCCAATCTATTCTTGTGTTAATCATAGCACTACGAAAGCTAAGTTAATATTTACTTCAATTTTATAAAAGGATACTTATATGACATCCATGCAAAGAAGTGAGGTAATAAAGATGCTGCAGTAGCAGTTTAGTATACTTAATGAAAGCATTATCGTCATTACATTTGATTATATGGTTTTGGATAAATATCGTCAATGAACAACATGTGGAGAATCTCCTGAAAAAGACATTACTGGGAGCAGCCGCAATCGGTGGGATGCCTATGGTGCATATTTTCGAATGCGTATCTTCGTCATAAGACAAAAGCATTTAACGTTTGCAGATTGGTGTTCCAATTATGCATGCTTGTTTGGGCTATTTTGTGACAAAAAGTGGTTTCCTGAAACACGCTAAGTGAGGTAAGCATGAAGTGCTATTTTATTAGATATTGATGGTACACTGACGAATGACTCAAAAGGAAAATCACGCCTGAAACAAAAGAATTCTAATGACGGCAAGAACAGGGTATCCGTTTGGTGATCATGCAGTGGTCGTCCGCAAAAGGAATTGAAAAGTGCATGGCAAGATGCTAGAAATGGAGAGCATCATGGTTTTATTCCTTTGTTTTAATGGTGTACAGGTAATCGATTGCCAAACGAGAAGTGTTAGATATACAACCATGAACAGGAACTTGTGACAGAGGCATTGACAACATCTAAAACAATTTGATGTAAGTCCTATTGTTGTAGAGGATGATTATATGGTTGTTGAAGATGGCGATGTGATTGCACGATTACGGATAAAAGGGTCGTACATCTCAATGGGATTCAATATGAAGCACGCATGAATAACTACTTTTGAAAGAGGTCAGTGATCTTGCAAGTTATGTAGACTTCTCCGCTGAATAAGATTTTAGTGGTTGACAACCTGAGTACTGCATGTGAGAATTGTAAGGCAATCTCAGCTCCATTTGAAGGGAAGCTATCTATGATGTTTAGTGCAAACTTCTTCTATGAGATGACTTCTCAAGGAATTGATAGCGGCGCAGCGTTAAAGAGTGCATTAGATAAACTTGGCACTGAAGCAAAAGACCCGCAGCATTTGGTGATGCAGGTAAACTGATATTTTCAATGCTGCAGTTTGCAGGTGTTGGTGTTGCAAATGGCAAAATGCACAAGAAGAAGTGAAAAGTAGTTGCAGATTATATTACTGATGAGTAATAATCATGATGGTACTGCAAAAGCACTGTTAAAATATATCCCATCTTTTATATTAAAGACAGCTTAGTATGCTGATGCATATTTAGCTTTCATATTTATAAATTCTTGCACTCATGAATTCCACGTTTTATACTATTTTAGAAATAACATATCCTCGGTGCCTACGATGAAATAGTGTTTTACCATTGATATCATCTGCAGGATCGGCATTCATACATACTTTGGGAGTGCTGACGGTGTAGTACGTAAAGCGTATCTAAGGTGCACTGGTGGGAATATAGTCGTTGTGAGAAAGCCTTTTCTGTTGGTTGTTTTGCCCGTTAAAACTTTAGCGGAAAATATAGCAGCAAATGAAACGTAACAGCCAATAGAAGAGCAAAGGTAAGAAACCATCTGACATAGTAGTTACCTTTAATACTCTCGTTCCTTTTGCAAGACCCTGCAAGACTTTTGAACTTTGAAGGATGATAACTTTGTTGTTTACCATCCGCAGCTGCAGCGAAAAGCTTTCTAAACTCTTTCCGGGGAATGACTGTTTCATCAGCATCGCTTTGATAGCATGGATACCATCAGCAGTAGCTTCTTTGGATAGCGGATTGCCTCAGCACGACCTTCAGCTTTAATTTTTCACGATAGCACGAGCAGCTAAGATTGTAGCTTGCTTTTTCAGCTTCAGCGCTTTAGCATAGCAGATTCTTTTCTCACCTCTCTGCGTCAAGGACTCGTTGCTTTTTTGACCTTCTGCAGTTAAGATGTCAGCACGCTTTTCACGTTCAGCCTCCATCTGCTTTTTCCGCTGGATTCACGAATCGCTGTTGGGGTTGAACAAGTTCTTTTAACTCACACACGAGTAACCTTGATTCCCATGGGTCTGCTGCGAAGTCGATTGTCTGTAACATTTGAGAGTTGATTGCTTCACGAGATGTTAATCAAATGGTCTAACTCCATATCACGACGATATTACGTAATGTAGTAGCAGTTAGATTTTCCATCGCTACGATTGGATTTTCTACACCGTATGCATAATCATGTGGGGTCTATAACCTGAAGTATACAATGAGTCAATCTGCATTGTTACAGTTATCCTTTGTGGGCTAACAGGCTGTGGTGTCGAAGTCAGCTACCTGTTCCTTTAGCAGAACTCTACGACGAACATGATCTGACTAAAATGACTTAAAGTGAATGCCTGCATCCCAAGTTGCAGGCGATATCTACTGAAACGTTCGATAACATATGCGTTTGCTCCTGAGGAACAATGTTTGTAGGATGATACTGCAAGTGCGATTACAAATAAAGAAAATAGCCGGAATAATAATGAGTTCCATTTTCAATATCCCTCCTTATGGGTGACTGGATACAGTTTTATCCATGACATAATCGTACTCCAGTAATTTGACCACAAGTCATATATATTATCAAGACATTTTATAACTTTTATCTAAAAAGTATTAGAACGATAAGGACCTCACTAGAGTTTTAAAACAAAGTGAATCAGTGATAAAATAGTAAGGATGAAGGAGCACATCAGCGAACGAAAATATCATTCAGACGATTTCGACAGAGTTGAAGGTTCAACTCAGACAGGTCGAAAATATAGTACTATCTTTATTAGCGGAAGGAAATACAGTTCCACGTTTATCGTCTGCTACCGGAAAGGAAGCTACAAAAGGGTTTAGATGAAGAAATAGATTGCTATATCCAGAAACAATGAGTATCATACAAAATTGGCTGAGAGAAAAGAGAATGTTCTAGTTAACTAAGAACAGGCGTTAGCAGAGGAAAATCAAACAGTCTGTTATCAGAATGTGCTGTTATCTCAGGTAGAAGATATCTACCGTCCACTATGCATAAAAAGAAGAAGACTCGTGCCACAACAGCCATCAAGAATGGTTTACAACCACTTGTGGATTGATGCTTGCTCTACCTACAGAAGGTTCCTTAGAAGCAGAGGCAGAAAAGTACATATCAGAGTGCAGTTCCAACAGAAGTTGGTGATGCGATCGGCGCGGGCGATATTATCGCTGAAGTTGTTAGTGATAATGCAAAAACAAAGCGCTAAGTATTTATGATACAATCATGGCAGCAGGTGTTCTTCAGACAAAGTTAAAGAAGGATGCTGTGGATGAAAAATAGTTCATGAGATGTACTACGACCTGTAGTGAAAAAGATTTCCAGCTCTGCTGACCACCGTATCATGGCATTTCGACTGCAGAAAAAGGAAAAGGTTATTACAGTTTCCTTTGTCTTCGATGATGAAATAATTAAAGAAGAATGCATTAAAGACACTACTAAGGGCCAAACAAATAATTGTTGAAGATAGTTTTATATGAAGCGGTAGTAGATGGTTGTGACTGCTTATTATTCTACCATTCATCGAACGTGGAAATTCTGCTCTGAAATTATGAAAGAGCGCAGAACGAAAGTCCATTGAAATCTTCTCAATGAACTTAGAGAAGTTACCTCATGCGTTGCCATTAAAAGCAGAATTGTTCGTAGGCTTTTGACCCTGGTTTCTTCAATGGTTACAAAGTTAGCAGTCATGATGAAACTGGTAAGATGTTAACAGTAGTAAGATTTTCCCCATTCTCAAAAGAAGGGCGAAGTATATTGAAACTTCTAAGAAGAAGTCACTGGCACTGATTCGAAAAGTATGCATGGTACAGATTATCGCAATCGGTAATGGTACAGCATCTCAGTGAAAGTGAGAAGTTAGCCGTAGAACTGATTCATGAGCATGTTAGATGTTTCTTACGCAATCGTATCTCGAAGCAGGTGCTTCTGTATGGTCAGCACAAGAGGCTGCACGTAAGGAAATTTCTGTAGATATTGAAGTTGAAGAACGTTCTGCAGTATCTATTGGAAGACGTTTTACTTGACCCACTTGCAGAGTTAATTAAGATTGATCTCAATCAACGGTGTAGGTCAATGCCAATAGACTGACCTTCCACAGAAGGTAATAATAGAAAGACTAGATGAAGTTGTAATGAAGCTCAGTAAAAACTGTACCGGTGCAGATTTAAATACAGCGCTTCCTAGAGTTACTGAGACATATCTCAGGTTTAAAATAGTGGTACAGCACAAAGAAATCGTAAAACCATCGTAATGAAAATGGATGCTTTTGACGAATCGTAAACAATTGCTGAAGGTTAGCAAGTTAGGTCTAAAGCATTTACACAGTGTGCGGTGTTTCTTTTGCGTATCACAGATGGTGATGAACCATCAGATCAGACTTTCATCCAGAAAAGTTATGAAGCTGCTCGTAGAAACTCATGCAGTGCATGTGGCATTACAAAGCTATGAAGCAGATATCCTTCCCTAAGGAAAAGACAGCAGAGCTTAGGTATTGACGAATATACACCAAGGATACCGAGGAAGGATTCGTCAACCACTACGTGACTATCGTGACCAGTTTGATGGTGCACTACCCAAGAGTGATGTACTGAACATCTCTGACTTGCATGTAGTGCGACCAAATTATCTGGTACTGTTAGAAATGTTGTAGACTTTGGCTGCGTGATGATCGGTCTACATGAAGATGGCTTAGTTCACTTTATCTCATATGTCGATGAAGAGAATTTCATCCATCTGAGTGTGGCAGTCAACGATATTGTGAAGCCTCAGTATATCAAATCGATGAAGCTAGAAATCGTGACAGTTATCCTTACTACTCATTAGATCAATTAGAACAGCGTGATGCGACATATCGTCATCGTAAAAGCCGTGGCGGCAAGCATATATCAATCAAAAGACCCAAAGCACACAAGCCAGAGAAGAAAGAAGTATCCATGGACGACGCATTAGCATCGTCTTAAGGAAAGATTTGAAAATAAGCAATGGAAGATGGGTGAATGAATATCCATCTTTTTCTTAATTCCTATAAATAATATGAATAAGTTAGTTGACACCAACTTCCAAACAGTATATTCTGTTAGTGAAGCTAGTTGAAGTGAACTAACTTATGGAGGAAATTATGTTTAGAAAAACTATTAATGATTATAGCTGTCACTATGATGACTGTATGCGCAGGAAATGCTGGGAAACATGACTTCTGGTCCAACTGAAAAATCAAAGATAGTTAAATGTGGCTGTAACAAACTCATTTTTAGAGGATAGGTAAATGTTTTAGCAGGTGAGTGAAGGGTAGATACACAACCCATTATCCCGGCTGGTGAAGATCCTCATATCTTATGAGGCGAAGCCAGAAGATGACTCAAAATTACAGAATGCGGATTTAGAAAATGTTATATCATGGTCTACATTGAAGGTACAGATGATTGAAATTACGTAGAAGCGATTAATGCAGTATCTGTATCCCAGAACTTTGATGAATCTAAAAGATAGGTCGCATGGAAGAAGATGGAGAAACAATCTCGATCCACACTCTGGTTTGATATTGATTTATATAAACAATGTAACCAAAAGAAGCCGCAAAAGCTCTGGCAAGAGAAACTACCTGATTTAAAAGATGAAATTGAAGAAAAACTTGCAAAGATATCTGAAGAAGCTAGATGAACTAGATACATACAACCGTGAACAACTCAATATGATTCCAAAGATAGAAGAATCTTAATTACACCGTGATGATGCGTTTCAACTATTTCTCACGTCGCTATGATATTACGGTAAAAGCACCACAAGGTGTAAGCACAGATGCGGGAGTTATAACTAGTGATATGGCTGGAACAGCAGCTGCATATTGTTGAGCATCAGATAAAGGCTATCTTTGTGAAACAACAACAGACCCTGCGTAATGTATGGAAAAGTTAGAATCAGTAGCGAAGGGATCTGATGACAGTTGTTGCGGTGAAGGAAAGGAACTATTTAGTGACTTCTAGCACCCAAGGGATCAAAGCGAGGTGATACATATTGATATGTATTTGGACATAATGTTGATTTAATCTATCAAACCCGCTCAAACATAAAAGGGAGGTAATGGTGAGTTATATCTCATAGTCGAAGATTTGACGGCATCGTATGAGAAAGTCCAGTACCTGGGATGTTGATGTTGATATCGGGAAAGAAATGCAATTACTGCAATTGTTAGTCCAAATGGCGCTGGTAGAATCAACGTTGCTAAAGTGCTTTTGGGATTTGAAAATCCATATCTCGAGTAATTAAAAATTCATGACAAGATCTTGCGATGGGACGGAAAAGGAAATAGCGTAGCATTCCGCAGGTTTCTGCAGTCAACACTGGAATTTTCCCTCTATCCGTGTAAAGGATGTTGTCCTGATCGGGCCGATATGCAAGCTAGAGTTGGCTAGCCACGTAAAAAGGATAAAGAATTAGGCACACTGCTAATTTCTTTATGAGATGGGAATGGAAGAGTTTGAAAACCGACAGATATCACAACTATCTGGAGTGACAAAAACAACGTGTTTTTATCGCAAAGATATTATGTCACTGATGCGGATTTGATTATTATGGATGAACCACTAGCAGGGTGTAGATCAAACTAGTGAACAAACTCATCATGGATAAAATAAAGGAATTGCAAAAGGCAGGTAAGACGATTGTTTGTGTACACCATGACTTCACATACATTGATATTTTGATCATGTTGTATTTATAAAACAAATATGTTGTGGCAAGTGGTAAAACAGAAGATGTACTAACAGAAGAAAACATATTAGAAAGACGTACTCATGATGGAAAATCTAATACAGATATCTGTTCTCTTATGATTCTTAGTTGGTTGCGATAGGTACCGTTTTACTTGGTGATTCCAAGTGCGATTGTAGGTTGTTTTAGTGTATATAAAGGACAGGAGTTTGATGGCAGTGATGTAGGGCATGCGTCCTATCCTGGAGTTGTGGTTGCGTTTATGTTATTTAGTATCCGTAGTTCCGTCATATTGACATTAGGAGCTGCGGTATTTGGTATTCTGCATATCTAACGATCCAATTGATACGAAAGCATAGTGATTGATTTTGATGCGGCATTAGCAATCGTTTTAACTGGATTCTTTTGGATTAGGTATGGTGTTAAAGAGTGTATCTACAAGGAAACCCTTTATACATGCGTGCATCACAAGCAGGTTTTAAAGAACTATATCTTCTGGCTCTGCAGCATTTATCGTAAAAGAAGATATTATCATGATTGCGATATGTGCAATCATCTGCAACAATATTATTGGTTTTATTTTATAAAGAGTTAGTGGCCAGTATTTTTGATCCATCACTTTGCAAGTGCAATCGGTATTTCAACGCCGATTGTAAACACGGTGTTATTACTGCTGATGGTGATGTTTATTGTTGTTGGACTCAAAAGCTATTGGTGCAGTTCTAATTTCATCATTTTTAACGATGCCGTGTATATGCCAAACTCAACACTCTAGAAATCTGAAACAAGTATATTTATTGCAGGTAGTATGGCTGGTACATCTGCTTTTATAGGTACTTTCTTTTATCTACATGTATATAGTGGTGTTGGACAGGGTCCGATGGTAATCATCTGTATGGGTATCTTAACAGTGTTATCGGCATGGTATTTGGTAAGTATGGTTTAGTCGCGGCAAAAAGACTTGGAAAAGGATGCAAAATCATGTCAGAAGTGTGTAACGATGATGGTGACAGCGATTGGATGTGCAATCCTGGACCAATTTTAGTTTTAAGAGAAAAATTAGCGATGATGACAGATGCTTTATCTCACTCTGGTACTATTAGGTATTGTAGTAGCTTTCTTGTGCCTGAGTTTACGTTCGATATGGCTAGTTATCAGTGCATCAAATCTTTGTGTTTACAGTATGGCTGCTGAAGAAATTATCTCGTCACTCTGGTTGAGAGGGATGATGCATCTCTGCAATTGTCTTCCGATATTCTTTGCATTAGCTGTACTCTTAATTACAAAGTTCTTTCGGAACACCCATTTGACGGTAGAAGTGGTATTAATGGGCAATCCGCTCTTACACCATTTATTCGCCAATTTGGAATGCCGAAGTCAATGTTTGAAATGCTTGTAATTCTTTGCGATGAATGGGATCTTCTTATTATTCAATTACCAGAAACTAAAGGTCGCAATCTTTGATCCTGGAGTATGCACAATTATTTAGTATTCTACATGTATCTGTATCGTGTTTTGATGATACTGTATCGATTACCCGTGTTGTAGCATTTAACAGTGTTGGTGGTATCCTAGTTATTTCTGCTTTGGCAGCACCACGCTGCCGTGCGCATGATTACAAAAGAGATTTAAAGACAACAACACGGTAGCATCCATTCTCTTTGCGATCATCAATTTTGGCTGACATCATATCGTGCAAATTTTGTGGAACAAATGGTTTCGTGTGCAGTCGGTAGAATGGTAATTTCAGCATCTATTAGCATTAGCTTTCCATCGTCAGTGGTATGTTAAGACAATAAGTAAAGTCTCAGAATCAAATGAAAAGTTCTGTTAAGTACTCTACTAGTCCATCCATCGTCACCAAGGAAATACAATTGAACTTCGACTACCAAACACCAACATTTAAATCAATATCAAAATATTAGATGAATTCACTGAAGATTAATTAAGGACATATGTTATGTGACGATATACATCAGCTATATTTTCAACAGAAAAGGGAATGACTGATGTTATTAAGAAACAATTGTTGCTAATTTATAGAAAATGATAAAACAGAATGTGGATATCCATTTTTGTTTCATCTTTCAGGGTATAATAAACATACAACTGAGGTGTTTAAAATGAAAACATTTGAACAATTAACACAGTATGAAGATGCATTTATAGTATTACGTCGTTTTGTACAGGAAGAGAAAATATGGGTTCAAGTATATGAAGAAAGACTAACAAAAACGTCAGGCAGAAAAGATTGTAATTGAGAATTATGAAAAGTCTTATCAAGATAAGGATGAGTCACTGTATCTTTGGCAAAAGAATATTTAACAATTAAAGGGTATTATTGATTTACGATATTCATGAATCAGAGCTTATTGAGTTATAAGGATGTTGAGGAATATCGCCACCAAACATATGGTGTATCTCTGACAAAAAAAATTGATTGAAGACTATATAACATGCATACATGCAAATTGTCGTGGACAATATCTATTCACCATGTACTAGAACAAATGATGGAAAGACTGGACAAGAAGGAGGACTGAGTATGTGTATACAAGCCAAAACAACTAGAACAGATACATTTAACCAAGATGAAAAGACAATTGTACTTGCGGGTGATTGTTTCTAAAGGGACAAAAGTGTTTAAAGCTCAGATGGTGTTGAAACAACAGTAGATACGCAAATGAGCTACTGATAAATCCAAGATAATGGTTAAAGTATGCCGCAATGAAAACAGGATATAAGGAAGTTGTCAGTTAGTTATATCAAATCTCAAATGGTAGCTTCCTTTTTATCCACAATTATCGCATTCTTCTTATGTAATAACATCCAATACGACAACGCACCGGCGAGTATATAGAATACCAAGCAGGTATTTACTATATTGATGAAAAAGATTTGGATGTGATATTAAATCAGTATATATTAAATGAGCGATGAACATGACCGTTTCTTTTGTGAACCAGAGCCAGTTGAAGAACTTTATACCGCGGAAGAATATCATCACTATCTTGACAAGCATCCAGAAAGGTATGCTTACTACTGCTTTTTGAAATGGAAGAAGTTAAGAAATTAAATCAACAGCCATGTGTGTCAAATTAAAAGATTCTTCCATCCGAAAAAGAATCATTTAAAAGCCAAAATACAGTTGAATATGAATTACTTCAAGAAGTGAATACGAATATCGTATTTGCTGCTTAATTTCATCACCATAAACACGTTCACTTTAGTAACTGTGTTCATGATCAGCATGTAGTACAACTACAGGATAGCCTTGCATCGTAATGTGGCACTTTGTTATCAATCTAAGAGCTGACACTTCTATATTTGAAGTTACAATCCATGATGTTAAGGGCAAGAATGTAACAGTTACGATTGCTAACTCATTATCCAAGGGATTATTTATCAGATTCATGTTGAAAATGTGACGGATGATTCCAAAATACATTGAAGCGCGCATGGTCGAACTTGTAGAAGAAAATCTAGAAATCACCGAAGAATATGTAGACCATGATACGGCTATTGAACCCCTAAAGGATATAAAAGATAAGAAGAGCAGACCCCTGTTAAATAATCGCAAGCGATTTTAAAAGTGTATATATAATGCAATTTGTGGATGAAAAGATGATGACATTTGTACACGTACGCCATCTACGTTATATACCTTTAGTACGTCGTTATCAATGGTTTATTGTTACGCTTCCCACATCCAATTTCCTCGGATCAAATTTCACCATATGAGGAACAGAAGTTATTGAAGGATGCTTTCTGAGGAGACTCAATGGGAGAAGTTAGTTGAGTAAGTTTATGTCTGATTTAAACGTATGATTGAAAAGTTAGTGAATCTAAGATCTCATCATGTTAAGTAGCTTACATGAAAAGAAGATTGTGATGATTGGTGGAACAAACCAAAAGTGCAAAGAAGAAATTATTAATTGTTACGAATTTCATCCGAAAACTTCACTATGAAACGGTTATAGTCTAATTGAGTGTAATAGGCTAACCATTGAACCGGACAGGATGATCACTTTGTCAACGATGAAATGATTCCAGATGAAATGAAATATGACTTTGAAGCACTAGAAGCAGTGGACCTCAACTATTTGAACACGGTGATGAATGCGTTACTGCATGAGAAAGAGCGGACTTACCAGAATTTGATTTTATTACCGGTAAGAAGGTACGGTGAAGAGAATTATCATAATACGCTTCGCAGCCAATTGTACTGAGGGTATTCATGGCCTTAATCCACAACTGACTGAAGGGATTGATGATGCGGAGAAATTAAGATCTATATCAGTCCTTTAACACAATAATAATCTTGACGCACATCATCGTATCCCAACGACACAGATGCACGCATGTTAAGAAGAATGAACCGAGATAATCGTACCCTCGTGGACGTGATGTAGTGGTTACGATTTCATCATGGCTATCAGTACGTCGCAGAAGAAAATATATCTTCCCATTAACAAGGAAGCTGACGTATTCTCTTAATAGCCAATGCGCTTTATGAACTGTCGTATTAAAGAAATACGCTTTCACTAGTTAGAAGAGTAGCCAGATCAAGTAAAGCGGGAATACGGAGTTGGCACAGAGGATGTTATACCTTCTCCTGTCCTGGAGTCAATTGGTGAGTGAGCAGTATCATTGCGAATAATTCTCTATGCGTCATTCATTGTGGTTCTATTTGGTTTTGTCTTAAAAGGATGCTCGAGCCTTCTTTCCCATTTGATGTTATATTTGATACATGGATTTATCAGAAGAGGGAAAGAATATGTCGAAGGAGAAATTCCCTGTCGAAATTAAGCATGATATGGCATAAGTCCAAAGGACATGGGTTTGTCCCTCCTCTTTGCCCAGTCTCTGTTTCGTTAGTAAGTTAATTAATCCGTTAACGATTAACGCGTTTACCGTAGACTCAGTAATCGATCATGTGCTAGAAGTTGTATTACCAGAAGGATCAAAAATTGTATCGATGCGATTGGGTGGAATCAATTTTTGCGTCATAATCTTTGGGTAATCGCACTCATTCTGTCATGATTGTTGCGTTGTCATGGTGTAGTCATGTCTGCTATTTTCTTCCAATCCTTTACAGCGATGGGTTCTTGAGGATTAGTAGGGTGTGATGCGATGATGACTTATTTACACATCATTATCCTGTCATTTACCATTTAAGTGGCATAGTAGAAAATCATACTGGTGATATCATTCAAAGATGTGTTTCATCAGATGTGGTAGATACAATCGAAGGATTTTGTCTGAACAGTTAAATTTATCTTGTCTGGTATTGGTCGTGACAGTTATGTTGGTATTCTTTTGTATGTTCTCTAGCTGAATGTAAATCTTGAAAATTCCTAGCTACATGAATCCGCTATTCCAATTATTTGCCAGGATATAGATTTTACCCTCTTCCACGCAAAATTGGAAATGCATTCGGAAGTAGCGGATGAAGAAGAAGGTGAAAATTATCTTCGATTGCCCAGGAAAACTTAACGGGTGTACGTGTCTGTACGTGCATTTGGACGGAGGCTTACGGAACGTGAGCTGTTTCTGACAAAATGAGACACTATATACAAAATATGTGTCGCATTTGGTGAGACTATTATCTGCGTTCTGGATGTCATCTGATATGATTTTCTAATCTACAGACAGTTGGTAGTTTATCTCATTACGGTGCTATTATCCTGCCGCAAATGGTGGAATGTCTGCAGGTAACTATCTTTGCCTTTTATTGCATATACTCCACATTACTATATGGCCAGTGCGTGTCTCTTAGGAAGTTGTAACAATCGCATGATATGTCAAAGGCTGAGTATTTCCATCGACCGTTTACGTTGACGATTATATGAATTCTGAAATGGAAGAGGATAAACCAAAAGTGCAGTAACACGATTTACTACAAGATATCAGAGTTCAAGGTATGCATCCTACCAGTATAGAAATGGCACGCTGAAGCATTGGAGAATGTATCTTTTTAAAATTCGAGCAGGTACAACATTTTAGAATTCTAAGGTGGTACATGGTTCAAGTAAGTCTACATTAATGTATCTGTGAGATCGTCTATATCAGTTACCCGACGATCATGGTCAAATCGCAATTGGTGGGTATAGACATTAGAGATTATAAGAAAGCGGATTGGGTGCGTGAGAATATCATGTGGTAGTAGCCTGAGAACCCATATCTCTTCTCCCGTTCCTTATCAGAGAATATCAAGATTGCAAAAGCAGTCTGCAGATAAGGAAGGTTGAAATTCAATACTGCTGCAAAAGATTGCCTCATGCTAGATGAAGAAGTCTATCTCACACTTTAAAGAAGGATATAACACATACGTTGGAGAACGTAGTTACACTCTCTGGTGGACAAAAGCGGCGTGCAGCGATTGCACAAATGTTAATTCGTAAAATCGCCTATTGCGAGTCTTTGGTGACGTCTCTCTGCAGCAGCTGACGCGGAAAACAGACAGCAGGAATTAGAGGCTGGTCTCAAAGATAATATTTCTTCTCTGAATCAACTGTCATCTTGAGTCCCACAACCGTATCACAGCACTAATGGCAGCTGATCACATTATTATTGTTTTTAGATCAGGGTAGGGTTGTAGGAAGAAGGTACACGCAGTTGAGACTGTTAGAGAGACAGGGAATTTATCGTCGTATTCTATGGATATGACAATCACAAACAAGTGAGTGAGGAGGTAGCATGTACGCAAAGAAGAAAACAAAATATAGCACTCCATGCTTTGGCATATCCGAAGATTCACAAATGCGAAGAAATATAGAGAACTCATATGCGATGATTCTGGTGGGACTATTACCTCAAGTTTAGTATTAGATCTGCATAGTCTCCATCACGCAACTAGTACGCATTAAAATCCTGCCTATGTTGGTGAGGAAGAGCTGAGATACGCTAGGACTATTTATCATGCTTTACATTGGGATATTGATAGATTTCAAGTCACACTGGAACTTTATTGAGCTGTATTCTGGGTTTCTAAGACAGGAATTGGAGACGTAAATCGTGATCTTAGAACACATCATTCAATCATTCTGCAGGAATTGTCCTTTGCGTACTTCAAGCAAAATAATGTAGGTTATATTCCTTGCAAGAGTTATGAGTGATAGTGGTGGATTGGCGAACTCATGTCTTGGCGCATGATGGATGTTATATGGAATGGTTTCTATAATCTTATTCGCGCTGCGAGTTAATATGGTACGAATTAGCTGGAGACTTGCGTGCATGGTATTTTGTGGTGCTAGTCCCATTTGCGATATTTGTGCTGCATTCTTCCAGAAGAGACTTTAAGAGCTAAATCGCGTCATGCGTGAATTCGATTCAAATTACGAGGTAGACTTTAACTTGAAGGTAGGTTACAGGGGCTCAAATCCATCAGAAACAATGGTAATCGAGAAACGGTATTGGAGATGGATTTGCAGGATACAGAACATGCGACTTAAAGATATCACGTACAAGCTGCACGATATCAAGCATCTCTTTCTATTCTACAAGTCATTACGATGAGTGGGTTCTATCGCTCTAGCAATCGTTATGTGGCAGGGTGGTAACTCAACAGTCAATAATGTGATGTCACTGGTACGCTTCATCTGTATTTATAGGCAGGCTATGCGCTGGGCATGGTGGATCCAGCTCACATGGCGTTGGTTGGACGACAATATCTTCACTTGTGTCAGTGCAAGCAAATATTGAGACGCTTTTTGATAGACCAGTGCAAATACTTCTGAAATCCCGATGTTGCTGGATTCACCAGAAGTACTTGCGAGAATATGGAGACATGCTTTAATCCAAAGATTGGGAGACTAAACCCTCATTGGTGATGTTGAATTTAAAGATGTTGATTTCAAGAGTCTCGAGATGGCGATGAGATGGTATTAGAAAACTTTCAATCGCACGTGCATGGAACAAACGTTGCGATTGTTGGAGTAAAACAGGTGCTGGAAAATCAACACTTATGAAACCTGTGTGTGCAGTCGTTCTTTGGACACCGGACAAGGGGGCAAGTTCTCGCTGATGGAAGAGATGCGAGAGGAGCGTTGCCGCAACTTTGGTTACATTCCAATGTGATGCGGTGTATCTTTACAAAACTTACCGCACTTATTCCTCTGGAACTGCTCAAGAGACAACTTGCGTTATGGTAAAGCCGGATGCGACAAGATGAAGAAGAAATCATGCGTGCATTGGATCTTAGGTATCTACTACATTTGTAATTGAGAAAATGTGGAGAAGGGTTTAGATAGTGATGTTGGTGAAGGTGGAGGAGACGTTATCCACTGGTGAAAACAACCTCTTTATCAACTTCGCACGTGCAATCTTAAGCGGACACGTATTTTTAGTGTCAGATGAGCGGACAGCTTCAGTTGAGACCGCTTACAGAAAAGCTATTCGAGATGCACTGATACGGTGATTAAAGGGTGAGAACATCCCTTTGTAGATCGTTCTCACCGTCTATCAACACAATAGTAAATGCGGATGTCATCTTGGTTGTTCGTGATTATTAGGCCAAGATAATTTGAACGTGGTACACATTCAGAGCTCATGAAACAAAGGAGGTACTATTATGAACTCTATACACGCCAATCTTAAGAGAGATGGTACAGTGATACAGTTTCACATAAATAAAGTGAAGGAGGTTAATGCTTCATTTTTATAATATTGATACTACGATTTTATATCAGAGCGTAAAACCTTTCCCATTAGCAGAATTGTTGCTTTCCAAAAAGGACAGCCTATATAAATAGAATAAGAAATTAAACGTATACGCTATTATTTATAATGATAGAGACGGGCTGAGGAGGAATACGATGAGATGACTACATATTGATATATTATTATTCGTTACTATAATGAGCAGGAAGTCTGTTGCCAATTACTTCTAAATTATGGAAAGATTATTATCAGACTAATTGAAAAGAATAAGATTAGCAAAGATAGGTGAAGTCGATTTTACCGTAAATGATGGAAGTAAGGATAATACTATAGTTACGGTTAAAAGATTTATCAAGAGCAACTGCGCATTTTATTTGGAAATTTCTGCTGAAAGCAGAAATAGTAATACTGCATGGTATGCTGTAATGCTTGCTAATGGAAGCAGATAAAGCAGATACGACAATCACAAATTTGTGACTGTGATACCAGCATAGATTATGTACAGCTATGGAAAAGATGGTAGATGCGTATCATGATGGCTGTGAAATCGAATATATAGTGTTAGGAGTTCAAAGATACAGATACGATTCTTCAGCGATTTACAGCACAGTCATTCTATAAACTTTTAAAGGTATATGGGTGTTGACGTTGTTTATAATCTAGTAGATTATAGATTAGGTTTCATCGCGTGTTTTAAAAGAGTTTGCTAATTTAAAAAGTAAACTTATCTTCGATGGGTATGTTTCCCTTATTTGGATTCAAGAGCCATCCGTTCTTTACTGAAAGACATACACGTATTGCAGGGAATCCCATTATCCGTTATAAGATGATTGCTTTGGCATTTGACGGTATCACTAGCTTGAGTATCAAAACCAATTCGACATGCATATTTTGGGACTAATCCTATCATTCATCAGTTTTAGGTGTTATTTGGGCAATTGTATTCGTTTTTAGGAGACGACACATAACCGGTTGGTCAAGTACACTAGCGATTGTGTGCTTCTTGGGAGGAGTGCAACTTGTTTCTTTTTAGAAATTGTGATTGGAGATATATAGGTAAAGTATATTTTAGAGTAAAAACAGACCACGTTATATTATTAGGTGAACGAACATGTGGGAGAACGATTAGTGATATGGATAAGATATTAAAAAGATTGATCGCTATGTTCTTTCTCATTATTTTTCGTATCTATTATCATTAATAATACATTCTTCAGTAATCTTGAGTATTATTGTAAAGTAACAACTGACTTATCAGCTGAAAGCAGTACTTATAGTTGCTGTTGTACTAATTATACTTGTCTCTTTAACACATGCATTATTCAGAAAAACAGTGATACATTTGAATCATGAAAACTATTTTTAATAGTACTTTTTATCTTTTTGTATTTCAAATTATATTACTCAAGAATACGTTTTTCTTAACAGGGATGATTCAAATATTATCTTTGGCAGTTCCTATCTGCTACGGGATTTGAAAATTGATCAACTAAACCAGTATTACTATTCACTATATCCAAATAACATATTATGACTTATGTTTTTGCAGTTACAGATGAAGTTGGAAAAGTTTGTGGGTATTGTAGAGTATTCGGATGCAGTTTAGGTTTGGCAATTGTTCAGAGTATGTTTTATGTACAATAACAGCGCTTATCTACTAGTCTCCGTATTATCTATCATTTCATGATTTACTGCTGCTGCGTGGTTTGGGTTTGGAATGTATGTTGTAATTAATTATTTTCTCTGGTTGGACAGGCATTGTGTATTCAGATGCAATGATTTAATCCAACATTGATTATATGGTTTTATCAAAATAGAAATAAATTTAATAAATATATTGTAAATGTTTCGTGTCCATTGCTGTACAGTTACTGCTATCGGGAATAAAACCACAGGTGCTATTATTATATTTGATTGCAGATTGTAATGATTACATGTATTAATCCTTTGTCTTGGAAACCAGAGAAATGGAAGAAGGTGAAGAATACCTTTTGGTGTATTTTCACACTTGTGCTAGTAGTATTATTTGCTTTCCTCTTCCACACACAAAAACGCCTACCTGAAAGTGATGGTATAAACTGAACTAATTTAGAGATGCCAATGCATCACTTCTTAATGATGGGATTTGATGAAGCCCAAATATGGTGGAGTATTATGTCTATGATGTGAAATATACTCTCATTATGCGAGCAGAAGAGAAATAATTATTACTAGATGAATGAAATTACATCAGTATGTCCAAAGAGAGTCGCTAAAATTATGCAAGAGGCTCTCAGTATATTCAGTGAACATTTGCATGTGTTGATGGTTTCTATCGAGAGGTCTTTCAACGAATAATCCATTCTCCTTAATCTTGAGAAGTTTTTGTATACAATGGAAGTATGAGATTGAAGATGGTAGTCGCTGTCATATTACAAAAACAGTTCAACAGATTGTATGGATATCTTGTTTAATATTAATGGCAATCAAGGTAATGCGATAGAGGATGCTGATGAGGAAGATGATATCTATAGTGTTCTGTATCTATCTTTGTTAGGACTATTTTTGTTTTGAAATGCTGTTTGAGGCAAAGAGCTAGGTATCTATACCTATGTTCCGCTATTTATTATGATTGGATGAGATGTATGATTTAAGCCATTTTATGAATCATTAATACCTAAAAAGATAAACCTAAGGTGGAAGTGGCTGAAAATCTAATAAATTCAATATAAAAGTATTTAAGTAGAAAAGGGTAATGTAGAAAAGTATATGAAAATATAAATCAGTTTTAATGTATTTATTGGCGTATGTACAACAGGAATTAATGTTGCGTCATATTGGCTATTTTTTATACTTTTCTAGGGTCTATCAAATACGTTTCTACTATATTATCCTGGGTGATATCTATATTATTTGCATGTATATTACAAATAAGTTATAGGGTCTTTGAGAGTCGTTCTTTTGATAAAACAAGTTTTTATCAGCATGAGATTCTACATTTTTGGAGCTAGACTGCTTTCTGGAGTAATTGATTTTGGGTATTGCGTTTTGTGTTTGTAGATATATTTATTTTCCCCAGCAATGGTTGTAAAATTTATTTCAAATGTGTTTGTGGTTATATTCAACTATATTGCAGAAAGCAAACTTGTAATTTTCAAATAGTTTTAGATTCTAGAGTCATATAGGTTAACATTATTTTTATGAAAAATAAAATGACGGAATTCTTATAACAATGTTCCTGTTTGTTGGACTACTTGTGAGGTTGTAATCATAATTCAAAGGAAAAGATATAGTTGGTCGCTTATTTTAACAAGAATAGAAGACAATACCGCAATCGAAGATGAAATTAAAAATAGTGATGTGACAGGGTTTAATGTTTTCAACGAGATGGCACAGGCAGATTTATGATGTTGAAATGATAGACTACCTTTCACCTGGGAAGATGGAAAGATTACAGGTGGAGACCAGACACTGTAGTTATGAACTTGAGTGGTGATAAGTTAACACTAATTATATCAGCAACAGAAAAGATATATTTGCAGAAAGAAAAATAGGTGATTAGATACAATCTTATTCTAGCTTCATCTTTGGAATAAGATTGTATCTTTTTCTCTTGATTGTTAGAAAAGATAAATGAAATAGGATAAGCTATCAAACTATATATCTTGTTTCAAAACAGTAGTTTTCAATAATTTTTGTTTTATTAAATAATTTTTGAGAGTTGGACCTAACGATAGTTATTTGAGATATACTACATTTTACATGCATGTAGGCTTTTTATAAATTGGCATATTTTGAAGGAAACATATTATAAAAGGCTGTTTTGCAGTAGAGTAAATCTAGCAGCTTTGCTTTCGCCAGGTATAAAGTATTAGTTTAGTGCATTAATTATATGGATAAAAATTATCGTTAAGATAACTGCGGAATCAGCAAATGGTGATTTAGGTATAGCTGGATTTATCGAGCTGCTCATTTACTCGTGAATAGTCTAAAATATAAGTGATAGAATCGAGAGTGACCTTTAGCCGATATCCCATTACTTTTATTTATGTTTTACTACGTCCGTTTTATATTAGGGCATCGAGACAGGTTCAGCCTGCAGATTGTTTTCTCATGCTCTATGCATAGCATATAGAGATTTCAAAACAGAAGTTTTAATACCAAACATAAAGAAGAACAATTATTTTGCATATAGTCTTTGCAATAATGATAAAATGGTTTTTACCATAAGGTGGTCTCCGGATCCAAGGTTTATACTCTCGCCGCCATATCTTGTATATATGAGTTGTAGTCTATTCCTATGCGATTAGGATTAATGAGGGATTAATGGATAAAATTCGATATATATTATGCGAAATTTAATTATTCAGTTTCTGATTTATTCTAGTGGTCCTAGGGTAGACCATATTACGAACTTTGGGAAAGTAGTTGGAGCCACACAAGATATATGGGAACTTTTACGGACCCTAATCAGATTTGGTAGTTTCTATATATTCATTGTTCTTTTATTCGCATATTTGACCAAAGCACGAGAGAGATGGATACGTATTTGTGTTCCCTATCACACAAGTGTATTAGGTATATTTCTTATTATTCAGAGTAAATCATTGGCTGTCTTTCTTAGGACTTGCAGTGTCCTATATACCTAGCTTTCTCGCGATTTATTGGTGAAAGTTCCGGGTTAATAAAGTTATTCTGTGCGATGTGCTAATTTTGACCACAGCTGGAGTTGTTTATTATTTCGTCCAACCCCGAGGTTCCGTATTGAAATGTCGAGTATACAACTGTAGATCGTGCTCCAAGCTACAAAATCTATAACATCATCTATGCAGCTGCGAATTCAAAGACAGGCTGACGTGAGCGTGCAGCAGGAAAAATTATCGAACACACAATCCTGAATACCTTTATACATGGTGCCGGAGAAGGGAATTGCTGGACGCAGTCTCGGGACCAGTTAGTGAGAATACATTTCCTCGTTCATTGCTCATATTCTTCTCTTATGTGGACTTATACCCATTCCGCAATATTGGTGGGTGGGTTTAAAAGAGATTGAAGGGTTAAATGCGTAAGCTTGGTTTGCTTTATAACGTATTGATAGAGAGCATGCTTTCTGTACAACTATCGTCGACTTTTATTTCTGGGCATTATGGATTAACTCTATTCCCCACGAAATGGAACCTGGGGAAAAATGATACGAGACTCTTAACCGAATAGAGGTGGAGTTTAAATTTGCGAGATAATATGAAATAAATAGGATGATGTTAAACAGTGATGTAGTTGTAAGCAATCACTATGGTAAAATTCTAACTGGAGTAGACCATCTGATCAGATAAAAGAAAAGAAAAAGTGAGATATTTCCTTGGTGGCTTCACAGCTGGGTGCACGCTGGATGTATTCTCTTGATACAGTTGTAGATTAGCATTCCTCCACTTCGTCATGGAGGCGATGATTATTGTGTTGGATCATTAGCGATTGAGATGTCTCGCTTTGATTCTTTCTTTACTACGTTTTAGAGTATAGAAAGGTTCAAAAGAGGATGGAAAGAGATTCATTAAGGATCCAGAAAGAATTATGGTTGTATGTGGCACTCAATGCCATTTTAGCAGATGCGTTTACTATTTCTTCAGTTTATATCTACAATGCAAACCGTGAGTTTCTAATGTGAATGTTTTCGAAAATGCAAATAACGCTTCCTAATACAGCACACCATGAAATCGTTGCATTGAGACGAATTATAAGGGAACAACACAGATGTATTTCGAAGACACAACAACTTCAGATAAGATTAAAGGATTGCTTTGATAAGACAGTCGCGGCACAAAGCAACTGCTTCTGATCAAAAGAATCAGGATGGAGGCGATTGCTTGGACTGATGGAGAGACCCTTGGAAACAAAGCTTTAGATTTCGATTAGAGAAAGACAATCATTAATGCGAAGTCGGGCACTTTATAATCATCGAAGTTTCAGCCCTCATATCAATACAACATATAAGTCAGCTTTAAAAGAATTGTGAGAAGTTCAGTACCTTTTGAAAATGAGACTTGAGTAGTTCTGGCGACCGATCATTCGAAAGCGGAAGTCGTAGAGTAGCCAAGGCCGCCGATGCGCTCCATGTACGATGCAGCTTTGTTGGTGGAAACGACGATTGCGAGAGAATTACTACCAGAAGGTTAGTCATCGTTTCGACGTCCAATATGATGGTTAGTGCTGTTGATCAAAGACACGTCAAATTTGATTGGTTCATTTGCATCGTGACTCACATATGCTGCCCTAACGTGGCAACTCGGTGGTTATGATAAGTTAACGCATGCGGGTGTTATGGGTGTACAGAACGCAGTAGACACGAGTTAACAATTATTATGGCACAAATGCAGAAGATATCACCCGATAGTATGGCTTCTCTACATTTCTTATATATTATTGATAAGCTGGAGTGAGTGTTACATGGAGATAACCCTACTGGATCTACAGGCTGTGGACGGACAATTTACTTCCCTGCGGGTGAAATTACATTGGATTCGACATTGGCACTCGAATCATGTACGTGAAAGATGTAACTTATCGGACGTGACGGACGACACGCACATCAGCAAGATTGTGTAGCAGCAATCATCGAAAACTATCAGTCCAGCAATGATTCCAAACTTTGCAGGTATCTTAGATTCACTTGCTGGTTCATTCTTAACAAATGTGGAGATGTATCTAAGATTAATCAATTAGTCAATACAAACACTTGATGAAGGAATTAGTAGTGAGATTGTCACAGCACATGTTGGTGAGTAGATGCAGGCGGAATACACAGCTTCTGCAAACTAAAATGACTGCTATCCTGTTGTTTATCCAGACCAAGCAGAGAAGAAATGGCATACTCAGGTATCAATATAATCTCATGATGGGTGGACAGCCACTCCAACTGCGAATACACCAGCTAATACAGGAATCGACTACGGATTCCAAAACAGCTGGTACTACAACTGGAATCGAGACTACTATTAAGAGGCAGATGGGTAAATATTAGAAGTACTCAAGTGACACTACGGTGCAGTTGCCAGGTACCGCGCAAGAGGACAAAAGTCTTCTACATGTAAAGAAACTAAAACAAAGACAGATGCAGATATACTTGGTACTGCATTCAAGACAACCAATGGGTTGCAGGACCAAACATGGTACACTCTACTTGTTTCACAAGCAATTAATCGGAGTGATTACATGAGCATCTAGATTTTAATTACAGGTGCTGGATCCTACATCGGTGGAAAAGGCAAAGACCTATCTAACTGAAAGTATGGATATCAGTGCACAATCGCAACATGAGATGAACCGAGAAAAGAGGGCTTTATAGGTTATGATGTTGTATATAATGTGGCTTAGGAATTGCACATATTGAAAGAGACAGATGAAAATCATGCCAGCTTTATTATGTAGTAAATCGTGATTTAGTAGTTAAAATCGCATAGGATGTGCAAAAGTGGCAGGTGTAAAGCAATTCATTATGCTGGAGTACAATGTCGGCATATGGTAAGACAGTTGGTCATATCCTGGGCAAACAGACAAAAAGAAGATCCTCAAAATGCATATGGAAAGTCCGAAATTAGAAAGCAGATCATCTGATTTCTAAGTTAGTAGACGAAAACTTCAAGGTAGCTAATCCTGGGACCGCCTGCATGATCTATGGGAGGGCTGCAAGAAATTATCAGAGCTACATGAAGTTTGCGCTAAAGTCGCCAATTTTCCAAATTATACCGATATAGAAGCATGTTATTTGTAGATGAGTCTCATCGAGTTGTGCATCAGGTCTGCGAGCAAACCAGATGGATAGATCTTCTTCCCACAGAATAAGGAATATGTAAATAGAAATAGAAACCGGCGTGATGACAGAGAATCCATGGTATTTGGTTTACAAAACTATTTAATATATTTATTAAGAATATACAAAAGTGTGTTGTTTCAAGAGGTGTTCGGTGATTTAACTTATGAGCAAGTTGATTTGGTAGATCGCTACTAACTTCAAGAAACAATCGAGAGAGCAGACTAAAATAGCAGTACGGAGGAGGATGTCATGGAGTCAGGAACAATACGAACGTATTAGACTTTTGATGAGGATGTGGAACCAGATTCCTTAGCAATAATAATTCACAATATTTTTAAGAAGAAATTCTGGATTATCGTGCTGCTATTTTAGGCATGGTCGTTGGTGAATCGCGTTGCTAGAAATTAAAGGAAGAACCAACATATATGAAGCAAGGTTTCTCTATGTATTATTTCTAGGAAAAGATGGAAAATCAGATTACGTGCGGATATGAGCACAGACGTTTTATTGAAAGTAAACTACCGCTGGAGAATTAATTAAGAGTGGCATGAGATTTTGGGTACAGTTATTCAGAATACAAATCTTTTCTGACGAAGAAGCTGCAAAGCTTTACGAAGCGGTGTAGGCCTGTCAGAAACCACAGACCTAGATTATTGGAGTTGTTATTGGTATGCCTGATATAGAGACTACAGAAAGAGTCATAAAAAGAAAGAACGCAGATGGCTCCTGAGCAAATGTCCAATTGATCGGCGCGAGGCAACAGTTAAGATTGTTGCCAGCATCCTGGTAAAGGATTCGATTAGTCACACACGCTCTTCACTCAAAGAGTTTTTGGTCTAAAGGCTTTATGGCAGGATTTGGATTATCTTTCTGTCATCGTAGTTGCCTTTAGCATTGTTCGATCATCAGTATCCAAAGAAAAAGTCTGATGAATAACTAAGGAGGCTCGTAAAGAATGAGTACGCAGAAAACAGTTTACTATCAAGCGTACTAGCAACAGGGATCCAACACACGTCGATTGCGATGGCTCTCTCAGATGCGGCAATTATCGCGGTGAGTTATTTCTTCGTGTAAATAATGATCTTTGATTTCTCATTATTCATGGATTGATCGTTATTACACAACAGGGTATGCCAGTGTCATTATTTGGTATATCCTCATTGACGTTATAATGCTACATATGTTTTCATTCATACCAAATCCGTATGGAAGTTTGCTGGGTGCATATGAACTTCTACGTTCTGTGTATGCATGGATATTTGCACAGGTTGGTGTATTTGTAGTGTACTTGATTACTAGTATTCAAATGCCTGTTTCTTTCATATACATCAGGGTGGTTTAATGCCTTTTGGATTTACCTACGATGGTGCGTTTATGATCGTGCACTTAGTGTTTCAAAGACCATGGTGTATCAGATGATGCAATCGTAGAAAGAGTTATAGTCGTTGGTGCCAGGGCTGGAGGACTAAATTAGCTTTATAAATACATGCACAGTACTTTCTTTGAGGCTATATTCTGTGTTGTGGATGATGATGCACGCTTGGTTAAAAAGTATATCAACGGGGTTCCAATTGAAGGAACACGTGAAGATATTCCAGATTTAGCAAATAAATATGATATTAATAAGATTATTTGTAGGATTCCATCTGCTCCTAGAGAGTTCAGAAAGAACCCAGAGGTATGTTCTGCTTTGTCGTGGTGCAGACTATCACCGTTGTATATCAATTATTAAATGGTACTGCATCCATCAAGAATTTACGAGATGTTGATGTAGAGACTTATTGGGTCGTGATCAGTTGAAACAGACTTATCTAAAATTGGTACTTTATCAAAGATAAGGTTGTACTAGTTAGCGGTAGTGGCGGAAGTATCAGGTTCCGAGATTGTGCTGTCAGGTTGAGAAAACAACAAGCTTTGATTATCTTCGATATTTTTGAAGGAAATGCATATTGGATTCAACTGAGTTGAAGAAGAGTATGGTAGTTCCCTTAAACTTAATTCACTTTAATTGGTAGTGTTCAGTACATGTCTGGTCTTGATAGCATCATGGATGAACAAATGACGCATTTATATCTTCCATGCGCTGCTCATAAACATGTTCCACTAATGGAGGATAGCCCCAACGAAGCAACTCAAAACAACGTTAGGGTACATACAATGTGATGGATGCTGCGATTCGTCATAACGTAAAGCGGTTTTAGTATTAATCAGTAGATAAGGTAACCCACGAATATCATGTGTCAGCCTATGAAATGATTATTCAGATGATGAACCGTCGTTCTCTCTCACGGCGCAAGAGAAGGGCTAACACAGTATACGAAGTTCTCTGCTGTTCGATCTGGTAACGTACTCTGATCGAGTGGATCTGTTATTCCATTGCTTTAAGAAACAGATTGAAGCTGGTGGTCCAGTTGCAGTTACGAGATAAGAATATTATCCGCTACTTTCATGACAATTCCAGAAGCAGTTGCCTGGTACTACAAGCAGCTTACTATGCTCAGGAATATGATGGAGACGTATTCGTATTAGATATGGGTGATCCAGTGAAGATTGACGATATGGCAAGAAAGCTCATTCGTTTATCCGGTTATATCCCAGATGTTGATATTGAAGTGAAGTATACAGGTTTACGTCCAGGTGAAAAACTCTATGAAGAAAGCGTTGATGGATGAAGAAGGTATGCAGACAACTGAAAATAAGATGATTAGTATCGGTCATCCAATCTCCATGGACGATGAAGAGTTCATGGTACAATTAGAAGAACTAGAAAAGGCAGCCAATTCTGAAGCATCAAATATCAAACAGATTGTTTCAAATATGGTGCCTACATATGTACCAAAAAGATTAGTGAATAAGTGAGAGTGGAGGGAATATGAATCAAAAACATACTACCTACATTCAAACAGAAATGTTATTTACTCAATAAAGAGATTGATAGATTTAGTTCTGTCTGTATGCGGATTGATCGTATTATCTCCATTATTAATTGCGATTATTATCGCGATAAAACTAGATTCTAAAGGACCAGTTATTTTTAAACAAAAGCGTGTTGGTAAGAATAAGACATACTTTAATATCTGGAAGTTTAGAACAATGCGTACAGATGCTCCTAAGGATATGCCAACGTCATCTATTATCTTCACCGGATGCGTATATTACAAAAGATTGGCAAATTCTTGCGTCAAACAAGTTTAGATGAGCTACCACAGATTCTACAGATTGTTGTTGTAAGATGTTACCATTGACCACGTCCAGCGTTATGGAATCAATATGACTTTGATTGAAGAACGTGATAAATATGGTGCCAATGATATTACTCCTGGTCTAACTGGTTGGGCTCAGGTAAATGGTAGAGATGAATTAGAAATCGTTAAGGCAAAACTGATGGTGAGTATGTTGAGAAAATGGGATTTATGATGGATCTGTAAGCTGCTTTATTATGACAATCTTTGGTGTCGCAAGACATGATGGAGTTGTTGAGGGTGGTACAGGTAGTCTCAAAGATAAGTCAAAAATAAATTGAGGATTAAATGGAAAGAAAAGTATTGATTGTTACTACAATTGTATCAATGATTACACTTCTGCATGCTACTAATTGATTTACTTCAAAAATGGGCTATAGCACAGGTTATGTGTAATTTGTAGATGGAAATAATATTCCGATGAAGAGATTGCTGATTTTAAAAAGGAACTAACGGAAAAGAATGTGGTATTTTTACCAAATTCCTTTTTCTGTCAAAATTACAGACCCCTAAAAATTATCAGTGCTATAAACAGCTAAAGGCAATTGTAAAAGAAGAGAAGTTCTCTTTTATCCACTGCCACACACCAATTGCAAGTTTAATCGCTAGACTTGTAGGACGTAGTACACATACAAAAGTGATGTATACAGTACATGGTTTCCATTTCTTCAAAGGTGCTCCAAAGAAAAACTGGGTATTACTGTATCCAGCAGAGTGGTATGCGTCATTCATGACGGATATCCTAATTACAATCAATCAAGAAGATTACATGCGTGCAAAGAATCATATGCATGCAAAACATACGATGTATATACCTGGTGTAGGCATCGATTTAAATAAATTTGGTAAAGCAGAAATCGATGTACAAAAGAAACGTACAGAATTAAATATTCCTGTGGATTGTACATTACTGCTTAGCGTTGGTGAACTTAATGAAAATAAGAATCACCAACGTGTCATCCATGCATTAACAAAGCTTCCAGAGAATGTACATTATGCAATTGTTGGTATTGATCATTTAGATGGCTATAACCAAAAACTTGCAGAAGAGTTAAAGGTTGCAGATAGGGTACATATACTGGGATATCGTAGAGATGTATCAGAAATCTATGCGATGTCAGATATCTTTGTATTCCCATCCTATCGTGAGGGCTTATCTGTTAGTTTAATGGAGGCGATGGCAACAGGACTACCATGTGTCGTTAGTAAGATTCATGGAAATTCAGATTTAATCGATGAAAGTCGTGAGAACTCATTTGATCCATTCTCTACAGAGAGTTGCCTATATGCAATTCAGAGGTACTTAATGGTGATTGGGCCATCTATAAAGTGTCCAATCAAAAATTTATTCAAAAACTTCTCTAGTGAAGCAGTTATGGAGAAGATGAAGGAGATTTATTCATTAATCGAAAAAGATTAAGTAAAGGAGGGGATTGAATGAGTCAGTATAAAAGTATCTGTAATTATGGCCAGTTATAATGGCGAAAAATATATTAGTGATGCGATTCAATCTCTTTTAGACCAAACATTCCAAGATTGGGAGTTGGTTGTTTGTGATGATTGTTCAACGGATAACACATATCAGATTCTAAAGGGATATGCAGAAAAGTATCCAGATAAATTCCAAGTTCTTCATAATGAGAAAAACTTGCGTTTAGCTGCATCTTTAAACCGTTGTATTGAATATACACGTGGTGAATATATGTGCACGTATGGATGATGACGATGTTTCATTACCAGAACGTTTCGCAAAAGAAGTAGCGTACTTGGATGCTCATCCAGATGTATCTCTTGTATCAGCAAATATCAAGTTATTTGATGAAGATGGTATCTGGGGTATTAGAAAGTGTTCTGTTGAACTGAATACTCGTAATATCTATCGCTATCATCCTATCGTTCATCCAACCGTGATGATTCGCAAGAAAGATCTTGTGGAAGTTGGTGGCTATACTGTTTCACCTTTAACAAGTCGTACAGAGGATTATGATCTTTGGTGCAAGTTAATGCATGCCAATAAGAAGGCGTATAATCTAGACGAGATTGTTTTAAACTATCGTGAAAATAGAACTTCAATGAAGAAGCGTAAGTTCCAATTCCGCGTTGACGCATGTAAACTAGCACTTCATTGGAGAAAGAAATTAGGATTACCTGTCAGTGAAAACTACTATGCATTCAAGCATATTCTTCACGGACTCGTTCCACAGGCACTTATCCGTTACTATCATAAGAGAAAGTTTGGTAAGAACCTATGATGCCTAAGATTCTACTACAACAAAAGTATCGAGTGGTTGGTGTGTATCTTAACATCGTACATACTCTGCAATTAGCTTATTTATGACCTTTGGAATGAAGATTGATAGTCTTCGTTTTTGGGGTTCATATGGGCTTTTTGTTAGTACTGTTTTATTTATTACATATGCTGTGATTAATGAAAAAATCTTCACGGCATTCTCACTGTTCTTTATGGCCTTTTGTGTCTTTCAATTTGGTCAATTTTATTTGTATGGGTTAGGTGTACAGTATGACTATGTATTCCAACACCCGTTTTATTCAAAGTTTGCGTCTGAAAAGGCAGTGTTAATAGTAGCACAGTTTACACTTTTATCTATACAAGCATTAATGCTTGCAGGTGTGATGGTGGGTGTAAAAGAAAAACAGTTTGTTCTAACTGAAGAAATGAATGTCTATCATTTATAGAGAGTTGGAGTTATTATTTTGGATTTCTGCTCCAGCAATGCTTATTATAACCTCTGTGCAAGTACTAGTTACTGTAAGATATGGTTATGAAGCACTTCGTGTTGGTAGTACTCAAGCTGTCTTTTCTAGCAAGATTAGGGATTTTTGATCGTATCTCTATATTCTATATACCATCACTAATTCTGCTTTGGATTGTAAATATCAATAAGAGAAAAACGCAGGTTATTTATGAGATACTGATGATTATTCATACACTTGCGTATCTAATTGTTGGACAACGTACATTTAGTATTGGTCTTGCTGGTACATTGATGTTAATGAAGTTCAATAATGCAAAAAAGATAAAATTTAGTAAGGTTCTTGCCATTATTGTTTTTGGAGTGGGCTTAATGGGTATTTCAAATTACCTTGCTGAAGCTCGACTTGCAGGTGGTGTTGGAATCGGATCAAAATCTATCCTTGATGTATTTGTTAACTTTATAGGAAGCCTTGGATGGTCTTGTTTCCCAATGATGGTAGTTGTTGGTGCCTCACCAAAATCAATCCCATATACGTATGGACTTTCTTATTTGGGATCTATCATTGGTTTCTTACCATCATTTATTGATCCAAGTGGTTTATTACGTGAGATTACAAATGCGTCTGTTGAGGGATGGTTAACAGCGTATGTAAAGGCAAATTTCGGCATTGGTTATAGTTTGACTGCAGAGGCATATCATAACTTTGCATGGTTTGGTGTGATTGCAATATTTATTATTGGAGTTGTAGCAGCACATATCCTGAACTGTACGAAAGAAAAATTATCACCATTCCGCTATTATGTACAAATGTCTATGACATATGCAATGTTTACCCTGCCACGTAGAGGTATATATGATATGTTTAATTACCTGTTCTACTTTGTGTTTGTGTTCTGGTTACTAAAGAAAATTAGTCAAGAACTAGATAGAAAACCAAAGATAGTTGAGTAAGGAGGGTTATGAGTAACATCAATGAACGTGTTGGTAGTAGCCGCAAAGTGGTCTCATCTCTAGAAATTATTGTAAAATTATATCTCCAATCACAAATATGATTTTGGCACGTATTTTAGTGCCAGAAGAGTTTAGTGTTGTTGTGACGGTAACGATGATTGTTTCGTTTGCAGATATTTTTACAGATGCAGGCTTTCAGAAATATGTTGTCCAGCATCAATTTAAAACAAAAGAAGATGAAGATTTATCAATCAATGTTGCATTCTGGACAAATATTACAATCTCGTTATTATTGTGGTTGTTTATATTCTTATTTGCAGAACAGATTGCGACAGCTGTGGGTAATCCTGGCCTTTGGTAGAGTGATTACATCGGTGCTAGGTAATCCTACCGATGACACATCATTCAGTAGTGTACTAAGCTCGCAATCTTTAGAAAGAACTTAAACTACAAGGAATTGTCTTTTATCCGTATTATCGTAAAAGTTTATTCCATTAGTTGTAACAGTTCCTCTTGCCTCTGATGAAGTTCTCTTATTAAGCACTCATCATCGGTAATATTGCAGGTGAGTTATGTAATACATTATTACTAACGTACTTCTCAACCTGAAAACCACATTTGATTTATCGCTTTGATAAGTTAAAGGAAATGTTGCATTTCTGTATGTGGAGTTTGATGGAAACAATCTCTTCATGGCTAGTTGCTGAAACTCTGGTATTTTTGTTCTTGGGAAACATTATTCTTCAGTACTACTTAGGGTATTTATATAAGACAGGTACAACCACATGGTGGCCCCAGATTACTTCACTCAATTTCTGGTCGCGACAATCAGTGTATTGTTTTGCTGGTCTATCACATGTGCAACATAATCTATGATGAATACAAGAATTTGTATTTCAAATTCTTGAAGATGATTGGTATTTTAGTGATTCCACTTGGTGCAGGTATCTCAATGTATGGCGACATGTTGTACGTAGTATCTCATTAGGTAGTAAGTGGGCAGATGCAGATCTCTTAGTCGCATTATGGGGATTTGTCCTTGCTGAAAGTGTAATCTTTAATGATATGAGTGGTGTTGTGACTTTATCGAAAGGACAGCCAAAACTCATCTTCTTCTCCAATATGGTACAAGCGGCAATCTTACCTTCGCTGTATTTTGCGGCACAGTATGGATTTACTGCAGTGGTAATCGTTAGCTGTATTGTTCGTTTACAACTCCCAATCATGCAGACAATTATCGCTTCGAGAATGTCTTATATTTCAATTAAGGACATCTTCTTGGAACTTAAAAACTATATCTTATCTACTATAGTGATGGTTGCCTGCGTTTATTCTCTCGCAACTATTTGAGCGGGATATATTAATGTATATATATCAATCGTATTATGTATTGTGGTTTATTTTGGATGTCTCTACATGATTCCTGATTCCAGACAAGAACTTGTTGGATATGTGAATATGATTAAGAGAAGAGGGAGAAAATAAATATGAAGGTTATTAGTTGTGCTTCTTACCATGGAACAGGATCTAGTGCTATTACAGATTTTTAAGCTGAATTCGATAATGTTTATTCAATGACAAATTATGAATTTCGTTTCGTACAAGATCCAGATGGAATTTCAGATCTAGAAATATAATCTGGTTGAAAATCACAATCGTCATAATTCTGGACATGCATTAAAAGATTTAAGCGATTGACAGACTTTAATGCAGGTACAAAAATTTAATAAGAGATATGGAACCATTCTTTGATAATCAGTATAAGAAAATTTCTTACAAATATGCTGATCGTTTAACAGATTTCACATTTAAAGGATATTGGTTTTACGACCTATATGACAAGGGAACATTCTATTATTATTTAACACGTCTTCCAGAAAAGATTATGAGTAAGTTACATGGTAGCCCAGAGGACGTTGTATTTACAAACCCACTACCAAATGAGATTACTTATTGTTCGCATCCGACGGAAGAACAGTTTTTAACTTATACAAAAGAATATATTGATGAGTTATTGACGATTGCAAACAAGGAACACAAACCTTATTTGATGGTTGATCAAATTGTGCCACCATCAAATATTCAAAGATTTATTAGATACTTTAATGATATCAAGGGTAATTGTTGTAGATCGTGATCCACGAGATTTATATATCTCACAAAATATATGTGGAAAGATCCAGTCGTTCCATGTGAGAGTGTAGACTTATTTTGCAAATGGTTTGCATATATTCCGTGAACATAGAAAACAGAAGTATATGATCCAAAGAATGCAATTCTAGTTCAGTTTGAAGATTTGATTTACAAGTATGACGAAACAACATCAAGAATTATGGATTGGCTTGGCTTTAACAAAGGAACAACATATTTCCCTGAAATCTGGATTTGATCCTGCGAAATCGATTAAGAATACAAAATTATGGATTAGCCATCCTGAATATCAGAAGCTGAAGAAATTGCGACTGCTAGAATATTTTATATGACTATGCTGGAGTAGATAATGAAAAACGAATTGTTTTTGTGTTAAATAATCTTCAATACGCAGATGGAGTAGCCAAAGTTTTAGTTGAACTTTGTAATTTCTTAGATGAGGAATTTATTTGATATTACGATTATTCCAATTTATCGATGTGATCCAGATTTTATTAAACTCTTAAAGCCTACTATACATATTCAGAAAACTTTGGATTTGTATTTTAGGGGGCTTGATAAGATAGTAAATGCATTACCAATCCGCTTTCTTTATCAAAAAATAGTGGGTGGAAATTATGATATTGAAGTTGCATTCCAATATGGACTTGCGACAAGAATGATAGCAAATTCAACGAATCGAAATGCAAAAACATTAGTGCATGGATGCATGGTTATGATGAAGGATTAACATTAAGAAATGAATATCCTAAGTTTGATAAAGTATTCTGTGTTTCTAAGTTTAATGAAGAGTGGTTACGTAAAGAATTAAATGGTGCAGTGAATGTTGAATGTTGCTACAATATCATTGATGAAAGTAAAATCTTGGAAGCATCTAAAGAAAGAATATCGGAGGTTACTTCAAGAAAACCTGTGTTTGTTGCAGTGGGTAGACAAACTCCTGAGAAGGGGTTTCTACGCCTTGTTGATGTTGCAAATCGATTAAAAAGATGGCTATAATTTTTACACTTTTGGCTTATTGGTGATAGCGTAGAACACCCAACAACTAGTAGATAAAGTAAATAGCGAACAATTAGAAGATACTGTTAAGTTATTGGGGAGTTCAATCAAATCCACATAAATTCACTTCTAAAGCCGATGTATTTATATGCTCTTCTTTTAGTGAGGGTTATAGTACAGCGTGTGCAGAAGCTTATTTTGCAGAGTATACCTGTTATATCAACAGCTGTAAGTGGTGCTCAGGAAATCATTGATGATAGTCAATGTGGAAATGGTATGTCAATTAGATGATAATAGCCTGTATGAAGCTTTGAAGTATGTATTAGATAATCCGAAGTCATACATGAATGGAAAGAAAATTCTAGAGAGTAACTAAAAGCTCAAATTTGATCTGCTGAACGTGGAAAGAGAAAGTAATATATTCATTTAATAGAAACACTAAAAAGCTATAGTTAATTCAAAACACATATGTAGCATGGATGTCATATAAATGAAGACACATTCTAGACATCCCTTTTAAATTGCAATAATACTATTTGTGAAAAATTAGGTTTAGATCATCATGTTTGGTGTTGATAAAATCAGTTGTTGGAAGTTCAATAAACAGAATCATTTATGGTATAATCATAACGAATAATTTTTGGAGATTAGAAATGAAAATAGACTTAATAAAAAGAAAAGTTATGTAAATATCTCTGGTAATATTTATGATTCAGATTTTATAAATTTAGCAAATATTAAAGACGGAAAAATAAATTTTGATGAGAATACTTTATTTCTTTCTGAAAGTAAAAGAAAAAGTTGAATGAACAAACCCTATAAAGAAGAACCTTGAGATGTATTTATATATTTGATTGTAACGAGTTCTTATGGTTTGGTTTGCATCCCTTCCAATTCAAGAGTATGTTGATAGAGAATTAAGTGTCATGAACTAATTTTTACCTGATACTGGTACAGGAATGATTGCTAACTCTCATATTTATAACTCTGAAACTGCACCTGTTTTGGTAACACATCAAAAAGATTGATCTAAAGAAGTTTGTTACATCTGAGAAATATATAAATAAATACTGATATATCAGAACATCACATTGTTTGAATTTGTTGGTGATGAGGCAAAAAGATCTTAGAACAATATGATGATATTGAGACAATGTATGTGGCTGATGGACATCACAGACTAGTACAACATCAATGGTACGAAACAAAAATATTCTAACTTGCTTTTTGGGATTTTCAGAAATTCAAATTCTGCCAATCAATAGAGTAATAAGAATGTTGATGCTTCATCTTTTGAAAAAGCAAAGAATTTTTATGGTAAATATACTAGGAATCTCAACAGATGAAGAATTATCAAAAGGATATGTTAGAATCACATATCAAGATGATTCATTCTTAGTAAAATTAAAAAGTTGTAGAGGGAGATTTATTCTGGAATAACGATGTGTACAGATTGAATACACAAATTATTTCAACGCATTTAGAATTTTAAATTTCTCTAATGTCGAATATGTGATGCAATATGATTTGAGAATAAGAAAAAGAATTTAGATAGTAAAGATGTACTATTAGAGGTTACAGCATTATCTTTAGAAGAGTTTTCTCTGAACTATCAGATAGTGGATGTATATTGCCTCCTAAGTCAACATGTTTCGTTCCAAAGTTTCCATCATTTTTGATTTTTAATAAATATAGATAAGGATAATGATATGCAAGGATTAATATTAGCTGCTGGAATGGGTAGTCGATTACTAACTGAAAACAACACTAAATCAATGGTTGAAGTAAATGGTGCTTTTTAATTGAAAGAATGCTACGTATTTTAGATTCAAAAATTATCAAGAATCATTGTGGTTACTGGATATAAAAAGTGATTTTTATCCAGTATATACAAATGGTCTAAATCTATCTACAGAAATTGTATTTATCAATAATGATATTTACGATAAAAACCAATAATATCTACTCAATGTATCTTGCTAAAGATGAAATGATAAAGGAAGATACTATAACATTAGAATCTGATCTTATCTTCAATGACGAGATGATAGATACAATTTTAAAATGATACTGAGAGATAATCTTGCATTAGTAGCAAAGTATGAACCTTGGATGGATGGTACTTGTCTTAAAATTAATGAAAAAGAAGAAATTCTAGATTTTTATATCAGGGAAAGAATTTAACTTTCATGATGCTGATCAATACTATAAAACAATCAATATTTATAAGTTCTCTAAGGACTTTTTCAATGAATACATATTTCCCATTTTTAGAAGCGTTTATGAGTACCAATGGAAAGAATGATTACTATGAAGCAGTTTTAAAAATAATCATCGGACTTGGTAAGAACCATATTCAAGCAAAATGTATTGGGGATTCAGTTAAATGGTATGAGATTGATGATGAACAAGATTTAGATATTGCAAGTTCTATCTTTTCAGAAGGTGAGAAGAAACTTGGTAAAATGCAAGAAAGATATGGTGGGTACTGGAGATATCCAAAACTACTAGATTTTTGTTATCTAGTAAATCCTTACTTCCCACCTAAAAAGATGATTGATGAGTTTCAATATAGTTTTAAAACTCTCTTGGAGCAATATCCTTCAGGATTAAAAGTGAATTCATCATTGTGTGCAAAAATATTTGGTGTTCCGGCAGATAAGATTGTTGTAGGTAACGGTGCCGCAGAACTCATCAAATCTGTGATGGGAACACTTCAAGGAAATGTTGGATTTATTCGACCAACATTTGAGGAATATCCAAATAGATATGAGAAATTGAACGAAATTATTTATATTCCAACTAACAATAATTTTAGTTACGATGCAAATGATTTAATTCAGTTCTATGCAGATAAAGATATTAAGGCATGTTGGTATAATTAATCCCTGATAATCCAACAGGAAACTATATTAAAAAGCTAGTGTTCTTGAACTTCTTAATTGGTGTAAAGAAAGTAACATTACTTTTATACTTGACGAAAGTTTTGTGGATTTCCTGAGGAGGAAGATTCATCCTTTATAAATAGAAGAATACTTGAATTTATATGACAAGTTTATTGTTGTAAAGAGTATCTCGAAATCATATGGCGTTCTGAGTGTGAGATTAGAGTATTATGCACTTCCAACACTAATTTGATTGATCATATTAAAAAGGATGTTTCAATTTGGAATATTAATTCATTCGGAGAGTTTTACCTCCAAATTTATGAAAAATATAAGAAAGATTATGCTGTTGCTTGAAAAATATTAAGTATGCAGAAAGACTGTTGATAAACTTCAAGAAGTAAAGGAATTTAGAGTTATTCCTAAAGCAGTTAACTATGTAACGATTGAAGTTCTGAAGGTACTTCAAAGAATTGTGCATATCTATGCTTGAAAAGAATATTTTTATTAAAGATTTAACGCCAGAGATTCACTGGCTAAATAAGCAATTTATACGTGTTGCAATTAGAGATGAAGTGGATAACGATCTCTTTATACAAGCAATTAAATCCTATTACAAGGCATAAGTTAAATAAGGGTATGTCCTAAAAATCTAGATGTTCTGCACTCTAGATTTTTCTCTATGGTTACTAAAAACTATGATTTTTATAAAAATGTGAATTATCAATAACTCAAAAAGTATAGTAGAGATGATTTAGAGTATTTGACAATTATGATTTTTTAATAATACAATGTGTTCACATTATCGCAGAGTGCGCTATATATACGTTAAATGTAAGGAGAGAAAGAATGAGGAAGACTACACCGGCGAGTATTTTTGCTAAATTGATGATTGCATCGGTTTTTTGTTCATCAACTGCAAAATTATATGAAGTTCATGCATCTGAAGTTGCAAAATATGCAAACCGACAGCAAGGAGTATTAGGGGCATTAAAAACAAGTTCACTATACTATGTTGGTGATGTTCTTGCTAATGGATGGGTGTTCCATGAACAACCAGTAGATGGGTACTACTACTTATTCTATAAAGATGGTGTACGTTTAACTGGTATGGGTACCGATGCGGATGGTGAACATTTATTTATTAATGGTGTGCTTGCTCAAGGAATACAGAGTTACAATGGTATAGATCTTCTGTATGAAAATGGTAATCCAGTAACAGGATTTAGAGATGGCAAGTACTATGTAAGTGGTTATATAGCTAACGGCTGGATGTTCCACAAAGAGCCAATCGATGGTAAGTATTATCTGTTCTATAAAGATGGAGTACGTCTAACTGGTAAGGGAATCGACGCTAAAAATGAAGAGCACTACTATGTAAATGGTCTTCTAGCAGAAGGCATTCATAATATAATAGGTACTGATCTTCTATATGAAAAAGGAGATCCAGTAACAGGATTTAGAAATGGTAAATACTATGTAAGTGGTTATATTGCCAATGGATGGATGTTCCACAAAGAGCCAATTGACGGAAAGTATTACCTGTTCTATAAAGATGGAGTACGTTTAACTGGCAAGGGAATCGATGCTAAAAATGAAGAGCACTACTATGTAAATGGTCTTCTAGCAGAAGGAAATGTTACTATTGATGGAGTGACTCGTCTCTATAAAAATGGGGACCCTGTTAATACTATTGATTCTGGTAAATACTATGTAAATGGTGTACTGGCAGAGGGTTTACAAAATATTAATGGTGTTAATCTTTTCTATGAGAAAGGTAATCCAGTAACAGGATTTAGAAATGGCAAGTACTATGTAAGTGGTTATATTGCCAATGGATGGATGTTCCACAAAGAGCCAATTGACGGAAAGTATTACCTGTTCTATAAAGATGGAGTACGTTTAACTGGCAAGGGAATCGATGCTAAAAATGAAGAGCACTACTATGTAAATGGTCTTCTAGCAGAAGGAAATGTTACTATTGATGGAGTGACTCGTCTCTATAAAAATGGGGACCCTGTTAATACTATTGATTCTGGTAAATACTATGTAAATGGTGTACTGGCAGAGGGTTTACAAAATATTAATGGTGTTAATCTTTTCTATGAGAAAGGTAATCCAGTAACAGGATTTAGAAATGGCAAGTACTATGTAAGTGGTTATATTGCCAATGGATGGATGTTCCACAAAGAGCCAATCGATGGTAAGTATTACCTGTTCTATAAAGATGGAGTACGTCTAACTGGTAAGGGAATCGACGCTAAAAATGAAGAGCACTACTATGTAAATGGTCTTCTAGCAGAAGGCATTCATAATATAATAGGTACTGATCTTCTATATGAAAAAGGAGATCCAGTAACAGGATTTAGAAATGGTAAATACTATGTAAGTGGTTATATTGCCAATGGATGGATGTTCCACAAAGAGCCAATTGACGGAAAGTATTACCTGTTCTATAAAGATGGAGTACGTTTAACTGGCAAGGGAATCGATGCTAAAAATGAAGAGCACTACTATGTAAATGGTCTTCTAGCAGAAGAAATGTTACTATTGATGGAGTGACTCGTCTCTATAAAAATGGGGACCCTGTTAATACTATTGATTCTGGTAAATACTATGTAAATGGTGTACTGGCAGAGGGTTTACAAAATATTAATGGTGTTAATCTTTTCTATGAGAAAGGTAATCCAGTAACAGGATTTAGAAATGGCAAGTACTATGTAAGTGGTTATATTGCCAATGGATGGATGTTCCACAAAGAGCCAATCGATGGTAAGTATTATCTGTTCTATAAAGATGGAGTACGTCTAACTGGTAAGGGAATCGATGCAAAAAATGAAGAACACTACTATGTAAATGGTCTTCTAGCAGAAGGAAATGTTACTATTGATGGAGTGACTCGTCTCTATAAAAATGGGGACCCTGTTAATACTATTGATTCTGGTAAATACTATGTAAATGGTGTACTGGCAGAGGGTTTACAAAATATTAATGGTGTTAATCTTTTCTATGAGAAAGGTAATCCAGTAACAGGATTTAGAAATGGCAAGTACTATGTAAGTGGTTATATTGCTAATGGATGGATGTTCCACAAAGAGCCAATTGACGGAAAGTATTACCTGTTCTATAAAGATGGAGTACGTTTAACTGTAGGGAATCGATGCTAAAAAATGAAGAGCACTACTATGTAAATGGTCTTCTAGCAGAAGGAAATGTTACTATTGATGGAGTGACTCGTCTCTATAAAAATGGGGACCCTGTTAATACTATTGATTCTGGTAAATACTATGTAAATGGTGTACTGGCAGAGGGTTTTACAAAAATATTAATGGTGTTAATCTTTTCTATGAGAAAGGTAATCCAGTAACAGGATTTAGAAATGGCAAGTACTATGTAAGTGGTTATATTGCCAATGGATGGATGTTCCACAAAGAGCCAATCGATGGTAGAGTATTATCTGTTCTATAAAAGATGGAGTACGTCTAACTGGTAAGGAATCGATGCAAAAATGAAGAACACTACTATGTAAATGGTCTTCTAGCAGAAGGAAATGTTACTATTGATGGAGTGACTCGTCTCTATAAAAATGGGGACCCTGTTAATACTATTGATTCTGGTAAATACTATGTAAATGATTGTACTGGCAGAGGGTTTACAAAAATATTAATGGTGTTAATCTTTTCTATGAGAAAGGTAATCCAGTAACAGGATTTAGAAATAGCAAGTACTATGTAAGTGGTTATATTGCCAATGGATGGATGTTCCACAAAGAGCCAATCGATGGTAAGTATTACCTGTTCTATAAAGATGGAGTACGTTTAACTGGCAAGGGAATCGATGCTAAAAATGAAGAACACTACTATTTAAAATGGTCTTCTAGCAGAAGGCATTCATAATATAATAGGTACTGATCTTCTATATGAAAAAGGAGATCCAGTAACAGGATTTAGAAATGGCAAGTACTATGTAAGTGGTTATATTGCCAATGGATGGATGTTCCACAAAGAGCCAATCGATGGTAAGTATTACCTGTTCTATAAAGATGGAGTACGTTTAACTGGCAAGGGAATCGATGCTAAAAATGAAGAACACTACTATGTAAATGGTCTTCTAGCAGAAGGCATTCATAATATAATAGGTACTGATCTTCTATATGAAAAAGGAGATCCAGTAACAGGATTTAGAAATGGTAAATACTATGTAAGTGGTTATATTGCCAATGGATGGATGTTCCACAAAGAGCCAATTGACGGAAAGTATTACCTGTTCTATAAAGATGGAGTACGTTTAACTGGCAAGGGAATCGATGCAAAAAATGAGCAACACTACTATGTAAATGGTTTACTTGCACAAGGCATATATGAATATGATGGTGCAAAGCGTCTCTTTGTTAATGGAGACGTAATGAATGGATGGTACTTCCACAAACAACCAGTAGATGGTTCATATTATCTATTCTATGAAAATGGAGTACGTTTAACAGGTATCGGCAAAGACGCAAATGGAGAACATTTATTTATCAATGGTTTATTGGCACAGGGATATAATTATCATGCTGGTCAGTATCAGTATTATAAAGATGGTAATGTAGTCGATGTGCATAATGAGAAGTACTATATCAATGGAGTGCTGGCAAATGGTTGGATGTTCCATCAACAACCTATTGATGGTAAATATTATCTATTCTATAAAGATGGGTTACGTTTAACAGGTGTCGGAACTGATGCAAATGGAGAACATCTATTCATCAACGGAATCTTAGCTCAAGGCATGCAAAATTATGAAGACGAATATCGCTTATATGAGGATGGAAATCTCGTTACAGGATTTAGAGATGGCAAGTATTATGTAAGTGGTTATATTGCAAATGGCTGGGTGCGTCATGCAGAGCCAATTGATGGAACATACTACTTATTCTACAAGGATGGAGTACGTTTAACTGGTAAGGGAATTGATGCTAACGGTGATGAACGTCTTTATTTAAATGGAATACTTGCGCAAGGTTTACAAACTTATGCTGGAGAGCAGCGCGTATATAAGGATGGCGAGTATGCTAACGGATGGGTAAATGGCGTTTATGCACTTAATGGATATTTTGCAAATGGTTGGGTACAGATGGAAAATGGAGAAGAAGAATACTTCGAATATGGAAAGAGTGCTTCACCAAAAACATTGCGAGAAAATTACACAAATGAAGAGTTCATTCAGGTAATGGCGTATTACATTCGTAAGTACTCAGCACAGTATGGTATTAAAGTGAATAGCGGAATTCTTGCTCAAGCTATTCTTGAAAGTAACTGGGGAAGATCAACGCTATCTGCTAAGTATCATAACTACTTTGGATTGAAGGCTGGACCATATTGGACGGGCAAGTCTGTTAATATGGCTACACAGGAAGAATATGTTCCAGGAACTTACACAAATATTCGTGATAACTTCAGAGCATATAACAGCATAGAGGAAGGTGTACGTGGATATTTCGAATTCACCAAGTTCCCTAACTATGCGAAGATTAAGACAGCTACAACTCCAGAAGAGTATTTGACATATATTAAACAAGCGGGATATGCAACAAGTTCAACATATGTTCAAAAATACAATGAGAGTAGTACAGACCTCACAATTTAACAAAAATATGATTAAAAGAAGTCAACTACAAAACTCTATGTTCAGAGTTTTTGTAGTTGACTCTTTACTTTCTTATAGTGATAAAAGATTTATACAGTTACTTTTTGCTAATCTTGACTTTTAATAGTCTCAAGATAAAATCAATAATGCTACTAATAAGTAAAACTGAATATAATAACTCCAACAGTTCTCATAAAAAGATACGCATAACAACCAAAACTAGAAGATAATAAATTTCTATTAAAAGAAGACTCTAAGTACTAAATACCTCAAGAGGATCATGGAAGAGATAGATAACAAAAGTTTGTCTATAAAATTTCGGTATCCTTTGTGGAAATTTTTTATCTAAATATTTAAAAATAGGAGATAATACATTTGCAAATGCAATGGAAAAGATAATTCCAAAGATAACTTAGGGAAATAGTGGTTATAGAAATGTACTTGACGATTCCATAAATGAAAAACATACAAAGATGATACAAATTATCAAACTACGAATATATGAGAATTTATAGAAGTGACGATATTTTTCAAATACATAACCAGCTGCTCAACCAATGAATGAACTTTAGACCATTATTGATTTTCCATGAAATCAGTAATAGGGATATTTGATGCAAGTGTAGCAATAATAAAACAGATAATAAAACGGTATAAAATACATTTTTCAATATGTACTTTTTAGTAACTGTATAAGGGTTCCAAAATATTATTAAGCACCAAAACAGAGCTGCAAGAAACCATAAATGTCCATCATCAGCCTCCAAACCACCTCGCCAATAGGATAAAAATAGCTTGAATCATTCCATTAAAAGTATAGAAATTTCCAAGAAATTTTATTGGTAACATAAAGAAGAAGCCTGCAGCAAAGAAAAGGAACTATTAATCGCTTAATTTTAGATTTAATAAAAATGAAATAGGCTTTTTAGATTGGCTTTAGTCCTAATACAGCACCAGATAGAAAAAGAATAGTGGCATATGAAAATAAGCAAGAATCCAGTGTCCCTCCTCGGACAAAGGACAACAGTTTTCCGTAATACACTAGGGACAGATTATGGTAATTGGTAATCTATCCCTCCGTGGGCAACGATTATTTTTAGATATACACTATGTCCAATGACTACAAATATTGTTGCAATCACACGAATCCAATCATACAGTTCAACGCGTGTATCATGTAATGGTTTTTGATTCACTTTTTCTCCTTCGTTAAAAATAAAAGTCTACTTATATATAAGTATTATATCATCCTCATATTAAGCAGATAAAGGAACTTTTTGTTAGCTGAGATACTGTAGTCTTTTAATTGCAATTTCAAAAAGAAAGTAAAATAGAATTATTTGAGATGGTTTAATTCTATTTTTTAATCGATAGATTTATTTGAAAATGAAAGTGCATTCTAATAAAAATATATGCATAAATCATAGTGATAAAAAGCTGTTATATTAAGAAAGCAGAGAGAACTTTGGTAGGTATGTTTTCAATATTAATCAACGTATTAACGGTTTGAATCAGGTTGAGGAAAAACACAATGTTGGTATATTATTTATAGTGTGATTCTATGTTTTTATGCATGAATTTTTGTATCATTTTCATATCGAAATTCATGTTTGAAAGAGTGAAAAATGGAGATAAGGTGTATGGAAAGACATGACAAAATTATCATTGGTGCTGGATTATATGGGCTGTACTCAGCTCTCTTTGTGCGAAAAAGAGGTCAGAAAGTTATTGTCTTTAGAATGTGATCCCACACCATTTAGAAGAGCTCACATATATTAATCAAGCTAGAGTTCACCAAGGTTATCATTATCCACGCTCTATTTCTACAGCACTCAAGTCGGCGGAGTTATTTTTGAACGTTTTAATAAAGATTAGTGATTTCTGTATCAATCGTGAGTTTGATCAGATTTATGTACTACATCTAGTCAATACTCTTGGTCAGATGGAAAATGACTCAAAAGACTTTTGTAAGGGCAGCTGATATTCCATGTGAACAATTGGTACCAGAAAATTATTTTTAAACAAAGGATATTGTGATGGTGTGTGTTAGAACGAAGAGAATACACGTATGACGCAATGATTTTATTAGATTATTTTCTAGAAGAACTTAAAAAATACCCTACTGAAGTTACCATTAAGTATGGAGTTAATATTACGACAATTGATAAGACAAGCGATTCCTATATTATTCATACGGCTGAAGGAATTGACTATGAATCAGGCTTTGTATTAAATGCGACCTATGCTAGTACAAATCAAATTTTAGAAAAAGTTGGATTTGAAAAGTTTGGTATCAAGTATGAGTTATGCGAAATTATCTTGTGTGAAGTAAATGAGAAGTTGAAAGATATTGGCTTTACTGTCATGGATGGACCATTCTTCTCCATTATGCCATTTGGTAAGACAGGACTGCATTCTCTTACGTCAGTAACATTTACACCGCATACAACAAGTTATGATGGCTTACCTACATTTGAATGTCAGAAGGAGAGTGGTGGTTACTGTTCTCCAACGCATTTAGGTAACTGTAATGACTGTCCAGCAAAGCCTAAGACAGCTTTCCCATACATGGCAAATCTTGCCAGAAAATACATGCTTGACGAGTATGGATTTGAATATAAAGGATCACTCTTCTCCATGAAACCAATTCTAATGAGTTCGGAGATCGATGATTCTAGACCTACAGTAATTCGTAAATATTCTGAGAATCCAACGTTTGTTGGTGTACTCTCAGGAAAAATTAATACAGTATATGACTTAGATGAGGTATTGAGTGATGGAGAATAAGGAAAAGAATTTTGCGTCAGCAGTAGTTTACGTAAGAAACGCAGAAAATCGATTAGAGAAGTTTTTGAAGACTATTATTTCTACAATGGAAGATAACTTTGTACACTCTGAAGTGATTTGTGGTCAATGATGCTTCTGATGATAAGTCATTAGAAATTATCAAGAAGACAAGTGAACTTGCGAAGTCTACTAGTGTATCTGTTATCAATATGAGTTACTTCCATGGTCTAGAGCTATCCATGGATGCAGGTATTGATATGTCTATTGGAGACTTTGTGTTTGAATTTGATAATACAACATTAGACTTTGAACCTGAAATGATTATGACAATCTATTATCGTTCCTTGAAGGGATACGATATTGTTAGTGCATCACCAAATCGTAAGGAAAAGTTTACATCAAGTTTATTTTTATAAAAGTGTTTGATCGATTTACAGACTATTCATATAAGATGACAACAGAAAGTTTTAGAATTTTAAGTAGACGTGTCATTAACAGTGATGTAGTTCAATGAATAAGACAATCCCATATCGCAAGGTTGTATATGCAAACTGCGGTCTTAAGACAGATAATCTCAAGTATGAGGTTGTAAATAATGTTACGTTAGAAGAGGATGTGCGTGAGAAGAAGTATCGCTCAAATCTCGCAGCAAACTCATTACTATTATTTACAGAGATTGGTTATCGCTTGTGCAAGTTTACATGTTGCGTATTTATGATGATTGTTTCTGTATTTATGGTACTGTTCTGTCGTTGTGTGTCATTACAGCCAATCCAGTTGTTGGATGGACAACAACCATTTTATTCTTATCCGTCGCATTTTTTGGATTATTTGGAATTTTAACTATTATTATCAAGTACTCTACAGTTATTAGTTGATTTGGTGTCTCAAGAGAAAACAGTATAGTTTTGAAAACATCGAGAAGTTAACGAAGCAGGAGATTTTTATGAAGAAGGCACTCGTTGGTTATACAGGTTTTGTTGGAAGTAATATTTTACGCTGCTACTGATTTTCGATGCAGTATACAATTCTAAAAATATTGAGGAAGCGTCTGAGTACAAATCCAGATTTATTAGTATATGCTGGATTACGCGCTGAAAAATATTTTGGCAAATAGTGCACCAGAACAAGATATGGCACTAATTATTCAAGCAGAAGATAATATTACAAAGATCAATCCTAAGAAGCTTGTACTCATTTCAACAATTGATGTTTTTAAGGTGCCTGTTAATGTGGATGAAAATTCTGCACAATTGATACAGTTAACTTGCACGCACATGGGTATAATCGCTATCAACTAGAACTTTGGGTGAAAGAGCATTATCCAGATGCGTTGATTATTCGTTTACCTGGTTTATTTGGGAAGAATATTAAGAAAGAATTTTATCTTTGACTTTATCAACGTAATTCCGTTTATGTTAAAGAAAGAGAAGTTTGATGAGTTGGTTCAAAAAGATTCTTCTTTAGAGAAGTATTATGTATTGCAGGACAATGGTTTCTATAAAGTAAATTGTCCTGAGGAAGATAGAGAACGATTAAAGAGTAAGTTTAAGGCATTACAATTCTCCGCACTCAACTTTACAGATAGTAGAAGTGTATATCAATTCTATAATCTTGGCAGATTATGGATGATATTGAAGTGGCATTAGAGAATAATCTTCATATGTGGCATCCTGCAACAGAACCTGTATCGGCAGGAGAAGTATATGAATACTTAACAGGAGAACAGTTTGTAAATGAACTAAATGGAACTCCTGCAAACTATGACTATAAGACAATCCATGACACGCTTTATGATGGTCAAAATGGATATATCTGTGATAAGAAAACTGTACTAGCTGATATCAAACAGTTTGTGGAGGCTAGATAATGTTGAAACAAGCAAAAAACAATATTGTATTTGCAGTGTTGTCATTGCTTTTATTAACGCTCTTGGTAATGATAGGACCATTGAACGCTTTTCAACATGGCTATTTCGCAAATGAAGAGGATATTAATACCATCGCAAGTGAAGATTTAATCGGTGAATATGATTTGACTAACGGTGGCAAATTTACGACTACTTTTGTGCCTGCAAGAAAACATATGACAGGTGTGGAAGTATATATAGTAAAGCAAGATTCTGGCACAGGGAAGCCTCATACTTACAATTGAAGATAATAATGGCAAAATTATTGATCGTAGTGAAGTAGAAGTAGCCAACGTTAAGTCAGAGACTTGGTATAAATTTTATACAAAGGCAAAGTATCAAATCGGAAATCAATATACATTGCATATCTCTACAACTGGAACAAATGGGAATATAACTCTACAGAAGGCTACAACATCATATATGTCTGAAGAGAATCCATCAGGAGAGTTTTTATTAAGTTTTGCATACAAGAAAGCACATTTAATCATGAAACGCGTATCTTGATGTGTAATATGATAATTTCTCTTTGGATTATCTTGCTATCTACTCGATTCACTGAAAAGAAGCAGAAAACTATACGACTACTAGGTGTCGTTGGAATACTTGTTACTTTACTAAGCTGGAATTTCATATTTAGTTCTCTTTATGGTCAAACTGCAAGAAATACATCTTTTCAAACATATAATACATGGTTTGAATACAGGTATTGCAGAAGCAGAGAGTATACATATTTCTTTGTGTCGATGATGCATATCAATATGGACTAGGCCGTTATTCAAGTATTAACGGTAGCTATTATGGGATGAGAAATCCATACACAAATAATGATGAGTGGACGGAGGGTTGTTCAAATACAGAGTCAGCTATCTTAGTAAATGATAGTCCCTATATTATTAAAATATCCGAAACTGCAAAAAAGATAAGATTTCAAAATGGAGATACATATGCCATTAAGGATATTAAAAAGATCGGCGATAATTATCGTGTTGACTTAGATGGACCTGTCTTAAGTGTTGCTAAACAAGGTGCGTTAGAGTATGCGGTGTTCATCGATGCAAGTGGAAGTGATTTACCTCGAGGATACCTTTCACCATATAAACAACAATTTGGTTTACAAGGGAAGGTATTTAGACTCGTTTATAGAGTTTTTACATAATGGTGATACTGCACTAGATTTGCTAAAACTTGTAGGCGTAGTATGATGGCAGCTCTTGTATTCGTTGTTATCAGTCTATTAATTAAGAAAAAGTATAATACAATTTTGACAGGATGTTTCCTACTCACTTTTTGGCTGTCACCTTGGACAGCGATGTTCGCTCAGAATCTTTATTGGGTTGAATTTACCTGGTTTATACCAATGGCAGTTGGTTTATACTGTTCAATAAATATAAATGACTTCTAAGGCAAGATGATAGTTTCGTACATCCTTGATTTCAGTGTATCAATATTAATCAAGTGTTTATGCGGGTATGAATATACATCTGCAGTGATGATGGGATTAGATTACTTTTCTTGTTACAGATTTGAGATACAACGCAATGCTATCTACAAAAATAAAAAGGCAAATTCAATCCCTAATCATTCCGCTTTAACGTTTGTATAATGGGAATTGTTGCGATCATTAGGTTTTTATAACTGCTATGTGCTTGCATGCAATTCTAAGAGGAAACGGAAATCTTATTGAAGGCATTATCACTATTTTTAAGAGCGATGTATTAAGAAGAACTTCTGGTGCAGATTTGAACCAACTTTCTACAAATCTATGGGACTCCATGAATGCGTCTATTTGGGAAGTTCTTTTGTCGATATTTCCATTTTTGACCCAGATATCGTAGTAGGAGTTTCAGGAAAAACTATTTCAGGTTATTTGTATTGTTCCATTAGGAATATTTGCATATGACTTCCACAATAGAAAATTAGATATAATTAAAGTTGCTTTATATATTGTCACATTCCTTACTTCTATTTCGTGGATTGTACTTGCTAAGTCACATTCCTATGTATACTTTTCCTAAATTTTGTACTGTGGTATTTTGGTTTTATTCAGGTATGTATTTATATTATTTTTAATCATTTTTCTAGTGTAGTGAATAATCATCGAGCAAGGGCAAGTGTAATGAAGCTATCAATATCAAATATTGGATGGACTGAAAAGTGACGATAATGCAGTTTATCAACTGATGAAGAAGTATGGATATTCAGGTTTGGAGATAGCTCCAACTAGAATTTTCCCTGTTTTACCATATGATAAATTAGAAGAAGCAATTGATTGGGCAAAAGAATTACACAGACAATATGGATTCATCGTTCCATCAATGCAGTCAATTTGGTATGGTCGCCAAGAAAAAATCTTTGGTACAGAAGAAGAACGTCGAATATTAATAGACTATACGAAGAAAGCAATTGATTTTGCACATGCAATTGGTTGTAAAAATCTAGTTTTTGGCTGCCCAAGAAATAGAGTGATATCTGAAGATAAAGATCAGGCTATAGCAATAGAATTCTTTAGAGAATTGGGGGAGTATGCATTATCAAAAGATACTGTAATTGGTATGGAAGCAAATCCACCTATCTATAACACAAATTTTATTAATAATACAGAATCTGCACTAAAGCTTTATTCAGCAGGTAAACTCAGAAGGATTTAAGTTGAATCTTGATGTAGGAACTATGATTTATAATGGTGAGTCTATTGGTGAATTAATAGGAAATGTTCAATACATTAATCGTGTTCATATTAGTGAACCAAATCTAAAAAGTGAATTGAAGAAAGAGAACTACATTGATTTGAGAAAGGTACTTCTTTCAGAAGGTATCAGGGATATGTATCCATTGAAATGGGAAAAGTTGATAATCTTATGGTTTTAGATGAGAAATTAAAATATGTGGCGAGGGTTGTTTCAAGAAAAAAATAGGATTGTTAAGATACTATTTCAGGAGGTTTTTATGAGAAAGTCAGATAAGAAAAAGAAAGGTATAATTTGGCAAAAGATTCTAGATAATAAGGTGTTTATTCTTGGAGTCCTGTTAATACTATTGATTTGCTTAATTCATACCTTCAAAAATGCTAGTTTAGCAAATTTCGTTCCAATCAATGGAACTTTTCAGAATTATAATCCTGTAAGAAGATTTCTTGCAGGGCAAGTACCTTTTAAAGAGTATGCAGACTATCTTGGATTAGGACATCTTTATATAGGAACATTATTTACAGTACTTTTTGGGGGTACTTATCAAAGTTCGCTATATGCTTATACGTTTCTGACTTTTTCTGGATTCGCATTATTTATTATGCTTATTTCTTGGGCTGTTTTAAGGAATAAAGAAAAGGCAGTAATCCTTACAACTACTCTTTTAACAATCATTTTGATCATACCGATTTTCTTTGAAAATATTCTAGCAAATAGCGATGGTCTTTTAAAAGCTTTACGCTATTCATTACTACCAGGTAATTCTGCAAGAATGATAAGAGGTACTATTTTAGTACATGCATGTATACTAATTTATTTTAGGATATTTAATCTATGCAAAGTGGATTCAGCATAAAGAGGTTAAATTTAAGAAGTATTTTACCTTATTTTTATATCGCAATTGTAGCAGGTGTGAGTTTCGGTTGGAGTAATGATTATGGCATTGGTAGTTGGCTGGTAGCTAATCCTTATGAATGCTTTCCTTGCTTATATCAAGGAAAGAAAAATCACTTTTGTAATTGAGGGTGTTATTATCATCCATCTTAGTTTCATTTGTATCCTATTTTTGGTTGTGGAAATTCTTACCTTGGTAACTTTAAGGGATGGATAACATTCACATTTGGTACTGGAGGATATCAGTCTTGGTTCTTTAATAACAATTATTATAGAAGCTATTATTTATTTGACGTAGATTTTAGTTTTATCATGTTAGTTCAGGGCTTATTAGTACTGCTATACTTGAAAATTATTTGATGCTAAAGGAACAGCGGAAGCATGTAAACGATATGGTATTTTAGCCTTTATCAATATGTCGTGTTTTGCGGTTGTAAATGAGTATAGATTGATTAGTAATGGTCAGTTGTATGAAGTTAGTTTAATTGTACTTCTTCTAACAATTTCAGTTGAATTGTTTAATGTTCTAAATTCACTGTTTGAAAGCCAACGGTTACGACGTAATCTGGTGGTTGGGTCTGTAGTACTATCACTTGCATGGGTAAGTTCTACTATGAAAGACCTTATGACAATGAAAGTTCTTGGGCAAAGTGGATTGTATGTACCTCAGATGGGTGGCTATATGACAACACTAAACAATGACTTGTATGCTGCTCATGCATTCTTGAATGGTGAAGACTTCTTTGCAACATACGCGACTGCACAGGAATTAATGGAAGGAAAGTTCCAACCAACAGGAACAGACTATATTATTCACGCATTAGGTGATAAACAGCGCCAGGCGTATTTAGATGCATTCAAGAATGGAACATTCAAGTATGCTGCAACAATCCGCGATGATTATACAGACTGGTCATTCTGGATGAAGCGTGCAAACTGGTTCTTCTATCGCGAACTTTATCAAAGTTGGCATCCTGTATTTGCAAATACTTATGAGACCTATTGGGAAAGAAATGCAGATGGTGAAACAAATACAATTCATGATGGTTTTACATTAAAAGTGACAGAAATATGCAACTTCACAAAAGATTGAAGTGATATGTAATGATTCTACAGTTAATGGTATAGCAGATGTATATGTGGATTATCGTGTAGAAAAAAAAGGTAATCTTAGTTCTAAGGTAATGTTCCGAAGAGAGCTGGAAGTGAAAAATACTGGGAAACTTTACCCTGTTGGTGGTCTATTCTATGATCATAATCATTTACGACCTATATCAGCGGAATACATTCCGGTTGAAATTTCAAATGGCCGTGGTGAAGTTACAATTTACCTCACAACCATCACATAGTACGGTTCTAAACGTGAATGAAGCAAAATGTGATGCTATTTATGGCGTATCATCGAGATATATCCCACTTCTTTCAACTAATGTTGAGAAAAATCAATTTATTATTCAAAAGTATGCTAGATATGTAAATGATACTGCCGATGCTAAGAAAGTCATTTATCATGGCAAAGAATATACTGTTACAAATATTAGTTCTGAAGATGATGGTGTTTACATTACGGTAGAAGAGACTATCGAAGAGGATGACAACATGGAAAATTTTATCCAAATACGATAAAATTCATTCGGTTTCTTTTGAAAGGATGGCAATTATGATTGTTGAGAAAAGACCTGGAGTGCCAAAGTATGAATGCTTTGGTACGCTGAAAACGAAAGATTATGAGTGCTAATTCCAATTATTAACGAAGGAGACCGCAATACAAAGGAACTCACTAGAGCAAAGGAACATCATATTTCTGATTATGCGGATATTGTAATCTGTGATGGTGGTTCAACAGATGGATGTACTGATGAAGCATCATTGCGTAGTCTTGATGTAAATACATTGTTGATTAAGCGTGATGAAGGAAAACAGGGTGCACAATTACGTATGGGAATATCATGGGCACTTGAAAGAGGTTATGAAAGGTGTGTAATTACCATTGATGGAAATAATAAAGATAGTATTGAAGACGTGCCAAATTTTATTCAAAAATTAAAAGGAGGATATGACTTGGTACAAGGGTCACGTTTTATAGAAGGTGGTAAAGCAATCAATACACCGTTTATTCGTACAGTATCTGTACGTTTCATTCACGCACCTGTTATTTCTCTTACCGCACGACAGAAGTTTACAGATACAACAAATGCATATCGTGCGTATTCAAGAAGATATTTGACTGATATTCGTGTACAACCTTTACGTGATATCTTTATGACATATGAATTACTTGCATATCTTTCTGTACGTGCAACACAGTTAGGGATGAAGGCATGTGAGATTCCTGTTACACGGGCATACCCAAAGACAGGAAAGACACCTACAAAGATTAGTTTCTTTAAAGGTAATTCAGAGTTATTACGTATCTTATTTAAAAACATGCAGGGTGCGTATAACCCGCAATAAGGTGACATTATGATTGAATCGATTCAAAAGAATAAGAAAGGGATACTGCTGATGCTAGTATCCTCTATCTGTGTATGTGTTGGACAATTATTATGGAAATTATCTGCTACGCAAGGACTTCTTTTCATGCTAGCAGGTTTTGTGTTTTATGGCGCAGGTGCACCAATCATGATTCTTGCCTATAAGTTTGGAAAACTATCTGTATTACAGCCAATGCTTAGTTTGAATTATGTTTTAAGTATTTTATTAGCTGCTTTTATACTGCATGAAGCAATAACGATATATAAAGTGATGGGTGTTATCATCATTACCTGTGGGAGTTATTTATGATTGCAGGTGATGAATAATGGTGATATATTATATCGTATTATTAATCTATGACGATGTTTGGATCTGTGGCGTCATTATTCTTGAAGAAGGCATCCGCATCAAAAAGGTCTTATAGATATGATAAAGAATATCAATCTATATATAGGTGGTCTTTTTATGTATCTTCAGCGGTATTAAATATATGGTTATTAAAGGTGTTGAGATTGCTCCGTGATTTTACCACCGACATCACTAACATATATTTGGACAATGATTTTATCCTACTTTATTTTAAAAAGAAAAATTACATTTAAAAAGATTATTGGAGTTTGTCTGATATTAGTTGGAGCAATTATTATCTCTTTTTATAAAGCAACATTAATCAACAGCTAAAAAAGTCTCTGTTAGGCTTTGCCAGTTCTAGAGAGACTTTTTACATGCTTGCAAGTTATTTTAGATTACCTTTGTTTATATGGGTTTGAAGAATTTGATCTGTAACTTCGTAGATGATCTCTGAGCCAAGTTTTGTTTTAGACTGACGACCATATACTTTTTCTGCAGTGACCTGATGTTCCTTCCAGTCACCACCATTATTGGAGTTGTTTAGTAGGAGTGGTTGGAAGTTATCCATTGCATGAGCAAACCGTGCTTCTGGAGTCTCGTTGGCTTCAAACTCATCAAATAGAGCAATGAGTTCTGCTTTTTGATCATCAGGTAGTATTGAATAGATTCTTTCTTTGGCGAGATCTTCTCTTGCCTTTTGTGTCTTTAGACCTTCTGTATCGTATGCGTAGGTATCACCTGCATCAATTTCAACAATATCATGGATAAGACACATCATCATTGTTTTAGCGACATCAATCTTTTCATTTGCATGTTCCTTTAAAAGGTAGCTCATAATCGCCATGTGCCATGCATGTTCTGCGTCATTCTCGTTTCGTCCATGATTGGTTAAATGAGTCTGGCGGAAGATATTCTTTTCTTTATCGATTTCTAGGATAAAAATTCATTTGTTTTCTGTAAACGTTCATTCATGAGTGATATGCTCCTGACTATTTACTGAAAATAACAGTTTTTAAAATTGCCTGTTCCATAACGTAAGCAGCGATTGTACCTACAACATTGATATCCGCTGGTACGATACTAGAACTCATTACGTAGATGGAGTCTCCATCAAATGTAGTGTGCACAGGCTTTGATAACACGTGCATATCCATCATGTGCCATGCCTGCAACTTTTGTCAGTGCAGTTTTATCTAGTCTTGGCATTGGTGATGATAGCACCAATAGTCGTGTTTTGACGGAAACAGGTCACGACCTAAAGATTGCCGGTATATGCCTTCTTCCGCATCGATAAAACTTCCATCTTTCAGATTGCGAATACCAGAGAGAGTATTACCACTTGTGGGATCGTAGATATTACCGACAGCGTTTACTGCAACGATAGCGCCTACTTTTAAATCTCCTAGTTGTACAGCATAGGTTGCTAGAGCAGAAGGAGAGGCTTGTTTTGGGCCATATATCTTTCCGATAGTAGCACCAGTTCCGGCTCCATGTCGTCCTTCTTCAAAGATTCCTCTGATATGCATTTTCAGCATGCTTGATAGCCTAGGTTTTGCGTCTGGGTATTTCTGTGTTGGGTTGCCATTTAAATCAAAATAAACAGGAAGCACACAATTGAGGTACAACACCCGCAGCAGTAGGGAAATCCGATGTTACGTTCTGCTAAGAACTTCATGATACCACTAGCAGTATCAAGACCCAAACGCACTCACCTCCAGATAATACAATCGCATGCACTCCATCATTAGAAGAGAGTGGATTTGAGTAGTCCACTTTCTAGAAGCAGGAGCACCACTATGAATATCGATTCCGGTAGGATATCCTGATTCACTTAAGATAACTGTGCAGCCAGTATTTGAGTCTGGATATTCAGCACTACCTAGTTTTAAATTCTGTGAAATGCATGGATAGAGATTTCTTGTAATAAACTATCATAAAAATACCTCATGAATTATTATAACGTTTTAATTTTGAAATAATAAAAAGTTGTGAGTTAAATTTGTTATAAATTAATTCACAACTTATTATATTTATAATTATTTATTTCTAAAATCATCAATTGCTTTTCTAACCTGTTGAGCGTTAACTGCAATCTCTGCAGAACAACCACTTGTTAGTAAAGAACCCATTCCCATAAAATCAATTCCATTTTCAAGCCACTCATTGATATTGTTTAAATCAATTCACCACTTGCCATAAGAGGCATAAAGGTGTAGGTGTCTTTGAAAAATTTTTAGCTAACTTTGGACCATAGAAATTTGATATAGGGAAAGGCTTTGATGAAAATGCAGCACCCCATGTAAAGGGACCATTAATAGCTTCAGTAATGGTTGTACATCCTGGACCATACGGAATCTGATAACGATTGCACATCTTCGCTACATCTTCATCAGCTGTACATGAGATGATGAAATCAGCACCATTCATAATTGCAATACGAGCTGTCTCAGGATCTAAAACAGTATCCGCACCGACTATCATTTTGTCACCGTACTTTTCTTTTACAGCCTTTATGCATTCTCCTGCATCGTTATTTGTAAAAGCTGATTTCCATACATGGTAAACCACCATTTACTAGTCCTTCAGCTATTTCCAAAGTTCTTTCAACGTTTGCACGTACTACAGCAAATGCACAGATATCATACATTCTTTGTGTGATTGTAGCTTTCTTTATTCTCTCCATAATTACTTCCTCCATTCATAGAGTTTTATTTTTCAGTTAGATGTAATTTATTTCTTTAGGTTATAGTATGCAAGCATATCTTGTATCTGCTCATCTTGTGATGGAGTTGAATCAAATACAGGTTTTCTAGCAGGACCAACTGGTGCGATACTAGATAGTTCTACACTACGCTTTAACATAGAAGGTACAGTTCCGAGTTTTAGGATACCTCTTAATACATCGATATCTTTTTCTGGAGTTTTCTCTGCAGGTAGCACTATCATTTTTCTTGTAAAGCTTTCCAGCAGAGGGACTACATGTATCAACGATTAGATTACTTGTTCCCCTGACAACATCCACTTGCAATCAGTTTGAACTGCTTGGAAATCTTAGAATCTGATCCTACTAAAACTTTTAAGTTTGTTCCTTCAGCAGCTTCAAGATAGCTCTTTAAGTTTTCCATATCACCAGAACTATCTTTAATTGCTAAGATATTTGGAACGTTATTTGCTAAGCGTTTAACAACATTAGCAGGGATGTTACAACCAGTTGATTTTGGAATGTTATAAGCAGACAGGAATTTTACAGCACTAGCAACATCTGCATAGTGTTGGTAAATCTCTTCATCAGTTGGTTTGATAAAGTATGGAGTAATGACGGATAAAGCCATCACAGCCTGCCTTCTTCCATTGCCTTTAGCAAGTTTAATTGTTTCTTTTGTTGAGCATGCTCCCCGCACCAGAATAGATTGGAAACACGATGGTCAAACTAATTTTAACAACTTTATATGAAATCAATCTTTCTTCATCATTTAGACATGGAATTCACCGTTTGATCCTAAAGGAATATTCCATCTACTCATGCTCAATCAAAGTAATCAATAAGAACCTTTGTGGTCTTCAAAATTAATGGATTGTTCTTTTCGTCACGATGAAATGGTGTAACAATCAGGGTACTAACACCTTCAAACATTGCCATAGTCTAGTTTCCTTCTTTCTGTTTCTTTAAAATAGACTCTCCTAGAGATCCGCCTGGATGCCATTTTACATATTCATTTGAAGTTAGTTGTTTTTCGTTTTGTAGTAAATATAGATAAACTCTGTAGAGATGAGTTCCCAACAATACAGAAGCACGTGGAGGCTTGTTCATAGAGTCGCCTTCTTGTTTTACACCAGCCACTAAAACAGCATCTCCTTGTTGTGCTAACCAGCTATTTCCATTTCCAGTAACAGAAATAATTTTTAGCGCCATTATTCTTTAAAGTTGTGACTGTTGCCTTCAATTCAGATGTTTCTCCTGAATTTGAAATGTAATAACAACATCTCCCCGGTAATACTTGGCCAGAAGAACCGATGAACTGCTTCTTGTACCATGAAGTTCATATGCAGGTGTTCCGGTGGAGGAGAGTAGGAAGCGCATATCCACTTACGTGTCCAGGCTTACCAATGCCAGTTACATGCACGCGATTCTTATCTGCTTCTGCAGAAAGGATTAATTCTTTTGCTTTTGTTAATTGTGAGTGATCAATATTAGAAATAAACTCATTAATCTGAGTAGTCATAATACTGAGAAAATCTAATACTTGTTCTCTGTCAGTCTTTCATACATTTCCTTCTTTCTAGATAATATTTATCTTAGTAGTAATTAATATGAGTGTCAAGACCTCAGATAATGAGTTTATAAACTGCATGTATTAGTGAAAGAGGGCAAGTGAAAATAACCCTGCTCCTCAAATCTAAATATTCTAGTGGAAAAATACCCAAGATGAAAGTGTAATACTGCACCGAATACGTTGTAGTCAACGTTAGGGAAGGAAGCACTAGCGATTCCTAATGCAGAGAATGCTGGGTATAGAATTAATGGAAGTGCTGTTGTAGTAAATCCTAGTAATAAACCACCAACAAATGCACCCTTTGTTCCACCATAAATGTTACCGAATACACCACCTGTACCACCTGAGAAGAAGCAGATACCGGCAGCTGGAATCATGATTGTTGGGCTCTTTAAGATAACCATTCCAGCTGTAGCAATTAATCCACCTGTAATTGCACCTAAGAAACCGATAAGAACAGCATTAGGAGCAAATGGGAATACAGCAGGGCAGTCAACAGCTGGTAGAGTTAGGAATCCACTTTTTCAGAGATACCAACGAATGCAGCTGTGATTTCAGCAATGAACTGACGTACACCATAAATCAATACGCTCATACCAGCAGCAAATTGTAGACCCTGTAGGAATGGCCAAATTAACCAAATATCATTACCGGATGCCTTAGTAACAAGTTCAAATGCTTCGCCACCTTTAACAGCACAAGCAATTACAGCTACGTAGAATAATACAACCATGAATAATGCAACTGAGAATACGAAGTCTCTAAATAAACTTAACCAACCAGGTAATGCTAATTCAGATACGTCTTTTCCTCTACGTTCGCCATTCTTACCACCAATTAACTTACCGATATATCCAGATAATGTATAGCCAATTAAGTTGAAGTGTCCCATTGCGATACCAGCTATTGTCTGTGAGTTTATCTACGAATGGTTGAGCTAATGAAGGTAATGCTGCACCAGCGAAACCAAGAACGAGACCACCAACAAGAATAGTAACTACATCAGGCATGCCGTTTGCGATGAATACTAATGCAATTACACATGCAAAGTATAAGAAGTGCTGGCCAGTTAAGAAGATTGCCTTAAACTTAGTAAACTTAGCAATAATAATATTGAATACAAAACCCATTACCATTGTTAATGCAACCTGTGTACCATAAGTGTTTAAAGCTAATGCAGTAGCTACTTCAACCTGTGTTGTAACACCTTGAATACCGAAACCTGCATTAAATAAATTCATGAAGTTATTAATAACGCCATTCATTGCGCCAGAACCGATATTAAATACCATGAATCCGATTACTGTCTTTACAACTCCATTTACAACATCTTTTGTTGATTTTTTCTGTAAGAGTAAACCTACAAGGGCAATCACACCCATAATCAGAGCAGTATTTCTAGTCTGATTAATAATAACGTTTAGCATTTTTCTATTTTCCCCTTTCAATTATGGAATAAATACTATTTTTTTAAACTTTCAGGATCTTCACCAACAGAACGAAGATATGCATCTAGTTGGTCTTTCATTTCTTGCTTAGAAACAATGTTTGTAATTCCGCAAGCATATGGAACTTTTTCCTTTTAGCTCTTCGCTTAAATCGGACATAGTAATAATTAAATCGCCGTTGAAGAATGCTAATGAGTCCAGGTTTCCATGTTCTGTTTCAATTGGATAGTTGTTCTCACTAATAACTTGATCGGCTTTGATCTTTAATAAAGTACTAGATCCCATTCCGGCACGACATGCAACTAGTGCGTGATATACCTTTGACATGTTAAGCCTCCTTTCTATTGTTGAGGTAATTAAATACCTCTTGACTACTATTTGCAGAATCAAGCATCGCATAGAATGCTTCATCTTCTAGTAATTCTGATAAATCTGCTAAAGCAGATAGATGTTTATTATTATCCGTTGCGCTTAGGCAAAAGAGATAACGAACAGGATCATTGACCTCATTTCCAAAAACAACTGGTTCATCTAGCGTTGTAATACCGATTGCTGTCTCTAGTGCTCCACTTTCGGGACGAGCATGAGGTAATGCAACATGTTTTGTAATCACGATATATGGACCGAATTCAATAACACCTTTAACAATGTCATCGACATAACTATCTTTGATTTTGTCTGCTGTGACTAGTGGGGCGGCTGCTTTTCGCACTGCATCTTCCCAGTTGTCTGCATGAATACGGAGTTGAATCAGACGTTCATCCAACAAATCTTTTAACATATGTTATTTAGTCTCCTTTCACTGCTATATCTCTGTACAACTGTATTATCAACGATAGGGGTCAAGAAGTACAAATAGAATTAGGAACAATATTTGTAAACCACTCACAACAAAAATTAAACTCTGTTAAAAATTGAATGCTAAGAATTGTCAAAAAGAAATGATCATAAATTTAGTGAAATGAGCATTTATAGATTTAAGTATTTAATTTGTAATAATTAGCACGCTATAATCTTTTGAGATAAGTTAGTTAAAAGAACTTTTATCTATTATGAACATGATAATATTAGAGATAGGACAAACAGGAGGCCAAATAATGGTAATTGAAGATTTAAAATGTACAGCGAAGAAATATTCGTAAGAATATTTTAAGACAAGTGTATACTGCACAATCTGGACACCCAGGAGGATCTTTTGGGTGCAACAGATATTCTTACAGTGCTTTATTTTGATGTAATGGATATCAATAAGGATAATGCTAGTGGAATTGATCGTGACCGTTTTGTATTATCAAAGGGACATGTATCACCACTCTTATATGCTGTACTAGCTGAAAAAGGGTATTTTTAGCAGAAGAAGAATTAAAGACTATTCCGTCTAGTAGATCTCTAAAGTTACAGGGACATCTCAAACATGAACTACGTAACAGAGTAGATATGTCTACTGGTTCATTAGGTCAAGGTTTTGCGGTGGCTGATGGAATGGCACTCGCAAATAAGTTAGCTGGTAATGACCACCGTATCTATTGCTTAATTGGTGATGGGGAAACAGAAGAAGGCGAAATCTGGGAAGCTGCAATGGCTGCTGCTCATTATAAGAATGATAATCTTTGTGCAATCATCGACGTAAATGGATTGCAGATTGACGCAATACTGCTGACGTTATTGGACCTGAACCATTAGATCAGAAGTTTGCAGCCTTTTGGATTCCATGTAATTTTGTGTTGATGGACATAATATGGAAGAATTATAAGCTGCATTTGCTGAAGCAAAGACAGTGAAGGGTAAGCCAACAGCAATCATCGCTCATACTGTTAAGGGTAGGGTGTGTCCTTTGATGGAAAACAATGCTGGATGGTCATGGAAAGGCTCCCTAACCAAGAGCAATTTTAGAAGCAGCGATGGCAGAAATTGGAGGCAGAGAATATGCATGGTAAGGGCAACAAGAGAAGCGTACTGGTAGAAGCGTTAGCTGAAAGTTAGTTGCTGAAAATAAAAAGATTGTAGTAATAGATGCAGACTTATCTAGAAGTACTAAGACAGCAAATGCAAAAAGGAGCACCTGAAAGATTCTTCAATATGGGTATTGCAGAATCTGATATGATTGGCCATGCGCTGGTTTTTGCGACAAGTGGATTTCATTCCATTTCGCATCTTCATTCTCAATGTTCTGCTACAGGTAGAGCTTGGGAACAGATTCGTAATAGTGTTGCATATCCCTCACCCTAAACGTTAAGGTGTGTGGAACAACATGCGGGTATTACTGTAGGTGAAGATGGTGTATCTCACCGCAATTGAAGATATCGCATTAATGCGTGTTGTGCCAGGATGGAAGCATATGTACTATGTGATGCTGCACAGACAAAGGCAGTTAATAGAGACATAGTTGCATCTACAAAAGACAGCCATGTTATGTAAGACTTGGTCGTTCTTCTGTTGAGGATGTATACTAGAAGATACAGTATTTGATTTTTGGTAAGGTCCACTGTAGTTCGTGAAGGTGAAGGATGCTGTTATCTTTGCTTGATGGATTAATGGTTCAATCTGCTTTAAAGCAGCTGAAAAAGTTAAGTACCGAAGGTAAGGAAGTAGCTGTAGTAGATGTATGTGCTATCAAGCCATGCAATGAAGAACAGATTGCTGAATTACTTGCGAAGTATGATGTAGTATTTACTGCTGAAGAACATAACGTAATCGGTGGATTAGGTGGACTTATCTGTGAAATTGCAGCTGAGAAGTGCCCCTAAGAAGATCTCGTCGTATTGGTATCCAAGATACATATGCTGAGTCTGGAGATGCTAATAAGTTAATGGCAAAGTACAAACTAGATGGCTGAAGGCGTTTACGAACAAGTAAAGGCTGCTTTTATAACATGAATAAACCCCTGTTCAATATAGTGAAAAGAACAGGGTTTTTATTGTACTTAATATTCAGAAATTTACCTTTATAAATCTCTTTATTAGCAGCAGATGAAAGAAATAATATCTGCACTATTAGCTGCTTGATTCTAATAGATTAAAAAGAAATACTTATTGTTTAATAAGGATAAAGTAATTCATTCATAGCAATGTGATGTGTGATTATCCAAAGCTAATTGAGAGAAGATATATTTCACTGGATCATTATTTATCATTTCCAAATTTAATGGGAGTTTCTAAGATAGAAAATGCCCATTGCTAATTTCTTTGCTCCATTTTCTGGTTTAGAATGTGCAAGCGCAATATGGTGCTATGACAATATATCCAGGGACTATTTTCTAATTCTTTAATTGTATGATAAATATAATCTCTGGTAATACACTCATGTTTTAAGAGCTGAGAATATGAAACTCTCTATTGCTTGTTTCCAATCAATAAAAAGTTTTGATGGAGAAGAATATATTCTGTTGAATTATATCCTTTAAATGTTTTTCGTCCTCAGTATATTAATCATTCCTGCATGGTCATCCATATGAATTATGTATGCATGCAATCATTTTTAAATGCCTCTATATTTTTAATATCTGCATATTTCTGAATGATATTAAGAATATTATCTACACTAGGAAGATTCGGTTCATTAATATTTAATTGCATGCGAACACTATGAAGTACTTGATATTGTTCTTCTGCTGTCATGACAGGATTTACACGAATTATAGGAATATCATTGCGACTTATATCTGCAAAGCGTGTAGCGAAGATAATATCAACTGGGGTATCAATATTTTTTAACTGTGAAACCTCGATCGGTGCTAAGAAGTTCATATATGGAAACATTCTCTTTAGCTCGTTGTAAAGAATTGCGGAAGAACCTACACCATTTGAACATACAACTAGTGCATTTCTCTGAGGAATCTCTGAAGTTTTACGGTTTGAGTAAATTGTTGCAAAGTGCATGGTTAGATATGCTATTTCATCATCTGGTATATCTTCTCCGAATAATGAACTAAATGGTCTCATTGTTTCGCTTACAATTTCATATAACTCGTGATATTCGTTTTTTACATTATCAGTTAAAGGATTAAAAAGATAGGTAGCTTAAATAATAAGCGAGTAGTAAGCGGGTCTAAAAATGACAATAAAGCTGCTGAAGATATCTATTGTATTTTGTATAATGTGCGCCACTCAAAAGTTCAAATCGTCCCATGATTTTATCTACTACAATCAAAAATATATGTACGATCTTTGTGTATGGTCGTTAATATCACCATATGAAATCCCCAAAAATCCATGAACTAATATACTTTGATATCTGCTGATTTGAAAATTCTCATGATTTCGGTAGTTCAATAGAAAGGTCGTGTAAAAATGATATTCTTTTGTTGTAGACAGGATATCAATATTTGGTATTCCTCGATTTCCTTTGCCGCACCACAAACCATTTTTGGATTCGTGCTTTAGAAAGTGAAAATATAAATACTCATGTAGACGATCTTCAACAAACTGAATATTATCGGCAAGTTCCTGAATTACTAATTTTAGAATATGCATATAAATCAAGGTGGTAATCATCAATGATAGTATTATATACATTCGTAAAGCGATTATAAATAATCAAACGCATCATTGCACGACGAATATCCATCTCACTTCCACTAATAAAAATATCCACGAGCACGATTGTAATCCAATGTTAAGCCATTTCGTGTAAGTTCTTGTTCAAGTGCTTTTTAAACCATTAAGCATGTTGATTTACTGGAACTTGCGTTATCCATAAAATCATTTAAAGGAAAACATATTCAAGATTTAGGAATAATAAAAGATACATATACATCAATGCGCCTTCTTTATCAAAGAGGAAACGCTCGTTGTAAGAGCCTCTGAGAGCATTGCTTCTAGAATATCTCTACTTTCAGTCAGACAGAATGATCTTGTTTCCTGAGAATGGTAATTGTTTTTATTTTCTGCTTTAATAATTCATTTACTTTTTGTTATGCGATAACGAGCTTGACGTTCTGTTAGATTCTCTGTTGCAATCATCTCCCGGATAGTGATATTCTGGTTATTTAATAGATAGAGTATTGTTTTGTATGTATTACTTTCCATATTATTTTCTCCAAACTTTTGTCGTTTCTTCACACTACATACTTTTAACTTTAAATTTTGGACACATGCATTTGTAAATTTAAAGGATATTCTCTCGTAGTAGTTCTTTTTGAATGGGTATTGTAGACGTAGGTGTAAATTTTTAGATGGATGATTAACTTCATCACTATAGAATAAGGATATCCACAAATTGAGGATTAGTAGATATTATTCGAATATTGTGGATTGAGTGATATTTCAAAAGTTGATCACTCTTAAAAATAGTTAGGAAAATACATTCCGTCATTTAGAAAAATGTACAAACATTGGCTTGCTAGTGATTCTGACGGTGCAAATAAAGATATAACTCCACTTAATAGATACAAAAATTGCAGGAATTAGAACGATAAATGGTGCTAGTATCAGATTTTTCGACAACATAATTCAGATGCAACAATTAGAATTATAAGAAAGATTAACACTAATATCCCATAGCAATATTTTTATAGAATCATCTGCGATTACACATACTCTGGTTTGGTTTGTATTTCATATAATATTTCTTTCTATAACATACATAATTATAGCAAATGGTATAAGATATGTTATCCGTATACCATCTATTCAAATCTGGAAATCAGTGTAATGATATTCTTAAAACTCAGATTCTAGTTAAATGCTTTTTGATTTATTTCAGTGCTGATACAAAATTTCAAAAAATGTACTTGTTTTTATATATTGCTTTTTGTAAACTATCATTTTTGTGATAAATATGTCACGCTTGACCGCTTATTATAAGCTGAGGCTACACGGACGGCCGGGTCAAATGCCGAAGACCTGTTGAAGAAGCAGGGACTGCATCGTGGATGCAGCAGGGCAGAAGGACTGCCTGATTAATCGGGATTTCCCGCAATATTGAGCAAATCAACTCTGTGCCTGTAGCGTACTTTTTAGAGATAAGTGTGTGACAAATAGAATACATACAGGTGGTATTGGTTGATACTGCCTTTTTGTTGGGGACCGGAAAGGGAAAAAGATGAAAGAAAGTTTTATTTAGTTTTACTTGCGCATTGCTTATGACAGCGTGCACAACCAAAAGCTACATCTGTAAAAGAGACGCAGCAAACACTACTGGCAATTACAGTGATGAAAATGAAGATTGAGGATAATGAAGATTTAGATCCAGAGAGTTGGTTCAGATCCGTTGAACGCAATGGGGATCATAAACAGTCCTTATTTTACATCTTAGATTATTACAATATGACAAGTAATGGCTCACTTTCATTTTGCCAAAGTTTAAAAACAATTCAACAATCTAGTGAGTGGAGCTGCGCGTGGCTTCTGCCTTAATGGTTATGGATTTCTATGGTAAAAGAGGAAAATCTAGGTGAAGAAGACATTGCGAAGCTACGTTCTAATGGTTTTAACTCCTGGACCTACATCTGTAAAACAAGCAGTTGAAATGTTTGAAGGTGTTAGGATATACTGTTGAATCAAACTATGATCATGTTGGTGAAGATCCACATGAAGTATTCCTCTGTCACGTTTCAAGGAAGAAACTCAAGCTGGAAATGCTGTGATGGTTTGCTGGATTGAGTGGGGTGGGACACTGGCAAGTAGTCATTGGTTATGATGATATGGGAACAGAGACAACACAAGATGATGTTATGATTATGGCAGATCCTTATGATACAACCGATCATAATCAAGATGGTTACTTTGTATATGGGTGCAGGAACGTTTCTACTATAACTGGTCTATGTATGATTTCTTTCGCAGAAGAAGGGAAAAAGAAGACTACGAACGTAATGCATTATTTGTATATAGCAAAAAGCCTGAGAATAAAAATTTAGCAGATTTCATACACACACGTGAAATCTCGCTTTTTAGTTTATTAATCTCAATCCGGAAAATAAAAATACCGCATTTCTACGGTATTTTTGATAAGTGGAGCTAAGGAGGATCGAATCCCTGACCCCCTGCTTGCAAAGCAGGTGCTCTCCCAGCTGAGCTATAACCCCATGTATATCAATTCGATGAGTTTTTCCGAAAATGGTGGGCCTGAATGGATTTGAACCAGCGACCCTCACCCTTATCAGGGGTGCGCTCTAGCCACCTGAGCTACAGGCCCAACTTCATCGAATGCTTTAATATAATATCAACCACAGCACCTAGTGTCAACACATTTTTGTAATTTTTTGGAAAATAATTTGGAAACCTGGGAAACTATGAGTCTAGATAAATTTTTGTCAGTTTTAACTGATTTTCTGTTAGTACAATTGCGATGAATAGAGGTCTATGGTAAAGTTAGCGAGGATATGCGGAGGTTTTTGCATGAAGGTTTTTATTATCTGGTGGGCAGGAACATGTTGGAAAGTTCTTATCACCCTAAATTATCAATCTTTTTAGTTAGCTTACTACCACCGATTGAAGAACGTGGTGGTTTATTACTTGCCAAGATGCTAGGGATACCTATGTGGGAAGCGGTATTCTGGTGTGTCATTGGTAATATTTTGCCAATTCCATTTATCTTATTTGGAATTAAAAAGTTAATCCATTGGCTATCCACACATCACCTATCAAAGATTGCGGGAGTGAGTTAGAACAGAAAGCAATTAAGAATGAGCTTTCAAAAATTGATAAGTATGGTTTCTGGGGATTGGCGCTATTTGTGGGAATCCCATTGCCTGGTACAGGTGCTTGGACTGGATGCTTGATTGCGGCTTTGTTTGAAATGGATTTAAAAAAAGCAACTCTATCAATATTGATTGGAGTTGCAATGGCTGCAGTAATTATGACACTGGTATCCTATGGATTATTAGGTGCAGTATTTGGATAAGGTCTCAATATGAGACTTTTTTCTATATTAAATTATTCAGGCAGATTCTCAAGTAGCTCGACAATACCTTGAAAATCTTTGATTGTCGCAGATAAGAATGGAAGCTCATGGGCTTCAAGAGAATCACTAGAAATCGCAATGACATTTGCATTGGCTTTTTTTGCGGCGAGAACGCCGTTGATAGAATCTTCAAATACGATAACATGATCAAATACATGAAGACGCTCCATGGCTTCTAAATACATTTCGTATTTACTATTGTATGTACCATCATCGTAGACGATTGTACTTGGATCAATCCATTGGTCTAAGTGGAATTGTGATACATAGAAATCTATATTTTCTTTGATAGATGCAGAAGCAATCGTAAAGGGAATGTTGTGTTGTTTGAGGTAGTTAAAGAATTCAATGACACCCGGAGCTAGAGCTGCGCTAGGATCATTTTTGACATATTGTCGATAAAGAGCTTCTTTTTCGGCTGATAATCGTTCACATTCATCTGTAGGTAGCGTGTTATTCGTCATGCGTTGAATTAAATCAACATTTGCTAAACCCCAATACTTTTGTACAAGTGTTTCCTTTGTCATATGTTCGCCAATGACCCTCATAGCGATTGTATCCCAAGCTTGAATATGTAAATCAGTATCAAAGAATAATGTACCGTTAAAATCAAAAATAATTCCGTTATAGCGCATGTTATCTCCTTTTTTTGATTATTATACATTTTATTGATGCGTATGACATCTGATTGTGTTTTAATATATGAAAAAAGAGGGAGAAAGTTATGCAATACAGTGCTCTAATCGTTGCGGCAGGTAGTGGGACAAGAATGAAGCTTGGATTTAATAAGGTTTATGCTAAACTGCCAGATGGAACAACTATTTTGGATAAGACGCTTTCTGTATTTCTAAATGATAGTGATTGCATACAAATTGTTTTGGTAACAGACTGTGCAGAGCATTTTAAAAAAGAACAAGGAAGAAAGGATGGTAGAATCGTGTTTGCGTGTGGTGGTGCAACACGTCAAGATAGTGTTTATAATGGCTTGCGTGCAGTACTAGCAGATATTGTTTTCGTGCATGATGGAGCAAGGCCTTTCTTAGATCAAGAGTCATTAGAGAAACTTAAAAAGACGATGGAAACAGAGAAGGCTGCTTTACTTTGTGTTCCATGCAAGGATACTGTAAAGCATGTGAAAGATGGATATGTTGTAGAGACATATGAACGTAGTACTTTACAGTGTGCACAGACACCGCAGGCCTTTGAGACAGATTTATTACTTACATGCATGCATAAAGCAAAAGAAGACCACTTTATTGGAACAGATGATACTTCCTTGGTAGAGAAGTATTCTGATGTAAGAGTAGCTGTAGTTGAAGGGAAGTATTCTAACTATAAAATTACTACTCCAGAGGACATGAGGTAGTATATCTGCTCAAGAAAAAGCATTTAGTTACATATGATATAATAAAAAAGATTTAAATAGATAGTGTAACACCGTAAAGGAGAACATATGAAACGAAAAGTATATTGTGACTATTTACGTTTGGTTGCGACTTTCGCCGTAGTGTTTATACACGTGGCAGCGTCGAATTGGTCAAATGTAGATGTAAATGGAATACAGTGGCAGGTTTTTAATATTTATGACAGCTTAGTTCGCTGGGGAGTTCCAATCTTTGTGATGATTAGTGGAGCACTTTTCTTGAATAGAGATGTTCCAATTAAGAATATTTATTCAAAATACGTACTTCGTATGGTAATTGCATTTGTATCTTGGAGCCTTTTTTATGCAATACTAACAACAGATACATTCCAACATGGATTAATCTATAGTCTAAAATCACATATAGGAACATTAGTGACAGGACATTATCACATGTGGTTCGTACTAATGATTATTGGGTTATATATGTATTCCGTTTATGAAGAAGATTGTTTCTGATGAAAGCAGTTATGAAGTATTTCTTAAAAACTATCATTTATATTTGCGTTTTTGATTCCATGGGTGCTAAAAATTGTAAATGATTTTGTGGGGTCTAATAATAGTATGATTCAAAAGATGGTTACTACTATTAATTCTAATCTAATGAATATGGGTATGAGTATGGTGTTGGGTTATTCTTTCTATTTCATACTAGGATATTACTTAGATCGCATTGAGATTAAAAAAGATGTGCGAGTGATGATTTATGTCGCAGGTATATTAGGTTTTATTTTTACTGTTGTTGCAGACGCAGGGTTGTCTATTAAGACACAAGTAGCGAACTCTAATTATTATGGGAATTTTGAAGTAAATGTTTTATTAGAAGTTATTGCGGTTCATACACTTTAAGTATCATACATTCCAGAACGAAAAAGGTGAACCAATTTGTAGTAGTCTTATCGAAGTTTGGATTTGGTGCATACTTAATTCATACGTTTATCATTGAAAGTATGGCAGCTATTCTTCGCTTTGATACCTTATCAATGAATGCATGGATTTCAGTTCCGTTAATATCAATTATTGTGTTTGGTGTATCAATGGGTATATCTGCAGTCCTGAATCATATACCAGTAATTAAAAATACTGTGTGTAATAAATGATGGAGCGACTCTTTTGAACTGATATTGTTTAAAAAGACTCGCTTTTTAATTGTTTTTGGTACATGCATACACTGGAAATGACTGAGGATACTCTTGTTTATATTTTATCCAATTTTTATATTTGTCTAAATTCTAAAAAGAATTTTTAATCTAGCCATTGTTCTAACATTTTGATGTTTTATAAAATATAAGTGAAATTAATCACATGTTTCATACATGCATAATTGAATGAAGTGAGAACATAAAAAAGGGGAGGATAGTATGTTATTTCACATTAGCGGGGATACGGCCATATACCAATGGGTCGCAATGTTAGGAGTACTTGCCAGTTTAATCTTGTTAAACGAGTTTTCTCGTCGTACAAAGTTTGGCGGTATCTTGATGTTTTTTGTTTTACCATTAATTTTGACAGTATATTTTATCGCAATATACGTATCAGCTAGAATGGGGGCAGAATGGGCTTTACATAACCAGACATATCTATATATGAATGGTTGGTTCCATTATGCAAAACTCTATGCGTCACTTACTGGTTGTATTGGATTTATGATGATCAAATACAAATGGGGTATTGGAAAACAACGTTGGTTCCGTGCATTCCCATTTGCGATTGTCGCAATTAATATCTTGATTGCTGTAGCGAGTGATTTTGAGTCCGCAATCAACGGATGGTACAAATGGTGGTTGTCTTCTGAAGGCGTATGGTTATATGGTGGATGGCATAATGTATTTAATGGTTTAGCAGGTTTAATTAATATTTTCTGTATGACAGGTTGGTGGGCTGTATATTCTTCTAAGGATGAGAAAGATATGATTTGGCCAGATATGATCTGGGTATATATCTTAATCTATGATGTGTGGAATTTTGCATATACATACAATTGCTTACCAACACATACATGGTTCTGTGGTGTGGCCTTACTTCTATCACCTACAATTCCTGCATTACTATGGAATAAGGGTGGATGGATTCAAAATAGAGCAAATACTTTATGCATTTGGTGCATGTTTGCACAGGTATTTCCACTGTTCCAGGAGACATTGGCTGATGGCACAAAGGCATTCCCATGGGTTACATTACCAGCTTTATACGCAGACGGAACTCTAAATGGTATCGTCGCTGGTGGAAGTGCAAACGCAAATCCTACAATGATGACAATTGTGAGTGGACTAGCACTTATGGTAAACCTTATCGCTATCATCTACATCATCCGTACGTGTATAAAGACAAAGAAGAATCCGTACAAAGGTGAAGTATTTACAGAATTTAAGTATTACAAAAGGATGCTGCTGCTCGTGCAGTTATTGACTAGAGTTTAATTGAAGGGGATAGAATTATAAAAAAGTAGGTTTCTGAGAAGATAGACTTCAATGGACCTACTTTTTATATTGAGCGAATATTTGGGGGTTGAAATAAGATAAATAAAAATCACGAAAAAGACTTCAAATGTTAATAAAAATCTTAAAAAGTATGTGTGTAAATATTGTACATTGTCATTTAAAATTGTCATATGCAACAAATGCATATTTTTTGTTTATAAATACATCCTTTGAATACGAAAATTGCTAAAATTGAACAGTTAAAAACAGCAAGTGAACCAACGTTTCCAAGTAGCGTTGACGGTGGCTATCACGATTCCTAGCAATGACTTCGTTCAAAGTAAACGCTGCAGGAGTTGATGAAAGGGAGAAATCTATGTGTAGCAATCATCGTTTTATGAAGGGATTACAGAGAGTGTTTACATTTTTATTATCACTTGTAATTGTAGTCGCCGGTTTTATTCCTGGAAAAGCAGTTGTTCAGGCTGAGGATACAACCGGTTTTAAATTTAATAAAGTAATTGTAAAGGACTCATCTACTGGAGCACAGGTTGCTGACTTATTGGCAGGTGATGTTCCTGAACTAAAGACAGGGGTCATTTACTCATTGGATGTAGAATATTCTGTTCCATCATCCTTGCAGTTTTCAAATACCTATTTTCATTTAAATCTTGGAAATGGAGCGTATATCACGACACTTCCTGGCTCCACATTTACAGAAGGTCCAATTACTGCGACTGGATTTGAACAACTTGTAAAAACTCCGACTGGTACAGGTACTTCTCCATATGGGTATCCAACTGCTGGTTCTGCTCAGGCAAGAAATGGTGAACTCATCTACAAGACAAAGACATCTTTGACGAATGTAGCTTCTGCTGGAGAAATTAGTTTTAGTATTGATAGTGCATATTTAAATCAAGATCCAAACCAGATTCTAGCAAATTTAATTCGTGTCAGTCTTAGTACAGATGATACACCTACGGTAGATGCACGTTCTTTTAATGCGAAATCTACGGACGAACTTAGATATAATTTCTGGACTGATCAATCATCAGAAACAGTCAATAAAGGTGATACAACTACTACATTATTGGCATCTATTACTGGTACTAAGTCCTTAACAGAAGCTGGTAGTAAGACAACAATTGAAATTGAATATCCTAGTGATATTGAGTTTATTTCTCTTGAAGAAACACAGCTATATCATAGCAATGGTACAGTTGTTTCTACGACTGAAAGTGGTGGTATCAAGACTACAAAATTAGAATGGGATGAACCAGGTTCTTATTCTGGCACACCAGTATTTGTGCCACATGTAAAGGTTCCGGCAAACTCTACGCGTGCAAGTGGTTCTACATTCAATATTGTTTTAAAGAATTTCAAAAAGACAATTTGGGATGATACGCCAAATGCAGATCGTACTTCAAGTAATGTATCTACAATGACAGTAAAGATTATTGAAGGTGTTGATCCAGAACAGGTAACTTCTCATGGCTTAACAGATACAGCAGTCAACTGGGCATACAAAAAGTATGATACTTATAACGTACGTTTAGGTTCATTGCTGATTAAGAATGAGTTGTCCACTCCAACAAAACCAAAGACAATTGAGATGACAATTGATGAAACAAATACAGCTATTATTCGTGGTGTCACAATTCCATATCATACGGATATGGTATATGGAAATATCTATTGGACATCTGCTAGTGGCGCAAGTGGTGTAGCTGATCCAAGTATCTTACAGAAGTCAAATGTTTCAGCTCTCATTACAAACACTGCATTAGGCTTAGATATTAATGACTCAATTACGTCAATTAAGGTTGATTTGGGTCCTATCCCTGCACAATATGATGGCGTACGTCCTCATCGTGACTTGTTAGATACATGGAATCCAAATAACAAGTTTATTTCTGATGGAGAGTTCTACGGCTGGTCTTATATTCCAAATGGTGTATTTGGTAGCTGGAAGGTTGGTACATATGAAGATGTTAAGACAACTGTAAAAGTTATAGACAGGCACTGACATCAACTGCATGCGATACCTATCACTTAACAGGTAAACCAAAGGTACCTGAAGTAAAAAATGGCGTTGGTACAATTAACAAGTCACAGATTCTTGGTGGAGATTCCTTTACGGTTTCAGGTCGTATCGATGATGCAAACTGGGATTGGAATCCATTACAGGAACCAGAGCTATATATGATTATGCCGGAAGGCTTTACATATTCGAACTTACAAGTTACAGAGGGGACCTTAAGTGCTCCAACTTATATTGGTGAGTTCGAAAAAGATGGTGAAAAGATTAAAGTTTGGAAGTATTCTATCGATATTGGTCAAGAAACAAGAGGTCAATATCAACCAAACTTTACGAGTAAGAATATGACTGTGAAGTTCGACGTTCATGCGGATAAGACAGTTAAGGTCGCAACTTACCACATCAATGATTTCTTAGGTATTACAACAAAGGACTTTGATGCGATAGGAGCAGTCATTAAACCTGAGAAGTGGGATCGTAGTAACTGGAATACTGACAAATATACTACTGTATTTGGAACATCAGTAAACTCTGGTAAGACAATGGTTTCCTTGTCTGAGCGTACGGGTGTACAGGTAAACCAAGCTGCAGAGGTGAATGCACATTCTTCCTTGATTGATCAGGATACAGGTGCAGAGATCGTCTATGATAATACTTCAGCAACTACAAAAGAAAATACAACAGTTGTGCTGGAGAAGGGTGATACGACAACAATGCGTATCAAACTAAGAAATAACAGTGGACAACCAATCAACTACGCAAATGTATTTATTCCATTGCTGAATGAGAATCTAGACTTTGGGCCGGCATTTATGCCAGAAGGGCCAAATCAATTACCACTCAAATTAGATAAAGTAGAAGCAACATCTAACTTTGAAGTGAAGTACATTAAGTTAAAACCAGGAAAGACCTATGCACTTAATCACGCACCACAGCCTGCTGATTATGATATCGTTACACTGATCCTGCGGATGCTAATATGGTTATGCTTGTTGCAAAGACAATCGTTAGTGATGGGGATGGTGGAAGAATTGAAGTTACATATAAGGCAGAAAATAATCTGTCCATGTCTTATAACGACAAGGTGGATGTGATTACGCCTGTCTTGGATTATGATATTAATGGTAACCGTGCGACATTGACACTTGAACCTGCTGCGATGACATATCATACTTCTTCAATCAAGGTTACAAAAGAGTGGAAGAACTATGATGGTACTGTACTAACTGCTCCGGTTAATGAAATAGAAGTAGAGTTATATCGTGATGGAACAGTTTTTGAAAAGAAGAATATTACAGCTGCAAACAACTGGGAAGTATCCTTCGAAAACATTGATATAGTAAATCCAGTAACAGGTGCTAACTATCAATACACTGTGAAAGAAGTAGGTGTAGATAGTTCTAATAAGATAAAGATTGGTAATACCTGGTTTACTGTAACTGTAACAGGAGATGCAGACCAAGGATTTACAATCACAAACAAGAAGTCTTTAGAGGCAACTCCACTCATTCCAGCAACAACGACAAAGACATTTGTAAAAGAGTGGTCTAATCTAACGCAGTCTGAAATTGATACACTATCCACAACAATCGCTTTATATAAGAATGGTACTAAAGTTCAGGAAGTGACTGTTGATAAAAACAATCAGTTTACTGCAACATTTAATAATTTGTCAGTGACAGATACAATCACATCAGCAGCAAACATTTACACGGTGAAGGAACTTGATGGCGATGGTAATGTTGTAGAGGAAGGAAGTACAATCACAATTGATGGCAGAGACTTTACAGTACATTATGAGGGTACAAAAATTATCAATACTTATGTACCGAGACCAGTGTTGGTAGATCCACCAGTCAAAAAGGTTGTGGAAGGAAATCCAAGTAGTCCATCTACATTCCACTTTGAGATGAGAGCAGTCAATCCAACTGATCCAATGCCAAGTGGAAGTGTGAACGGAGTAAAACAAGCTGAAGTAATTGGTAGTGGTGAAGTAGAATTTGGCACATTTGAAATTACACAGGCAGGTACATATCAGTATGTAATTAGTGAGATTAATGATGGTGTTGCAAATTACACATATGATACAACTCATTACACAATTACATTTGAAGTAAGTGATGTATCTGGACAACTAATAGCTAATACACGTGTTGAAAAGGCTGATGGTACAGTTGTAAATGAAGCTGTATTTACAAATGTATATAATGCACCTATTTCAACACCTAAGACAGGTGATAACTCTCAATTACCAATCTATATTGGAGCAGTGATTATTGCTCTTGTAGGATTTGGTTTTGCAGTAGTAAAGAGATTTAAGTCTAACAAACAATAAGTAATATTTTTGGTTGATAGTTCAAGCTATCAACCTTTTTTGAGGAAGTTTATGATTTATGCGTATACATTTTTAGAGGTGAACAAATGAAATGTCCACGTTGTGGTAATACGCAAAAATCATATTTTTATAAAGGAAGTCATGGTTATTATTGTCGGAAATGTATAGGTTTTGGAAGGTTGTTGTTAGAGGAGGAAACATATAGTAAACTTGAGGATATTCAAGATGATTGTAGTGAATATACCATGCAATATCCCCTAACAAAACTGCAAGAAGAAGTATCCAAAGAGTGCCAGGAATACATTCGCATAAAAGATGTATTGTTGGAGTGTGTTTGTGGTGCTGGTAAAACGGAAATGGTGCTAGCTAGTATAGCAGATGCATTAAATGAAAAGCGTAAAGTTTGTTTTGCGATTGCAAGAAGACAGGTTGTATTGGAACTGGCTGAAAGATTAAAGACATATTTTAAAAAGGCAAAGATTGTAGCGGTATGTGGTGGTCATACAGATGATATTGATGGTGATTTAATTGTATGTACAACACATCAGTTATATCGTTACCAAGGACAATTCTCTTTATTGATTTTGGACGAACCAGATGCTTTTCCATATCGTGGAGATGAAGTATTACACGGTATTGCAAAACATGCGTGCATAGGAAATATAATATACTTAACTGCCACACCAGATGCGTATCTTTTAAGTAAAGTAAAAGAAGGGGTGATGCATCATATCATATTGAATAAACGTCCCCATGGGCATGATTTGCCAGTACCAAGACTATTTATTTATCCATCAATACTATTATTCCTAATACTCATACGATGGATAAACAAACATGCATGCAATCCTAGAATTATCTTTGTACCAACAATTAGAATAGCTAAGTTACTTGGGTTTATTCTGAATATCTTTATGAAATGTAATGTCTGTACAAGTGAAAGCGAAGATAGGGATGAAATCATATATCATTTCAAACAAAACCCAAAGGGTGTGATAATAGCGACAACGGTTCTAGAAAGAGGTGTGACTATCCCTAAGGCAGATATCTGTGTATGGCATGCGAATCATTCAGTCTTTGATGAAGCTGGACTAATTCAAATGGCAGGTAGGGCAGGAAGAAGTTTTACATCTCCAGAAGGTGATGTGCTGTTTTTGTGTAGTGAAAAGACAGAACTAGTGCAACTTTGTAAGAATAAGATTGAGCAGGCGAATCAAATATGCGCTGTTTAATGTGTGGAATGGAAAAGGGAGATGGAGATTTTATCGATATACTGGAGAATGATGATCCTCTATGCCATGCTTGTCGAAGTCATCTAACTAAGATTAAGTTTCGTATGCAGTTTCATGGGTATAAACTATATGCTAGTTATCTCTACGATGATGCCTTTGCAAAGATACTAGTTCAATACAAGGAATGTTTTGATGAAGCGTTGAAAACAGTATTTCTGTATCCATTTCGGTGGTGGTTAACGTTACGGTTTTTTGGTTATACAGTTTGTTACTTACCAAGTTCTAAAGAAAAAATCGCAAAACGTGGGTTCCATCATCTAGAAAAGATGTTTTCTCTCTTACCTTTACGACAGTTAGATCTCTTTGAAAAAGTTAATGATTTTAATCAGAAAAATCGTAGTGTAGAAGAGCGCATGAAGATGTCAGACAATATTGTCCTAAAGAAAAACTGCGTTGTACCAAAGAAGATTTTGTTGGTGGATGATACGATTACAACAGGTGCTTCTATGTTAGGGGCATTGCGTTGTTTAAAGGATTATGACTGCAAGATTGTAATTTACGTGGTGAGTGTGAATCGTCTTTGGCTGAAAAAGCGTAAAATATTCGGAAAATAAAGAGATTCCTAAGGGATTGGCTAGGCTTGTCTCATTGCCTTTTACATGCCGAAAATATATAATAAAATAGTTATTTAGTATAAAAAATATGGAGGCATTATGGCAAATTTTTTAAGTCGATTATTCAACGAAGACGCCCGTAAGTTAAAACAGATTCAAAAAGAAGATTAAGCCAGTTTTGGAACTGAAGAAGAATATAAAGCAAAGAGCGATGATGAACTCAAGGCAATGACACCGTACCTAAGAGAAAAGCTTGCTGCTGGTGCTACTCTAGATGATATTTTTGTAGAGGCATTTGCGACAGCACGTGAAGCTTGCCGAAGAGTCATTGGGGAATTCCCATATCCTGTACAGCTCATGGGTGCAGCTGTTATGCAAGGTGGCGATATCGCTGAAATGAAGACAGGTGAAGGTAAGACTTTGACATCTGTAATGGCAGTATATTTAAATGCCTTAGATGGTAAAGGTGTTCACGTTGTAACTGTAAATGAGTATCTATCAGAACGTGACTCCGCATGGATGGGAGAAATTCACCGTTTCTTAGGTTTAACAGTTGGTTTGAATCTTCGCCAATTAACAAAGGCACAGAAGCGTGCGGCATATGCGTGTGATATTACATATACAACAAACTCAGAACTTGGATTTGACTATCTGCGTGACAATATGGTTACTCGTGTTGAAGATCGTGTACTTCGTGGCTTGAATGTTGCGATGGTCGATGAAGTTGACTCCATTTTAATTGATGAATCTCGTACTCCATTGATTATTTCCGGTGGTAAGAAAGATACAGCGAATCTTTATCTACAGGCTGACCGTTTTCGTAAAGCGTTTGGTAAAAGATGAAGATTATGAATTAGACGTGAAGTCACGTACAGTCCAGTTAACGGAAAAAGGTACCGCAAAAGCAGAAGCTACTTTCCGTATTGAAAACTTATTCAATCTAGCACATACACAGTTATTGCATCACATCAACCAAGCGCTAAAGGCTAACTATGTGATGTTAAGAGATATTGAGTATGTCGTTGATGAAGAAAATGATGAAATTGTTATTGTCGATCCAAATACAGGTCGTTTAATGAAGGGTAGACAATGGTCTGATGGTTTACACCAGGCCGTAGAAGCCAAGGAAGGTATTTCTATCAAACAAGAAACAACAACTCTTGCGACAATTACATATCAGAACTTCTTCCGTCTCTACAACAAACTTTGCGGTATGACTGGTACAGCGAAGACAGAGGAAGAAGAATTCCTAGAGATTTACAATATGTATGTTTATGAGATTCCTACAAACCGTCCAGTTGCACGTATTGACTATCCGGATGCTGTATATGGCACTAAGAAGGCAAAGTTCAATGCGCTTGTGGATGAGGTTGTAGAACGTCATGCGGCAGGTCAACCAGTACTAGTAGGTACAATTGCGGTTGAAACTTCCGAATTAATTTCGAAATACTTAAAGGAACGTCATATTCCACACGAAGTATTAAACGCTAAGAATAATGCACGTGAAGCAGATATTATCGCTAAGGCTGGTCAAAGAGGTGCAGTTACAATTGCGACGAACATGGCTGGTCGTGGTACCGATATTAAGCTAGGCGAAGGTGTTCGTGAGTTAGGTGGTCTTTGTGTATTAGGTTCTGAAAGACATGAATCTAGACGTATTGATAATCAGTTACGTGGACGTTCTGGTCGTCAAGGTGACCCAGGTATGTCACGTTTCTATGTATCTGTACAGGATGATCTAATGGTACGTTTCGGTGCTGAGCACATGGAAGCGTTATTTGCGAAACTTGGCGATACAGTTATCGAATCTAAGACAGTTACACGTTCTATTTCTGGCGCACAACGTCGTGTAGAAGGTGTAAACTACGATGCTCGTAAACAGTTATTACAATATGATGATGTCATGCGCCAACAACGTGAAACAATGTACGAAACAAGAAATTATATTCTTGAAAATGATGATGTTCACGCAGTCATTCACGATATGTTTAAGCGTGTTATCTCTGATATTGTGGCAGCACACTTCAATAGCGAAGCTAGAGATCAAGACTTAAATGAATTGATTGCGGCTTTAGATGGTATTGGATTCAAGGGTGTTGTTCGAGTAGAAGATATCGAAGGACGAGCAGAAAATGACGTCGTTGATATCTGCTTGGAACAGGCTTGGTCTGATTATGAACAGAAGATTGAAAAGGTAAAAGACAAGGTACTACCAATCGAGAAGGAAGTTTCATTACGTATGATTGATCGTGCGTGGTCTAATCATATCGATACAATGTCAAAGTTACGTGATGGTATCGGTTTACGTTCTTATGCACAAAGCAATCCTTTACAGGCGTATGTCACAGAAGGATTTAACCTATTTGAGGAGATGATGCGTACAATTTCACGTGAAATTGTAGCGTTCTGTATGAACATTCGCGTAGTGGATGGACCTGAACAGGAGGCGTAATCATGGAATTGTATGAGATGAGACAGAGCGTTTCTCAGTGCCAAGCAAAATTGGAGTCGCTTGGCCACTCTCTTTGACTTAGAAGGGAAAGAGAAACGTTTAGCAGCAAACAATGCCTTAATGACAGAAGCAGACTTCTGGAATGACCAGAAGAAGGCGCAGAAAATTATTCGTGAGAGTAATCAGTTAAAAGCTTTAATCGAAACCCACCATTCTTTAACTGATGCATTTGCGGAATTAAGTGAAGGTATCAGTGAACTATCATCTTCCTTTGATGAAGATATGAATGAGTTAATTAGTGAAGAATACACTGAGACGATGAAGAAGTTTGAAGCGTTTGAAATTCAGGTTCTACTGTCTAGTCCGTATGATGATCACAATGCTATTTTAGAAATTCATCCCAGGTGCTGGTGGAACAGAAGCGATGGACTGGGCCTCAATGTTATATCGTATGTATATGCGTTGGGCAGAAAGAAAAGGCTTCAAGATTGATTTAATGGATTATCAAGAAGGTGAAGAAGCAGGTATGAAATCCTGCTCTGTCCTTATCCAAGGTCCCATGGCATACGGTTATCTGAAGGCAGAAAGTGGTGTACATCGTTTAGTACGTATTTCCCATTTGACTCTAACGCAAGAAGACATACTTCCTTTGCGTCAGTAGAAATTATGCCTGAGTTTGAAGATGACCTTGAAATAGAAATTGATGATAAAGATTTGGAAGTTATCACATGACGAGCTTCCGGTGCTGGTGGACAGCACATCAACAAGACAGACTCTGCAGTACGTATGACACATATTCCAAGTGGAATTACAGTATTCTGCCAATCACAGCGATCACAGATTCAAAACCGTGAAGCCTGCTTGAATATGTTGAAGTCAAAGCTATTACAGCTCAAGATTCGTGAGAATGAAGAACGTGCAGCTGCTGTAAGAGGTGAAGTGAAGGCGAATGAATGGGGTTCTCAAATTCGTTCCTATGTCTTTGCGCCATATACAATGGTTAAAGACTTACGTACTGGTCATGAAGCAGGTAATGTACAAGCTGTCATGGATGGTGAAATTGATGGCTTCATTGATAGTTATTTACGTAGTATGATTAAGGCAGATGAATAAAGTACTGCGCTATCAAATCACAGATAAACAAAACGGTCTTACAGTAAAGACCGTTTTATCGTCTCTGGGTTTTAGTCGTCATGAGATTTCTCGCTTTAAGTTTTCAGCTTATCAGATGTATTTAAACCAGAAACCAGTTCTGGTCAATCAAGTTGTACATACTGGGGATATGCTTGTGATTGAGGAGTTGAATGTAGAAAAGTTTGATTTACATCCAATTAGTATTGAGCCAGAAATTTTATATGAAGATGAAGATGTAGTTGTTGTAAATAAACCATCTGGTATGCCATCTCATCCTAGTCATCATCATTTAGAGGATGATATGGGAACACTACTACGAAATTATTATCAAGATGAACACTTTGTGATTCGTCCAATAGGACGATTAGATAAAGATGTATCTGGTATTATGATATACGCTAAAAATCAGTTGGCTGCAGCTAGATTAACAGCACAGAGAAAAGATGGAACACTTCAAAAGGTGTATTATGCAATCGTAGAAGGACAACTAGATGATAATGGACTACTTTTATTTTCTTTGAAGAAAGAAGAAGAAAAGATGGCACAATCCTTTGATCAAGGTGGAAAAGATTGTGTAACTACGTATGAAGTACTCAAACGGTATGCAACAGAATGCTTAATTAAGGTTTGCTTAAAAACAGGCAGAACGCATCAAATACGTGCAGGATTTGCCGGAATAGGACACCCACTTCTTGGTGATACACTATATGGTGGCAATACAGATTGGATCAAGCGACCAGCATTACATTGTGCAAGAATAAAGTTTTTACAACCCTTTAGCCAAGAGATGATTGAACTAGAAATAGCATTAGCTAAAGATATGAAAAGAAAGTAGTTAGACTACTTTCCCTTGTTTGAAATATTGAATCATCTCAGATGTTAGTGAAGCGTTATCCAGTGTATTAATTTCTTCATCACGATTAGCCCAACGAGCTACACGCAACTCACTTTCATTCATCTGAATTGGTTGATCACCATGCGCCTTACACCAGAAACCAAATAGTAATGAGGATGAAAAAGACCATGGCTGTGATTTATAGTACTGAATATCAGTTACATCCAGTCCAGTTTCTTCTTTTACCTCGCGCTTTACAGTTTCTTCGATTGTTTCACCAATTTCATAGTAACCTGCAACGAGTGCATAACTTTGGTAATGGCCACGTGCATACTTCGTAACAAGAATCTGACCTTTATCATTGATAACACCAACGATAACAGCAGGTGAAATCTAGGATATACAATATTTGAGCAATGTGGACAACGCATCGCTCTTTCTTTTTGGTCAAAATCCATCGAATGCCCACATCTACCACAATACTTATTATCCTGAATCCAACGATATAGATGCCAAGCTGTGATGGCCGCAAAACCTAACATCTGATTTTCGAAGGTACGCATTGTTCGGAAAGAAACTTTAATATGATTAAGACTTGTTAAATCCGCAAGGAAGAATTTGGTATTATCGATTGAAAATAGATAATAACAATTACTTTCCTTGGAAATCTCATAATAGTGGTAGAACTGATGTTCATCTTTCATTAAAACTTGGTCTTCTTCAAATGAAAAGATAATATCATCGTTTGAAGGTTTAACACCAGGTTCAAACGCATTTTTATAGACATGTGGGTAGATATCTTGGATCATCTGGTAACCTCCTGGAAATAAGAAATGGTCCTTATCGGACCAACAATAATATTATAGAACAAAAAATTTTTAATTGTAAGACTATTAAATTTAAAAAGTCGATGCTATAGTAAAGGTGCAAAGAGAAGTACCCTCAAAAAGAAAGGATAAGGAGGATAAGCTCATGAAGAGAAGTGTTACTCAATTACAGTTTACGCTCCAACATTTAACAAAGTAATCGTTAAATGAATTGTTTCTCAAGAAAAGTTGAGGACAGACCAATGGACAATTTAAAGTAAAATAGAATATAAAAATAATTTGTGAATAACAAATAGTTCTGAAATTGTATTTCAGTAGCGAAGTATCGCAAAAAGATAATGTAGCAAAATCTATAGCGATTAAGAAAGGTCTCGCCAAATAAACCGTTGGATTGAAACAGCAGGGTTTAATCGAGACCTTTTGTTATATCTATGTAGTAAAGTTTATTAGGAATTTTTATATAAAATGTATAAACCATATAATTATGTGCAATGCAATGTAATATGAATTATTTTATGATAAAATATAAAAGAAAGGGGTGAGTAATATGGCAAATAAAGAGAATATGACAATACGTATCGATCATGACATTAAAGTACGGGCAACAAAACTATTCAAATCTTTAGGGCTTGATATGAGTACGGCCACTGGGATTTTCTATCGACAAGCATTACAACATCATGGTCTACCCTTCGATGTAAAAACTAGAAGAGCCAAATATAGAGAACATATGCAGCGATTGATGATGCCTCGAAGAGAAAGGATTTAAATGGTCCTTTTAATAGTGTTGATGAACTTATGGAGTCACTAGATGCTTAAAGCGCTGTATACAAATAAATTCAAGAAGGATTATAAACAAGCAACTCAGAAGAGGTTGTGATAAGACTACAGGAAGTAATTATGTTGTTATGTAATCAAGTAACATTACCAGAAATCTATAGAGACCATGCATTAACTAATTTAGGAATTATAAAGATGTAAGAGAATGCCATATAGAACCTGATTGGCTTTTTGGTAGTATAGGGTTATTAAACAAGAATTAATTCTCGAATTAATTAGAACAGGTACACATAGTGATTTATTTTAAATATAAATAAGCAGTACGTTCAACCATTTAGGTTTAATGTACTGCTTTTAAAATTCTATGCAATTTTATATAGTTGATTTTACCGAAACTTGTTTTAGTCGTGTGATTGGAATAAGAAGCGAATAACATAGATGGATGTGATACATGGAAGGATTGCCGGTAATGGAATGTCGAAGAAGATTGGCGTAATAAATCCAAATAATATGACAGCCAGGACGTGATATATAATAATCGCTATCTGTTTAAATTGGATTTGTTGATTTAGTTTCGCAGATGTTTGGATTGCAAATACTAAATCACTTAAATGTTTACGCGTTAATATAATGTCGTTATCATCAGAATCTAGATCCTGAAGAATACCGAATTGAATATTTACATCAGCTGTAGATGAAGAGGATGAACCATCTGCACTTGCGTACATATTGATAGAGTCATGCGAGCATGATTTTATCAGATTTTCTTTTTCGTTCATATCTACATTTGCATGAATGTTCTGAATAGCACAAGCATCCTGAATGTATTGAATCTCTTCTGTATTACCACGAGCAAATAGGTGAACATCAATAATTTCTTTTAGAGAACTAATTGCCTGTAAACTATTTGGTACGACTGGCTTTTTGCGTAATTGCTCAATCACCTGTTTTTCATCAACTAGATAAATACAGTCTCTCTTCCTGCTTGAGTTCATCAATCTTCTGATTTGTAGAATTACTTATTAGATTGTTATTTAAGAATTCATTGATATTACATAACTTATATGTACTTTGAATAGAGTCGCTTGGATGCGTCTTTTGGAAATTTGTTAGAACACTTAGATTTGTGGATGAAATCTTCTGTGATTTTAAGTAGCGATTGATAGCTCTTGAATAACTGTCATGTCGTTTATTGGAAAAGTGTATATGCAATATAACGCATGATATTTAAACTCATTTCATCAACAGGTATAAAATCAGTTACTTCAGGTTTTGGAGCTAAATCAATACATCATCTTGTTCAAGCGAATAATGCATCTGCTTTTGCCTGCTGTTTCTAATGCGTCCACATTACGGAATAATATGGTTTTTTAGCAGCGTAGATTGCCTTTTCTAATACTTCTTTTTCTGAGGCAATTGTTAGTGCATTCATTGCAACAGATGCTAGTACTGCAACAGAAACACTGATTGTAAATAGAGAATGACTTACCAACTAACATCCAACCAAAGAATAAGACGATAGCTGTAATAATTGAATATAAGAATAAGTATTTTGAGAAGTTCTTAAATGGTGAATCGAATGATTTATCGTTCGCTGTTTCTTTTGCTAGTTTTGCAAACTGTAACAGCGTTGTCTTTTCTCCTATCTTCTCTACTTTAATCTGTAGAGAGCCTTGTAAGCAACGTGTGCCTGCATAAACATAAGAGCCTTCAGACTTTGTGATGTTTGATTGGACACCTGTCAGTGTAGATTCATCAACAGATGCATATCCTTCTATGACGATACCGTCGCAAGGAATGTTTTCATTAGGCCTAATAATCAAAATTTGATTCTTTTTAAGTTGGCTTGTTTCTTCGATAACTTCACCAGTCTTATTGAAGACGGCTGTATTTTCTGGAATATACTGTTTGATATTCAAGGAAGTAGAAGAACATTGTTGCATGTACTTTTAGATATTTTGTTTTTATAGATATTTGTACCAAGTATTGCAATCTATTGAAATGATAAATGGATATGCATTTACAGTATTTTGAATTGTAAGATAAAAGTACCGCATAAAATGTGATTATAACAGCACTACTACCAATGGTAGCTGAGGATGGATTTCTGAATTTCTTTGCATGCATGAATATAAAACGACCAATCATATAGAGTATAGAGAAAATATTAATCCTATCCAAGGTGTAACATGCATGATCCATAGAATCGCTAATAGAATTACTTCAACCACAAAAACAAACAAGATACGATAATTTGGTTTGATTGAAACTTTATTATCTTGTGGTATCAGCATATCTGAAGTTGGAACTCACGCATACGCCTGATATCCGCACGCTTTGATTTTTGCAATACGATATTCGCTGTAATCATCGATGGATCAAATTCGACAGTCACATTGCTGTCGCTTAAAGCAACCGTTACAGTAACGATTCCTTGCGTATTCATTAAACGTTGATAGATGGTATCAGCGCTTGCATTTAAATACAGATTTGCGACTGAAAATGTTTGTCTGATTGTTTCCATGGATGTCCTCTGTGTTATATTTTACAAAAATTATCGACAGAATAGGAATGTACCCCTGTGATAGATAAAAGAAAACACATGGATTCCATGTGTCTTTTTATAAAAATTATCTTCCACGAATACTTAAGATTACTACAATGGCACTTACAACCATCTGTATAATTGAACCAGGGACTACGCCGAAAATATCATATATCACTACTAAAAAGGCGTGGTACAGTGAAACTGCGTTTAGATTTTTGACAGATAGTTGACTAAGATAAAGGCTGCGTATAGAAACCAAATCGTACCAAAGACGATGACCCAGCCAATCTTTTTCTTTTCCATAAATATTCCTCCTTTATGGATTATACCATTCTTATACATAGTGATGTTTTGTCTGTGTTTTACAACATAATTGTAAATTATATTTTTGTGATTATAGCTTTATTAGTATATTTCGATTAGTTTGTTCTAACAAAAAGTACAGAATTGAAGCGGATTTGTTTTTGTTTGAAAAATATTGAGTATAATTATAACGAGGTGATTAAATTATGATACAGGATAGAATCAAACAATTAAGAGCTTTGATGGCTGAACGTAAGATTGATGTATATTACATTCCGAATGAGGATGACCATCTTTCTGACGAATATACAGCTGATTATTTTAAGTGTAAATCATATATGTCTGGTTTCAGTGGAGAATCCGGATGCACAATTATCACAAAGGATTTTGCAGGTCTTTGGACAGATGGAAGATTCTTTACACAGGCAGAAAATGAACTTCAGGGAACTGGTGTTACATTAATGAGACTGCGTCAAGAAGGCGTACCAAATCCAATTGATTTCTTAATTGCGAATACACCAAAGAATGGTGTATTAGGTTTTGATGGAGCAGTTGTTTCTGCTAGAAATTATTTACATCTAACAGAAGCTCTAAAGGAAAAGAATGCAAAGTTATATACAACAGAAGATCTTGTTGGAATGGTTTGGGGTAAAGATAGACCTGCTATGCCAACGGAAGAATTATATGTACTTCCTAAGAAGTATACAGGTGAAGAAGCATCAGAAAGAATTGCACGTGCAAGAGAAGCAATGAAGGCAAGCAAATGTGATGCAATCTTATTTACTGCTTTAGAAGATCCATGTTGGTTATTAAATATTCGTGGCAATGATATTGCATGCACTCCAGTGAGTTATGCATTCGCAGCAATTACTAACAAAAAACTCTACTATTATGTAGATTCTAAGAAGATTAATGCGAAGGTTGCAAAGTACTTCAAAGATAATAAGGTAACAGTGCGTCCATACAATGCATTAATGAAGGACTTAAAACAATTAGAAAGGTAAGAAAGATCTGGGCAGATATGGGACATCTCAATTCCAATCTGTATAAAGCATTAGCGGGCAATGAGAGTTTATGATGCAATTTCACCAGTCGCTTACTTCCGTGCAATCAAGAATAAGACAGAGATTAAGAACATTCGTAACGCACACGTAAAGGATGCAGTTGCGATGGTGAAGTTTATTTCTTGGGTAAAGAGTAATGTTGCAAAAGGCAAGATGACAGAAGTAACTGCACAAGATCATTTATATGCATTACGTGCAGAACAGAAGGATTACATCGAACCATCATTTGAAACAATCTGAGCATACCAAGAGAATGCTGCAATGATGCATTACACTGCAACAAAAGAAAAACATGCTGCAGTGAAACCAAAAGGTTTCTTGCTTGTTGACTCTGGTGGAACATACAAGGATGGAACAACAGATATTACAAGAACAATCGCTGTTGGTGAATTAACAGCAGAAGAAAAGAAGTTATATACAAAGGTATTAAAGGGGCATCTTGATTTATTGCATGCAAAGTTCTTATATGGAACAACAGGCAATAACTTAGACATTCTTGCAAGAAACCATTATGGAATGATTGCATTGATTATCAATGTGGTACAGGTCATGGTGTGGGTCACGTATTAGCTGTACATGAAGGTCCACATGGAATTCGTTGGGGCATGCCTGCAAATGGTAAAGCAGTTGTACTTCAAGAAGGAATGGTTGTTACAAATGAACCAGGTGTATATATGCCTCATAAGTTAGGTATTCGTATTGGAAAATGAGATGATTGTTCAAAAAGGAAGAAAAAGAATTTCTATGGACAGTTCTTATCCTTTGAAGATATTACATACGTACCATATGACCGTGATGCGATTGATACAAAGTATCTCAGCGATGAAGAGATTGATTGGATTAATGCATATCACAAGATGATTTGGGAAAAAGATTGGCCCACTTCTAAGCGGTAAAAAGAAAAGAGCTGAAGAAAGCTACTGGAAAGATTACACGCGCATGAAATTCATATCTTGAATGTAAACGGCTTGAGAGCCGCAATGAAGAAGGATTCGCAGATTTCTTTAAGGAACAGGATGCAGATTTCTTTTGCATCAGGAAAACAAAGATGCAAACCAGATGCAGCTTGAAGATGCGATGAATTTGATGGTTATCATATGTACATGAATAGTGCAGAAAGAAAAGGACATTCTGGAACACTAATTTATACAAAACATGAACCACTCAGTGTCACTTATGAAATTGAAGGGGATGTAACCAAGGAAGGAAGAGTTATTACCCTTGAATATCCAGATTTCTATTTTGTATGTGCATATGTACCAAATTCTAAAGATGGCTTATTACGTCTACCATATCGTATTGAATGGGAAGAGATGTTACGTAAGCATCTAATGGAATTAGATAAGAAAAAACCAGTTATCTATACTGGTGACTTAAACGTAGCGCATGAAGAAATTGACTTGAAGAATCCAGCGACTAACCATAAGAATCCTGGTTTCTCAGATGAAGAACGTGCAGCGATGACAAAATTACTTGGCTCAGGCTTCTGTGATACATTTAGAGAACTCTATCCAGATACACAGAAGTTCTCTTGGTGGAGTTATCGCATGAAAGCGCGCGAAAGAAACGTTGGTTGGCGGATTGACTATTTCTTAGTGAGTCAACGTCTACTAGCAAATGTACAAGACGCATTGATATTTGATCAGACAGAGGGCTCTGATCACTGTCCAGTTGGATTAAATATCAATCTGTAATAAAATAGTACATATTAGAATTACGGAGGTGGAATCATGGATGTAAAATCTATGGTATATGGATATAAGGAAGAACTACTAAGTAGACTAGGAAAACTTATATCAATTAATAGTGTGGAAGGAACTCCTGAACCAGATGCACCGTTTGGTAAAGGACCTAAGGTCGCTTTAGAAACAGCATTAGAGATGATGAAGGCAGATGGTTTTGATACCGTGAATTTGGATAACTATATTGGTTATGCAGAAATTGGCTCAGGGGAAAAGCTGATTGGTATTATCGGACATTTAGACGTCGTACCTGCTAATGTAAAAGATGGATGGAATAGTGATCCATTTGAAATGGTAGAAAAAGATGGTGTTCTATATGGTCGTGGTGTAAGTGATGACAAGGGTAGCGATGGTTGACAGCATGATTGCATTAAAGGTAATCAAAGACATGAATGTTCCACTTACAAAGAGAATTCGCTTAATCTTTGGTACAAATGAAGAAACTGGATCTAAGTGCCTAAAGCATTATGTTGAAAAAGAAGGTTCTGTAGACTATGGATTTACACCAGATGGAGACTTCCTGGTGTACATGGTGAAAAGGGTATGATTGCCAGCGTTACCTATTCAAGAATACTGCCATTATGATATTCAAGGGTGGTACTGCTAGTAAATATCGTATGTCGTAAATCATGCTACGTAGTTATCGACAAAATAGTTTCTCTGTAAGACACTGAAGACTACTTTTAATAACGAAAATCTAGAATTCAGTATCGAAAAGCCATTGATGAAAATGATGTTAAGATTTCTGTACAGGAATTGCTGCACATGCGAAGTAACAGAACTTGGTAAGAATGCATTATCATACTTAATGGATGGCTTAAAGCAAGCTCGGTTTCCAGATGGATTCGTTGATTTCTATTGTAAGCACTTTGGACTTAGTGACAGATGGAAGTGGCTTTGG